>MTEW01000498.1_pt1 | contig 181984 bp, 174 predicted proteins | sample 1042681 | NCBI WGS metagenome assembly MTEW01 (sample SAMN06185811, study PRJNA358809) | soil metagenome | isolation source: soil biostimulated with citrate as carbon source | place: India | collected 2015-05-23 | reverse complement strand
CGTGCAGGAGAAAAATCGCCGGGAAAAGGCGAGCGGGCAAACGAAAGACTGGGTCGAGGAAAGCCTGAATTTCTTGCTCGATCAGCGCCAGACTGTTGTGGACGCAATGACGGCTTGCCTGAAAGCGGATGCGGACCTTGGCCGGAAGGCTGAGGTTTTGATGTCGCTCAAAGGAATCGGCCTGCGAACGGCATGCTTCATTCTGGCCGACCTGCCGGAGCTGGGGCTTATGGACAAAGGAAAGGTTGCCAAGCTGGTTGGCGTTGCGCCGCTTAATCGCGATAGCGGACTGATGCGCGGCAAACGCATGATTGCAGGCGGTCGAAGACAGCTGCGCGACGCACTTTACGTCGCGGCGCTGCCCGCCATTCGTTTCGATCCGGACATGAAGGCGTTCTTCCAGCGCCTCAAGCAAAAGGGAAAGCCGAGCAAAGTCGCACTCGTCGCCGTCATGCGAAAAATGATCATTATCCTCAACGCGAGAATCCGGGACGCAAACGCAACGGTGCTTGACACCTAACACCGTTGCTTTTTCGTTTCCATCAACAAATTTCAAACAGGCCCGCAGCACCCATGCCACCGCCGACGCACATGGTTACAACCACATAGCGTCCATTGCGCCGTTTGCCTTCGATGAGGGCGTGCCCGGTCATTCGCGCGCCCGACATTCCATAGGGATGGCCAATCGAAATAGCGCCGCCACTCACGTTCAGCTTTTCATTATCGATGCCAAGCTTGTCGCGGCAATAAAGCACCTGCGCCGCAAAGGCTTCGTTCAATTCCCACAGATCGATATCATCGACCGTCAGGCCATGCTGTTTGAGCAGTTTCGGCACGGCATAAACAGGGCCGATACCCATCTCGTCCGGTTCACATCCGGCTACAGCCATTCCGCGATAGATACCGAGCGGCGAAAGCCCCCGTTTTTCAGCCTCCTTCGCTTCCATCAGCACCGATGCCGAGGCGCCGTCCGATAATTGCGAGGCGTTGCCAGCAGTGATAAAGTGACCCTGTGCTATCGTCTGACCATCGGAAAAGACAGGCTTCAATCCGCGCAAGCCTTCCAGAGTCGTTTCGGAACGATTGCCTTCGTCCATAGCCAGCTCAACGTTTTTCGCGGAGACTTCTCCGGTGGTCTTGTCCTTGACCAGCATGGTGGAGCGGATCGGGACGATCTCGGCGTTAAGGCGACCTGCGACCTGCGCGGCGGCAGTGCGCTGCTGCGATTGCAACGCATATTCGTCCTGCGCCTCACGCGATATGCCATAACGCGCCGAAACGATCTCCGCTGTTTCGATCATGCTCATATAGGTGGCGGGCAGATGCTCCGTCAGCCACGGATCGCGCCAGCGATAGACGTTCATATGCTCGTTTTGCACCAGCGATATCTGCTCCACGCCACCGCCAATGGCAATCGTCATACCATCGGCGGTAATCTGCTTGGCCGCTGTGGCAATAGCCATCAGGCCGGACGCGCATTGGCGATCCATAGACTGGCCCGGAACGGAAACCGGAAGGCCAGCCCGCAACAAGGATGTACGGGCGATATTCATGTGGGTCGAGCCTTGCTGAAGTGCCGCACCAAGGACGACATCCTCCACTTCCGCGCTATCAATACCGGCGCGCTCCACTGCAGCGGCAATCGCGTGGCCTGCCAGGGTTGGCGCGGTCGTATCGTTGAAGGCTCCGCGATAGGCTTTGCCAATCGGCGTGCGTGCAGTTGATACGATTACAGCTTCTCTCATCAGATCTCCTCCGCTGACGCGGGCACGTAAAGCCTTTCGGCCAATTGTCTCAGCTCCGGGGTCAGCGCAACCGGGCGTCGCGTGTCTCGGTTGACATAGACATGCACATATTCGCTTTTAGCTGCGGCCAGCTCTTCGCCATCCTTGAAAATGCCAAATCCCCACAGCAGACTGGTATTGCCGATATGCTCGACACGAACCCCAACAGCGACATTGTCCGGGTAGGAAATCTCGGCGAAATAATTCGTCGAATTGCGCGCAACGATACCAATGGGCGTGGAGCCAAGCAGATCCAGTGCACCCGCCGCAATAAGCGATCGGTTCAGTGCGGCATCGCAATACTGCATATAGACGACGTTGTTGACATGGCCATAAATGTCCATGTCGCTCCAACGCGTCTGCATCTGATAAAACTCCCGATAGGCTGACCGTGGTTCAGCCTTGGGGCGGGGTTTTGAGGCCGTCATTCGATGACCTCATGTGCGCGGGAGGTCGCGATAATGCGATCAACATGCGCCAAACCGGCATCGGTCTCGATAAAGTTGGATATGTCGCCGATCTTTTTGAAAGCAGCAGCAACGGCTTCTGGCGTCCGCTCACTTTTCGGCAGATAAACGCCTTCACTTTCCACAATCGCCATACGGGCTACAGTGCCCGCGCCTGCCAGAAGCATGGTGCGGCTTGGCGCCTGATCGCTGACAAGGAAGAGAGCCGCAGGAACCACATTTTCGGGTGCGAGACGCACCAGCATTTCCTCGTCCAGCACATCGCCTGTCATACGGGTTGCCGCTGTCGGGGCAATCGCATTGACATGAATGTCATATCTATCACCCTCAAAATGCAACACATTCATCAGACCGACGAGCCCCGCCTTCGCCGCACCATAATTGGACTGGCCGAAATTGCCATAGACGCCCGACGTGGACGTCGTCATCAGGATGCGGCCAAAGTTTTGGCCTTTCATAATGTCCCAGACGGCACGGCTGGCGTTGGCCGAGCCAATAAGATGCACATCCACCACCGCGCGAAAATCAGCCATTTCCATTTTCGCGAAGCTCTTGTCACGCAAGATCCCGGCATTGTTGATGAGAATATCGATGCGACCGAATTCTTCGACTGTGCGCTTTGCCAGCGCCTGCATATCTTCCAACTTCGTGACATTGCCCGCATCAGCAATGGCGACGCCGCCCCTGGCGCGTATCTCCGCAACGACCTTTTCCGCCGCTTCAGAGGTGCCGCCGGTGCCATCACGGCTGCCGCCAAAATCGTTCACGACGACTTTTGCGCCGCGCCCTGCAAGCTCAAGGGCATAAGCACGCCCAAGTCCACCGCCTGCACCCGTTACGATTGCAACACGATTCTCGAAAGAAATAGCCATGTGGTCCTCAACCTACTGTCAGTATGAGCCAGTCAGCGGCGAGTGCTGGCTTGGTTTCGTCTTTGATTTCAATAGTCGCTGCAAGGGACTGGAGCTGACCATTACCCTTTGGTTGAACCGATTTGGAGCTGAACACACCTCGAATGGAAGCTCCCACCTTTACTGGTGAAAGGAAGCGAACCTTGTCGAAACCATAGTTGACTTCAATCGTGCCACTTGCAACCTCCGGCAATACCTGGCGACTGAGCTTGGTCAACAGACCAAGCAGGAGAAAACCGTGGGCGATAGTTCCGCCGAAAATACTTTCCGCCGCTGCGCGTGCCGGGTCGGTATGAATGAATTGATGATCGTCAATCACATCTGCAAACCGATCCACAAGCTGCTGATCGATCTTGATCCAGTCCGAATAAAGGGGCTGGCTTTGTGCGTCTGCTGGGCGTGCACACGCAACAGAATTAGGGCTAGTTTCCAAATTACATCCTCCAAGCGTCGAGAAATGGACAGTAGCCCATTACTTAACAACATACTGAGTAGTATGCACTTGAACGTAGCTCTGTCTAGTGGCATTCTGACATCGAAATTTGCTAAGCTGCCGCTTACCTATGCATAAATCGGAGAAGCAAATGGCTGAAAGCCGCCGTAATAACCGAACGGACAGTACCGGGAATGTCGTAATCCTGGAAACCGCCGCTCAGTGCTTCATGGAGCAAGGCTTCGCCACAACAAGCATTGATGATGTGGCGCGCAGGATGGGTTCGACCAAAGGGCGCATTTATCACTACTACTCGTCGAAGACGGATTTGTTTTTCGACGTGCATCGCGAAGGTATGGATCGGCTGTTCAAGGCTGTCGAACCGGTCATGACGATGAACAGCTCGGGCCTGCACCGACTTGAGGAGATGCTCATGGCGCATGCGCTCGCCATGATGACCAACGTCGCTTTCGAAGCCGTCGTGGTGCAAGGCGTCCATATGCACAAGCTAGCAGCAACCACGCCAGATCAGCGCCGCACACTGAACGAACTTATTTCCATCCGGCGCCGTTTCGAAGGTTTATTCAAGCAGGCTATTCGCGATGGAATAGAGGACGGCAGCATTCGGCAAGTTGATATATCAATAGCTGCCAAGGCGGTGCTCGGCGCGATCAACTGGTTGTCCATTTGGTATCAACCGAGAAGCGCAGAAACCGAAAACGACAAAATCACCTTAGCTAAGGAGATCGTGGGAATTCAGATAAATGGGCTTCGTTTATCCAACTAAGCATACGCTAGCAAACAATTGTAACATCCGAGATTGTACCTTGCCGTGTCCGAAACCATTGTCGGCAAAGCGAGGCCGAAGTGTACGCATTTATCGCGTTGATTAGTCGGAGTTACGCCGAGTAGAAATTGGCCCAACGATCGAGGCGAGGGTGAGTCCTGGGCTCGCGGTGCGTTAGGTGGCGTGAGGAGAACTCTAATCATAAAAAGAACGAATCGAGCCAAGTTGCCTGTCAAGGACCGCGGCAGGTCCAACAACATCGCAGATATTCTGGTAAAGGAAACGAGCGGGATTGACGTTCGTTTCTTCGGTAACGCTGATGTCTTGGAACTCCCGACGCTTGTAAGAACGCCGCACAGGTCAAGGCGCAGAGAGGTGAATACGGACTGGCCGAGAATGTCGATAAGGTCATTCTCTATGGCTCGATCATGGCCAGCGGCTGCAGAAGAACGCACCCTGGCGTAACAAGAAAAAGCGCTAAAGAAGCCCGAATAAATGAATGGCCCGGATATCCGGGCCCTTCATTTATGTCGATCAGAAACGAAATGTCTTCACTTCGTTTCCGCGCTCGATATTTCGGTTTTCGTGATGACGGACAGCCTCTGCATTTTCAATTTCGTCTTCCTGCAGATGTTTCAGGACCATTTCCAGACGTTCCAGCGCCGTTGCCTTGTTTCTATGCTGAGATCGCTCATTGCGCGCGATCAGTTGGATGCCCGTTGGAATATGAACAACACGTACGGCACTGTCGCTTGTGTTCTGGTGCTGACCGCCTGGACCACCAGCACGCAAAGTTTCGAAGCGAACATCATTTGGCTGAATGACAATGTCATTAATTGCTGGCCGCGCGATCCTGCTCACCGAAATAAACCAGTGCTGCCGCTTATGCTGCGGTCGAACTGGGCTTTTGAAAACCAACAGATAGCGAGTCAGCCATAAGATCATTCATTGCCGTAGACAGGGGGGGAGATGTCAGACCTTACCGTAGAAACGGCGGCGATCGACTGGGTGGATGTTACTTGCTGAGTGTTGCGGCCATCGGCAGTGATCGGCGAAACTGGCAGGCCGGGCGGGATTCGAACTTTTAGGGCGCGCTCGACTGACGCTCCGCCATTCCGCAGTATATGTCAGCTTTCGGGGACTCTTGGGGCGCACGGGCGTAGACTGCCGGAGGAAGCCGGCGGCTATAAGGTGGGCGTTCTTGTGCAGAGCAATTTCGGCAAGCGGCGGACCGATACCCGGCTCCTGCTTCATCAATTGAAGCGTCTTGCGCGGCCCGTGCCGATCGGTATCGGCCGCGTGGGTGGCTTTGGTGGCAATGGCAGCGGCGATATCTTCATTGCCTTTTCCACCGCCAACGAAGGGGCTTCAGCCGCGAGAAGGATGCGACAGCCAAAGTCGTTTCCAACGACGAGAGGGACCCGTTGATCCATGCGACGGCGCTCGCGTGGTCAATGCCGTGGTGGCGGCGGGAACCGCGACGACAACCTGTCCTTCGCGATCACACATGTCCATCAGCGGGGGAACCTCAGGAAATACAACCGCCGCAACCAATAGCTTGGATTGCGCGCGCTCAGTCTGCGTTCTTCGGTCGGTGCGGCTTGCCGGGCACCTGTTGACGCAGACTGTTGACGAGATAGCCTCGCCTCCCATTTACTCCAGATAAAGGCCGTTCGCTTCGTCTCGTCGCTCTGGCGTTGGACGACCGGTTGGTGAGCAGGAGTATCCATGGCCAGTCCCGACACAGTACCTTCCGAGCCAGCCGCGAGCGGCTCGCTCGCGATCGGCGACGTGACAATCATCGATAATGCCAAGCTGAAAAAAGCCATCACGGCGGCCGCGCTCGGGAACGCCATGGAATGGTTCGATTTCGGTGTCTATGGCTTCGTGGCCTATGCGCTCGGACAGGTCTTTTTTCCCGACGCTTCGCCCGGCCTTCAGATGATTGCTGCGCTCGGCACGTTCTCGGTGCCCTTCCTGGTGCGTCCGTTGGGTGGAGTGTTTTTCGGCGTGATGGGCGACCGATTTGGTCGTCAGAAAGTGCTGTCGCTTACCATCGTTATCATGGCCGTCAGCACGCTTTGCATTGGACTCATTCCGTCTTACGCGCAGATCGGGATCTGGGCGCCGATTCTGCTTTTATTGTGCAAGCTGGCGCAGGGTTTTTCAGTCGGCGGCGAATATACCGGTGCCGCCATTTATGTCGCTGAATATGCGCCCGACCGTCGACGGGGGTTTTTGGGAAGCTGGCTTGATTTCGGCTCCATAGCGGGCTTTGTGCTTGGCGCGGGGGTGGTGGTGCTGATTTCGACTATTCTCGGCGAAGAACGTCTTCTGGAATGGGGCTGGCGCCTTCCATTTTTCCTTGCGGCCCCGCTTGGCTTAGTGGGGCTTTATCTGCGCCGCGCGGCGGAGGAAACGCCGGCGTTCCAAGAACAGCTGGAAAAGATGGAGCAGGAGGACAGAGATGCAGTCCAGAATCCACCGCGTATCTCCATCCGGGTCATTCTGCGCAAATTTTGGCACGCGTTCGTCGTGTGCATTGGCATCGTGCTGGTAACCAATGTCACCTATTACATGCTGCTTACATATATGCCGAGCTATCTGTCCCACAACCTGAATTATTCCGAGGACCACGGCGTGCTCATCATCATTGTGGTGATGATCGGTATGTTGTTCGTGCAGCCGGTCGTGGGTTTTGCGAGCGACCGCTTGGGACGTAGGCCGTTCATCATGGCGGGCAGCATCGGGCTGTTCGTTATGGCATTGCCCGCCTTCAGGCTCATCATCAGCGGCAATATCGGTTTCATTTTCCTGGGTCTGCTGCTTCTGGCGGTGCTGCTTAATTTCCTTACCGGTGTGATGGCATCCACCCTGCCGGCCATGTTTCCGACACGCATCCGCTACAGCGCTCTTGCAAGTGCTTTCAACGTATCGATCATCGTGGCGGGCCTTACTCCCACGCTTGCCGCCTGGCTGGTCGAAAGCACCGACAACCTGATGATGCCGGCCTACTATCTGATGGCCGTGGCTGTGGTGGGGTTTGTAACGGCACTCATCATGAAGGAAACAGCTAACCGCCCGCTGCGTGGCGATACGCCCAACGCTTCCAGCCATGCGGAGGCGAAGGAACTGCTGCAGGACGCTTATGACCATATCGAGCAACGCGTCGAGGATATCGACGCCGAGATCAAAGCGGTCCGTGCCCAGCTCGCGGAGCTGGAGGCGCGGCGCCGCGACCTGGTGAACCAGCATCCTGAACTGGAGTAAAAGCAACGGTGCCTTTCGTCAAGCGACCCATCGGCTTTCGGGAATGGCGGCACCGGTCGCATAGCGGAGATCGAGGCCGTACCATCTCACGCGGCTGCAGGAAAACTCACTGCGGGCGGTTAGACTCGCCATCGCAAGCGCAGCGCAGGCCTCGGGAGGATCATCGGCGACAGCGGGATCCCTCGTCCACGAGTATTAGTTTCCGCCCCACAGTTGCATGAGTTCCAACCCTCTCCCGGAAATGCGTTAAGCCTATGGCAACGGATGAGGCTCAATAATCAGTCACACCACTGCATCCTATGCTTCAATATCCTCGCCTGCGGTCGATCTCTCCAATAAGCGCTTCGTCTCTATGCAGCCGCTTGAGGTTTTCAACCAGTACGTCTGCCGCGCCTTGGCTGTCAGTCATGCAAGCGATATGCGGGGTAACGATCACCTTTGGATGAGACCAGAGTGGATGTCCGGAGGGGAGCGGTTCCGGTGCTGTTACATCAATGAAGGCGGAGGAAAGCTGGCCGCTATCGAGCGCTGCAAGAAGCGCGTCGTAATCCGTCTGCGGCCCGCGACCGACCAGAACTACGCTTGCCCCTGTGGGCAAGCAGGCCAAAAATTGGGCATTGATCAAGCCTTCCGTCTCTGCCGTGAGCGGTAGCAGACAGACCAGAATGTCTGTTTGCGCAACGAATGTCCTAAACCCTTCTGCCCCGGAGAAACAACGTACGCCCTCGACATTCTTCTCGCTTCGGCTCCAGCCGGACAGAGGGAAGCCGAAAGGCTTGAGGGCCGACAACGCAGCCTGCCCCAGATATCCAAGCCCCATTACACCTACCCGACGGCAGCGGGCGCTTGGCTGGGGCAACGTCTGCCAGATCTCCCTACGACTGTGTTCCAGATAAGCGGGCAATTGTCGGAATAGAGCCAGCACGGCGAGTGTCACGTATTCCTGCATCATACGGGCAAGACCCGGCTCGGTCATGCGGACGATGCGGATATGAGCAGGGATCTCCGCCTGGAGAAATTGCTCTACACCCGCCCCGCTTGAGAAAATAATCTCAAGCGCAGGGAACCGATCCTGCAGCCTGTCAGGAACCTGCCAGCATAGCAAATGACGCACCCTTGCCGAAGCATCGGCATCCAACTCCCCTGAGAGGAACTCCACTTCCGGCAATTCGCGCGCAAATACCCCGCGGATTACTCCGGCGCGGGCCGGATCGAGGGAACAATAGAAAGCCATAACGCCTCCCCTTGCGCGACACGCAACCCGCGTCGCGCATCCATATAAATCAATGATTAAGAACGCGGCGCAGGAAGTCCTGCGTACGCGGATGCTGTGGCGCGCCGAGCACTTCCTTTGCCTTGCCCTGTTCCACGATGACGCCGCCATCAAGGAAAAGTACCCGATCAGCCACGTCGCGGGCGAAGCCCATTTCGTGCGTTACGACCAACATGGTGAGCCCCTCGTCAGCAAGGCTGCGCATGACATCGAGCACATCGCCCACCAGTTCAGGATCGAGCGCTGACGTCGGCTCATCGAACAGGATCGCCTGCGGGCGCATTGCTAAGGCACGGGCAATCGCAACACGCTGCATCTGACCGCCGGAAAGCTGGCCCGGGTAATGGTCGGCCCGGTCTCCTAGACCTACGCGCTGAAGCAGGTGTTGGCCGTATTTACGAGCTTCACTTGGGTTTTCGCCTTTGACGTAAACCGGTCCTTCAACGACATTTTCGAGGGCCGTGCGATGTGGAAACAGGTTGAACCGCTGGAAAACCATCGCCATCCGCGTGCGGAGATCGCGGATCGATCGATCCTGCGCGTCAACCCGCTGACCTTCGATCAAAATGTCGCCACCCTGATAGGTTTCGAGCCCGTTCAGGCAGCGCAGCATCGTCGACTTTCCCGACCCAGAAGGGCCAATCAGACAAACGACTTCACCCTTCTGCACGTCAGCGCTGATGCCTTTGAGGACCTGAAGCGGACCATAGGATTTTGTGACGTTCTTTATTTCAATCATCGCCATGATCAATGTCCGTTTCTTTTACCAAAGAGCTTTTCAAGACGCCCGACAGCCATCATCAGCGGCAAGCTCAGGCAGAGATAGAACATGGCAACCAGCGTATAGACGCTCATATTCTTGAAGGTCGAAGCAGCGAGCAGCTGGCCTTGCAGGGTCAGTTCGGCAACCGTGATGGCAGACGCCTGCGAACTGTCCTTCAAGAGCATGACCATTATGTTGCCATAGGGCGGCAGGATCACTCGAACGGCTTGCGGCAGGATCACGCGGCGCATCGTCATGAACCAGCCCATACCGATGGATTGCGCGGCTTCTGTCTGCCCGTGATCGATGGCCTCGATGCCGGCACGGAAATTCTCTGCCTGGTAGGCCGAATAGGCAATTCCGAGGCCTATGATACCGGCCTGAAGAGCGGAAAGCGCAATGCCGAATTCCGGTAGAACGAAGTAGATATAGAAGAGCTGCACCAGGATAGGAATGCCACGGATCACATTGACGATAGCTCCGGCAACAGCCGACAGCCAGCCGATTCCCGACACCCGCATCAGCGCCCAGACAAGCCCCAGAAGGGTCGAAAGGACAAGTGAGCCCAGCGTCACGAGGAGTGTATATTTCACGCCTTCTAGCAAGATCGGGAAGAACTCGCGGATGTCCATAAGGAAGTTTTGCATTGACTTTAACTCTATTTATTTGGCGCGATCAAACGCGGATGAGGCGCTGCGGCCGGTAAGCCCCGTTTCGGGCGCAGGCCGAGAAGCACAAAGAGCTTCTGCTTGGACGCGCGTGGAGCACACCTGAATTGTGAGCATGGGGATCAATCCCCATGCTCACACCGGAATTATTTCAGTCCGTATTTGGCAAGAATTTTCTGAAGCGTGCCGTCCGACTTGATGCGGGCGATGGCTGCATTGATTTTGGGCATACGTTCGTCGCCTTTGCGGAGGGCCAGACCGAACTCGCCCCCGGCCGACGCTTCATAGCTCTCGACCATCTTCACCTTGGGGTAGCGGCCCTGCGAGAGGTAGTAGGCAGCCATTGGTCCATCCCCGAAGCCGGCATCGATGCGCCCGGCATTCACGTCAGCAATGATATCGGGAATGCCTTTGTAGACCTTGACATCACTGAACAGGCCGCTCTTCCTGAACAGATCAACGAAGGTGGTTCCCACCTGTACGCCGACGGTCTTACCCTTGAGATCCGCATAGGTCTTGTAGGCCGTATCATCGGAAACCGGCACGAAAACGCCTTCACCATAGCCATAGACCGGATCGGAAAAGTCCACGATTTTTGCGCGCTCTTCAGTGATGAACATTGCCGAAGCAATCATATCGATCTTGTTCGCGGTGAGCGACGGCACGAGCGCCGAAAACTGTACGGCCTCGAATTCCGCCTTGATACCGATATCGGGTTCGATGGCCTTGACCACATCGATCAACACGCCATCCATGGCCTTGGTTTCCGTGTTCACAAAGGTAAACGGCAAACCGGTGGGAGACGAACCTACTTTGACCGCTTCCTGAGCCAAGGCAGGCATTGCGCCCCACATGATGATCGCCGTAGCTGCCAAACCAAAAATTTTCTTGAGACGCATGGCATTCTCCTTCCTAAATGCAGCGATAAGTTTTCTATTCGAAACGCCGGTCGTGAAACCACGTTTGATAAAGTGAAATTTGTTGTGACCAGCGTTCACGGTGCAGCTTCTCAATTGCGTTCACCCTGGAAGCTGGCACTGTTTCTCAACGCCCGTTCATTGGATGCTGTTGCTTCCAACTTGCGATCCTTTCGTTCAAGGTCGGCAAAAACCAGCGGCATGAACCAGGCTTTTCCGCGCCAGGTCGGCACAAACTGCGGCGCGCGAAAATCGAAACTGCTTTCGCTGTTCGGCACCCCCAGTATTTTCTGCGCGACCTTGAAGCCGAGCCATGGTGCCCAGACAACACCGGAGCCACAGAATCCTGTTGCATAATGCACTGCCCCGCGCTGAAAAATTCGCGGAACCATGTCCCTGTTCATGGCTACATAGCCGAACCAGCTATGCGAAATACCGACACCTTCCAGTTGCGGAAAAACCTTGCACATTTCCGTATAGTTACGTTGCGTAGCGCTATCCGGATCGCCGCGGCTCGTAACATCCCGACCACCAAACAAGATGCGTCGCCCATCCGGCGACGGGCGGAAATAGTAGGTCATCGCCCGGGTGTCGGTGAGCATTTTCAATCCTGGCACCAACGCGCTTACACGTTCCTCGCCCAGATCCTCGGTTGCGATTATTCGGGAACGCAATGGCACCAGTCGCTGACGCAGCCAGCGGTCCGAATGATCGGTATATCCGTTCGTGCAAACAAGGGCATCGCGCGCCCGGGCACGACCGCGTGCGGTTACTACCGTTTTCCTATCAGCTCCTTGGTTGATGCCTTCCACGCGACATTCGCTGTGGATCAATACTCCCTCAGCAACGACCAGCCGTACCAGTTCTGCATGAAACTTTGCGGGATGCAGGCCACCAATATCCATACGAACACTGCCGCCCGCATAGAGGTCAGTCGCGATATGCCGGTGGACCTCGCTAAGAGGAACCGCGTAGGATTCGACACCGGTTGCTCGCTGGATAGCTTCAGCGCTTCGCGCCATGGCATCATATTCTGCGCGCGTCATCGCACCGCTGAATCGACCCACAAGCTTGAAATCCGCGTCAACGCCTTCATTGGCCAGAAAATCGATCATGAAGCGACGCGCTTCATGGCCTTCAGAAGCAATCTTTGCCGCCCGTTCCATACCGAATTTGCGGATCAGCGTCTTGTCATCGGGACGAATATTGCCACTGGTAAACCCGCCGTTACGACTGGAAGCACCAAAGCCAAGTTGTTCCCGCTCGAAAACCTGAACCTTGCGCCCGGCTCTCGCCAGATAAAGTGCAGCGCAAAGGCCCGCATAACCGGCGCCAACGATGGCCACATCGCAGTCCGGCTCGATGGCACGTTGTCCGACGCTTCGCGGCGGGGCGGCCTCCCACCAGTAGGGCGTATCCTTGTGAGCCATTTCTGACATGTCCCCTCCATGTTCTGGATGGATTTTGTTTTTAGTTTATTGAATGTATGACGATTATGAAGCAGAATACTAAAAACTAATCAACCCCGATTCATTCGAGTTCGTAGCGAGAGCCATTAAAAGATGCCAAAAGTGAACAAGGCAGAGATATCGCGGATCGCCCCTATCAGCGAACCCACACCGAACGATGCGGGGGATATCGGAGCACGTATCCGTACGCGCAGGCAGGCACTGGGCCTCACTCTTGGCTATCTGTCGGAAGTGTCAGGCCTATCGACAGGGGCGCTGTCCCAGATCGAACGCGGTCTGGTGTCGCCAACGGTTCGCACCCTTTATACTATTGCCGATGTGCTCTCCATGAGTCCGGCGCAGCTCATTGACCCGCAGGGGTTCGCAGCTGCAGCTCGCGCCAATCCCTACGTATTGCGGGCAAGCGAACAGCCCGAAGTGTTGAACGGTGGCGGTGTCATCAAGCACCGCGCTTCGCCAGAACTCATTGAAACCATGAAGTCCTTCGCGGTGCGGATCGTTCCGGGAGGGAGTTCCGGTGAGGAGTGCTATACCCATTCCGGCGAGGAGCTAGGGTATGTCATTTCGGGCAGTTTCACGTTGCAGATTGAAGATGCTCAATATCTGCTTTCAGCAGGTGACGGATTTGCCTTGCCTTCAACGACCCGCCACAGATTCTTCAATAATAGTGAAGCGGAAGCTTTCGTTCTCTGGGTGAACAAACCCGAGTGAAATCACCTGGCAGGCCAAAAAAAGCTGGAGAAAGATGAAAATGGCAAGCAGTCCTGAGAGCTTCTCGCGCTCGCTCTGGTGGAACGCGGCTGGCGAAGCAAAGCCGAACCATCCCAAACTGAACGGCGTACACGATGCGGACGTCGTTATTATCGGCGGCGGCTTTACGGGTCTTTCAAGCGCATTGTTCCTTGCCGAGCGTAGCAAGACGGTCGTGGTCCTTGAAGCGCGTCATGTCGGCTTCGGTGCATCTGGACGTAATGGCGGACAGGTGATCCCCGGCTTGAAGCACGATCCGGAAGATCTTATTGCGACCTATGGGCTCGAACATGGCAAGCGCATGATCGACCTTGTAGGGGGCGCAGCCGATCTTGTCTTTAGCCTTGTGCGCGAACACGCTATCCTATGCTCGCCCGTTCGCGCCGGATGGATTCAGGCCGCCCATTCTCAGCTTGCAACCGCTGCCGTTCACAAGCGTGCCCGACAATGGCAGGCGCAAGGCGTCGAAGTCGAGATATTGGACCGCGAACAGATTGCCAGACTTTCCGGCACGGAGCGCTATTTCGGTGGATGGCGTGATCCACGCGCCGGCGCCTTGCAACCGCTGGATTATGCCCGAGGGCTGGCGCGGGCCGCTTCGGCACGCGGCGTTCAGATTTTTGAAGATTCGTCCGTCACGTCTCTCACGCACGAAAACGGCGATTGGGTGGCACGGACGGCGCGTGGAGCAATTCGCGCGAGAGAGGCCCTCGTCGCAACCAACGCCTACACCGACAAACTCGTGCCGAATCTCGCCCAAAGCATTCTTCCTGTGCAAAGCATGCTGATCGCGACAGAGCCCCTTTCAGAAAAGCAACGCGGGGAAATCATGCCGGGGGGTGTGGTACTTTCCGAAACGCGCAAGATTGCTTTTTATATGCGTCAATCAGTAGACGGGCGTTTTCTCATTGGCGGACGCGGCGCCGTGGGAATGAACGAAAAGAAGGCACTCATGGAAGCGCTGAAGGCCGGAATGGTTAGGCTGTTTCCGCAACTGGATGGCATTGGCATCGACTATCACTGGTCCGGTCATGTGGCGCTAACGATGGATGGCCTGCCTCATCTTCACAATCCCGCTCCAGGTTTGCACGCAATGCTTGGCTATAACGGCCGAGGCGTAGCGATGGCGACCGCTTTTGGCAAGATGTATGCCGAATACATCGCCGAAGGCCGCCCCATGGTTTATCCCACCACGCAGATACCGCGCCTTTCCTGGCACTCGATCCGCAAACCCGTCATGGATGTTGGCATCCGCTGGTATTGGGTCAAGGACAGTCTTGGATTCGCATCGAAATAAACCCTCTGCAGAAAGTACTGGACTTGTTGAAAAACGTAATCAATCTGGGAATTGCGCCCTCTTGCGCCGCGGATTTGGAAGCAGCTTTCCAAGCCCTCACTTTGAATGGACAGTCTACTGAACCCTTCGGCGTCGGACGCGCTGTTCTTTCAGGAGAAGGAAAGGGGACGAAAAGCCTGTTCCCCTCTATTGTAATGGTTCGTGAGGGCTCTTTATCGCTCGTGGACAGTAACGGTTTCGAAATCGTGCTGGCCAAGGGTGAGGCCGCGAGCCTACCCGCGTCCAGTTTTGCATGGAAGGCACAGGCGGCCGATTGCGTAATCCTCACGATTCATCAGGGGACCGCGCCAGTGTCGTTCACCAAACTCGACCTTGACCATCCCATGGTTCCCGGTGGCGCGCCCAATGCAGCGCTGCTTACCACGCCCGCTCCGACGACTCATCGTCACGAATTCCAGAGTGACGATCCACTTTCCTGGGGCATTTGGGCGACTACGCCTTACGCCCGCCATCCCATCAACTATTCCTTCTCTGAACTGATGATGCTGCGCAAGGGCGACGTTACCTTATCCAACCCAGACGAGGGGAGCGTGTCTTTTGCGGCAGGGGACATTTTCCTTATTCGCCCCGGCGCTATCGCCGCGTGGAGCAATCCTACGGATCTGCAGAAGTTTTGGATCATCCACGAGCCAGATTAGGTCACATACCCTTGTGCTCCACTGTATCCATCGATTTGAAGGCAGTGATAGCCCCCTTGTTCCGATGAAGTGCGTGATACCCTGTTGACGACCTGAGGATTTTGAACGTAAGCGCGATTTTCGATGCGGATTGACGGCTGTGGCACCGCTAGAGCCGCCTTGCATCGGAAGCGATATCCGGCTCCGTTAGGCGGCGGAGGTTTTCGAGAAGTTGATCGGTAGCAGGTCGCCGATGTCGGCGTCGTCGTCTCGCTGCGGCACTCCGTGAGCACGTGCCGCAGCCAGATCAGAGTGTCCACAGGCGCGGCATGTCAGCATCAAACTATAGATCACTGCGCTGGCCCTGGCTCCGTCAGCAGTGTCGCTGAACAGCCATGATTTTCTTCTGGTCGCAAAACTCTGATGTCACATTCCAAAATATTGTTATCGATCGGCATCCTGCCGTCGCTGATGTAACGCGTCAGGCCATTGCCCATTCACTGATGGGCAATTCCGAACTCCTGCTGCTCGAGGAACCTTCGCTAGGTCTGGCGCCGATTATCATTCACCAGATTTTCGAGATCATGATCAAGCTCGCCGAGGCGGGTGTCTCCATTGTTCTGGTCGCACAGAATGTCGATCTGTCCCTCGAAATAGCCGATTATGTTTATGCGTTCGAACATGGCGAGATCCACGTCTCCGGCCCGGCTGACAAGTTGTCCGGCGATGCGCGCGTGCGTGAAATCTACTTGCCAGCTTAACTTGTTTATCAAACGGCAAAGGGGATTATTCAGTAAAGTAAATGATACCCCCTATAGCCACTGAAACCGGACACCAGCCTTCAATGGGACAATACGAATTTGGAGAAAGATCTCTTCTCAATTTAACCTCGATCTACATGATGACGTAGGTTATGAAATACTTTGTCCAACGACAACGTCCTTTGCCGTGAATGGAGCGCCGCTTGCCTCTGCCAATAGGCGATGTGTTGATTGCCAGTCGATACTGGATTCCATGTTTGGCATGGTCAATGCGCTTCGCTCCGTCAGACCTCGACCCCTTCATTTCGTTGGTCAAAGCTTGCAGTGACGGGCCATCATTTCGGCGAGGTGTTCCCGCCCCTCTTCATGCAACTTTTTGATCGCTGCACTCATATCTGCTGCCCGCTCATCCTGTCCCAGCTTGAACTTGACTTCCATCTTCTCAATAGGCATTTCGTAGCCGACAATATTGCGCAGACGCCGCTCCAGACCACCGGGGCCGAGTTCCTTCATCTGCCAGGGGTTGTCACGACCCTTCTCCATATGTTTGACGAGTTCGTGGAGATGCTTTGCAGTCGCTCCTTCCGATAAGATTTTGGGCGTGCCATGGATATGAGCAACCATGAAGCTCCAGGTCGGCGCGCTGTCCCTTTCCGGACAACCCGGATACCAAGACGATGACACATAATGACCAGCATCCATCAGGATTGCAATTGATGGCAGGCCACGTTTCAGAAACTCAACATGATCGTTGGATGCAGCAACATGCGAGACCAGCGTGCCGTTTTCGCCGCGTGTCCGATCCATTATGAAGACCGGGTGCGATATTGCAACACCATCCTCATGACTGGCTTACCACGAATGATGCCTTGAAGACCCATAGACCTCATAAGTCGAGCCACAGTGCAGCGGGCGACATCGAACCCCTCACGCTTCAATTGCCGCCAGACCTTGCGAACGCCATAAACGCAGAAGTTTTGCTCGAAGACACGACGTATCTCGATCTTCAGACTGATATCGTTGCGGGTGCGGACCGACAGCCGGTTGATGTCCAGGCGCTTGGCGACGTTCTCGTATTAGGTTGACGGGGCAATCGGCAATAATCTGCAGATCGGCTCGACCCCAAACACGCTACGGTATTCGTCAATGAATGAAATCATCGTTTGAAGGGGCGGTCGAGCTCCGCCTGGGCAAAATAAGCAGACGCTTTGCGCAATATCTCATTGGCCTGACGAAGCTCGCGATTCTCTCGCTCAAGAGCCTTCATCTTCTCGGCGACATCGCTCGGCAGGCCTGCTCGTTTACCAGTGTTGACCTCGGTCTTCTTCACCCACTCATGCAGGGTGGCTGGCGAACAACCAATCTTGGTAGCGATTGATGAAACGGCAGCCCACCGAGAAGGGTGCTCTGCTTCGTGATCCAGCACCATACGGATGGCACGTTCACGCACTTCAGGTGAAAACTTGTTCGTTGTTTTGCTCATAGTGGCCCCAATCTCTCAGAAGTTGGAGCCTCCGGCAAACCCGGTACGGTTCAGTTTAGATATCTGCGCCGTCAGGAGACCAATGAGGCGATACAAGGATTGGCCAAGAAGGGAATATCAATTCGGCAGATTGTCCGGCAAACCGGTCATAGTCGAAAACTGGTTCGCGATGTCCTGCGTGGTCAACGCCTCGATGTATTCCGAACGAAGCCGAGTTCGCTGGATAACTGGCTGCCATGGCTTAACAACCGTTGGGAAGAAGGGGCGCGAAACGCCTTGGCGCTGTGGCGCGAGATGAAAGCAAAAGGCTTCCCAGGACAGAGCGGTGTTGTCTCGCAATGGGCACAACGTCGACGTTTGGCTGAGAAGGCAGGCCAGAGCGGATTTGCGCGCACGCCATCGTCGCGGGTTATTGCTCGACTGATGACCGCCGCACGCGATGACCTGGCAAAATCCGAGGCTATCCTTGTCGCGGCAATCGAAGTGAACGTTCCGGAGTTGGTTGCTGCCCGCAAGGCCATTGGGGACTTTCAATCTATGATCCGTTCAAAGTCAGCGGCGAAACTTGAAGGCTGGCTTGAAACCGCCAGGGACAGTTTGATTGGGTCCTTTGTAGGCGGCGTTGAAAAGGACCTCGATGCAGTCCGAAATGCTATCGTCTCCCCTTGGTCGAACGGGCAAACAGAAGGCCAAATTACCCGCCTGAAACTGATCAAACGCCAGATGTACGGGCGCGCAAAAATCGACCTTCTGCAAGCACGGCTGATTGGTACATCATAGGGCTTCTACTTCAGCAAATCTGCGTCAGAGCCGAGAATTGACCCGCCTTTTAATTAATGTTCGGGTTTTTATTCACGGTCAAGTTTCGTGTATTCCTTTGCTCGTTTTGGTTCCTGAGCGGAACTGTTTTTGAACCTGAAGCTTTCATTTCCGGTTTCCAGTATGTGGCAGTGATGGGTGAGCCTGTCGAGCAATGCAGTCGTCATTTTGGCGTCTCCAAACACGCTTGCCCATTCACTGAAGCTGAGATTGGTGGTGATTATGACACTCGTGCGCTCGTAAAGTTTGCTGAGCAGGTGGAATAAAAGCGCGCCACCGGATGCACGAATGGTAGATATCCGAGCTCATCAAGAATGATGAGATCAGAATAAATGTAAGCGTGTAGGCGATCCCACGTAGCGCGTTTGTGCTTGGAAGCTCATTTTCTGCATGAATCATGCGGAGAGTCATATGAGCGACAAGGTGAATCAGGTTCGGACATTCGAAGTTTTGACGGCGACGCCGTCGCGACGTTCGCCGCGGCATTGGTCTGATGACGAGAAAGCGCGGCTCGTAGCGGAAGCGTTTTCGCCGGCAGGCACGGTGGCGGAGGTTGCGCGCGCCTATGAACTGGACGTGTCGCAACTTTATGCGTGGCGCAGGAAGGCGCTTTCCAGGGGGGCGATGGCGCCATTGACGGTGCGATTGGGCGGACGAACCATGATGGAAAGCGAGCCGGCGAAGTTCACGCGCTTTGAGGCGAGCGGCGGCGCGACGGTGGAGATCGTGATTGGCGATGTCGTCATGCGGGTACGCGGTGATATCGATCCGGACCAGTTGGCGGGCATTATCGGCGCGGTGCGCAAGGCATGATTGCTTCCGGCGTTGTGGTTTACGTGTCTTGCCAACCGGTCGACTTCCGCAAGGGAGCCGCATCGTTGATGGCGTTGGTGCGGGATGGCGGCCTCGACCCGTTCAATGGCGCGCTTTACGTCTTCCGGTCGAAACGGGCGGACTGTGTCCGCATTGTCTGGTGGGATGGCAGCGGGGTCTGCCTCTACTCGAAAACCCTGGAAGAGAGCAGCTTCTGCTGGCCGGGCATATCGGCGGCGCGGGTGCGTCTCGACCATTCACAACTGATGGCGCTTCTGGCCGGAATGGATTGGAAAAAGATCCGTCCAGCCAAGGTCCGGCGACCGTTGCTGACGGGCTGATACCTGCCTGCGGCAAGATGAATCATGATGGTGTAATGGTTGGGAAAATGGCCGCATTTGTGCTCTATTTCTCCCATGGTTTTGCCTGCTTCCGAATTACCAGATGACGTCAGTGCGCTGAAGGCGGACCTGCCAGCTGTTCCGGTTTCATAAACCGGAACATAATCATTTCAAACTGGATCATAGCCGCAAGCAGCAAATTATCTGGCGCACAGGATCGTAGCTTTGGATATCGTAGCGTGCTATAGCGTGGTTGCGGGGGTGTGCAACCACCGATGCCGACATTCATTGCATGTACCTGTTTAGAAACAAGATATCATGGCTCTTTGCCTTTCTCCTTTAGGATCAGCCGCTAGGTTGGTGAAATTTGGGAGGTATTCCAGCACCACGGACGGATAACGATTGGAGAAAAACCATCATAGTTACGAACATTGAGGCGAACTATGATGACAGAGTCTATCAATCTTCAAACGGAAGCAGACTACGAGGCCGCGTCGGCTGAGGCAACCGCTTCCAACGAAGTGATGAAGCGCGACTTCGGCGTTCAAGTCGTTCGCATATCACAAGGCCTTGAACTTTTATGTCAGGTGATTACTTTCGGTGGTACGGCGTGTGCTGCGTGCGCCCAGGGAATGCCCTGACTACGGAGACTGTTTTTAACCGTTTCTGACAGGGAGTTGCCCATGGCTGGCCGCATCCAGAATACTATCCGCAATTTTCTCGACAGCGAATCCGCAGGTGGCCTGCTTCTGATCGCCTCGGCCATCGCCGCCCTGATGGTGGCGAATTCCCCGGTCGCGGATTCCTATTTCCATGTACTGCATTTCCATCTGGGGCCCCTTTCTGTCCAGCACTGGGTCAACGACGCCATGATGGCGGTCTTCTTTCTGATGGTCGGCCTCGAGATCAAGCGTGAAATGGTTGACGGGCATCTTTCGTCATGGCCCCGCCGCATTCTGCCCGGTGCAGCCGCAATGGCCGGGATGGCCGTGCCGGCAGTCATCTATCTCGCCTTCAACCTGAACAGCGGCGCTTCTCACGGATGGGCCATTCCCGCCGCCACCGACATCGCGTTCGCGCTTGGCGTCATATCTCTGCTCGGCCCGCGGGTTCCAACCTCTCTCAAGGTCTTTCTCGCCGCTCTCGCCATTATCGACGACCTCGGTGCAGTGGTCATCATAGGCCTGTTCTACACCACTGGCGTCTCGGCAATTGATCTCGGACTGGCTGCCTTGGTCTTTGCGATTCTTCTCGTCCTTAATCTTACGGGTGTGAAGCGTCTCCTGCCCTATCTGATCCTTGGACTCCTCCTCTGGATCTTCACCTATCGCTCCGGCGTCCACGCAACGATTGCAGGTGTCCTGCTGGCGTTGACGGTGCCGATCAAACGAACACCCGCCGCACCCGAGGCCCATATTTCCGAAAGCCCGCTACACCTCCTCGAACATAGCCTGATCAAACCCGTATCTTTCGTTATCGTTCCGATTTTCGGTTTTGCCAATGCAGGCGTGAACTTTACAGGTCTGGGTATCGATGCAGTCTTTGCTCCGGTGACCATGGGTGTGGCAGCGGGGCTGGCACTTGGTAAGCTCATCGGGATTTTTGGCGCGGTTCTGATTCTTGTAAAGAGCGACATCGTCGATCTGCCTGCCGGTGCAAGCTGGCAGCAGATGTTGGGAACGACACTTCTTTGCGGTATCGGCTTCACGATGAGCCTGTTTATCTCGCTGCTCGCCTTCAACGACGTGCTCCTTCAGGATGAAGCAAAAATAGGAATTCTGATCGGCTCTCTGATCGCCGGCCTGGCTGGCTATATCGTGCTGAGACTATCGAAACGCGCTGACGGGCGTTTTATATCGTGAGGCGCGATTCCGGCAGATTTCCATGTGCCGGAACACCCGACCCTCCTTGCATACTATGTGCGACAGTTGATCCAAGGCAGATCGCGCTCTTCGCTGCTCGAACTGTCCCCAAGAATTATATAGTCAAACCCGCCTGGCGCGGGAGGAAATTATTCTTCCGTCTAACAACGTCCAAAAGCACTTGGGATTTTCTCCGGAATGCTATAGCGTTTTTCTCTCGTTCCAAGGGAGGAAATTTGCGAACGTGGTGAGGGAAATGATCTTCATGAATCTCCCTGCTTCGCAGCAGATTGTCGCGGCACAGCGATATCTATGAAAGGGAGGAGGAAACATGAAATTCCTGGACAAGAAGACGGCCGTTTCTCTGGCGACAGCGCTTGGATTTGTTCTCGGCGCGGCGCAGGCCCGTGCCGAGGAATTCGTCAATATCCTGACCGGCGGCACCAGCGGGGTCTATTATCCACTCGGCGTTGCCATGGAAAAGATCTATTCCGGCATCCCCGACGTACGGCCTTCCGTTCAGGCCACGAAGGCATCGATCGAAAATATCAATCTGATCAACAGCGGCCGTGGTGAAGTCGCCTTCACACTGGGCGATTCCCTGCGCGATGCCTACGAGGGCAATGAAGCCGCCGGTTTCAAGACGAAGCTCACCAAGCTCAGCACGCTGGCGGCTATCTATCCCAATTACGTCCAGATCGTCGCCTCGAAGGAATCGGGCATCAAGACTCTGGCCGACCTGAAGGGCAAGCGCCTTTCCGTCGGCGCGCCGAAGTCCGGCACCGAACTCAATGCGCGCACCATTCTGGAAGCGGCGGGCCTTTCCTACGACGATCTGGGAAAGATCGAATATCTGCCCTTCGCGGAATCGGTCGAACTGATGAAAAACCGCCAGCTTGACGCCACCCTGCAGTCTTCGGGCCTCGGCGTCGCCTCGCTGCGCGATCTCGCCAATTCGGTTGAAATCAATGTCGTTGAGATCCCTTCGGACGTTATCGAGAAGATCGGTGCGCCCTATCAGGTCAACACGATTCCCGCGAACACCTATACTGGGCAGGACAAGGATGTCGTGACCGCCTCGGTCATCAACTATCTGATCGTGCGCCCCGACATGGATGAAGAACTGGTCTACCAGATGACCAAGGGCCTGTTCGAGAATCTCGACCAGCTTGCGGCAGCGCACGCTTCCGCCAAGGCGATCAAGCTCGACAAGAACACCATCGTCTCGCCCGTTCCGGTCCATCCCGGCGCAATGCGCTATTTCAAGGAAAAGGGGATCGAATAGATCGCCGGCAGATCGGCGAGGCCTGCCGCCTCGCCCAATGCTCAGATGCCCGGACGACACATCCGGGCATCCATCCGTTCCCCCCAATGCATAATCTGGTGAAGGTTCCTCATGGCGCAGAGCGAAAAAACGGCTGCCGAAACGGCTATCGAATCGGCTGAACATATTCCCGGCTGGGGTTCAGGCGCAGGCGCAAGGATCCTGTTCGCCATCGCCGTGGCCTTCTCCGTTTTCCAGCTCTGGACCTCGGCTTACTCGCCCCTGCCGAGCCAGGTCGTGCGGTCCGTCCATGTCGGATTTCTGCTTTTACTGCTGTTCGGCCTCTACGCCAATGCGGCGACGGACGCCGCCAGACGGACCGTGTTCTGGCTGGCGGCGGTCGTGGCCTTCGCGCTCAGTCTCTATCACTGGATCTTCTATGAAGACCTCCTGATTCGGGCGGGCGAGCCCAGCCACACCGATATCGTGATCGGGGTCCTCGCCGTCGGGCTCGTCTTCTGGGCCGGCAAGAAAATGATGGGCTGGACCCTGCCGCTCATCTGTCTGATCTTTCTGGCCTACGGCCTGTTCGGCCAGTATCTGCCGCATCCGTTCAATCACCGCGGCTATGATTTCGAGCAGGTGGTCGAGGTCCTGTTTCTGGGAACCGAGGGCATTTACGGCACGCCGATCTATGTGTCGTCGAGCTATATCTTCCTGTTCATCCTGTTCGGCGCGTTTCTGGAGCGCGCCGGCATGATCCAGCTTTTCAATGACATCGCCATGGGCACAGTTGGCGCGTCGCGGGGCGGCCCTGCCAAGGTTTCGGTGATCTCATCCGCGCTGATGGGCACGATCAACGGCTCCGGCGTCGCCAATGTGGTGACGACGGGCGCTTTCACCATTCCGCTCATGAAGCGCTCCGGCTTCCGCCCGGCCTTTGCCGGGGGCGTGGAGGCCGTGGCGTCGATGGGTGGTCAGATCATGCCGCCGGTGATGGGGGCCGTCGCCTTCATCATGGCCGAAACGCTCGGCCTGCCCTATGTCGAGATCGTCAAGGCGGCCATCGTGCCGGCCATCCTCTATTTCATCACCGTCTTCGTGATGGTCGATCTGGAAGCGCGACGCCTGAGGATGAAGGGCCTCAACAAAAGCGAAATGCCGAGCGCGCTGGAAGCAATCCGCAGGCGCTGGTTCCTCATCCTGCCGCTGGCCGCTTTGGTCTGGCTTCTCTTCTCCGGCTATACACCGCTTTTCGCCGGCACGGTCGGTCTCAGCCTCACCGCGCTCATCATACTGGGCGTGCCGGTGTCGGGTGGCCTGTCGATGCCGCTGCGGGTTCTGTTCTGGATCGCGCTCGGCGTGATGTCCGCCGCCGCCTTCGGCACCACGTTCAACATCTTCGGTTATGCGCTGCGCGGGATCACGCTGATCATTCTCCTCGTCGCCCTTCTGGTAGCGATCAATTTCGCGGTGCGCGGAGGTCGGGAAACGCTCAGCCTTTGCTTGGAAAGCCTTGCGGAAGGCGCCAAGAACGCGCTGCCGGTCGGCATCGCCTGTGCGCTGGTAGGCGTCATCATCGGCATTCTCGCGCTGACCGGAGCCGGCTCGACATTTGCCCGCGTCATCGTCAGCGTGGGGGAAAACTCGCTGTTCTTCTCGCTGGTGCTGACCATGCTCGCCTGCCTCGTGCTCGGCATGGGCATTCCCACCATTCCGAACTATATCATCACCTCTTCGATCGCCGGCCCGGCGCTTCTGCATCTAGAAGTGCCGCTTCTCGTCTCGCACATGTTCGTCTTCTATTTCGGCATCATGGCGGACCTCACGCCGCCGGTGGCGCTGGCCGCCTTCGCCGCCGCGCCCATCGCGCGGGAATCGGGGATGAAGATCGGCATGCAGGCGATCCGCATCGCGGTGGCAGGCTTCGCCGTGCCGTTCATGGCCGTCTATGAGCCGGTCATCATGCTTCAGGAAGGCGGGCCCCTTACCGAAAAATACGGCTTCTGGCTGGCCTTCGCGTATATGCTCGTCAAGGCGCTGCTGAGCATTCTTCTGTGGGGCGCGGCGGCCATCGGACATCTGCGCACGCCCCTCCAGCTATGGGAGCGTATCTGGGCATTTGTAGCAATCGCGCTGATGCTCGCCACCTATCCCTATAGCGACGAACTGGGCTTTGCGGCCTGCGCGGCCTTCCTCATATGGCATTTCTGGAGGTCGCGGCCATCCGTCGTCGCGTCGTCGGGTTGATGGCGATCTGCATCACGACGGCCGGCGGCCTCATGAAAATCGCCGCCGCAAGCTTCGTCCTCTCATGGACCCATAGCGTGGAAAAAATTCCTTGGCAGGAACACTGGTCGGTCACGGATCAGGGGCTGGTGCTCACCGAGGCGCGCATCAAGGGATCGGGAGCCGGGATGGAGCCACCGGAAGACGCGGTCTTGCGGAACGGCTGGTACAGCTACCATCCGCACATCCCGCCGCGAAGAGATATCGTCCTCGCTGCGTCCGGCAAGACGGGTGGCGGCTGGACCCTGTGCGCCGGCCAGACCTGTACCGACCTGGGCAAGGAGGCGGAAGCAGAGCCGATCCATATCAGGTCGTGTGACTAAGACGCGATAACGGCGCAAAAAGGAATGTTGCAGCCTGCGCGAGAAGCCAGTCTTTCGAAACAGGCACGTCGGCTCGCGCCGACTGCCTGAATAAGTAGAGATAGCGGCCTCCGACAAAGCTGCTGCCGAATTCACGCTCGCCTTAAATTGCTGCAGGCTCTTTCCGCGCTGCAAGATGGCGGATCAGAACGGGTACCAACAGCAGCAGACCTACGGCCGACGAGTAAATCTCCGGTGCGACCAGAAGCATCGCGCCGACGATCATCAGCACATTTTCCCACGCTTTGGTCCGCACGAGGAAGAAACCGGAAAGTGCAGCTCCCAGTGCGGTGATGCCGATGGCGCAGCCGAGAAATGCCAGCAGGAAATCCGCCCAGTTGAATCCCGACGTTACCAGCAGCAAAGACGGCGAAAAGACGAAGACGAACGGCACCAGCACCTTGCCCAGTCCGAGGCGGAATGCGGTGTTGCCCGTCTTGAACGGGTCCGCACCCGCCATGCCCGCGGCCGCATAAGCCGCCAGCGCTACGGGCGGCGTGATGTCTGCCAGAACGCCGTAATAGAAGACGAAGAAATGCGCGACGATCGGCTCGACGCCCAGAAGGCCGAGGGCCGGAGCGGCGATGGTGGCCATGATGATGTAATTGGCCGTCGTCGGGATGCCACAGCCCATCAGGATGCAGACGACGCCGGTCATGATGAGCGTGAACAGAAGGGTGAGCGTCTGCGGACCGAACCAACTTGCCGGCAGAACGGTACCGAAGAAGGCAGCAAGCTGCCCTGCGGTGGATGTGACGATATAGGAGATCTTGAAGCCCACGCCGGTCAGCGTCACCACGCCAACGATGATGCCGACCGTGGCGGCAGCCGCGCCGACGGCAAGCGCATATTTCGCACCATCGCGCAGACCATCGAAGATTTCGCTGACGGTCATACGCTTGCGCGGATTGAGCAACCCTACCGCGATGCACAGCGTGATGCCCCAGAAGGCCGCGAGATAGGGCGTATAGCCGGACAGAAGCACACCGATCAGCACGATCAGCGGAATGACGGTCGGCCAGTCGCGCTTGAACGCTTCCTTCAGATCAGGCAGTTCCTCGCGGGTCATGCCACGCAGGCCGTTGCGCTTGGCCTCGAAATGCACCTGCATCAAAACGCCGAAGAAATGCATGAAGGCCGGAACAATGGCGGCCAGAATGATCGTCGTATAGGGCAGATTGAGGAATTCTATCATCAGGAAGGCGGCAGCGCCCATGATGGGCGGCGTGATCTGACCGCCGGTCGAGGATGCGGATTCTACGGCGGCCGCGAAATGGCGCTTGTAGCCGAGCCGGATCATGGCCGGGATGGTCAGCGATCCGACAGTGACTGTGTTGGCGACCGAGGAACCGGAAATCATGCCGAACAGCGCGGAGCCGAAAATCGACACTTTCGCGGGACCGCCCGCAAAACGCCCTGCCACCCAGGCTGCACAGTCGAGGAACAACTGGCCAAGGCCGATGCGCGTGGCGAAAACGCCGAACAGCACGAAATGGAAGACATAGGTTGCGACGACGCCGAGCGCGATGCCGTAAATGCCCTGTGTGGTCAGATAAAGATGATTGACCAACTGGCTGACCGTGGCGCCGGGATGAACAAGAATACCCGGCATGGACGGTCCGTAAAGTGCGTAAAGCATGAACAGGATAGAGATGATCGGCAGGGGCCAACCCACCGATCGGCGCGTCGCTTCCAGAAGAATGAGGATCAGGAGGCCCCCGAGCACCACATCGGTGGTCGTCGGATTGCCGACGCGGAAAGCCAGATCGTCAAGCGGGATCAATGGCACATGGAGAACAGCCACGACCGCGACAATCGCCAGCGCCCAGTCGATGATCGATATGCCGAGCGGCCGCAGCAGCGAGGAAACCGCCGGCTTGTCATAACCCGTGCGGGAGAAAGGAAAGACGAGAAACACGAGGCCGAGCACGAACGAGAGATGGATGCCGCGGTGCACCATTTCCGACAGGATACCGAAGCCGGCCGTGTAGTAATGAAAAAGCGACAGGACGATCAGAAGGCCGCCAACGATGCGGGCAGAGAGCGGAGCCAGCGGGCGGAAACGAATTTCGGTATCGAACTGCTCTTCCAGTTCGCGCGCCTTGACCTCGTCCAGTTCCATCGGCGCGAGTTTTACGTTCTGGTCCTCAGACATGTCGGTTCAACTCCATGTCGCCCGTTCTGACTGGGCCAAATAAGAAATTGGGAGACGGCCGCTCAATCTCTGAGTTGCCGTCCCACATGCTTCGATTCTTTCATGAAAACGGTAGGAAGTTTCCTGGAATTATTTCAGGACACCCGCTTCCTTATAAAAGCGTTCCGCTCCCGGATGCAGCGGAATGCCCTGGCTGGCCGTGGCCGTATCGAGCTTGATCAGCTTGCCCTTGGCATGGCCGGCATCGAGGGCCTTCTGACTGGCTTCATTGAACAGCACCTTGGTGATGTTGTAGACGAGTTCATCCGGCTGCTTGGCGCTCGTCACCCATTGCGCAGCGACAGCAAGCGTCTGGGTTTCGCCGACGTCCTTATAGGTGTCGGCGGGGACGGTATCCTTCGTGAAGAATGAATACTTCTCCAGAATCTTGTCGGCTTCCGGGCCGCTGATCGGAACCAGAGCGATACCGTTGGAGGTGGCAAGTTCGGAAATCGCCCCGGTCGGATAGCCGCCAACGAAGAAATAGGCGTCGAGCGCGCCGTCTTTCAGCCGTTCACCCGCAGGGCCGGGCTTGAGATGTTCCGCCTTTACGTCGCTCTCGCTGAGGCCATAGGCTTCAAGAACGATGCGCGCATCGACGATCGTGCCCGAACCCGGCTCATCAAGCGAAACACGCTTGCCCTTGAGATCCGCAACCGACTTGATGCCGGAATCCTTGCGCGCGACCAGATGGATGGTTTCGGGATAGAGCGTGGCAAGAAGCCGGAGGTCTTCCACCTTTCCCTTGCCGTCATAGAGTCCCGTTCCCGTATAGGCCCAATAGGCTACGTCCGACTGTGTGAACCCCGATTCCAGCGAGCCCGACTGCACCGCGTTGATGTTCGCCACCGAACCGTTCGAGGACACCGCCGTCGCCACCAGGCCCGGCACACCCTTGTCGCCCGCGCCGGAGATCGCGTTCGCGATCAGGCCGCCGATGGGATAATAAGTACCGGCCGTACCGCCGGTACCGATGCGGAAAAAGGCAGGAGCCTGTGCAAACGCGATACCGGCGCCTAGAGCCACAGCCCCTGCAAACGCTGCAATCATCCCGCGCCGGGTAAATATTCCAAATGTCATAACCGCCTCTTTCCCTCATAAATTATGTTCGAATTGTGTCCGTCGAGCATGGAAAGCATAACCCGGCTTGTCAATAGTCCGGTGGACAATTTGGATAAGTCGACCGACTCGTCTACCGCTTGTGCATAAAACGGAAACGCGTGAAGCAGCATGACAATCAGTTGCGGGCGGCCTACCAAAAACCTTCACGCTTATAGTCTTAATGCGTCACGAAATCTTGGTCCGGGGATTCGCCCATGGCGTGGTGTGATACGCTGCCGATTCACAGCGATGGATGAGCGACATGGAGAGGATGGACGATGGGCGGGCAAGCGCGTTCGATGAGTATGTGGAGGCGCTGGTCAAAGTGATCGGACACCGCTGATCGTGCGGAATCTCTATTGTACGGGGTTGATGATGCCGTGGCGCGCAACAGCGTAGAGCAACTGGCAGCGGTGAAGGCCCTGCCCGCGCTTCTGCCAAGCACCATCTTTGCTGCATTTCGTAGGATGTCATTAAGCATGGAATAAGGACCCCATTTGAGGGGTTATCGGCATCCAAACGGGACCCCTTATTTAAAGGGTAACATGACCTTCGATTTCAATCGGAGGTTTTCTATTGGATGCTTATTGTGGAGACTATTTCGAAGATACGACGTCTTGTTCATGTGCAGGGCAAAACGATCAAAGCGATCTGTCGGGAACTGGGCGTTTCGCGCAAAGTTGTGCGGAGGGTTCTGCGCAGTGAAGAAACTGAGTTCAAATAGGAGCGCAGCCGTCAACCACAGCCAAAGCTCGGTCCCTGGCGTGACCATCTTGATGGAATACTGCTAGCTAATGAGGCGAAGGCCTCGCGCGAACGCCTGACACTGATCCGGATATTCGAAGATCTACGCGATCTGGGTTACACGGGTGGCTATGATACGGTCCGGCGTTATGCACGCTCGTGGTTGAAAGAGCGTGGGGCCGTAACGGCGGAAGCCTATGTACCACTTTATTACGCACCGGGCGAAGCTTACCAGTTCGACTGGAGCCACGAGATTGTTGTTCTGGGCGGTGTGACGACGACCGTGAAGGTTGCGCATGTCCGGCTCTGCCACAGCCGGATGATGTATGTGCGGGCCTATCCGCGCGAGACGCAGGAGATGGTCTTCGACGCCCATGACCGGGCATTCGCCTTTTTTGGCGGGTCCTGCACGCGCGGCATCTACGACAATCTATGGACGCCTCCCGGGCGAGAAGAACATTTGGCGGCAACTCGGCATTGGATGCGTGAATCTATCCGGCCTATCGCTGGAGCGATCACGCTCCTGGCCTTGATGGGAGTCCGCTACCTCTGTCCTCATAACATGATCGACCTTTATGGCCTTGTCGTAAATCAGGATCCGAAGCTGCGGTCCGTGCCGTTACGCCATCAGTTCTTACCCCGCATTCATCATTGCCTCATCGGCAACGATTGGCAAATGACTATTGTGCGGCGTATCGCTCCTGTCGTGTGAGCAGGGCCCATGCTATCCGCGCGGTCTTATTGGCAAGCGCTACGATCGCTTTGTTATAACCCCGGCGAGAGACGAGCTCTTTCAGCCATTGAGATCGACGATCATCGTGACTGGCAAGTCGGCTGATAACTGCACGTGCGCCATGAATCATCTGGCGACGTAGATAATGGTTCGCTCGGCGGCCAATTCCGCCAAGGCGTGGTTTGCCGCCAGTCGAGTATTGTCGCGGGACCAGCCCGATCCAAGCCGCCAGCTCTCGCCCGGATTTAAAGTGACGTCCGTCCTCAACGCTAGCAACGAGTGCCGTTGCAATGATCGGACCGACGCCTGGCAGTTCGGACAAACGACGGCAATCCTCTCGATCGCGGCAAATCTCGCTAATCTTCCTATCAATCTTGGCAATTCGGTCATTCACATCGGTGAGTTGGTCGAGTAGTTCGAGGAATAGCTCGCGCCCGAGATCGGAGAGATCAGCGCTCTCAACAGCCGCGGGTGCCTGGGATACAAAACGCCATGCTCCTTGCGGCAACACGATGCCATATTCGGCGAGAAGACCGCGTGCATGATTGATCAGCGATGTACGCTGGATGATCATACGTTCTCTAACTCTATGCAGCGACTGAACGTCTTGCTGTGTGATCGATTTGACCGGCACAAATCGCATGGTCGGCCGGGTCGCCGCTTCATAAATTGCCGCAGCATCTACGGCGTCGTTTTTGGAGCCGCGAACGAAGGGCTTCACAAAGCGAGGGTTGATAAGCAGGACCTCTCGCCCATTATCTTTGAATTGCCGTCCCCAGTGATGCGCACTGGCGCACGCTTCCATAGCAATCGTCTTTGGTGCGAGTGCGTTAACAGTCTCGGCCAACTTCGATCTGCTGACCTTGCGCGACAGAATAGCGCCATCTGAAGCAATGCTGTGCAGATGAAACGACGACTTTCCGAGATCGATTGCGAGCAATTCGAATGTCATGACTTCCTCCTTTGGTTGGCCTTTCATTCTGAAGGTTCGGAGGGAGGCGTCCATCCCATAATATGAAGACCGCAGTGGAAACGGTCTTCGTCGGTAAAGAGCGGCAATACAATCGACGCTTTCAGCAAATGTGAAGTCATTTTCTGGTCGAGCCAGTGGCCTGTACACCGGCGTCGGGCTGGGAGAAGGGTCAGGTCGAGAACCAAGTTAATCTGGTCCGGGAACGCTTCTTCACGCCACGGCTACGCTTCAAATCTTACGATGAGTTGAACGGCTGGCTACTGGATAAATGCATCAGCTACGCGCGCGCTCATAAGCATGTCGATCAGACGGAGCGCACGATCTGGGAGGTATTCGAAGAGGAGAAGGCTCATCTGGTCGGTTATCCCGGCAAGTTCGATGGCTTCCACGCAATACAGGCCTCGATCGGCAAGACCTGCCTCGTGCGTTTCGACAACAACAAATATTCGGTGCTATCGACTGCCGTTGGCCGCCCGGCCGAGATACATGCTTATGCCGACCGCATCGTCATACGGCAAAATGGTGTCGAGATCGGCCAGCATGAACGCTGCTTCGGCCGTGGCGAGACGATTTATAATCCATGGCATTATGTTCCGGTCCTGACGCGCAAGCCGGGAGCACTGAGGAACGGTGCACCATTCCTTGATTGGGTCCTGCCAGCCTCCATGGAGCATGTTCGGCGAAAGCTCAAGGCCATGCATGATGGGGACCGGCAGATGGTGTCGATCCTGGAATGTGTCAGTATCGACGGCCTTCCTGCAGTCGAAGCGGCCTGCCAGGAGGCGCTTGATCAAGGCGTATTCTCCGCCGCTGTGATCATCAACATTCTGGCTCGCAAGCGAGACCCACAGCCCGCCGCCATTCTTTCCATCCCCGATGCGCTGCGCCTGACCCATGAGCCTGTGGCAGACTGCGCACGTTATGACAGCCTCAGGAGGGCAAGCTGATATGGAACGATCCCAAATCTTCGACATGATGAGCACGCTGAAGCTTTACGGCATGCGCAGCGCCTATGACGAGATCATGGCCTCTGGCATCAAGCGCCAGCACGAACCACCGCGCATTGTCGGCGACCTGACACGCCGGTCAATGAAGGACTGGTGCGCCAGCTTGCGAGCGGAGCTTTCCTTGCCGAGCAGCACAATATCGTTTTCGTTGGAGGAACTGGCACTGGAAAATCCCATTTGTCCATCGCACTTGCCCGTGCCTTGATCCGCAACGGCGCGCGCGCGCGCTTCTACAACGTCGTCGATCTCGTCAATCGTCTTGAAACGGAAGCGCGTAATGGTAAGCAGGGGCGTCTTGCCGACTTTATCTCCAGGCTCGATTTCGTCATTATGGACGAGCTTGGCTATCTTCCGTTCGCCCAGGCCGGCGGACAGTTGCTGTTCCACCTCATCAGTAAGCTCTACGAGCGGACTTCAATCATCGTCACCACAAACCTGACGTTCGGCGAATGGCCGACAGTCTTCGGCGATGCAAAAATGACCGCCGCTCTGCTCGACCGGCTTACCCATCATTGCGAGATCGTTGAAACGGGAAATGAATCGTGGCGCTTCAAAAATCGCTCTCAAAGCTAAAGCCGAAGAACGCTAACGATCCGCGCGCGCAGACCCTGCACTAAATTTAAAGTTCCGGGCCCGCGCACGCTATACCTTGCAACCTAAAGGAGGGGTACTTTTTGGACGCCGATAAGGGGTCCCGTTTAAACGCCGATTGACAGCGTGATATCGCATGGGACAGTGCCGTCCGAACATTCCACATATACGCACTATCTACGCCGGAGATCGTTAAGGCGACGCCACCTCACTGGCCGGAATTTTGTTATACACAAATTGCGAATTGTTTATAACCTTTGCTCCATTACTAAGTCTGTGCTATCGGTTGTACACAAATTGCGGAAGAGGTACAACGCCCGATGAAAGAGATCGACATCACGTTTAAAACCATGTTCTCGGAGCTCGAACAGCGATCCCTGGATGCATCGTTTGCGACAGAGTTCTCGACCGATGGCAATTTTGTCAGGCAGACATCTAAAGACAAAGAATTCTGGTATTTCCAAATCAGAACGGATGGTGTAGCCCACCGAAAATATGTTGGACCGATCTCAGACGAGGAGATCACAAAACGCGTTCGGGCGTTCAATGAAATCAAGAACGATCTCAAATCACGTCGGCAACTCGTTTCGACCTTGACCCGAAATGCAGGCTTGCCGAAGCCGGAGAATTTCACCGGTGATGTTGTCGAGGCCCTCGGCAACGCGGGCTTCTTCCGGCTGCACGGCGTCTTGGTAGGGACGGTCGCATTTCAATGCTATTCAGGTCTTCTGGGGATCAAGCTGCCGATCAGTGCTATGCAGACAGGCGATACTGATTTCGCCCAATTCCATTCTGTGTCGGTTGCTGTGGGGGACAGTCTGCCGCCGATGCTCGATCTTTTGAAGCAGCTTGATGAAACGTTCAGGGAAATCCCCCATCACAATGACGGCCGATACACCACACAATATGAAAATTCGAAACGCTACAAGGTCGAGTTCTTGACGCCAAATCGTGGCAGTGATGACCTGTCGGGACATGCTTCGCCAATGCCTGCCCTTGGGGGTGCGAGTGCTCAGCCGTTGCGGTTTCTGGATTTCTTGATCCATGAGCCGATCCGAACCGTAATGCTCCATAAAAGCGGTGTGCCTGTCACGATTCCGGCTCCAGAACGCTTTGCCGTGCATAAGTTGATAGTCAGCACCCGCAGGCGAACGGATGCGGCAGGCTATTCGAAGCGGGATAAGGATCTGATGCAGTCGAAAGCCTTAATTGACGCCCTCATTCAGACCCGCAGAGAAGGCGATCTGGCAACAGCGTTTTCGGAAGCTTGGCACAGAGGCCCCTCATGGCAGGAAGCTCTTAAATTGGCACTTGGAACGTTTTCAAGAGGCGAGTTTGGAAACGTGGTGGAGGCGCTGCATCTCGGGTTTAGGCAGATTGGTGAAAAGGCGTCCAATTTTCATTTCTAACGCGAACGCACTTCCCAAATGGTAGAACGTCAAAATCCCCCGGGGCGAGCCATGGGTTTTGAAGTCATTTAGGAGGAGACTTGCCTGAAAAGTGCTTCGACTTTCTAACTCACTCGAAGAATTCGAAAACAAGTTCGGCATTTTTCAACTTCGAAGGGTGGGGTCGCCTTAACGGAAATGTGCGTAGTTGGATGATAAGGCTGGGCATGACCGAAGAACACCAGTTTCACTATCACCGCCATCGTTTTCCTGCTGAGATCATCGCGCATGCGGTTTGGCTTTATTATCGGTTTCCGCTCAGTTTTCGCGACGTTGAAGACCTCTTTGCCGAGCGCGGCATTGAGGTCTCGTTTCAGCTCCAGCACTGAAAGAATAGTGCATTTACGTTCCTCGGGTCCCATCGGCGCGTCGATCATGTCCGATCTGGATCACCACTTGCTTACCGTCTTTTCGTTGATCCCATAGCGACGCGGCAGTTCCGCGACCGGAGCTATCGACCGCTGTAGCTTTGCTCGAATGGCGTCCGTGTCTGAGCGCTCCCGAGCGGAAATTGACCCATAGAGCTTCCCTTTGTATTGGCGTCAAAGATACACCAACACATGCTGGGACCAAACACCTAAAGTGCTAGCAAGCTTTTGATGGGGTGAAGATGGGAAGTGGATAAGTCTGTCCTAAAACCACTCCGGCTTCGCGCAAAACCGCCGGGGGCGCAGCAAAGGGTTTATGAATCCAACAATCCGGTAGTGCTGCAATCTCGGGCACCCATTTGCGCACATAAACGCCTTTTGTATCGAATTTTTCTCCTTGCAGGACCGGATTGAAAACCCGGAAATATGGGGCGGCATCCATCCCGCAACCGGCTACCCACTGCCAGTTCCCCGGATTGCTCGCGACATCCGCGTCCACTAAGGTATCCCAGAACCATTTTTCCCCTTCGCGCCAATCGATTTGCATGTTCTTGCATAAGGCCGATGCCACCAACATTCTCACGCGGTTGTGCATCCAGCCTGTCGCCCAGAGCTGACGCATACCAGCATCGATTATCGGGATGCCTGTTTTACCCCTCCTCCAGGAATTGATCCCCACTGAATTGCTTTGCCAGCGAGTATTGGCCAGAGTGTCGCGCATGTCTATTTCAGCAATATCTGGACGATAATAAAGTTGATGATAATGGAAATCTCGCCAAATCAGTTCAGAAAGAAATTTTTGACCACCAGGCACAGTACTATGATCTTGATCCATAAGTGACACAGTAGCATGCCAGACTTGTCTCGGGCTAATTTCGCCGAAGCGCAAATGGGCCGAAAGTTTTGATGTGCCGTCAAGATCGGGACGATCTCGATCTCCGGCATAATCGCGAATAGTTGTATCGAAGAAATGATACAGTTGGTCAATGGCAGCCGCTTCGCCGATCATCCAAAGACCGCTCATCTTTCTGGACCAGACAGCCTCTTTGTAGTTTTTCTGCTTGGGCGTGTGTTTGACGGTCGTCGTTTCGACACTTCGGTCTGGCAAGGGTAGTGGTCTGCTCACACCATGCTGGCGCAGTGATTTGGCATATGGTGTAAAAACTTGATAAGATCCGCCGTTGCCGGATTTGATCTCCCAGGGTTCCACCAGCAGATTGCCTGCAAAAGACTCCACGCGCAGTCCTTTGTCCTTTAAGCCGGATTTGATGACTGCATCGACTTCTCGCTCTTGAGGAGCATAACGACGGTTCCAGAAAACGGTATCAAAGTTGTTTTCCTCAATTAATTGTTCGATGGTATTGAGCGCTTCGCCGTCGGCAACAATCAACTCTATATTTCGTTCATTGAGACTTCTTGCCAGCAAGTCCAGGCTCTGTTCCAGCCACCAACGGACGGCAGCGCCCGGGTCACGCAATTGCGGATTGGACTCATGCACAAAAAGGGCCGTGATCGCGCCACCCAGCTTGAATGCGGCATGAAGGGCAGGATTGTCAGCAAGGCGCAGATCGTTGCGCAACCATACAAGCGCTTTGGCAATCATTCATTGATCCTTCGTTAAACGGTTGCAGGACATGTTTTCAGACGCAAAAATCTCACCATATTCATGACGAACGCCGTAATCTTCCCGGTGTTTTTCGGGGACCAGGGAAAAACGCGTTGACCCGGCCTTGCAGAGCACGGAATTTTTCACCCCGCGATCTCAGCATGTGTTCTTCAAGCGCAGGGATGCCGGAGACATGCACCAGCAGCCAATACATCTGGATCGGAGCAAGCAGCGACAGCCAACTCCATGGCGATCCGGTAATTGCCATCGACGGCCACGCGCACCAGAACAGCCATTCAAAGAAATAGTTGGGATGTCTGGAAAAAGCCCAAAGACCGGTTTCGCAAATTTCTGTTTTGGCTTCTGGAGTCATGCGAAACTGCGCAAGCTGCGCATCAGACAGCGCTTCACCAATCAACGCTATGGCGATGATTGCAACCCCGACCATATCCCCGACATATGGAAAACCGGGGCGACCAACCACAGCGAGATAGACAGTCACAACCAAAATGAAGGCTGCGAGAGCCTGTATCTGCAAAAACCAGAAGAGGCGAACGGATGCGTTTTCGCCCCATTCTTTTATCAGCCTTGCATAACGGGGGTCTTCCCCATGGCGCATGCTGCGCTTGGCGATGTGAAAGCCAAGGCGAAGAGACCACGCCAGAATGAGGATCAGTATCACTGAACGCCGTTGCCAGGTCGCATCTGCAAACATGACGGCTATGATTGAGCCCGCCCCAACCGAAAACGACCAGATGGCATCGATCCAGCCGCTTTTACCGGTCTTTCGTTCAAGCGCCCAGGCAAATGCCATGATGGCAGACAGGCTGATGGCAACAACTAAGAGCAGACCGGGTTGCATGTCGGACCTTTATTGGAGAGTTTGCTTTTCCGCATGCAATACGTTCTGTTTGTCTGCTTGGTTTCTTAAGCGGCTCAAAAAAATCAAAAAGTTGGGTCGCCGATTGAACCAAACTTCTTCTCAAAACGTAAAACGATGAAAATGCAGCACACACGCAGCCTCAACTCGCGGTGAAGAGAGGGACTATGGATATCACGAACAGTCCGGGCAGCCATAAGCATCTCAGCGTCGCGATCATCGGTAGCGGGATTTCCGGATTGTCTGCTGCATGGCTGCTTTCGCAACGCCACGATGTGACTTTATTTGAAGCATCGGACCGCATTGGCGGTCATAGCAACACCGTCGAATTTGAGAGCGGTCATGGTCCTGTGGCCGTCGATACCGGGTTCATTGTCTATAATGAAGTGACCTATCCCAATCTGACCGCCCTGTTTCGCGCGCTTGAAGTTCCAACCGCCGCGTCGAACATGTCGTTTGCCGTTTCAGTCGGAAACGGCGCTTACGAATATTCCGGCGGTACCCGCCTCGGCCTCTTTTCCCAGCGCTCCAATCTGGTCAGCCCGCGCTTCTGGTCGATGATCCGCGATCTCTTGCGATTTTATCGCAATGCACCAAAAGACCTGAGTATCATGGGCGGTATTTCGCTTGATGATTATCTTGAACGCAATGGTTATGGCCGGGCTTTTCGTGATGATCATCTTTATCCGATGGCGGCAGCGATCTGGTCCACCCCTGCCATGGAAGTCGGGCAATATCCGGCTGCAAGCTTCGTCCGCTTCTGTTGCAATCACGGTCTTCTTGCTCTTCGTGACAGGCCAATCTGGCGTACGGTAACTGGCGGCAGTCGGGAATATCTAAGGCGGATCACAAAGCCCTATGCGGACCGGATCAGGCTCTCAACACCGATCAAATCCGTGCGACGTGCCGAACATTCCGTCGAGTTGATCGACGGAAACGGCATTTCCCATGTGTTCGACGATGTTGTGATTGCCACGCATGCCGATCAGGCTTTGCGGATGTTGGCCGATCGGAGCGGGGATGAAAGCCGCATTCTTGGCGCGTTTCAATATTCACGAAATGAAGCGGTGCTGCACAACGATATTTCACTGATGCCCAATCGTCGTGCGGCGTGGTCCAGTTGGAATTACCTTACCAACGCAGCCACTGGCCCGACGCAACCATCCATTACTTACTGGATGAACCGCCTGCAACCGCTGGGCAACGCGCCTGAGACTTTTGTTACGCTCAATCCTTGTCGTGCACCGCGCGAGGAACTGGTGATCCGTCGCGAGATCTATGAACATCCGATTTTCGACATGGCAACGGATCGTGCGCAGAAAGAAATCTGGTCCTTGCAAGGGCAGCGCCGGACATGGTTTTGCGGCGCGCATTTCGGCTCCGGCTTTCATGAGGACGGTCTTCAGGCCGGTCTCGCCGTGGCAGAAGATCTGGGCGGTATGCGCCGCCCATGGCTGGTCGAGCAGGAAAGTGGGCGCATCGTTCGCCAGAGTTTGACTCTCCGGGAAAGGGCACTGGCATGACCGACAGCTTCCAGTCGGCACTGTTTCCCGGTCATGTGACCCATGCGCGGTTACGACCGAAGGTTCACAAACTGGCCTATAAAATCTACTCGATCCTGCTCGACCTTGATGAACTGGAAGCCCTCGATCGCAAATTGAAGCTGTTTTCACTTGACCGTTTCAATCTGTTTTCTTTCTACAGGAAAGACAGAGGCGATGGATCGGCTCTGCCGCTGCGTAAGCAGGTGGAACATGCCATGGAGGCAGCCGGAATACTGCCTGATGGCGGTGCGATCCGCCTGCTCACTATGCCGCGTATTGCGGGCTGGGCATTTAACCCGCTCAGTGTTTTCTTCTGCTATAATTGTGGCGGTGAGCTTGCGGCAATCCTTTGGGAAGTTGATAATACTTTCCGCCAGCGCCACGGCTATATGATCCCGGTCCATAACTGCGTTAACGGACGCATCGTACAAAGCTGCGACAAGGCTTTTTACGTCTCGCCCTTCATGGACATGAAGCTGCGATATGAGTTTGAAGTCACGCCTCCCGCAGACTGGCTTTCCATCCGGATCAACAGTTTTGACGATGAAGGCCTGCTTTTGACTGCTCGCCATCTGGCGCGCCGGGTTGAATTGAGCGACGCCGCCTTGCTACGCGCCTTTCTTACAATTCCGTTTCTCACCTTGAAAGTGATTGGCGGCATTCACTGGGAGGCGCTGAAAATATGGTTGAAGGGCATCGGTTTACGCAAACGACCCGCAGCGCCTGAGATTTCCATCACATCTGTTCGTAACGAGACCGCCCAGCAGAGGAACAAGGCCGCATGAGCCAGCTCGACGAATATCATCAACTATCGGCATCAAGCCGGACTGAACGACCGGCTTTCAGCCCCTCGGCTATCGTGTTGAAACGGCTGCTGAAGCAGGTTCAGCATGGGCGATTGGTGCTTTCGCTGCCCGACGGTCAGGTCATTGCCGTTAACGGTCGATTGCCCGGACCGGAAGCCAAAATTGCAATTGTTAAATGGAACAGCCTGCGTCGCCTGCTGACGGGCGGGGATATCGGCTTTGCCCAAGCCTATATCGAAGGCGAATGGACATCGCCCCATCTCACATCGGTCATCCGTTTTGCGGCGCGCAATCGCGATACGCTTGTATCCACATTACGCGGATCTGGTTGGACGCGAGCGCTGAACCGTATCGGACATCTGCTCAATGCAAACACGCGTCGCGGCAGCCGGCGCAACATCGAAGCCCACTACGATCTCGGCAATGATTTCTATGCCCGGTGGCTCGACCCTTCGATGCTTTATTCATCAGCGATCTGGACTGAGACGACCCATAGCCTTGAAAGTGCCCAAGAGCAGAAGTTGCAGTATATTTCTGAAAAACTGGCGCTTGAGGGCGGCGAAAGAATTCTGGAGATCGGTTGTGGCTGGGGTGCCTTAGCTGGCTATCTCGCAAACTGTCGTAATGCCCATGTGACAGGAATAACCCTGTCGCCGTCGCAGCTCACCTGGGCAAATGCCGCAGTTGAAAACGTCGGGCTCAGCGAAGCCGTTGACCTTCGCTTGCAGGATTACCGCGATGTCCAGGGCCAGTTCGACCGCATTGTATCAATCGAAATGTTTGAAGCCGTTGGCGAAACCTATTGGCCGGAATATTTCGCAACCCTGAAGCGTTGTCTCAAGCCCGGCGGTCGAGCCGTCCTGCAAGTCATTTCGATAGAAGAAACACGCTACGAAAACTATCGTCGCAAGGCCGATTTCATCCAGAAATTCATCTTTCCGGGAGGCTTTCTGCCGTCGGATAAAGTGCTTGAACGCGACCTTGCAAAGGCCGGTCTGGTTTTAAAGGAGACCGAGCATTTCGGCCGTTCCTATGCGCTTACGCTTGCCGAATGGCGTCAGCGCTTTATCGCCAACTGGCCTGAAATCGAGAAGCTTGGATTTGACGATAAATTCCGGCGGCTTTGGGAATACTACCTTTGCTATTGCGAAGGTGGGTTCGAGGAAGGAGCAATCAACGTTGGGCTCTACACGATTGAACATGCTTAGACTCCACACCTACTAACGAAGGAAGCGTCGATGAAATGGATACTGACGGTCGGCACGATGATGGTGTTGTTTCCTTTCTCGGCGCAGCCGGCTGAGATCAACGGTAACTGGGCGCGCGGAGATGGCAACGCGCGGGTGAGAGTTGTGGGATGCGGCAAGGATCTCTGCGCGACCAACACCTGGATCAAGCCCGGAACACCAAAAGAGAAAACCGGCGACCGGCTGGTGATGAGCATTAACGAAACTGCGGACGGGCAATATTCTGGTACGGCTTTCGATCCGCAACGCAACCTGACCTACAAGATCAGGGTGAAAGTCGACGGCGACACTATGACGACCAATGGCTGCGTTCTGGCTAGCCTCCTGTGTCGCAATGTGGGCTGGACCCGCATCAAGTAAGAGAGCGAGCTATCGATGAAAGATTATCTCATAGCCTATTTAGTGACAGCGGTTGCATTTCTGGCAATCGACTCCGTTTGGTTGTCCAACATGGCGAACGTGTTTTACCGCCCTGTCATGGGTGACATGCTTGCGCCGGGTTTTCGTCTCGCACCAGCTGTCGTTTTCTATGTGATTTTCGTGTTTGGACTGGTTTTCTTCGCGGTCAAGCCCGGACTTCTGGCCGGTAGTGGTACAGTCACACTCGTTCACGGGGCGCTTCTCGGATTTGTCGCTTATGCGACTTATGATCTGACCAATCAGGCCACTTTGAAAAACTGGTCATGGACCCTGACAATCGCAGACATGGTCTGGGGCACTCTCCTGTCTACCGCGTCAGCCTATGTTGGCTATTGTGTTACGTCACGGATCAGCGGCTAGGTTGGAGTAAGAATATGCAAAAATGGGGTCTTCTGGCCGCCGTCGTCCTCGTCATCATTGTCGTAGGAATGGCAATCGGTATCGGTTTCCCGCCGGGCGAATGGTATGCAGCGCTTCAAAAACCTTGGTTTACCCCGCCTAACGCTGCCTTTGGCCCCATGTGGACGATACTTTATATCTTCATTGCCACTGCAGGCTGGCGCACATGGATAAACGATCGTGGTTGGCAGCGGCGCGGACCGTGGTTTGGCCAGATGGTATTGAACTTCCTCTGGACGCCTATTTTCTTCGGCGCTCACATGACCGTGCTGGGGCTTGTCGTAATCATCGGCGTCTGGCTTTGCGTGCTTTTGTTTATCATTCGCGCATGGCGACCAGATCGCATCTCGGCACTGCTATTCGTGCCTTACCTCATATGGCTGTCGCTGGCGACAGCATTGAATGCGGCAATTGTCGTGTTGAACTAATGAAAAAGGCGGCAAATATGCCGCCTTTCTTTAGATGCCGATCAATGGCTGCATGAGCCGCATAAGCCAGCTCTGGAATTTGAGCGGTGCGTCAGTCACCGCAAGACAGATGCAATCGCCATCCGATGAGGCAATCGGTTGATGCACGAGATCAGCATCCGCTTCCTCAATATCGCCGCGCGCAAAAAGCCCGGTTCCATCATGGAAACTGCCGCTCAACACCAATGTCAGTTCGCGACCGCCATGCCCATGTTCTGGCACCGGCTTTCCTGCGGGAATTCGCAAAAGTCGAACCTGCGTTTCGCTGTCTCGAGTTTCAATTGACACCTGATAGGCACCCCGGCCAAGCGATTTCCATTTCAGCTCCGGCAAATCGCCACCGACGTAGGATCGCAGTGGTTCCGGTATCACGGCAGGCTGCTTTATCTCGAAGCGCGGTGCCGAAGGTTCCCTTGATTGCGGTGTCTTCTGCAACCTGTCCTTGAAACTATCCCATGTGGATACTTCGAGTTTCTGCGGCTCACCCGCGTCAAGAAGCTGTCCGCCAATCTGTTCAAACTGCTTGAGCCTTGAACGGCAGGCCGGGCAGAGCGCAAGATGAGTGGCGACTGCGATGCTCCAACCCTCGGCCAACGTGCCTGCAGCATAGCCTGAAAGGAGTTCGTCGCTCAAATGATGCTTGATATCCATCAGTGCGCTCCCGAATTATCGAGCGCTGCGCGCAATTTGTTGAATGCCAGCCGCAGGCGGGATTTAACCGTACCAAGCGGGAGGTTCAGCTTCTTTGCGATGGCGCTATGCGTGCGTTCCTCGAAATAAGCGAGTTCAAGCAAGACAGATTGCTCCTTCGGCAAGTCGGCCATTGCAGCGCGCAACTGGCTGGCGGATTGCCGCTCGGCAATACTCAGGTCAGCGAGCTGTTCCTCATCGGGCACAAAGGCCGGATCGGTTGGGTCGAACTCCGGGCGCCGGGCGCGTCGCACTGCATCGATGCGCTGGTTTCGTGCAATGGTGAAAATCCAGGTGGACAAGGCTCCTTTGGCAACATCGAACTGATCTGCCTTGTTCCAGACCGCAATCATAGTCTCTTGCATTAATTCTTCCGCTGTTTGCGTATCAGCAGACAGTTTGGCCATATAAGCCTTCACCCGGGGTGCGAAATGCTTGAAAATCACCTCGAAAGCGTCCACGTCGCGTCGGGAACTGACCGCCAGCATCAATTCTTCCATTGAAGGCTGATCTTCAGTTGCGGTCTGTCCATTCATCCGTATTAAACCCCATCCGCTCAGAAGTAGCGAAGTCAGAACCTGTAAATTAATGCTGAGCTTCCATGTGCCACTATTGCGAGAGGAACGAAAATTTTGTGTTCATCAGCATTATACGCAACCAGATTTAAACTGGATCACACCAGATTTCAAATGTTGGGGGTCAGCGCACGCAGCACTCTCGAACTCTGCCTTTTCAACACTAAATCATGCATCAGCTGAGTTAATTCTAGCCGGCGCGAAGCCTTATCGAAAACGCACTCAAACACGGCGCACAGGACATGCCTGCTGGAGGTGATTTAGAAAGTCGTTTTACGTGCATCTTCTCTCGGGACTGCCAGATTCAGATTTGAATGACGGAAACTGGCGCACGGATTTCCTCCACAATACCGTCGGTGAGGGATAGGGGTGACTTCTATTACTCATAAATATATGTCGTTGAGAGCGATAGAAACGGGAAGCCTCTTAGTCTTGATTGAGTTCGCGCGCCACAGCAGCCTGCTGGCTACTATCCATTGACCGCATATCGACCACAAGAGCGGCAGCCTGTGCATTGTGGTCCTTGCTGTCTGCATTGCTGAAGTTTTTTGATGATGGTGCTGGCGATGACGCTTGTTCCGATGATTGGGCTGGACAAAACGCAGTTCCTCACTTGCCGCAACCCAAAAGACTGCGTTCACCGTCGTCCCGCACAGCAGGCGGGCAGCTGTTCCGACGTCCACCCGCCTGACGGGCTGCGCCGCTATCAGCCTGCCTATCGTTTGCTTTGTCACTTCCACGCAAGCGTTCTGGGTCGACCACTGCGTCGGATCTCTAAGAAAAGCATGTTCAACGAACGAGGCGGTGCGGCGCATCCGAGGATCGAGCGCCATTTCAACCTATATCGCGCCTTCCAGCAGTAAGGCTTCACATTCGTTCGGCACGCTTATCGCCGCCTGCTGCGCGCGCAGTGCCACTTTTAAGTCGACTGGAGCGACGATCACTGCCAGCAAACCCTTCTTGTCACCGACATTATGATAGAGCGTCCCTCGTGCAAGCCCGGCATCTGCAGTCAAACTGCGAGGAAATTTCAGAGGAGCAGGTCATCGCACATCTCTTGACGTGACGGGGAATAGGCAGCGCTTCACCAAAATCTGCTTACTTGCTCATTAATTATCATCCATACCGTTCTGCTTGAGTTCGGCAAACTTGATGGCCATCGTTGGATTTCCGCGGGTGAGCCGTTTGACCGTCAGGTCTTCCGCCTTGTCGTTTGCAAGCCGCAAGTTATTGGCAGACTTGTGAAGCGCTTCCTTCGTTTTCTCCAGATCCTTGATGGCTTCGTCGATGCGTTTGACTGCTTCCTCAAAGCCATCTGAAGCCAGACGCCAGTTGCGCCCGAATGCGGCTTTGAAGTCGTCAAGCTGGGATTCGAAGTTTGTGATGTCGACATTTTGTGCCTTCACCAGTGCCAGCTCATTCTTGTAGTGGAGCGAGTTCATCGCCGCATTGCGCAGCAGCGTGATAATCGGGATGAAAAACTGCGGTCGCACGACGTACATTTTCGGATAGCGGTGGGATACGTCAATGATCCCGGTGTTGTAGAGCTCATTCTCAGGCTCAAGCAACGAGACCAGAACGGCGTATTCACAGCCTTTCGCGCTCCGGTCCTTGTCTAATTCCCTGAGAAAGTCTTCGTTCTTCTTCTTGGTAGCCGTCTCGTCATTTTCGTTCTTCATCTCGAACATGATCGAGACGATTTCAGAACCTGCATCATCCCTCTCGCGGAAGATGAAGTCCCCCTTGCTACCGTTGCGCGCGTCGTTATCCTTCTCAAAATACGCGCGGGGGAAAGCGGTCGCACGAATGCGGTCAAACTCGATTGAGCAGTGCTGCTCCAGCGTCTCGCCGACCATTTTTGTCGATAGTTTCGCTTTCATATCCCTCAGACGCTCGATTGCGTCGTTGCGATCCTTCAGCTGCGTTTCGTATTTGTCCCTAAGTGCAGTTTCAGCAAGCTGCTTTTCGAGCGTGATCCGAGCAAGTCCATTCTTCAGTTCGTCACGCTCTTTCTCAACTGTTATGACGGCTTCGGTAACCGCGAGCTTCTGCGAAAGCGCCCCCGCATCGAGCCTGGCCTTCAGGCTCTGGATCTCCGCGTCTTTAGTAGCGGCTATTTTCTGTAGTTCGGCAATAAGCGTCGCCTGGGCCAGTTTTGATGCAGTTTCTTGCTCCCTTCTTGCTTTCTCAAGCTCATACAAAAGAGTATCGCGTTGTTTTTCGACAGCACCCAGCGCCTCAGCAACTGCGAGTTTCTGCGCGACTTCACCGGATTCAAGTCTCGCCCTCAGTTCCTGGATTTCAGAATCCTTGGCTGCGGCAGTCTTCTGCAGTTCATTGGCAACTTTAGCCTGTGCAAGCTCAACAGCGTTACGCTTGTCCTGATCAGCCAACTCCAAGCGCTCATGCAGCTGTTTCTCGAAATCACTGTCACGCACCTGCCTCAGTATATCGGCATAGCCCGTCTCATCAATTTTGAATGCCTTGTTGCAATGCGGGCAGATGATTTCATTCATGATTATTTCCATTCGCCTTGGCCAGACGCTCTTGGACAAACTCCCGGAGCTTCTGTTGATCCGTCATCTTGTGAACGATCACTGTCTGCGCGGTCAAGGTTGTTTACGGTTGCTTAACAAGCCTGCGGTCTAGCGAACCGAACACCCCGGCTTAGATCAGCCACGCTACAAACATGAAGCAGTGCTCGCCGACTACACAGAAGGCCGATTGTTGGTCAAACGGCTGTACCAACGCACGGATAGGCATCCGGCTTGCCTGAAATTTCAACTGTCGGCTTTAAACCAATAAATATGTCGCGGCCTGCTGGTCGAAGCCAACAATACGCTTACCTTCGTCGAAGGCAGTCAGCAGCTGTTGGCGAAGCGACACCCTTGCATTCATTGCAGCCGCCGGATCAATTGCAAGCAGGTGATCGATATCGCCCGGTATTTTCACGCGTCGAGCATCTGCGGGAAACTCAAGTTTCTGGCCGCGAGATCGAGCTTCTACACGCAGATCGTCCAATTGCCAGTCAGCCACGATTCGGTCCGAAGGCAAGCCAGAATTGATGCCGACCATTGGGCCGTAATAGTCGATATGATAAGTGGACGATGTGGCCCCAAGGCTCGCAATGTTCAGACTGGCGTTGACCGCCCGGATCGGATCATAGGTCCAGCGCACATGCGTAATGCCTCTCGCAAGGCACCAATCGCGCTGGAACCACTTCATCCGCGCGCCAAGTTTCAAGCCTCTTGCTTCCGGAAGAACCGCCAGACGGTGAGAATGCTGAACGCCCGGCGTTGCACTTGGGAAACCAAAGATGAAGCCAATCATCTTCCCGCCATCGAACGCTCCGGCAACAAGGCCGCCTTCGTGCTGGATTGCAAGCAACAGGTCTGAGGCATCGACAGGATCGTCCTCTCCCCACACCAGCCGCTGAACGGTCTCCGAATCCTTCATCTCGTGGAGAGAGGCGAGCTCGCGGACCAATATTACGCTCATGCGACGAAATCCTCACGGTGGCTGGTGACCGTATCGAGAAATGCATGGTCCAACGTCACACCGATACCCGGACCGTTCTTGGGAACGGCCATTCGTCCATTTTCAGCTTCCAGCGGCTCGTTGACAATATCGCGCGGGAAATAGCGGCTGGCGGATGATGTGTCCCCCGGTTTGGTGAAATTCGGCAGGGTGGACAGATGAATATTGTGGGCCCGGCCAATGCCTGCTTCAAGCATCCCGCCGCACCATACAGGTACATCGAAGGCTGCGCAAACATCGTGAATCGCGCGTGACGTACTATGTCCACCGACCCGACCCACCTTGATATTTATGACACGGCAAGCTCCTGCGACAAGCGCCTTGCGCGCATCCACCGAAGACCGAATGCTCTCGTCCAGGCAGATGGCAGTCAGCAGCTTTTCCTGCACATGGACATGGTCGCTAATGTCATCGAAAGCCAGGGGTTGTTCGATATAATCGAGTGCGAAAGCATCCATTGCTTTCAGAAGAGGCAAGTCGGAAAGCCGGTAGTCCGTATTGGCATCAACTGTCAGCTTGGCATCTGGGAAACGCTCGCGGACCGCCTGAATCATTGCGAGATCATGACCGCGCCTGATCTTCAGCTTAACGCGCTTGTAACCGGCATCGAGCGAGGCCGCGACCCGGTCAATCGTCGTTGGAATATCGGCAATCCCAAGGCTGACACCCACATCGATAGCATCGCGAACGCCGCCAAGCGCAACGCTCAATGGCAGGTTCAGTGCTTTCGCCCAAAGGTCCCACACGGCCATTTCAACCATGGCCTTGCTCATTCTATGCCCGCGCCACGGATCAAGAATTGCGGACAGATCCGCCGGACCGGAGAAGCGTTTCCCAACGATCTGTGGCAGCAGGACGTCCCGCAGGAAAGAGAGCGAACCGGAGATAGTCTCCTCCAGATAATCCGGCAACGGATCCATCACGCCTTCGGCGTATCCTTCCAGTCCTCCAGATCGCAGGGTGAGGACCGGAATGATCTTTTCAGTCATTGTTCCGGTGGAAATCACGAAAGGCACGAGCAGCGGCAAACGTATGACACGTATTTCAGCCGCCTCGATTTTTAACCCGGCGAAGATTGGCGCTGCGTGCATCGGACACCCCATCCATGAGTACAAATGATCAATCTGGTCCAGGAGTTCGATGGTGACGAAACGTCATCCTGATTGTTCCCCTCTACCGAATTAAATTCCCTGTTCGCTGTCAAAAGTCCAATAGTTTCACCAGCACACTTAGTGATGTTGATCCGGCAGTGTGTCCAGGGGGAAAATCGGACGCCGCACGCGAGCATAAGTCCGTCTCGACAGGTCAGGCGAGCTCAGGCCACCAGCATCGGTGACAAGGATCTGTGTCGCAATCGCGCCGAACGCCCCTTTGAAATGCTGCATTGATTTGACCGCCAGAATGGATTTTTCTTTCGGCTCGATGCCGACGATACGAAAAATGTTCTGGTCCAGCATCTGCATGCGTTCCGACACAATCATGATATCGATCCCCTCGACGCGGAGGCACACGGCTTTTCCGGTTGTGCCGGGCAAACCCGTAAACATCGGCCCCTCAAAGACGAAGGCACCGTCGCTGACCGACATGACACGACCTGTCACGGTCAAAGGACCGCCACCGACTGATGGATCAGATTTGCCGCCGATCGTTACCGTAACAGTCTCTCCTATCGCCTTGGCTGCAATCTCCGCCACCGCTTCGGGGTCGAGAATCGCGCCTGCGGCAGCATTGGTCACACCTGCCTGAAGCATCGCTGCAATGAGCGCAGTGCAATCGCTATAGGCCCCCGAACCGGGATTATCGGAAAAATCAGCGACGACAATCGTGCCTTCGGCCCCTCGGGCCTCCTTCAATTGCCGAATACATTCATCGAGAGGTATCGGCTGCGACCACTGATCCTTATAAGCCCAGATTTCATCGCACATCTTGTCCGCGACATCGCAAGCGGTTTGTCGGCTAACGCGTTTACAGTCGAAGGTGACGATCACACTCGGGCCCGCCGCCCAGACATCAGCATCGGTAAAACCGGCATTGACCGCCACATTAAGGATTCCCGGTTGTTGCATCTCACCGTATGCACTTTCGAGCAGGCGGCACATGGGACCGTTATCTGTTGTGCGACCATCATCACAACCAAGAAGCATTGGTGGGCGCCCAATGGCCAGCGCAGGTTCGATTTCCCCTTTCATGGCTTGATCCAGCAACGAACAGGCCTCTACTCCGACCTCACTCATATCGATATGAGGATAAGTCCGGAATGAAACTGCGATCTGCGCCAGATCAGCCAATTCATCAAAAATGTTCGCGTGAAGGTCCAGGGTGATGGCGATCGGCACAGCGTAACCAACCACCGACCGGATCTCCCGAAGGAACTGGCTGTCGCCATCCTGATCGGTCTCCGTCACCATGGCACCATGCAGAGCAACAAATATGCCGTCAAAAGGTCCGGCTTCCTTCAGCCGCCGCAGGCACTCGCCGGTGATTTCCTGACGCGCAGTTTCAAGCACCGGTCCGTTAGGTTCCGCATGGGCTGCGGTGATATAAACAGGCGTCCAGCTCTTTTCATCCGCAACCTTTATCGCGCCACCGACCTCTGAGCCGGTGCCTCGGAAATTGGCTGGAATCTCATCGCCCTTGAAATAATGCGACGCCCGAAAATCACTGATGCTCGTGCGATTTTGCGTGAAGGTATTACTTTCATTGATGAGTTCAATGATCGCAACGCGATAGGACACGGATGGACCTTTCTTTTGTCGGCGAAGACCACTCTGTGTTGGTCGAAACGAAATGGCTGACCTGACAATGCCACACGCAGTGAGCACCTGATCTGATGTGGTGTCTCAAATCAGGTACTCTGGGTGGCAATGGGAGCAAACTACTTCGCGAAGATTTCACTCGCGAATTTCGGCTTTTCCCTGATGTCGAAATCAAAGTACCTGGCACTGATCTTGTCGTAGCTACCGTCTCGGATGATCTCCGCAAGCGCCTTGTTGACGCGCGTTCGCAGTTCAACGTCATCCTTGCGGAAGGCCATTCCGGCACCCAGAGTTCCATCCAGAAGGAACTCGTTGCCGACAAATTCGCAGCAATCTGCACCCTTCTTAATCCAATCGCTGAGAGCGAACTTGGATTCCAGCAAGAGGTCAATGCGGCCATTCTCGATATCCAGGAAGGCTTCTTCAAGTGTCGGATAGAGCTTCACCTCATTATTGGGGAAAAAGCGCTGCAAAGCATCGAATGCGATAGAGCCTGTCTGGGTGCCTATGACCTTTCCCTTGGCACTTTCCGGCGTCACATCCTTGAGGCCAAGCTCCTTCAAAGCAACAAACCGCATGGTGTTGTAATAATAGGGATCGGAGAAGCTGACCTGCTGCATACGCGATTCAGTAATAGCCATTGACGAAGCCATGATGTCGAACTTCTTTGACTGAAGCGCCGGAATAATCCCGCTCCACTCGTTAGCGCTCCATACGCAATCAGCTTTCAGCTTCTCACAGATCGCATTGCCGACGTCGATATCAAAGCCTTTGAGCTGCCCGCTCGGGTCCAGATAATTGAAGGGGGCATAAGCACCTTCAGCTCCCATGCGGATTTCTTCAGCGTGGGCCGGAAGCGCGCCACATACGGCAACAAGAGCAGCAACAATTCCCATTTTAGCTTGCGTAAGCACGTTTCGTTCTCCTTTTATACGCCGTTGTCCGGTACATCTGAGATGCTCTCTGAAGTGCGAGACCAGAACCAAATGATACCCAAGGGCGTTTTTTGTTTATTGACGATTATGCTTGTGCCGTGGGTCGATCAATGCAAAAGAACTATTCAATGGTATTAGAAAAATTCATGACGATATGACTTCAAGGGCGAAGCGGCGAAAACTCCCAAGCTTGAAAGCCTTAAGGGCTTTTGAGGCCGTTTCACATTGCCAAAGCTTCACTGCCGCCGCAGAAGAGCTTGCAGTCAGTCAGGGCGCTGTGAGCCATCAAATCAAACTCCTGGAACAGTCGTTGGGTTGTCAGTTGCTTATTCGCGGCTCGCGCGGTGTATCCGTTACCGCAGAAGGCGCGCTGCTGCTGGAGGTTTGTGCTCGCGCATTTGATGAAATCGGCGCAGTTGCGACGCTGATCGGACAGGACAACAAGACCAAAATCCTCCGGGTTCGCGCCGGTCCTTTTTTCGCAATGGAAGTGATCGCGAGCAGGATTGCTGGCTTCTTGAAGCAAAATCCAGGCATCCAGCTTCACCTGAATAATATCGACATAGATTCCATCGCTCAGGATACAGAAGACGCACAGATAAAATATTGTCTGCATCCGCCAGCAGGCATGTACAACATCGAACTTCTAAAAGAAAAACTGGTACCTGTCTGCAGTCCCTTACTTCTGGCCAATGTGGCAAATCCAGAAGATCTTCTCGTGGACCCTGGCATTCCTCGCTTGCATTATCGGGACGTAAAGGACTGGAAAAGATGGATATCCCACCACGGATTTGATGATCTAACCGCCAATTCAAACCTCTTTTTTGACGACCAACACACATTGTTGGCGGCTGCTCGTTCCGGACAGGGCATCGGTTTTTCTCATCGACCTCTGGTCAAAAACGACGTGGAGCGCGGAAGCCTGTGTATTGTGTCCGAGCGCTATTTCGAGCCCGAGGAATCCTACAAGTTTATATGCTCCCAAGAAAACATTGCCACCAACCAGGCGCTGCAGCTTTTTCGCGACTGGCTCGTCAACGAAGTGTCGACCATCTGTTAGTTAAACATTTGATCCCAGATGGAGAGAGGTAACAGATTTAAACGTGTCGGGCGTTTGGTCATGCTCAGAGGTTTTCCTTGTGAAATGGCGTCAGTTTCGCCAACGCCTTTCCGCCCGGTTTCCGGCTTGTCTTAAACATCGTAGTGCAACCAACGCTCAACGGCGACCAATACGCAGAGAGGTTCGACTATTGCAATATCTCCAAATGGCACGGCGGACAGGCGTAGAGGCTATTAGCGCGAGAAACCCAGTCCTCCATCGCAGCTTAATCGCCAGAGAGCTATGCATCTACTTTAATGATCAAGTCCTATCCTTGTTTATATTGCATTGTTTATGTGGTCGGTTGGCAATGAAGTCGTTGCTGATATATAAAGCTGCAACGTAGTAGCTAACTGCGAAACAGGGGGCCAGTAATGGGGCATAATTTTTCTAAAACCAGATCTTCGCAAAACCAGGTTTTACCGCGTGCTCGAAAATCATTTTGGTTTGCTTCAACTGCATTTGTTCCCAACGTTTTTCTCATTGCCCTCCTCCCCATACAGGTATTGCTTATTAGTCCAGGTGGGGTCACACCATCCTGGGCTGGCATATGTAGCCCGAGCGATTTTACGGGCTGTGGTGCGCCAGGCGGCCTTGGTGTCCCCGGGCGCAGCGGCGACGGAGGGGTCGGCAATGGCCAAGGGGGCGGTTCCAGTCACATCGATAATAATGGCGTAACGCAACAGGACTCCGGCAATTGGGGCGCAGACGGGGCCGGAGGATCCGGCGCACAAGGAGATGGAGGTCTGCCCGCTGATGGAGGCGGACCGGGTTTCATCACATCTGCAGATGGCACTGTTACTTTAACGAGAGTGCAGACGTAACGTATTCTTTGGCGCATCTGTCATGCGGATTTCAGGCACGTGATTTCGCGCCACATGTCAGTGGCGGCTTGTCGTAACTCACGATGATCGGCGGCATTGAATTGGTTTCCGGGGAAATAATTTAGGTTGTAGATCGGATCATGTATCGACGTGAAATTTTGCACATGTCGCGCCGATTTAAAGCGCTTCATAACCCGCTCTCGTCGTCGGATCGGCTGATGCGAATTCTCTGCCCGATTGTTCAAACCCTTATGCTGGCGATGATCGCAAACGCTAAGTCCCATCGTTCGTTTGGCAGCGCCATATGATCGTAGTTTATCGGTGACCATGATCCGGGGTGCACAGCCCTGTGCAGAGAGAAGCTTGCGCATGAAGCGCTTGGCGGCCTTGGTATTACGGCGTTTCTGGACCAGAACATCCAAAACAAAACCATCCTGATCAACTGCTCGCCAAAGAATGTGATGCTCACTTTTGATAGATATTACACATTCATCCAGGTGCCATTTATCGCCAAGCCGCGGTGTGCGGCGACGGATATTACTGGCATAAGCACGTGCGAATTTCTCCGCCCATTCGTACACGGTCTTATATGTGACGAAGATGCCACGATAAGCCAGCATGTCTTCAACCATGCGAAAGCTTAGCGGAAAGCGGAAATACAACCACACCGCCTCTGCAATAATCTCAGATGGATAACGATGGCGGCGGTAAAGCGAAGAACGAGGTTCGGTCATCACCCGTTATCGCAACTGATGTTTACACTTAGGTTAAGGTAACAGTGCCTTCAAAGGCGCCGAATAAAAACCTCGTAGCCCAGTTAAACAGCGAGCGCTGATCGCGAAGGAGATTATCAACTTCCGGCGCCCTTCCCCCCGTAGGTATCCTCGGCCAATTCTGCCACTTCCAGGATTCCAACAAGCTCTGCGACTCTTCCTGACGGCAGTGATCGTCCCTCGTTGGCCAACGCTTCGTCAGCATTAAATCAGGCCCAAGCTTCGGCGAGTTCAGCCGCTGACGCGCCGGTTCGGTTGATTTCCGCAACAAGACTGGAGTCTACCGGGCCCAGGACAGAACTAATTTCATCCAGCGTCATTTAGTTACCTCCTGCATTTCGGGTGCTATCCCGATCATTCACCTGGCTATTAGATAAGCGGCGCGGTCACAGAAAAAAAGTGTTAAGGTGCGCTCGGCGACCTCTTGAACAGGCAAATTGCCAAACCTAAATCGCAGTCGCCGGACGCCCATCGGGGTCTGGCCCGTCGAACGATGAATGACATCGCTGACGGAAATAGAAACTTGTACCCATGTTGCTTCACAAGGAGGATGTGGCTATGAGAACCACTTTCGATTTTACTCCCCTGTTCCGGTCGAGCATCGGCTTCGACCGAATGCTGAACGCGCTCGAAGCTGCGAGCCGTGTCGAGACCATCGACAACTGGCCGCCTTATGACATAGCCAAGACCGGCGAGGACGACTACCGCATCACCATGGCGGTGGCCGGCTTCTCGCAAGACGAACTGACCATCACCCAGGAGCAGAACATGCTCGTGGTGTCCGGTCAGAAGGCTGGCGAGGATAACAGCCAGTATCTGCATCGCGGAATTGCCGCGCGCACATTCCAGCGTCGCTTTGAACTGGCCGACCACGTGAAGGTCGTGGGCGCTAGCCTCGTCAATGGTCTGCTGACGATTGATCTCAAGCGTGAGATTCCCGAAGAGATGAAGCCGCGCAAGATCCAGATCGCGGCCGGCGAGGCACTGCCCAAGGTCGAGACCAGGCAGATCGAGGCCGACAAGCAGGCCGCCTGAGGTAGCTCTCTCAGCGTAATTCGCGCAAGGTGCCGGGCACTTCCGGGCGCCGACGGAAAGCATTGTCAATCGAACGAACAGAAAGGAGAAGAATAATGAGTGTCCGTGATCTGATCCCCTGGGGCCGCAGCAGCGGCAATCAGGTTCCCAGTGTCTTGCGCGATGGCGATCGTGATCCGTTCCTTTCGCTGCATCGCGAGGTAAACAGGCTGTTCGACGACGTCTTCCGCGGCGTCGGCTCGAACCTGCCCTCTATCGTGGGAGCTTCCGCCTTCAGCGGCGGCTGGCCGAGCGTGGAGATCTCCGACGGCGAGAAGGAAATCAAGGTGACAGCTGAGGTGCCGGGCCTCGAAGAGAAGGACATCGAGGTCCTGCTCGACGACGGCGTGCTGACGCTGCGGGGCGAGAAGCGCTCCGAGACGGAGGACAAGGACCGACAGTTCTCCGAGCGCTTCTATGGCCGCTTCGAGCGTCGCATCCCGCTCGGCTACGAGGTCAAGGACGACCAGGTCGACGCGCGGTTCAAAAACGGCGTGCTGACCGTGACCTTGCCCAAGAGCGAAAAGGCGCAGTCGCAGGTGAAGCGCATCGCCATCAAGAGCTGACGCATGGCAGGCGCCGGCGGCGGGCCATCTGGCCGCCGTCGGCTGCATCCTTCGCCAGAGAGGGAGGGATGAACAATGGAGATGACGAGACAGATCAACAGATCAACTGGAAATTCAATTCCGCAAGAGTGGCCGTCGAACGACAACCGGCACAAGCCCCTTTCGATGGGGCGCTCGGTCTTCCCGGATGGCGCGGTTGCGCGTATCTACAAGCCGTCCCGCGCGGTGACGACCTCCGGCAAGGCCCGCACGAAGGGCTGGCGACTTGTGTTCGAGCGGCGCACCGCGCCCTTCATTGAGCCGCTGATGGGCTACACGGGCGGCGACGATACGCTGACCCAGGTCGAGCTGAGCTTCCCGACATTGCAATCGGCCATCCGCTATGCCGAGCGACAGGGTCTGACCTATATGGTCCAGACACCGCCCCGGCAGAAGACAGGCAATGGCCGCAGCCAGCGCGCCGATGAGAAGCAGGCGTATGTAGGAAAATCAACCCACGCCTTCTCGGACGCGACCCTCGACCGGCTCGGGCTCGCCGCCCTTCAGGAGACCTACGGGCGTGCGCTCGACGGCGCGGTGAACCGCAACGACCCGTCCGGTCCTGAAAGCTGGACGACGCCCATGAAGGTGATCAGCGATCCGAAGCTAACGCTAGAGGCGAAGCGCGCGATTCTGATGAACTGGGCCTGGACCGAGTACCTGATCGACCAGGCCACCAACGAAGGCATGCCCGAGAACGACCGGCCGTCGCGGCTCTACGAGGTCGAGCAGGCGCTGCTCGCGCTTGAACGCGAGGTTGCGGATGATCGGGATGATTCAGACACACGAAAGGCAGCATGAGGTGCGGCGATGGATACGCATGTCGTTTTCGATTGCCAGAAGGTTCTGCCGAACCGGTTCGCGCTAACGCTTGCCGCTGCCTCCCGCATCCGGGCGCTCGCCCGGGGCGCGGAACCGAGGCTCGACGCAGTCGATCGCAGCGTGGGCGATCTTGCCCTGCACGAGATCGCAGCGGGCGTGTTCACGCGGGATGAACTCGCACCGTTTCTGCCTGGGGCGGATGAAAGGCAGCTTTTGCCTCCGCCCGATCCGGCTTCCAAGCTTCGTGATGGCGGTGTCGGAGGCGCCGCCGCACCCGCCTCCCGTTCGCGAAAGACGGTTCATTGAAGAGGCAAGCAAACCGACACGGAGGAATGAACGATGCTGAAGTCTTTGTCTTCCTATAACCGGACGGCTTTCGATGTCGTCAACATCATTGCCGGTCTCGGTCTTCTGCTCTCGCCCTGGTATCTCGGCTATGCGGCTGAAACCTATGCCGCATGGAATGCCTGGATCGTCGGTGCTGCCGTGACGCTGATCGCGGTCGCTGCGCTCTACACATTCCATCAGGTCGAGGAATGGACCAACGTGGCGTTCGGCCTTTGGTCCGTAATCGCGCCTTGGGCACTGGGCTTCTCTGCCCTCCCAGCCGCGATGTGGGTGCATGTGGTCGCCGGCCTCGTCGTCGCCGTGCTCGCTGCGGTCAGCCTGTGGTCCACGACAAACCGACCTCTTTCGACAGCATGATTTTGCAACGTGGCCCGGCACGCGCCGGGCCATTTTCTTGCACTCTCCGTCTAACCTCAGGCGGAACAGAGGAGCCAACAGACTGGCCAAACGGAGATCGCTCATGTTCAGGAATCTCATAGCCCTGCGTCCGCCCATCATCACATTATGCGCCATCCTCGCCTTCGCGGGGCTGCCGTGCGCGACAATCGGGCAGGCCGTGCCGGGCGTTGCGGGAGAGCTTCCCACCCTTGCCCCCGTGCTGGAACGGGTGACGCCGGCTGTCGTCAACATCTCGGTTGTCTCAGAAACACCTGGGGCATCAAATCCACTCTACAACGATCCTTACTTCCGACGCTTCTTTGATCTTCCGCATGCGCCGCCTCCGCAACAGCGCATGAGCGCCGGTTCCGGGGTGATCGTCGACGCGGCCAAAGGTCATGTGCTGACCAATCATCACGTGGTGGCCAATGCTCGCACGATCACGGTCACACTGAAGGACGGGCAACGCCTGCGTGCCGAGCTTGTCGGCTCCGATCAAGCAGCGGACATCGCGCTGCTCAAGGTCAAGAGGAGAAATCTCGTCGCGTAGGAGGTCGGCGATTCGGATCGCCTCAAGGTCGGCGACTATGTGGTCGCGATCGGGAACCCCTTCGGCCTGGGACAAACGGTAACCTCCGGTATTGTCAGCGCGCTCGGTCGCAGCGGCATCAGCAATGACGGCTACGAGGACTTCATTCAGACTGACGCCTCAATCAATCCGGGCAATTCCGGCGGTGCCCTGGTGACCCTAGACGGCACGCTAGTCGGCATCAATACGGCGATCCTTACGCCTGCGGGTGGCAACATCGGCATCGGCTTCGCGGTGCCTAGTAACATGGCCGTAACCGTCATGAAGCAGTTGATCGAACACGGTGAAGTGCGGCGCGGCAGGCTGGGCGTCGGTATCCAGGACCTTACGCCGGATATCGCGGAGGCGCTCAAGCTTGGCGAACTGCGCGGAGCTGTGATCGTCAGCATCGAGCCCGGCTCTCCGGCACAGCGCGCCGGCTTGCAGGTGGGCGATGTGGTCACCGCGATCGGCGGGCGTGCTGTTCAGGGCGCGACAGACCTGAGAAACCGCATCGGCCTCACGCCAGTCGGCAGCACGATCAGCTTTACAATCAAGCGTGGTAGTAGCGAGCGGGTCGTCAGCGCTAAGATCGCTTCAGAAACTGGTGCATCCGCCGATCTATCCGGCACCCCGCTCGATGGCGCGCACATGCGCGCCGCTTCCGTTAACGAGGCGCGGCAAGCCGGCGCCCCAGGCATTTTGATTGAAAGCATCACGCCGAGCAGTCCGGCTGCGCGTGCTGGCCTTCGAGCGGGCGACTTGATCGTTGCGGTCAACCGGTCGCCTGTTTCTTCCTTGGCTGATTTGCGCAGCGCGATCGCGCGCCAGCGTGCCATCCTAGCGCTGGAACTGTTTCGCGATGGCGGCCGCCTTCTGCTGGTCGTGAGATAACCGGGAGCGGCCACAATGGAAATGAACAAGAAAACGCAGTTCAACATCTGGTACTGGATCGCCGCCTTCTTCCTCCTGATGGCGTTCCAGTATTTCTTCACCACCGCCACCCAGGTGACGCAGATTCCCTACAGCCAGTTCGAGACCTACCTTGACGAGGGCAGGATAGCGGAGGTGGCGGTATCCGACCGCTTCATCCAGGGAACCTTCAAGCAGCCGGTCGACGGCCGGCCAATGTTCATCACCACCCGCGTCGAGCCCGACCTCGCACGTCAGCTTCAGGAGCGCGGCGTGGTGGTCACCGGTCAGATCGAAAGCACCTTCCTGCGCGACCTGCTGTCCTGGATCGTGCCAGTCCTCCTTATCGTCAGCATCTGGATGTTCGCGCTGAAGCGCATGGGGGGCGGCATCGGCGGCGGGCTCATGCAGATCGGCAAGTCGAAGGCGAAGGTCTACGTCCAGTCTGACACCGGCGTCACCTTCAAGGACGTGGCCGGCGTCGACGAGGCCAAGGACGAGTTGAAGGAGATCGTCGACTTCCTCAAGGATCCGCAGGGCTACGGCCGGCTGGGCGGGCGCATGCCAAAGGGCGTGCTGTTGGTCGGCCCGCCGGGCACCGGCAAGACGCTGCTGGCAAGGGCCGTGGCGGGCGAGGCCGGCGTGCCGTTCTTCTCCATCTCGGGCTCCGAGTTCGTGGAAATGTTCGTCGGCGTCGGCGCAGCGCGCGTGCGCGACCTCTTCGAGCAGGCCCGGGCCAAGGCGCCGGCCATCATCTTCATCGACGAGCTGGACGCGCTCGGTCGCGCCCGCGGCATCGGCCCCATGGCCGGCGGCCACGATGAGAAGGAGTAGACGCTCAACCAGCTCCTTGTCGAGCTGGACGGCTTCGATCCCTCGACCGGCCTCGTGCTGCTCGCCGCCACGAACCGGCCGGAAATCCTCGACCCGGCGCTCCTGCGCGCCGGCCGCTTCGACCGGCAGGTTCTCGTCGACCGCCCGAACAGAAAAGGCCGCGTGCAGATCCTGAACGTGCGACTGAAGAAGGCGAAGCTCGCGCCGGACGTCGAGCCGGAAAAGATCGCGGCGCTGACCCCCGGCTTCACCGGCGCGGACCTCGCCAATCTCGTCAACGAGGCGACGCTGCTTGCCACCCGCCGCAAGGCCGGCGCGGTGACGATGGAGGATTTCAACAATGCGGTGGAGCGCATCGTGGCGGGTCTCGAAAAGCGCAACCGGCTGCTCAACCCGAAGGAGCGCGAGATCGTCGCCTATCACGAGATGGGCCACGCGCTCGTGGCCATGGCGCTGCCGGGCGTCGATCCGGTCCACAAGGTCTCGATCATCCCGCGCGGTATCGGCGCGCTGGGCTACACCATCCAGCGGCCGACGGAGGACCGTTTCCTGATGACGCTGGAGGAACTGGAGAACAAGATGGCGGTGCTCCTCGGCGGCCGCGCGGCGGAAAAGATCGTGTTCGGCCATCTGTCCACCGGCGCCGCGGACGACCTCGCCAAGGTCACCGACATCGCCCGTGCCATCGTCACGCGCTACGGCATGTCGGAGAGGCTCGGCCATATCGCACTGGAGAAGGACCGGCGCTCGTTCCTCGCCACCGACCAGCCATATTATGGCCCGCAGGAACGCACCTATTCCGACGAGACGGCCGCCGCCGTCGACAAGGAGGTGCGCCGGATCGTCGACGAGACGTTCGAGCGGACCGTCGGCCTGCTGGCGGAACGCCGGGACATGCTCGAGCGCACCGCCCGCCGCCTGCTGGAGAAGGAGACCCTGGATGGGTTGGAAATACAAGAGCTTGTCGGCAAGCTCGAGGAATCAGTCACGAGTGCCGCTGTCTGATGCCGCAGATCTGGCTTGGAGAGGGGCATGCGGCAAACTCGGTCTACTGGCTGATGATGTCCACCGGCCCCAAGGCGTCGGAATGTGCTGAAGATGCTCTAAAGCCGGAGGAGCCGGATAATCTGGTCTACCACCGAAGCATGGCGCGCTTGGACAGGGCCGCCTTCGTGGCTTCGTCGGCCAAAAGCAGACAGGCAAAACAACCATCCCAATTTGCAATGCGACAATTGCACTAATTTGAAGTGCCATGGAGGGATATGGAGTAGATATAGTTCTCATGGCTATCCGTTTTTTCCCAGCCATCTTGGTCGGGCCAATCCGTGTCCGAGATCTGCCGCCGCCAATGACTGCCTTTTCCCGCTTCAATCATTTTTCTCAAAGTGCCTCTTGAAGCATCGAGAGAAACGCGCGGACAGCAGGATTTGCGCGTCGGCTTTCTGGCCACAGCGCCGTAATATTATGGCGCTCGACAGCAAAGTCCGAGAGCACCGGCACCAGTTCGCCGCGGGTCACATAAGGTGCCGTGACGAATGTTGCGCACATTCCAATGCCCGCGCCCGCTGCCAGAGCGGCAATCAGAGCATCGCTTGCATCGACCGTCATGCCGGAAGCTGGCGTGATCTCCAGAAGGCGGCCTCGCAGGAAGATGGGCAGAAGGTTCGCCTTCGGGCGGAAAGCTTTGCCGACCATTACAGCCAGGCGCGCCAGTTCTACCTGAGCCAGACCGAGACGGAGCAGAAGCATATAGCGATGGCGCTGACCTTCGAACTGTCGAAGGTGGAAACGCCTGTGATCCGCGAGCGTATTGTGTCTAATCTGCTCAACATCGATGCCAACCTTGCGGAAGCGGTCGCCGGCAAGCTTGGCATCCGCAAGATGCCGAAAGCTGCGGATGCGATGGTGCCCGTACGTGACGATCTTGCTCCGTCTCCTGCACTCAGCATTATTGAGAACGGACCCGGCAGCTTCAACGGCAGAAAGATCGGCGTGCTTGTTGCCAATGGCACTGATGCGCAGGTGCTCAAGGGTATCCGGCACGCCGCGGAGAAGGAAGGCGCAATGGTGGAACTGGTTGCGCCGACGGTCGGAGGTTTCGAGGCCTCCAGCGGCGACTGGATAGAGGCCGATCATATGATCGATGGCGGTCCATCCGTCTTGTTCGACGCTGTCGCACTTGTACTGTCCGACGAGGCAGCTGATCGATTGACCAGAGAAGCCGCGGCGCGGGATTTCGTTGCCGACGCCTTTGCCCATTGTAAGTTTATCGGGTTTACCGCAGGCGCGATGCCGCTACTGGCAAAGGCGGGCATTGAACCCGATATGGATGAGGGACTAATCTCGCTGGACAATGAAAAGGGAGCGTCGGAATTTGTTACATCCTGCCGCAAGCTCCGGTTGTGGGCGCGGGAAAATGCCGTCAAGCTCTGATCTCGCAGCATACAACTGATGTGAAGAGATGTTCGAACTGCAAACACAAGCGGGCCGGCCCAGCTGGGCCGTTTACCACGCGTATTGGAATGTGGAGAAATTGGTAATCGCCCATGAAGAACATTGCTATTGTCGGCACCGGTCCGACCGGGATCTACACTTTCTTTTCGCTGCTCAAATTCGCAGAGCCAATGTCCATCTCGATCTACGAGAAGGAAGATGAAGCTGGCGTAGGCATGCCTTATAATGACGATGAGAACAGCCGGATGATGCTGGCCAACATCGCCAGCATCGAGATTCCGCCGATTACCTCGACCTATCTGGACTGGCTGCGCAAGCAGGACGAGACGCGTCTCGCTCGATACCGGGTCGACAAGGAAGGTCTTCACGATCGACAATTCCTGCCTCGCATTCTGCTGGGCGAATATTTCCGGGATCAGTTTCTGGCTCTTGTCGAGGCAGCGCGTCGAAAAAACTTTGAAGTCGAAGTGCACGAATCCTGCGAGGTCACGGATATCGAAGCCACGGCCGATGGTGTCAAACTCTGGACTGAGGGGAAGCTCGATTCGAAACTCCTCGATCTCGTCGTCATCGCCACCGGCCACGTCTGGCCCGACGGCGACGAAGCAACGCGCAGTTATTTTCCCAGCCCCTGGTCTGGACTGATCGAAGCCAGGATACCAGCGTGTAAAGTGGGCATTATGGGGACATCGCTCAGCGCCATCGACGCAGCAATGGCGGTCGTTGCCCAACATGGAAGCTTTATCGAGGAAGAAGACGAAAACCTGCGCTTCGACCTTGACCCGGACAGTAAAGGTCTGGCGATAACGCTTATGTCCCGTTCAGCCATCCTGCCAGAAGCGGATTTTTATTGCCCGATCCCTTACGAGCCCTTGCAGATTGCCACGGAGCAGGCGATCAACAGGGAGATCTAGAGCGGTGCCAGTGGCTTGCTTGACAGGATATTTGCCTTGGTCGCGCGCGAAATCGAGGACGCCGATCCGGCCTGGAGCGAGCGTGTTTCGCTTTCGGAACTCAACGCTGACAGCTTCGCTGATGCCTACTTTGCCGACCGCCAAAACCACGATGCGTTCCGCTGGGCAGAATACAATCTCAAAGAAGTCGAGCGCAACAAGCGGGAGAAGCATACCGTCCCCTGGCGCTATGCAATCCTTCGGCTGCACGAGGTCGTTCAGGAGATTATTCCGCGTCTCAATGAAGAGGACCGCAAGCGGTTCGATACAGGACTCTGCAAGGTCTTCGTCGACAACTATGCTGCAATCCCGTCGGAATCGATCCGCAGGCTACTGGCGCTGCGCAAGGCCGGCCTGATAGACGTCCTCGAACTAGGGCACGATTACGACATGGAGGTAAGGAACGATCACACCGTCATCGCCATCGGCTCGGAAGTACGGACATTCGACGTGTTCATCGACGCCCGAGGCCAGAAGCCACTCAAGACGAAGGATTTGCCGTTTCCGTCACTGCGCCGGCAACTCGTTTCGGTCGGAGAGGATATTCCGGAGGTCTCAGACGACTACACTCTGCTGGTACCGGACATTGCATGTGGCAAGATTGCGTTCGGCGCGCTGCCGTATCTGATGCACGACCAGCCCTTCGTGCAGGGAATTACGGCAAGTGCCGACATTGGAGCAGCAATGGCCACTGCTGTCAGTGAACTAAAACACCAAACGCGCCGGCGGCTTCCTTTTATTGATCTCTCCTGATCGAAGCTGAAACATTGACGGGTCAGACAGATACGCCCATGCGAGCGGCCTGGATTATATCTTCGATCAATTCACGCCTTGCACGTTCTCTCGCGACACTGTCGTTTAACCGCAAGATATAGGATGGATGCCAGGAGATCAGCACCGGTCCACCATGTAACCCGATTTCAGCCTGACCGCGTCGCGAAGTAAGAGGAGCGTTGTTATCCGTCAGAGCGAACGCCGCAGAGGCCCCCAACGCAACCACCATGCGTGGACGGATGAAAGCCAATTCGAGCCCCAGCCACCAGCGACAATGCAGAATTTCCTGCCGGTCAGGATTTTGATGCAGGCGGCGCTTGCCACGCGGCATGAACTTGAAGTGCTTAACTGCATTGGTCAGCCATGTCTGCCTGACTTCTGCTCCTGCTGCAACCATGGCTTCACGCAAGAGGTGACCTGCCGGACCTACGAACGGTCGACCTTCCAGATCCTCACGATCACCCGGCTGTTCTCCTACAATCATGAGCTCAGCGTCTTCGGGCCCCTCACCCCAAACAGTCTGGGTTGCGGCCTCGCATAATCCACATCGCCGACAATGTCCGGCAGCCGCTCGCGCTTCGACCATTGTCTGAGGGAACTCGGGCGTTTGCGGCATCGCAGCGCGATAACGGGTCGAAATCGCGACTGCGCCAGCCGCTGGTGACGTTTCTGCGGCCGCGCGCATTCGCTCCACTCGCGACTCGGCATCTCGTAACATATCTGGAATCAGGCGCGTTTCGGGTAGGTTCTTCCAATACTTCTTAGGCATTTCCGCGCGCATCGCATTCAACTTTACCCGTGCCGGATTGAAGATGTTCGCGAAATAGGTGCCCCAAAGCGTTTCGGTGGCATCTTCCGATAAGTCAGGGCGTGAACCGCCTGGATGGTAGCTAAGTCTGCCGGCTTCAAATCGAGCTGTAAGCCTTGGCGTGGCGATCACCCAGTCCATATCCGCGAAACGCTTTGCGAAAAAGGAACTACCCGGCTCGACTATATTATGCTCCGGCTCAAACCAAGCAGCAAAGCGACGACGCAATCCAGTCTCAGGTAATTCGCGAAACCGTACGAAAGCATGCATCTTGTGGATATCACGACCAACCGATTTTGCCATGAGATGCAGCCGCCGCCCAAGCGGGTCCGCATGGCTTAAAGGTTCTCCCGCGTTTCGGTCAAGCCGCCACAACGCCTGATAGAGCAGTCCGAACCGTTCCGGATTAGAATGCCAGATAACCGAATGCGCAAGCTTCAAAAACCCCTGCGTAACGCTTGCCTTATGCTCACCAGGCGCATTGGGCAGCGACGCCCCATCAAACAATCCGTCTGCTCCGATCCAATCGATATCATTTGGCTCGATACCATGTGATATCGCGATGCGCGCCATCTCACGCCACGCATCGAAGGTGCCGCCGTCGGGTAGTTTAACGGAATAGATCATAATAGCCGCAGTTGCTCAGCGGGAGGTGCACATCGAGCGCGTAAATCGACGTTGTCGATGAGCCGCCCCGGCGACCAGCCAGGTGTCATGATAAAAGGGCGTGCCTTGTTCATGTTGGCACCTATCCGCACCAGATCTTCGTATCTTAAACCGCCGTTCTGGCGCGCAACGATTATGCGATCCACCGTGCGGGTGCCAAATCCAGGAACACGCAGCAGCAATTCACGGCTTGCACGGTTTACATCCAGAGGGAACAGGCCACGGTGCTGTATGGCCCAGGCAAGTTTTGGGTCCAGTTCCAGATCAAGATGACCAGCCTTCATGCCGGTAGCGATTTCCTCGGCAGTGAAACCATAAAAACGCAAAAGCCAATCTGCCTGATATAGGCGGTGTTCACGCAGTAGAGGAGGCTGGATCAAGGGCAGAGCTGCGGAGGCGTCCGGGATCGGGGAGAATGCTGAATAATAAACCCGTCGCAGCTTGTAACCACTGTAAAGCCGTGTCGACATTTTGAGGATGGTCACATCGTCTGCCCCATCCGCGCCGATGATCATCTGCGTACTTTGCCCGGCCGGTGCAAACCGGCGCGGCTTACGCCCGGTATGGGTCTTATCTTTTGCCGCCTCGCCTTCCAGCCGCACTTGTGCCATCGCACCACGGATCGTTTCAGGGCGTTTTTCCGGAGCGAATTTGCGCACACTTGCGTCCTCCGGCAATTCGACATTAATCGATAGCCGATCAGCCCAAAGCCCGGCCTCCCGGATCAAGTCCGGACTTGCATCGGGAATCGTCTTGAGATGGATATAGCCGCGGAAGCCGTGACCCTCCCGCAATGTCCGCGCGATGCGTACCATATCGGACATGGTCTGGTCGGGGGACTTGATGATGCCCGAGGACAAGAACAGGCCCTCGATGTAATTGCGTCGATAAAATTCCAGCGTGAGTGAGACAACTTCCTCGACTGAGAACCGCGCCCGTTCCACGTTCGAGCTGACCCGGTTTATGCAATAGGCACAGTCGAAGATGCAGAAGTTGGTCATAAGAATTTTCAGCAGGCTGATACAGCGCCCATCCGGAGTGTAAGCATGGCAAATCCCTGCGCCTCCCGACGATCCGACACCGCCCTTGCTTGCATCGCGCTTCTCGCCACCGCTTGACGCACAAGATGCATCGTATTTTGCCGCATCCGATAGGATGGCAAGTTTATCCTGAAGGCTCTTTTTCACCATGTGAGCGAAGATACATGTTCATGTTTTGTTCGTCAATAAAAGAGATTTTTTTGCGGATCGCTCACCACGACGTGACCTGTCGCCTGCAAATCTGTTCCCGAAGCCACCGACGCACCGATCTTCCCGATTTCCCAAATGCCAATAGACACCCGATCGAAGTGGGAAAGCGTGCGTCTAATGGCGGCTGCCTTCGACATAAGCCTCGCAAGCGGCCCCCTGCAGGACACGCGCGACGGCGGCAAAGACCTCTTCGCGTTCCTTGATGCTGAGGTCTTTGATGAGTTTTATCTTCTCTTCTCTTCTCTTCCCTATCCGGTCTCACTCTGAACAGACGTGGGATATTGACCGATCTCATCAAGCCTCGGTCACGACAGAGCTAGGATAGAGGAAATTTCTGTTCAAGACCTCAGTGAAGCTTGAACTCGCCTTCGACGCGGCGCCATTCATTCGGTCCGATCAAGCACTGATGCGTATAGCGGACAGAATGGAGCGGGCCTTCAAGCCTGGACTGCCAGAAATCCAGGAACCTGTGCATCTCAGGAAAATCGGGTGCCAGATCGTAGTCCTGCCAGACATAGGTCTGCAGCACGGATTCGAAATCAGGAATGCGATAGAGGATGTGCGCGGTGGTGAGGCCGTAGCCATTGAGCTGACGTTCCAGATCCGATGAGAATTGCATGCTTCATCTCCGTTTCATGACACTGTGAAGTGTGTCGCAAAATTTCACGACCATCAACGGATTTTTAGACGCAATCGCGCCGTTTATTGTTCCTTTCCAGTATGTTAGTAGCATCAGAAGACGAGTGCTAATTTTTTCGTTTCTCCCTCTTGAAATCGAAAAATCTCAAAACCAGATCATTTTGCGCAAAATGCTCGACTTGAGGTTTTGCACCCGCCTGGACCGATCATTCGGTCCGGCCAGAGGGAACAACGTCATCATTTTTGCTCAACGGAGGAAAACATGTCGTTCCGACCGCTTCATGATCGCATTCTCGTCCGCCGGGTCGAATCCGAAGAAAAGACCAAGGGCGGCATCATCATTCCCGACACCGCCAAGGAAAAGCCGCAGGAAGGCGAAGTCATCGCCGTAGGTCCCGGCGCGCGCAACGATGCCGGCCAGATCCAGGCGCTCGACGTCAAGGCCGGCGACCGCATCCTGTTCGGCAAATGGTCCGGCACCGAGATCAAGATCAACGGCGAAAACCTGCTGATCATGAAGGAAAGCGATGTCATGGGCATCATCGAAACCCAGGCAGAGCAGAAAAAAGCTGCCTGAGGCGATAACCCGTCAATCCAACCCATCAGTCAAATAGCTGCCTATTGAGGAGTTAGAGAAAATGGCTGCGAAAGAAGTCAAGTTCCACACCGATGCCCGTGAACGCATGCTGCGGGGAGTCGACGTACTGGCCAATGCCGTGAAGGTCACGCTCGGTCCAAAGGGCCGCAATGTCGTGATCGACAAGTCCTTCGGTGCCCCTCGTATAACCAAGGACGGCGTTTCCGTCGCCAAGGAAATTGAACTGGAAGACAAGTTCGAGAACATGGGCGCCCAGATGCTGCGCGAAGTGGCATCGAAGACGAACGATCTCGCCGGCGACGGCACGACAACCGCGACCGTGCTTGCCCAGGCCATCGTTAAGGAAGGCGCCAAAGCCGTCGCCTCCGGCATGAATCCGATGGACCTGAAGCGTGGCATCGATCTCGCCGTCGATGCGGTTGTCAAGGAGTTGAAGACCAACGCCCGCAAGATCACCAGCAATTCCGAAATTGCTCAAGTTGGTACCATCTCCGCCAACGGGGATACGGAGATCGGTCGTTATCTTGCCGAGGCGATGGAGAAAGTCGGCAACGAAGGTGTGATAACGGTCGAAGAAGCCAAGACCGCTGAAACCGAACTCGAAGTCGTCGAAGGCATGCAGTTCGATCGCGGCTATCTCAGCCCCTACTTCGTCACCAACCAAGACAAGATGCGGGTGGAACTGGAAGATCCCTATATCCTGATCCATGAGAAGAAGTTGTCGAACCTGCAGGCGATGCTGCCGGTTCTCGAAGCCGTGGTCCAGTCCGGCAAACCGCTCGTCATCATCGCTGAAGACGTCGAAGGGGAAGCTCTTGCAACGCTCGTCGTCAACAAGCTGCGTGGCGGCCTCAAGATCGCTGCCGTCAAGGCTCCTGGCTTCGGCGACCGCCGCAAGGCCATGCTGGAAGACATCGCCATCCTGACGGGAGGAACCGTGATCTCGGAAGACCTCGGCATCAAGTTGGAAAACGTCACCCTCAACATGCTCGGCCGGGCGAAGAGAGTGGCGATCGAGAAGGAGAACACCACCATTATCGATGGCGTCGGTTCCAAGGCGGAAATCGATGGCCGCGTTGCCCAGATTCGGGCTCAGATCGAGGAGACAACCTCCGACTACGACCGCGAAAAGCTACAGGAACGTCTTGCCAAGCTTGCCGGGGGCGTTGCCGTCATCCGCGTCGGTGGCTCGACGGAAGTCGAAGTGAAGGAGAAAAAGGACCGCGTCGACGATGCGCTGCATGCGACCCGCGCCGCGGTAGAGGAAGGCATTCTCCCGGGTGGCGGTGTCGCTCTCCTGCGTGCCGTTAAGGCGCTCGAGGGCCTTCCGATCGCGAACGACGATCAGCGTGTCGGCGTCGAGATCGTGCGACGGGCGATTGAAGCACCTGTTCGCCAGATCGCCGAAAATGCCGGTGCCGAAGGTTCGATCATTGTCGGCAAACTGCGTGAAAAAACCGACTTCTCCTATGGCTGGAACGCCCAGACCGGCGAATATGGTGATCTTTATGCTCAGGGTGTCATCGATCCGGTCAAGGTTGTGCGCACTGCGCTGCAGGACGCAGCCTCGGTTGCCGGTCTTCTGGTGACAACGGAAGCGATGATCGCGGAGAAGCCCAAAAAGGAAGCCACTCCAGCCCTGCCGGCTAGCGCCGGCATGGATTTCTAAGCGATTGTCTTTGGCTCGCCTCCGCTGGGGGCGAGCCTCCAATGAGGAGATGAAACATGGTTCAGACTACAATCAAGCGCTCACCCCAACCACTCTATTCTAGAGACCTTGTTGTCTGTCAGAGGGTTTTCGATGACATTCGATCGAGAGCTGGAGTTACCAAGGAAACTGAGGAAGCGGAGCGGATGGCGGCCATCACTGTGGAATTATACAGGCAAGGTGTTCGCGAACCGAGCCATCTAAAAACAATGGTCGAGGCCGCGCGAGGCGTGTTCGATCACCAGGCGCACTAACGACCTGCGCCACATGCAACCGAAACCATCCACTTGGCATCAAAAGGGGGGTCAACCTATGAGAAAGGAAAGATTTCAAAATTCGATTCCGGAGAAACCAGCAGCAATTAGCGCCGAGCATCTGCATCATCCGGCCCAACATTTCGGTCATCCCCGAGACGTTCTTGCAGCCGACGATATCGACATAGACGAGAAACGCGCCATTCTTGCGTCGTGGGCATCTGACATCTTTGCCATCGATTCCAGTCCGACCCTTCGCCTTTATCCTGGAACCGATAAGGCCGTCTCATATGACGAGATCATCGAAGCGCTGAAGACGCTGGACCTGTCTGATCGGCAAGGGCGAGGCGCTCAAGTATCGAAGAATGCACGGCAAAATCCGCAGCTAATCCGTCGAACGGCCAGCGCTACCAGATGTTTCACCAATCGCGGATTAAAGCCCTGTACGGGCCTTTGAAGTTAGCGCATCATCAAGAAACCGGACGGCATTGAGGATCGCTTGATCCGCTTCAGGCAGGAGACCGGCCAGCAGATGCCAGACATGGACATGCCCGGCCAGACTTCGAGCGACGTGCGCACCCGTGCCTCGCCCAGATTGGACGCAAGACGGATCGCATCGCTAAGCATGACCTCGTTTTCGCCGATCTGGATCAGCACCGGCGCCAGATCGTGAACATCGGCGAAGACTGGAGAGGCATCAGGATGTGTCGGCAATTCACCGGCGAGGAACATGCGCGCTAGCTTGTTCAGGAATTCCACGCTGCAAAGCGGATCGATCCCATCGCGCACGGTGGCTGACCGCCCGCTATGGGTCAGATTGGCCCAGGGCGAAAAGGCGACACCTGCCGCAGGCAATGCGATCCCCGCATCGCGGGCCTTGCGCATCATGGTGACGACCATAGCGCCACCAGCGGAATCGCCCGCAAGAACGAGATTTTTCGGATCAACGTCCGATGAGAGAATCGCGCGATAGGCGGCAAACACATCATCAATCGGGGTTGGAAACGGAAATTCCGGTGCCTGACGATAATCGGGTGCATAGATCTTCGCATTCAAGGCCTTGGCCAATCGTCCAGTCAGACCACGATAGCCCTCGACACCGCCATGAACATAGCCACCACCGTGGATATAGAGCAAGACCCGTTGAGGTTCCGAGCCTTCAGGAACAGCCCTCATCGTCGGCACGGAATCCAGCGTGGCGGTTCCATAGGAAACGTCTTTAAGCGCGGGAAACAGGTGGCCAAGACCGCTCATATAATCAGTACGGACTTGCGCCCAACTGGCTTCTGACGTGCCGTGAATCTTTTCTACCACGGGACCCGCGGCCTCGATCCAGCCGTTGAGGGCCGCCTGTGCATTTTCGTAGCCTGCAACTGCTCGAAGACCTTGCCGAAGCCGGGGCGAGCATTCGTCAGAATCAGCTTCGACCGCACGGCACACTGCGCCTGACGGTCTCCGAAGGCTACGGGAAGGCGAAAATCATTCCCTACCTTGCAACCTATCTCGAAACCGCACCCGATCTGGCCGTGGAAGTGAGCTTCACCGACCGGCTGGTCGATCTTGTCGAGGAAGGGTTCGACCTTGCGATCCGGGTCGGGTCGGTCGCGCCGAACGGGCAGTATATCACGCAGGTGATCGACCGGGCGCGGCTCGGAATTTACGCTTCGCCCGAATATCTCCTCAAACAGGGCATACCGGCCAGCGTCACCGATCTGGCGCATCACAAGCGGCTGGTCTATGGATTAGGCTCGACATCAACGGTATGGAGCCTGCCCGGCGAAGACGGGCAGCCCGTCACGATCCATGGCGGTGCCCATGCCCGCTTTGACAGCGGCGACGCGATCCGTGTGGCCGCGCTCGCGGGCCTTGGGATCGCGCTTCTGCCTTCATTCATCATTGAAAAAGACATCGAGCACGGCAATCTGGTGGAAATCCTGCCGGAAACCGCAATGAACGAAGTCGCCATCCATGCGATTTATCCCAGCAGGCGTCACCTTTCGATCCGCACCCGAAGCTTCATAGAGGGACTGAGGCGTTCTTTCAGTTAGGCCGCGCCATACCGTTCAATTTGGCTCATTCACATTTATGGTCAGGGATAGACCCGCCATAAGGATGATGAATGCGCCAAACCCCAGCACAGTATCGAAAACACCAATCTGGCCTGCGGCATATCCGGCGATCATCGCCAGAAGCGCGTTCGGCAGATAGCTGGCAATGTAGAAGGACGAGATCAGGCCGGCGCGTTCTTCGGGCCTTGCACGCGCCACCAGACCGCGCAATACGCCAAGGAACCCGGCGCCAAAGCCGATGCCTGTCGGCAGTGAACCAAGCAGAAGCAAGACAGGGCTGTGAAAAAGCGCACCAAGCAGGACGATCCCGGTTCCGGCAATAATCGTCAGCCCGGCCCAGTTGCGAGCGCTTGCAGCCGAACGGTCGCGGAACAGCATGACGGCACCTGCACCCGCCAGAGTCAGAATTCCGACCGCAGCGCCACTCAGCCACGCCATCGACGGTCCTGTCGCCATTTCATGCAGAAGTCCGGGCAACAGCGACAGGAACAGCGCGCCCAATCCCCAGACGGCGACATTCAGCGGGATGATGCGGAGAAACATTCCCCGCACCTCGGTCGGAATCTCGACCTTTGGCCGCAGGGACAAGCCTTTGCTGGTTCGATTCCGGAAAGTCTCCGCTGAAAGCAAGGTGCGCAGGATCTGGATCAGGGAAAGCCCCAAGGTCAGCGCATAGACCAGCCGCAAGGGCAACGGCGCGAACTGAATCAGTACACCCGCCCCGATCGCGCCCAATGCCATGCCGACCATAGGCGCTAAGCTGTTGATCACCGCACCCGCCTTGTGATCGACATCCAGAAGCGCTGCCGCAACCGCCGTGGTCGCGATGCCTGTGGCAAAGCCCTGAACCAGACGCGCCGCCACGAGCCAGCTTCCGCCGTCCGCAACGAGGAACATGACAAGTGCTGCGCATTCCACCGCGAGCGCCGCCACGATGACAGGCCGTCGGCCATAATGGTTGGATAAAGCCCCCAGAAACAACAGCGAGACGAGCAGCGTGCCGACATAGACCGCGAAAATCACGCTGATCAGAAAGGCCGAAATGCCCCAGCTTGCCTGATGAAGCGGAAAGAGCGGCGTCGTCATGCTCGATGCCGCGAAAAACAGAATGATGGTGAGGCCGTGCAAAGCAAGGGCGGATGATCTTTCCGCCCCACCCCGCGTCTCGTTACAAAGGGTGGTCATGTCAGCGATTCCATGCTAAAAGCGAATTTGTTGCGTTTGTAGCGCAAATTGACCACTAAAGCAAATTATTTGCGTTAGTGGCGTTTGATGCGTCATGCCATACCGTGGAAGACCTTGAATTGTCCTTGAGAGATCAAACAGATACAGCCCCTGCCCCAATCAGCCGACCGGGAGGCCGCGCGGCGCGGATACAGGCCGCCGTTCTGGAAGCCGTGGAAACACTGCGGCAGGAAAAGGCCGCATCCGAGATCACCGTGCCGATGATCGCGGCCCGCGCAGGCGTCACGCCCTCGACCATCTACCGCCGTTGGGGTGATCTTTCACAATTGCTGGCCGATGTCGCCGTGCGGCAGTTTCAGGCTGATGCCCTGCCGCCGGATAGCGGTAACTGGCAAAGCGACCTTGGCCTTTGGCTTGAACAATTCGTCGATGAAATGAGTTCCGGCCCCGGACGCGAATTGCTGCGTGAAGCGCTGGCCGGAAGCTCGACCGAACGTGCGGGCCAATGCACGGAATGTATCCTGCGCAACCTCGCCAGCATCATTGCTCGCGGTGTCCGGCAAGGCGCAACCCCGCCCGACGCGGAAACCCTGCTCGACCGAGTCGTTGCACCGGTGATCTACCGGATATTGTTCACGAAAACACCTCCCACCACGCGATATGCCGCAGGACTGCTGCGGCAGTGCCTTGATGGAGAGATAGATTGACTTTCGCCGCCTGCCTGAATCTTTCGGTCAATGGGTAGCCGCTACGGCTTCCAGTTGCGCGGGTGCCATAAGCGCGAATGCGGAGCGCATCTCGCGCGCCTCTTCTCCGGGACTGCGACCGAAAAGCCGTTTGAACTCGCGGTTGAACTGTGACGCGCTTTCATAGCCGACCCGTGCCGCAGCGCCCGCAGCCGTTACATCGTCACGGATCATCATAAGGCGCGCCTGATGCAGGCGAACCGACTTGATATATTGAATGGGTGAAGTTGCTGTAACCGCCTTGAAATGGGCATGGAACGCGGGAGTGCTAAGGCCTGCTTCACTTGCCAGCGAGCTCACATCGAGCTGCTGCGCGTAATCGCTATGAATGCGCCGCAGAACACGCGCGATGCGTCCGAAATTGCCATGGCTTGCCAAGGCGGCCCGGATCGCACCGCCCTGCCCGCCCACCAGAACGCGGAAACACAATTCCCGCACGATGGCAGGCCCCAGCACCCTTGCTTCCAGCGGCGAACACAATGCGCGAAGCAGCCGCACCGTCGTATCGGCCAGTGTGGCGTCCAATGGCGTGGAAACGATGCCGGCGGGCGGGCTTGCCGGACTGGTGGCCTGTTGATCGACCTCGATGATCAGATCGGCCACGGCGGTCATGTCGAGACGAACGGAGACAGCCAGCAAAGGCTCTTCGGGGCTGGCTTCCGTCTCTGTCGAGAAAGGCAGCGGGACGGAAAGCACCAGATAATGCTGTGCATCGTAATGATAGACCTGATTGGCCAGATAGCCGCGTTTGTGCCCCTGACAGACGATCACGATGCTGGGCTCATAAAGCACCGGCGTGCGGCCCAGCGGATGATCCGCCCGCATCAGGCGCACGCCATCGAGCAGCGATTTCGTATGACCCTCATGCGGAGCAAGCTGCCGGATCAGCGACGCCATCTCGGCTTGCCGCGAGGTATCCGACTTGAATTCTCTCGTATTTATGTGCCGGTTATCCATACAAAATGGATACAATAACACGCATATTATCTGCAATAGGCATCAAAAGAAATAGTTTTAGGCAATGATGCAAGAGGCTTCGGTCTAGCTCGCTCCGCACCGCCTAACTAACTTCTTTCTCGTTCAAACACCCTCTGCGGTGCCGCATGCGACTGCCGCGGGAAAGGAGGAAAAAACATGGATATATCACCAGATGCCAAAGTCATTCTTTTGACTGGTGCCAGCAGCGGCATTGGCGAAGCCACCGCCCGCCATCTGGCCCGAATGGGCCATCATCTCGTCATAGGTGCGCGTCGCACCGAACGTCTTGCAGTATTGCAGAAAGAATTGCGGGCCGAAGGCTGTGAGGTTGACACCGTGGAACTCGACGTCACACGGCTTGAAGGCCTTCAGCGCATGGTTGATTTCGCGCGCGAACGGCATGGGCAAATCGACGTGCTGATCAACAATGCCGGCGTCATGCCGCTTTCCCCTCTGGCGGCGCTAAAAGTCGATGAATGGAACCGCATGATCGACGTCAATATAAAGGGGGTCTTGCACGGCATTGCAGCCGTCCTGCCGGTCATGCATGCAGAGGGCAAAGGGCACATCATCAACATCGCTTCAATCGGCGCGCATGCCGTCTCGCCCACTGCCGCAGTCTATTGTGCAAGCAAGTTTGCAGTACGCGCCATTTCAGATGGTCTGCGTCAGGAAACCGACCAGATTCGGGTGAGCGTCATCAGTCCCGGTGTCGTGCAATCTGAACTGGCGGATCACATCACTGATGAAACGGCGCGCGCCGCCATGGAGGAATTTCGCCGTGTTGCCCTGCCCCCGCAGGCGGTGGCGCAGGCAATCGCCTATGCGATCTCGCAACCGGACGACGTGGATGTCAGCGAAATCATCGTGCGTCCCACTGCCAGCCCCTTTTGAGCGACAAATCCCAATCGACAAGGACTATCATGTCACAGACAATGACAACATCACCCCAACACGACCTGCCCTTTGCAGGCAGGGTCGCTATCGTCACCGGTGCCGCCAGCGGCATCGGCCTTGCGACAGTCGAGCTTCTTCACGCTCAAGGCGCACGTATCGTGGCGGTCGGCCGTAGCGATAATGTCAAGGCCCTCGCCCGCGACAGCATCGTGCCACTGGTTGCGGACGTCGCGCAGGAAGCGAGCGCGGCACGTGCGGTGGATACAGCGCTTTCAGAATTCGGGCAACTGGATATTCTGGTTAACAATGCCGGTATCATCATCAACCGGCCCTTGGCCGAGATGAGCCTTGATGAGTGGAACCAGGTGCTTGCGGTCAACGCGACTGGTGCCTTCCTGTTTTCGCGTGAAGCCATGCGGGCGATGATGCCTGCCCGACGCGGGGCAATCGTCAATATTGGCTCCTATGCCTGCTTCCAGTCCTTTCCCGGCATTGCCGCCTATGCGGCATCCAAGGGCGCGCTGGCGCAACTCACCCGCACGTTGGCGCTTGAGGCCATCGGCCACGGCATCCGCGTCAATGCGGTCGGCTCAGGTGATGCAGTGACCAATATCACGAATGCAATCCAGCCAGATGGCCGCGCCTATCTTGCCGAACATGGCCGCAAAGCACCGATCGGTCGCGCTGCTTCCCCTGAGGAAATCGCTGAAGTCGTCGCTTTCCTCGCCTCGGACCGCGCAAGCTACATAGTGGGTGCCATCGTCATGGCCGATGGCGGGATGAGCGTGGCCATTCAATAATCAACAAACAACAGGAGTATCCATTCATGCAGCAACAAACTCAAAACAAGGTCTGGTTCATCACGGGGGCTGCGCGCGGCATCGGCCTTTCTCTGGCACGGCAGGCCATGGCCAAAGGCGATAGCGTGGCCGCCACCTCGCGCACGCTCGAAAGCCTGCGGCAGGCATTTGGCGACGACAGCGCGCAATTTCTGGCACTGGAAGTCGATCTCGTCAGCGAGGCAAGCGTGAAAGCCGCCATCGACAAGACCATCGCCAGTTTCGGTCGCATCGACCGCGTGGTCAACAATGCCGGCTATGGTCAACAGGGCGCTGTGGAGGCGCTGAGCGACGCCGAACTGCGCCGCAATTTCGACGTCAACGTCTTCGCGCCCCTGCATGTGCTGCGCCATTCATTGCCGCATCTGCGCAGGCAGCGTAGCGGCCATATCTTCAATGTGGCATCCATCGTCGGCTTTCAGGGTGGTTATGCCGGATGGGGCAGTTATGTCGCGAGCAAATTCGCGCTTGCCGGTCTGACCGAAACCCTTGCCGCCGAACTTTCAGAACTGGGCATCAAGGCGACGGTCGTCTATCCCGGCCCGGTGCGCACGGGGTTCCTGTCGAAGGACAGTCTCGTCGTGGCCGAGCGCTCCATCGACGATTATACTGAAGCTCAGGCTTCGCTCGATCTGCATCTCAACGAGTTGGACGGCAAGCAGGCGGGCGATCCCGAAAAAGTGGCGACGCTGGTCCTGCAGGCGGCAAGCGTGGCCGAACCGCCGGTGCATCTGTTTGCGGGCAAGATCGCCAATATGCTGGCCGAACAGAAGATGGAAGCCGTGCGCAAGGACATCGATGCATGGCGTGGCGCGTCAGACGCCACCGACTTCGACGAATAACCGCATGAATAAGGCCCTCCGCAGGCATGGCTTGCGGCGGGCCATCAAATTCACGATGGATCTGTATCATGTTTGACGAATTTCCGGCTGAACAGGCCTATCGCATTCTCGAATCCGGCCCAATCCTGCTTGTATCCACGCGCGGGACGGATGGTTCCGCTAACCTGATGACCATGGGCTTTCACATGATGATAAGCCACGATCCGGCATTGGTCGGCGCCATCATCGGTCCGTGGGATTACAGCCATCAGGCGCTTTTAGAAAGCCGTGAATGCGTGCTGGCCGTGCCGACTGTCGATCTGGCGGAAAAGGTGGTGGATATCGGCAATTGTTCAGGCGAAACGCTCGATAAATTCGAGCGTTTCGGCCTCACACCCGTCGCTGCAAAAACCGTGAACGCGCCGCTGGTGGGCGAATGCTGGGCCAATCTCGAATGCCGCATCGCGGATGATGGATGGTCGCAACGCTATAATCTGCTTGTGCTGGAGGTCCAGCGCATATGGGTGGATAACACACGGCAAGAAAAGCGGCTGATCCACCATAAGGGCGATGGCCGCTTCAGCGTCGACGGCGAGATGATCGATCTGGGCGAACGCATGGTGAAATGGCGTTATCTCATGGATTGATCCGTCGGCTCTGTTTTGCTAACAGCGTCGCACGCTCATTCGAAAGCACGGCGCTATAATTTATTAAAGCTTTGTATAATATTTCAAAAGTCGACTCTAATTATAGCGAATGCTGTACGCAAACTTAAACATCATGCCCGATAAGGTTAGCCCTCGCCACATGCTGGCGGGTGTCATTTCACAGCTGGAAATAGTACCCAGGCAATCGCAGACAGCCTGATATCTGTAAGGTGAATTCACGCCGATATTCATAAAAGGTGAAAGAGCGCCTGTACAACGGTTAAGTGCAAATTCCACTGGCAGACAGCACGTTATCGAAACTGCTACAGTCAAACGGCGAAGCCTGCAATCCTGAAACACCTCTGCCGGAAGCTCGACGGTGATCTTGACCGGCTTATCGTCAGGAATCGCGGAGAGTTTCAGCTTGGTCATGTCGGCTCCTTCGCCGCGCCATATATCTGCATCTGTAAATCCCGCTGGACGATCACGCGCACCAGGAAGCCCGGCCGGATGGTGAGCGTCGGCTGGATGTTGAGCCGGCGTCGCACGATCTGCTGGCCGACGTCGGATGCGGTATCCTGCGCGCTTTCGCGGATCGCCTTGGCAATCTCGGCCTCGTCATTGCTGGAACCGATTTCCGTGCCGATATCAAGCAGCGTCGAGAGGGCCGCGGCCCTGAACAATTGGCCCCAATGGTAATCGACGCCATCCTCCAGACCGGAGTAGCCTTGCGGATCAGCCCCTGAAGGCGTTCGAGCACGATGGATGTACCGTCCGGCATGATGAGCCGGTTCCATACCAGCAATACGCGGGACTGACCGAACGCGACCTGGCTGTCATACTGACCGATCAGGCGGGAGCCTTGCGGGATCAGCAGGTGGCTCCCGGTCGGGCTGTCATAAACGTGTTCCGTGACCTGCGCGATGATCTGGCCGGGAAGATCGGACTTGATGCCGGTAATCAGCGCGGCGGCGATCACGGTTCCGGCCTGCACGATATAGGGCGACGCCTTTTCCTGCACGCGGTCAGCGCTGACGGTGCGGTGGTCGTTATCGGCGTTGACGAAGGCAAGTTTGCGATCCTGCATGTTCTGCGCCGAACCGGAATCGAGCGGCGGGGTTTCGGCCGCAAGAGCGAGACCGGTCGCGGAATCTATGCCCGAACCTGTTGCCGTCGCCGCCGTAGTGGATGCGACCTGCGGATTACCGGCAGTCCGCTCTCCACGGCTATCGGTGAAGAGTTTCGCCTGCCGCGCCGCCTCGATCTCGGCAAGCCGGCGCTGCTCTTCGGGATCGACGCGCGGCGTCTGGATATTCGGCGCCATGGACGCCGTCATTGACCAAAACCCGCGAGTGGAAGCGCGAGAGGCTTTGGCCATTTTGACGAGCAGCATCAGAGGTCAACCTTTTGACTCCCATCCGCCACGCATCCAAGTAATATTTAAGGAGAATATTCCAGAGCTTTAGAAGCCCTGTCTATTCCCGATAAAGACGCAAAGGATACCTGTTTCAAAAAACAATTCTAGGTCACTTTCAAGTCGATAGTTTTGAACACGATCCATCAAAGGTCTCACATACATCTAGCTTACCCGCGCGCAACACGCTGGGAGCTGGAACAAGGCAAATAACATGGCACTTCAATCAATCTTGCAATGCGCTGATTGCCAGTCAACAACGGGTCTTCACAGCCATCCGGTGTTCAATACCGTGCTTGTTGAACGTGGCATCCCTCTTAAAGAGTGCTGTACAGGTATTGCGCGGTAAACAGATCGAGATGCCCGCCGCCAACATTTTTGTAGACGGTGATCTGGCGGTCGTCGCTGCGGCCTGGATGTTTTCCCTGACATAGCTCAATCAGATCAGCTTCGATTTGCTCATGGTTGATAAGTCCTGTAGCGAGCGGAATTCCGAGTTCACCCGAACCATCACAGCAATGGCGCGTATCGACAAATACCCGTCCGGCACGACGGAACACGTCATCATCGGCTTCACGCATGTCTGGCATATAGGCACCGATCAGATCAACATGAGCGCCCTCTTTGAGGAGTTTTCCCTTAACCAGCGGACTGGTCGACATGGTGACACACGATATCACTTCCGCCTTCGAGACTGTGTTATCGAGATCCTCCACGGCAACGATGTTGACGCCGGCAATGTCAATTCGGCTGGCAAGTTTTTCCGCCCTGTCGAAGTTGCGGTTCCAGATAAAGACTTGATCGATCGACGGTCGGCTGGCGCAATGAGCCTCCACCACATGGGGCGCTAGCCCCCCGGCACCAACCACCAGCAAGGTACGGGCGTCCTTGCGCGCCAGCAGGCTGGCGCCAAGTGCCGAATCTGCCGCCGTCTTCTTGAAGGTTTCAATGGCGCCATCACAGACCATGAGTGCTTCGCCGGTCTGACCGCTGAACAGCGTTACCGTGCCCTGGATCGAAGGTTGGGCCACAGGAAGTTTGACATTCGCAGGGAAAACACCGACCAGCTTGACGGCAACCGCCTCCCCTTCGAGCCAAGCTACCAGGGACACAAACTGGTTGTCTGCGCTTTTCCGATCCTGAAGCACGGTAGTGTCGCTTTGCGGTCGTTTGCCGCTCGCATGCGCTTGACGCAAGGCTTCGATCAATCCCGGATAATCGAGCGCGGCTTCGGTTTGCTGTGCATTGAGAATTATCATCATTCGTTCCTGTCACGCCACGCGCTTCAAAAAACTTTTAGTACGCGGATGTTGTGGATTGCCCATAACCTTTTTAGGCGGGCCGGATTCAACAATCACGCCACCATCCATGAAAATCAGAAGGTCGGCGACTTCGCGAGCGAAGTTCATTTCATGCGTGACGACAATCATGGTCACGCCATCTTCGGCCAACTGGCGCATCACCGCCAGAACCTCACCGACCAGTTCCGGATCAAGAGCTGATGTGGGTTCATCAAAAAGCATCAGCCGAGGCTGCATCGCCAATGAACGGGCAATCGCCACGCGTTGCTGCTGCCCACCGGAGAGCTGGTCGGGATAATAATTCGCGCGCTCGGTAAGGCCGACTTTTTCCAGCAGCTTCATCGCCGCGGCGGTGGCCGACTGGCGACCTATCTTGCGTACGATCATAGGCGCCTCGATGATGTTTTCCACCACGGTCTTATGGGGGAAGAGATGGAAGCCCTGGAACACCATGCCCATTTTCTGGCGCTGGCGTGCCAGTTCGTTGAAGGACATCGTATAAAGCCGCTCACCCTGCCAACGCATGCCGATCGGCTCGCCTTCGAGCAACACGGCACCGGAATCCGGCACTTCGAGATAGTTCAGGCAGCGCAGCAATGTGCTTTTGCCGGAGCCGGATGGGCCGACAATGCAGGTCACGTCCCCCTTTTCCACCGTCATATCGATGCCGTCGAGCACCCGGTGATTGCCAAAAGATTTGGTCAGTCTTTCCACCTGCAACAGTGGCAAGCTCGCGGGCGTTTCACTCATTTTTGATATCCAAGCGCAAATTTGAAGGGGAGCAGTCTGGACAGGAATGACGCGGAACAGGTGATCTGCCGGGATTTCAGGTGGTTCTCGATATGGTGTTCGATGATAGTCAGGGCGGTTGACAGGATGAGATACCAGATCGTAGCCACGATCAGCAGCGGAATGGTCTGATATGTGCGCGAATAAATCATCTGCGCCGAATAGAGCAGATCGGGCAAGGCAAGCACGCTGACCAGCGACGTGAATTTCAGCATTGAAATGGTGTCATTGCCGATCGGCGGAATGATAATACGGATTGCCTGCGGCAGCACGATGCGCTTCATGATCTGAAACCGCGTCATGCCAAGTGTCGCGGCGGCCTCGGTCTGGCCCGGATTGATCGCCTGGATGCCAGCGCGGATGGTTTCGGCGGCATAGGCGCTTTCTGTAAAGGACAGGCCAAGCAGTGCTGCACTCATCGGCGTGATCAGCGTGTTCATGTCCCAGGACCACAAGGTCGGCCCGAACGGGATGCCAATGGTCAGATTGGGAACCAGAAGCGCCAGATTGTACCAGAAAATCAGCTGAACCAGGGGTGGAACGCCGCGAAAGAACCATATCCACAGCCAGCTTGCCCATTGCAGCACCGGATTGGCCGAAAGGCGCATCACGGCCAGTATGATGCCGATTGCAAAACCGAAGATCATTGCGGCAAAAGTCAGGAACAGCGTGCGCGCCAAGCCAGCGAGAATGTCGGGATGAAACATGTAGCGCACAACAATGTTCCATTGCAGGTTCTCATTGGTCGCCAGCATATTGGCAAAACTCAATGCGATCAGAATGAGCACGGCGCCGGTGATCCATCGAGACGGATGGCGCACGGGTATCGGTTTGACACTATGTATATCCGGCCGGTGCGCGACCGTCTTTGCTGTTCTTGCCATGATTTACTCCAGACTACCGTATCGTGTTTAGCGAAATTCGTATTCGAACTTACCAAACCCGCCGGCCCGTGTTCCGGGCCGGCCCTTGCGTAATGGACCGCGGCTGTATTCGCACCGCCGCCGGCTGACAGGCGTTCTCCTTCAATCGGCCCTGACTATTTTGGCTCCGGATTGTCCTTAGTAACCAGCACCGCCTTTTCCAGGGTGCCGGCGCCATCAACGCCCCACTTTGCCATGATTTCCTTGTAGGAGCCGTCATCGATCATGGACTGGATGGCATCACGGAAAACTGGCCCAAGCGCATCACCCTTGCGCACGCCAATGCCGTTGAAGACCGGATTGCTGACCAGTTCAGATACGCTGAAGCGCCCCGTAATCTTGGCCATATAGTGCATTTTTGCCGATCCGGCCGCCACCATCTCAACACGCCCCGAGGACACAGCCAGTTCGGCGGCGTTCTGGGTGGTGAATTGCTGCAGGTTAATCGGCTTCTCACCGGCGGATTCGCACAATTCCGCGCTCTTTTCCTTCAGATATTGGTAGTCCCAGGCGCCTGTCATCACTGCAACGCTCTGGCCGCACAGATCTTTTTCCGACTTGATGGAAAAGTCTTTGCCTTTCAAGAAGGCATAGGCGGTACCTTCCTTGCGCTGAGGAATGAAATCAAGCGAATCAAGCCGTTCCGGCGTCACACCGAAGGAAGAAAATCCGGCGTCAAAACGCTTGCTGGCCAGTCCCGGAATGATGGCGTCGAAACTGGTTGCGGTAAATTCGAATGGTACGCCAATGCGTTCCGACATGGCTTTGGCCATGTCGATGCTCCAGCCTTTCAGGACGCCGTCTTCGACAAACTCGTCCGGTGGCCAGTCATTGAAGGCAGCAATCTTGACGCCCTTCCTGTAATTCTCCGGCACAGCGTCCTGTAGTGCCTTGATCGGTGCGGCATGCACCGAGGTGATGCTGGCGGCCGTGGCCAGCGCCGCCAGCGCTACCATCATGCGCCGGGATGCGGTTTTGCGACGATTGGTCATTTATCTCCCCTTTGATTGGAACTTTATCCCCGTGCGAGGCTCGTCTTCTACTTGCGTTGCTGAGAATGATATGCGAACGTTCTCACAATATAGCCATTGATTGAACGCATCCGTCAAGTTGAAAGTTGAGATCAGGCCCATCATCGCCTATGAAACGGTACAGGTATTGAGCAGCGTGGAACTGCTTGGAAGGAACGCGCAGACATGAGTGAACGACGCGCCGACAAGACGACCATTGCCGATGTAGCGCGCCTGGCCGGCGTCAGCACCGCGACCGCCGGACGTGTCTTGGGCGGCTATGGCTATACCAGCGAAGAAATCCGCGACAAGGTGAAGAAATCCGCTGATATGTTGGGCTATCGCCCCAATCTGCTGGCACGCAGTCTTATCACCGGGCGCAGCAAGACCATAGGCGTTGTCGCGGGCGACATGCAAAGCCCGTTTTACGCCAGTATTCTGCGCGGTATTTCCGATGTGGTTCGTGCGCGCGGCTTTGGCTTGATCGTCACCAACAGCGATGAATCGATCGATCGTGAGCTGGAGGCAGTGGATCTTCTGCGCGAAAAGCAGGCCGACGGCATCATCATTGCGCCCTGTGATATTCTCAAGGCGCAGCACTTGCACGATGTCGTTGCCAGCGGCTGTCCGGTGGTTCAGATCGATCGCCGCGTGAAGGGATTGAAGGCGGATTCGGTGACCGTCAATGGCCGCCAGGCCGCCCACGCCGCAGTGACCCAAATGATTCTCGACGGCCACAGTCGGATTGGCGTACTGGCGGAACTCGAGCATGGCCGCTACAAGAATCTCAACGCATTTCTTCACGACCGCCAGCACAAGAAAATCGATATTTCATCGCTTTATCCGAGCTGGCAACGTCTGCTCGGCTATATCGAAGCGCATGAGGAAGCCGGGATCGCCTTTGATCCGAGCCTCGTTGGCCAGGTGGGCAGCTATTCGATCGATATTGCCCGCCAGCACGCCATCGCGTTGCTGACCCGGGAAACCCCGCCTTCAGCGCTGTTTACCACCGATGGATTGATGTCAGCCGGCGCCATGCTGGCAATCAGCGAACTCGATATTTCCATTCCGCAGCAACTGTCCGTGGTCTGCTTCGACGATCTGGACTGGATGTCGTTCTTTACCCCTAAACTGACGGCAATCCGGCAGCCGCTGCTCGAGGTTGGCGAAGCCGCGGCCCGTCTGGTCCTGGAGCGGCTCGATAGCGCCGATCGCGCGCAGCAGGATATCGTGCTGCATGCCGAATGGCAGCCCCGTTGTTCGCTCGCCCGCCATCCCGGTTGATCTGGCCGGTCTTAACCTCGAAAAGACATGCGCAGCGAGCTCAATCCTGCAACTCGGCTATAGGCTCGCCGAGATCAATCGGCGCGGCATGACCTGTACCACCATATTGGCCACATGTCGCCGCAGCAACGCGTGACGCCGCCTGTAGCAATGTTGCGGGCGCCTCGCCTTTCACCAGGCCATAAAGGGTGCGGGCGATGAAACTGTCACCAGCGCCTAACGTGTCAACCGCCACAATCGGCGTTGCTTCGGTATGGAAAACCCCTTGCGCACTGGCAAGAACTGCGCCCTTGGTGCCGCGGGTGACCAGCACCCAATCCGCGCCGCTCTCGCGCAGGCAGGCAATGGTCGCCGTAATCTCGTCCGGCGAAAGCTCACCGCCCGAAACAGCGGCCAGAAAGCATTTCGGGCCGATGCGTCGATAGTGTTCCACGTCGCGACGGGTGGAGAAATCATAGGACAGACGTTGCGGCGCAATGGCATCCAGCCAGCCGTCAAGGCCGCTCGACTGACCGATATGGACGGCATCGAACCGGCGCGCAAACTGAATATCGGCGGCGCTCGGCTCAAACATCGACACTCCGAGATCAAAGCGGATGAAATAGCGATCATTGTTACCGCGATGACCAATGATGCAATAGGCCGTCTTGCCTGTGCCCTCCATGCGCAGATGCGAAGTATCGACGTCCTCGTCGCGCAGTGCGGCCTGAATGACCCTTCCGGCCGCATCTGCGGCAACCACACCGATATAGGCCGCCTCGGCCCCAAAACGGCTCATATGGATAGCGACATTGACACAGTTACCGCCTGGAAACATTTCCCGACGCGAAATGTAACAATCGACGACATTATCGCCCATCGCCGCGATTTTGATCATTCTTATTTTCCCAATTGACAAGATGTGAGAACGTTCGCACACTAAAGTAGAACTGTCAATGTATCGCGGGGTTGGTACCGGGAAATGTTGCACTGGACCGGAACGGCTGCCGATCGGCGCAGCCAGGCTCTTCAAGACGCTGAAAAGAGGAATAGAATGCCCAAACAACTTCCTACCGATATTGCTGAAACCCTGAATGCGCTTGCGCAGCGGGATTTTTCGCATGTGTTTCTGGTTGCCTGCGGCGGATCGCTGTCAATCATGCATCCGGGCAAGTATTTTCTGGATCGCCATTCGGGACTGCTGACCTCTGATGTCTATAATGGCGAGGAGTTCGTCACACGCGACCCGCGTCGCCTCAACAGCGATGCCATTGTAATTCTGTGCTCCCAGACGGGCACCACCAAGGAAACGGTGCGGGCGGCAGAACATGCCCGTCGCCGGGGCGCCTGCGTGATCTCCCTGACGCTGGATCCGCAATCGCCGCTCGCCGCCGCCGCCGACCACGTGCTGCAATACCAGGCGTCCTACACCACCGGCATTCCGATCGATGGTGCCGACAGCAATTACAGCGTGCTTTACATGTTGCTGGCGGGCATTGTCGATTTACGCGACAAGACCAGCCTGCTGCCCAAACTGCTGGAAAGCCTGCCGGCACTGCAACCGGCCATTGAACGCGGTCAGCAGCATTTTGATGAAACCTTTACCAGATATGCAGAGCGCTACGGCCGCGAAAAAGTCGTGTACACCATGGCTAGCGGTCCGGTTTATGGCGCAGCCTATTCATTCTCCATCTGCGTGCTCATGGAAATGCTGTGGATCAACTCGCAAGCTATCCACGCCAATGAGTTCTTCCATGGCCCATTCGAAGTCGTCGATAAAAATGCCTGCTTCGTCGTCATGATTGGACTCGATGAAACGCGTGCGCTGGCCGAGCGTGGCCGGGATTTCCTATACCGTTTCGGCGAGCCGGACAATATATTGGTGCTGGATGCAGCGAAACTCGATCTCGCTGACATAGATGACACTTTCAAGGGATATTTCGTGCCGTTGATTTTCTTCGATGCGCTTTGGAAATTTGCCTACAAACTGGCGGCGAAGCGTGAGCAGGTCATGCTGGATGGTCGCCGCTACATGAAAAAGATCACCGATTACTAAACAGCATCGGGTGCTGGTCCATCTCTGTTGAAGCTGGGCCGGCGCTGCGCGTAATTCTCACGAGACAGTCGAGCCGCTCAGCGTCGCCAAGGTCCTGGCGTGAGCCATCTGTTTCGCTGATTTACGGTGCTTCTCAACTAGAACTAATCACTTTTTTTGGCAAGCAAGAACCCAGAGGAGATAAAGTCCCCCTAATAGCCCGGTCGTAAGACCAATCGGCATTTTGATGCCGAATGGCACATGCTGGCTTAACAAGTCAGCAACCACCAGAAGGGTTGCCCCCATAAGGGCGCCCGAAATGAGTGGGACATTCGAACTCGCCGTCAGACGCCGGGCCAACTGTGGCGCTGCCAGAGCGACAAAGGAAATCGGTCCGGCGGATGCGGTAGCAACAGATGTTAGCGTGACCGCGACCAACACCATTGCCAGACGCGTACGCTCCGGCTGGATGCCGAGCTGGCATGCTGCATCATCGCCCATTTCCAAGATATTGACAGATTTGGCGTAATGAAGCGCCAACGGCACGGTTACCGCGAAACCGACCATTGCTGGGACAACATGTGCCCAGCTTCTTGTATTGAGTGATCCCGATAGCCAGAGTTGGGCCGACGCGGCCTGGTCCAGATCGCCCGCGACCAGAAGTACGGTATTGATGCCCGAAAGAATGGCCCCCACGCCAATTCCGACAAGGATAAGCCTATAGCCGCCGGTTCGTCGCCCCTTGACAGCCAACATAAACACAAGAACTGCCGCCGCCATTCCACTTGCAACGGCTGAAAGCGCTGTTTCAAGCGGACCGGCATTGAACAATATGATTTGTGCAATAGCGCCAGTTGCTGCACCTGTCGTAAAGCCGATCACGTCGGGCGAGCCAAGGGCATTGCGCGAGATTGATTGGAAGATCGCGCCTGCCATACCGAGTGAAGCACCCACAAACAAGGCTGTGACAAGGCGAGGTAAACGTACGCGCTGGATTATGCGATCGGCGGTCGCGTTGTCGCTTCCACCAACCAGACTCGAAATGACCTGGAAAGAGCTGAATGACATTGTACCTGTTGCGATATGGAAAACCGCAAGCAGCAGGATGGCTGCAAGCAAGAGGCAGCAGATCATCAATGGGCGCGATTTCCAGCGAACAGAAACAGGACCTATCCGAAATATATTCATTGATGTGCTCATAGTTTCGTCAACCGGAATTTGCGCACGACAAAGATAAAGAACGGCCCGCCGATCAACATGGAGACAATCCCGGCTGCAACTTCCGAAGGTGCTACAATCAGCCTTCCTATGATGTCAGCGCCTAGCAAAAGATTGGACGCCAGCAATGCGGAATATGGCAGTATCCAACGATAGTCCGGTCCAGTGATGGTCCGGGCCAGATGAGGAGCCACCAGTCCGACGAACGCGATGGGGCCAGCCCCAGCAGTGGCAGAACCTGCCAGAAGCATTACGGAAAGACAGGCCACAAGCCAGGTCACGTGCAGGTTGACGCCAAGCGCAGCACCAAAATCCCTGCCCAGCGCCATTGCATTCAGGTTTCCGGCGATCGACATCGCCACGCCAAGCCCTGCGATGACTGCCGGAGCCAGAATGGCGACGACATCAAGGCCGCGCCCCTCAACGGAGCCTGCGGCCCAGTGACGAAACTGGTCAAGGACAGCGAGCGGTGCATTGATGACAACAATGCCCGTGACCGATGCAAGCACAACCGACAATCCGGCTCCGGCCAGCACCAATTGCACGGGATTATTCGCTTTGCCGTGGGTGTCTCCGAGAATGAAGACGGCAATTCCTGCAAGAGCAGCGCCCGCAAATCCGAACCAGACATATTGCGCCATTGTCGTCAGGTTAAAGGTCACGATCCCCAGAATGACCGCGACGGCTGCACCTGCATTGATCCCCAGCAATCCTGGTTCGGCGAGCGGATTGCGCGTTACAGCCTGCATGATGGCGCCAGCGGTTCCAAGAGCCATCCCTGCGATGATTGCAACGATGGTGCGCGGGATACGCAGTTCGAGAATGACAAGATGTTCGTTGTTCGAAAAATCAGGCTGCCATAGCGCATGGATGGTCTCGGTAAGGGCGATTGACCGGGAGCCCAGAGCAAGGCTGCAAAGCGCCATAGCGGCTAAACTGGCGGCGACAATAACAAGACCCCGAACACGCCGCTTCTGCAATGGCATGATGAATTGTATCCGTCTGGGCATCATTTGCGAAAATTGGACGCGACAGCCTCGATCATCTGGAGACCGGAATAATAGTCGATACGGAATGAAGATGGTCCGAGAGGATAGACGTTATGATCGCGGACCGCAGGAAGGTTCGCCAGTACTGGATCTTCCAGCAATGCCTGAACGTCATTTTGTGAGCCGCGCAATAGAAAAATGCTCTTGCCTGTAATCGCTGCCGAGAGGTTCTCGTGGGAAATGAAATCGAAATCAGACCGGCGTCTGACATCCTTGGCTACCGTATAGGGCAAGCCATCGACCTTGAAACCCAATGCTTGCAGAAGCAGGGACTGCGGGCTTGAGGTTCTGCCGACCGAGTAACTGTTTCCGATATTGTAGCCGACGATTGTAACCGGTTCGTTGGGCGGCATAATCGTTGCAGCCACCTCTGCAACCTTGGCGTCGAAACGGGCGATCGTCGCGCCGGTCTCATCTTCCAACCCCAACGCTGTGCCGAGCTCAGTAGCAATCTCCTGCCAGCTCTGGTTGGAATAATTGACGACCAGCGTTGGAATGCCTTGCGCTTCCAATTCGCTATAATGTTGAACGACACTGTCGGCTCCGGTCGCCGATGCGATCAGCAGGTCCGGTTCAACCCCGATAATAGCTTCCATGTCGAATTCGAGATTGGGATATAGCACTTCGACGCCCCGCTCGTCGGCAACTTCTGCCCATTGAAGGAAGAAGCCCTTGTTATCTGTCAGTGGGCTCGGGGTCGTCGCGGCTGTCGCAACCAGAGGAGCGCCCATGGCCAGCAGTATACCGGTTATGCTGGGTGTGGTCGATACGATGCGAACGGGTTTGGTTTTCAGTACGAGTTCGCCCGCTTCATGCTTTACGGTACGTGGCCAGGCCTGTTCGGCGGCCATGACCGTCCGAGGTGGAGAAAACAGAATGACCATGGTGGCGAGAAGCAAGAAAATCGGACGTGCAGCTTGCATGGCTATTCTCCACCAACGCAAATTGGAAATCTTCAGATGGAAAGCTTTCCGAACGAACGCGCGACCAGCCAGCGTTTCGAATGGGAAAACACTGCGCCGTTATCGAACAAGGAGCGAGCGGTCTGCTTCGGCTCCGAAAACTGGAGCTGATTACTCCATATTGCAGAATGCGTTCTACAATGCAATACGAACAGCCACGTGATTTCCTCCAGGGACGACCAACCATGATGCAACGCCTGCATGCAGACGCCATTACATTGCGCTACGATGATCGGGTCATCGTCGAGAACTTGTCGATCATTATTCCCGATGCGTCTTTCACTGTCATTGTCGGTCCCAATGCGTGCGGGAAGTCCACATTGCTGCGTGCCTTGTCACGATTGCTTGCTCCGGTCAGTGGAAAAGTCGTGCTGGATGGCAGGAACATAAGCCATTTGCCGGCGAAGGAAGTCGCGCGCAGGCTTGGTCTTCTGCCACAAACCTCGGTCGCCCCAGACGGCATCACCGTTGCGGATCTGGTATCTCGAGGTCGGTATCCGCATCAGTCCTTTCTGCGGCAATGGTCAGTGGAGGACGAGGAAGCAGTAGCACGCGCCCTGGAAGTCACCCGTATTTCCGACCTCGCCAACCGTTCAGTCAACGAACTTTCCGGCGGCCAGCGTCAGCGCGTCTGGATTGCTCTTGTCCTGGCCCAGGAAACACCGATCCTTCTGCTCGATGAACCGACAACTTATCTCGATATCGCGCATCAGATCGAACTTCTGGAATTGCTGGCGGAACTTAACCGCGAGGGCCGGACTGTCGTTGCCGTACTACACGATCTCAATCATGCCTGCCGATATGCTTCACATCTGGTGGCCATGCGAAATGGGGCGATCATGGCGGAAGGCGCTCCATCCGAGATCGTTACAGAAAAGCTGATAGAAGATGTGTTCGGCCTTGCATCGGTAATCATTACCGATCCGGTTTCGGGAACGCCGCTCGTCGTCCCCCGAGGAACGCCCCCGCAATCTCCGTGACATTTCAATCGATGGCGTCGCCCCCCTCCCCGTCTACGATCCTTCCGCCAGTTGCCTGATTGACCAGTGACGCCTCATGAAAGAGCGCTCTCCGCTCGTCCTCGCTTCGCAATTGTCCAAGATCAGCCACCGTCGTCATGACGCAAACGATTTCCCGCTGCGCGTCGAAGACCGGTGCGGCCTGCCCTGTAACATTTGAAAGAAGATGGCTGGTCATTTCGGACCATCGTTCGTTGCGCACTTGGTCCAGCAATGACTTTGCCGGCGGGCTGCCCCGAAAGTGAGCTGGCTGTACCTTACGCGCTGCATCGACCGTAGCCTTGGGTAGAAAAGCCTGAAAAACCAGACCGCAAGCCGTATTATCGATGGGCAATGTGTCTCCCAGAGCCAGAGGATTGACCGAGAAATACGCACTTCGATACCAGCGCACGAGGGTCGGGCCACGATCTGTCCAGATAGCAACACCACCACTGACGGCATGTCGTTGCGAAAGGGCCTTCATGTGTTGCGCCGCAATCTCCACGGCGTCCACACGTTTCAAAGCGCCAATGCCGATGCTCAGCGCAGTCGGCCCCAGATCGTAAAGACCGCTCGCAGCGTCCTGTTTCGCAAGGCCTTCCTTGACAAGGCTCTGCAGATAACGATGCGCTGTCGATCCTCCCGTCTTTGCCCGTCGAGCGACTTCGCCCAACGCAAGCTCGGTTTCAGCATTGGCCAGAATCCGGAGAAAGCGCGCGGCAATGGAAACCGACTGTATTGTACCCGAGCGTTTTTCACTCGTGGTGTCGCTCTCATCGGACAGGTCGTTCTCGTTCAAATGCTTTGCCTCCTCCGCGGTAATAGCAAAACAATGTTTAGCGACAAGCCGTTGGAAAGTCATGCCCTCTGCATTGCGAATGCGATGGGCGAACCTCGAGGGTTTTGGACGGATTGAATTGGCCCTCCCTCACTGTTGCGGGCATGCAACACATATCGGAGGCTTGATATTATACTGTATTGCGGCATGCATTCCTTATTGCGGAATGACACCCTTATGCTTTAACAGAACATGACTAATATACTCATGTTTGGGGCGACTTATGAATATCCGTTTGAATCGTGGCTTGATGTCCAGCGCCAGTGCACTCACGCTGGCGGTGTTTGTGGTAACGCCTGCGCTTGCCCAGGAGGCTGCGAAAGCCAGCTCCGATGCGATTGTGCTTGATACTGTGGTCGTGACAGGGGAAAAAGTTGCGCGCGACATCAAGAACACGGCGTCATCTGTCACCGTCATTTCGGCCAAGGAAATCGACAAGGAAAAGACAGGCGATTCATCCGTGGCTGAAGTGATCGCGAACGTTCCGAACGTCATCTATACCGACAATGTCGGCGCTCCTATTATTCGCGGGCAGGATACGCAGGGCCCAAACACAGGGCAGAACGTGTTCTGGGGCGGCACCGTGCCGCGCGCCACGATCAATCTCGATGGGCATTATCTGAATTATAACGAATATTACTTCGGCGCGACTTCGGTGTGGGACCTCGATAGTATCGAGGTGTTCCGTGGCCCACAGACTACATCTCAGGGTGCGAATGCAATTGCAGGTGCGATCATCGTGAACACCAAGGACCCGGTATTCACACGTGAAGGTGCTTATCAGGTCGAGATCGGCAACTACAATACCAAACGCACCTCAATCATGCTGAACAGTCCCATCTACAAGGATGAGCTGGCCGCGCGCCTCGCGATCGACTATTCGGGCCGCGATACCTTCATCGACTATATCAGCCCCAACTTCATTTCCGAAAAGACAAATCAGGATTTCGAGGCGTTGAATGCACGGCTGAAACTGCTGTGGGAACCAGCGGAGATACCAGGCCTTACGGCAAAGCTGACCTATTCCCACAATCGATCCAACCGTCCAAGCCAGGAAGCAGCATCCGCACCATTCGATGAGCTCGAACATCTGACCACGACCATGCCAAGCTGGAAGCAGGATACCAATACAGGCATCCTTGATGTCGGCTATGATTTCGGCAACGGCGTGAAATTCTACAATCAGGCGCAATATTCCGCCTCCTCGGTGCATCGCCATACCGGCATTGCGAATAACGGCAAGGCCGATATCAATCAGAAGAACATTTCCAATGAGTCTCGTATCACGTTTGGCGAGCAGGAAGACGTCATCAGCGGTGTCGCCGGTATTTTCTACGCCAATACCAAGTCGGACGAGTTCATGCTGCTTCAAGGCACGACGACGTTTGACGATACGAAAGACAATCTGGGGCTTTTTGCCGAAGTGAGCTACCGGCTCGATGACCAGTGGACGTTGACCGGTGGGCTACGTTACCAGCAGGATCGTGTACAGCGCATCGGAAAATCGGCACTGGCGCCAACGCCACTCGATTACGACGAAACATTCTCCGCGCTCTTGCCAAAGGTATCGCTGGCATATGCTGTCACCCCCGATCTGACGATCGGAGCGTTGGTCAGCAAAGGTTACAACCCCGGCGGGGTTTCCCTCAATCTCAATTCGCGGCAGTGGAAGCCTTTTGAGGATGAGACACTGTGGAACTACGAGTTGTTCACGCGCGCCAATCTGCTCGACGACAAGCTCACGCTGACAGGCAATCTGTTCTACATGGACTTCAAGAACGCCCAGTACAACATTCCTGTCGTCGTCTCTCCCGGTGTGGCGCAATCCTATACGATCAATGCCGAAAAGGCTCATGCCTATGGTCTTGAAATGGGGCTCGACTATCAGCTTTTGTCTAATCTGACGATCAAGACAAGTGCTGGTATTCTCCGCACCGAAATCGACGAAATTTCGAGCAATGTAAGCTATGAGGGCAATGAGTTCGCCAAGTCTCCCGGTTATATGTTCAGCATCGGTGCGAGCTGGGATGCAACGGAAAAGCTCAATATCTCCGGACAGGTTCGCCACACTAACGGCTACTATTCAGACCTTGCCAATACACCGATCTATGTCGTGGACGCCTATACGATTGCCGACGCGCGAGTGAGCTATGATTTCCATGAATCGCTGCAGCTTTATGGCTATGTGAAGAATATCTTCGACGAGCGCACTCCAACCTATCTGCAGCAGAACCGCGGCATTGGTGGCATCGAGGCAAGTATAACCACGCCACGCACATTCGGCGTCGGTATCAAGGGCACGTTCTAAGTATCCTGTAAAACCGCCAACCAGTCGGTCACATCTGTGGTCGACACAGCTTTTTATATGCATTAACGGGAGCCTGGAATGGGTGCGCAACGGAAACTTCACATTGGTATGTCGCTGGCACCGACCTGGCTGAGTGGCGACGGGTGGCGGCATCCGGACAGCAACATCGAAGGGACATTCGGCTCGGACTTTTACGTCGATATCGCCCGACGTGCGGAAGCAGCAAAACTTGATTTCGTATTCCGTCCCGATAGCCTTTTCATGAACCATCAGATCATGGAAACCACTCCGGGCTTCGGCAGCATGGATGCAACGCTCGTCATGGCGACACTGGCTCGGGAGACTTCGCATATCGGTCTTCTGACCACGATATCGACAACTTTCATGCCGCCTTATGTCGTTGCTCGTCAGGTCCAGTCCCTGCACTGGCTCAGCAAAGGCCGGGCCGGTTGGAACATTGTTACGGCACTCGATGGCAACGAGAATTTCGGTTTGACGGAAATGCCTTCATCTGACGAACGCTATGCAAGGGCAGCCGAATTCACCGGCGTCGTGCGTGATTTGTGGAAGAGTTTTCCCGGATCGGCCTTGAAACGTGATCGTGAAAGTGGCCGCTTTGCGGATACGGCAGCCATACATCCGATAGACCACGAAGGTACCTTTTACCGGGTTAAGGGTCCGCTCAATGTCCCCTCCGTTCAAGATGTTCCCATTCCGCTTATTCAGGCTGGCGCGTCACCGGCAGGGCGCGACTTTGCGGCATCCGTTGCCGACGCCGTCTTTTCCGCGACCCCGGATATGGAAGCGGCAATCGATCTTCGCCGCAATCTTCGCGACCGTGCGCAATTCCATGGCCGAAAGCCGAACGACGTCCGCCTGCTCCCCGGTCTCAGCCTCTATTTGGCACCAACGCGGAAAGAAGCGGATGAACTGTTCGCCTACACGCATGCGCGAGGTGATCGGGCTCGAAAAATCGCATTCATCCACGAAATGACCGGCCTCGACCTATCGAAATGGCCCGCAAATCGTCTCATTCGACCGGACGACCTGCCACCTCGACCGGAAAAGGTTCGAAGCAAAACCCATGCAGGATTGCTTCGGCGTTTGTTACAGCGTGAAGAGCTTTCACTAGATGAACTCTTGCGCAGACCAGAGGTTATCAGCGCCGCACACTGGCAGGTCATCGGCACGGTGGATGATGCTGCCAAAGACATTCGCAAATGGTTTGAAGCAGGTGCGATCGACGGGTTCATAACCGCGCCGGGTGGCTCAACCGGATCAATGCGGCTAGCGCTTGATGAACTCATGCCAAGGCTTAGCGAAGAAGGATTGCTGCGTTCAGAATATTCAGGAGATACGTTCTTCGGGCATCTCACGGAGTAAGGCGGTTCTCGTACAAAAGATGGAACGGATTCTTAAAAAGACGCCTTCCAGCCGAGTTGTTTCCGATCTCTCAGGCATTCAGCATCGTAGACCGAAATCATCAGGATTGGGGTGGGAACAAGATCTGTTCCCACAAACACGATAAGGCAAACGATAGCCGCCCTGGGTATTCTCCTGACGGAACGGCGGCTAGGTTTGTGACAAATCCAGCCCGTTCGGCAGCGCGATCCAGATGACAGTCTGTGCTTTCGACGAATGACGTGACAAGTATCTTTTGCCATGTACGTCCTGGACCAGCACAAAACTGCCTGCCGGAACATGGCGGACCTCGCCATCGCTCGTCTCATAATCTACTGATCCGTCCAGCCTGACAGTTGGAACCGGCTCAGGGACTTTACGCCAAATAACCTCACGCATACCGGCCGGGATATGGGTGACCCGGATGCGGAAGGCCGGATAGCTGGCCGTTACGTCAAAGGGCGCTCTCCTCCACGACCTGCCTCCGCTCCCGAACCTGATCGGACTCAAGGCCGGCATATTGCTTCTTCCATCGATAATAGGCAATCCCAGCTCTACCTGCTTCAACGCCGCGACGATCTGCTCCGTCGAATACCATCTCTTCTTCATGGCAAATTCTCCTTCTCAAATCGGGAAAATCCACCGGAAAAATAACATTAAATCCGGACCATTTTAACACGGGCACGTCACGCACTTTTCCGCGCCTGATCACATCCGGACCATCTTCAGGGCTAGCGATGCTGAATTCAACGCCCCAACATCAACGCCGTCGCAAACGAGATTTCCGATTCCATGCAATAATGTGACAGCCATCACTATTCCCTATAGCTCACCTAAATCGATCGAAGTTTTACGCCCTGTCAGTTCTCAGAACCATCCTGCTTCGCTTTTAACCGCTCATTCAATAGGAGCTTGAGCCGCGCATTTTCCGCTTCCAGCTCTTCCAGTTCTTCGTCTGTCACCGGTCCATCTTCAGTCTTGGAACTTGGCCTTTTCGCACGAAGCCGCTTTTGTGGTGATTTGCGAATGGGAGGTAAGGTGACAGTTTCATCTATCCCCTCCTCTTTCCGCTCGGGCTCCACAACAACTGGCGCTTCTTGAGGGACCTTCGGCTCTTCAGCGAACGATAATACCTCCTGAAGAGGTGCCAGTTCAACCTGCCGGATTGCCTTGTCACTCTCTTCGTCGGGATCTTTGGTCGTAACTTTGATGGATAGTCGCGTTGGCAATATAGGTTCAGGCTGCTCAGGGCTTTCACTGGCCGCCGGTCCAGCGTCTGGCATTTCGTCCGGCAAAGCCGGCTTCTTCCGCGATCGCCAGCTTTTCAATCCCGCAATAAGACGCTTACCCAGTGACTTCATCGTGATCGACCTCCCTATACCTGCCGCAACAGTACGCAGAAATGCTGTCAGCTTAAGCCTGACAACACAATAGTTTTGGCAACCATAGCTCTTACACATGTCACCAGAACGCGTGAACAGATCAGTTATGAGGCCAGCAGAGCAGTCTTAGCGACCGTTTCTCTATTGCTTTTCCAATCGTCGAAGCATTTTGAGCAACTGCCTGTTCTCCATGCGTAATCTGGCGGCCAGTTCACGTTTCAGATCGGCATTCTCTATTTCAAGAGCTGACAATTCAGCCTGAATATCAGGCTCGGCAAACACCCGAATTGCCGCTTGTTGTTTCTGCGGAGCTGATTTTTTCATACCACGTCGAACAGACGGCTTTTTCTCACTGACAACAGGATTTCCCACCATGTTTTCCGTTTGCAGCTCTTCCATTGTAAGGGGTGCTTCTTCCGGTTTCGAGGCGTCCATGTTGGAAAGTTCTTGCTCGCTCAAAGCCTCTTCAACTTGCTCGATGACCGGCTCAGTTTGCGACACAGCATTTATGGTCGTAGTCTCAGTTTTGCGTTCAATCGGCTTGGATAGATCAGGCTGGACCTGAGCGTCCATAGGAGATTGGGGCGCATCCGCTTCCACTTGTTCGGTGATCGACTTCAGATCCAGATTCCCCCACAAAGATGACGAGCCCTTGCGAGTACGCTTGTTCTTATAATCAACGACAACATTGCGGATTCGATTTTTCATCCGTGAGTAGCTTTCCCGAGGAAATTTGAAGGTACGCTCTACGCGCGTCAAAGGGCTTTTAGCAGTAGCTACATATTATGCGGCGGATTTTCAACACTCAACAGAATGTCCGACCTGATCGATATGCCCTGAAAGCAAGTTTATCTCATCTTGAACACATGATGTACACGGCCTTATTGTTACATCAACCATTGACCTGTATTTTTGACGCCTAAATGAATTTCCAAACATCGATCTGGAGAAGCATACCATGGCAGACGAAACCATTGCAGCAGTAAACGAGACACCAGTTGAGGTTAGAACCGCCGAGCCTGTAGGCATCACGAAGAAAACCCGTGCGTCACGCAAAAAAGCTGAGCCTAGGCCCGCAAAGGCGGCTACAGCACCTGCCGCTAAAACTACCAGGGCCGCAGCAAAATCAGCCTCCGTTGCAGCAGAGCCAGCCACCCGCACGGTCAAGAAATATACTCCCGCACAACGCACTTCAATTCTTGCTTCCGTTGAAAAGGCGACCAAAAGTGGCAAGACCACATTGAAAGCCGCGCTGCAGCAGTTGGAAGTCAGCGAACAGACTTATTACAACTGGAAGAACGCCGCCGGAAAAACAGCACCGGCAGCAGCAAAGGCAAAAACGACAGCGGGGGCGAGCGACGATCTAAAGGCCCTGATTGCGCTTGAAGCGGAAAACCTGAAGCTGCGCAAGGAACTCGCCGCAAAACTGCGCGCAGAAAACGAAGAACTGCGCAGACGTCTCGGACAGGCTTGAGACTAATTGCAATCGTAGTATCTGCGAAAGCGCCATCAGAACAGGTGACTTCCTACACGCCGGTCACCTGTTCGCATTTCAGTGAAAGAAATCCGGACCCGTTGCTTTCTCTTTTGAGAAGTCATCCAACACGGCCGTGAGTTATGATCGAATTCGCATTTGACTTAGATTGACGGAGCCGCCCATGCTTTTAAACGACGCTCAAGCCCAGGCGCTCTACAAAGCGATACAAGCCCTGAATGAAGGTGGCTGCCAGCTACTTACGGCTTCCTTTGACGCATTTGCCCTCGGTGAGGCAATCATTGACGTTTGCACGCACACTGATGATCGCATCGAACTGCGATCTGCAGGCAATGTACTGAAGTACACGTCGACCTATCCGCTTTCGCAGCTGCCTATCGTTTGCAAGCACTGTGATTGCTTAAGCGAAGAATGACATTGTTTTTGATTTCAGTTTTCTATCTATAAAATCTTCGTCCAGACCGCTCGACGGAGACTTAACAGAAGTCAATTAAAGAAAGCGCTTGGCCTCTAGACAGGGTCATCGTCCGATGACGGACTTTTTTGCTATTTCCAAGGCCTTCCGTGCATTGTTCTCAGCGGCCTCCTCAGTCGGTGCGGCCGACTGGATTGTGAGCCTGTCTCCGGCTTCTACGACAAAAATATTCACCCCTTTCAGGCCACCTACATTCGGAAGGCGGATAAGTCGCCCAATTGCAGGGGAGAGGTCGATTTTCTCAATCTTGAACCCGATTTTTTCGGAACTGACGTCCAGCTCTGTGAGATAACCTTCGTCCGTTCTGTTTTCTTGCCCTTGCTCGTCGACATGGCGATCGATAGCGATCATCAAATGCTGGTCGTCATCTGTTCCGCAGCAGGACATCCGAAAGTTAGTCGGTTCTTCCGCATGATGCGCGGAGGCATCGAAAATTGACCAGAACTCCTGCTTGATGGGCGTCAGCTCATGGATTTTGAAACCGTCGGCCCGCACGGGGACATTAATTCCGGCAAGTGCAATCGCGATGACGACCGCTATAAAAGTTCTATTGTTCATTCAGGGCACCATTACATTAATTTAAGCGCGGCCAAGTTAGGTCTGAACCATTGCGCTTAGACCGAACCCAAGCAAGTGGTTTCACGCCTCTTGCAGAGGTGGTTTGGCTCGCCGGGACTACCACTTTCTTGTCCGGCAGGAAGCTCATTCTCCGATTTTGGCATTGGCTTGGAGTGCTATCGTGGAGAGATTGGAACGACAGGCCCAATAATTTTATTTAACCGTTCTTCGGGCCCGATCTCTTCGGCAGTCCTATTCTTGATCAATGTAAATCCCACCGTAAGCTACGGATTGCTGGCCTATTTCAAGGCGGAGAAACGAGGACGGATGGCCTATTGGGGACGAATTATTGCGGCTGCAACCGCCACAATAGCGCTCGCAGCAATCAGTTATTACCACTTCCCGCTAGGCGTTTTGTTTCCAATCACCATCCTGCTGATGATCTACAGTGAATGGAGCAGTCGTACGCCCAAGCTATAAATACGGGGCTCACTACTGGGATGGATTTGAGAAACCAAGGCGTAAAATTTGCTATACCATTAAATTCGTAGACACCCAGCTTTGTCATTGGGGAGACCTATTGGCGGGGAACGATCTTGCCGCTTTTGTGAGCCTTCGTTGTAACCGATCATCGTCCGATGTCTCATTCAGCGCCGCATCTATGGCCTCCTGCCCGGACTTTCGCATCATCACGAGACCAAAGATTGCGGCCTCGCTTACCTTTTCGTCGTCAGTCCGCTTCAGGATGGCTACATAGGCGGAGGACAACCGTGGATCATTGTGAAAGCTACTGTTCGTAAGCCTCATTATATCAGTTATCTCATCTGGATCGTTGGAAGCCTGCAAAGCGGCAAATAACTGCTTCTCACCGGGCTCGCCGGTGGCCCGCATTGCAGATACAAGTTCGGCTCTCTCCTCAATCCTATGTGCCCGGTTGAATGCATCCGCAAGCGCACTAGCGACGCGATCGCTGCCGTCGGTCTGTTTCCTGACTTTACCGGCGGCGAGGCTCAATTCGACTTCTGTTCGGGCGGAAGCGAGATCTTTCAAGGCAGATTCCAGCAAAGCGTCATTTTTTAAGCCCGCCTTCCCGAGTGTTCGCGCAGCCGACTGACGTGCGCCAGCGTTGTCAGATTTAAGCAAATCCTGCATTTTGGCAATCGACCGTTCACTGAGGTCCGTATCGGCGAGCAAATGTGCCAGATCTCCGCTGAACCTGTCATTGGTGCTGGCGTAGAATGCGTTGTGTACAAGAGGTAGAGCCTCTTCCCCCTGATAGACGATTGCTGCCGAAGTGGTGGCTCGCAAGGCTTCGTTTTCCGTTCGCTCCAGCAGGGCGAGTAATCCCGGACCGAATTCGGCGGGATGAGGAGCTACAACGGTGAAATTGGCAAGATTGGCTTCAAGTTGCAGGTTTCTCGTTTCAAAAAGAAGTCTTCCGATAAGAGAGACTAGTTCAGGCGGCAACTCGATTGGCTCTCGCTTGAATTTCATCGGACCAATAATTCCGGCAAGGAGATAGGTGACCTCGATACGCTCATCGTCGTCCTTGGCTGCAGCTAGACGTTTTGTCAGACTCGGCAACGCGTTAGGGCCAAGTGCAATGATGCTGCGCGTTGCAGCAAAATATGCATCTTCGCTTTGGGCAGACGCCATCGCATCAAAAGCGTTCTGAACAGACGTTTCAACTGTGTCAGCCCAGGACGGAGCACTCGCCGATAGAAATATCGCAATCAGACAAGCGGTTGAGAAGGGGGTCTTCATAGTTTTTGGGCATTCCTGAATTTGAGTTTCCGAGAGCGGCGATGTGTAGCAAAAATTTCTGCAATCAATTCTGTGGTCCTGAAGGTGGAGCTTTATGTTCGTTGCGCGGCCACAAGGCGATGAACCAGAACAGCCCTGCGACAACGGCGCTGTGAGCTACCATCGCTGCAAAGCCAAGAATGATCGGCGACGGGCGCCCGTGATATCCGCCATCAAACGCGACCATCACACAGCGCACGAATAACCCAAGTCCGGCACCGCCAAGGAGCACAGCCCTTAAGCTCAGCCACCCAAGATATCGGGCAACGAAGAATCCAGGTATTCCGAACATCAATGCGAGTGGATAGCTGAACATAATGATCGGGAAGCCGTGAAAGCCTCCCATGAGGATCATGTTCAGTACGCCCGATGCAAGAGGTGACAAAGCAAATCCCAGTATGATCCTTGCGGTACCTGTCACGCGCCCACCCCGAAGCATTCGTCCAGCAGCGATCTGAAAGCCAGCAGGACTGTGACGCAAACGATCAGCATCCCGCCACTGGGAATGAACGAAAAAGATGTAGCCTGTCTCAGAATGCCCATTCCTATACATACCAGGAATTGAACGCCGGCGACCGCAACTAGGATCGATCTGATTTCGCCGCACGCTATCTCAGGCTGGGTGATTGAAATGAGCCGGTGATAGCCGTAGACGAAAAGCGGGATGAGGATGGCGGACAATGCCAGAGCCCCCAGGTTCAGCAGCCAGGGCGTGTCGGAAAACAATTCCGGGGTGAAGATCAGCGGGACGATGAACAGATAGCCGGCAACGGTACTGGCGAGAAATGGTGGCCAGAGCAGAACCGTCAGCGAAAGTTTTGGCGCTGCTTCACCACCCTTTCCTGATAACAGTGCATTGGCGACAACGATCATCCAAACGGCCAGAAGGATGACAGGGGTGGCGATCAGCCAGTCCATGGCGGAAACCGCGCCAAAGCGCGTCAGTTCGATTGATTTGACGAGATCAAGCGGTAACGCGCCGAGAAGCGGGATCGCCAGAAGCAACCAGACGCCATTACCCAAATTGGGGAAGCGCGCGATGTCGTTTAGCCAGATCAGCACCGCGGTTGTGCCGACGAATGACACGATTCCGACACTCGTCGCTCCAGGAAATCCCTCCACGAGGTCCATGGCCGCCAGCGCGCTCATCATGCCGTATGCCTGGATGGCAGTAAAAAGGAGGACAATGGACTTGATGACTACGCTAATCCGAAAAGCATTTCCCGAAGAGGCAATCTGACAACGCGCCAAAGAGGGGAAAATCAGTTTCGCAATTTCCACATGGGCAAGCACAGTGAAGAGCGGCATGACCCCAAGCGCGAAGATTGAGAAACGCGCCAGCGCTCCGTTAGGAGAGTAAATCGCCTGCTCGGCCAGTACAGACGTATCGATACCAGGCAAGGGGATTTGCGAGGCGACAAGAACGACGATGACTGCTGCTGTGACCGGTACAACTGATTGCCATAACAAGGTCGCCGATCTATCTGGCGGTAGAGAATCAATACTCATACAGATTAGCTTACTCAATACTCGCCACATCTCAAAATTGGCCAGAATGTGCGAAAAGCCAGACGATCATTCTAGGTCGATATCTGCTTTGCCGAGCCATATGTGCTGGATTATTGTTAAACGTCATTAACATCGTTCGGCAGAAATTGGCGTTTGTTTTTTCCAGTTCCCCATCTTACTTTGGAGATCAGTCAATTTCGTCATGGATAGCGATTCAGGATATTGCAAGACCCTGCAATATCGGCCGCTTCACAATGAAGGATGGGACAATTGATGGAAGGAAATGAATGTCGAAACTATTGAGACCTTTCGTTTCTCTGGCAGTTTTTGGCGTTCTCGCTGTCACTCCAGTTTTAGCCCAGGAACAGCAGGAAAGCATCGTCTTATCCGTTTCACCGAAAATGGTACGGTGGGCCGACGTCTATAAAGTACGTCCGGAGCGAGCAGATGATCCTTATTATCATGTACGGGTCATTGAGAGGCAAAAAGGCTGGAAAGTCTGGCAGTTCAATGAGCTGGCCTTTCATATGGCCGTAACCCCGAAAGCGCTGCAGGCGAGCCGCATCGACAAGAAGGTGAAAATCTACAGTTATAAGGACGTGGAGATTCGTAGCGCGTATCATCGGTGGCTGGATGAGCCCGCAACACGGTCCGAAGTTCCCGTTTGCGATGTTGATATTCTAAGTTGCATTAAAAAACTACCACCGCAATAAACGAGGAGCCGTCCATGCAAGGTTTGATCTATGGCGCGGTTTTATCCGCATTGCTCTGCAGTTCGGCGACCGCCGAAGATACTGGCGGCGTTGCCTTTCAGAATAGACTGGCAGCATGCGTGACGGTCAAAGCCGCAGAAACTGAGACGATAACGAACCTCGTTTCGGTCAGAACCAGTTTTCAATTATACAAGCCAATTGGTGACTGCGGATGTTTCTCGGCGCGGGCAGCCTATATTAGCAGCGTCAATATAGGAGGCGCGCGAGAAGTATTGCAGCAAGGCGTTATCGTGATCAATAAGAATGCAACAAAGTCTCTTGTTCTTGCGAGCGAACCTGGACTGGCCGCCAATCGGGAAATCCAGATCCAGTTGGCTTGCGCAAGTCCAACATAGGTCAAAGCTTTCGCCACTTACTTTCAATACTGCGCCGAAAAGGATCTGACGATGCTCAGAAAATTTGTTCTCCTGGCGATTTTTATAGCGACGACGTTTGGGGCTAGCGGGATGATTAACGGCTGGCCAAAAACTGCGATAGTGAGGTGCACCCCGAGTAGCCAAAGAAATTGTCACTAATTGACGCTGGATACGATCCCTGCAATTATTTGAATCGGATATTTTCAATTCACAGGTTGATCATATGATTCGGCTGGCTGAGGCTCCGAGTGCAAAGTTCGGTTTATAGGCTCAGGATTGTATAATGCTAAAGTGACGTGCCAGTTTCGAAAACAAATACAGAAAAATGACCAGAGGATTAAACCTCTGGCCATTATCCTACTGCTATACTCTCTATCGAGAGTTAATGGTCCAGAAATCCTGCCAATCCTGTAGCTTCGAATAGTCGCTTTCAGCAGTCTCGGAATGTGGAACATAGAGTTGGTCGATGACGTTAACGATGCCGGAAACTTCGCTTTCCGGAATCTTCGCTCCCTTGCTCGATGAGATCTTTCCGTCGGCCAGCTGCGGCGCCATGCCCTCTTCCGTCATCATGTAATGCACGAAGAGCTTCGATGCATTCGGGCTTTTCGTACCAGATGCGATAACGGCAACGCGTGGTGTCAGCTGTCCGGCCCAGGGCTTCATGCCCGCGCAAATGCCCATCGTGTAGCCATTCTTCTTGGCGTCACGGAAGATTGAGGTGCTGAGGAAGCCCATAAATGGCTTTTCCTGCCCCTTTGCACCGATGATCGGACCGACTTCCGTATCGCTGCGTGTAACGCTCGGACGGTTCTTGGCGAAGCGCTTGACCCATTCGGCAGTCGCGCTTGCTTCCTCGGTTTTCAGTGGCTCACCGAAGAACTCTTCATATGCCTTGCGCATGGCTTCATCATCATGCTCGGCAATCTGATTGAACCAGAACATGGTTTCGTTGCGCAGAAGCGGATCAGGAATAGCAATGCGGCCCTTCCATTCTTCCGTGGTCAACGCCCAGATATTGTCGATCGGGCACTTATCGCCATGAACATCAGAGTTATAAGCCCACACCCATGGATTGAGACTGGTAATGGCTGGGTTCTGATATTCCGCCGGCACCTGATCCTTGAGATCGACGGGAAGCCAGCTGAGACCTGCGCCCTGAACGATGATTTCCGACGTAACTGATGGTAGATTGCTCATGTTGAAGACGTCCGTGCGAACATTGTTCGCGGCCGCTTCACGCAGAATGACCTGCTCCTGGTTCTGGCCGTTCATCTTCACGCCTGTAGCCTTGACACCGTATTTTGCGGTGAAGGCTTCAGCCATGGTGACGATCTTGCCAGTGGCATCCACAACGGTAATGCCAGGCTCTTTCTTGGCCGCTTCAATCAGTGCGTCGAGCGAATAATCTGCATCCTTGATACCGATTTCAGCGACAGGCTCTGCGAAGGCAGCTGTGCTTGCCAGAAGTGCGGCACTCAATGAAAGGGCCGCATATTTGCGAAGGGTTGAACTCATTATTTCCTCCAAAGTTGATAGTTATTGTTTGAAAGCGAAAGCATCGACGCGCATTCGATACGCCTCTTTTCAGTCGCTGATGCGCTTGCCTTCTCTGTCGAACACATGGACGTGACTGCGTTCGACATGGAACCAGATTTCATCGCCAGCCTTCTGGGCTGGAGCATCTGCGACGATTGCAAAAAACTGCTCGCCATGAACTGACATTTCGACGATCCAGCTACCGCCGGTGGGCACGATATCGACCACTTTGGCCACACATCCCTGCTCAACAGGCGTATCGCTGAGTGGCACGGATTCCGGCCGGATACCGACGGAACCGACATTGCTTGCCGCAATGCTCTGCGCCTTGAGGTAATCGCGTGCCCATGTCGCCAACGCGCCGTTATTGCTGTCATTAAGCTCGATGATATTGATCGGCAGATTGCCGATGAATTCAGCCACAAAGCGATTGGCCGGCCGCTCGTAAATGTCGTCAGGCGTGCCGAGCTGTTGCAACTCGCCTTCGCTCATCACCGCAATCGTGGTTGCCAATGTCATGGCCTCCCACTGGTCGTGGGTTACGAATACGACCGTCGACCCCATCTCCTGATGAATACGCTTGAGTTCCGCACGCATTTCGAGACGCAGTTTCGCATCGAGATTGGAAAGTGGTTCATCGAGCAAAATAATATCGGGCTTAAGCGCCAGCATACGCGCAAGCGCTACGCGCTGCTGCTGACCGCCAGACATCTGCGCTGGCAAACGGTCGCGATAACGCTCAATGCCAAGCTTCTGCAGAACGTCATCGATAATACGCTGACGCTCAGCCTTGGCTACCTTATGCAACTTCAAGCCGAACTCGACATTCTGTTCGACCGTCATATGCGGCCAAAGGGCATAGTTCTGGAACACCAGCCCCATGCCACGCTTTTCTGGTGGTACATAAATGCCGTCATCCACCGATACGATCTTCTGACCATCAACGAGGATCTGACCTTCGGTTGGATATTCAAGACCCGCAATCATGCGGAGCGTCGTCGTCTTGCCGCAGCCCGAAGGTCCAAGCAGGCAGAGAAACTCCGACTTTGGAATTTCGAGTGAAAGCTTTTCAATTGCGGCGCGGGCGGCTTTGCCGTAGCTCTTTCTGACATCGCGAATAGTAATGCTCGACATTATTTGCCTCCCAATCCGTCAGACAATTTGCTGTTGGTGAGTTTTTGAACGATGACCGTGCCGCCAAAGGCGATGACGCAGATCATCAAAACGACTGCATTCGCGGCCTGGCTATAGCTGTAGTCGACGAGGCGCAATGCATAGGTGGTGAGAACATCCGTGCCCGGCACAGCCAGCACGACGACGAGGCTCAAGCCTTTGATGCCGGAGATAAACGGCAGCAGAATACCAGAAACCAGAGAGCCTTTCTGGATCGGCGCGACAATCGAAACCAGACGACGCCAGAAACCGGCACCCACGATCTGGGCCGCTTCTTCAGGCGCTTTGCCAAGCTGCATCATTGCAGAGATACCCGCGCGCGATGCGAATGGCATCTGATCGGCAAGGATCGCGAGAACCAGCAGGATCGGCGTTCCGTAAAGGGCGGGAAGCGGACCACGCTGCACTGCAAACATCGTGAGATAGGCCGCAGCAAAGGCAATGCCCGGAACCAGATAAGGCAGGAATGTCACCTGACGCAGGAACGTGCCAACAAGCGAAACAGGCGTGCGAGCCACGACATAGCCGACCAGAAGACCAAGCAGACCTGCACCCAAAGCAGCCGAGCCGACGATCCACAACGTGTTCCAGGTCGCTTTCCAGAACTCGCCTGTCAAGAGGATGCCATTGCTCATCGCGGTGGTGTTAAGATCGGTGCCGATCCAGAAATCCAGCGTGAAATTATCCAGCGTGAAAACGCCCGGCACACGCATAACCGTCGTCAGCAAAAGCGCCATCAACGGAATGAACGCGCTGACAACGAACATGAGTGCGGCGAAGCTGAATGCAGGTACACGGAAGCGCCCAAGGTCTGTCTCACGGTTCATCGAGCCCTTATTGCCAATAGTGACGAAACGGCGCGCTTCCTTGAGCAGATACATATCGAGGAAGATTGAAATGCTACCAAGCACGACAATGGTTGCCGCAAGAACGGCACTCATGCCAGCCTGACTGGTTGAAATTGCACGGAAAAGAGACGTCGCCAGAACGTCAAAACCAACCGGCACGCCAAGAATATAGGCAACACCAAAGTCGCCGAGGCATTTGGCGAAGATCAGCGTTGAAGCCGACACAAGCGAGGGCAGCATCAATGGAAGAATGATGCGGCGCGCAATCAGCAATTTGCCTGCGCCCATGACACGGGCTGAATCTTCAAGCGTGGAATCAAACTGCCGCAACGCATTGCCGAAAAGCAGGATCACGAATGGCGTATAGTGCATGGCCAGGATGATCGTGATTGGCAACATGCCGTAAGCAAGCCAATCAGGTGGCGAGAAGCCCAAAGCTTCCATCCAGCTTGGCTGACCACCGGTGGTGCGGTTTTTAAACAGGGTCAGCCAAGCCAGTGCGAAGGTCCACGAAGGCAGCATGTAAGGAACGATCAATGCTGTCGAGAACCACTTCTTGCCCGGCAAATTTGTGCGACTCAAAAGCCATGCGAGTGGAATGCCTGTGACAAGCGCAAAGGCAATCGAACCAAGTGCGATGATTGCTGTGTTCCAAAGCGGACGCCAGAACACATCGGTCGAAATCGCCGAGAAGAACGCACGGTTGAGATAATAAAAGGTCAATTCACCAATCTGCTGGCCCGAGCGTGCCCGATCAGCAAATTGGACAATCACTGCATCTGACAAAAGCAGCACGATTGGCGCTGCAATCAGATAGGCAAAAACGATTGCCAGCATAACCCCGATCAGTGTCGTGGGGTCTGCATTATAGACCTTATATTTGTAGGGTAGTTGCTTGTAAAAACTCATTATTTTATCCACTTTGAGCCGAAGAGACTCCGACCGAAACCCAATCGGGTTGCAGTTAACTGTGTTCTGGCTTGCTGCGGGAGCTGGCACTCAGAGAAATGCCATGCGAATTGATCGCTTGCTGCGAAGCGAATTATGGAGGCGGTGCGCCAGCCTTCTCGCTCACCTCACGCACCACGGACCACGCGGCTGCATAATCTATGGGAATGAAGTGATCGTCGCCCTGAAACTCGGCTCTCATTTCAGGCGTGAATGTGAAATTGAAGAAGCAGCGCTTCATCTCCGCCACGAGCGACGGCGCAAGATTGTGAGCATAAGCAAATGAAGAGGTCGGAAACAGATCGCTCTGATAGATCAGACGAACGGCATCACGCTTCACAAGCCCCCGCTCGATCATGCGTTCAAGTACATCGGAGGCAACAGCCGCCATATCGTAATCACCGGCGACAACACCGAGGATCGATTTATCGTGTCCGCCCGACATGATAGGCGCATAGTCCTGCCCCGGCGTGAGACCTTCTTTTGGAAAGAGAGCGCGTGGCGCGACATTGCCAGAATTTGAGAACAATGATGCATGGGCGACGCGATGCCCTTTAAGATCACCCAATTTTTCATAGGGCGAGCCCGCGCGCACGACCGCGACCAGCCTATAGCCGCGCATCTGATCGCCAGTGCCTTTGGCGGCAAAAGGAACCGCACCTGCACGATTGACCGCCTCAATTGTCGGCCCTGTAGAGAAGCCCGCAAAATGCAGGCGTCCTGAACGCATCGCCTCAACTTCATCAGCACTGGACTGAATCGGATAATAAACGATCTGCCGTCCAAGGCAGGCTTCAAGATGCTGGGTGAACGGCTTAAAGAGCCGAGCATAAACCGCCGGGTCTTCGATGGGCGAATAAGCCCATACGAGTGTTTGCGGATCACGCCATTGGGAAGCGTCTTTGGGAGTATCTGCGACAAGGTCGCGGTTCTCGTCGCAATAACGCTCATCCAGCGCACCGCGATAAGCGCAAGCAGCATCAGCAGCATTCGCATAAGCGATGCACAGCTGAAGCCCAAACAAGGTCATGCCGATACGACATGCCAACCCGCGCCAGAACATTTTTTCCTCCCTGGACACTTGCTATGATACAAGTGCCGCAGCCTCATCCAGTATTTTCTCAGATACTAGCAATTCTAACTGTCAGAATCCTGTCGTCCCGAAAACCTTGAATAGAATCGTCGAACACAACATGCGTATCCTTCTTGTAGAAGACACAATCGATATTGCGTTTGCTATTGCTTCAAAGCTTGAAAAGGAAGGCCACTCTGTCACGACTGCCTATGATGGTGTGCAGGGGGAAGATCTGGCTGTGAATGGCTCCTTTGATCTGATCGTACTCGACATCAACCTTCCGGGACGTGACGGTTTTGCCATCCTGCGCAGTATGCGAGAACAATCCTTGTCATGCCCGGTATTGGTGATCACCGCTCGCAATCAGATTGCCGACAAGATCGATCTTCTCGAGCTTGGCGCTGATGATTATCTGGTAAAGCCCTTCGATCTCAGGGAGCTTTTTGCCCGTATCAGAGCCGTCGCAAGACGGCATATGGGCGTGGCACAGCCGGTTTTGCGGATCGGCGAATTATCGATCAACCTAACACAAAGATCAGTGATGCAGGGTGACGGGCCACTGGATTTCGGGCGGCGGGAATTCGACGTTCTGGAAATGCTTGCCACCCGTTTCAATGTCACGGTTCCAAAAGATATGCTGGTTCTGAAACTGTTTGGCCATGAAGATACCGGCACACCCAATGCTATCGAACTGCTGGTTTCACGCGTGCGGAAGAAGCTCGAGCACAGCACAGTTGAGATTGTTACACAACGCGGCGTGGGTTATTTGCTCCGGCTTAAAGCGCCGCAGCTCTGATGGTCAAAGGAGCCGCAAACAGGGAATATTCGATCCAGCGCCGCATTTTGGTGGGCAGTGGATTAACGCTGCTTGCCGTCACCGTTCTGCTCTTCTTTCTTGGTCGCTGGTATGCGCATCGTGCAGCCGATGAAGCATTCGACCGTGTTCTTGGAGCGGCGGCCCTATCGATCGCAGACACGATAACTCTGCAGGATGGTGCGCTCAGCGTCGATCTTCCACACTCGGCCTTTTCCATTCTGGGCACTTCGCGCCTCAATCGCATTTTCTATCGTATCGTAGCACCCGATGGCAGCCTCCTGACCGGTTCGCCTATTCTCGGGCTCGAAATTCCGCATGGCAACAATAGCCGCATTCGCCTCAGCGACAGTGTTTATCGCGGTGAAAAAGTACGAATTGCTGCAGTCGCACGCTATCACAGCGACGCAAGAGGCGGCGGCTGGGTCGATGTTCTGGTGGGTGAAACGCGCGAAGCGCGGAGGCAGCTAACCTTGCAACTAAGCCTCAACACTCTCTTGCCTGCGCTTGGAGTGGCTTTGCTCGCACTGGTCCTTATCTGGCTCGCAATCCGGTTTGCATTCAGACCGCTGCGAACGGTTGAGTTTGATCTGCGCCAGCGCTCCTCATCCGACCTTAACCCGGTTGCCGGTCCTATTCCCAAGGAAGTCAGCGCACTTGTCACAGCGCTCAATGATTTCATGGGGCGGCTGAACGATGTGCTTGCCGGATTAAAGCTGGTCACAGCCGATGCAGCACATCAGATGCGCACGCCACTTACCGCCTTGCGTGCCCTGACCGAACTGTCATTCGAAGAAACTGATCCAGACCGGCAAAAGGAAATCCTTGCCCGTGTCCATACCAACTCCATAAGCGCAAGTCTTCTCGCAAATCAGCTTTTATCTGAGGCGACGACGCTGCACAGTATTCAATCGCGAAGGCTCGAAACGCTCGATCTACGGCAGGTTACACAGGAAGCAGTCCGAAGACTGCGCGCTGAAGGCAGTTATTTCGATCTGCAACAAACCATCAGCTTTGATATGCCCGATGAGCCGCTCTATATGAGTGGCGAAGCCATCAGCCTCAGAGAAATGATCCGCAATATCGTCGAAAACGCACTTATTCATGCGCCCGGCCCTGTTACTATCAGCCTTAGCCAGAATGGAGCTACGATCACCCTTGGTGTTCATGACAGAGGCGCAGGGCTTGCGACCGACATGAAAGACCGTGTCTTCGAACGCTTCGTCCGAGCAAATCAATCAAAGCCCGGTTCCGGCCTTGGTTTGTCGATAGCAAAAATGGTTGCGGAAGCGTTGGGCGGCCAGATTAAACTGCGCGACCGCGAAGGTGGTGGAACAAGCGTGCTGGTGACATTGCCCGCAACGACACCGGAGCCGCGCGCATGAAATGCATTATCCTGCAATTCTGTGCCGTTCTGATATTGATTGTTCCTTCATGGCATAACACGCATGCGCAAAATGACCCGGTCTCAAAACCCGAATTTCAGATTGTCGGCGACATCGCACCCGGAACCATAGCCCCCGTACAGGCTGGTCTTGCCCGTCAATTGCTCGGTGTGAACATTGCTTATCGGCAGATCAGACCGGGTGAATGGACTTCGCGGCTTCTTGCTGGCGCTAAAGAAGCGAGCACCGCCGATCTCGTTATCCTTTCGACGCCCGATCTTGCGGTACTCATCGCCAATGAAGGTGGCGCGCAACCAAAAAATGGAATTGTTCGCAATGCAGGTTTAGCACCACAAGCTCATTGGCGTAGCGAATTGTTCAGCATCGGTTTCGATCCAGCGGTGAGCGTTGTCAGACGTCGCGCGCTCGACAATGAACTGCCAACGACACGCATTGAACTTGCACGATTGTTAGAGCAAAACGCACCGCGTTTTCAACGGCGCGTCGGCGTCGTCAATATCGGCATTGATAATGTCAGCTATACGCTGGCGGCTCAGGATTCGATCCGCTCTCCATTATTCTGGCGTATTGTCCGCGCCTTCGGCGCATCGCAAGCGCGTATTTTCGACACGAGTGAAGAGCTATTACAGGCATTGTCGGCTGGCAGCATCGATCTTGCCTATAACGTGTCGTTGTCAGACGTGAGCAAATGGCAATATGACGCACGGGATTTTACAGTGATCATACCACAGGATTACGTCGTCGCTCTACCCTGGACCGCGCTCATCCCAGACCGAAGTAGACACGCAAACATTGCCGAACAGGCAATCACATATCTTCTGTCTTCTAACGGTCAGGCGATCCTTCAACAAACTGGTCTTGTATCGGAAACGAGCCCTTCGGATGTAGCATCGCTGCAACCTGTCGAGCTTGGGCCGGAGCTTCTGGTTTATCTGGATGGATTAAAACGAAGCCGCTTTCTCGACACTTGGTTTCAACTCACTGTTCATGAGTAACAACACCAGTCAACAAATCCTGACAATGACTTATCCGGGTTAGGAGTATTACTCCTTCGTCTTTCGAATGGATAGCAAGAACACCGTCACCCTCTTGCCATCGGGACGAAAATCGAGGGTGTTGGGGGCCTCCAAACCTCCATACTGGCTTGTCAGCTCGTACAATCTGAATCCCACTGAAAATTCAGAAAGTTGGACAGATTAATTGGTTGGCACTCCGTCTTTGATCTAAAGACACAGGTAAGATGCTCTGGTCCGACCAAAGGCGAACCGCTTAATTTCCAGGTTGCCAGTCAAAAATGCAGCTGTCGCCGGAGTGCCTCTCCGACGAACATAAATTAATCTCGATTTCGCTAAATTACCATTATCTTGATCCAGGAAACAACAAATCGAGAAATCTTGCGGCAGTCGGTTGGGGCTCATGATTAGCAAGCCCCGGACGCTCATTGGCTTCAACGAAGATATAATCCGGGTTTTTGGGTTGCTTGACCATGAAATCGATCCCGACAACGGGAATACCGATTGCCCGGGCAGCCTTACAGGCAGCATCAACAAGGTCTCTATGAACAGTAGCTGTAACGTCGTGGATCGTACCGCCTGTATGAAGATTGGCCGCCTTGCGGACCGTAATTTCGCGATGATCCTCCAAAACAGAATCGAGCGACAGACCTTGTTCCTCCAGGCATCTTTTCGTTTCAGCATCTACAGGAATACGGCTTTCTCCGCCTGTCGCCGCAGCGCGTCTGCGGGATTGTATCTCGATAAGCTTGCGGATTGTTGCTTTGCCATCGCCGACCACCCGTGGCGGGCGGCGAACCGCAGCTGCAACGAGCTGGTAGTCTATTATCACCAGCCGAAGGTCCTCGCCTTCAAAACACGCCTCCAGCAGCACACGGTCGCACACGGTTCGCGCCTGTTTGATCGCCGTTCGCAGGTCTTTCATGGTCGAAATCCCGACGGAAATGCCTCTTCCCTGTTCGCCCCGGGCTGGTTTCACCACCAGCTTGCCGTGATGCTTTAGAAAATCTTCCAGCGCACCGTCATTCGCTTCGGCGGCAATCTGCTCCGGCACTGTCAAACCCGCCTTCTCGACGACACGCCGCGTCACGGCCTTGTCGTCACAGATCGACATTGCGACACCAGATGTCATTTCAGATAGGCTCTCACGACAATGAACCGAGCGTCCGCCATAGGAGAGACGGAAAAAGCCACCATCGGCATCGGTCACTTCAACCTGAACACCACGGCGCACCGCTTCATCAATAATGATGCGGGCATAGGGATTGAGCGCGTCAAAGGATTCCAGATGTGAGGCGAAGAACTTCTCATTTATTGCGTTCTTGCGCTTGATCGCGAAGAGCGGAACACGGCGAAACCTCAGCTTTTCATAGAGCCTTATAGCATTCTCATTGTCGTGCAGAACCGATAGATCGATATGGCTCAAACCACGAGCCTGAAAATGCTCGGCAAGTTTACGCACCAGTTTTTCGCCAATACCGGGCTGTCGTGCTTGCGGATGGACCGCAAGACACCAGAGCGAAGCACTGCGATCAGGATCGTCGAAAAGACGCTGATGATCGATACCCGTCACAGTGCCAACAATTTCGCCGGTAGCATCGTCCTGAGCCACAAAATAGGTAACAGCACGGTTGTCTCGCTCCGATGAGAAAAAGTCGGGACGCAGTTGAACCATGCCACAGGCCGCATAGACGGCGTTGATGCCTTCCGCGTCCACTTCGGAGACTGCACGACGGATGGTTATGCCGCGTGTCCGCCGCCCGCCCGGGCGATAGGTAGCAAGTTCAATCCGATACGTATGCGACGGATCGAGAAATATCTCGTGTGGTGCGAGCGACAGCAGCACATGAGGATCGCTGACGTAAAAGACGATATCGCGGCTTGCTGGTGCTTCCGCCCGCAAAGCTTCCACAATGGCCTCATTGGTTTCGAAGGTCTGCGCGAAGAGCAGCCGACCCCAGCCACAATCGACAAACACATCCTGCTTGCGATCTCCGCTTCCCGTCTTGTCGTGGCCATGCGCATGTTCCTGATAAAAGCCAGCGCTTTCAGGCGTACGCAAGCGCGTTAGACGGTGCGAAAAGGCTTTGCGACCTTTCGCTTTCTGCCGGGTCATATCCACCTCACCGGTTTTCCGCATTTCATGCCTCCTGCGTTTGCAGCCACATTTCAAGGAGGCCAACCTGCCAAAGCTCCGAACCGCGCAACGGCGTTATGTGTTCGGACGGTTTTGCAAACAGGCGTTCAAGATAATCGCGTTGGAAAAGTCCGCGCTCCCTCGCCTTTTGTGAAGAGAGGGCATCTCGCAACATATCGAGATAAGGGCCATCGATGTATTTGAGCTGCGGAACCGGGAAATATCCCTTCTTGCGGTCGATCACTTCGCTTGGAACGACCTTCCTCGCCACATCCTTGAGGATACCCTTGCCGCCGTCACGCAGTTTTTCCTCCGGCGGAATGCGGGCGGCAAGCTCGACCAGCTCATGATCCAGAAACGGCACCCGCGCTTCAAGCCCCCAGGCCATCGTCATGTTGTCCACGCGCTTGACCGGATCGTCCACGAGCATCACATTCGTATCGAGCCGCAGCGCACGGTCGACAGGCGTATCCGCTCCATCCTGCAGCAGATGTTCTTCCAGAAGGTCCTGACTGTAATCACGTTCCGGCATCCATTCCGGCGATAGCTGCGTGACGAGAACGTCGTGCGAGCGGTCACGGAACCCTTTGGCATAGTCGCTGACGACATCGTTGGAATCGACTAGCGGTGGATACCAGTGATAGCCGCCGAACCCTTCATCCGCGCCCTGTCCCGACTGGACAACCTTGATATGCTTCGAAACTTCCTTGGAAAGAAGGTAGAAGCCGACATTATCATAGGACACCATTGGTTCGGACATTGCCGCGATCGTTCCCGGCAAGGCGTCCATGAGGTCTGCAGAAGGCACAAAGATCTTATGATGTTCGGTCCCGAAATGCTCGGCGATCAGATCGGAATAGACAAATTCGTCGCCTTTTTCCCCGTTTGCTTCCTCAAAACCAACTGAAAAACTCATCAGGCCCGATTGACCTGCCTCAGCCAGCAGACCGACGATCAGGCTTGAATCCACCCCTCCGGATAAAAGCACGCCGACCGGCACGTCGGAAATCATCCGGCGCTTGACAGCGACACGCAGCATGGCGAGCAATTGCTCCTGCCATTCCTCGCGGCTCAACGCGCCGTCGCCGGGTAGACGACGATAAGGCGCCTGCCAATAGACGCGGTCAGCAAAACGTCCATTCGGTTCATAGACACGGATTGTCGCCGGGGGGAGCTTTCGAACACCATTATAGATCGTGCGTGGTGGCGGCACCACGGCATGAAAACTCATGTAATTGTGCAAGGCCGCGCGGTCTATCGAGGTGTCGATGCCGCCTGCCTTAACCAGAGCAGGCAAAGAAGAGGCGAACCGCAAGGCACCGGCCACCTCGGCGATATAGAGCGGCTTGATGCCGAAGCGATCACGCGCCAGGATAACCCTGCCGGTATCGCGTTCGTGAATGGCGAAAGCAAACATGCCAAGAAAACGCGTAACGCAGCTTTCGCCCCATGCATGCCATGCCTTGAGAATGACTTCTGTGTCACCGTCGGAGAAGAACTTGTAGCCCTTCTGTTCCAGCTCTGTGCGCAATTCGCGGAAATTATAGATGCAGCCATTGAAAACAAGCGTCAAACCGAGGTCGGCGTCGATCATCGGTTGCTGCGATTTTTCGGAAAGATCAAGGATTCTCAATCTTCGATGCCCGAAGCCGATATTGCCCCGGACCACAATCCCGGATGCATCGGGCCCGCGAGGACTGAGTACATCCGCCATTTTCGAGACTGCCGAAACTGACGGGGAACGACCGTCAAACCTGACTTCTCCGCAAATACCACACATAAAAAGGGTCGAAACCTCCATTATCAGTCATAAACAAATGAGGCCGTCGCATCTTTCATGGCGACGGCCTGCATAATTGCAAATGCGGGAGCGCCGGGATGGTTCCCAACTTTTTAGTTTCCGTTATGCGATCTTTCGGACCGTTTCCGCTTTGGAAAGCATATAGTTTTCGGCGGAAACCATATGTTCAAACGCGATGAGTCGCGCATCTTCGCTGCGATTTTCGACAAGCGCCGCCAGCAATCGATGCTGAAAGATGAGCCCTTCTTCACGCGAGGCTGGCGTGGGGTCCGCATAAATTGCGCGTGCGATTGGCAGGCTTCGCAGCAGGTTATGGGTCAATCCGCAGATGAAGCCGAGCAGGCGGTCCGGACAAAGTTGCGCCAGCAGGGAATGGAAATCCAGCTCCGCAACACGCTGGCGATACTGGTCGTCGAGATCAACTGGTGGACGGTCATAAATCCGCATTGTGTCTTCTAGTCGGATGATCTCGTCCTCGGTCAGCCTTCCCGACAGGATAGCCGCGACCTCCGGTTCAAGAAGCTTGCGGATAGCGTAGACTTCCGCAAGGCTCGGATGGTCGAAGAAAAAATAACTCCCAAGCATTTCCATTGCGTGCTGGGCGGAAGGTTCGGCCACAAAAGCCCCGCCCCCGGGACCGCTGCGCGTAAAAATCAGACCCTGCGTCTCCAGCGCCTTCATCGCTTCGCGCACAGTGCCCTTGGCGGCCTTGAACTGGTCAATCAGTTCCTTTTCCTGTGGCAGTCGATCTCCCGGCCTCAATGCATCGGAACGGATAACATCCTTGATACGGTCGGCAATCTCTTCCGGTCGCCGACGGACCTTTGCCGCCCTCGCGCGATATTGCGGTTCGTGATCGGAATTCAGGCCCATTTTGACCATATCCTGCTACTCTCTCCTGATGCGCGGCGCGCTTTCCACGAGTTTTCGTGTATAGGCATGTTCAGGTCTGGCAAAAAGAGCGCTTGCGGTTGCTTCTTCAACGATTTCCCCGAAATACATAACCGCAACCCTGTCGGAGATGGCTTCCACCACAGCAAGGTCGTGACTGATGAAGAGATAGGAGAGACCAAACTCTTTCTTCAGTTGATCCAAAAGCAGAAGAACCTGCGCCTGAACAGAGACATCCAGCGCGCTAACCGGTTCGTCGAGCACGACGATTTCCGCTTCAGCCGCCAGCGTGCGCGCAATGGCGATACGCTGGGCCTGGCCCCCGGAGAATTCGTGCGGAAAGCGTTTCAGCGTATCCTTGGGCATATGAACGGCGTCCAACAATTGGATCATGCGTTCCTGCCGTTGAGTTGGATCGAGGCCGCACAGAAGCCTGAGGGGTGTTTCCAGGATCTGCCCGATTGTCTTTCGGGGATTGAGCGACGCGACAGGATCCTGAAACACATATTGTATGACCTTGCCAAATGCCCGTGCGCCGGCATTTCGCAGTTTACGCGCATCGCGGCCAGCAATCGTCATCGTACCACCCGTCGGCTCTGTCAGTCCGACAAGCATTCTGGCGAGCGTGCTTTTGCCCGATCCGCTTTCACCGACGATCGCCAAGGTCTCACCGCTTCTAAGATCGAACGAAACATTTTTAACCGCCTCGACTTTGTGACGCTCCTTCCCCAGAAGTGTTCGCCCGCCACCGAAGGTTTTTGTGAGATCGCGAACGCTGATTGCATTTCCGCTCATCCTGTCGCCTTCCCGTTTTCGCGCTTGAAGAGACCCGCCACACGCTCCAGAAAGTCGGCGCCTTGCCCAAGTTCGGGAACGCAAGCTATCAAGCGTTTCGTATAGCTGTGCTGCGGATTGGACAGAACTGCCGAAGTTGTACCCGTCTCGACAATCTCGCCGTCTTTCATCACTGCCACGCGGTCACAAATCTCCGAAACCACTCCGAAATCATGGGTAATAAACAGAAGAGCCATGCCGCGCTCGCGCTGGAGATTGCGCAGCAGTTCAAGAATGTGCGCCTGCACCGTGACATCGAGCGCTGTGGTCGGCTCGTCTGCAATGATGATGTCAGGATCGTTGGCCAGAGCCATGGCAATGCCGACGCGCTGGCGTTGACCGCCTGACAGCTGGTGCGGATAGTGATGGGCCCGCTGTGAGGCGTCCGGAATGCCAACTTTGTCAAGAAGCGCAACCGCCTGTTTCCGCCGTTCACTGGCTCCAACCCGCCGATGCGCCGTAATCGCCTCCTCGACTTGACGTCCGACCGGATACATAGGATGCAACGTCGTCAGTGGGTCCTGAAACACATAAGCAACTCTTGCGCCCCGTGCCGCCGTCAACTCGGTTTCAGACATTGAAAGAACGTCCCGGTCGCCCAGACAGATCGCGCCGTTGCGGATAAGTCCGGGCGGGGACGCCACGAGGCCCATTACTGACAGGGCGGTCACGCTTTTTCCCGATCCGCTCTCCCCAATCAGGCCGAGACATTCGCCGCGTTCAAGTTCGAGTGAAACATTGCGGACAGCGGGGGTGAAATGCCCGCCATTGACGAAGCCCGTTTCGAGACCGGCAATAGAAAGAGCTTTTTGGCCATCCTTGATCATAGGCGATGACCGGTCCTTGGCAATATCGGTTATCGCGCCTGGCCGCCCCAGCGCACCTGACCGCAATCGCGGATCGAGAACATCGCGCACCCCATCTCCCAATACGTTGAGACTGATGACCAACAGCAAGATCATCAATCCCGGCACGATGGAGACATGCGGGGCATTGAACAGTTGCGCGCGGCCTTCGCCGAGCATGGAGCCGAGATCGGCCTGCGGCGGCTGCGCGCCAAGACCGAGGAAGCTCAGGCCCGCCGTTTCGAGGATCATCCAGCCCGCCGTGGTCGACATGGTAATGACGATAACCGGCAGCACATTGGGCAGCACTTCGCTTAACAGGATCGAAACCGGACTTTTCCCGGAGAGCCGGGCAGCATCAATAAACTCACGATGCGCGAGACCAAGCGTAACCCCGCGAACATTACGCGCGAAGAACGGAATATTGACCACCGCAATCGCGTAAAGCGCATTCATCAAGCCCGGCCCGAGCACTGCCACGATAGCCAGCGCCAGCAGGATATAAGGAAATGCCATCAGCATATCGATGCCGCGCATCATCAAATTGTCGGTTCGTCCGCCCGCATAGCCGGCCACAAGACCGATAGCCGAGCCGACGATTGCTGCGATCAGCGTCGCTGCAAAGCCAACTGCAACGGACACACGCGTGCCCCATATGACACGGCTCAGTATATCGCGCCCGAGCTGATCCGTTCCAAGAAGATGTCCTTCGCTGAACATGGGTTTCAATCGCATTGCAGGAGAAGTCGCGTCGGGATTGGGAAGCGGGAGAACCGGGGCCAGCAGAATGATGAAGCAGATCAGAACCAGCAGAAAAAAACCGAAAGCCGCCAGACGATTGCTCATCAGGAGACGCCAGGAGGACATGCGGACCGCCGCAGGCGCGACAGAAATTTCTGGAAGCGCGCTCATCAGCGTATCCTTGGATCGAGCATAGTCTGGATGACATCGGCCAGCAGATTGAAGAGGACATAACTCGCGGCAACCACTAGCACGCCACCCTGCACCAGCAAGATATCGCGGGTGGAAATGGCTTTCACCAGCATGGCGCCAATACCGGGCCACTGGAATACAGTCTCGATGTAGACCGCGCCGCCCAGCACAAATCCCGCCTGAATTCCGATCACAGGAATGACGCTGACAAGTGCGGCGCGAAACGCATGACCGTAAATCACGCGACGTTCGTTGAGACCTTTCGCCCGGGCTGTCCGGATATAGTCCTGGCGAAGCACTTCCAGCATCGCGCCGCGGGTCAGACGGGCGATCACCCCTGCCGCTACCACGGCCAGCGTCGTGGCAGGCAGGATCAGATGCCAGAGCAGATCCTTCAGGTCACCGCCGCCATAAACAGCATACATGCCGGACGCGGGCAGAATGCGCCAATGGACCGCGAAGAGATAGATCAGAAGCAAACCCAACCAGAATGAGGGAATGGAAATTCCCGCAAGCACGATGAAAGTGATCATCCTGTCAGCCCGGCCGAACTGGCGTACCGCCGAAACGATGCCCGCGAGCAGGCCGAAGACTGAACACAGTATCAGTGCTACGCCCGCAAGCACGAGTGTCGCCTGAAATCGCTCCATAACCTCATCCAGCACCGGACGATTGAGCACGAAGGAACGCCCGAAATCTCCATGCAGGAGATTGCCCATCCAGATGAAGTATTGTTGCAGCAACGGCTTGTCGAGACCAAGATCGCGATTGATCCGCTCTACATTTTCCGGTGTTGCGTATGATCCAAGCAACGCAGTCGCCGTATCACCGGGGATCATCGCCATGACGAGAAAAACGATGATCGAGAGCCCGAGCAACACAGGAACAACGGCCAAAAGTCGCTTGAGGAAATAGGCTGGCATGAATGCCCTCCCTGCTTATTCCTTGGTTACGTCTTTCAAATGCAGCAGGAAGGACGGCTGCAACTTGAACCCCTTGACGGCAGCGGTCGTGACTGCGTTTTGCTCCCAGTTCGCCACGAACAGCCATGGTGCATCGTCATGGACAATGCGCTGCACTTCGCCATAAAGCTTGCCGCGCTCGCTTTGATCGGTCGATGACCGCGCCTTTTCCAGAAGCTCATCCACCTTGGGGTTGGAATAGTAACCGGAATTGAAGCCGCCCTTGTCCGGCAATGCATCACTGCGCAGCGTCAGATAAGGCACCGTGTCCGGATCATTGGTCATCCACGCCATCTCAGCCATATCGGCCTTGCCCTCCAGCCCCGGATTGACCCGGCCAAGGAACGTGTTCCACTCATAGGTTTCTATCTTGACCTTGAAGCCCACAGCCTGGAGATCGGCCTGGATTGCCGCACCCATCGTGATGGGATCAAGCATGCCCGAACCGCCTTCGGTCACATAGAACGTAATTTCAGGATTGCTTGCACCAGCTTCGGCAAGGAGCGCCTTGGCCTTTTCCGGATCATAAGGATAGGGTTCGGTTTTGTTCTCGACCCAATTGAAGGCGGGTGGAATCGGCCCCGCAGCAACAGTTGCGGAACCCTGCAACACATTATCTACAAGGCCTTGCTTGTTAACCGCATAATTCGCCGCCTGACGCACTTTCTTATCCGCGAATGGACCGCTCTTCGCGTTCAGGATGGTAAACCAGACATGGGGGCCCGCCTGTTCGGCGACCGCGAAATTCGCGTCCTGTTTGAAGGTGGCAAGATTATCTGGCGGCACTTCCACCATGACATCCAGCCCGCCTGCCATCATCTCCGCGACGCGTGTATTGGCATCCGTGATCGGGCGGAACGCAACTGCTTCCAATGCTGGCGCTGTGTCCCAATAGTCGGGATTACGCTCCACCACCACACGCTGGCCGGATTGCCATTCCGCGAACTTGAACGGGCCGGTTCCAGATGGATGACGGCCAAATTCCTTACCGTATTTCTTGACCTCTTCCGGCGACACGATCAGGCCGGTCGGATAGGCCAGATTGGAAAGAAATGGAGCGAAAGGCTCCTTCAGCTTGAACTCGACAGTGTGTTCATCGAGCACATTGACTGCATCAATGGACGAGAAATTGAACGAAAGCGGAAATGGGCCGGTGTTATAGAACGGATGGTCTTCCTTTAGCATTCTGTCGAAGTTGAACTTGACCGCTTCGGCATTGAAATCCGAACCATCATGGAACTTCACACCTTGACGCAGCTTGAACGTATAGGTCTTGCCGTCGTCCGAAACCGCCCAGCTTTCCGCCAGTGCCGGTTCTACTTCCAGCGTTCCGTCCTTGTAGCGAACAAGGCCGTCATAAATATTGACGAGGATGCGGAAATCATTGGTGGCCGTGACTGTATGCGGATCGAGCGATTGCGGCTCAGCAATCTGCCCGACAATCAGCACATTGGGCGGCGTTTGGGCCAGCGCGACTGTGCCCGCCCCGGCGATCGAAAGCGCCATAGCAGTCAGGACGGCACGGAATAACCTTCTCATGGGGTTCCCCTTCATTTGTCAAATCCGTCAGACTCTAATTTATAGGCATAAATCAACAATCATCAATGAATTATCATAATTAATTTTCGCGAGACAAAAAAGCGGGCCTGAGCCCGCTCGCGATTTCAGAAAGTTCAGAGCCTATTCTGCAGGCGTATCCTCGGGTTTCAAATCCTGCTCCGCCTTGCTCGATTTCTGATGCGTGAAACCCTTGAGGCCCTTGGCGGTTTCCTCGGCATCTCGTTTGATCTCGACTTCGCTCATTGCATAATGAACTGCAAGTTTTGCGATGGACGTGAGCGCGCTCAGATGAATGCGCTCATAACCATGCGAGGCATCGACACCGAAGGTCAGCAAAGCCGTGCGCACATCATGCCCCGCCTCAACCGCAGACGCAGCATCGGAACGGTAATAACGGAACACGTCCTTCTGGACCTGAATGTCATGCTCTCCGCAAAGCTCATAGAGTTTTTTGGTCAAATGGTAATCGAACGGCCCGGTCTGGTCCGCCATGGCAAGCGTGACGCCGAACTCCGACGAATTCTGGCCTGGTGCAGTCGTTCCATTATCGATGGCGACCAGCGAGGCAATATCCGGCACAACCACCGCAGAGGCCCCCACTCCAACTTCCTCGCCGATGGTGAACAGCCAATAGCTGTCGACCGGCGTTTCCAAATTGGATCTCTGCATTGCCTCAAGGGCTGCAAGCATTATGGCGACACCCGCCTTGTCATCAAGGTGGCGCGAGACGATAAAGCCATTATCGATGAATTCTGGCGCCGGATCGATGGCGACAATATCACCGACATCGATACCGAGTTGTAGCAGATCATCGCGATTTCGGGCGAGCGCATCGACGCGGAGTTCAACATAAGGCCAGCCGACCGGTTGCGTATCGACTTCCTCATTGAAAGTATGCCCCGAAGCTTTCAACGGCAGGATTGACCCGCGATAGATTCCTTTGCACGAGAAGATGGAAACCCGAGCACCTTCGGCGAAACGCGCGGACCAATTACCGATGGAAACCAGTTCCAGGCGCCCGTTTTCCTTCAGATATTTTACCTGCGCACCGAGTGTATCGATATGCGATACGATCCCGCGCGCCGGTTTCTCGCTCAGACCCGTCCTGCGCGCACGAATAGCACCCCGGCGCGTCAGCATAACCTCAAGCCCAAGAAGCTCCAGCTCTCGCGCAACGTAACGCACGGCTTCGTCAGTAAATCCGGTGGGACTCGGGATGGCAAGAAGCGCCTTCAGTCGTGTTACGAGATAGTCCTGATCGATCATAATTGCGGTCTGCATCTTTCATGTTTCGCAAAACAAGACCCTAACGTCAACGTGTCATCGGCGCCTTGGGGGCGCTTTCGATAACGATCATTAACGCAAAAGGAGCTAAGCAATGGCATCCTCCTTGGGCGATATCCAAATTCCAGTCACAGCGTGAGACGGGGGCTGCCGATTGTCTGTCGGAGCGCTTGAGATTGAACCCTGGAAACGCTAGCGAATCCTCTTGCTTGTGCGAGACATTTAAAAAATCAATGCGCGAAAGTTCCTTATTCCTGGCAAATAGTTTTGACGATCATCGCTGCACATGGGAAAAATAGCGGCTAAGCTCAACGGAGCAACAATACACCCGCGAGATTGTTCATGATCAATGGATGGCTGTCGTGAATCGGGAAATAGTCTGGACGTTGTCATTGTTGATAGTCCTGATTGTCAGCGCGGCCGCGGGCGCATTTTTACGGGTCCGGCTCCCCGCTCCACACCGCAGCAATGAATCCTTGGACTTTCTCCGAATTGTAACTGCACTCCTGGCAACCTTTGTTGCGTTGGTTCTGAGCCTGCTACTGGCTTCCGAACTGGCTTCCTATAACACAGCCTCTCATGACCGTAATCATTATGCCGCAAAACTGACGCAGCTGGATGGCTGCATGAGAGATTTCGGTCACGAACTGGCAGAACAGCGGCAGCAATTGCACGGTTACACAGCGGCAGTCATAGCAAGCACCTGGCCCGACGAACCGCACCCTACAGGCGTGAATTATCCCGACACGTCGCAGTTTCCGCTCGTGGGAGAAGTCCCTGTGCTCACGGGCGTGATGAACGAGATCGGCATTGCATTGGCAGCTTTGCAACCACAAGACTCGCTACATAAAGCGCTTGCGACCCGTTGCAAGGACATCTTCGCCGCTGTCTCCGCAGCCCGCTGGACCGTTATCGAAGATACCCAAGGGGCGCTTTCAGAACCTTTTGTTGGGGTACTGGTGTTCTGGCTCACGATGATGTTTCTCAGTTTCGGCCTCCAGGCGCCGCGAAACTCCCTATCCTTCTGCATCATCGCAATTGCTATAGCGTCGGTAATAAGCGTGGTGTTCGTTATTCTGGACCTTGATCTACCGTATGGTGGAATTTTTGGTATCTCGAGCCACTCGATGCGCCTCACACTTGCCGACATGTTGCGTTGAACAGCGTGTCAGCAGACACATGGGGAGTTTCTCGACCCAATCGTGGTTTCGACTGTTTGCCATTGTAAGAACCGGCCCTGGTTCCAACCTGCTGAAAAAACTGAGCGGCCCACCGATCCTTTCGCTATTTGAATAATCCAATCCCACAAACTGATTGCCAGTCAAGATTCGACATCCTCGCTTAATCATTCGAGTGATATGCTATCGCTGAGCATAATTAATCAGTGCTAAACATCGCTGCGTTAATGGGGGGGTAGTTTGATTCTGGACAATGAACGTCGACAACATCCTGTGGGACAAGGTTTTTTTCATTCTGGCTTCATCCTTGAAGACAGAGAAATTCGCCTGTCTTATGTGTATGACTGCGGCTCTATGGCTGCATACAAGGGTGAACGCGACCGGGAGATCGATAGCTTTCATCGCCAAGCTGCAAATTTAAAAACGCTGGATCTACTTTATCTTTCCCATGTTCATGCCGATCATATAAACGGGGTCGAAAAGCTATTAGAAACGGATGCTATCGCTCATGCCCTGGAACTGGACACAGTATGCTTGGCCACATTTCCGCTATGACGTGTCTGCACTCGCGGCACTGGAACAGCGATTTCTGCTCTCCTCCGGCGAAGTCTCGGCGCTGTGCGTCACATCGATCCCGATGACCGCGATCGGCTGCGCATCGAACTAACGGTTTCTAGCCAGCCATCAAGTTTCGCCGATGACTTTGAACGGATCATAGATTGAAAGTCCCAATGGCCTTGCGGGCAGCAACCAGCTTCGGAACGTTCACTTCGATTGCCGCGACAAGGATTGCCTCGGATTTTGCCAGGTCTTCGCGTGCGGCGGTCACGAGTCGAGCAATAACATGCGACGAGGGCGTGCGCGCAAGTCCGCTCTGGCCTGCCTTCTCAGCCAAAACGTCGACGTTGTGCCCATTGCGAGACCACACCACTCTGCTCTGGGAAGCGTTTTGCTTTCATCTCGAGCCACAGCGAGCCAGCGTCAATGAATCAAAACAAAACTGATTTGGGAACCGCTGTCGATTCAGAATAAAACGGAAACGCTCTAAACAAAAGCTCTCTCCAGCGCCTTGTCAGCGGCAGTTCGAAGCGGATTTTCTTGATCCTCTTTTCACCCCAGCGGTCAGCGGTCCTACTCCGCAATGGCCGAGCTTTGAAACAGCGACAAATAGCGTTCTCCACTATCGGGCAACACAGCGACTATGGTCTTTCCTGCATTCTCCTGCCGCTTTGCAACTTGAAGCGCAGCAGCAATCGCTGCACCTGAAGACGTACCGACCAGAAAGCCCTCTTCACGCGCAACCGACACGGCCGCCCGGCGGGACTGTTCCGTGGTCACAGCGATGATTTCATCAACAACGGTCCTGTCGTAGTTTTCAGGCAGTACGTTTTCTTCGATGTCGGTGACTTTATGGACACCCTCGATGGTTTCAACGCGCGGATTATCGATCGAGGGCACGGAATCCGCCGTCGGCTCCACAAGGATAACACGAAGCGATGACTTCTTTTCCTTTAGATATCTACCCGTACCAGAAATGGTACCGCCCGTACCGACCGTACTCACCAGAATATCCACCGCCCCATCCGTATCACGCCAAATCTCGGGTCCCGTGGTTTCAAAATGGATCGCCGGATTGGCAGGATTGGAACGCTGGCCAGTATAATATGCGTCGGGATTTTCGCTGCGAATGCGATCAAGCACCCTTTGCAGCACTCCCGGCTCCAGCAGTTCGTCATTATCGATCAGGACGATTTCAGACCCGAACTGACGGAGAATATTAATCTTGTCTTCGCTGATCGTATCGCGCAGATAAAACTTTGTCCGGTAGCCCTTTGCAGTGGCAATGGCCGCAATGCCAATGCCGGTATTGCCGCTTGTCAGATCGACCAGAAGATCACCCGGTTTGATTTTACCGCCCCGTTCCGCATACCGAATGATCCCCAACGCTGTCCGATCTTTGATGCTACCAGCTGGATTGAGATACTCGATCTTTGCGAGAAGCCGCGCTGATATTTCATTGCTCTTTTGCAGCCGCGAGAATGAAACAAGGGGTGTATCGCCGATAAGCTCCGAAATGTCATTATATATCTTACCCACGTTCCACTCCCTTTAGGTGACTTACATCAATATTCGGCGCCTAATTTTCACCAGCCAAAGATTTTTATTAAGAAAATTATTTACTTAGTTCGCTAGGCGCGTAGATTTGCACCCCATTGCGGACAGCCAATTTGCATTGATATTCACGTGTCGACGCTACTTGGATCATTAAGAATGATGTCCCCTGTTCGATAGACTGACCGGATTGGTACGAACCTTGCTGACCGCTGCCTTAAGAACCGAGGGTTCCGGTTTTTCATGCCCCAACCATCGGAACCGTATCCAGCCGTTCTGATCCACGAGAAAGCTTGCGCCATCGGCAGTAGGTGTCAGAAGCCGCATGACCACAGCCGCAGTCTGGTCGGAAACATCACATTCTGTCGCGATGCCATTGCTATCGAGAGCAAAGACTTCAAGATGTTTGTCCTCAAGAAGAAGCAGCCAGAAATTGTCGTGTTGCCGCCCGACTTCATGGAGCTTTCCCCCGCAATAAACTGCAATCCGCGGGCTGGATGCCGGGTAAACCGCGCCATCTGGCGCTGGTAGGCTAATTGTCCGGGCAGACGCAATCGTGCGAATATAGTCCACAAGCGACCAAGCTGTTTTTGCATCCAGCACCGATTCAAAACCGGGCATGGATTGACGACTATCTTGTAACTCCTTGCCATGCATTATCGTCCAGAAGAATTCGCCGTCTCGGCGATCCGCAAACAAGGGTGCCGTCAGATCGGGCGGCCATATGGGGTCGCCGGTTGCCTGTTCACCGCGGCCGCGCCCGTCATTACCATGACAAGACGCACAATTGCTTCCAAAAGCTGCAGCGCCCCTCGCGATTGCGATCGACGTATAGGACGTGGGCGAGCGCAGAAAACTCGCCTCATTGGCATCCTGAAGAAACAATTCCGTTCGTGGTGGCTGGAAAAATATCAGACCGGCAAATGCCACAACAATAACCGCCTGCCACCGCCATTTGGGCAGAAACAGACAGCCGATACCGATCAATAGCGCCACCGGCAGCGGCTTGAAACTGCGCCACGCTGCATCGGCAAGAAGCGGATCGCTAAGAATGTTGTCGCGCAGGCGATAGTCAAACGGCCAGATTATATTCTCATGCACAGCAGGCGGCTGCGTTGCCAAAAGAGAGGCGGCGAAAAACACAGCCAGGCCGATTATCATCTCAAAGATCAGGGCATAACGAAGTCCCTGCCCGCTGCGTCCATCGGCGCTCAACCGGAAGCGATTAAGCGCTGCAATCATAAGCATGAAGGCAAGCAGAACGACTTTTATAATAATGATCTTGCCGTAACTGGTGCCGATCAATCCCGGAACTCCACCGGTCAGCACCCATCCGGCAATGGCGGCTCCGGCAATAAGAAATGTAACAAAAACAATGCCGAACCGGGAAAAGCGCCGCGCGACCTGAAGACCTGAATCACGCGAAACGCGCAGAAGCAGATACAGCGGCAGCAGCGATCCGAACCATAATGATCCGGCAATAACATGGGCTGCTACGGCTGATGGCAGCCAAAGGCCGTCGGCGGCAGCGGCATGACCCATGCGCATCTGAAGGCCTAACACCAAAACAGCTATCAAAAACAACAGGATGCGTATGGTCGGAGATTTTTCTGCATGAGGCAGAAGCAAAACCAGGAGCACGATTGCCAAGGCCCGCAGGCACGATGCGATGCCGAACGCTGTGCCCAACAGTCCGCTTGGGAGAAAAGCTAATGCATCAGAAAAACTATTCGCACCAGATAGCAGTGAGAACTGAAGTGGTACCCACAGGGCCAGTCCGAAAGCGCTGACCGCCACGAAATAGCCACAAAATCGGCACCACATTCTCAAAAAAGCCGTCGTTTTGCCTTCGCTTTTTACGCCTGGAACGACCAATATGCGCAAAAATACCGCGCCTGCGAACGTGGCAAGGCCAGCAAGATTGAGGCATCGCACAAGCGCAATGACAATATCAATTCCAGTCATTGCGCCCGGCAACCTTAATTAGTGATCTTGAACTTGAACGAGCCTTCGGTGCGGTGCGTATCGACCGATGCAGCGCCCCACTCGACCGTATAAGTACCCGGCTTCAAAGCTGGCGGTGTGACCGAGAGCGTCTTGGGGTTGCCGTCAATATGTTCAGGCTTACTGGTCTCGATAGTTGCCCCGCTCTCATCCTTGAGGACAAGTTTGCTAAGGCCTAGTTCCAGCGCATCGGTATATTCTATGGAAACAGTGGCAGGCGTTTTATTGAGCACAGCGTCTTCGGCTGGCTCGGACTGTGCGAGATGAGCATGAGCATAAAGTTGCGTCATCGACCCCAATAAAAGGGCCGCTGTAAGAATTGGTTTTTTGAACATTTTTCTTTCCTGATTTTACCAGTCTGCATCCAGCCCGAGATGCGCAAGCGCCTGCCTGCGCAGTTCCGCCAATCGCGGATCGCCGCGATGGCGCGGATAGCTGAGATCCACTTTAAGTTCGGCTTCGATGCTTGCCGGACGGTTGCCAAAGATGATGACCCGCTGCGCAAGGAAAATCGCTTCCTCGACATCATGCGTGACGAGCAGTGTGGTAAAGCCGTTGCGTTGCCAAAGATCGAGAAGCTCAGCCTGCATGGCAAGCCGCGTCAGGGAATCGAGTTTCCCCAATGGCTCGTCCAGAATGAGCAATTTCGGATCATTGACCAGCGCACGCGCCAAGGCTGCACGCTGCGCCATGCCGCCCGAAAGCTGACGCGGATAGGTATTGGCAAAAGCCGACAATCCCACCAGCTCAATTGCTTCATCGATGCGGTGTCCCTGAGTTTTAAGCACGCCACGCGCCTGAAGCCCCAAAGCCACATTGTCCCGCACCGTGCGCCATGGATAAAGTGTAGGGTCTTGGAAGACCACCACGCGCGACGGATTAGGACCGAGGATTTCCTCGCCATCGGCCAGAATCCGCCCTTCACTTGGCGGCTCCAGGCCGGCAGCGAGCCGCAAAAGCGTACTCTTGCCGCAACCCGATGGACCAAGAATGGCAACAAATTCACCCGGTTGCACATCAAGCTCGATGTGGTTGAGGACTGGCAATGACTTGCCTTCAAGACCAAAGCAATGGCTTACTTTTTCAACCTGGATATGAAAGCCACGGCTTTCATTAACGGAAGTGGCGGGCGTTTGTTTGAGGGCAGCATTTACCATTTCACATCCCCCTTCTGCCATGTCAGAACGCGATCACGCACAGTAAAGAGCAGCGTAATCAGACCGGAAAACACAATCGCCATGATGATAAGCGCGCCATAGAGATTGTTATAGGCCGCCCAGCCTTGCGCCCATTGCAGATACCAGCCGAGACCGGACTTGACGCCCATCATTTCGGCGGCGACCAGCACCGAGAAAGATGCACCCAACCCCATGAAAAGACCGACAAAAACATGCGGCAATGCTGCGGGAATTGCGACGCGCAGGATAAGGAACAACTGACTGGCGCCCAAAGTGCGGGCAACATCGTAATAAGCTTTATCGACACTCGCCACGCCCGACCATGTCAGAACCGTAAGCGGAAACCATGTTGCAAGCGCGATGAGAAAGACAGCGGCTGAAAAGCCCGATGGAAAGAAATAGAATGCCATTGGTAATAGTGCAGTCGATGGAATTGGCCCCAGAAACCGTAACACCGGATGAACCCAATAACCGATTGCCTGTACCCAGCCGATGGAAACACCCGTCAGAAAGCCGGCAATTGCACCAAGCACAAAGCCGGAGGCCAGCAGCTTGAACGAGTTATACAGGCTGTCGAGCAGACGCGGCCAGTCATCGAGATAGACCTCCAGCAGAGATGATGGCGGTTGGAAGAACGGCACCGGGAGCACTGCAAACTTGGCCGTAAGCAATTCCCATACACCAAAAAATATCGCCAGAGCCGTCAGCCATGGCGACCAGTAAACCAGCCGTTTGCCAAATACCGGATGGACCGCAACCAATGCCGCACCGACTGCCAGAAGGATCGTCCAGCCGATGAACACGCCATTGGTTTCACGAACGTAAAGCGGCTCTGCAAAGCCAACCACCACATTGGGAAGGAAGAAGGAAATCGCGCTGACGATAGCCCAGGCGACCACCGCCACAAACGGCCATAGCGAGCGGCGAAGTGCGGAGGGCAGAGCCTCCCGCGCATCGCCCTTGGACGAGATATAGACTGTGTCAGGTGATGACATTGGCGACGATCTTTTCGGCAAATGTATCCGTATTGGTATTTGGCCGGATGACATTGATGATCTTGAGTTCGTCCACGAACAAAGCGACGTCCTTACGCAGCGCGTCACCTGTTGAATGGTGATCATGCGTGTGGCTGCGCAGGATACGCGCCACATCAGTTGCAGAGACATTGCCCGGAACGAACGGAGCGAAGATTTCCGCACTTTCATCAGGATGGGCCGCAGTCCATGCCTGAGCCTCCACGATGGCACGCGAAAGCGCTCCAGCGACTTCCGGTTCATCGCGGACAAGGCTGCCACGCAGGCCAAGCACGCAGCACGCCGAGTTGACATATTGTCCGTCAAGATTGGTTGCGACTTCCTTCAGGCCATCGCGTTCGCGCTGTAGGAAGGCATGAGGGTCATCGCCAGCCACCGCCTGCACTTCGCCCTTTTTCAAGGCCTCTGCAAAGAGGTCGGCAGGATATTGCAGCCATTCGATTTCGGTATCGGGATTAATGCCTTGCTTGGCGGCCTGAATGGCGAAGAAATTGCGGATCGGGCTTGCCTGATCGCTGACAGCAACCTTCTTGCCCTTCAAGTCCGCAATCGAATTGATGCCGGAATCCGGCGCTGCGAGAAGGCGCATACATCCTCCATGCGTACCGACTGTCAGCGACACGTCAAAACCCTGCTCCAATGGCTTGAGCCAGCGCAGCGCCATGCCGATGCCGCCATCCGCCTTGCCGGTCGCGATTGCCTGTAGCAACTGATCTGTCGGACCGGAGAAATTCACCGGCTCAACAGTCAGACCATATTTTTCAAACAGCCCCTGTTTGAGCGCAACCGAAATTGGCGACTGACAAACAGCGGTCTGCCCCCACGCCAGCTTGATCACTCTCGGTGATGATGAGGTACTTTGTGCAAAGGCCCTGCGCACCAGGCCACCGGAACCGCCAACCGCTACAGCACCAACACCAGCCGCAGAAATTCCCAGAAAAGAACGCCGGGAAAGATGAGATTTCTTACTGTCGGAAGCCATTAATTCACCCCAATTAAAATTATATATTTTATCTTATTGATACAATTAAAAATATGTCAGAAATTTATATTTAAAATCCCCAGATCAATTGGAAATTGTTTTTAAATATAATCGACTTTCTCTATCGTATAATCTGAATTTATATTTTCAAATCTCGGCATCTTTATCGGAACCATCTTCATAAGGCCATCTACCACTAATCGCCGTCTGGAAAAGCACCAGGGAGGATCGCGAAGATGCTTCACAACGCAATCCCGTTTCCCACATGCGTGAACTGATCTGAAAATCTAGGGCGCCTCGCCGCGCAGATGGCTCGACAGGAAACCCAGATTATCCTGGCCCCAGTAAATTTCGCCGTCATAAATGTAGGTCGGAAATCCGAAGACGCCTTTTTGGGTTGCGATCTCACGATCGTTTCGCCATTTTTCCTGAACGTCGCTATCCTGCTCGCGTGACAAGAGATGATCACCGTCGAAGCCTAAGGCATCGGCCACCGCGCTCCGCACAATTGATTGTCCTATATCCTTTGCTTCTTCCCAGAAGGCCTGTTGCAGTGCCCGCGCCAGTTGCAACCAGTTTTGGCCGTCAAGATAAGCAGCTATTACCAGATAAGATGCGGGCGTCGGGTCTCCCAGCGCAGGACGATTTTCCACCAGCAAGGGCTTACCGCGAAACTTCGCCCATCGTTTCAGATCACGAGAGCCGTAGGCACGGCGCGCGTCGGGACGGTTTCTGGCAAAAATCCCGCCATTCTCCTCAATGATAGTAGTCAGATACGGCTTGATCTCGACCAGATGTCTTGCGGCCAGCTCTTCCAGTGTATCTAGTCCGAGATAGGACCACGGCGACCCGAGGGAAAAGAAATACTCAACAGTTTTTGTCACTTTCGATCCTTCAATTGCATGGAAACAACGTCCCGGTTCAGTTGAACTTCGGCAATCCAGGCGGATTTGTCTCGGAACGGGGAAGCGCTTCTTCCTCCAAATGCCAGCGTTTGAGAATTTTGGCATAGGTCCCATCTTCAATCAGCCCATTGGTGGCGACTGTCAGCGCGTCAGCCAGGCCACTTCCCTTGCGGGTTGTGATCGCAACATCAGAACGATCCGGCCACCCGGCGCTCAACGTCCCGACCCTTTTGATGTTCTTGTCACGTGCTGCAATGAAAACGAGTTGGGCGTGGGGTTGCACGATCACATCCGCGCGGCCCGACCGGAGCGCGAGCAGGCTTGCTGCCTCATCGTCGTAATATTGAAGATCAATAGGCTTCAGACCCGCCGCCACATTCTCCTCGCTCCATTTTACGAGAATGCGCTCCTGATTTGTCCCCGCCCCAACGATGATGCGCAAACCAGCAGCATCCTTTGGTTCTTTGATGGAGGTGAACGGACTGTCCGACTTGACGAAGAACCCATGCAGGCCCTGCCGATAAGTTGAAAAGTCAAATTTTTCCTTGCGTTCCTCGGTCACGCCAACATTCGAGATGACGGCATCATACTTGCCGGAAGCCAGCCCCAGCGGCCAGTCAATCCATGCCACCGGAACGAGCTCCAGTTGCAGGCCCAGACTTTCAGCGATCGCAGAAGCATATTCCGGATCCGCGCCGACGACCGTTCGCGCATCAGTGGCATAACTGGCCAGAGGCGGGCCACCCGGAGCCACGGCTACAGTTAAATTACCCGGCGCAACGAATTTGAAGCCGGGGGGAACGGCTGTCACAGCGGTCTCATTCTTCTTCGTGTGAATACGACCAGGTTGCTCTGGAGAGAGGTCGAAACCGTCCCCTGCCATTGCCGTCAGAACCGGAAATGCCACCCACGCAAGGGCCGCGATTAACAGAGCTCCTGCTCTCATGTAAATTTCTCCAATATCGCAGAAATATGCGGGTCGGTTCGCGTCCCCTCAAACCAACCCGCCTCTCACCTTTCAACTTACGAGCCGCTCTTTGGCAGTCCTTGCGGATTGGTTTTCGCTTCGGTGATTGCTTCCGGTCCGAGATTCCAGGTTTCCAGAACCTTCTGATATGCCCCGCTGGCGATCAGATCGTTGAGAACGCCGGTCAGCGGCTGGGCAAGGCCACTTCCCTTGCGCGTCGTGACAGCGATTTCAGCCGTAATTGGCCAGCCCCCACTCACAGTGCCGACGAGCTTCGTCTTGCCATTAATGCCCGCAGAGTAAGCTTGGGTAGCATTCACGCTGAAAACAGCGTCGGCGCGTCCGCTCTGGATGGCGAGATCCTTGACCGCATCGTCATCGTAATATTGAACCTCGATGGGCTTCAAACCGGCAGCGACATTCTGGCGATCCCATTCCAGCAGGATTTTCTCCTGATTGGTGCCAGCATCGGTGATAACCCTGAGGCCCGCAATATCTGCCGGAGACTTGATCTCGCTGATCTTGCTGTCCGACTTCACGTAGAAGCCAAGCTCATCCTTGCGATAGGTGGAGAAATCGAACTTCTCCTTGCGTTCTTCCGTCACCGTCACATTCGAAATCACCGCGTCGAACTTGCCGGAAGAAAGCCCCATCGGCCAGTCGGCCCATGCGACAGAAACCAGTTCCAGCTTGAGACCCAGACTATCGGCGATGATCTGCGCCAGATCGACGTCATAACCGATGACGGTCTTTGAATCCGACGCATAGTCATGTAACGGCAGATGTCCGCTGGTGCTGATGCCGATGGTCAGAACACCATCCTTGACGAACTTGAAGTCCTTGATCTCCTCAATGCGCTTGTCGATCTTTTCGACACGCAGCCGGTTCGGTTGTTCCGGGCTGAGATCGAATTTCCCCTCGCTTCGCGCAATACCGGAACCAAACAGCCCGATCGCGATAATCCCGGCGGTCCAGTAGGCTGCCTTTCTGATAAATGTCATTTCCCGTCTCCTTGTTGTGTCAGTTCTTCCGGCACCGGTTCAAAGAACCTTGGCCAGAAATTCGCGTGTGCGCGGATGCTGCGCGTCGTTGAAAATGCTGGACGGCGGACCGGCCTCTACAACCTGTCCGGCTTCCATAAAGACAACCGTGTCCGCAACTTCGCGCGCAAAGCCGATCTCATGGGTGACGATCACAAGCGTGGTCCCGGTGCGGGCAAGTTCCTTGATGACGTCGAGCACCTCACCAACCAGTTCCGGATCAAGCGCCGACGTCGGTTCGTCGAACAGGATGACCTTCGGACGGAGCGCCAACGCCCGGGCAATCGCCACGCGCTGCTGCTGCCCTCCTGACAATTGGCGTGGATAGGCTTCAGCCTTGTCACCGAGGCCAACGCGCGCCAGCAGATCAAGCGCCAGCCGGATCGCTGCATCGCGTGCAAGGCCGCCTACCTGAATCGGCGCTTCGATAATGTTTTCCAGGACCGTCATGTGCGGAAATAGATTGAAGTTCTGAAACACCATCGCGATATCGGCACGACGCTTTAGAATGTCCTTTTCCTTCAGCTCATAGAGCGTATCTCCATCTTGACGGTAACCGACCAGTGCCCCATCAACGGAAATGAAGCCCTCATTCACACGCTCCAGATGATTGATCGAGCGTAGTAGTGTGGACTTACCGGAACCGGACGGGCCGAGAATTGCCGTCACGCTGCCTGCCGGAAAGGACAGTTCCACATGGTTCAGCACCGTGTTCGTACCGAAGCGCTTGGAAATATCGTGGATATGAATAGGTGCGCCCGCAGACATTGTGCCGGCATCGCCGAAACCGGCGACTGGAACCGTCCTGTGTACTTGTCCCGACAGCCCCGAGGTCAACGGCAAGGAGCGCTTGTAGCGATTGAAGAAGGTCTGGAATGGCAGGGGAACGGGATTGCGAACCGCGCCCTTCGCGAAATAGCGCTCGATGTAATACTGCGCCACAGAAAGCACGGTCATGATGACCAGATACCAGACGGTCGCGACCATCAGCAGCGGAATGACTTCCAGATTGCGCCTGTAGATCACCTGGACCGTGTAGAACAGCTCAGGCAAGGCGAGCACATAGACCATGGAAGTGCCCTTGGCGAGACCGATAATCTCGTTGAAACCCGTCGGAAGGATGGAGCGCATGGCCTGTGGCAAAACAATTCGCAAGGCTTGCCGGGTGCGCGGCAGGCCAAGCGCCGCAGCGGCTTCATGTTGCCCCTGATCGACGGAAAGGATGCCGCCGCGCACAATCTCGGCGAAAAAGGCGGACTGGTTCAGCGTCAGACCGAGAAAGGCAGCTGCAAACGGCGTCAACAATTGCACCGTCGGGTAATCGAACAATACGCGATCCGTGAAAGGCACACTCAGCGTGATGTTCGCATAGAGGTAGCCGAGATTATTCAGGATGAGCAGCAATACAATAAGGGGTATGGAGCGCAGCAACCATATATAGCCCCAGGACAGACCCGAAAGCAGAGGCGACCTCGATACACGGGCTAATGCCAGCAGCGTACCGAGAATGGAACCTGATACGGCCGCGAGCGCTGTTAACAGCAGTGTTCGCCCGAGGCCGACCAGTACCGGTTCGGCAAAGAACCATTCCGCAAAAACGTTCCAGCCCCACTGTGGATTGGTAAAGATCGAATAGAGCACAAGGCCGATCACGATGGCCGCGAACACGCTGCCGGCTAAACGTGCTGGATGCTTTGCCGGAACGATCCTGTAGCGCGAATAGTCCTGCTTGCGCTCCACCGAACGGGTTGCAATCTGCACGTTTGTGAATTCTGTCGTTACTGCCATCTGGTCGTTCCTTGGCCTTCAGCCCTGTGATGAAATTCACGGGTTGGCGATTTGTTGACGGTCCGTGATGCGATGATCAGTGCCGCGCCCCAGCGGAGCGCACAGATGGCCGATCTCCTTTTCAAAGGGCAGCGTCTTGTAAATTTCAGGATCTGCACTCGTGTCGAAAAGCGCCGTATACCCGTTGTTGAGATAGAGACCTACGGCTTCCGGCTGACGAAAGCCCGTCGTCAGGTAGATGCGGGAATAGCCCTGTCTTGCTGCCTGCTCTTCCAGTTCCACGAGAAGCTTGCGCGCCAGCCCCTGTCGCCGCAGATCCGACCGGGTCCAGATACGCTTGAACTCCGCAGTACGTGCATCAAAAGCCTTGAAGGCACCGCCGCCGATGGTTTCACCGTCCCGGATCAACAGCAAAAAATTACCGCTGGGTGGCGCAAATGCTTCGGGCGGATAGCGGTTCATTTCCGCCGCTGCACCTTCCGCGTTGAAATATGTGCCGTAACGGCTGTCATATTCATACAGAAGTTCATCGATGAGCGGCTTTGCACGCGGATCAAGAGAACTGGTATACAGAAAGACATCGCTCATCATCATCACCGTCTGTTTTCATTGAGAAAGGCTTCGGCGAGCTGCACCCAATAGAGAGCGGCTGGCGCGATGATCTGATCGTTGAAGTTGTATTCGGCACTGTGCAGCGGCGCGCTGTCGCCGTTACCGATGAAGAGATAGCTGCCAGGCTTTGCCTGCAACAAGAAAGCAAAATCCTCGCTGGCAGTGCGCGGCGCAAATGCGCCCTCCAGGACATCATCCCCGAACGCATCGGCTGCAACCTTGCGGGCGAATGCGGTCTCCTCAACCGGATTGATGACAGAAGGAAAGCCCAACCTATAATCGACCTCCGCAACGCCACCAAAACTTTCAGCCTGAGCGCGAGCAAGCGCCGGGATACGTACTTGCAATCCGCGCCGCACCTCTTCGCTGTAGGAACGGATCGTCAGTTGCAGTTCCACCGAACCAGGAATGACGTTTGAAGCTTCGCCGCCATGGATGGAGCCAACCGTGACAACCGCCATTTCACGCGGATCGACATTGCGCGAAACAATACTCTGCAAGGCAGTTATGAGAGACGCAGCGGCGACAACAGGGTCGACAGCATTGTGCGGTTCAGCTCCATGACCACCCTTGCCGACGATCTTGATGACAGCCTTGTCCACGGATGCCATAGCCGGTCCGTTGACAAACCCGAAACGTCCAGCAGTGACACCCGGCCAGTTGTGCAATCCGAACACCGCATCGACGGGAAACTGCTCGAAAAGCCCTTCGCTTATCATCTTGCGCGCTCCGGCGCCGATTTCCTCTGCTGGTTGAAAGACAAGATCGAGCGTACCGCTGAAATCGCCCTCCTCGGCCAGATATCGTGCGGCGGCGAGCAAGATCGTCGTGTGCCCGTCATGGCCGCAAGCGTGCATCACACCCTTGTTTCGGCTGGCGTAGTCAAGCCCCGTCGCCTCTTCTATCGGCAGAGCATCCATATCTGCCCGGATCGCGAGACGGCGCCGACCTTCCCCCCGGGGCAAGGTCGCTACCACGCCGGTTCTCGCAATTCCCGTCGTGACGTCATAACCCCAGGAGGCGAGTTTTGACGCAACGAGACGACTCGTGCGATGCTCATGGAAAGCGAGCTCCGGATACTGATGTATGTCATGGCGAAGCGCTATGAATTCATCGAGATGCGCGGCAATGGCTTCTCTCGCGGCATCAAGCCTGTTGCGGGGTCGGGAGGTAACATCCATGAAACCGGCTCCTCAGGCCCGCGCAGCCTTGTTTACCGGTTGATCCACAGCCGACGAATAACGGCTTTCGCGGAACGGCAGCCCAAGATGATCGCGGAGCGTTTCACCGGGCAGTTCCGGGTTGAAATAGCCCCGCTTTTCCAGGATCGGCAGTACATGTTGAATGAAATCGTCGAGACCTTCCGCAATGACGGGAAAGCCGAGAATGAAACCATCGGCAGCTTCGCTTTCCACCCAATTGATCAGTTCATTGGCGATAGCGTCCGCAGTTCCAATGAAGGCAGTGCGTGGTGTCGCGACATCGAGTGCGATCTCGCGTAATGTGGCACCGGTTTCCCTTGCCGTCTTCTTGATGCGATCTGTCGTGGCGCGGAAACTGTTCTTGCCGATTTCACCGAGTTCAGGGAAAGGCTCGTCGAGCGGATAGATGCTGAAATCGTGATGGTCGAAGAAGCGACCGAGATAAAGCAGCGCCTCATCAACCGAAACCAGATTACGGATGGCTTGATACTTCTCCTCTGCTTCTTCCTGCGTACGCCCGACAATTGGGCCGATACCGGGAAAAATCCCAACATCAGAAGAACTGCGGCCTTGAGCGACCGCGCTTTGCTTTACCTGCCTGTAGAAGGATCGCACGTCCTCAATCTTGGTGCCGTTCGTAAACACTGCATCGGCATGTTTACCGGCAAGCCGGATGCCGGAATCCGACGATCCAGCCTGAAACACCACCGGCTGCCCCTGCCTGGAGCGACTGATATTCAGCGGGCCTTCGACATTGAAAAAGCGCCCTTTGTGATTGATGCGATGTAACTTATTCTTGTCGACATAGACACCGTTTTCGCGATCGCGGACGAAGGCATCGTCATCCCAGGAATCCCATAGCCCTTTGATGACGTCGAGATATTCGTCTGCTATTTCATAGCGCAATTCATGCTCGGGATGCGGGCGCCCGTAATTGCGGCCTGAGCCTTCCAGCGGTGACGTGACTGCATTCCATCCGGCGCGTCCGCCGGAGATAAGATCAAGTGACGCAAACTGGCGTGCAATGGTGAACGGGTCGCTGTAGGACGTCGATACGGTGCCGACCAAGCCAATTTTCGATGTGGAGGCCGCGAGTGCCGAAAGGATCGAAATCGGTTCGAAACGATTGAGAAAATGCGGTATCGACTGCTCATTGATGTAAAGTCCATCAGCAACGAACGCAAAAGCGATCCCTGCTGCCTCCGCCTTGCGTGCGGCATTGACGAAAAACTCGAAATTGGTGCTCGCATCGGCAGGGCCGCTGGGATGCTTCCATGCGTTCATATGACTGCCAGGCCCCTGCAGCATGACGCCAAACGTGATTTGTTTTCGTCCACTCATGTCATTTCTCCAAGGAAGTGTTCCGACGCCAGGCGTCTATCTCGGGGCTCCCGGTGGCGCCGCAATCGCACCGAGCGACTTGCCATTTTCCATCTGAAACAGCCTAAACACACACTCGCGCATCCGTAAGAAAAGTAATTCTATAATTTTTATATACTTTGAAATTGCGAGGCAGCCTGAAGCGGTGCGGTGCAGAATAGAATGGAGCCAATCGGGGAGAGAGATTGTGAGATCGTTCTTTTTTGCGGGGTAACGGGTTCAGGAAAGGCAGACTGAAAAACGCGGATATCGAGGCGTCTCATCCTTGAGGCAGAGCGCTCAGCGCCCCTTTCAAACATCGATACGAGCTATACCTGCATCTTCATCATCGCGTTGCTCCGTTTCATCATTGAAGCGCGATAATCATCGTCTCTGCTTTATTATTATATGTCGCCCTCACCGTGCGAAATCGGCCAAACCCGCGCTACTGCGACACTCGGCCAATTACGGTAGGCTATTAATTCTCTCGATTTCATGCAAAAGCAGCCTGGCGAAACATCGGCGGAGTGCACATGCTCACCAAGAAGGGCAAGTATGGTTTGAAGGCTCTGGCTCACCTCGCGGCGCTTGCGCCGGGTGAAAGCGCCTTTGTCGCGGAAATTGCCGCTCGGAACAATATTTCCAAGAAGTTTCTCGACGCCATCCTGCTGGAGTTGCGCAATGACGGGATTCTCCGGTCGAAGAAAGGTCCCGGCGGCGGTTACAGTCTTTCCAAACCGGCATCCGAAATTACCATCGGGCAAGTCGTCCGCGTTCTCGATGGGCCGCTGGCGCCAATCCGCTGCGCCAGCCGCACGGCCTACGAGCCATGCGACGATTGCGAGGATCATCGCGCTTGTCAGGTTCGCCGTTCCATGCTGCTGGTGCGCGAAGCAATAGCTGGCGTTCTTGATACAATGACGCTCGAACAGTTTGCACGCAATGGCGGGCTGGAAGATGATGGTTCTGCACCCGCATGGGCGCAGCTAAGTGCCTGAGAGCGCATCGAGAAGGCGATAGCCCCCATTGTGATAGAGGAGAGGATCACCTGAGCCGGTGACGATCTTCAGAACGCGCCCGATCACGATCGCATGGGTATGCCGCTCGATGACATCTTCCACGGCGCAATCAACCGAAGCCAACGCACCGGCAAGAGCCAGCGCACCGCTTTCGAGCGCATACCAATCAGCATCCGCATAGCGTTCAACGCCCTTGATGCCACCCTTGCCAGCGAAACGATCGGCAATGGACTGCTGGCCGGAAGACAGCACATTCACGCAGAAATGGTTATGGCGACTAATCGCCGTCCAGACCGACGAACCCCGATTAATGTTTACGATAATCGTAGGCGGCTCAACCGAAAGCGCAGTGGCTGACGTTACAGTCGCCCCGGTGCGCCCCTCATCGAAACCCGCTGTAACAACACTCACGCCGCCTGCAAGCTGACGCATTGCTGCCTTGAGCTCACCTGGAGAAACTTCGATATCTACCGGTTCTTCGATATATTGCTCAATACTTTCGCGGAGATATGTAACCGTTGATCCCATGTCTGTATTTTACTCCCGATTTACCATTCCCTGCACGGTAGCAGCGACCGGAAGATTGGCCGAGAATGCACTTTCTATATTCTACTGACTTTGTAGAAAATTAAAGCCTACAGCTAAAACAGAGTGAAAGCGGGTCCGGTCAAAAAACAGGTTCACGGGAACCGCTCTAATTCATCGTTTTACGCATTATCCGACGCATCGAAGCAGGACCAGAAATCAGTCCGGTGAACTGGTTTCCCGTCCGTGCGCTTCGCCCTTTTGCTGGCAATACTATGAATGTAGGGTGACGCGATTGCGCTGCTACCAATTGCATTTGGTGATCACGCTGACAAGCCGAGATTTTCTTTCAGTGTTTCTCCGGTATACTCGCCACGAAGCACGCCTTTTTCCTGAAGAATTGGAACGACTTTCTCGACAAATTCGTCGAAGCCACCAGGCGTGAGATGGGGCGCAAACACGAACCCATCTGCCGCATCCGCTTGCACATAGGCGTTGATTTCCTCGGCAATTGTCTGCGGGGTGCCGACAAACTGCTGACGCGCTGTTACTTTGATAATAAGGTCACGAATGCTGAGCTTTTCCCGCTCTGCCAACTCGCGCCATGTTCGAGCGGTTTCAATGCGGTCATCGTAGCGTGCTGCACGACCCAAAGCCAGCTGCTCATGCGCAACATCCGGCTCCAGTTCCGGCAACGGCCCATCTGGATCGTAAGCGGAAAGATCGCGGTTCCACACCTGCTCCAGAAAGGTGATCGCGGATTTCGGGCTGACCTGCTGCAAACGGATTTCGCGCAGCTTTTCCTCCGCATCCTCTTGCGTGTCACCAAGGACAAAGGTTGCTCCCGGGAGAATTTTGAGTGAATTCGGGCTGCGCCCGTAGCCAGCCAAACGCTTCTTCACATCGCGGTAGAACGCCTGCCCTGCTTCCAGCGTTCCGTGACGGGAGTAGATGACATCAGCGTGGCTTGCGGCAAGTTCCCGCCCTTCCTGCGAGTCGCCCGCCTGCGCAATGACCGGCGCGCCTTGTGGCGGCACCAGATCTGAGCGACCGGCGATGTCGAAATGCTTGCCCTTAAAAGCAAAATCGCCGCCAGCCCATATTCTCTGCGCGGCGTCGATAAATTCTCGCGCGCGCTCATAGCGCTCCTTGAAAGGCAAATGATCGCCACGCCGGAAGTTTGCGCCAGTAAACGCGCCTGGCGATGTCACCACATTCCAGCCAGCCCGCCCGCCGGAGAGAGTGTCAAAGGTCGCCAGCTGCCGCGCAAGCGCATAAGGCTCGTTGAACGTGGTCGTCAGTGTGCCGATCAGCCCCACATTTTCGGTGATCGCAGCGAGCGCGGTAAGAATAGCCAGCGTATTGGGACGGCCAGCAACATCAAGCTCGTGAAGCTTTCCCTTTTGCTCGCGCACGCGCAAGCCTTCCGCAAGAAAGATGAAATCAAACTTCCCGCGCTCAACCGTTTCGGCAAAATGCTTGAACGACGAGAACTCGATCTGGCTACCCGCTGCCGGATCACTCCATACGGTGAAATTGTTGACGCCCGGAAATTGCGCTCCAAGAATAACCTGCTTCAGCTTTGTCATTTTCCCGGTTCCTTCGCTCATGCGGCTGTGGAGTAACGATTGATTGCTTCCGGCAAACCGAACCGCGCTCGCAGCGTAGTGCCTTCGCCGTTGTGAACGAGCTTGTGAACCTGCAATGCGGGCAGCAGTTCTTTGAGAACGAAATCGCTTTGCGATTGCGGATCAGACAAGAGCAACCGTATGCCTGAAGCGCCCAACTTTTGGCTCTCAGTAACCGCATCAATTATTTGCTGAACACTCGGTTTGTCAGAAAGCGTGATGTCGGTGACGACAAACGGCGCCGGGCGATCATGCACGGATGCGCCCGCAGCTCTGATAAGCTGTTCATCTGCTGGAACAAAAACCACATCCGCACTGCGAGCGATGTTCAGCTCATCAAGGTTTGAAAGTGCGGCCGCTACAATCGGCTGGCCCTGCGGTGGACGCGGGGTGATCGAAGGCCCAAGAACCCTGAAATTGTCGCTTTCAAAGTTGATGTAATGCAGTTTGGATGCATCCAGAAAACGTTGCGTTTTCTTGTCATGGATAACGGCATCGTCTTCCCAGCTATCCCAAAGCCTCCGAATAACTTCGATTGCGTCTTGAGTGTCCGTTTTAAGCGCCTGTTGATCAAGCGAAGGATAACCATCCAATGCACCCAGCGCTTTGCTGGCTTCCAGATTGCGCTGGTTTGTGAGCCACTGGACAAGAAGTCCAGCACGCCCTTCGCTGACATAATCGAGCGTCGCAATGGCGGTCGAAAGGTGGAAAGGTTCCAGAAAATTCAGCGGCGCACCGGCGATGACACCAATATTGCTAAGACGCGGTGCAAGCCAGTTTGCCAGCAAGAGGGCGTCCAGCCCATCGCCGCCCTTGTGTGCAAACTCATCTTCCAGTGTCAGAAATGTAACGGCACCATCGAACGATTTTGTCAGCTCCGTCCAGAACTGCCGTGATTGCTTGAGGCTGGTTTGAGGTGCGATTGCGGCGCTGAGACCCACCCCCAGAAGCAGGGCTTTAGACTGCGTCATGATTGAATTCCGATCGTAGTTGAATGGTTTGGATACCTAGCCAGCGCGAACAACGCTCAGCTCTGGCTTGCTTGGGGCCGACGCAGGAAGAAGCCGCGCAAAATCTGTGAGTATTTGCGCATAATCCGCGGCATGAAACTCATAAGGCAGCTCCAACCGAAATTCGGAGACAAGCGGCAAAACAGGATCGGCTGCGAGTGTTTCCAGAATTTGTTCTGTCGTGCCCACAATATCGGGCAGAAACAGCGTGCGGCGCGGACCATGGGCAAAACCCGTTCGCTTGTCGCGATCTGCCGCAAATTCCGCGTAGCGACGTCGCGCATCGGGACTTGCGCTGTCCGTGGGCAGGATCACCCGGCCAAGTGCAACACGCGGCGCACGGTCATGCACCCACTCCTGACGGAACCTTTCTATGAGTGCTTTCTGGGCCGTCAGAAAATCATCCGTGTTGTCACCGCTGACAATGTTTCCGGTCAGAAGATTGAACCCAGCCTGACCCGCCCAACGTGCGGAATTCTGTGATCCACCTCCATACCACAAGCGGTTGGGCAGCCCTTCGGCAAAAGGCCTCAAACGGGGAATTTGCGCACTAGCGGCATTGCCCGCTTCGGTTTCGCCCGAAAGCGGTTCTGATCGCAGTGCCTGTGCCAGTTTTTCTGCGCGCGTATGGCTGTAATCGGCAATTGGTGCGGCATCGACTAAATCTGCGATAAGATGAGCGAAAGGCGGCGCCCCCACTGAAACCCCAACATTCAGCCTGCCGTTTGACAGCAGGTCCACAGTTGCAAGATCTTCGGCGAGCCGGAACGGGTTTTCATAGCCGAGCTGGATAACGGCAGTGCCAAGACCAATGCGTTTCGTCCGCTGCGAAGCGGCAGCGAGAAAGGTAGCAGCAGAAGAAATACCACGCTCCAGATGGCGCTGACGCACCCATGCGCTGTTATATCTCAGTCGCTCTCCATGTTCGAAAAGCTGGAGCGTATCCTCTAGCCCCCTTGCGGGATCATTCTCCTGATGACTGCCCGGAACGAGAAAGGCGAAATGTTCGATATGTGAAACGGGCATGGCTTGATTCCCTTCTCACGCAGCGGTTTCGCGATAGCTCTGAAGTCGCGCCAGAATTTTTACTTCCTGCTCCGCTTTGCGCTCTTGCACGCGCTGCGTTGCCTCTTCAAATGAAGCCGATGCGGGATAGAGCGGCGACGATATCGGCTGGCCCAGCTTGGCACCAATGTGCTTCTCAAAAGGCAGCGAGCGATATTGCTGAACATCTAAAGATGTGTCGAAGAGCGGGCGATAACCGAGTGAAATGTAAAGCGCTGTTGCCTCGGGCTGGCGAAAGCCGGTCGAGAGATAGGCGCGCGTGTAACCCAGATCACCGGCACTTTTTTCAAGCGCCAAAACGATACGGCGCGCCAGCCCCTGTCTGCGCAAATGCGGTGCGGTCCATATTCGCTTGAGTTCGACGGTTTCTTCGTCATGGCTCATATAGCCGCCACCGGCAATGGTTTCACCATCGCGCTGCAGCAAATGGAAACCGCCAAGTGGCGGCGCAAACACCTCCGCGGGATAGCGCAGAATTTCACTGCGCGCCCCGCCCGGCCGATCCAGATTCGCATAACGGCTATCATATTCATGAACCAGACCGTCAATAAGCGGCTGTGCGGCAGGGTCCAAAAGAGAAGACTGGACGATAATATCAACCATAGAAAGCCTCCGCTGAAACAAATCCTGTCCAACCTGTGTTGTGTGGAGGCAAAGGCCGCCATCGAACAGGGTCTCCTTTAACGGTGCCTCGTTGCTCGCCCGTTTGCACGGCATGAACGTTTAATGAGCGTGCAAATATTGGAAGATCGTTGCTCGATTAATATTCTATAAAAAACATAGATTATCTCCTCATTGAAGTTGTTGGTGAGGATCAAATGCCCTACGCGCTCAGTTTTCTCGATAAAAGTCCCATTCATGATGGCGAAGCAGCCCAGGCGGCGCTGACCCGCACGATAAAGCTTGCGCAGAAAGCAGAAGCTGCAGGCTTTCACCGTTTCTGGGTGGCAGAGCACCACAACTCACCGGGGCTTGCCAGTTCGTCACCGGAGGTACTAATCGGCTTTTTGCTGGCCCACACCCAGCATATCCGGATTGGTTCGGGCGGTGTGATGCTGCAGCACTACAGCGCTTATAAAGTCGCTGAGAACTTCAACCTTCTTGCTTCGCTTGCCCCTGGACGGGTCGATCTGGGGGTCGGAAAAGCGCCCGGAGGTCTGCCGCTTTCAACCCGCGCCTTGCAAGGCGCTTATGACCCGGACCGAAAACCATCCTTCCAAAAGCAACTCGCAGAGCTCGATGGCTTTCTCGATCATGGTTCTGAAAAATCAGATGATGATAAGGGCATCGCCGCATATCCGGTGCCGCCGCAAAAACCTGAACGTTTCCTGCTGGGTGCGAGTGTCGAAAGTGCTGAACTTGCGGCTCACCTTGATTGGAACTTCGTCTATGCCGGCCATATTCAGGGCGATCCGGCAGCGATCGAAGAAGCGGTTGACGCCTATCGGGCAATCGCGAACCGTCCTGCCGTGTTAGCGGTCAGCGTTATCGTTGCTGAGAGCGACTCTGAGGCAGAAAAACTGGCAGGTGATATTCGCCGCTTCCGTGTTGCGGTCGAAGGCCTGCAGCCGGTCAATGTGGGGAGTCACGAACAGGCGCTTGAATATGTGCGGCAGGCCGGCGCCACACAATACAGCATCGAAGAGCGCACGCCCCGTGTCATTCGTGGAACAGCCTCGCAAGTTCACACGGAACTTCAACGTCTGCACCGCGAGTTGAGTATCGCTGAGTTCGTTATCGACTGCCCTGTTTCCGAAGGCAGCCAACGTCTCAAAACCATTGAGCTGCTTGCCAATAGTCGCCCTGCAATCGCGGCATAACACTCTCCCAATTCCCGACACTGGATATTCAACGTGATTACGAGACGAGATTTTCTGGCTGGCGCAAGCGGTATTGTTCTAACTATCGCCACCGGAGCTGAAATCGCTTTGACGGAAGCGCGTGCCGAACCCGTGAGGGGCGGTTCGCTCACATGGGGCGTCGAGTCGGAGCCAAGCACCCTCAATCCCCATTTGAACGGTCAGGCCAAAGCCAAGCTCATCCTGCGTAACAGCTATGAATCCCTTCTGGCACGCACGCCGGACGGTAGTTACGTGCCCTGGCTCGCCAGGAGCCATGAAGTATTAGAAGACGGCAAGACCTATACGTTCAAGCTCCGCGATGGCGTGAAATTTTGGGACGGCGAGAAATTCGATGCAGCAGCCGTTGCGCTCAACTTTACCAAACTCAAAGAACCTACCTATTCGGGAAGCATCAGTGCGGGCCACGTCGCGCGTGTCAGCGAAGTCACCGCCGTTGACCCGCTCACACTCGTCATCAGGCTTGACCGCGTTTACGCACCTTTCCTGGATGGTGCGGCTGGCATTGAATTGATCTCACCCAAAGCATTCGGGTCTGCCCAGCTAAAGGCCGGTGGAAGAGAAGTCGCGGGAACCGGGCCATTCATAATCGACCGTTATATCAAGGGTCAGGAAATCCGCTTCGTCAAAAACCCGGACTATAACTGGGCGCCTGAAAATGCGGCCCATCAAGGTCCAGCCTATCTGGATGATGTGACCTATCGCTTCCTGCCGGAATCTTCGGTGCGTATCGGCGCACTCACCTCCGGCCAGATCGACGCAGCTGAAGGCATTTCCGGCAATGACGCGCAACTTTTCAAGGATAACCCGGAATTTACCTACCAAACTTCGATCAACACCGGAACGCCTTATACGCTCTACCTCAACGTCAATCGTGCGCCCACTTCTGATGTCAACGTGCGCAAGGCCGTGCTGGCTGCAATTGATGTCGAACGCATTATTCAGTCGGTATATCGCGGAGAACGTGAACGCGCCTGGGGCATCCTCACCCCAGCCGATACTGACTTTTACGACAAGTCCATTGAAGGTACTTACGGCTTTAATCCGGAACTTGCCAACAAGCTTCTCGATGAGGCTGGCTGGACAGAGCGCGATGCCGACGGGTTTCGCAACAAAGACGGCAAGCGCCTGACAATCGAGGTTGTGCAGTCACAATCCACCGTGCGCGACCAGCGGGATATTCTGTTGCAGGCCGTACAGGCGCAGGCCCGGCAGAATGCCGGCATCGATATTGCGCTGCAATATGTTGATGCGGGAACCTATTCCAGCCGCCAGAAAGACGGCGAATACGGCATCATTCCAAATTCGACGACGACGCAGGAAAACGGCGTCACCATCTACTTCCACTATCTGCCCCGCGATAAGGGCGGCTCGATCAACTATAGTCGAACCGAAGACCCGAAAGTCTCCGCATGGCTGGACCAAGGCGCTTCCACGCTCGATTCCAAAAAACGCTTTGAAATTTACGCAGAACTGCAACGTTTTGCGCTGCTCGATCAGGCTTATGGCCTGCCGCTCTATGTGCCTGCCGATCAGATCGTCGCATCATCTCGCGTTCAAGGCATCGGTTTCCGCCCTTTCAAGCGGCTTCCGGAAAACGCCTACGATATCTGGCTTCAAGATTAATTTCATCCTGCTTACGAGAAACCGATACATGTTTAATCGCCGTTATTTTCTCACGCTCGGAACTGCACTTTTCGCGGCAGTCGCACTGCCAAAAATCGCTTTCGCGCAAGATGCCAAACCCATTGAAGGCGGCAAGCTGGTCTGGGGTGTTGAAACCCAGCCGGCGACCCTTAACCCGCAGCTCAACGGTCAGGACAAGACCAAACTCCTGCTGCGAAATTCCTATGAATCGCTGCTTGCGCGCACCGCTGAAGGCGGTTACGTGCCTTGGCTGGCGAAAGACCATGAGATTTCGGAAGACGGTAAAACCTACACATTCACACTGCGGGACGATGTAAAGTTTACGGACGGCGAAAAGTTCAATGCGGAAGCCGTGGTAGCCAACATTACGGCGCTCAAAGACCCGGCTTATTCAGGCAGCACAAGCACCGGGCCTGTTTCGCGCATTGCAGAAGCGAAGGTGCTTGACGAAAATACCGTCAGTTTCACGCTCAAAGGCATTTACGCGCCATTTCTCGATTATATTGCCAGCCTGGAAATTCTCTCGCCTGCTGCATTCAAATCCGAAGAAATCAAATCCGGCGGACCTGAGATTGCAGGAACCGGTCCTTTCATTTTGAAGCGTTATGCCAAAGGACAGGAACTCAATTTCGTAAAAAACCCGGAATACAACTGGGCACCGGCGAATGCGGGTCATCAGGGTCCAGCCTACCTTGATGAAGTGACCTACCGTTTCTTGGGCGAGTCATCGGTCAGAACCGGCGCGCTTACCTCTGGTCAGGTTGATGTCATTGAAGGTGTATCCGGCAATGATGCAGCGCTGTTCAATGACAATCCTGATTTCACCTATCAGACAGCGTTGAACACCGGCACACCTTATTCGCTTTTCCTCAATGTCGAACGGGGTCCGACGCAGGAGCTCAATGTCCGCAAAGCGCTCATTGCTGCGATCGACGTCGATGCCGTACTCAAATCCGTCTATCGGGGTGAGCGCACTCGCGCATGGGGCATCACTTCGCCGATTGATCCGCAGTTTTACGACAAAAGCATCGAAGGAAAATACGGGGCCAATCCAGAACTTGCCAACAAACTTCTCGATGAAGCGGGCTGGACCGAACGCAATGCGGAAGGCTTCCGCACCAAGGATGGTAAGCCGCTGACGATTGAAGTTATTCAGGCGCAGGCAACGGTGCGTGACCAGCGCGATGTTCTCTTGCAGGCTTTGCAGGCACAGGCGCGCCAGAGCGCGGGTATCGATCTGAAGATTGTTTATGTTGATGCCGGGACCTACACAGACCGCCGCAAGACAGGTGACTTTGGCTCGATTGCCAATTCCAACACGCCAACCGACGCCATCGACATAGAACTGCACTACCTGCCACTCGATAAAGGTGGTTATATCAATTACAGCCGCGCTTCAGCACCTGAATTGGCGCAATGGCTGAATGAAGCCGCCTCAACGCTCGATCAGGCCAAGCGGTTTGAACTTTACAGCAAGCTGCAGAATTTCGCCATTCTGGATCAAGCCTATGCCTTGCCGCTCTATGAGCCAGAGGATCAGATTGCTGCTGCAAGCTATGTCAAGGGCATCAGCTTCCGTCCCTTCAAGCAACTTCCTGAAAGCGCATACGACGTATGGCGCAGCGAGTAGCTACGTCTTCCCGCGGATTTCGGCACAGAGGAGCTACAGATCATGGATGCTGAAAATACCACGACCATCGGTCGCGCACCTGCAAGCTGGTTGCCCCGGCGTTTCGGAGTCCCGCGTAACAGTCTTATGGGACAAATCACCCTTCGCATAAGCTCAGGCCTGCTGGTTCTTTGGGCTGCAATCACCCTGAGCTTCATAAGCGTCCATCTCGCACCCGGCGACATTGTCAGCATATTGATAGGCGAGCAGCTGCGCACGCCTGAAGTTGAAGCGGCCATTCGCGCAGAATGGGGGCTGGATGATCCAATCTTCATGCAATACCTGTCCTATCTCGGACGTATTCTGCATGGCGATTTTGGCCGCTCCTATTACCTGCAGACGGATGTCTCGCAGCTTCTGTTTTCTCAGATGTGGCCCACCTTGAAACTTGCCGGTGCAGCACTTGTCGTCGCAATCGTCTTTGCAACTGTTAGCGCTGTTTTGACAGCCGGCAAAAAGCTGCCGCGCTCAATCGCGGCAGGCGTTGAACTGGTGCTCATTTCAACACCATCCTTCTGGCTCGGTATTGTCCTCCTTTTCGTCTTCTCCTTCACGCTCAAGCTATTTCCAGTGTCAGGGGACAGGAATTTTGCGGCACTCATCCTGCCAGCGCTTTCGCTGGGCTTGTCCTTGGGCGCTGTCATTGGACAGGTTCTACGCGAAGGCCTGGAGCGCGCGCTGGAGGAGCCCTTTGCCCTCACGGTGCGCAGCTGGGGGACCAGCAATCTTGTGTTGCGGCTGAGGCACGGTTTGCGCCATGCGTCGCTGCCAGCCGTAACACTCACCGGCTGGCTGATTGGTGGGCTTCTTTCAGGCGCCGTCATTACCGAAGCCGTCTTCGGGCGTCCCGGTCTTGGCCGCATCACGGTTGATGCAGTGCTTTATCACGACCTGCCGGTCGTGCTGGCTGTCGCTATTTTCTCGGCGTTTATCTATGTGGTGATGAGCACCATCGTTGATGTGCTCTATCTGCTGATTGATCCGCGCCTGAGAACCGAAGGCCGGAGATAAGCCATGAGTGTCACCCCCGCACTGGAAACACGCCCGGCGGCAAAGCCGGCTGCCACTAGCTTACCTAAACAGGTCCGATTGGTCCTTTCCAGCCCGACACTGGCACTACCAACGCTCTTTCTAACGCTAATTACCGTTGCAACGCTCTGGCCGGGTTTACTTACAACAGCCGATCCATTGCTAGCGGATCCTCTACAGGCACAATTGCCGCCTTCGGTAGATCATTGGTTTGGTACTGATCATCTGGGCCGTGACGTGTTTTCACGCGTGGTTCACGGTGCGCGTTATTCCGTTCTGATAGGCTTTAGCGCTGTGGCAATCGGTGCTGTCGCCGGTTCCATTTTCGGGCTGCTTGCTGGATTATCGCGCGGCCTGATTGATGAAGCAGTTTCCCGTTTTCTCGATGTGGTGTCTTCGTTTCCCGATCTGCTGCTGGCATTGGTGCTCATCTCGTTCACGGGACCGGGCACCGTCAATCTGATTTTTGCGCTTGGCGTGGCCATCATTCCGCGTTTTGCCCGCGTCGTGCGTGCACAGACCTTTGTCGTCGCGCAGAGCGGTTATGTCGAGCAGGCCAAAACATTTGGGCTGAAGCGTCACATCCTCGTGCTGCGGCACGTATTGCCTCACGCCATTGCACAAGTGCCGATCCTTGCAACAATAGGACTTGGCACAGCAATCATCAGCGCAGCGGGCTTGAGCTTTCTTGGTATGGGACCGCAACCCCCAGCACCGGAATGGGGGGCGATGCTTTCAGAGGCGCGCAATTATCTGCGTGTTGCATGGTGGATTGGCGTCTGGCCCGGTCTGGCCATCACACTCACCGTTATCTCCATCAGCATTCTCGGACGCCGTTGGCAGCTTGCCTTTGAAGGCCGGAGGCAGTCATGACAACGCCCCTTGTTGAAATCCGCAATCTATCCATCAGCTTTCAACGCGATGACCAGTTGGTCAAAGTCGTTGAAGGCATTAATCTGACCATCCACCCAGGAGAGACGATGGCGCTGGTCGGAGAGTCCGGTTCGGGCAAATCTGTGACGGCACGCGCATTGATCGGACTCTCAGCACCTGGCGCAATCGTCAAGGCCGACCTTTTCGAGATCGATGGCTTGAGTGTCCTTGATTACCGTGACAAGGAATGGCGGAGTTTACGCGGCCACAAGATCGGCTTTGTCCTACAGGACGCACTTGTCTCGCTTGATCCACTGCGTCGCATCTCGCAACAGCTTTCCGATGCCTTCGGCGTGAAGGGCTTTTTCCAACGACCAGATGTCAGGGATCGTAGCAAGGCTTTGCTGCGCTCGGTTGGCATTCCCGACCCGGATCGCAGGTTGCTGCAATATCCACATCAGCTTTCGGGCGGTTTGCGACAACGTGCGCTGATCGCAACAGCGGTTGCACGTTCGCCGTCGCTGCTCATTGCCGACGAGCCGACCACAGCGCTTGATGCAACGGTTCAAAAGCAGATTCTTGATCTTCTTGCGGAGCGCCGCCGGGCTGGCGAGACGCTTCTTCTGATCAGCCATGATCTTGCTGTTGTATCACAGATGGCCGATCGCATTCTGGTCATGCACAATGGGCGGATAGTTGAGGAAGGCCCAACGATGCAGATACTCAACACACCGAAGGAAGCCTATACGCGATATTTGCTTGAAGCCGTACCGTCGGCGGGATCACGCGGCTATCGCCTCTCGCCCGTACAGCCGCACCAACCGCAAGTCAGGATGGCCCTACCAGCAAAGCGCATCGATGAGAGCACTAATGTTCTGGAAGCCAAAGGGCTTTTCAAACATTATGGTAAGGCCAACACGCCTTTTGCCGTCAATGATGTCTCATTCTCGCTAAAAGCGGGTGAAGCGCTTGGCATTGTTGGGGAATCCGGCTCAGGTAAAACCACCGTCGCCAAGATTGTTCTCGGGCTTACAGAACCCGATCAAGGCACATTGCATATTGATGGCAAGCTGTGGAGCAATCTGCGCGAGGAAGAACGCCGCTCGCAACGTAAGCATATGCAACTGATTGCGCAGGATGCGCTCAGTTCGTTCGACCCGCGTTATACGGTTGAAAAGATTGTCGGTGAAAGCCTTGACTCGGTTCATGTCTATGGTGACGAACGGCGCAGGCGCGTGGTGGAAGTGCTGGATGCCGTGCGTTTGGGATCGCAGCTTCTCAAACGCTATCCCCGCGAGTTGTCTGGCGGTCAGCGCCAGCGTGTTGCCATCGCGCGTGCCTTTGCACCGCGTCCGAAACTTCTGGTCGCTGATGAGCCTGTGAGCGCGCTTGATGTATCGGTGCAAGCTCAGGTACTCGACCTTCTGGCTGAGCTACAAGCTGCCTGCGGCACGTCGCTTCTGTTCATTTCCCACGACCTTGGCGTCGTCCAACATCTGACAGACCGTGTTCTGGTGATGAAGGACGGTCGCATCGTTGAAAGCGGCGCTGTTGAACGCGTCTTTTCCCAACCCCAACACAGTTACACACGCGCATTGCTGGATGCAGTTCCAACGATAAGCGCCGCTTGAATTATTATTTAACGCGCATCTTGTCCGAAAACCGTTTCTCACTTTTCGGGATGCGCTTCTTGAGGAGATCACAATGACCAGAACACGTACCCGCCGCTTGAAAACCCTGTTTGGAGCCAGCAACGTTGTTTGCGCGGACAATGATCAGGACAAGACCTTTGGGTTCAAACGCGCAATTGAGCTGGCAAAGAAGGCTGAAGCCGAGAAAATCACCGGCCTTTTTACAGCCGACCTTCTGCAACTTGATCCGGCGGGTCTTGCAGGCACAACCGGCACACAAGACCCGGTTATCGCTCTTGCAGCGCTGGCCCATGCCACATCGCATATCGGGCTTATTGCGACCGTCTCAACGACGTTTCTGCATCCTTACAATCTTGCACGCCAGATCGGAACGCTGGACCATTTGAGCGGTGGCAGAACAGGCTGGAATGCCGTGACCTCTTCGGTCGGCGAAGAAAATTTCGGCGGCGACCTGCCAAGTCCGGAAGAACGCTATGAACGGGCTGCAGAATTTATTGAGATCGTCAACGCCCTCTATGATGCGAATGAACGCGATGCAATCACCCGCAAGGCGTCAGGTAATATCTCTGTCCACCCGAAAAAATTTCACCCTATCAACTATCACGGCAAGCATTTCAGCGTCGAAGGCCCCCTGAATGTGCCACCTCTGCCGCAGGGTCGTCCGGTTCAGTTTCAGGCTGGTCAATCCGATGCCGGTATCACGGTTGGCGCGCGCTATGCCGAGGTCGTCTATACGTCACAGCCGAAGCTTGAAGATGCAGTGGCATTTGCCACCGAGCTGCGCCGCCGCGCGACACAGTTTGGCCGTGGGAATAATCTGCCATTCATCATGAACTCGCTTCATTCGCTGATTGGCTCTTCTGAAGCGGATGTGGCCCGACGCCTGAAAGACAAGCACGAGGCAATCGACTATGATCAGGGACGGATCAAGCTTGCTGATATGCTCGGCGGGCATATAGATCTGAGCGATCTGCCGCTTGACAAGCCGCTGCCAGAAAACCTGTTGCCGGAAATCACCAGCATTAACCGTCGCCGGGGCCGTGTCGAGGTGTTCCGTCGTTATGCGCGTGAAGGCCTCACCTTGCGCCGGTTGATCATTGAGGCGCAGGAAACCGGCCACTGGTCGATTGCAGGTACGCCAGAGCAACTCGTCGATGCTATTGAAGAACGTTTCAATACAGGTGCTGTTGACGTTCTCACGCTGCACGGTATTGGTAACCCCGATCAGGAAGATCTGCTTCTAAATGGTCTGATCCCGGAGCTTCGCCGCCGGTCGCTGATTGATACAGATTACATCGGAGCAGATTTCCGCACCAACCTGGAACTGCCGCCCTTATCTGTTACCACACCATCTCAGGCCCGGAGCGCTTGAAATGGCAAAGCGTGAGGGTTTTCTGCGTTTTGGTTTGTTCGTCTATCCTGTCGGCCACCATATTGCGGCATGGCGACACCCGAACGCTGTCGCAAATGCTGGCATCAATTTCGACTATTACCGCAACGTTGCCTCGCTGGCAGAAGCAGCCAAATTCGATCTGCTGTTTCTTGCTGATGGTGCGGGAACTCGCGGCGACAATCTCGAAATTCTGAGCCGCACCGCGCATAGCTATGTAGCACAGTTCGAGCCCCTCACGCTTTTGTCCGCGCTCTCGGCTGTCACTAGCCATATCGGTTTAGTTGCAACCGCCTCATCGAGCTTCAATGAGCCTTTTCACATCGCACGAAAATTTGCGTCACTTGATCATTTAAGCGGTGGACGTGCGGGCTATAACCTTGTGACTTCCGCGAGCGACTTTGAGGCGCGCAATTTCAATCTCGACCGGCATTATGAACATGCCGACCGTTATGAGCGGGCGGAAGAATTGGCAGATGTCGTCAAGGGTCTTTGGGACAGCTGGGAAGAGGACGCCTTCCTCTATGATAAGGAAGAGGCGCGTTTCTTCGACCCTAGCAAGCGGCACGTGCTCAATCACAAGGGAAAGTACTTCTCGGTTCAGGGGCCGTTAAATGTGCCACGTTCCCCGCAAGGACATCCCGTGACGGTGCAGGCCGGTTCGTCAGCGGCTGGAAAGGAACTGGCAGCGAAAAGTGCGGATGTCGTTTTCACAGCACAGCAGACAGTTGAGGAAGCCGCCGCCTTCTATAAGGACGTCAAACAACGTGCAGCGCACTATGGCCGTGATGCCGACGACATCAAAATCATGCCAGGCATTTTTCCGGTCGTTGGCCGCACCCGGCAAGAAGCCCAAGATAAATTTGACGAATTGCAGAATCTCATTCACCCATCAGTGGGGCTCAATATTCTTTCTTCAGGCTGGTCTGGTCCGGACCTCTCCCAATTTGATCTAGACGGCCCCGTGCCCGAATTACCAGAAACCCAAGGCAGCAAAAGCAGACAGGAGCTCCTGTTTGAACTGGCGCGGCGCGAAAACCTGACCATCCGCGAACTATATCTGCGGGTTGCAGGCGCTCGTGGTCATCTGCAAATCGTAGGCACGGCAACAGACGTGGCCGACGCACTCGAAGAGCGTTTTGAAACCTACGGCGCAGATGGATTTAATGTCATGCCACCGATCTTTCCAACCGGTCTTGAAGATTTTGCCAAGCTGGTTCTGCCGGAGTTGCGCCGCCGCGGGATTGCCCGCAGCAATTATGATGGCCCGACATTGCGGGAAAACCTTGGGCTGAGAGCCCCAACAGCCAGCGACAGAAATACAAATCAAACTTAGGTAAGGCAGATCTTTGTGACTCCGCCGAACCTAGACGCGTCCATCAAACTCCGGATGCTTTGAAATAGAGAGGTGGCTACGAGAAAGTATGATCGCTCTAACGCAGCCACCACCGTGATGACGCGGCGGATGGTCTCTACGTTCCTCCGAGCAACCCGTTTCGCGGCTCCCCTTCGGCCCTCTTAATGGTGATGGCCGCCTCCCGTATCCCGATGTGGTTCGGTTCAGTGACACTGACCGGTTTTTGACGAAGCCGGATTTGAACTTTTAAACCGGCCACTCGTCTGGTTCGCAGCGTTTCGCATCCCCGATGAGGTTGTGCCAGAACGTTGGCGAAATGCAGGGTTAAAATAAGAAAGATCGCCAAAGCCAGCCTCATAAGCGATTGAGCTGACTAGACACTTAGCCGAGTTCATAACGCGCCCTCTTGACATATCTAATCGACGTTCAAACGTATCGGGAGAATGTCGTATTCTCGGCCTGAAAGAGCTTTTGTACCTAACGGGCCGACTGAGATGAGGACGCGCTACTGGCCTGCAGCTTTTGTGGTCCCATTGAAGGCATTCTTTTTATTCGCCTGGATCAGTACAAGATGACAATCGACAGTCGCGGTTTTTTTTGATCTCTTGCGACAGAATACTACTATCGATCGAATGCCTTTGCGGAGCCAGATAAGTTCGCATATTATTCGCGCGCCGGTTCAATCGTGACGGTTGCGGTGCGGCCCGCAATGAGCCGGACCGCATCCGGGATGTCATCGATCTCGATCCGTACCGGAATCCTCTGGGCCAGACGGATCCAGGAAAATGTAGGAGCCACACTTGCGAAAGAGCCGACAGAGTCGCTTCGCTCCCGATCCTCTATACCGGCGGCGATGCTTGCGACATGCCCGACTAGCGGTTCCCGCTCACCCATAATATCGATCCTCACCACATCATTGATGTGGATTCTAGGAAGCTTCGTCTCTTCGAAATATCCTGCGACATAGATGGATTCTCTTTCAACAAGAACACCGATCGCACTTCCCGCAGAAACATAATTCCCTTTGCGCAAGGAGAAATTGGTGATCGCCCCTGATGCCGGTGCCTTCACGGTTGTGCGCTCAAGGTTGAGTGCGGCCAGATCCCTCGCCGCAAGCGCCGCTTGATATGCTGCGTCTGCCTGATGCATCTGGCTCTCCGCCTGCTGCCGCTGCTTTAGGCTGGCTGCTCCTTTCGAGGCGAGCAGTTGATATCGTTCGAAATCTGCCCTCGCCAGCTGCACGGCGGCCTTCATGCTCTGTATCCGGGCTTCCGCTTCGCGGAGAGCAAGCTTGAAACGATCTGTTTCTATGCGGAACAGCGGCGCTCCTTTCTCCACCCAGGCGTTGTCGGGCACCAAAATCTCGGCAACGGGTCCAGAGACATCCGGCGCAAGTTGCACAATATCAGCACGGATGTGAGCGTCGCGCGTCCACGGCGCCTCCATGTAGAAGGTCCATAGGTGCCAGCTCAGTACCGCCGCGCAGCCAACCATGGAAAGTGTCAAAAGGACACGCCCTGAAATAATGGTAATGTATTTCATCTTTGAAGCCAGTTTAAAACGGCGGACAACCCTCCGAGGAGCGTGACGTAGAATGCTAGATTGAAAAGCGGACGATGCCATACCAGTCTATAAAATCCGATTTTGCCGAGAACGGGAGCGAGAACGCGGAATACGCCGTACGCGAGAAGGGCCACCACCGCAAACCACGGCATGAAGACTCCGTAGAGATCAAACTGCCCGGTCACGCGACGATCCCCCTTGCAGGTCGCGTTGTTAAAACCGGCGGATCAGCGTCCGGGGAGAGGCAAACTCGAAGAGCGGCCGCGCTCACCAAAAGCTCCCTTTCCACAATCGATGGGACCTTGCCCGAAGGGGAAACAACAAGATCATCCAAAGTCGTGAGGACATTTTCCAAAGATCCCCGACGGCGACCCGACCGAGGGTCGTACACCTCTTCCAGCGCCTCGAAGACTGCTTCCGCTTTACAGCGGATAGAGCTGGACGCTTCATCGGCAAGTCTTCGCATCGCCATCATATGAAATCCCGTTCGCAGATCGCGTGTAAGATCGGCATTTGCGGCATCGGAAGTCGATGGAAGTTTTGCAGCTCGGGAAGCGAAGAGGCCGGCAACATCGATGAGGCGATGGTGCGTGACGTGGCTGTCGGTATGTCTTCCAGCAGCGATTTTCGCGACATGCTTCTGTGCAACGGAAAAAAGCCTTCTGGCGTTGGTCTCCGCCCTGACCGATCGGAAAAGCCTGCAGACCACAATCGTCCAGATCATCGCAAGAATGGTCGCGATTCCTGTGTTCGCGAACATGACGAAGTCATTGCTCTGGTGTGACTGGAGCATCAGAAGAAGAGGAAAGTTTATACACAACCCCATCCCGACGACTGCCAGGGAGGGCAAAGCGAGACATATCCCGGCCGGAATCAGAAACAGCCCGAGAGCGGCGGCGAGCGGCACGAAACCATCGATCATCGGAAGAACCGCGAAGCCGTAGACGAACGCCGCGACGAACGCCCCGATTGTCACGACAACAAACTTGCGCATGGCAGGGACTGGATCGTCCATCATCGCGAGGAGGCAACAAAGAACACCTGATATCTGGGTGAGTGTCATTCCCTCAGACCAACCGCTCGCGATCCAGAATGACGACGTGGACGCGAGGCAAATCGCAACTGCCAGCGCTGATAACAAAGCCATGCCGACGTCATGATGCTGGGCCGGGGGCTGGTTGGGAGCAGCGAGGCGGCGCGCCGCTCTCGCCGTGTTCTCCTCTTCTAAGGCTTCACGAAGGGTGGCGCAGTCGTCGTTGATCCGAAGAGTATCCCGGAGGTTTCGAGCGGCATTGGCCAGAAGGAGCTTTTCCCAAGAAAGGGCCGCATCAGAAGGGCCCAGCGCGTCAATTTGTGTCTGGAAGCTTCTTGGGAGGGGCTTTGATTGGGAGCCGATCGCCGAGCCGACAACCGCAATCAACGACAAAGCCTCGTTCGAACCGGGCGTATCAAGCTTGACCAGTGATCGTCGTAAATCCTCCAATTCTGACAAGAGCGGGAGGAGAGAAACCATGCGGTGCTGCAGGGATCGCACCAACGATATCCCAAACCGATATCTGGAACCATCATATTGAAGATGGATTGTAAATGACCGCAAGTCTGCCGCGTCCGCAGCCAAACACTGTCGTTCTATTCTGTTCCGGGTTTCGCCATATTCTCCGACCGCTGTTGCTGTCAGGAGCGGCCACGCCCTGGCGATCCATCCGTCGATCCGATTGACGAGAACGGTACCCAGATGAGCCGGAAACACGACATGACTGATGATTGACGCACATATAATTGCAAGACCGATTTCCTCAATGCGGGACACAACCGTGTCGAATGTGTTCGCCGGCGCCGTGACCAACGGCAATCCTGCAAGAAGCACCGTATATCCGGCCAGCAATGGAACATAGCTACGCGGTGTGCGGTCAAGAAGACTGACGAAAGTGCATGCCGATACCCATGCAATGATAGCTGCTGAAAGCATCATCGGTTCGTTCACCAGGTTTGGAACCATTGCGATCGTTACACCGCCGCCGATGAGTGTTCCGAACAATCGATAGACCGACTTCGATGAGGTCGCGCCCGAAAGCGGATGAGCGACGATGTATACGGTCGCCACCGCCCAGAACGGTCGAGGAAGATCGAAACTGATGGCGATGAAATAGGCAAGCATTGCCGCGAGGAATGTCTTCAATGAAAAGACGACTGCCGCGGTGGTAACAACCGGCCGAGCGTTCACACCTCATCTCCTGGCTGGAAATTCCTTCCCGAAAAGCCTCGCTCGTCAATGGTGCCGATGAGGCCGTAAAGCGCAGGAGAAACATAGAAAAAAGGCGACGCGGCAACGCAGGCGTGGAAGTAAGATTCCGCAGGGTCTACACATGCAATGGCCGGCGTATTTATTGTCGGAGAAGTCAGCAAGACCCGGCACCTGGAAAGGGAGGAGCTCACTCTCCTCAGTACAGGGAGGAGGCGACTTAGAGCTGCCCCGATCCGCGATGGCTGGAATGAGACTTCGATTGATGAGGGGCGGTTATATTGAGGATCGTTTGGTTGAAATGCCATTGTAGTCTCCGAACGTCGTGTCCATTCGAAAGCCTATCGACAAATGAGATCGGGGAATTTAGTTATTCTCCCAGATGATAGCGAAATCCAACCAACCTCCGCTTTCCCTTTCCTGGGCTCGGGACGATCATGATCTTGACAAATCTCCGGCACGGGTGAGTGCTGTGAGGATTGATGTGTCGCAAAATGAACGCGAAGCCCCTGAACATCGCCATTGCAAAGGCCAGCTCGTTATGGCTTTGCGCGGTGGAGTGACTTGTCGCGTTCCGAGCGGAATGTGGATGGTGCCTCCTCATTGTGGCATCTGGGTTCCAGGGGGTATGCTGCACAGCAATGTGGCGACTGCCAATGCTCGATTATTCTTCTTGTTCATTGAGCCAGGCGCTGCCGAACTCCCGAACCGATGCTGCACGCTTTCCCTGTCTCCGCTTGTCAGGGAACTTATCATCGAGATGGCTGACCAGTCTCCCGTCGCGATGGCCAATACGGAACTTATCACCACGTTGCTTCTATCGGCTCTGTCGCGTATGCCAGTACAGGATCTGCATCTGCCACTGCCGGATGAACCTCGGCTTGGGCGGATCGCGAGAGCCCTGGTCGACGATCCTTCCGACCGTAGCACGATAGCGCAATGGGCCACGCGAATGGCGATGAGCGAGAATTCGCTCGCTCGTCTGGTTCAACACAAAACCGGCTTGAGTTTCGGTCGTTGGCGACAGCAGTTGCAGTTGATCATCGCACTGCGAAGCCTTGCAGCCGGGGCGACGGTGCAGCAGGTTTCTGGCGATCTTGGATATGAATCTGTGTCCGCGTTCATCACTATGTTCAAGAAAGCGCTCGGCACGACGCCGGCCAAATATCTCAAGAACTGGGATCTTTAATCCTCGGTGACTAGGTTAAAGACGCGAAAGGCAATTATGAATAACCTTTGGAAGGAAGACTGCTATATCACCCAATTCCCAACTCTATCACCAAGTTCGCAGCCAGCAAAAATGTTCGACATTCCTGTCGGATAGTTGAGTGGTGTGTCTGCTTTTACAGACAGCCATCTGCACGACCGTAAACCCGAACCCCGACAAGCAAACTATCGGCGTTCGCGTTGATCAGTTTGCCCCCAGATCATAGCCTCCTGCTTTTAGAGCATTTCCAGCAAAAGTGTGAAACGATTTTGCTGGAAATGCGATAAAATAAATAGTTAGAGCGGTTCCGGCGATTCTGTTAGAACGGGAACCGCTCTAGCACACAGCCCCCGGCACCAATTTCCAGTCCATAAGCTATTCGACCACATCTTCCATGGCTTCGGTTCCAAATTCCCTTCCTTCAAGGGCGCATCCGCTTTCGGCGGCTGGCCGAGCGCGGATATCTCCGGCGGCAAGAGGAAATCAAGGTGACAGCTGAGGTGCCGGGTCTCGAAGAAAAGGACATTGAGGTCCTGCTCAACCAGGGCGTGCTGACGTTGAAGCTCGAAAGCGCTCCGGGACGGAGGACAAGGACGACCAAGTGGATGCGCGATTCAATAATGGCGTTCTGACCGGTAGCTTGCCGAATAGCGAAGAGGCGCAGTCGCAGGTGAAGCGCATCACCATCAAGAGTTAGCGTATGGCAGGCGTCGGCGGGGGCATCTGCCGCCGTCGGCTGCATCCTTCTCCAGAGAGGAAGGGATGAACAATTGAGATAATGAGACAGATCAACTGGAAATTCAGTTGCGCAGGGTTACCCTCGAACGACAATCGGTACTCTCGCGCTGACGTTTGCCGCTGTCGCCGGGCGCTCGTGCGTGGCGCGTGAGCGAGGTTAGACGCGGTTGATCGCGTCTCCTTAAAGCCAATACGCCGTGGCGATTGCTGCTTATGGAATTGTTGGCTGTGATCTGAATGGCCGAAATGGAGGCGCAAACAAGACCCGCAGCGACGTATCTCGCAGCATTTGCGCCGGGAAATAGGCCAGCTTAACCCGCTAAAATATTTGCGACAGAACCGTTACAAGGACGTTCGCCGCGACAAAAGGACGAGGAAGCAAGTCCCGCCGAGAAGCGAAGCGAAGAGGCCAAGCGGCAAATTGTAGGGAAAGGTCACTATCCGCGCGAGCCAATCGGCGCTGACCATCATCACCACGCCAATCAGCATGGAGGACGTGAGGAAGCGCTTGGGCGTGTGCAGCCCGAAATTGCGCGTCAGATGCGGAGCGATCAGCCCAACAAATGAGAGCGGCCCGACCATCATGGACGCAATCGCCGTCAGAAGCGCTGCAATCAGCACGATCACAAGGCGCGGCAAAATGAGCGAAAGACCGAGGCTGCGCATCGTCACCGAACCGAGCGGCAAAATGTCGAGCCAGCGCGACAAAGCGAGCAGGATTGTAAAGCCGACGACCAAAGCGAAACCGGCCATCCAAAGCTGCATGGGCGCCGACTGCGTGCCGGTGCCGCTCAACCAGCCGAGCAGGACAAGGGCCTGTGGCGAACCAGTTGCTATGATTGCGGTCAGAATGGAGCTGACCATCGCGCCAAGGCCGACACCAGCCAGAAGCAGTTTTTCCGCACCGAAACCACTCCGTGCGGCGACCGCCAGAACGAAGATCAGCGCCAGCACCGAGCCGATCGAAGCGCCCAGCCATTGCAGGGAAACGCTCGCGACGGGAAGCAGGAGAACCACCGCCAGACCGGCACCGGCACCAAGGCCGACGCCCAGAATTTCGGGGCTGGCGAGCGTATTGCCGGTCATGCGCTGAAGAATGGCTCCAGCCAGAGCCAGCATGCCGCCGGATAAGCCCGCAAGCGCAAGTCTTTGCGCCCTCCAGTTGAAAAGCGCATCAAACAGTTCACCTCGAGCGAGAACGAAGCCTTCCTCACTCCGACCAAGACCGAGCGTGATGGCGGCGACAATCAAGACAAGGAGCAGCAGAATGCCGAAGAAAAGCCCCGTGCGCCTGAGGCGAACGGCCCTTACCTCACTCTGGCCCGATGGCCATTCGAACATACGCAGACGCGGTAGCATCCACAACAGCACGGGGCCGCCAAGCAGTGCAGTCGCAGCGCCCACCGGCAGGCGGTCACCGGTGACGTTCTGCAACAGGCTGACGCATCCGTCGGTCAACCAGAGCAAAATCGCTCCAATGGCAGGCGCGGTGATCAGCTTCGTCTTGAGACGCCGCGCACCGGACAGTTGCGCCAGCGTCGGGGCGACCAGACCAACAAAGCCTAGTATGCCAACCTCGGCGGTGATGCTCGCCGCCAGCCAGACAGCGATGGTAATCACCAGAAGGCGGCTTGCCGCCAGCGACAGGCCGAGGCTGCGCGCATTGGCGTTGTCGAGCGCCAGCAATGTCAACGGACGCAGCAGGAACAAAGCAGTACCGCCGCCGATCAGAACCCTGAGGCCAAGCGAGATGCCGGGTCCCCAGCTTTGCTGTTCCAGCGAACCTCCGCCCCAGACGAACAGCGAGAAAACATATTCGCCATTGGCGAGGATAAGCGCCGTGCTTGCCGCCGTTGCGGTCAGCGACACGATCATGCCGCAAAGAATAACCGAAGCCGGTTCCAGCACGCGTTTCCAGTTGAGCGCCAGCACCAGACTGACCGCCGCCAGCCCACCCGCCAAAGCCAACCATTCGCGAAAGATGAGGGCCGCGGGCAGATAGAGCATACCCGCCGTCATGGCGAGTTGCGCACCGGCAGCGATGCCGAGTGTCGACGGTTCGGCGAGCGGATTGCGTAAGACCTGCTGCAACAGCAGACCGGAAAGCCCGAGACCTGCGCCGCAGATCAGCGCCATGGCATTGCGCGGCAGAACGGTGTCGAACGCTATGACCCGGTAAAGCGCCAGCAGTTCCGGTGAATCGGCAGGGGCATTCAGCGCCCGCGTGAACTCGAAAGCGGCCATTAGGGCTGCGACGAGCGCGAGCAGTGCCCAGAACAGAAGCGGCCTGAGGCCTGCAACTCTATTCTCCGTCATAGGCTGCTCTTCCAGTTTTCATGAAGAAGCTGGGCAAAGCGGCGTGCAGCTGGCAATCCGCCAAAATGGTCGAGCGGCGGCAGAAACAGAACCCGCTTTTCACGGATAGCGGGCAGCGCATTCCACAAGGCATTCTGCGGCAGACGATAAAGCGTTTCCGGATCGGTTGGACCGACGACCACGATGGATGCGTCTGGCATTTCGGCCAATTGCTCCAGTCCTACCGGCGCTGCGGCTGAATAGCTTGTTTCGCGCGTCCACGCATTCTCGAAATCAAGCCGAACCAAAACGTCGCCAAACAGGCTGTCGCGCCCGAATGCGCGAAAATGGCGGGCATCGCCCAAACTGATGACAAAGACCTTCCGTCCCGATACCGAGGCCAAGTGCTGCCGCGCCTCTCCAATCTCGCGTGCAACAGTCGCGACGTAAGCGCGCCCTTCCGCAGCCAGACCAAGCTTTTCGCCAAGGCTTGACGTCGCCTCTTCCAGCATCGCATAGGGCAGCTGACCGGCGCTGTAGACAGTCGGTGCAAAGACCGGCGCAATGCGTTCAAGGGCTGCACGCTGATATTCATAGAAGTTGGAGGCAACAATCAGGTTCGGTTCGATCATGCGCAGCAGTTCAAGATTGGGCGCACCGCGCAGACCGAGATCGGCGACGCTATCCGGCAAGGCAGGTTCAAGCTGCATCTGCCGGTATTGGCGCAGTTCTGCCGCTGCCACAGGCACAGCGCCGATGGCCAGAGCGGTCTCCAGCATGGCCCAGTCGATCGCTGCGAAACGCACTCTCGCCGCTCGAGCCGAACGCAGTGCAGGCGCCGCAAAAAGGGCGCCTGCAAATCCGAGAACCGTGCGACGACTGACTGTCATGAGGGAACCCGCGTCCGGAACCGGCGCGTCACCACTGGGTGTGCACCCTGAGCAAAGCCTTCCTGCCTTCGCCGTAACCGCAGACATAGACGCCCTGGCATCCAGCAACATAATCCTTGTCGAACAGATTGGTCACGTTGAGATCGATGCCCCAATTATCTTTTTCATAGCCGATTTTCAAATCGGCGAGTGCCACGGCGGGTACCTTGAGCGTGTTCTGCTCGTCGGCGTAGGACGAACCGACATAACGCACGCCGCCGCCCAGCGTCACGCCTTTCAGTGCGCCTTCGGGCACCGTATACTCGACGAAGACCGAAGCCTGATGCTCCGGCATGAGATAAGGACGCTTGCCGACAAGCGACCCGTCCGAGGCGTTTTCCTTGACCTTCAGGTCATAGGCGGTGACACTCGCCGTGACCTTCCAGTCTTCGGCAATATTGGCCTGCATCTCAAGTTCGAAGCCGCGCGAATTGACCTTGCCGAGCTGTTCACGGGCAAAGCTGGAGCCGGTCAGCGAGTTTTCCTTGGTCAGGTCGAAAAAGGACGCGGTGATCAGGCCATCGAAGAATGTCGGACGATATTTGACCCCCGCTTCATACTGAACGCCGGTTTCCGGCTTGGCGTAGCTCCCGTCATACAGGGTCTCAATGATTGGATTGAAGAAGGTCGCAGCACTCACATAAGGTGTGATGCCATTTTCGAATTCATATCCGAGACCCGCGCGTCCGGAAAAGCGACCCGTATCATATTCGAAGCTCGGCAGGCCTGAGGCCTCGGTCCAGATATGATCGTAACGACCGTTCAGCGTCAGTATCCAGCCATCGCCGAATTCCATGCGGTCCTGCGCATAGACACCCACCTGATTGCGGCGCAGATCCTGATCAATATAGGGATCCCACATCGGCCCCTGCGGCTCGCCATAAACCGGGTTGTAGGCGTCGATGATCGTCGCGCCGCCGGTCTGCTGCATCTGGTCGATGCGGAAATACCGGTATTCCGCACCGAACAGCAGATTGTGGTCGATGGCCCCGGTCGTCACCTTACCTTCAAGCTGGTTATCAGCCTGGAAGGTGTTGACCGTCGTATCGTGCTTGAAGTTGATGCGGGCGAGGTAGGGATTGCCCGCCGCTGGCTGCATCAGAAAACCGTCATAGCCGTACGGGTAGAGGCTATGCTCCCTCACATTGGCAAAGCCGTAACGCACATTCTGGCGGATGGTCCAGTCACTGTCGAATGTGTGTTCAAACTCATAGCCGATCGATAGCTGCTCGCGATCATAGGAATCGACATCCGGCTCAGTAAAATTGGCCTTGCGCGAAATCTTGCCGAACTCGGTCGGCACCACGGTGCCATAGTAAGGCAGAAAGCCGCCATCATGCGTCAGGTCCAGATGGGTATAGTTGGCCAGAATAGTCAGGCTGGTCGATTCATCCGGCTTGTATTCGATGCTGGGTGAGATGACGCCGCGAAATTCCTTGGAGAAATCCGTATAGTTGTCGCCGCCCTGGATTTTGCCGTTAACGCGGTAATTGACCGTTTCCGTCGCCTTGTCGCCAATGTCAAAGCCGAGATAGCCATTGCCATAGCTGTTGATGCCCGCCTCAAGATAGCGCAGGCGTTCACCAGTCGGGCGCTTGCTGATATAGTTCACGATACCGCCAGGGTTGGCGCCACCATAAAGGGCGGATGCTGGACCGCGCAGCACGTCGATGCGCTCAATCCCGAAACTGTCGATCAAAAAGCCGCCAAAGCCATAGCTGAAATTCTGCAGCCCATCGAGATAGGTGCCATTGGCCGTCGCGTCGAAGCCGCGAATATAAAGCCAGTTCGTATCATTATCGACGCCGAAGGGCTGCGCCAGTACGCCGGGCGTATAACGCAAGGCTTCATCGATCTTCTGCGCGCCGAGCGCGTCCATCTGATCGCGCCCCACGACCGATACGGATTGCGGGATTTTATCGATGGCAACGCTGTCTTTTGAACCGGTGATGGTGGCGCGCGGGACAAAACCCTTGACCGGCCCAAGACCTTCGGCGCGCGTGGTGCCGCCATTACCATCGGACTGGATGACAACCGTGTTCAACTCGAGGGGTTTATTGGCTTCCTGCGCCGAGGCTGGAATGCTGGCAAGCGCGGTACCGCTTACCAGCAGGGCGAGAAGATTGTGCTTCATCGACGGCATATGATGTGACCCCTCAATGGATAAAAACGCGAACCTTCACAGGCTCCCGCGCCCCCGCAGACGGGCGCGTTAATATGAGTGCTTATATCAAGAATATTCGGCAGGATTGTTCGTTTTTATGAGAAATTGAACGATCTTCGGTTCATCTCAGCGTGCAGTAAAAAGGCAATCCTTACTGTGGCTCTGTTAGACCTGTTGTCTCAGCCATGCCGCCGGCGTTGTCCCGGTTTGCTTCTTGAAAACACGCGTGAAATGGGCCTGATCGGAAAACCCGACCAGCGCCGCAATATGCGGCAGCGGCGTGTGTGCCTGACGCAGCAGAACCTGCGCACGCGCAATGCGACGTTCCATCTGCCAGTTATGGGGCGACAGGCCTGTCGATGCCTTGAAGGCGCTACAAAAATACGTTTCCGACAGGCCCGCCAGATCGGCCAGCTCCTGCAAACGGATGATGCGCGCGTAATTGTCCTCGATGAATTCGGTCACGCGCCGGAGCCGCCAGGGTGACAGCCTGCTCGCGCATGCACGCGGCTGCGCTTCCGGCCCGAATAGTTCCGCGACCAGCGCGTTGATCAGGCCTTCGCCATAGAGATCATGCAACGGCGCTTTGGACAGGCACTCCTCCGCCAGAAGCCCGCCGATCTGTTCAATCCTGGCGTTGGAAAACAACAGGCGCGGACGCTCAACCGCAGCCCTGTCGAGCGCGCCACCAAAGCGTTGCTGAAGCGTGTTGATGTCGAGATGCAGATCGAGATGCTTGAGCTTTCCGGGTCTCACGCTCTCGCTCCAGATCGTCATGCCCGCCGGAATATAGCAAAGACGCGAAGGGCTCGCGCCTTGCGCAACTGCACGCCCCTTGCTGCCGGGACGGATATCGAGTTCGCCCTGACTTTCGCAGACGAGAAACAGGCGTGGCGCTTGTGAGACATATTCACCCCGCGCATCGGGACCGCATTGGACAGACCACACGTCAGCAATCGCGCCATTCCAGACGCGATAATGAAGATCGTCCAACAAGGCGACGTCTTCGATGCGGCTTTTCATATGCGGATGGAAACCCAAATCTGCTTTCCTGAAATCTCAATCTAAAAGAGGTATAACTTACTCATGTTTTGGTGGCAACTTTCGAAAAGCTGCGTTATTGCAGGGAAAGAACCGCGCCAAAGGACGACGATAGATGACCAACTTGTTCGAACTTGAGAATGTCAGCTTCTCGGTTGCCGGGCGCACTCTGCTGCAGCCTTTGACCATGTCGATACCAGCAGGAAGCGTGACAGCCCTGATCGGACATAACGGTTCTGGCAAGTCGACGCTGCTTAAAATCCTTGCCCGCCAGCAGCCTGCGTCTGGCGGCACAATACAATTTGCGGGCAAGCGCCTCGACCAATGGGGCGACCGCGAGTTTGCGCGCAAACTTGCCTATCTGCCGCAGCAGACCGCATCCGCATCGGGCATGTTGGTCAAGGAACTGGTCGCGCTCGGCCGCTATCCCTGGCACGGCGCCCTGGGCCGCTTTGGCGATACGGACCGCACAAAGGTGGAAGAGGCCATCGAACTGACCGGCATCGCACCTTTGGTAGATCGGCTTGTCGATACGCTTTCCGGTGGCGAACGGCAGCGCGTCTGGCTGGCCATGCTGGTGGCGCAGGATGCGCAATGCCTGCTTCTCGATGAGCCAACCTCGGCGCTTGATATCGCCCATCAGCTGGAAGTTCTCTCTCTGGTGCGCAAGCTGTCGCAGGAAAAGGAACTGAGCGTTTTCATTGTGCTGCACGACGTGAACATGGCCGCGCGCTTCTGCGATTCCATCTTCGCGCTGCACAGTGGTCGCCTCATTGCCCAATCAACACCCGCCGGTGTAATGGAGCCCAGGCGGCTACAGGAGATTTACGGCGTGCCGATGGAAGTCATGCACCACGCCGCAACCGGGCATTTGATTGCCGCTCCTCTCTAATCAGAGCGACCAACTTCCCAGGGTAGCGTTCCAACAGCTTGACCGTGTTGCAAGGCGGCAGACGAGCTTGTGATTTGCGATCGGAGGGAACGGTGGCGCGCGCCGACCCGCCGTCGCGCTACCTTCGCTGGCAGTGGCTGCAACTTTCGGCCAACTCGTCGTCTCAAACAGATTAAGAAGCGTGGCTGGGATGAACCGCGCACCTCGGATTCGCTGATGGTGATCATAATTGTTGTGAGTTCAGGATGAAGCGTATTACGGAAGGTTACTTTCTATGTATCCAAAAGCTGCATTCCCGTAGCGTGAGCTGCTCGCCGGTCGAAGGTCACCGTTTCACGACATCCCGCAAGCCGTCCGCCGTGTGCAATCAGCGCGTCAGAAAAATCTGCATTGCTGCTGCGAAAGGTTGCAAGTGCCAGATAACCAACCTCGGCGCCCTCGATGACCAGTTCGCGTGTGCGCAAAAGCATTTCAATCACTTCGACCAAAGCGGCGCGCGGCATTTTATAAGAGCGCAGGAGCACCCAAACGGTTTCGACCAGCACAACCTGGGAAATATATCCCGGCAGTTCGGTCGTGAGGCTATCGATGATCTGTGACGCTGCTGCCGATTGGGCTTCGTCGTCCTGCGCAAGGTACCGCACAAGCACGTTCGTATCGATGCCGATCACCTGCGAGTAGCCCCGCTTGCAATTGCTGCGTCCATGTCCTCCAGGCTAACCGGCGTGTCGGGCTGGGGGACAATCCCTTTCAATGATTTCACCGAACCAGATGCTGACACGACGGCATAGTGACCATCCTCCATGCGAATAAATTCAATACGGTCGCCAACTGACAACCCCATGTCATGGCGTACCTTGATCGGAATGGTGATCTGACCTTTCGACGTGACGGTTGAGAACGACATGACGCACTCTCCTTACTACTGGTAAGGAATAATGTAAGAAATAATTATCCGATGTCAAGGCTGCGCCACGGGCAACATGGGCGTCCTTACTTCTCATAACGTGAAAACCCCTCGCTCCAAGGGGATGTCGAGGCGGCACACTGGTAGGGGTTGAACGGATCGACCCGGTATGCTCCTTTAAATTATCATTTAGCAGATAAAAGAAAACCCGGACATGTCTCTCCCGCCGTCGCGATGAGCTTAGCCAAAGTGAGGCGGAATGTGTCGGGCTGGAGCACCGCGTTGCAGGATTACGAAAAATTCACAGCGCTTTTATAGCTCTCCGATAAACTTCGACCTGAACAACGCTGTTCATTTTGCGTCAGGCGTGAAACTTCAGCACATCAACCGCCTGATGCATTTGCAGTGACCTGCTCCCTGTGATCTCGCAATTACAAGTTGGCTCTCTTCGGTCTTCGAGGTGCCCGCCCCTATTCTGGGTGATACAGAACTGAAATTTTCCGGGTTTAAGTCTCAACGCGGCAGGGGCGTCGCTGAGCCATTTATCCGCGAAATCGGCGACTAATTGCTTGATCTTCGGCGCGAGATACGCTGACGATGCACAACCGAATAAGCCGTACAGGATTCCATCCGCCGCCTTGACGGGATATGAACCGCTGGCCCTTGCCATTGGTAGATGTGCTGATTGCCAGTCAAGAATCCTGTTCGTCAATTCCAAAGATCGGAGCAGCGTTCCAATGGCGTTGCAAGGCCGATTGGCTCATGCCTAAGACGGGTGATGGCTGGACAGCAATACAGTTGATCATCACAATACAAGGCCCGCGGGTAGGAGCGCCAGTTCAGCAAATTTCTGCTGATCTAAGTATAAATTCGTTTGTGTTAGCGAACGTGACAGAGGGTATCCATAGTTTGACTACAGTGATTGCAATGAAAACGAGATAGGATTTCTCGGTCTTTTTGTAACGATTTGCGACCTGTCGCCGTTCTTGAGCTTGTTGAAGCAGCTTCCGATCTGATTTCGACATTTGTATTTGGCTTTGTCATGCGGGATTGGTTGGCGTCTGTTGCTCTATGTCGGGATGACGGCCTCGATATTGGCGCTGGCGATCTCTCGCGAATGGTGTCAGCGTCGTACCCCTTCAGATCAGGGATCTATAGAAAAAAAACCGTTCTTCCGCCCACGCGATTCACGGTCGAGGCGATAAGCGATGTCATCCGCCTGTAAATCGCTCAAACGTTTGCGTTTGGGGTATAGTCCGGTATCAATTTCAGCCCGAAGGCTGAGCGAAACCGTCCTTCGTCAATGTCATGGAGGAATTCAAAGGGAGTGGCATTCCATAGCCCGATATCTGTTTCCATTTCAATCACGCCGCCGCGAAGCAAACGGGCGTCACCCAGCGGCGACAAGCGAAGCCTTTACCTTCGGGAAAAAGGCGCTAAGCTCTGAAATCGCATCCTCGATCCTGCGGAAAAGCGTCTCGGAAGACACGCGATAATCCGTAAAATCACGCTCGGATGCATAAATAGCGCTCGGCAACGTATGCGCGGAGAAAAACCCGAACAATGGCCGCAACTGGTGCTCGACGATCAAGGCATGCTTGTCGCCGCCACCGGTCGCTGCGATGACAACCGACTTGCCGCGTAAGTCCTGCGGATCGATGAGATCGATAAGATGTTTGAAAAGTCCTGGATAGGATCCCTTGAAGGTAGGAGAACCGACGACGAGAACATCGGCTGCAACAATCTGATTGATGATGCCTTCGGCTTGTTCGTCAAGGTCGTTGCGCCACAGGGCCCGGCCAAGTGATGGCCCTACATCGTGCAAATCATAGCTCGCGGCTTCAAAGCCGTACTCGGCGCTCGCTCGTTCTGCGATATGCTGCACGAGGGACAATGTCTTTGAGGGTCGGTTGAAGCTGCCTGCCAAACCGACAAGTTTTAAAGCCGTCATTTTAGGTTCCTTCCTGAAGTTATTCCAATATTGTCCTGCGCCAGTAGCATTTAAAGAGATGAGAACTTAGTTTCCAGGTTAAGTAAAAACTGTTCGCATGCATGGTGGAATAGCGTAAAACTATTTGGATGACCCCTCTTTTCGCGGTTGCAGCAAATTCATAAGCAGCATTGCCAGCAACGAAATCGAGATCACAACGACCGATACCGCCGATATGATCGGATTGACTTCAGTCGTCACGCCATCCCACATCATTTTCGGCAATGTTGCCGTGCGCGCGCCCGAAATGAAGATCGCAATCAGCACTTCGTCGAAGGACGCGATAAAGGCGAGAAACCCGCCGGCAAGAATGGCATTGCGAAGCAGTGGAAACTGGATGAAGCGAAAGACCTTGACCGGCCCCGCACCCAGACTGCGTGCGGCCACCGCCAGGTGATGGTCGCGGGCCGACAAAGCCGCACTGACCGTAATGATGACATAGGGCAGGCCCAAAACCATATGTGCCATCGCCAGTCCCGTTTCCGTACCGATCAGTCCCAAAGCCGAATAAAGCTGGTAAAGCCCAAGCGCGAAAATGATATTGGGGATCAGCAGCGGCGAAAGCATCAATCCTGTAAAGATATATCGTGACAGCCTGCTCATGCGGCTCATGCCGAGTGCGGCAAGGGTTCCCAAAATGGCCGCGCCGATTGCTGCGGCCAGCGCAATACGCAGGCTGCGAAATGTAGCCTCCTGCCATGCAGGATTGCCAAGATAGGCCTGATACCATTGCAGGGAATAACCGGGCGGTGGAAATGTCTGATAGCGCGCCGAGCTGAACGAAAGCGGGATAAGGACAAAAGTGGGTAGAACCAGAAACAAAAGCACCAGTGCCGCGTAGGATGAAAGCCTCCAGCTCGAAGATTTGACGACAAGAGCACCGTTGGTCCCGCTCCGCCGTTCGCCCCGCTCCATGAAACGGGCATAAGCCACGCATAATATGAGGCACAGCACCAGCAGAACCATGGCTATGGCAGATGCAAAGCCGACATTGAGCAATTTGCTGACCTGCTGGTCGATCAGTTGAGCTACGAAAAGGTCTTCGCGTCCCCCAAGTAGAGCAGGGATGATATAGGAGCCTAGAGAGGCCACAAAAGTCAACGTGCTTCCCGCGATGATCGCCGGAAGCGACAAGGGCAGATAAATGCGCAGGAACGCCAAAACGGGCCGTGCACCCAGCGAACGCGCAGCATTGATCAGCGAAATATCTATCCTAGAAAGAACTGCATAAAGCGTCAGGATCATGGCAGGCAGCAGGATGTGCACATTGCCGATAATCGTTCCAAGCGTCGTATAGGACAACGTTAGCGGGGTATCGATCAAGCCGAACGTTTTGAGCGTGACATTGATGAGGCCGCGCTTTTGCAGGATGACAGTCCATGCATACGTCCGTACGAGCGCACTGGTCCAGAAGGGTACCAGGATGAATGCGAATGCAATCGCGCGGCGCCTCGCGGTCAACCGTGTGAGCCATATGGCGACCGGATAGCCGAGCACAAGGCAGACCAGTGTTACGATGGCCGATATGCGAAACGTTATGACAAAGGACTGCCAGTAAATATCGGTCGAGAACAGCCGGGCATAGTTTTCATACCATGCGCCTTGGGTCGCAAAACTGCGCATCAGCGTCTGCACGATCGGGCCAAGATAGATGAACAGCAGCACGACGAGAGCGGGAGCACAAAGAAGATAGGCTGAAAAGGCTGCTTTGCGCATCTGAAAGCGCGCAAACAGCGTATGCCCATTTTCTCCGGCTATTTTCGACGGATAGGCGGCTGGAAAATTGCTCATTGCGCTAACTCATGCGCGTTATTGGCATCCCATCCGAGTTGCAGCCATTGACCCGGTTCCAATGGAACGGGTAGTTTTCCCTTTTCGAGCCGAACGGTGATTGGCCGTCCCTGTGCCTGTAGGGATACGATGTAATGCGTGCCTTCATAGATGAGGGTCTGCACCTGCGCAACCAGCCTGTAATCCGAGCGTAACACCGGATCGCCGGTATGAATATATTCAGGACGAACCAGCATAGTGCCCTTGTGTCCCGGTTTGAAAAGCTCCAACGGCATCAGATTGGCTTCGCCAATGAACTCGGCAACAAAACGGCTAGCCGGGCGCTCGTAAATCTCCTGCGGTGAAGATAATTGAGCAATACATCCCTCTTCCATCACGGCAATACGATCGGACAGGGCAAGTGCTTCACCCTGATCATGTGTGACATAGATGACCGTCAGGCCCAGCCTTTGCTGAATGAGCTTGAGCTCGGTCTTCATATGCTCGCGTAAACGTTTGTCGAGCGCACTCAACGGTTCATCCATCAGCATGATGGCCGGACCAAAGACCTGCGCTCGCGCCAGTGCCACACGCTGCTGCTGCCCACCCGACAGCTCCGAGGGGTAACGGCCTGCAAATGTCTCAAGCTTGACAATTGCAAGGGCGTCTTCCACGCGTTTGCGGCATTCGTCGCGACCAATGCCACGCATTTTGAGCGGAAAGGCCACGTTCTGCGCGACCGTCATATGCGGAAACAAAGCATAGTTCTGGAAGACCACCGCAATGTCGCGCTTTTCTGGCGGCAGATGCGAAATATCAGCTCCACGCAGCCGGATCGAACCGGAATCGCCTTGCAGAATACCGGCGATGATATTGAGCATTGTGGTTTTGCCTGATCCGCTTGGCCCAAGCAGGGTCAGGAATTCACCCTGCCGAACGTCAAGATCGACATCGCGCAGGATAGGCGTTGAACCATAATTTTTATTCAGCCGTCTGATCTGAATAATATTGGCGTCGTCTGAGGGGGGCACGACTGTCGTCCATATTTTCAAGGAGAAGAACGGGAGGGCGAGATCCTCCCTTCAGGGATTTACTTAAGCAGCCATTGATTGAAACGTTCACTGACTTTTTCGTAATTCTCGGACCACCATTGCGGATCGGTTTTCACCGCCTGTTCCTGCAACCGCGGCGAAGTCGGCAATTGCGCATCATCATCGATAAATTCGAATGCGCGCTTGTTGCTCGGACCATAATCAATGAGCTTTGCAAGGTCTGCCTGGCGTTCCGGCTGCGATACGAAAGCAATAAATTTCACAGCAGCATCCCTGTGCGGCGTGCCGCGCGGGATAACCCATGATTGCGATGTCTGAAGGGCCTGTCCCCAGTTCACATCCACAGGCGCGCCGTCACGTTTAGCCTTCTGCACGCGGGCATTGCCAGCCGCCGAGTAGGTGACCTCGCCATCGACAAGCAATTGCTCCGCCTTGCCTGCGGTTTCCCACCAGACCTGAACATGCGGCTTGATCTTGTCGAGACTTTTGAAAGCACGATCCACGTCCAGCGGATAGAGCTTGTCTGCCTCGACGCCATCAGCCAGAAGCGCAATTTCCAGTGTATTGATCGCCCGCTTGTTCAAGGTGCGATCGCCGGGGAATTTCTCAACATCCCAGAATTCGGCCCAAGAACTGGCTGATTTTTCTGCATCTATACGCTCGGAATTATAATTGAGCGTCGTTGACCAGACGATGCTCGGCACCGAATAATCGCTGATCAGTCCCGCATCGAAATCTTCAGCCTTAACGCCGGCCGTCGCATAATCGATTTTCTCGAAAAGATTGAGCTTCGAGCCGCGATAGACAAATTCCTGGTCCACATCGACCACGTCCCACTCGACATTTCCGCTCTCGACCATAGCCTGAAACTTGGCTGGATCGGAGGGAGACTGCTCGATAATCCGGATGCCGGTTTCCTTGGTGAAGGGTTCAAAGAACGCCTTGCGCTGCGCCTCCTGATAGGAGCCGCCCTGCCCGACCACGACAAGCGTTTCCTCGGCTCTGGACGGTGTGCTTGCAAGGCTTGTACCGAGCGCGACAATACCGGTCAGAATAAAAGCTCTGCGATTGAATGATGTCATGATCCGTCTCTCGTGATTATTCAGCGCCAGCATTGGCAGCTAGTTGTGCGGCCGGATGAGCGGGGCGCTCCAGACCAATGTTTTCGCGCAAGGTGTGCCCGTCATAATCGCCATGGAAAAGACCACGCCTTTGCAATTCAGGGATCAGAAGATCAAAAATATCCTGCAAACCTTCGTTGAAATAAGGCGGCATGATATTGAAGCCGTCGCATGCCTCGCCGACGAACCATTCCTCGATGAGATCGGCAATTTCTTGCGCAGTGCCCACGATCTGGCGATGGCCGCCCGCTCCTGATGTCTCGTATAATTCACGGATGGTCAGCCCCTTGGCGCGCGCCGCATCAAGCTGCGCCTTGATGGATTTGATGCCATTGGTTTCCGGCAGATCCGGAATGGGGCCATCGAGCGGATAGGCAGACATATCGCCGAATTTCGGTTCCAGCATCGCATAAGCAACGGCTGGATGAATGAGCGACCGCAGCTTCTGATGGCGCTCCTCTGCCTCTTCCCGCGTACGCCCGATGATGGGCAAGATACCCGGCAGGATTTTCAGCGAATCCCGGCCCCGCCCCTCAGCTGAAAGACGCGCCTTCAGACCTTCATAAAAGACACGGGCATTCTCGAAATTCTGCTGTGCGGTGTAGACGAGATTGGCTGTGCGCGCGGCCAGTTGCTGGCCGGGTTCCGACGACCCCGCCTGTGCGATAACCGGAAAGCCCTGAATGGGACGGGCGACGTTGAGCGGCCCCTTGACGGAGAAGAACTCTCCCTTGTGATTGGGTATATGCAGCTTTGCCGGATCGAGATATTGCCCTGAAGTCTGGTTGCGCGAGAAGGCATCGTCTTCCCAACTATTCCAGAGCTTGAACACAACATCGACAAACTCGCTGGCGCGGCGATAGCGCAGACCATGTTCAATCGAGCGATCGAGATTGAAATTCTTGGCTTCAGCCTCACTCCAGGAGGTGACGACATTCCAGCCCACGCGCCCCTTGCTGATATAGTCAATAGAGGCATATTTGCGCGCAACCGTGTAAGGCTCGTTATAGGTGGTCGAGGCGGTCGCGATAAAGCCGATATTCCTGGTTGCGGTCGATAGCGCCGAGATCAGGGTCAAAGGCTCGAACTGGTCGACCTTGCCGATATAGCGCAGCGCCTCCGGATCATCCCCACCTTGCCGCACTGCCGCACCGTCAGCAAAAAAGATGAAGTGGATTTTGGCGGCTTCCGCGCGGCGCGCAAGGTCCTGCCAGAAATCGATGTCGAGCGATGAATCGGCGGGCGCACCCGGATAGCGCCAGCCGGATGTGTGCGAACCGTTGGATGTAACACTCAAGCCCAGAATAAGACCGGAGCGCCGCGGGGTCTGATGATTGCTGTTTGACATGATCTCGGACTATTTCAAGTTTGGTTATTCGGCGGCCTGATGTGCAGCATTTTTGTTCGCTACATGATCAGTGATTTTCTTTCGCAGAGCCGGGATCAGTTCCCGTCCGTATTCACGTGCATCGGCAGCAATCTCCCATCCACGCAGATAGAAGGCGCTGGCGCCGAGCTGATAATATTGCAAATAGGAATCCGTCACCTGATCGAGCGTTCCAACCAGCGTGGCAGTGGAACCGCCCCGCCCGACGAGGCGTGTGAAGCCAAGCCAGAGGCGTTCATCCTGCACATCGCCCTGACGCGCGATGGCGTCGAGCTTGATGGCCCCGACGGAATCGGCTTTCTGCTCCATCTGTTTCAATTTGCCTTCAGCCGTGCCGACCGTCGCAAGCTCTGCGGCTGCGCGATTGTAGATGTCTTCGGCTTTTTTCCAGGCCTTGTCCTCGCTCTCACCAATGATTGCGCGAAGCGAGACACTGATCGTCAGGGGGCGACCGCGCTCATTGGCAAGGCCGTGCAGTTCATCAAAGGTTGCCTTGGATGCAGCCAGAGGCTCACCCCAGACCATGTAATAATCGGTGCGACCGGGCCCTGCCGCCAAAGCCCCTGCGGAAGACCCCGCAAAACTGATCGCAGGCTGCGCCAAAGGCCGTACCGAGCTGAAACCCTGCTTGACACTATAATATGGGCCCACATGATCGAATGGCTGATCAGAGGTCCATACCTTGCGCAGGACGTCGATATATTCGGCCGAGCGCTCATAGCGCAGATCATCCGCCAGTGTGTCGCCATCGCGCTGCAATTCGCCACCCGGCGCGCCGGTGATGATATGCAGACCCAGACGCCCGCCACCGGCAAGCCGGTCGAGCGTGATTGCCTGCCTTGCTGCAAGGGTCGGCTGCACAGGACCGGGCCGATGCGCCACCAGAACCTTGAGCTTTTTCGTAATGCGCAAAATATGCGAAGCGATCATCCACGGATCGGGCGACCAGGAATGCATCCCGACCAGAACGCTGTCGAAACCAGCTTCCTCGTGAGCCAAAGCCGTTTCTTCAATGTAAGCGACATCAAAATCCGACGACCACCACAAGCCGGAAGTTTCCGTGGCCCTAGTATGCGGAACATAACCTATTAATTCGACGCTCACGTCGATCTCCCATCATATTTCATAATATGAAATCTAGTTTCATATAAAGAATAATGGCAAACCGCCCGCCTTCAACGAATGGATTTTCAATTATCAGATTGTAATTAGGCCGATTTTCTCAAATACGCGCTGAGAGATAACCGAGTTGCTGCGAAACCTTTTGAGCGGTTTCCAGCACGAGTGGAGCTATCCGGTCTATATATTCGGCGGTCATTTTCTGCGCCGGCGCCCATAGACCGATACCAAGTGTCACCTCGCCGAACCGGTCGCGCACGGGCGCAGCGATACCGATCATTTCACCGATAAACTCGCCCTTGCCGATTGAATAGCCGCGTTGCCGCGTTTCGGCGAAATCCTGTTTCAGTAAGACCGGATCGGTGATCGTGTGGCTTGTAACTGCTACGAGAGGCTTTGCCACGACCGCAGTTTCAAAGCGTTCATTATGCGCAAGAATGGCCTTGCCCATCGCTGATGAATGCGACGGCGCCCGACTTCCCAGGGCTGTCACGATCCGCACAGGCTCTGCACTATCAACCCGGTCGATATAGACAACGTTTGCCGGGTCTTCTTGCGAGATCATGCCCAGATGGACCGTTTCGCCGCACGCTTCCATCAGCGCATGCAGGAAGGGCCGTGCGCTTTCCGCGTTCTCCCGAAAGTTGACGGCAGCACAACCGATTTCCCACAATTTGATCCCGAGACGATAACGCTTGCTGGCCGGGTCCTGCACGACCCATCCGACATTGCGGAACGTGGAAAGGAAGTGATGCAGGGAGGGCTGTGGCAGGTTTAGTTCGCGGCTGAGTTCGGTGACGGACCATTCACGCTGCCCATCTGCAAAGGCCTCAATGATGGTGACCGCTTTTTTCACAGAACCTAACATTTGCCGCTCTCTCCCACCGCTTCAACCTCTAACCGTCCAATTCTTGAACACCCCTTCCTTAGTCAGGAACCTGTGCTCAGTGCAAACGGAACTTTTGAGATCACCATTAAGGGTGCGGCTTAAATTCTCAAGATAACTTTGACTCCGATCTGCAGTGTCAGTTCGCCGATCTTGGCGTGAAGCGTTTTGATATCAACGGTTGGAGTTGCCGGTACCGCCTCGTCTCATCGCCAAAAAAATGCCCGTCGCCCCGTCAAGAAGCGGGTCTTTCCTCTACTTGATCTGGTTGGCATGCACATCAAACTGCTGGGATAATTCAGCCAGCGTCTGCTCGCCTCGAATGGCGCAAGCGCCGCTTTTGCCTTGAAGGCCGGGCTGTGGTTCCGGCAGTTGTCTCGTCACAGTATCTCCTGTTCCCGGCATCTAAGCCGAAGCCACGCAGAAATTCCACTTATCTCCCCCGTCCGATTTTCCCGAGCCACCTCTTGCATTAAGAGTGTTAGTGAACTTCCGGTCTGAGCGAGGGGATCTATAGCATGAGCCGTTGCGAACCTGTTTTTCGTTTCTGCGAATTGGTTGTCAGTAAGGAAACGCACTTGTCGACAGAGCCCATTCGCCTTGATGGGAATTGGACCCACGACCCGTCAGTGACGTGGACGGAATAAATCATAGATTTCCAATGAATGACGGGAACAGGCGTTAGAAATTAATCAGTCCAGTCTTCGACCCGTAAGCCAGGAACACGATCAAATTCCCTGCGATTATTCGTGACCATAATCAGGCCACGTGAGCGAGCGTGGCCAGCAAGCAATTGATCGTAGGGGCCGATAGGTGTTCCACTGCGGGCCAATTCAGCGCGTAATTGACCCGTTTGGTTTGCTGCCGGTTCATCATATGGTAATACCTTGAGGCGCGCTGCGAAACCCTCAACGACTGCAAGGTTCTTTTCAGGATGGGCAGACTTTTCCGCGCCGTAAATCAATTCCATCAAACTAACCGAGCTGATGCACAGTTTATCGTGGAATCGGTTGAACGCCTCACGTAATTGCTGTGGTCTATTCTTGATCGTGAAAATGCATATATTGGTGTCCAGCATGTATTTCAGCATTAAAACGCCTCGCGTTCCTGCGAAGCAGGCTGATCACGCTCGCTCATGAAGTCGGATGTCGCCTCTAAGCCATCAAACCAGCTATCCCAGACCTCACCTGCGGGTGCTATAATACGAGTGCGCCCCACAGCAACGATATCAACACGCTTCACATGAGCAGGCAGTGCTACTGCCTTGGGCAAGCGGATAGCTTGGCTTCGGTTGCTCTGGAATACAGCTCCCTGCTCCATCTGCGTCACTCCTGGTTATATCTATGATAATACGACTTAAATAGTGCATCAATAGGGATATGTCAATGGGATATACAGGATGCAGTTTAGCCACTTCCACAACAGTTTCCTGGAACTCCAATCCAGATTGCCAAGTCAGGACACGCCACTGTCGATGGAGCGTAGACCGCGACATCTTGAGAGGATAGCGCTCGTAACTTGAAGTATGGCGGCTATCGATCTGAAATAACTCTAAAAAGAATTTGAGAACAATGCTGGGTTAGGTCCAGAAACAGACGGTTCAGTCCAGTGTAAAACATCTGGAAGCGACTGTTATTGCCTGGCCGCGTACCTGCGCAGATTCCACGTCGGGATCGTTTACATCATGTATGGAATCCGGCTATTACGCATCTAAACCTAAAGGGGTCAAAGCAAAGATCAAAACGGATCGCTCACCCAATCTTCAAATGCATGACGCAACCGAATAACAAAAACTGTCCCGTCTTCTTCAATGTGATAAATAACGAGGTGGGCTTTAAACGGGTGCACCCTCGCAGGCGGAGAGATTTCTTCCCGTGCAAGTTGCAGGTTCTTTGCAATTAATTCCAGAGCGTTAAACAACTCTGCATGATAGCGTTTCGCCTGCGCAGGCCCAAACGTTGCTATACTCTGCCCGGCGATAGCAATGAACAGAGAGTTTAAATTCCATCAGTTGCGTTTCAGAGATTTTTCGCCTGAGTGAGTGCTACTGCGAAGAGTTCATCCTGTGAACGACTTCCTGGGCCACTTTGTAAGCCCTCGCCAACAAAGCGCTGCATCGCTGCAATCTTATCGCTGCTCATGTGATCTTTACGGATCAAATCGCGCACATAGTCACTCGCATTCGAATAGCGTCCCGTCTTTGCCTGAGTCTCAACCCATTCTTTCATAGGATGAGGGAGCGATACGTTCATAGTTACCATCGAATTTTCCCTTCACTGCATTTTAGATCGCAGATTGGCAGAGTTTGCCAATATTATCTTCATTAGCTACCTATCCATTAACGTTCGAGGCCGGACCGCTGCTTGATATCCAGTCAAGAACATTGGCTATCCTGGGGATCGTGTAGGCGTTGTCAGGATCGCGGTCGAGAGCTCCGATATCTTCCATCTGGCCGCTCGCTTCAAGCTCGGCCTTTTTGTCCTTGTCACGGATGATGATCTCGCCCGGTCCGATGGGGCACGCACTTCCTGACGGGTATCATCAAGCTGATAGGTGCCGTCAGCGGAGATATTCGGTGACCTGCCACTGAGAATTTCCTCCAGAATGGATTAGATTCCGGCCCAATAAAGGACGGACGAATGAAGAAGCAGCGATTTACGGAAGAGCGGA
>MTEW01002907.1_pt1 | contig 207059 bp, 185 predicted proteins | sample 1042681 | NCBI WGS metagenome assembly MTEW01 (sample SAMN06185811, study PRJNA358809) | soil metagenome | isolation source: soil biostimulated with citrate as carbon source | place: India | collected 2015-05-23 | reverse complement strand
TGGCGATGTCTTTCAGCATGCGGGCCACGCCGAGGATCGGCCGGGTCACGCCACGGGCGGTGAGCCAGACCAGCAGCAGGCCGGCGACGGCGGCAGCGAGGCCGATCAACAGGCCGGTGAGGTTGGCAGTGTCGTTCTGCTGATCGAGTTTGGCGTCCAGCTTCAGTGCCGGCGCCAGCAGGACCTTCTCGGGGACTTCCAGCATCACGCTCCAGGGTGCGGCCGTGGGGATAGGCTTGAACGGCTGCATGACGCGCAGCATGCCGTCGTGCTCCATTTCCACGGATTTGCCGGCTTGCAGGTTGCCGACGAGATCCGCTGCCTTGTCACCGAAGGCCTTGTCGAGCTTGGCGCTGAGCAGGCCGGCATCGCGGCTGTGGCCAGCAAGCAGACCCGCTGGGCTGATGATGCTGACGTGGCCGTTGCCGTCATAGAGCTCACGATTACCGGCGATGCTCAGTTGCTGCAGGCTTTCCAGGCTGATGTCCAGGCCCATGACACCGACGGTCTTGCCGTTCAGTTGCAGCGGGAAGGCGATGCTGGTCATCAGCACCTGACGGTCGCCGACGTTATCGAAGTAGGGGTCCAGCACGCAGGCCTGGCCGGTTTTCATCGGGCAGGTGTACCAGGCGTTGTAAGGGGCGCCGCTGGGACCGGTGCTGCTGTCGGCGAGCAGTTCTTCGGTCATCGACTCGGATTCGAGCTTGCCGGGAGTCGGCTGGGCCCAATAGAGGGAGAAACGGCCCTTGTCGTTGCTGCCGAGTTCGGTCTGGTCGACGAAGAGTTCGTCCTTGCCGTCAAGTGCATTGGGTTCGAAGACCAGGTACAGCCCCAGGATTTCCGGGTTGGCCTCCAGGCTGGTGCGCACTTGGCGGGTCAGGTCTTCGCGCAGGTCGAAGGCGTCGAGGAAGCGCTTTTCCGCCTGCTCCTTGAGGAACAGCACCTGACGCGAGAAGCCCTTGCCGTACTGGTAGCTGTCCATGAAATAACGCTGGATGCGGATGGCCTGCAGCTCGGCACGGGCTTGCAGGCTCTGCCGGGCGCTCTGATCGAGCATCTGGCTGCTGTCGGCCTTCACCAGGCTAGCGCTGCGCTTGGACTGGTAGAGGGATGAACCGACCAGCAAGGTCACGATGGCCAGCAGGCAGAGGCCAGCCAGCAGGGTGATCTTCCACTGGATGGACAGGCGATTGAACGGCATTGGGGCTTCCTTCTGTCTCGTCGGAACTTCATTCGTTGTCGGCGCGGCCGGCGATTTCTTGACGCGGAGACGACGAAAAACCGTGCGGAATGCACTGGGGCGCAATTTGCAGGCAAGAATTATGCACAGTCTGATTAATATTCCGAACACTTTTGACAGAGACGGCCGGTTTCGGCAGAGTGCGCGCTTTTTTTCGCGGCAATCCCTGGCGGGCAAGGCCGCAGGACCGAGGAGTGGCGATGAATGCGGTAGTGGCGGCGGTGGGGATCATGCTGGTCCTCAGCCTGTGCCGGGTACATGTGGTGGTGGCCCTGATCATTGGTGCGCTGGCAGGCGGCATGTTCGGCGGCCTGGGAATCGACGGGGCGCTGGCGGCCTTCAACAAGGGGCTCGGCGGTGGTGCCACGGTGGCGCTGTCCTACGCGCTGCTAGGCGCTTTCGCCGTGGCCATCGCGCGTTCCGGCCTCGCCCACGCGCTGGCCGACAAGGCGCTGACGCTGGTGGGCAGGCAGGAGGCCAACGGGGGTAACGCACTGAAATGGGTGCTGGTGGCACTGCTGCTCTGCGTGGCGATTTCCTCGCAGAACATCCTGCCGATCCATATCGCATTCATCCCGCTGCTGGTACCGCCACTTCTCTATGTACTGACGCGCCTGGCCATTGACCGCCGGCTGATCGCCTGCGTGATCACGTTCGGCCTGATCACGCCCTACATGTTCTTGCCGGTGGGGTTCGGGAACATCTTCCTGAACGAAATTCTGCTGGCGAATGTGGTGAAAAGTGGCGTGGACGTTACCAGTGTGAATGTCACCGAGGCGATGTTGATACCGGCCCTGGGCATGGTTGCCGGCCTGCTCATCGCGGTGTTCATCAGCTATCGCGGCAAGCGCACCTATGACCTGGAGCGTATCGCCCAGGCCGAGCAGGTGAGCGTCGCCTACAACCCGTTGAGCCTGGGTGTCGCCGGCGTGGCGATCGTGGCTGCATTCGTGGTGCAACTGTTGCTGGACTCGATGATCATCGGCGCGCTGCTGGGCTTCGTGATCTTCTCGTTGTCCGGTGTGGTGCGCTGGAAGGAGACGGACGACCTGTTCACCGAAGGCATGAAAATGATGGCGATGATCGGCTTCATCATGATTGCCGCCTCGGGTTTCGCCGAGGTCATGCGTGAGACCGGCCACGTCGCGACCCTGGTGGACACGTCGGCTGCCTGGATCGGCCACAGCAAGGCGCTCGGTGCGCTGCTGATGCTGCTGGTGGGCCTGCTGGTGACCATGGGGATCGGTTCGTCCTTCTCCACGGTACCGATCATTGCGGCCATTTTCGTGCCGCTGTGCGTGCAACTGGGCTTCAGCCCGCTGGCCATCGTCAGCATCGTCGGTACCGCGGGTGCGCTCGGCGATGCGGGTTCCCCGGCTTCCGATTCCACCCTGGGACCCACCGCCGGCCTGAACGTCGACGGCCAGCACAACCATATCTGGGACACCGTGGTACCCACCTTCCTGCACTACAACCTGCCGCTGTTGGCCTTCGGCTGGGTCGCGGCGATGGTGCTGTAAGGACCTCGTAGGAGCGAGCTTGCTCGCGAAGAGTCCGAGCGCGCTTTTTCGCGAGCAAGCCCGCTTCTACGCACCTGAAAACACTTAGCACTTTCCTTGAATTGCCGCGGACTAACCCAGTAGGTCCTCTACACCCTGCGGCATTGCTATGGCTTCTCAGCGGCAACTGCACAACCGCACCCTGATTGTCCTCCTGGTGGTGGTATCGCTCGCGTTCTGCTGGATTCTGGTGCCGTTCTACGGAGCCGTATTCTGGGCGGTGGTGCTGGCGGTGATCTTCAGTCCCTTGCAGCGCGAACTGGCATTGCGTCTGGGCGGGCGGGGCAATCTCTCGGCGATGATCACGCTGTCGATCTGCCTGCTCGTTGCAGTGATGCCGGTGCTGCTCATCTGCCTGATGCTGGTGCAGGAGGGCGCTGACTTCTACCATCGGCTCGAATCCGGAGAGCTCGACATCGGCGGCTATGTCGAACAGTTCAAGAACCTGTTACCGAATTTCCTCCAGCGCCAACTCGATCGTCTGGGCATGGGCAACCTGAACGGTCTGCGCGATCGCCTCGTCACCGGCATGTTGCAAGGCAGCCAGTTCCTCGCCACGAAGGCGTTCGCCATTGGACAGAACACCTTCGAGGTCCTGGTCGGCTTCTTCGTCATGATCTACCTGCTGTACTTCTTCCTCCGCGATGGCTACGAAGTGGCGCGCAACGTGCGTATGGCGTTTCCACTCGGCGAGCAGCACAAGCGCCGGCTGCAGATCAAGTTCACCCGCGTGGTGCGCGCAACGGTCAAGGGCAACATCGTGGTCGCCATCGTCCAGGGGGCATTGGGTGGGGTGGTGTTCTGGTTCCTGGACATTCCCAGCCCGGTGTTCTGGGGGGTGATGATGGCGTTCCTGTCGCTGCTACCCCTGGTGGGGGCGGGGATGATCTGGGGACCGGTCGCGCTGTTTTTCATGATCAACGACGAGCTCTGGAAGGGTGTTGGGCTGGCGTTGTTCGGCATCCTGGTGATTGGGCTGGTGGACAATCTGCTCAGGCCCATGCTGGTGGGCAAGGACACGCGGTTGCCGGACTATCTGGTGCTGATTTCAACCCTGGGCGGACTGTCGCTGTTCGGCCTCAATGGCTTCGTCATCGGTCCGCTGATCGCGGCGCTGTTCGTGGCGAGTTGGGACCTGTTCACCGAGACGGGCAAGAAGGTGATGCTGCCCTAGACGCGCGCAGGTGCTGCCAGAAACGAAAAACCCGGCACATGGCCGGGTTTTCCTTCTCGGGGTCCGCTTAGTTGGCCAGGGCCACCAGACCGGAGTGCTGGACCAGGTCCAGCAGCGGCTGCGGGTAGACGCCGAGGAAGAACGCCAGCAGGGCCACGAACAGCAGCATGATGCCGCCGGCGCGCTGTGCCCAGTGCAGGTCGGCGTCGTGGCGACGCAGGTTCGGCTCGACCAGGAACAGGGTGACCATGACGCGCAGGTAGTAGAACACGCCGATGGCGCTGCCCAGGACCATGGCGCCCAGCAGCCACCACAGGCCGGATTCGACACCGGCGGCGATCACGAAGAACTTGCCGATGAAGCCTGCGGTAAGCGGGATGCCCGCCAGGGACAGCATCATCACGGTGAGCACGGCGGTCAGGTACGGACGGCGCCAGAACAGGCCGCGGTACTCGTACAGGGCATCGCAGTCACGGCCGCTGTAGGGGGTGGACATCAGCGTCACCACACCGAAGGCGCCCAGGCTGGTCAGCACATAGGTGGCCAGGTAGACACCGATGGCTTCCACGGCCAGCCCCTTGCTCGCGATCAGGGCCACCAGCAGGTAGCCGAAGTGCGCGATGGAGGAGTAGCCCAGCAGACGCTTGATGTTGTTCTGCACCAGGGCCAGCAGGTTGCCGAAGAGGATAGAGGCGATGGCGATGACGGTCAGCAGGTCGTTCAGCCAGCCGCCGGCGGTGGCCGGAGACAGCTGATAGAGGCGCAGCAGCACGGCGAACACGGCGACCTTGCTGGCGGTGGCCAGGAAGGCGGCCACCGGCGCCGGAGCGCCTTCGTACACGTCCGGGGTCCAGAGGTGGAACGGAACCAGGGACAGCTTGAACGCCAGGCCGATCAGCATCATGCCGATGCCGAGCTGGGACAGCACGCTGGAGGTACCGGCGGCGGCCAGCTGGCTGAAGCTCAGGCTGCCGGCGTCGGCATAGAGCAGGGCCATGCCGAACAGCAGGAAGGCGGAACCGGCGGCGGACAGCACCATGTATTTGATGCCGGCCTCCAGAGAACGCTTGTTGAAGAAGGCGTACGCCACCAGGCCGTAGACCGGTACCGAAAGCAGCTCCAGGCCAATGAACAGGCCGGCGAGATGCTGCGCGGTGACCAGTACCAGGCCGCCGGCGGCGGCCAGGAGGATCAGCAGGTACATCTCTTCGCGGTTGCCCGGGTAGCCTTTGCCCGACTCACCGCCCAGGTAGGCGTGGATCAGGGTGACGCAGGCGAGGGTGCCGGCCAGGACCAACGCCATGTAATAGGCGCCGAAGTTATCGACCATCATCAGCGGGGTCACTTCCAGGGGAGCGACCTTGAGTGCCGGGATGATGGACAGTAGGGCGAGGTTCAGACCGATGACCGACAGGCCGAACGTCCAAGAGTGGTGCCGCTTCCAGGCGATGGCCAGCATGACCACGACGATGGTGGCGCAGGTGACCAGCAGCGGTAGCAGGGCAATCAGGTGTTGAGTCGTGAATTCCATAACCTACTTACCGGGCAACGAGTTGATTGACGGCGGAATCCAGCCACTGGTGCACGCCATGCATGGTCGCAGCGGAGGTATCCAGTACCGGTTGCGGGTAAACGCCGAGCAGGATCAGCAGGGCGGCGAGGCCCAGGACCATGCTCAGCTCGCGATAGCGCAGGCCTTCGTAGGCGTTATCGTTCTTCGCCGGACCGAAGTAGGCGCGGTGGATCATGATCAGCGAGTAAACGGAACCGAACACCAGGCCGGTAGACGCCAGGACGGCAACCCACGGTACTTGCTGGAAGGAGCCGACCAGGATCAGGAACTCGCCAACGAAGTTGCCGGTGCCCGGCAGGCCCAGTGCAGCGGCAGCGAAGAACAGGCTGATGGCCGGCAGGTAGGGCATGCGGTTCCAGATACCGCCCATCTCGCGCATGTCACGGGTGTGCAGGCGCTCGTACAACTGGCCGCACAGGATGAAGAGCGCGGCGGCGGAGAGGCCGTGGGCGATCATCTGCACGATGGCGCCCTGCAGGGCGATCTGGCTGCTGGAGTAGATGGCGATCAGGACGAAGCCCATGTGGGACACGCTGGAGTACGCCACCAGGCGCTTGATGTCAGTCTGGGCGAAGGACAGGAAGGCACCGTAGACGATGGCGAACACACCGAGCCACTGGGCGATCGGCGCGAACTCGGCCGAGGCGTTGGGGAACAGTGGCAGGGCGAAGCGGATCATGCCGTAGGCGGCGGTCTTCAGCAGGATGCCGGCGAGGTCCACGGAGCCCGCGGTCGGGGCCTGGGCGTGGGCATCGGGCAGCCAGGAGTGGAACGGCACCACCGGGAACTTCACCGCGAAGGCGATGAAGAAGCCGAGCATCAGCAGGTACTCGGTGCCCGGAGCGAGTTGGGCCTTCAGCAGGTCGGCGTAGTTGAAGGTCAGTACGCCGGTGTTGCTGTAGTTCACCAGCACCAGGCCGAGGATCGCCACCAGCATGATCAGGCCGCTGGCCTGGGTATAGATGAAGAACTTGGTGGCGGCGGTGATACGGGTCTTGCCCTTGCTGCCGCTGTGACCCCAGAGCGCGATGAGGAAGTACATCGGCACCAGCATCATTTCCCAGAAGAAGAAGAACAGGAACAGGTCGATGGCGAGGAACACGCCGACCACGCCGCCGAGGATCCACATCAGGTTGAGGTGGAAGAAGCCGACGCGGTTCTGGATTTCACGCCAGGAGCAGAGCACGGAGAGCACACCGAGCAGGCCGGTGAGGACGATCATCAGGATGGAGATGCCGTCCAGGGCCAGGTGGATGGTGACGCCGAAACGCTCGATCCACTGCACCTTGAACTCTTGCGCCCACACCGGATCGGTGCCGGGAGCGGGGGCCAGGGTGAAGTCGCCGGTCGCCCACAGCCAGAGGCCGAGGGCGAACAGCAGGGACATGGTGATCAGGGCGATCCAGCGAGGCAGGGTGCCGCCGAAGCGCTCACCTTGCCAGCAGAGCAGGCCGCCGATGAAGGGAATCAGGATTAGCCAGGGCAGAATCATGACGGGCTCAATTCCTTAAGAAGATTCAGGTCAGCAGCACGGCGCCGAGCACGAGCACGGCTCCGCCGACGATGGATACGGCGTACCAGCGCAGCTGGCCGGTCTGGCTACGGCTGAGGGCGAAGTTGCCACCCTTCACTACACGCGGGACCAGGCCGATGGTGCCGTCGATGGGATCGCGACGGAGCAGGCGGCAGACCAGCAGGTAGGGTTTGACGAACAGCACGTCGTAGAGCCAGTCGAAGCCCCAGGCGGCGAACCACCAGGCACCGAGGAAGCGGCCTGGAGCGCTCTGGGCAACGGCGCTGACGAAGCGGCGCTTGCCAAGGAACAGCAGGGCGGCCAGCAGGATACCTGCCAGGGCGATGGCGCCCGAGGCGATTTCCAGGCTGTGCTTGGCTTCGCCTCCGGCATGGCCGACGCTTTCCGGCAGCACGCCGGCCAGCGGCGGGGTGATCAGCGCGCCGACAAAGGTGGAGAGCACGATCAGCACGCTCAGCGGCAGCCAGTGGGCAACCCCATGGCCGGCGTGTGCTTCGGTCTGCGCTTCACCGTGGAAGGCGATGAAGATCAGGCGGAAGGTGTAGATCGAGGTCAGGAAGGCACCCGCCAGACCCGCGTAGAGCAGACCGGCGTGACCGCTGGCGAAGGCTTCCCAGAGGATCTCGTCCTTGGAGTAGAAGCCCGCGGTAACCAGCGGCAGGGCCGCCAGGGCCGCACCACCGACGATGAAGCTCGCGTAGGCCAGCGGCAGCTTCTTCCACAGACCGCCCATCTTGAAGATGTTCTGCTCGTGGTGGCAGGCGTTGATCACCGCACCGGAAGCAAGGAACAGCAGGGCCTTGAAGAAGGCGTGGGTCATCAGGTGGAAGATCGCCGCGTCCCATGCACCCACGCCCAGGGCGAGGAACATGTAGCCGATCTGGCTCATGGTGGAGTAGGCGAGGATTCGCTTGATGTCGGTCTGCACCAGGGCGGCGAAGCCGGCCAGGACCAGGGTGACGCCACCGACGATGCCGACCAGTTCGAGGATTTCCGGGGTCAGCAGGAACAGGCCGTGGGTACGGGCGATCAGGTAGACGCCCGCGGTCACCATGGTCGCCGCGTGGATCAACGCGGAAACCGGGGTCGGGCCCGCCATCGCGTCCGCCAGCCAGGTCTGCAGCGGCAGCTGGGCGGATTTGCCCACGGCGCCGCCGAGCAGCATCAGGGTCGCGACCCAGAGCCAGGCGTCACCGGCCACGTACTTCTCGGGGGCCAGCTTCATCAGCTCCTGGATGTTCAGGGTGCCCAGGTGGAAGAACAGGATGAACAGGCCGATGGCCATGAACACATCACCCACGCGGGTAACGATGAAGGCCTTGAGGGCCGCATTACCGTTGGGTGTGTGCTTGAAGTAGAAGCCGATCAGCAGGTACGAGCACAGACCCACGCCTTCCCAACCGAAGTAGAGGAACAGCAGGTTATCGCCCAGCACCAGGAACAGCATGCTGGCAATGAACAGGTTGGTGTAGGCGAAGAAGCGGGAGTAACCCTCTTCACCGCGCATGTACCAGGAGGCGAACAGGTGGATCAGGAAGCCGACGCCAGTGACCACGCCGAGCATGGTCAGCGACAGGCCGTCCAGGTAGAGGGTGAAGCTGGGCGCGAAGCCCGCCACGCTCATCCACTGCCAGAGCACCTGGGTGTACACGCCACCTTCCGGCGGGGCCACGTTGAACTGCCAGATGATCCAGGCGGCCACCAGGGCCGAGAGGCCCACGGAGCCGACGCCGATGACGGCAGAGGTGTTTTCGGAAAAACGCCCGCGGGAGAAGGCCAGGATGAACCAGCCAAGCAGCGGGAACAGGCAAGTGAGGAATAGAAGGTTCATCCGCGCATCTCGCTGGCAGCGTCGATATCGAGGGTATGGAAGCGGCGGTACAGCTGCAGCAGGATCGCCAGGCCGATGGAGGCTTCGGCGGCTGCAAGGCTGATCACCAGAATGAACATGATCTGGCCGTCAGGCTGGGCCCAACGGGCGCCGGCGACCACGAAGGCCAGCGCGGCGGCGTTCATCATGACTTCCAGGCTCATGAGCACGAAGAGGATGTTGCGGCGCACCATCAGGCCGGTGAGGCCCAGGCAGAAGAGCACGCCGGCGACCGCGAGGCCATGTTCCAGTGGGATTGCGTTCATGGCTTATTCCTTAGCTTCGTGGCGGCCGAGGTGGAAGGCGGCGACCAGGGCTGCGAGCAGCAGCATGGACGCCAGTTCCACGGCCAGCAGGTACGGGCCGAAGAGGGCGATGCCGACTGCCTTGGAGTCCACCGTGGTATGTCCGATGGTGGCGCCGGTAGCGTTGCCGAACAGTACGTACAGCAGCTCGGCCAGCAGGACCAGGGAGAGCAGCGCAGGGCCGGTCCAGATACCGGGCTTGAGCCACTTCTTCTCTTGCTCGGCAATCGCCGGTCCGAGGTTCAGCATCATCACCACGAAGACGAACAGCACCATGATGGCGCCGGCGTAGACGATGATTTCCAGTGCGCCGGCAAAGGGTGCGCCGAGCGCGAAGAAGCACATCGACACCGCCAGCAGCGAGACGATGAGGTACAGCAGGGCATGCACCGGATTGGTGTTGGTGATCACACGCAGGGTGGAGACAACGGCCACACCGGCGGCGAAATAGAAGGCGAATTCCACGCGCGTCTCCTTAGGGCAGCAGGCTCTTCACGTTGATCGGTTCGGCCTCGTTCTGCGCGGCGCCTTTCGGCTTGCCGGCAATGGCCATACCCGCCACGCGATAGAAGTTGTAGTCCGGGTTCTTGCCGGGACCGGAGATCAGCAGGTCTTCCTTCTCGTACACCAGATCCTGGCGCTTGAACTCGCCCATCTCGAAATCCGGGGTCAGCTGGATCGCGGTGGTGGGGCAGGCTTCTTCGCACAGGCCGCAGAAGATGCAGCGGGAGAAGTTGATGCGGAAGAACTCGGGGTACCAGCGGCCATCGTCGGTCTCGGCCTTCTGCAAGGAGATGCAGCCGACCGGGCAGGCCACGGCGCACAGGTTGCAGGCTACGCAACGCTCTTCGCCGTCGGGATCGCGGGTGAGGACGATGCGGCCACGGTAGCGCGGCGGCAGGTATACGGGCTCTTCCGGATATTGCAGGGTGTCACGCTTGCGGAAGGCATGGCCGAAGATCATCACCAGGCTGCGAAGCTGGGTGAAGGTGCCATGCACGACGTGGATGATTTCTTTGATCATGGCATTACTCCTTACTGGGCCGAGGCCAGCACCAGGGCGCCGGTCACCAGCAGGTTGATCAGGGTCAGCGGCAGGCACACCTTCCAACTGAAGGCCATCACCTGGTCATAGCGCGGGCGCGGGATGGATGCGCGCAGCAGGATGAACAGCATGATGAAGAAGCCGGTCTTCAGTGCGAACCAGATGAAGGGGATCTGCGGGAGGATGCCGAACGGGCCGTGCCAGCCGCCGAAGAACAGGGTCACGAGCAGGGCGGAGATCAGCACGATGCCGATGTACTCGCCCACGAAGAACATGCCCCATTTCATGCCGGCGTATTCGATGTGGTAGCCGTCGGCCAGTTCCTGTTCCGCTTCCGGCTGGTCGAACGGGTGACGGTGGGTCACGGCGACGCCAGCGATGAAGAAGGTACAGAAGCCGAAGAACTGCGGAATGATGAACCACAGGTGCTGGGCCTGGTATTCAACGATGTCGCGCATGTTGAACGAACCCACCTGCGCCACGATGCCCATCAGCGACAGGGCCAGGAACACCTCGTAGGAGATGGTCTGGGCCGAGGCGCGCAGGCTGCCGAGCAGGGCGAACTTGTTGTTGCTCGACCAGCCGGCAAAGAGCACCGCATACACCGCGATGCCCGCCATGGCGAAGAAGAACAGCACGCCGATGTTCAGGTCGGCCACGCCCCAGGTGGGGGTGACGGGGACCACGGCAAACGCGATCAACAGGGCGCTCATCGCGATGATGGGCGCCAGCGTGAAGATCATTTTGTCGGCGAACGGCGGCGTCCAGTCTTCCTTGAAGAACATCTTGATCATGTCGGCGCCGAGCTGGAAGGCGCCGAACGGACCTACGCGGTTCGGACCGTAGCGGTCCTGCCAGAGGCCGAGCAGGCGACGTTCCACCCAGGAGAGCAGCGCACCGGTCACGACCACGCCGAGCAGGATGACGATGGACTTGAGAACGGTGATGACGATGTCGATCAGTTCGGGCGTCAGCCAGCTCATTGCGCGGACTCCTGTACGGCAGTGACGACGGCACCGGCGAAGACGGCCGGGATGCCCGGCAGACCGGCGGGCAGGCCGACCAGGCCGATGCCCATTTCTTCCTTGATGGCCAGCGGCAGACGCAGGGTCTGGCCGTTGACGGTCAGGGCGAGCAGGGCACCATCGTTGACGCCGAGGCGGTCAGCTTCATCCTTGGCCAGGGCCACGTAAGGCTGCGGGATGCGCTCTTGCACCGGCGCGGCGCGGGAGCTGTTCTCCTCGCTGCCGAACAGGTGGTGCAGCGGCACGGCCTGCCAGGTGCCCTGGGCCGGGTTGAAGGCAGCGTTGATGCCGAACCAGGGCAGGGACTGGCCCTTGGCCTCGATCAGGCGCACGCCCGGGTCGCCTGCGCGCAGGTGGCCACCGACTTCGTCCTGGAACTTGTTCCAGGCCTGCGGGGAGTTCCAGCCCGGGGACCAGGCGAACGGAATCTGCTGACGGTCTTCCTTGGTGCCGGCATAGCCTTCCATGGAGAAGGCGAATGCGGAGTCCTTGTCCTGGGGCTGACGCGGCTCGTGCACGCTGATGTTGGCGCGCATGGCGGTACGACCGCTGTAGCGGTGCGGCTCGCGGGCGAGCTTCATGCCCTTGATGCGGAAGGAGGCAGTCGGCGCGGCATCGCGGATGCCAGCCAGCAGCGGGCTGCTGTCGGCACAGGCGGAGGTCACCTGGTCCAGCTGGGTCCAGTCGACGGCCTTCCCCAGCAGGGTGCTGTGCAGCGCATGCAGCCAGCGCCAGCCTTCGCGAACCAGGATGTTGGCGTCGTAGTAGGTGGGGTCGAAGACCTGGAAGAACCGCTGGGCGCGGCCTTCCAGGCTGACCAGGGTGCCATCGCCTTCGGCGAAGCTGGCAGCCGGCAGCACCAGGTGGGCGCGCTCGACGGTGGCGGTCTGCTGGTGGTCGGCGACGATCACGACCTTGGCGGCGGCCAGGGCGGCATCGACTTTGGCGGCGTCTGCGCGGCGGTACAGGTCGTTCTCTAGCACGACGACAGCGTCGGCTTTGCCAGCGGTCAGGGCTTCCAGGGCGGCGTCGACGGATTCACCGCCGAACAGGGCCAGGCCCATGCTGTTGGCTTCCGGCACCACCAGGCTCAGGGAGCCGTTCTTCTCACGGTTCTTCAGCGCACTGGCGATGTTGGCGGCGGCTTCGATCAGGGCTTTTTCGCCCAGGGAGGCGCCGGAGATGACCAGCGGACGCTTGGCAGCAAGCAGGGCATCGGCGATGCGCTTGACCAGTTCAGCGGCTTCGCCTTCCAGGCCTTCCACGGCCGGCGCGCTGGGGTCGATGGCGTGGGCCACGGCGAAACCGATGCGGGCGAGGTCGGCCGGAGCGGCATGGACGCTTTCGGCGGCCACGTCATCCAGGCGGGTGGCGGCAACGCTGGCGATGAACAGCGGGTTCAGGGCGTCCTGGGCGACGTTCTGCACGGCGGCCATGTGCCAATCCTGGATCTTCATCGAGGCGGCGATGTCGGTGGCCTTGCCCTTGACGGCCTGGCGCAGGGCGAGGGCCATGCGGGCGGCGGTCTGGGTCAGGTCTTCACCGAGGACGAAGATAGCGTCGTGCTTCTCGACGTCGCGCAGGGTCGGTACGGGCAGCGGGCCGTTCTGCAGGATGTCGCGGATCAGGCGCAGGTTGGCCAGTTCATTGGCGGCGATGCCGGAGTAGTAGTTCTCGGTACCGACCAGCTCACGGAGGGCGAAGTTGCCTTCGAGGCTGGCGCGCGGCGAACCGATACCGATCACGCGCTTGCCTTTCAGCAGCTCGGCGGCCTTGTCCAGCGCAGCGTCCAGACCAAGGTGCTGGTTGCCCAGCAGCGGCTGGCGCGGACGGTCTTCGCGGTTGACGTAGCCGTAGCCGAAACGGCCGCGGTCGCACAGGAAGTACTGGTTCACCGAGCCGTTGAAGCGGTTCTCGACGCGACGGATCTCGCCGTAGCGCTCACCGGGGCTGATGTTGCAGCCGCTGGAACAGCCCTGGCAGATGCTTGGTGCGAACTGCATGTCCCACTTGCGGTTGTAGCGCTCGGAGTGGGTCTTGTCGGTGAACACGCCGGTCGGGCAGACCTCGACCAGGTTGCCGGAGAACTCGCTCTCCAGCACGCCGTCTTCGACGCGGCCGAAGTAGACGTTGTCGTGGGCGCCGTACACGCCGAGGTCGGTGCCGCCCGCGTAGTCCTTGTAGTAGCGCACGCAGCGATAGCAGGCGATGCAGCGGTTCATCTCGTGAGCGATGAACGGGCCGAGTTCCTGGTTCTGGTGGGTACGCTTGGTGAAGCGGTAGCGACGGGCGTTGTGGCCGGTCATTACCGTCATGTCCTGCAGGTGGCAGTGACCGCCTTCCTCGCACACCGGGCAGTCGTGCGGGTGGTTGGTCATCAGCCATTCGACGACGCTGGCGCGGAACTGCTTGGCCTCTTCGTCGTCGATGGAAATCCAGCTGTTATCGGTGGCGGGAGTCATGCAGGACATGACGAGGCGACCACGCTTGTCGTTCTCGTCGGTGTACTGCTTGACCGCGCACTGGCGGCAGGCGCCGACGCTACCGAGCGCCGGGTGCCAGCAGAAGTAGGGGATGTCGAGTCCGAGGGACAGACAGGCCTGCAGGAGGTTGTCTGCACCATCGACTTCGAGCGTCTTGCCGTCTACGTGGATAGTGGCCATGGTTCAGTCTTCATCTGCCCGTGTGACCGGGCTTTGGCTAATGGAATCAGCGTGCGCGCGGGGCCGGGTGAGCGGCCGCCGCTGCGCGAATTCTTCGGTTCAGGCGCCGACGGGAATCGGACGCGCTGCCGGAATCTGGCTGGCGATGCCTGCCTCGAACTCCGGACGGAAATACTTCATCGCACTGCCCAGTGGCTCGACGGCGCCCGGTGCGTGGGCGCAGAAGGTCTTGCCTGGGCCAAGGAAGCTGACGAGCTGCTCCAGTGTCTCCAGGTCACCCGCCTGGCCTTCGCCGCGCTCCAGGGCACGGAGGACCTTGACGCTCCAGGGCAGGCCGTCGCGGCAAGGTGTGCACCAGCCGCACGACTCGCGGGCGAAGAACTCCTCCATGTTGCGGAGCAGGGAGACCATGTTGATGCTGTCGTCCACGGCCAGCGCGAGGCCGGTACCCATACGGGTGCCCACCTTGGCGATGCCTGCGGCGTACATGGGTGCATCTAGGTGCTCGGGGAGCAGGAAGCCGGTACCGGCGCCGCCGGGTTGCCAGGCTTTCAGCTTGAAGCCGTCGCGCATCCCACCAGCGTAGTCTTCGAACAGCTCGCGAGCCGGAACGCCGAAGGGCAGCTCCCACAGGCCGGGGTTCTTCACCTTGCCGGAGAAGCCCATGAGCTTGGTGCCCATGTCTTCGCTGCCCGGGCGGGCGAGGGTCTTGTACCAGTCCACGCCGTTGGCGACGATCGCCGGCACGTTGCACAGGGTCTCGACGTTGTTGACACAGGTGGGCTTGCCCCAGACGCCGACGGCGGCGGGGAAGGGCGGCTTGGAACGCGGGTTGGCGCGACGGCCTTCCAGCGAGTTGATCAGTGCGGTCTCTTCACCACAGATGTAACGACCGGCGCCGGTGTGGACGAAGAGTTCGAAGTCGAAACCGCTGCCGAGGATGTTCTTGCCGAGCAGGCCGGCGGCCTTGGCTTCATCGATGGCGCGATTGAGGTTGCGTGCCGCGTCGACGTACTCGCCGCGCAGGAAGATGTAGCCGCGATAGGCCTTGAGGGCGCGCGCGGAAATCAGCATGCCTTCCACCAGCAGGTGCGGCAGCTGCTCCATCAGCATGCGGTCCTTCCAGGTGTTCGGCTCCATTTCGTCCGCGTTGCACAGCAGGTAGCGGATGTTCATGGATTCGTCGGCGGGCATCAGGCCCCACTTCACGCCGGTGGGGAAGCCCGCACCGCCGCGACCCTTGAGGCCGGAGTCCTTGACCTGCTGAACGATATCGGCCTGGGCCATTTCGGTCAGGGCCTTGCGAGCAGCGGCGTAGCCGTTCTTCTGCTGGTATTCGTCAAGCCATACCGGCTGCGCGTCTTCACGCAGGCGCCAGGTCAGCGGATGGGTTTCTTCGCTGCGGGCGATGCGGTTGGCCGGGCCAATGGAGGTGAGGGTCTTCATTGGTAGGCCTCCAGCAGCTTGGCAACGCCATCAGGTTGTACGTCGCCGAAGGTGTCGTCGTCGATCATCACGGCCGGGGCCTTGTCGCAGTTGCCGAGGCAGCAGACCGGCAGCAGGGTAAAGCGGCTGTCGGTGGTGGTCTGGCCGAGGCCGATGCCGAGCTGCTTCTGCATCTCGGCAACGACGGACTCATGGCCGCCGACGTAGCAGGTCATGCTGTCGCACACGCGGATGACGTGGCGGCCGACCGGCTGACGGAAGATCTGGCTATAGAAAGTAGCCACGCCTTCGACGTCGCTGGCGGGGATGCCGAGGATCGCGCCGATGGCGTCAGCGGCGCCGTCCGGCACCCAGCCACGCTCTTTCTGGACGATCTTCAGGGCTTCGATGGACGCCGCGCGCGGGTCCTCGTAGTGATGCATTTCGTGCTCGATGGCCGAGCGCTCAGTTTCGCTGAGGACGAAACGGTCGGTCTGGATAAGGGTGCTCATGATCAGCGGTCCACGTCAGCCATTACGAAGTCGATACTGCCCAGGTAGGCGATCAGGTCTGCCACCATGCTGCCGCGGATCACCGAGGGGATCTGCTGCAGGTGGGGGAAGCTGGGCGTCCGGATCCGGGTGCGGTAGCTCATGGTGCTGCCGTCGCTGGTCAGGTAGTAGCTGTTGATGCCCTTGGTCGCCTCGATCATCTGGAAGGCTTCGTTGGCCGGCATGACCGGGCCCCAGGAAACCTGCAGGAAGTGGGTGATCAGGGTCTCGATGTGCTGCAGCGTGCGCTCTTTCGGCGGCGGTGTGGTCAGCGGGTGATCCGCCTTGTACGGGCCTTCCGGCATGTTCTTGAGGCACTGGTCGATGATGCGGATGCTCTGGCGCATCTCTTCGACGCGGACCATGCAGCGATCGTAGGCGTCACCGTTGTGGGCCAGCGGCACTTCGAACTCGAAGTTCTCGTAGCCGGAGTAGGGACGTGCCTTGCGCAGGTCGAAGTCGCAACCAGTGGAGCGCAGCCCAGCACCGGTGACGCCCCATTCGAGGGCTTCCTTGGTGTTGTACTGGGCCACGCCGATGGTACGGCCACGCAGGATGCTGTTCTTCAGGGCAGCCTTTTCGTACTCGTCGAGGCGCTTGGGCAGCCATTCGACGAACTCCTTGACCAGGCCATCCCAGCCGCGCGGCAGGTCGTGGGCGACGCCACCGATGCGGTACCAGGCCGGGTGCAGGCGGAAACCGGTCACGGCTTCGATCACCTTGTAGGCACGCTGGCGGTCGGTGAAGGTGAAGAACACCGGAGTCATGGCGCCCACGTCCTGGATGTAGGTACCCAGGAACAAAAGGTGGCTGGTGATCCGGAAGAACTCGGCCATCATCACGCGGATGAAGTCGACGCGCTGCGGCACCTTGATGCCGGCGAGCTTCTCGACCGCGAGGACGTACGGCAGGTTGTTCATCACGCCACCGAGGTAGTCGATACGGTCGGTGTACGGAATGAAGCTGTGCCAGGACTGGCGTTCAGCCATTTTCTCGGCGCCGCGGTGGTGGTAACCGACTTCCGGCACGCAGTCGACGATCTCTTCGCCGTCCAGTTGCAGGATGATGCGGAAGGCACCGTGAGCGGAGGGGTGGTTCGGGCCGAGGTTGAGGAACATGTAGTCCTCGTTCTCGCCGTGGCGTTTCATGCCCCAGTCTTCCGGGCGGAAGCGCGCCGCTTCTTCTTCAAGCTGGTGCTTGGCCAGGGTCAGGCTGAAGGGATCGAACTCGGTGGCGCGCGCCGGGTAGTCCTTGCGCAGCGGGTGACCTTCCCAGGTGTTGGGCATCATGATCCGCGACAGGTGCGGATGGCCGGCGAAGGTGATGCCGTACATGTCCCAGACTTCCCGCTCGTACCAGTTGGCGTTCGGCCAGATACCGGTGACGGTAGGCAGGTTGAGGTCGCCCTCGGACAAGGCGACCTTGATCATCACGTCACTATTACGCTCCAGCGACATGAGGTGGTAGAACACCGTGAAATCGGCGTTCGGCAGGCCGCGGCGCTGGGTGCGCAGGCGCTCGTCGACGCCATGCAGGTCGTACAGCATGACGTAGGGGCGCGGCAGGTTGCGCAGGAACTTGAGGACGTCGATCAGCTTGTCACGGGCGACCCAGATCACCGGCATGCCGGTACGGGTCGACTGGATGGTCAGGCTTTCGGCGCCGAAGCGGGAATTCAGCTCTACGACGACGTCTTGGTCGTCTGCCTTGTAAGGCGGAATGGACAGAACGGTGTCTGCAGTCATGGTCTCGGTCGCTATTCGTCAACGTAAAGAATGAGCCTGGGGTCTTCCGGGGAAGAACAGGCTCAGACTTCGTCGGGGCTGCGCAGGTTGGTGACCTGAATACGCTGTTCGCGGCGCTTTTCCCGCTCGGAGGGCATGTCGGCACGATAGATGCCTTGGTCCCCCACGACCCAGGATAGCGGGCGGCGCTCCTGGCCGATGGATTCCTGCAGCAGCATCAGGCCTTGCAGGAACGCCTCCGGACGGGGCGGGCAGCCGGGAATGTAGACGTCCACGGGAAGGAACTTGTCCACGCCCTGAACGACCGAGTAAATATCGTACATGCCGCCGGAGTTCGCGCACGAACCCATGGAAATGACCCACTTGGGCTCCAGCATCTGCTCATAGAGGCGCTGGATGACCGGTGCCATCTTAATGAAGCAGGTGCCGGCGATGACCATGAAGTCGGCCTGGCGTGGTGATGCACGAATGACCTCCGCACCGAACCGCGCGATATCGTGCGGTGCGGTGAAGGCAGTGGTCATTTCCACGTAGCAGCAGGAAAGGCCGAAGTTATACGGCCACAGGGAGTTCTTGCGACCCCAGTTGACTGCTCCGTTGAGAACATCCTCGAGCTTGCCCAGGAAGATGTTCTTGTGCACCTGATCTTCTAGCAGCGGGTCGGAAACGGTCTCCCGTTCGCCGATCGGATACTGCTCGTAAGTGGCATCCGGATCGATCCGAGTAAGTTTGTATTGCATTGCCAAAGCCTCATTGTTTTAGCTTCGCCTGCCGCTTGCGACGACCTTCGGGAGCCCAATCGAGCGCCCCGATGCGCCAAAGGTAGACAAGACCTGCCAACAGAATTGCTATGAAAATGGTTGCTTCGATAAAACCGGCCCAACCGCTTTCACGGACGGAAACGGACCAAGCGAAGAGAAAGAGGGCTTCGACGTCGAAGATCACGAAGAGCATCGCGACCAGATAGAACTTTGCGGAGAGGCGGAGGCGTGCCGTGCCGGTGGGGAGCATGCCGGATTCGAAGGGGTCGTTCTTACTACGACCGATGGCCTTGCTGCCGAGCAGGCTGGAGACACCGATCATGAAGGCACAGAGGCCGACGACACCCAACAGGAAAACAGCGAAACCCCAGTTGTGGGAGATGATGGCAGTAGCTTCCGACATGCCGGAACTCCTTAGTCAAGGAACGGCGTTCACTTGCGTTTAATAGGTTTAGTGCCGGGTTTCATTGAGACCCTGGCAATCGATTCGGACAATTTTATGCCCGAGCGGGTGTGCAAGTAAATTTTTCACGCCAAAAAATTGCCCGCGCAGCCGGATCTCTGACCCTCCGCTTCTCTGCAGGCCACTGTTCATCAGCGTTTCAGCGTTTTCTTAGGCCTTGGTCGGATTGCGGCCTTATGTCGCAGTGCGGGATGCCTTTTGTGGGCAAATGATAGTCATTAGCGTTTGATTGGTGGTTAATTAATCACTACACGCGAGTTGCTTCCTGAAACTTGTAAATAGCCTCGGAAAATATGGCTGGAACCTTCCTAAGTTGCTCTTCCGGCAGTTTTCATATTTGCGACAATTCCATTTGTTTTTGTTCAGATTGAATTGCAAAAGAGGAAAAAGAGGCCGGCCCAGATGAGCCGGCCGAAATCCTTGAGGGGATTCAGAGCAGTCGACGGCCGTCTTCGCGCGTGATGATCACGGTGGAGGAGCGCGGCCGCTTGCCCGGGCCGTCCGGCCAGGTGCTGAGCAGGTTGGTGGCGGTGGAGCCCTCGCCAGGATGCTGGATGTTGACGAACAGGGTGCGGAAATCGGGCGTCGCGCTTATGCCCGTCACTTCGGCGCCCAGGGGGCCGACCAGGAAGCGCTTGAACTCACCGCTGCGCGGGTCCGCGACCAGCATCTGGTTGTTGCCGAAGGGGCCGGCGCTGAGCTGGCTGCCACTCATGTCGGTCTGGATCCACAGACGTCCCTCGTCGTCGAACCAGAGTCCGTCCGGGCTGGCCAGGATGTTCTGCGCGCCCAGCGGCTTGCCGTCCGGACCACGGCTGTCCGCCTCGGGGCCGGCGAGCAGGAAGATGTTCCAGTCGAAACGGCTTCCAGCATGGTCGCGACTGTTTTCGCGCCAGCGAATGATGTGGCCATAGGCGTTGGCCGGGCGCGGGTTGGCGGCGTCGGCGGTGGTGCGGGCGGTGTTGTTGGTGAGGGTGAAGTAGACCTCGCCGTTGTCCGGATTCACCGCGCCCCATTCCGGGCGATCCATGCGGGTGGCGCCAACGACGTCGGCAGCCAGGCGGGTATTGATCAGTACTTCGCCCTGGTCGGCGAAAACCACGCCCGCGGCCAGGCAGGCCTTGAGGAAATTGCGATCGTTGATGTCCAGGGGCAGCCAGTCGCCGCTGCCGTCGGCATTGAAACGACCGACATACAGGGTGCCGTCGTCCAGCAGACGGCCGTTGGCCTGGCCGGGGCGGTACTTGTAGCGACTGACGTACTTGTAGATGTATTCGTTCTGCGAGTCGTCACCGGAGTAGCAGACTACCGGGCGACCGGGTTTCACCGGGGCGAAGATCAGGCCTTCGTGGGCGAAGCGGCCCAGGGCGGTGTGTTTCACCGGGGTGGAATCCGGGTCGAAGGGATCGATCTCGACGATCCAGCCGAAGTGGTTTGGCTCGTTGCGGTAGTCGCCGGTGGCGTCCGCGGTCTTGCGGGTCGCGTCGAAGCGTTCGAACTCGTCTCCCGGCAGGGTTTCCCAACCGAAGCGGCTGCTGCTTCGTAGGCCGTAGCGTTGCAGTTCGCGCGGCAGGCCGGTGTCGCGAGTGGCGAAGTAGCCGGCCCAGTTCTCCTCGCAAGTGAGGTAGGTGCCCCAGGGTGTGAAGCCATTGGAGCAGTTGTTCTGGGTGCCACGAGTGGCGGTGCCCTGCGGGCTGTAGCGGGTCTGGAGCAGCTTGTGGCCACGGGCCGGCCCGGTGATCTGCATCGGCGTGGCGGCGGTGATGCGGCGATTGCGGCGGCTCGGTACCACCTCCCATTCGCCATTTACATTGCGGCGGATCTCGACCACGGAAACGCCGTGGGCGTTGATCTCCTTGCGGACTTCTTCGGCGATGGTGCGCTTGCCGCTGACCACGGTCGGGCCGTTAGGGTGCAGCAGCGGGGCATCGATGTACTCGTGGTTCAGCACCAGCAGGCCGTGGTCGGAGCGCTTGCCTGAACCGCGACGGGCGTCGATGGGGAAAAAGTGCATGCCGTCATGGTGCATGCCGATCTGCTCGGCCTGATCCTGGGCGCTGTTGCTGGCATCATCGAGGAAGGCCGGGTAGCGGCCCGTGATTGGGGTGCCCCATGGAATGAAGGGGGTGGCCTTATAGCCTGGCGGCACGCTGATGGTGTCGGCGCGGCCGGTGGGGATGGCATCGAAGGGCAGGCGCGAGCGCAACTTGAAGGGGAGGCCTTCTGCCTGCGAATCCGCGGCCATCGCATCACCTGGAATGGCTGCGCCAAGGAAGGCCAGGGCGCTCGCGGCGGCGCCACCAATCAGTACCTGGCGGCGATTGAGGCCGCCGATCAGGTCGTTGATGTGCGGGTTGTTGGAGGTGTTGCTGGGTAGTTCGTCGCCGCTACCAAAGAGCACGGCGTTGTCGTTGTGTTCGTTCAAGGCGGGTCTCCACGCAGGCGAATCGACGGAGACCTGACGCTAATGGTCCAAGGCGACGGAACGGTTACAGCGAGATGGAAATACTGTTGCGCGGGATGTAGCGCACGCTTTCAGTTTCGCGCCATGGCCCGCTCTTTCTGCTGGATGGCGAAGATCAGCGCGCCACCTGCGAGTTGTTCGATCACCCGATCGCGATCGGCGCCGGACAGTACCAGGCAGCCGAAGCTCCGGCCCGGCACGCCGTGCTGGCGGATGAAGTCTTCCTCCATGTAGGCGTTGGCATGGATGACGATAGCGCGCTCTTCGGCGTTGCTGTTGCTGGGCGAAAGTCCCATCAGGCGCATCGAGCGGCCGTGACCAGGCTCATCGCTGTCGAATATCTGGGCTGTGCGGAACAGGCCAAGGGAGGTGGCGCGGCTACCTGGGTCGTTGGAGAAGTAGTCGGCATTGCCGTCATGGTCCATGTCCGAACCTTTGCCGTGGGCGACCCGGAAACTGCCGAGCAGTGCATGGCTGCGGCTGTCGAACAGGTAGAAGCGTGGCAGCGTGGACGAGCGACCGTAGTCGACTACCGCGAAGCGCGGGTGCCGGCTGCTTTTCAAATCATCGAGAATGTCGCCCAGGGAGGGCTGGGAGATCAGCGTCTCCAGGTCGCCTGCGCGCAGGGCGGGGGAGAGCAATAGCAGGATCAGTAAGAGGGCTCTCGGCACGGCCAATTCTCCGAGGGGGGTATGCCGATTCTATGCGGCCAGGGCGGGGAGGAAAATTCTTGTCGATCGGATCGCTGATCCCGGATCCTTCCAGACATTTTTTGGGCCGGTACGGCCGGTCGAAGTTCACATTTGTTGCGCCAAAGAAAAACCCCGGTGCAAGCACCGGGGTTCTTTGACTCGCCATGTCCGGCCGATGCGTGGTCGACCGGCGGCAGTTCCTCTTAGTGGAACTGGTTCATGGTGTTGTCTTTACCGCTCGCTTTCAGAGCCGCTTCGCCGGCGAAGTACTCTTTGTGGTTGTCGCCGATGTCGGAGCCAGCCATGTTCTGGTGCTTGACGCAGGCGATACCCTGACGCAGTTCCTGACGCTGAACACCCTTCACGTAGGCCAGCATGCCCTGGTCGGCGAAGTAGCCCTTGGCCAGGTTGTCGGTGGACAGGGCCGCGGTGTGGTAGGTCGGCAGGGTGATCAGGTGGTGGAAGATGCCGGCGTGGGCCGAACCGTCGCGCTGGAAGGTGCGGATCTTCTCGTCTGCAACCTGGGCCAGCTCGGTTTCGTCGTACTCGACGCTCATCAGCTTGGTGCGGTCGTAGGCGGAAACATCTTTGCCTTCAGCAACGAACGCATCGAACACTTGCTGACGGAAGTTCAGGGTCCAGTTGAAGGACGGGCTGTTGTTGTAAACCAGCTTGGCGTTCGGGATGACCTGACGGATGCGGTCAACCATGCCTTTGATCTGGCCAACGTGGGGCTTCTCGGTTTCGATCCACAGCAGGTCGGCGCCGTTCTGCAGCGAGGTGATGCAGTCCAGGACGCAGCGGTCTTCGCCGGTGCCCTTGCGGAACTGGAACAGGTTGCTCGGCAGACGCTTCGGACGCAGCAGTTTGCCGCCGCGGTTGATCACCACGTCGCCGTTCTGCAGGTCGGAGGCGTTGATTTCGTCGCAGTCCAGGAAGGAGTTGTACTGGTCGCCCAGGTCACCCGGTTGCTTGGTCACGGCGATCTGCTTGGTCAGGCCGGCACCCAGGGAGTCGGTACGGGCAACGATCACACCGTCGTCAACGCCCAGCTCGAGGAAGGCGTAGCGAACAGCGTTGATTTTGGCGAGGAAGTCTTCGTGCGGAACGGTCACTTTGCCGTCCTGGTGGCCGCACTGCTTCTCGTCGGAAACCTGGTTCTCGATCTGGATGCAGCAGGCACCGGCTTCGATCATTTTCTTGGCCAGCAGGTAGGTGGCTTCCGGGTTACCGAAACCAGCGTCGATGTCGGCAATGATCGGTACTACGTGGGTTTCGTAGCCGTCGATCTGAGCCTGGATCTCGTCCTGCTTGGCTTTGTCGCCGGCAGCGCGGGCGGCGTCCAGCGCGGTGAACAGCAGGTCCAGTTCGCGGGCGTCAGCCTGGCGCAGGAAGGTGTAGAGCTCTTCGATCAGGCCGGAAACGGCAGTCTTCTCGTGCATGGACTGGTCAGGCAGCGGGCCGAAATCGGAACGCAGCGCGGCAACCATCCAGCCGGACAGGTAGAGGTAGCGCTTGTTGGTGGTCTTCAGGTGCTTCTTGATGGAGATCAGCTTCTGCTGACCGATGAAGCCGTGCCAGCAGCCCAGGGACTGGGTGTAGACAGAAGCGTCGGCGTCGTACTCGGCCATGTCCTTGCGCATGATGGCCGCGGTGTACTTGGCGATATCCAGACCGGTCTTGAAGCGGTTCTGGGCGCGCATACGGGCAACCGACTCGGGGTTGATAGCGCTCCAGCTTTTACCGTTCGCTTCTTTCAGAGCGGCAATGGCCTTGATGTCGTTTTGATAAGCGGACATGGTCAATCCTTCAAAGTGTGTATGTGGTTGAGCACCGACTTTCCCACTCAAAAACCTGCGTTCTGAAGGTTATTGCGGGTTGCTCACCGCAGCGCGTCGAAGGACCGACTGGAGGAGATGTAGCTGGAGGCGGGTGATTGACTGCAGACGCTCGCGAAATCGATGGGTGGTTTTGCGCTCTTCGATCACTTGCCGGTTCGTGGAAACCGTTGGGCGATCTGCCGGGCACTGCCTTCGATCCTGCGATTGTTGCGGGTGCTTCCCCGTCCCTCAGGACAACCTCGTTCCAGTCGCAACCTCGTCGCACTGCCTTATGGGCTGTTACAACACGGGTCGGCTCGGCTGGTTGGCTGGAGCGCGACCCGGAGGCCCTTTTCAGAGCCCCTGGCTAGCGGGAGCGAGGCCATCTTGCTCTTTCAAACAAGTGTTCGTCAATCGTTTTGTAGTGTTTTTTTTGGACTACTACATAAGACCTTCGGATGAGACCGGGTGGTCTGAAAAGAGGCTGTCAGTCGACTGCGTCGACCTTGAGGCGCAGGGTCATGTTTTCACGTCCCTGGGTGGTGCGGTGGCGCAGGAAGCCACTCTGGTCGGACTGGCTGTCCTCGTTCACGGCGCCGATGGTGATCCACTCGCCAAGGCGTCCACTGACCTTGGTGTCGGTGCTCTGCACGTCGATCACGCCGGGCTGGCTGCTGTTAAGACGATCCCGGTTGCTGCTGATGCTGACGTGCACCAGCTCGCCGGAAAGGGTGGCGGTGACGTAGAAGCCGCGGGTCACGTTGCGGTACTCGGTGTTGCTGTAGGTCTCGCCGTAGGGGCCGCTGCTGGTGGTGGTGAGGGGGACGCTCTGGCCCACCTGGATCAGCGCCGGGTAGCCCTCGGTGGTCTGCACTTGCTGCACGCCCGCGCCACGGCTGTCGGTAGTGCGGCGAATAATGCGCACCTGGTCACGCCCGTGGACTTCACCGCGCCCTGCCTGGACATCGACACCGCCAACACTGGCCGAACCGTTGACTGCATAGCCGCGGTCACTCTGGAAGTTGCTGTCGCTGGTGTCGACGCTGATCAGCAGGCGGCGGGGGCGGGTGTCGAGTTGGTCGAGCAGGTTGCGCAGTTCGTTGATCTTCGCCGGTTCGGCGTTGACGATCAGTTGATTGCCGTAAGCGCTGACACGCCCTTCGTTGCCCAGCACCGATTGCGCCATCGGCAGCAGCTCGTCCGCCGTGCGATAGCGCAACTGGATAAGCTCCGTCGCCGCCTGCAGTGGCAGGCAGACAAGCAGCAGGAAGGCGGCGAGCAGGGCGCGTGGGGTCATATCAGGAAGCTCCGCAAATCGGGGTCGGTAATGCTCAGGTCCCAGGCCTGATCGAAGCGGGTCTGCTGCAGCCGGGTCCTTCCGGGGTCGTTGTAGAGGGCGTAGCCGGCGTACTGCTCGGTCTCAGGGCGAACGAGGAGTCCGCGATCGTCGGCTATCAGGTATGCCAGATCCTCCGAAGGGTGGTCGGGGTTGATGCGGCGAATCTGGAAATTGCTGGAAATGCGCCGACTGAGGCTCAGCAGGCGATGGCCTTCTTTGACTGCGCGGCTCAAGTCGCGCACGAGAATGCGCAGCTGGCATTTCGGATCGCTGACCAGGAGGCGGGTGCAGGCTTGCTGGATCGCGCTGTTGTGATAAAGCCAGGGCTCCAGGTCTGGGGTGTAAAGGCAGAGCCGGCGGCGCGCCTGTTGCATGAGTGCAAGAGCATGGGCGCGGGCATCGTCTGGAGCGCTGAAGCGCTCAAGGCGATCATGACTGCCGAGACTGAACGGGGCGGGTTCCCATTCGGGCGCCTCGGCATGCAGCGAAGAGGGGTTGTGAACGCTGAAACGCCCCGGCGACTGGAACTCGATGGCCGGTAATTCGACGTCGTTCTCAGTGCTTTCCGGGGTGTTTTCGTTCATCTCGGCCTCTACTGGCTTTCGCGCACCATGTCCACGTGGGGGATGCCAGCTTCGAGGAACTCGCTGCTGACGATCTTGAAGCCGTGACGTTCGTAGAACGCAGTGGCATGGACCTGGGCGGAAAGCATCTGACGCTTCAGGCCGCGACGTTCGGCTTCGGCGATAGCGGCTTGCAGCAGGCGATCGCCAACCTTCAGTCCGCGCCAGTCCTTGAGCACCGAGACACGGCCGATGTGGCCGTCGGGAAGCAGGCGGGCGGTGCCGATAGCATAGTCTCGCTCGAAGGCGAGAAAGTGCACGGCGTCCGCATCTTCGGTGTCCCATTCCAGTTCCGGGGCGACGGACTGTTCGGCGATGAATACAGCCTCACGGATACGGCGCAGGTCGGCATTGTCCTTCTGCCAGTCGGCAACGCGGACGTGTATCTCACTCATCGGCAAACTCCAGACTTCCTTGCTTGACCAGTTCCAGCAGAAGCTTACGCCCCTCGTCATCGGCCAGCCATTGGCCGAGATTCTCCATATGCAGCGCTTCGGCGGCGCAGATGAGCTTCAGCAGTTCGCGCAAGCTGGCTGGCAGCAGGCGGCTCTGGCCGCTGGCAAAGAGCACCAGACCGACGTCGACTTCGGACCAGGCCAGGCGCGCGCTGGGGTTGCGGATCAGTACCGCGCCGTCTTCGATTGCGCCGAGGAAATCCTCTTCCTCCACTTCGGCACCCGCCACCAATTCCGGATAGCGCGGCTCGGTCATGAACTGGCCGAACCAGGTGAGCAGCAGGCGCTCGTCGCTCATGTGCTCGTTGAGCAGCGATTTCAGGCGATCGAGTGCGTCGCGCTGGATCTCATGCGGATCGCTGATCGGGGCCGTTCCGGCGTCGCTGTAGCGTTCTTCGTCCGGCATGAACTGGGCGAGGAAGTCAGTAAAGTGAGTCAGCACTTCGGCGGCGCTTGGGGCGCGGAAGCCGACGGAGTATGTCATGCAGTCGTCCTCGGCGATGCCGAAATGCGCCAAGCGTGGCGGCAAGTAGAGCATGTCGCCGGGCTCCAGGACCCATTCTTCGCTCTGCTGGAAGTCGGCGAGGATGCGCAGGTCTGCGTGGGGCAGCAGGGCGCTTTCGGCATCGCACATCTGGCCGAGCTTCCAGCGACGGCGACCGTGGCCCTGAAGCAGGAACACGTCGTAGTTGTCGAAGTGCGGGCCTACACCGCCGCCGGGCGCGGCGTAGCTGATCATCACATCATCGATGCGCCAGCTCGGTAGGAAGCGGAAGTGCTCCAGCAGTTCGGCAACTTCCGGAACGAACTGGTCGACCGCCTGGACGAGCAGGGTCCAGTCGCGCTCGGGCAGGTTCTGATAGGTATCTTCGGCGAATGGGCCGCGACGTAGCTCCCAGGGGCGCTCGCCATGTTCGAGTACCAGGCGCGACTCCACTTCCTCTTCCAGGGAAAGGCCGGCGAGCTCGTCGGGGGAGATGGGGCTTTCGAATCCGGGAATCGCCTGACGGATCAGGAGCGGCTTCTGTTGCCAGTAATCGCGCAGGAATTCGCGCGCGGTAAGTCCGCCCAAAAGTTGAAGAGGAGTATCAGGATTCATGTCTAAGCCTTTGAAATAAAAACGCCCGGCACAGCCGGGCGTGCACTGGTTCAAAACCAATCAGATGCGCTTGGCCTGGGCTACAGCGTTACCGATGTAGCTGGCGGGGGTCATTTTGCGCAGTTCGGCCTTGGCCTCGGCCGGAATATCCAGGCCATCGATGAAAGTCTGCAGCGCTTCCGGGCTGATGCCCTTGCCGCGAGTCAGTTCCTTGAGCTTCTCGTACGGATTCTCGATTGCGTAGCGGCGCATCACGGTCTGGATCGGCTCGGCGAGGACTTCCCAGCAGGCATCCAGGTCTTCAGCAATACGTTGAGCATTCAGCTCCAACTTGCTGATTCCCTTGAGGGTTGCTTCATAGGCTATGACGCTGTGAGCGAAGCCGACACCGAGGTTGCGCAGCACGGTGGAGTCAGTCAGGTCGCGCTGCCAGCGGGAGATCGGCAGTTTGCTGGCCAGGTGCTGGAGCAGGGCGTTGGCGATGCCCAGGTTGCCTTCGGAGTTTTCGAAGTCGATCGGGTTGACCTTGTGCGGCATGGTCGAAGAGCCGATCTCGCCGGCGATGGTCTTCTGCTTGAAGTAGCCGAGCGAAATGTAGCCCCAGACGTCGCGGTCGAAGTCAATGAGGATGGTGTTGAAGCGGGCCACTGCGTCGAACAGCTCGGCGATGTAGTCGTGCGGCTCGATCTGGGTGGTGTAGGGGTTGAAGGTCAGCCCCAGGTCACCTTCGATGAACTCGCGGGCGTTGGCTTCCCAGTCGACATCCGGATAGGCGGACAGGTGGGCGTTGTAGTTGCCCACGGCGCCGTTGATCTTGCCCAGCAGCGGTACGGCGGCTACCTGGGCGATCTGACGCTCCAGGCGGTACACGACGTTAGCCATTTCCTTGCCGAGGGTGGTCGGCGAGGCCGGCTGGCCGTGGGTGCGGGAGAGCATCGGCACATCAGCGAAGCGCACGGCCAGATCGCGGATGGCGTTGGCCAGTTGGCGCATCAGCGGCAGCACGACCTGATCGCGACCTTCGCGCAGCATCAGGGCGTGGGACAGGTTGTTGATGTCCTCGCTGGTGCAGGCGAAGTGGATGAACTCGCTGACCTTGGCCAGTTCGGGAAGCTTGGCGGCCTGCTCCTTGAGCAAATATTCCACTGCTTTCACGTCGTGGTTGGTGGTGCGCTCGATTTCCTTGATGCGCTCGGCGTGTTCCAGCTGGAAGTCTTCGGCCAGCTTGTCGAGCAGGGCGTTGGCTTCAGCGGAGAAGGGCGCGACTTCCGGAATCCCGGCGTGGGCGGCGAGGCGCTGCAGCCAGCGGACCTCTACCTGGACGCGAAAACGGATCAGGCCGTATTCGCTGAAGATTGGGCGCAGTGCGCTGGTTTTGCCGGCGTAGCGGCCATCTACGGGGGAAACCGCGGTGAGCGAGGAAAGCTGCATGAGTGCGTTCTCGGACAATCGGTCAACGAAAAGGGGCGCACATCATACATGGTTTTCGTCCCGCTCGCTGCCTGTGCGCCATGGTCGACGACACATGGCGCGACAAGACTTAGCCGCGCAGGAGCGGGTACAGCTCGTTGAGCAGCTTGCGGCGGCTGAACAACAGCTGCCAGCGATTGCCGCCGAGCTGGCGCCAGAGGCGCGCGGCGCGGATGCCGGTGAGGAGGAGGGCGCGGATCTTCGCGGCGTTGCTGGATTGCTGCAGGTGACGCATGTCGCCGTGTACCTGGATGCGCTGGCGGAAGGTGCTCAGCGTGTCCTGGTAGAGGCTGGCGCAAGCGGCGATGACGTTGTCATGCACCAGGCCGAAGTGCTGCACCTGCTGCTGGATCTGGTCCAGGCGAGTGCCGATCACGTCGAGCATATCGCCGCGCTTCGCCAGCTGGCGCTCCAGGGTCAGAAGTGCCAGGGCGTAACGCAGGGGCTCGCGCTGCAGGCTGGAGGGTTCGCGCTCCAGGGCGCTGACCAGGGCCTTGTAGCCGTCGCGCAGGTTGAGGTCGTCACCGCCGTAGACGTCGAGCGTGTCTTTCGGATCTCGGACCAGCAGACTGCCGAGCATGCAGCCGAGCGGGGGTTCGCTGATCTGGCCGGTCTTGGCGATGCGGTCCACCAGTGCGGCCGCTTCGAAGACGGCGCCGAGGGCGACCAATTGCTCACGGGTCTGGTTCATGGGCGTTTCACTCCGGCATCCGAAGGCTCGGCGCTTTCGATCACGCCGCCGCCGAGGCAGATTTCACCGTCGTAGAAGACCACGGATTGTCCCGGAGTGACGGCCCGTTGGGCTTCGTCGAACACCGCAACATAACCATCTGCAGTCGCTTCCAGGGTGCAGGGCTGGTCGCTCTGGCGATAGCGCACCTTGGCCTTGAGTTGGCGCGGCTGGCTGAGGTCGATGGGATTTACCCAGTAGATTTCCGACACGTTCAGCGAGCGGGAGTAAAGCCAGGGGTTCTCGTTGCCCTGGCCGACGATCAGTACGTTGCGCGACAGGTCCTTCGCGAGGACGTACCAAGGCTCATCGCTGGCGTCTTTCATGCCGCCGATGCCCAGGCCCTGGCGCTGGCCGATGGTGTGGTACATGAGGCCGTGGTGGCGGCCGATGACGTCGCCTTCGGTGGTTTCGATGTCGCCGGGTTGTGCGGGCAGGTACTGCTTGAGGAAATCGGTGAAGCGGCGCTCGCCGATGAAGCAGATACCGGTGGAATCCTTCTTGCGCGCGGTGGCCAGGCCGTATTTTTCGGCGATGGCGCGTACTTCGGGCTTCTCCAACTCACCCACGGGGAACAGGGTGCGGGCGATCTGTTCGCCGCCAACCGCGTGGAGGAAGTAGCTCTGGTCCTTGTTCGGGTCCAGACCCTTGAGCAACTCGGTGCGTCCGTCGATGTCCCGGCGGCGCACGTAGTGGCCGGTGGCGATCAGGTCGGCGCCCAGGGAGAGGGCGTAGTCGAGGAAGGCTTTGAACTTGATCTCGCGGTTGCAGAGGATGTCCGGATTGGGCGTGCGGCCGGCCTTGTATTCCTCAAGGAAGTGCTCGAACACATGGTCCCAATACTCGGCGGCGAAGTTCGCGGTATGCAGTTTGATACCGATGCGGTCGCAGACGGCCTGGGCATCGGCCAGGTCTACCTTGGCGGTGCAGTACTCGGTGCCGTCGTCTTCGTCCCAGTTCTTCATGAACAGGCCTTCAACCTGATAGCCCTGTTCGAGCAGGAGAAGGGCGGAAACCGAGGAGTCGACGCCGCCGGACATGCCGACTATGACGCGGGTGTTGGCTGGATCACGCATGGGAATCTGCACTGGCTAATTACGCAAAAGCGGAATTCTATCAGAACCGGTTCATGATCAGCTGCGTAGGCCTCCCTTTCGTAGGAGCGAGCTCTGCTCGCGATGGCGCGGGCGATAGAGCTTCGCGAGCAGAGCTCGCTCCTACAAGGGTTTCATTGCGCGCGGATGAGGCTCAGGGGGAAACGCTCGCCTGCCAGGTAGTCGTCGATGCAGCGCATGACCAGATGACTGCGCCAGCGGTCTTTTTCGGCCAGGAGCTCGTCGCGGGTCAGCCAGCGCGGGCCGATGATGCCTTCGTCCAGTATCTGGTCCGGATGGTGGCGCAGCGGCTTGGCGGCGAAGCAGACGCGCTGGTAGGTCACGCCGTTGCTGGGGGCGGTGTAGAGATAGATGCCGATGACGGCGGTCAATTCGACCTCCCAGCCGGTTTCCTCGAAGGTTTCGCGCAGCGCAGCTTCAAGGAGGGTCTCGTTGGCTTCCAGGTGACCAGCGGGCTGGTTGAACACGGCGCGGCCATCGGCTTCTTCCTCCACCAGAAGGAAGCGGCCCTGGTCCTCGACAATGGTCGCGACGGTGATGTGGGGTTGCCAGGTCATCGGCAAGGCTCCGGAAAAGGGGGCGACATCATAAGTCGCCGGGGGCGAAAAAAAGAAACCCCGGGCAATGCCCGGGGTTTCCTGTGTCGCCCTGTTGCTTAGGCCAGCAGGCCGTCGATCGCAGCGTTGAAGGTGCTGCTGGGGCGCATCACCTGGCTGGTCAGCTCGGGGTTCGAACGGTAGTAGCCGCCGATTTCCACAGCCTTGCCCTGGGCGCCGTTCAGTTCGGCGACGATGGTCGCTTCCTGCTCGGTCAGCGCCTTCGCCAGCGGGGCGAAGTGGGCTTTCAGTTCACTATCTTCGTCCTGGGCGGCCAGGGACTGGGCCCAGTACATCGCCAGGTAGAAGTGGCTGCCACGGTTGTCGATCTCGCCAACCTTGCGCGACGGCGACTTGTTGTTGTCCAGCAGTTTGCCAGTGGCTTCGTCCAGCGCCTTGCCAAGCAGCTTGGCCTTGGCATTGCCGGTCTTGATCCCGGTTTCTTCCAGGGAGACCGCCAGGGCCAGGAACTCGCCGAGGGAATCCCAGCGCAGGTAGTTCTCTTCAACCAACTGCTGCACGTGCTTCGGAGCCGAACCGCCGGCACCGGTCTCGTACATGCCGCCGCCCGCCATCAGCGGAACGATGGACAGCATCTTGGCCGAGGTGCCCAGTTCCATGATCGGGAACAGGTCGGTCAGGTAGTCGCGCAGGACGTTGCCGGTCACCGAAATGGTGTCCTGGCCGCGCAGTTGACGCTCCATGCTGGTACGGATGGCTTCGTTGTAGCCCTTGATGCTGATGTCCAGGCCGGTCAGGTCGTGATCCTGCAGGTACAGCTCGACCTTCTTGCGCAGTTCGCGATCGTGGGCGCGCTCCGGATCCAGCCAGAAGATGGCCGGGGTGTTGGACTGGCGAGCACGAGTCACGGCCAGCTTCACCCAGTCACGGATCGGGGCGTCCTTGGTCTGGCAGGCGCGCCAGATGTCGCCGGCTTCCACTTGGTGCTGCATCAGCACGGTGCCATCGGCGGCCACGACGCGCATGGTGCCGTCGGCGGTCATCTCGAAGGTTTTGTCGTGGGAGCCGTATTCTTCGGCCTTCTGTGCCATCAGGCCGACGTTCGGCACGGTGCCCATGGTGGTCGGGTCGAAGGCGCCGTTGGTTTTGCAGAAGTTGATCATTTCCTGATAGATGCGAGCGTAGGTGCTCTCAGGCATGACCGCCTTGGTGTCCTTCTGCTTGCCATCCTTGCCCCACATCTGACCGGAGTTGCGGATCATCGCCGGCATGGAGGCGTCGACGATCACGTCGCTCGGGATGTGCAGGTTGGTGATGCCCTTCACGGAGTCGACCATCGCCATTTCCGGACGGTGGCTGTACACCTCGTGGATGTCCTGGAGGATTTCTTCCTGTTGGGAAGCCGGCAGTACCTTGATCTTGTCGTAGACGCTGCTGATGCCGTTGTTCGGGTTGACGCCCAGTTCCTTGAACAGATCGCCGTATTTGTCGAACACGTCTTTGTAGTAAACGCTGACGGCGTGGCCGAACACGATCGGGTGGGAGACCTTCATCATGGTCGCCTTGACGTGCAGGGACCACATGACGCCGCTTTCCTTGCAGTCCTGCAGGGTCTGCTCGAAGAAGGTGCGCAGTTTCTTGCAGCTCATGAACATGCTGTCGAGGACTTCGCCGTCCTGCAGGGAGAGCTGCTTCTTGACTTCGACCTTGCCGTCCTTGCCGACGAACTCGATGCGTACGTCACCGGCCTTGGCCATGGTGATGGACTGTTCGCTGGAGAAGAAATCTCCGCCACGCATGTAGTCGGCGTGGGAGCGGGAGGCCATGCTCCATTTGCCCATGGAGTGCGGGTGCTTGCGGGCATAGGCCTTGACGGCGGCCGGGGCGCGGCGGTCGGAGTTGCCTTCGCGCAGGACCGGGTTCACGGCGCTGCCGAGGACCTTGGCGTAGCGGGCGCGAGTGTCTTTTTCGTCGTCGGTCTGCGGATCTTCCGGGAAGTCCGGGATGCTGTAGCCCAGTGCCTGCAGTTCGGCGATGGCGCCCTTGAGTTGCGGCACCGAGGCGCTGATGTTCGGAAGTTTTACGATATTGGCGTCTGGCGAAGTGGCCAGGACTGCCAGGTAGGCCAGATCGTCTTCGATGCGCTTGTCGGCGGGGAGCTTGTCAGCGAAGGAGGCCAGGATACGGCCTGCAAGAGAGATGTCGCGGGTCTCGACGTCGATGCCGGCCGAGGCGGCGAAGGCTTTGACGATGGGGAGGAGCGAGTAGGTGGCGAGCGCAGGGGCTTCGTCGGTGAAGGTGTATGTAATCTTCGGACGGTTGGACATTAACGTTTAACTCTCTTCTTTTCTGGGCGCGCACAGAGTCTCGAAGCGCATTGGTAGGCACATTCGCTCAATGTCGAAGTTGAGCTGTGTCGAGATTTGCCGCGGGGGTAATGAAGCGCCAGTAGAGCGTTGTACGGCTTTGCCATGGTGGTGGTTAGGCCGCTGCGAGGACAGTGAGTCTGGTCCCAGACTGCTCGACCCCGATGACTGTCAAGTCACGGCGCGCAGTATATCACTCCTTTAGGCGGGCTGACGCGAGGGGCTGTTTCGACTAAGGAAGATATGGTCGATGACCGCCCAACTGGAGTAGGCTCACGAGCTGCAAGAGCGTTCTCAACCACAATACGGAGCTCAGCATGGGATACCAAAAGATCCAGGTGCCGGCAGTCGGTGACAAAATCACCGTCAATGCAGATATGTCCCTGAATGTACCGAACAACCCGATCATCCCGTTCATCGAGGGTGACGGCATCGGCGTTGATATCAGCCCTGTCATGATCAAGGTGGTGGATGCCGCGGTGGCCAAGGCCTACAGCGGTGCCCGCAAGATATCGTGGATGGAAGTCTATGCCGGTGAGAAAGCCACCCAGGTCTACGATCAGGACACCTGGCTGCCAAAAGAAACCCTGGAAGCCGTTCGCGATTACGTCGTTTCCATCAAGGGGCCGCTGACCACGCCTGTCGGTGGTGGCATCCGCTCGCTCAACGTGGCCCTGCGCCAGGAGCTGGACCTCTACGTTTGCCAGCGCCCGGTTCGCTGGTTCGAGGGTGTTCCGAGCCCGGTGAAGAAGCCTGGTGACGTTGACATGGTGATCTTCCGCGAGAACTCCGAAGACATCTATGCCGGCGTCGAATGGAAAGCCGGCAGCCCCGAGGCCGAGAAGGTCATCAAGTTCCTTACCGAGGAAATGGGCGTCAAGAAGATCCGCTTCACCGAGAACTGCGGGATTGGCATCAAGCCGGTATCCCAGGATGGCACCAAGCGTTTGGTGCGCAAGGCTCTGCAGTACGCCGTGGACAATGATCGCAGCTCCGTGACCATCGTTCACAAGGGCAACATCATGAAGTTCACCGAAGGTGCCTTCAAGGAGTGGGGCTACGAAGTCGCCCGTGACGAGTTCGGTGCCGAACTGCTGGATGGCGGCCCGTGGATGCAGTTCAAGAATCCGCGCACCGGCAAGAACGTCGTGGTCAAGGATGTGATCGCCGACGCCATGCTGCAGCAGATCCTCCTGCGTCCGGCCGAATACGACGTAATCGCCACCCTCAACCTGAACGGCGACTACCTGTCGGACGCACTGGCGGCCGAGGTAGGTGGTATCGGTATCGCCCCCGGTGCCAACCTGTCCGACACCGTTGCCATGTTCGAAGCCACCCATGGCACCGCACCGAAATATGCGGGTCAGGACAAGGTCAACCCGGGCTCGGTCATCCTTTCCGCAGAGATGATGTTGCGCCACATGGGCTGGACCGAAGCGGCCGACCTGATCATCGATGGCACAAATGGAGCCATTGCGGCGAAGACCGTTACCTATGACTTCGAGCGTCTGATGGACGGTGCCAAGCTGCTGTCCTGCTCCGAGTTCGGCGACGCGATCATCGCTCACATGTGACCCTGACAGCGGAAACAAAAAGGCCGGTCATCTGACCGGCCTTTTTTTGCCCAAATATTTCGAGGGCTTAAACTTCTACCGTGCTGCCCTGGGGGTGGCTGATTGCGGCAGGTGCTTCGGTGGTGGCCGTGACCGGACGAATATTCACGGCATGCAGGCCTTTCGGCCCCTGGATGATATCGAAGCTTACCGGCTGTCCAGCCTTTAGCGTCTTGTAGCCGTCCATCTGGATGGCCGAGTAGTGGGCGAACAGGTCCTCATCTCGGCCTTCGGCGAGGATGAATCCATAGCCTTTGGCGTTGTTGAACCACTTGACCTTACCGCTAAGCATGCTGATATCCCTCTGCAAAGGACTCCATCACTGGAGTATCATCCACTTCGACTCCACGCCCTTAGGGCCGCCTTGGCCACGCACGTGGAACCCCTGATACCCGAAGACGGGTATCCACTGGTTGTAACACCGTTTTGCCGTTAGTCAAGGCGTTCCCGGCATCGCCTGAGAAACGGTTCAAAGTCTTTCCAGCGGCCGTTTTTCACTCACCTATGACCTTTAATTCCAGCATGCATGCAAGCAGCCAGATTCGACTAACATTCAATCAGGACAGTCCGCAGCATCATGAGGACGACTCCACGGGCCTGGCGGTGCAGGAAGCCAAGCCAGCCCTGCAGGCGCCACCTATGTATAAGGTGGTCATGTTTAACGATGACTACACCCCAATGGATTTCGTGGTCGAGGTGCTCGAAACGTTCTTCGGTATGAACCGGGAACTCGCCACCAAGATCATGCTGACCGTGCATACGGAAGGTCGGGCGGTTTGCGGCGTGTTCACGCGTGACATAGCCGAAACCAAGGCCATGCAGGTCAATCAATATGCGAGAGAGAGCCAGCATCCGCTGCTCTGTGAGATCGAGAAGGACGGTTAATGCCGCCCCTTGGGTATGAGGTGAAGCCATGTTGAACCGCGAGCTCGAAGTCACCCTCAATCTTGCCTTCAAGGAGGCCCGCGCCAAGCGCCATGAATTCATGACGGTCGAGCACCTGTTGCTCGCCCTGCTGGATAACGAGGCTGCCGCAACGGTGTTGCGTGCATGCGGCGCGAATATGGACAAGTTGCGGCACGACCTGCAGGAGTTCATTGATTCCACCACTCCGCTGATTCCCCAGCACGACGAGGACCGTGAAACCCAGCCGACGCTCGGTTTCCAGCGCGTTCTGCAGCGCGCGGTGTTCCACGTGCAGAGTTCCGGCAAGCGCGAAGTTACCGGCGCGAACGTGCTGGTTGCGATCTTCAGTGAGCAGGAGAGCCAGGCTGTGTTCCTGCTGAAACAGCAGAGCGTGGCCCGTATCGACGTTGTCAACTACATCGCCCACGGTATTTCCAAGGTGCCGGGACATGGCGAGCAGCACGACCACGAGCAGGAAATGCAGGATGAGGAGGGCGGTGAGGCCGCTGCTTCCGGGCATCCGCTCGATGCCTACGCCAGCAATCTGAACGAACTGGCACGGATGGGGCGCATCGATCCGTTGGTGGGGCGTGAGAACGAAGTCGAGCGCGTCGCCCAGATCCTGGCGCGTCGTCGCAAGAACAATCCGTTGCTGGTGGGTGAGGCGGGTGTCGGCAAGACCGCGATCGCCGAAGGTCTGGCCAAGCGTATCGTCGACAATCAGGTGCCTGATCTGCTGGCTGATAGCGTGGTCTATTCCCTTGATCTGGGTGCGCTGCTGGCGGGCACCAAATATCGCGGTGACTTCGAGAAGCGCTTCAAGGCGCTCCTCAATGAGCTGCGCAAGCGCCCGCACGCCATCCTCTTCATTGACGAGATCCATACCATCATCGGCGCCGGTGCGGCGTCCGGCGGCGTAATGGATGCGTCCAACCTGCTCAAACCGCTGCTTTCCTCGGGTGAGATCCGCTGCATCGGTTCCACCACCTTCCAGGAATTCCGCGGCATCTTCGAGAAGGACCGGGCCCTGGCGCGGCGCTTCCAGAAGGTCGATGTCACCGAGCCTTCCGTCGAAGACACCGTGGGCATCCTCAGGGGGCTCAAGGCGCGCTTCGAACAGCATCACCATATCGAGTACAGCGACGAGGCGTTGCGTGCGGCTGCCGAGTTGGCAGCGCGCTACATCAATGATCGGCACATGCCTGACAAGGCGATCGACGTGATCGATGAAGCCGGTGCGTACCAGCGCCTGCAGCCTGAAGAAAAGCGTGCCAAACGAATCGAAGTGGCGCAGGTCGAGGATATCGTCGCCAAGATCGCGCGGATTCCTCCCAAGCACGTCACCAGCTCCGACAAGGAGCTGCTGCGTAACCTGGAGCGTGACCTGAAGCTGACCGTGTTCGGTCAGGACGCGGCAATCGACTCCCTGTCCACCGCGATCAAGTTGTCGCGGGCTGGCCTCAAGTCGCCGGACAAACCTGTGGGTTCCTTCCTGTTTGCCGGCCCCACCGGGGTAGGTAAGACCGAGGTTGCTCGTCAGTTGGCCAAGGCTATGGGTATCGAGCTGCTTCGCTTCGACATGTCCGAGTACATGGAGCGGCACACCGTTTCGCGTCTGATTGGAGCGCCTCCGGGCTACGTTGGTTTCGATCAGGGCGGCCTCCTGACTGAGGCGATCACCAAAATGCCGCACTGCGTGCTGCTGCTGGACGAGATCGAGAAGGCTCACCCGGAAGTCTTCAACCTGCTGTTACAGGTGATGGATCACGGCACCCTGACGGACAACAACGGTCGCAAGGCGGATTTCCGCAACGTGATCCTGATCATGACCACCAACGCGGGCGCCGAAACCGCTGCACGGGCGTCCATCGGCTTCACTCTGCAGGATCACTCCTCGGACGCCATGGAAGTCATTCGCAAGAGCTTCACGCCGGAGTTCCGCAACCGCCTGGATACCATCATCCAGTTCGGCCGCCTGAGCCACGAAGTCATCAAGAATGTCGTGGACAAGTTCCTCACCGAACTGCAGGCGCAGCTGGAGGACAAGCGTGTGCAACTGGTGGTCAGCGATGAGGCGCGTGGCTGGCTGGCAGAGCGGGGCTACGATGCCCAGATGGGTGCGCGTCCGATGGCGCGGCTGATTCAGGACAAGATCAAACGGCCGTTGGCCGAGGAGATCCTGTTTGGCGAACTGGCCGAGCACGGCGGCGTGGTGCATGTCGACGTCAAGGACGAGGAACTCAGCTTCGAGTTCGAAACCACAGCAGAGATGGCCTGACGGCCATCCACAAAAAAGCCCGGCAATTGCCGGGCTTTTTCATGACTATCCGATCAGCGGGCGCGGTAGGTGATGCGGCCTTTGCTCAGATCGTACGGCGTCAGCTCGACGCGAACCTTGTCGCCGGTGAGGATGCGGATGTAATTCTTGCGCATCTTGCCGGAAATGTGCGCGGTGACGACGTGCCCATTTTCCAACTCCACACGGAACATGGTGTTGGGCAGGGTGTCGATGACAGTGCCTTCCATTTCGAAGCTGTCTTCTTTCGACATGCAGTAAAGCCCTCGGTATTCAGAGATGGGCCCGGTCGCAACGTGCGGCGGGCAAAAACGGCGTGCATTGTGCCCGAAAACAGCACTGCTCGCCAAGGGCTTCAGCTGAGCGTCACCCAGCGCTGATTGACGAAGAGTTCAATGGGGCGGTACTGGGTCTTGTAGTTCATCTTCCTGCAGTTCTTGATCCAATAGCCGAGGTACACGGCCTGCAGCCCGAGGCGGGCGCTCTCGCCAATCTGCCAGAGGATGGCATAGCGTCCGAGGCTGCGTCGCTCTTCGTCGGGGTCGTAGAAGGTGTAGACCGCCGAAAGCCCGTTCGGCAGTACATCCGTTACCGCCACAGCTTTCAGTTCGCCCTTGAGGCGGAATTCATAAAAACGCGAAAACGGCAGGTCGCGAACCAGGAAGGTCGAAAACTGGTCACGACTGGGCGGGTACATGTCGCCATCGGAGTGGCGCTGTTCGATGTAGCGGACGTAGAGCGCGTAATACTCTTCGGTGAAGGACGGACGTACAGCGGTCACGGTGAGATCGCTGTTGCGCTTGAGGATGCGCTTTTGCTGGCGGCTTGGAATGAACTGGTCAGCGGGGATGCGCGCAGGCACGCAGGCATTGCAGCGCTGGCAATGCGGGCGATAGAGATGGTCACCGCTGCGGCGGAAGCCCATTTCCGACAATTCGGCATAGACCTCCACGTCCATGGGCTGGCTGGGATCGAGGAACAGGGTAGTGGCCTGCTCCTCGGGCAGGTAGCTGCATGGATGCGGCTGAGTGGCGTAAAACTTGAGACGAGCCAGCTCGGTCATGATCAACCCCCGGGAAATCCCTTCAGCAAGTGTATGTCAGGCTGCGGGGCTCGCCTAGGCGATCCAGTCTGCTGTGTTCGGTTGGTCGAGGTAGAGCTGCAGGTAGCGGGAAAACTTCTCCCGGCTGATGGTGCGGGCGCCAAAGCTTTGCAGGTGCTGCGTGGGCATCTGGCAGTCGATCAGCACGAAGCCCCATTGATCGAGGTGTTGCACCAGGGTGGCGAAACCGACTTTTGAGGCGTTGTCGGTGCGGCTGAACATCGACTCGCCAAAGAACAGCTTGCCAATGGCCAGTCCGTAAAGACCGCCGACAAGCTCACCTTCCTTCCAGACTTCGACCGAGTGCGCGACCTTGCGGCGGTGCAGTTCGATATAAGCCGCCTTCATTGCTGGGGTGATCCAAGTGCCGTCGGCATAGCTTCGTGGGCCGGCACAGCCCTCAACGACAGCGTGGAATGCCTGGTCGAAAGTCACACGAAAGCGTCCTTGGCGGAGCAGTTTCGCAAGGCTGCGCGAAATGTGGATTTCCGGAGGCTGCAGTACGGTGCGGGGATTGGGAGACCACCAGAGGATGGGTTGGCCTTCCTGGTACCAGGGGAAACAGCCGTGGCGGTAGGCCTTAATCAGGCGCTCGGGCGAGAGGTCGCCACCGGCAGCCAGCAGGCCATTGGGTTCACGCATCGCTCTGGCGAGCGGCGGGAATTCGAGGGAGTCGCGTTGTAGCCAGGTCAGCATGGAGGAGGGGAGGGCGGGCCGGAGCCCGCCATTCCTGTCAGTTGGCGTCGAGGAATTTTTCGGCGTCCAGCGCAGCCATGCAGCCCGAGCCGGCGGAGGTAATGGCCTGGCGGTAGACGTGATCAGCCACGTCGCCGGCGGCGAATACGCCCGGAATGCTGGTGGCGGTGGCGTTGCCTTCGAGGCCGCCCTGGACGATCAGGTAGCCGTCACGCATCTCCAACTGGCCTTTGAACAGATCGGTGTTCGGCTTGTGGCCGATGGCAATGAACACGCCTGCCAGGGAGAGCTCCTTTTTGGTGCCGTCCACGGTGTTCTGCAGGCGCACGCCGGTTACGCCGGTGTTGTCGCCCAGGACTTCGTCCAGGGTGTGGTTCCAGTGCAGGCGTACGTTGCCGTTGGCGGCCTTCTCGAACAGCTTGTCCTGAAGAATCTTCTCCGAGCGCAGCTTGTCGCGGCGATGGATCAGGTGGACTTCCTTGGCGATGTTGGCCAGGTACAAGGCTTCCTCGACTGCGGTATTACCGCCGCCAACAACGCAGACCACCTGGTTGCGATAGAAGAAACCGTCACAGGTCGCGCAGGCGGAGACGCCTTTGCCAGCAAAGGCTTCTTCGGAGGGCAGGCCGAGGTACTGAGCAGAGGCGCCGGTCGCCAGGATCAGTGCATCGCAGCTGTAGGTGCCGCTGTCGCCCTTGAGGATGAAGGGACGCTTCTGCAACTCGGCGGTGTGAATGTGGTCGTAGACAATCTCGGTATCGAAGCGCTCGGCGTGCTTCTGCATGCGCTCCATCAGGGCCGGGCCGGTCAGGCCTTCGACGTCGCCCGGCCAGTTGTCCACTTCAGTGGTGGTGGTCAGTTGGCCGCCGGGCTGGATACCGGTAATCACCACCGGCTTGAGGTTGGCGCGAGCGGCATAGACAGCCGCGGTGTAGCCCGCCGGGCCGGAGCCCAGGACGATCAATCGGGAATGCTTGACTTCGCTCATAAAAAGGCTCCATAAGTCTTTGTCACGAAAGAGAATGCATGCTCCAATTGAGCATTGCGCAAATTGTTGGCGGCTATGCTACACCGAAGCGCGAGACGTCGCCAAAACGCTGGAGCGACAATCAGCTCCCTCATGGCGTCGCGCAGGCAAATCCGTACAATGGGCCGCGTTCCGAATGGGTTGGATCCCGTGATGGCACAGTGCCTGCGGACTTTTCACCCTCGACCGACTCTTGAACGCGCCACGGGCGCAGGAAAAGACGCGTTTTGAAGAATTCCACGACCAGAGCCCAGATTCCTGTCTGGCGCCAGCAATTGCATTATCGCCTCAAGGAAGGTGCGTTGATCGCGCTGGGTGCGGTCTGCCTCTACCTGTGGATGGCATTGCTCACCTACGACTCCGCCGATCCGGGCTGGACCCACACCAGCAACGTCGAGCAAGTGCAGAACGCGGCGGGCCGCCTGGGCGCCTGGTTCGCTGACATCCTGTTCATGGCCCTGGGCTACTTCGCCTATGTCTTCCCGCTGCTGTTGGCGATCAAGACCCTGCAGGTTTTCCGCCATCGACACGAACCCATCGACTGGAGCGGCTGGCTGTTTTCCTGGCGCCTGATCGGTCTGGTCTTCCTCGTGCTTTCCGGCGCTGCACTGGCCGATATCCACTTCCAGGACCATGCCGGGCTGCCGGCCTCCGCAGGCGGTGCCTTGGGCGAGAGCCTCAGCCATCTGGCGGTCAATGCCCTCAATGTGCAGGGCAGCACTTTGCTGTTCTTCGCACTCTTCCTCTTTGGCCTGACGGTGTTCACCGATCTTTCCTGGTTCAAGGTCATGGACCTGACCGGCAAGATCACCCTCGACCTTTTCGAGCTCATTCAGAATGCGGTGAACCGCTGGTGGAGCGCGCGCCTCGAACGCAAGCAACTGGTGGCCAAGCTGCGTGAAGTGGACGTGCGTGTAAACGAGGTTGCGGCGCCAGTGGTGCCGGACCGCCGTGAGCAAGCCAAGGTCAAGGAGCGCCTGATCGAGCGCGAAGAGGCCCTGACCAAGCACATGAGCGAACGCGAGAAACGCCCTGCGCCGGTCATAGCACCTCCGCCACCGCCCAAGCCGGCCGAGCCGAGCAAGCGTGTGCAGAAGGAAAAGCAGGCGCCACTGTTCGTCGATACGGCGATCGAAGGCACTCTGCCGCCCATTTCCATCCTCGACGCGGCCGAAAAGAAGCAGAAGAGCTTCTCGCCGGAATCCCTGGAGGCCATGTCGCGCCTCCTGGAAATCAAGCTGAAGGAATTCGGCGTCGAAGTGATTGTGGAGTCGGTTCATCCAGGGCCGGTGATTACTCGTTTCGAAATTCAGCCGGCTGCCGGCGTGAAGGTGAGCCGCATCTCCAACCTGGCGAAGGACCTGGCGCGCTCCCTCGCGGTGATCAGTGTTCGCGTCGTGGAAGTCATTCCCGGCAAGACTACCGTCGGCATCGAGATTCCCAACGAAGATCGTCAGATCGTGCGATTCTCCGAAGTGCTGGAGTCGTCCGAGTACGACGAAGCCAAATCGCCGGTGACCCTGGCCCTTGGCCACGATATCGGTGGCAAGCCGATCATCACCGACCTCGCCAAGATGCCTCACTTGCTGGTGGCCGGTACCACTGGTTCCGGTAAGTCCGTCGGCGTGAACGCCATGATCCTGTCGATCCTGTTCAAGTCCACGCCCGAGCAGGCGCGGATGATCATGATCGACCCGAAGATGCTGGAACTCTCCATCTACGAAGGCATTCCTCACCTGCTGTGCCCTGTGGTCACTGACATGAAGGAAGCGGCCAACGCCTTGCGCTGGAGCGTTGCCGAGATGGAACGGCGCTACAAGCTGATGGCGGCCATGGGCGTGCGGAACCTTGCCGGTTTCAACCGCAAGGTGAAGGATGCTGAGGAAGCCGGTACGCCGCTGACTGACCCGCTATATCGCCGCGAGAGCATGGAAGACGAAGCGCCGTTGCTGAAGACGCTGCCGACCATCGTGGTCGTCGTCGACGAATTCGCCGACATGATGATGATCGTCGGCAAGAAGGTGGAAGAACTGATTGCCCGTATTGCGCAGAAGGCGCGTGCGGCCGGTATTCACCTCATTCTTGCGACACAGCGTCCTTCGGTTGACGTGATCACCGGCCTGATCAAGGCCAACATCCCGACTCGCATGGCGTTCCAGGTGTCCAGCAAGATCGACTCCCGCACCATCCTCGATCAGGGCGGGGCGGAGCAACTGCTCGGCCACGGCGACATGCTGTACCTGCCCCCGGGCACTGGCCTGCCAATCCGTGTTCACGGTGCATTCGTGTCCGACGACGAAGTACACCGTGTGGTGGAAGCCTGGAAACTGCGCGGTGCGCCGGACTACATCGAGGACATCCTCGCGGGTGCGGATGAGGGGGGTGGCAGTTTCTCCGGTGGCGACGGCGGTGAAGGTGGCAGCGAAGGCAGCGAGGACGATCCGCTGTACGACGAGGCCGTGCGCTTCGTGACAGAAAGTCGCCGCGCTTCGATTTCCGCAGTGCAACGCAAGCTGAAGATTGGCTACAACCGCGCCGCGCGCATGATCGAGGCGATGGAAATGGCTGGGGTGGTAAGCCCCATGAACGGCAACGGTTCGCGCGAGGTGATCGCGCCGTCACCGGTGCGAGACTGATCCGAAACGGATTTTTGACGAGGAATTCCATGCGACTCATCCGCATGCTCATGGTCGCTGTACTCGGCCTGACCGCCTTGACCACCCAGGCTGACGACAAGCTGGCCATCGGCCGCCTGACGGAAATGCTGAACAAGGCCCAGACCATTACCGGCCGTTTTTCCCAATTGACCCTCGATGGTTCTGGCACTCAACTGCAGGAGACCTCGGGTGAACTGTCGCTGAAGCGCCCAGGCCTGTTCCGTTGGCATACCGATGCGCCGATGGAGCAGTTGCTGGTTTCCAACGGCGAGAAGGTCTGGCTCTACGACCCGGACCTGCAGCAAGTGACCATCCAGACCCTCGATCAACGCCTGACCCACACGCCGGCGCTGCTGCTGTCCGGTGATATTTCGAAGATCAGCGAGAACTTCGAGATCACCCACAAGGAAGGCGGTGATGTGGTGGACTTCATCCTCAAGCCCAAGGCCAAGGACACTCTGTTCGACACGCTTCGCCTGTCTTTCCGAAATGGCGTGATCAACGACATGCAACTGATCGACAGCGTCGGCCAGCGAACCAACATCCTCTTCCTCGGGGTCAAGATGAACCAGGCGATAGATACCGCGCAGTTCAACTTCAAGATTCCGGAAGGCGCCGACGTCATCCAGGAATAAGCTGTAACCCATGGACCTTTTTCGCTCCGAACCCATCGCCCAACCGCTGGCTGCGCGTTTACGTGCTACCAGCCTGGACGAGTACGTCGGCCAGGAGCACCTGCTGGCACCCGGCAAACCGTTGCGTGAGGCCCTGGAGCAGGGTGCGCTGCACTCGATGATCTTCTGGGGGCCTCCCGGCGTCGGCAAGACGACTCTGGCCAAACTGCTGGCCCAGGTCACCGATGCTCACTTCGAGACCATCTCCGCGGTCCTTTCTGGCGTGAAAGAGATTCGTCAGTCGGTGGAAATGGCGAAGCAGCAGGCCGCGCAGTATGGTCGTCGCACCATCCTCTTCGTGGATGAAGTGCATCGCTTCAGCAAGTCCCAGCAGGACGCCTTCTTGCCTTACGTGGAAGACGGCACCCTGATTTTCATCGGTGCGACCACCGAAAACCCGTCCTTCGAACTCAACAACGCGCTGCTGTCGCGTGCGCGTGTCTATGTGCTGAAGAGCCTCGACGAGCCGGCTTTACGTAAGCTGGTGGCGCGGGCGATGAGCGAGGAGAAGGGGCTGGGCAAGCGCAAGCTGAGCTTGCCGGAAGAGAGCTTCTCCATGCTGATGGCTGCTGCCGACGGTGATGGCCGCCGCCTGCTCAACCTGCTGGAAAACGCTGCCGACCTTGCCGAAGACGGTGGCGAGATCGGCTCCGAACTGCTGCAGAATCTACTGGGTGACAGCCGTCGCCGTTTCGACAAGGGCGGGGAGGCCTTCTACGACCAGATTTCCGCCTTGCACAAATCAGTACGTGGCTCGGACCCGGATGCGGCGCTGTACTGGTACGCGCGGATGCTCGACGGCGGTTGCGACCCGCTCTACATCGCCCGCCGTGTCGTACGCATGGCCAGTGAGGATATCGGCAATGCAGATCCGCGCGCGCTGAGCCTGTGCCTGTCGGCATGGGATGTGCAAGAAAGGCTTGGAAGTCCCGAGGGCGAACTGGCCGTAGCGCAGGCCATTACCTATCTCGCCTGCGCGCCGAAGAGCAACGCGGTCTACATGGCCTTCAAGGCCGTCATGCGCGATGTGTCCGAGAACGGTTCGCTCGAGGTGCCGCTGCATCTGCGTAACGCCCCCACCAAGCTGATGAAGCAACTGGGTTATGGCGAGGAATACCGCTACGCCCATGACGAGCCCGATGCTTATGCGGCAGGGGAGGATTACTTCCCTGAGCAGCTCGAGCCGCGCCAGTACTACCAGCCGGTGCCGCGCGGTCTGGAGCTGAAGATTCGCGACAAGCTGCAACATCTGAAGAATCTGGATCGCAACAGCCCCTGGCAGCGGAGAAAACCATGATCGGACTGATCCTGGCGGTCTCTGCTGGTGGCGTGGCGGGTACCTTGCTGCGATTCGCCACCGGCAATCTGATTGCTTCCTACTGGCCACGCTACTTCTACGCCGGTACCCTTGCGGTCAATATCGTCGGCTGCCTGCTGATAGGCTATTTGTACGGCCTGTTCCTCCTGCGACCCGAAGTTCCGGTGGAAATCCGTGCCGGGCTCATGGTGGGATTCCTGGGTGGCCTGACGACTTTTTCATCCTTTTCCCTCGACACGCTGCGCCTGCTTGAAAATGGCCAGCTGCCAATGGCCTTGGGCTATGGGCTGCTGAGCGTGTTGGGTGGCCTGCTCGCCACCTGGGCGGGCCTGATACTGACGAAAATCTGAGAGACGAGAACCTGACATGCTCGACGCCAAACTGGTCCGCACCCAGCCCCGGGAAATCGCGGAACGCCTTGCCACCCGTGGCTTTGAACTTGACGTAGCGCGCCTGGAAGCGCTGGAGAACCAGCGCAAGTCGGTGCAAACCCGCACTGAACAATTGCAGGCCGAGCGCAACGCCCGTTCCAAATCCATTGGCCAGGCCAAACAGCGCGGCGAAGACATTGCGCCGCTGCTGGCCGACGTCGATCGGATGGGTAATGAGCTCGAAGAGGGCAAGCGCGAGCTGGAAAGCATCCAGGTAGAACTCGACAACCTGCTCCTGAACATCCCGAACCTGCCCGATGAGTCCGTGCCGGTAGGTGCGGACGAAGAGAGCAACGTCGAGGTGCGTCGCTGGGGCGCTCCGCGCAGCTTCGACTTCGACGTCAAGGACCACGTTGCGCTGGGCGAGCAACATGGCTGGCTGGACTTCGAAACCGCCGCCAAGCTCTCCGGTGCGCGTTTCGCCCTGCTGCGCGGCCCCATTGCCCGCCTGCACCGTGCCCTGGCGCAGTTCATGATCAACCTGCATGTGACGGACCACGGTTACGAAGAGGCCTATACGCCTTATCTGGTCCAGGCTCCAGCCTTGCAGGGTACTGGCCAATTGCCCAAGTTCGAGGAGGATCTGTTCAAGATCACTCGTGAGAACGAGGCTGACTTCTACCTGATTCCGACCGCAGAAGTTTCCCTGACCAATATCGTTGCTGGCGAGATCGTCGACGCCAAACAACTGCCGATCAAGTTCGTTGCCCACACGCCGTGCTTCCGCAGCGAGGCCGGTGCTTCGGGTCGTGATACTCGCGGGATGATCCGTCAGCATCAGTTCGACAAGGTCGAGATGGTCCAGATCGTCGAGCCGTCCAAGTCCTTCGAGGCCCTGGAAGGCATGACCGCCAACGCCGAGCGCGTACTGCAACTGCTCGAACTGCCTTACCGTGTTCTGGCACTGTGCACCGGCGACATGGGCTTCAGCGCCACCAAGACCTACGACCTCGAAGTCTGGGTCCCGAGCCAGGACAAGTACCGCGAGATTTCTTCCTGCTCCAACTGCGGGGACTTCCAGGCTCGTCGCATGCAGGCGCGCTACCGCAATCCGGAAACCGGCAAGCCTGAGCTGGTGCACACGCTGAACGGCTCCGGCCTGGCTGTCGGCCGCACCCTCGTTGCCGTTCTCGAAAACTATCAGCAGGCTGACGGCAGTATCCGCGTGCCTGAAGTGCTGAAGCCCTACATGGGCGGCATCGACGTCATCGGCTGATCGCTAGCCCCTGCATCGCCAGGGGATATGGAAAGCCCCACCGCCCGCGTCGCAGCCTGGCTGCACGCGGGCGGTGACCGTTCACGCTCTACCTCTACCCGTTACTGCTAGAAGGCGCTGCTATGGATTTCCTCCCGCTGTTCCACAATCTTCAAGGGCGTAAGGTGCTCGTGATCGGTGGGGGCGAGGTGGCCCTGCGCAAGGCGCGCCTGCTCGCCGACGCGGGAGCTCGGCTGCGAGTAGTGGCGCCGGAAATCGATGCGCAGCTGCTGGACATGGTCGAACTGAGTGCTGGCGAGTCGCATCTGCGTGGTTATCAGGAGGCGGACCTGCACGCCTGTGTGCTGGTTATCGCTGCCAGCGATGACGCGGCGCTGAACGCGGAAGTGTCGGCACAGGCCCAGGCGCGTGGCATTCCCGTCAACGTGGTGGACGCTCCCAAGCTTTGTAGCGTGATCTTTCCCGCCATCGTCGATCGCTCTCCACTGATCGTTGCCGTATCAAGCGCGGGTGACGCCCCCGTACTGGCGCGATTGATTCGCGCGAAAATCGAAACCTGGATTCCTGCCGCCTACGGCCAGTTGGCTGGCCTGGCGAAGAAGTTTCGTGACCAGGTAAAGGCGCTTCTTCCGGATGTGCAGCAGCGGCGCGTCTTCTGGGAAGAGGTTTTCCAAGGGCCGGTGGCCGAACGCATGCTGGCCGGGCAGGGCGCCGAAGCCGAGCGTCTGCTGGCCGAGCGAGTGGCTGGTGGCGCGCCCAAGGCATTGGGTGAGGTGTATCTGGTGGGCGCTGGGCCGGGCGATCCTGATCTGCTGACCTTCCGTGCCTTGCGCCTCATGCAGCAGGCTGATGTCGTACTTTACGACCGTCTGGTTGCCTCGCCCATCATCGAGCTCTGCCGTCGGGACGCCGAACGCATCTATGTCGGCAAGCGTCGTGCCGACCATGCGCTGCCGCAGGACGAGATCAATCGCCTGCTGATCGAACAGGCCAAGCTGGGTAAGCGGGTGCTACGCCTCAAGGGCGGTGACCCCTTCATCTTCGGTCGTGGAGGCGAGGAGATCGAAGAACTGGCGGGCGAGGGAATTCCGTTCCAGGTCGTGCCGGGCATTACCGCTGCGTCCGGCTGCGCCGCCTACGCCGGTATCCCGCTCACCCACCGAGACTATGCGCAATCGGTGCGTTTCGTCACCGGTCACCTCAAGGATGGAAGCTGCGACCTGCCCTGGGGGGACCTCGTTTCTCCGGGCCAGACCCTGGTGTTCTACATGGGGCTGGTTGGCCTTCCGCTGATTTGCGAACAACTGGTCGCGCATGGCCGCGCAGCCGATACCCCGGCTGCCTTGGTGCAGCAGGGCACCACCAGCCGCCAGCGCGTCTTCACCGGCACCCTGGCCAACCTGCCGCAGCTGGTGGCGGAGCATGAGGTCCATGCGCCTACCCTTGTCATCGTGGGCGAAGTCGTGACCCTGCGCGACAAGCTGGCCTGGTTCGAAGGGGCTCAGGCGGGCGTCTGAGCCGTCGTTGCTACAGGCAGTGCCTTCAGGTGCCCACGACCATGTGGGCGGCTGAAATCCTGCGCTGGGCCCAGCGGCACTACGCCCGTGGGATTGATGGTGCGATGGCTGGCGTAATAGTGGTGCTTGATGTGGGTGAAGTTCACCGTTTCGGCAACGCCAGGCCACTGATACAGCTCACGCAGCCAGCCTGAGAGGTTCGGGTAATCCTCGAGGCGCCGCAGGTTGCACTTGAAGTGTCCGTGATAGACGGCGTCGAAACGAATCAACGTGGTGAAGAGTCGCCAGTCCGCTTCGGTGATCCGCTCCCCAGTCAGATAACGTCGTGTTTCCAGCAGTGCGTCCAGTTGGTCCAGCTCATCGAACAGCACCTGAAAGGCTTCTTCGTAGGCGGATTGGGTCGTGGCGAAGCCTGCTCGATAGACGCCGTTGTTGATCGCCGGGTAGATGCGCTCGTTGAGCGCATCGATCTCGTTGCGCAGTGCTTCCGGATAGAAGTCCAGCGTATTGCCGGTGAGATGGTCAAAGGCGCTGTTGAACATCCGAATGATTTCGGAGGATTCGTTGCTGACGATGCGTCCGGTGCGCTTGTCCCAGAGCAGAGGGACCGTCACCCGACCGCTGTAGTCGGGAGTGTCCTGTGTGTAGCGCTGATGCAGGAATTCGAATCCGTCCAGTTTGTCGCCGGTGGAGCCGAATTCCGGGTCGAAGGTCCAGCCCTGTTCCAGCATCAGCCAACTGACTACTGATACGTCGATCAACGACTCCAGGCCCTTCAGCTTGCGGAAGATCAGAGTCCGATGCGCCCACGGGCAGGCGAGGGATACATAGAGGTGATAGCGGCCGGATTCTGCCGGGAAGCCCCCGACACCTGACGGGCCTGGCGATCCATCGGTTGTGATCCAGTTTCGCCGGCGTGCGCTCTCGCGCTGGAAACGCCCATCCTTGGCGGTGTCGTACCACTTGTCATGCCACTTTCCATCGATCAGCAAGCCCATGATCGGTCTCCGAAGTTGAGTTCGGATTCCAGTCTAGCGACAAGCCATCGATGGAAAAGCGCAAATTGATGGGATTGGTTATCGACTAAATCGATATCTGGCGAGTCGCCCAGATCCGATCGGCTTCTTCGAAGGCCTGTTCGCGTTCCATGCCCATGCCCCGCAAGGCCAGCGCCATGGTGGCGCGTATTGCCAGGAGGCCGTAGTCGTCTCCGCTCTTGCCGCGCCATATGGCGACCAGGTGGTTGGGATCCAGGCTTTCCGGTTTCACGTGGCGGAGGGGGGAAAGTGCTGGCCATTCCTCATCCCACGCCTCGCCATTGACGGTACCGTAGAGATGGCATGCAGCGTCCGGGTTGACCTCAATCTCGCCACCTTCACCCTTGATCACAATCGCGTGGTCGTTCAGCAGGCGGCTGGCTTCACGGTGTTCCGCCTGGTAGTCGGGATGGAAGATGCTCTGCAGGCCGCAACGAGCATTGAGCGGGTTGAGGATGCGCGCCAGGGAGTGGATGGGGGAGCGCAGGCCAAGGGTATTGCGCAGATCGATCATTCGCTGCAACTGCGGCGCCCATGCTCCCAGGGGAATGAAAGCCAGGCGGTGTTCATCAAGGGCCGCTGCGACCTGTTCCCAGTCCCGGCACAACGGTATGTCCAACAGATCGAGCAATTGTTCGCTGTACATGCGACCGGCCGTATGAGCACCGCCGCCGTGCAGGAGAATGCGCACGCCGCTGTCGGCCAGCGCCTTGGCTGCCAGCAGGTACCAAGGCAGGTGGCGTTTCTTGCCGGCGTAGCTCGGCCAGTCCAGGTCCACCTCGATAGGTGGCGCCTGATTGCGTTGGCGGAAAGCTTCGGTGAAGCCCGCGAGTTCTTCGGCGTTCTCTTCCTTGTGTCGCAGCAGCATGAGGAAGGCACCGAGTTGGGTGTCTTCAACTTCGCCGTCGAGAAGCATGCCCATGGCTTCGCGGGCTTCCTCTCGCGTCATGTTGCGGGCGCCGCGCTTGCCTTTTCCGAGGATGCGCACGAATTGGGCAAAGGGATGTTCCGGTGGGGTGACGAGATTCATAGGCAATTGGTCGGCTTGGGTAGTCCGGCGAGCTTGGCGGCAAGCTTGGCAGGGGCGCCCTTGAACAGGCGATTCAGGTGCAGGCTGTTGCCCTTTTCCGGGCCCAGTTTCTGCGCAACGTACTTGACCAGGGGACGGTTCGCGGGAGACAGCTGGAACTCGGCATAGAAACCGCGCAGCAATTCGAGAATCTCCCAGTGCTCCGGCTGCAGGGCCAGCTCCTCAAGATCGGCCAGTGCATTGGCCACGGCAGGGCTCCAGTCGCTCAACTCCTGGAGATAGCCGTCCTTGTCCAGCGGGATACTGCGCCCCTCTATCACTAAGTCGCTCATAGCCAGCTGTTCACCTTGTCGTATTGGCAGCAGAGCTCCACGAATGCCGGATAGTCCACGGCATTCAAGCGCGTTGGTAGGCCAGTCAGGGCTCGAGCTTGCAGGTCTTCCGCAAGGGCGTGCAGGGCGATCGAGTCCGGCATCAGGTCCAGCGCCTGGCGAGTCAGGCTGCCCGATTGCAGCGCGTAGACAGCATCGCCACTGAGCAGTAAACCGTCACTGGGCCCCAGCAGGCGCAGGCAACTTCCGAGGCGGCCGTCGGAGAAAGGGGAGTGGGAGAGAATGTGCAGGGTGGCCATCAGAGTGTGAGCACCTGGTCATAACGGTCGATAAGGGAAGTCAGCGCGCTATCGTCGAGGACCTCCACGGCCAGGTTCAGGGCAGCGCCGTCCAGGCCGCGCTCCTGAAGGCTGCGCGCGGAGGCGAAGAGCGATTCGACGCCGAACAGCGGCAGGGCCTGGAGATTGGCGGTCAGGTCCTTCTGCTGGAGGGTTGCCGGCTGCTGGTTGGATGCGAGCTGGAACACCCCGTCATCAAGGAACAGCAGTCCGAGTGGCAGGTCGAACGCGCCTCCCGCGAGCGCGATATCCAGGGCCTCGCGCGCTCCGGGGCCGCTCCAGGGCGCCTGGCGACTGATGATGAGCATGGACTTCATTTCAGTTGCCTCCGAAGCTGACCAGTCGATCGGCTATCTGCGCGGCTTCATGCAGTTGTCCCAGGCCGGATAGGTCCCAGCCTTCGGCCAGGTTGGCCGCGGGTCTTTCATAGCGCTGTGCTTCTTCCGCATTCAGCACGCCACGGCGGAGTGCCGCGGCGATGCAGACGACGCCATCCAACTGGTGCTTGCGCACGAAGGCGCTCCATTCCGCGGCGAGGTTCGGCTCATCCTGGGGGGCAACGGCATTGGCGGAAGCGCTGTGCACACCTTCCTGATAGAAAAACAGCCGGACGATTTCATGGCCCCCGTCAAGGCAGGCCTCAGCGAAGCGGAGGGCGCGCCGGGAGGAGGGCGAATGGGGCGGGGCGAACAGGGCAATAGCGAATTTCATGGTCGCTCGGGCAAATGGAAAACTGCTGGAATGATACGGCCAGACGCGTCCTTTTGCCCGTCCAGACAGAAAAAAGCCCGCCGAAGCGGGCTAGTCCGAGGAGTTGGCGAGCATCAATCGTTGCTGCTGAACACGCCAATCAACTGCAGCAGGCTGATGAACAAGTTGTAGATCGATACGTACAGGCTGATGGTGGCCATGATGTAGTTGCGCTCGCCTCCGTGAATGATGGCGCTGGTCTGGAACAGGATGCAGACCGACGAGAACACTACGAAGCCGGCGCTGATCGCCAATTGCAGGCCGCTGATATTGAAGAAGATGCTTACCAGCATGGCGCCGATCAGGACGAAGAAACCGGCGGTGATGAAGCCACCGAGGAAGCTCATGTCCTTGCGGGTGGTCAGCACATAGGCGGATAGACCGAAGAACACCAGGGCGGTCATGGCGAAGGCGGAGCTCACTACTTCACCGCCGTTGGGCATCCCGAGATACATGCTGAGGATCGGACCCAGGGTGTAGCCCATGAAACCGGTGAGGGCGAAAGTGGAGACTAGGCCCCAGGCGGAGTTACGCAGCTTCACGGTCAGGAAGAACAGACCGTAGAAACCGATCAGCACCACGAAGATGCTGGGATATGGCACACGCATCTGTTGGGCTGCGTAGGCGACCAGGCCGCTGAACGCCAGCGTCAGGGCCAGCAGCCCGTACGTATTGCGCAGCACGCGGCTGACTTCAAGCTGCTCGGCCTGCGCAGGGTTGAGGGCATAATTCTGTTCGTTCATCGCGACACTCCCGATTTGGTTTCCGTGACCTTGGTCAGAGCTGGATATTAACAGAGGCGTGAAAGGCGCCTATTGCAAGAGTTTGACAGCGTGTTGCGTTCCGGTACTATGGCGCCCCGCGCAAGCGGAGGTGTGGCCGAGTGGTTTAAGGCAGCGGTCTTGAAAACCGCCGAAGGGGAGACTCTTCCGTGAGTTCGAATCTCACCGCCTCCGCCATATAACTCATTGATTTCAAAGGTAAAATGTTCCTGAAAACGCCAAATGGGAGCGTTTTGGGAACACTTTGGGAACAATAGACCACTGGGGGCCTTCTCGACAGAGAGGCCCCCAGTGTCGTTTCAGAGGTCCAGCGCGCGGCTCAGCATGCTCACGATGTCGGGGCCCTTGCTGATGAATTTGGCGTAGTGCTTGAAGACCATGGCTATGGAGCGGCGGGGCCGGCGACCAGCTCCACATCCGCTCAGGCCAAGTGCTTCACCTGATCTCGCTTTTGCTGGTGTGGGGCATAGAACGTCGGGGACCAAGTCAGCCTGGCCGCAGGCTGGGGCATTTCATGGTCAGTGTCCTTGACTTGGGCGCATGTCCCGCGGGGCCTGTGTCTGGCATTGAGAGGCTTAGACCACTGGCAAGAACACGCTCGGCTCTACATGGAAGCGCTTCGACAGCGCCTGGATATCCGCGTTGCTCAGGGTGCGCTTTCCATTGAGGGTGCGAGATACCACGGTCTTGTCGCCGATCTCTGGCAGGTCAGAACCAGTGAGGTGGTTCTGAGCCATCAGGAACTTCAGCATTTGTACGCCGGTGATGGCCGCCACGCCGGCATTGAACTCGGCGAACTGGGGGGCGATGTCCTCATAGCGTTTGATGGCCAGGCAGAGCTGGTCGACGAGACGCTCGGTTTGCGGGTTGGCCTTGTCGTACTCGGCGTGGTTGAAGATGTGTTTGACGAGGATCCGTTGCTTCTCGAAATCGATGGCGGCGATGAGTCGCAGTTCGTTGCCGCCTATGTCGATCACCCACCAGTTGGGTCGGTGGGTGAAATTGTCCAGTGATGCCAAGGTCGCCTTGAGCTCCGGCGGGGTGCGGGCGGTGGATTTGTCCAAGACCTTGAAGATTTCCATGATGCTCGTTGCTTTCACGGGGTACTGCTCACATGCATCAGTGAAGCCTTCTTCTTGAACGGTCGTCATGCCCCCATCGCCCAACCGACGCACCATCTGCTCCCCCAGCCACTTCGTTGCCAATCTAATGGCGCACGCGTGGGCCCGCCCATGAACCAGTCGCCGAAAACTTTGCGAAGAAATTCCCTTTTTTGATGACGATGCAGCGTTCTGGAACTCTTGGAAACAGAAAGTGCTGGGGGCCGCCTCGAAAAAGCTGCCCCCAGTTTCGTTTCGGGGCGCTTCAGTTCCGGGTGTTGAGCCTCTGGCATTCGCCCATCGCCTCGGCCTCTTCCTGATGCTTGCCACCGACATAATTTCCCGTGGCCCGGTCGATGATCCGGTACCAATAGGCATCCAGCGCTGTTCCTCCTAGAACTTCCCCATTTCTGATCCCTCTGGCCTGAAGATTCGGGACCCTTTTCACCGAGAAGCGTGCACTCATGGTGGAACTCCTTGTGTAGGTAGAAGTGGAACATTTTTGATAGCTGGACCTTGCCGTCCCCGCAACTCGGATCTCCATACGGATCGTTTCAGAGGGTCGCTTTCATGTCGCCAAGCATTCGTCCTTGCGGCTCTTTCCGAGGCTTTTGCGCGCGCGAGTTTTCTCGATTTCGATACATTCCTGGCGCTTCAGCGTAAACGCCTGACCGCTCATCCCTGCAGGGCAGCTCGGTCCTCCCATCCTGGTCTCCTTGCCCGCTCTATCTCGCATCTCTCGACGCTTGCAGACAGGCGCGTCAATCTGATGACAATCGGCATTTACATTTTGAAACATCTGCACTTTAGTCAGGTTATTGACGTTCTGCGGCGCTAAACAAGAACGAGCAAACGCTCAAACAGCCCAGACCTTCACTGGAGCAGTTCCTTCAGAGACGTCATAAGGCGTCCATCCAGTGTCGAGGGCCAGCAACTGGAGAGAGTCATGAAACGCCCTGACTGCGAGCACGCGACAGGTCGGTCTGAGGAACAGGCTGACGGCGAGGGGAGAAGGAAATTTCTGAAACTGACAGCAGCGACGATGGCGGCGCCACTGTTGATGACGGTCACGAGGGCGCGGGCTGAAACTGCGCCACCGGTATTCCCGCCAAGTCCAGCAACCGTTCCCTGGGCCCATGAACTGCCGACGCAGATCACTCCTGTGGGCCCGGTATCCTCACTGAGTCCGCCGCCTATTGAGGTCGCCAACGTTGCCGGAGGCGAGGCGGGGCGCAATCCTCACCAGCGCTGGGCGCAGTTCGGGCCGGGGGCATTGCTCTACGAGATCAGTGCAACGGAGCGAAATGACTGGGTCTACAGCCCGTCATACCCGCCTCAGCGGATCTGGGGCTACCAACCCAACAGTAATCCGGACCACAGCATGCCCAGCGCGACCTTCTTTGCGCGCTATGGGCGCCCGCTCATCTGTCGCATCCATAACAAGCTGCCACAGAACCATGTGGGCTTCGGTACGCCGGAGATATCGACTCACTTGCATAATCTGCATTGTGGGTCGGAAAGCGATGGCTTCCCGGGCGACTATTACAGCCCCACCAAACATGGTCCGACGCTGTCCGCCAACGGCCGATTCAAGGATCACCTGTACCCGAACGTGAAAGCGGGGTTCGAAGCACGCCAGGACCTGATCGGAGACCCTGCTGAAGCCTTGGGCACGCTGTTCTATCACGATCACACGCTGGACTTTACCGCACCCAACCTCTACCTCGGGCTGGCCGGGTTCTACTGCATGTTCGATGAGCTGGATTCGGGCAATGAGGCCGATCCGAATCCCAGTGCGCTGCGCCTGCCGAGCTATCCGTACGACTACCCGCTGAACTTCAACGATCGGCGTTTCGACGCGAACGGCAGGCTGTTCTACGACCAGGTCAATCCCGAAGGGGTACTGGGCGACAAGGTGGCGGTGAATGGCCGAATCGAGCCGGTTCTGCGAGTGGCCGCCCGCAAGTACCGTTTCCGGTTGCTGAACACGGGCCCGAGCCGTTTCTATAACTTCGCTCTGGTGTCACCCACCAACGTCATGCAGAAGTTCACTCACATCGCCAATGACGGAAACCTGTTCCCGGCACCGCTGCTCAATCAGACCAATGTGACGCTGGGCGTAGCGGAACGCGCGGACATAGTGGTGGATTTCTCGAGGTATGTGATCGGTACGCAACTGTATCTGGTCAACCGCATGCGTCAGATCGAAACTCGCCGTCCCAAAGACATCAAGGACCCGGGCGATCGCGTGCTGAAGATTGTCGTTGATCGTTATGCGCCAGCCCAGGATCTGAGTCGGGTGCCGGCAACTCTGCGGCCGTTGCCAGTGATTACCCAGGCTGAGATCGACACGGCGCCGGTTCGTCGCTGGATCTTCGAGCGCGACAGGGGCATGTGGGCGATCAACAAACTGTTCGTCGATGTGAATGTGGCGAGGGCACAGATACCCAAGGGCGGCTATGAGATCTGGGAGCTGTCCAACGTCGATGATGGCTGGAGCCACCCCATTCACATCCATTTTGAAGAAGGGCGAATCCTGCAGAAGCTCGTCAGGGGTGTCAGCGTGCCCATCCCGCTCCATGAGCAAGGGCGCAAGGATGTCTATGTAGTCGAGCCGTTCACGACATTGCGGATATTCCTGCGTTTCCGTGACTACAAGGGCAAGTACCCCATGCACTGCCACAATCTGATCCACGAGGACCATTCGATGATGCTGCGTTGGGACATCGTCTGAGGCCGTTTGCAGGGCATTCTCGAGGTGGGAGGAATCATGATGAACACGCGAAGAACGATGCTGGCTGGAATGGGTGGTGCAGCTGCCTTGCTGGCCGGTTGGGCAGCCATGCGTGGCAGCGATGGGATGGTCGAAACTGCCTATGCAAAAGGGGCTGGGGCCATTCCTTTTCCCAATGTCACGCTTTATACCCACGAGGGCCGTAGGGTGCGATTCTACGACGACCTCATTCGCGGCAAGGTCGTCACCTTCAACATGATGTACACGCAGTGCACGGGCAAATGCCCGACCATGACGGCGAACCTGCGCCAGTTCCAGCAACTACTGGGTGATCGTGTGGGGCGCAGTGTTTTCATGCATTCCATTACCCTGCAGCCGTTGCTTGATACCCCCGATGTGCTGAAGGCTTATGTCGAGAGGTACCACGTCGGTCAGGGCTGGGAATTCCTCACGGGAGCGCCTGAAGACATCGAGGCCATTCGCTTCAGCCTGGGCTTCTACGATGTCGATCCGGAGGTCGATCGCAATCTGACCAGTCACACCGGGCTCGTGCGCATGGGGAACGACAGTTACGAACGCTGGACCATGGCACCTGCGCTGACTGGACCGCAGCACATCCTGGCTACGTTGAACCATGTCGATCACGAATGGGTGGCGATCTCGTGACGGCTTCGAGGGTGTCCCTGGCTTTACAGGGGCACCCTCGCATTCCCCGCCCGCTTTTCTTTATCATCGACATACTGAATAGCGCGTAATTATCTGTATTTATTCGGATTCTTCCCACATCCAGCATCTGATTCGATCTCTGTCCGGAATTTCTCGGTTGAGAAATTGGCGCTGCTCCTTTGACGTGTGTTGCAACTGGAGCTAGGTCAATCTCTGGTCATTTGCTAATGTGAGCTTCATTTGAACAAGCTTGCTGCCGCAGGCAGCGCGCGATGCACTGAAGAGGTGTCGCTTGATTAGGGTGCTGGTGGTCGATGACCACGATCTAGTAAGAACGGGGATTACCCGCATGCTGGCCGATATCGATGGCCTGCAGGTGGTCGGGCAGGCCGATAGCGGTGAGGAAGCACTCAAGAAAGCACGGGAACTCAAGCCCGATGTCGTCCTCATGGACGTCAAGATGCCCGGCATCGGCGGTCTGGAGGCCACTCGCAAGCTTCTGCGCAGCCACACCGACATCAAGGTGGTCGCGGTCACTGCCTGTGAGGAAGATCCCTTCCCGACTCGACTGCTACAGGCCGGCGCGGCCGGCTACCTGACGAAGGGCGCGGCCCTGGAAGAGATGATCCAGGCGATTCGCCAGGTCTTCGCAGGGCATCGGTTCATCAGCCCACAGATCGCCCAGCAATTGGCGCTCAAATCCTTCCAGCCCCAGGCCAGTGGCTCTCCGTTCGATCTGCTCTCGGAGCGCGAAATCCAGATCGCCCTGATGATCGCCAACTGCCAGAAGGTGCAGAGCATTTCGGACAAGCTCTGCCTGTCGCCGAAGACGGTGAATACCTACCGCTATCGAATCTTCGACAAGCTTTCGATTTCCAGCGATGTCGAGTTGGCGTTGCTGGCCGTTCGACACGGCATGGTAGACGCCGTCAGCTAAGATGTCCGACTCCTTCGACGCAAGTGCTTTCCTAGCCGCCTGCAGCGGTCGTCCGGGTGTTTACCGGATGCTCGATGCGGGCGGCAAGCTGCTTTATGTGGGCAAGGCGAAGAACCTGAAGAAGCGTCTCGCCAGCTATTTCCGCAGGACCGGGCTCGCGCCCAAGACCGCAGCCCTGGTGGCGCGGATCGTTCAGGTGGAGACCACCATTACCGCCAATGAGACTGAAGCTCTCCTGCTGGAGCAGACGCTCATCAAGGAATGGCGGCCGCCGTACAACATTCTGCTGCGGGACGATAAATCCTATCCCTACGTGCATCTGAGCGATGGTGACTTCCCGAGACTCAGCATCCACCGGGGCGCGAAAAAGAAGAAGGGCCGCTATTTCGGTCCCTATCCCAGCGCCGGCGCCATCCGCGAAAGCCTCAACCTGCTGCAGAAGGCTTTCCTGGTCCGTCAGTGTGAAGACAGCTACTACAAGAACCGCACTCGACCCTGCCTGCAGTACCAGATCAAGCGTTGCAAGGGCCCTTGCGTTGCACTGGTGGACCCAGCGGAATATGCCGAAGACGTGCGGCACTCTGTGATGTTCCTGGAGGGGCGTAGCAATGCGCTGACCCAGGAACTGTCCACGGCGATGGAAGAAGCAGCACAGAAACTCGATTTCGAGCGTGCGGCCGAGCTTCGCGATCAGATTGCTATCCTGCGGCGAGTGCAGGACCAGCAGAGCATGGAGGGCGGCACGGGCGATATCGACGTAGTCGCCGCCATCGCGACGCCGGGCGGTGCTTGTGTCCACCTGATCAGCGTTCGTGGCGGACGTGTGCTGGGCAGCAAGAATTTCTTCCCCCAGGTGGGCATCGAAGAAGAATCTGCAGATGTACTGGTAGCGTTCATTGCCCAGTACTACCTGGGCAACCAGGAGCGGGATCTGCCCAGCGAACTCATCGTCAATGCAACCCATGAAGACTTCCCGACACTGATCGCAGCGCTGGCCGAGTTACGGGGCCGGGAGCTGGACATCAGTCATCGGGTGCGTGGCACGCGCGCACGTTGGCAGCAGCTGGCAGTCACCAACGCGGAGCAAGCATTGGCCGCGCGCCTGGCTAACCGGCAGCATACTGCGGCTCGCTTCGAGGCGCTGGCCGAGGCCCTTGGCCTGGATGAAGCGCCGCAACGCCTGGAGTGCTACGACATCAGTCATTCCAGTGGTGAGGCCACCGTCGCGTCATGCGTGGTTTTCGGCCCTGAAGGCGCGTTGAAATCGGACTATCGACGCTACAACATTGAGGGCGTCACCGCGGGAGACGACTACGCCGCCATGCACCAGGCGCTCTCGCGCCGCTTCGGCAAGCTCAAGGACGGGGAAGGCAAGCTGCCCGATATCCTCCTGGTGGATGGCGGCAAGGGGCAGTTGGCCATGGCCCAGGAAGTATTGAAGGAACTGGCCGTGCCGGAGCTGATCCTGCTCGGCGTCGCCAAGGGCGTGACTCGCAAGCCCGGTTTCGAAACGCTCTACCTGAATGATGCTGCGCACGAGTTCACCCTGCCGGCGGACTCTCCCGCTTTGCACCTGATCCAGCAGATTCGCGACGAGGCTCACCGCTTTGCCATTACCGGACACCGCGCCAGACGCGGCAAAGCGCGGCGTACCTCGAGCCTGGAAGACGTGGCTGGAGTAGGACCCAAGCGACGCCGCGAGCTGCTCAAGCACTTTGGCGGGCTGCAGGAACTCAGCCGCGCGAGCATCGAAGAAATTGCCAAGGCACCGGGCATCAGCAAAAAGCTTGCTGAGTCGATTTATGCCGCTCTGCACAGCGAGTAGAATGCGGCCTTCCTTCAGAACCAGCCGTAACGATGAATATTCCTAACCTGCTCACCGTTCTGCGCGTACTGCTCATTCCCGTCTTCATCCTGCTTTTCTATCTGCCGTTCTCCTGGAGCTATCTGGCAGCCAGTGCAGTCTTTGCCATCGCGGCGGTCACCGACTGGTTCGATGGCTATCTGGCGCGGCGCTGGCAGCAAAGCACGCCCTTTGGTGCCTTCCTCGATCCGGTGGCTGACAAGCTGATGGTGGCGGTAGCGCTGGTGCTGCTGGTGGAAGAGCACCACAACCTCTGGTTGACGCTACCTGCTGCCACCATCATTGGCCGTGAGATCGTGGTGTCGGCCCTGCGTGAGTGGATGGCGGAGCTGGGCGCGCGTGCCCATGTTGCGGTGTCCAACCTGGGAAAATGGAAGACTGCGGCGCAGATGGTGGCGTTGGTCATTCTTCTGGCCAATCCGCCGCTGCTCACCTTCTGGGTCGGTGTTGGATATTTCCTGCTGATCCTCGCTGCCGCACTTACCCTCTGGTCCATGCTGCACTACCTGCTAGCCGCTTTGCCGCACCTCAGCACCGACCCGAAGGAAAAATAAAAGTTTTTTGAATCAAGGGGTTGACGGCTGTTCATGAATCTATAGAATGGCGCCCGTCAACACGACAAAGCGGGAATAGCTCAGTTGGTAGAGCACGACCTTGCCAAGGTCGGGGTCGCGAGTTCGAGTCTCGTTTCCCGCTCCAGTTTCACGCGATGACGCCGCCGCAAGCGGCGTTATTGTTAGGCCGGATGGCAGAGTGGTCATGCAGCGGATTGCAAATCCGTGTACGCCGGTTCGATTCCGACTTCGGCCTCCATCTAAAAAGCCCCGTAGATCAAAAGTCTACGGGTTTTTTTCATGGATTCGAAAAAGCTGCAGGCTTTTCCGGGGCCAGCCCTCGGGAAGGGGAACCTGGTTGCTCAGAAGCTAGCGGTTCGATGCCTAAGTGATTGATTCGAAATTTTATTTGGGCTTAAATCAGCGCCCTGCACCAATGCCCCTCCTGCCCGGATGGCGAAATCGGTATACGCAGAGCACTTAAAATGCTTCGCCCTTTGGGCTTGCGGGTTCGAGTCCCGCTCCGGGCACCAATAAAATCAGTGTTTTATCACTCTCTCCTCAAGTAATTTCTGCGCACTTTGGCGCTTCTTGCGAGCATTTACGGGGCTGTTGAGTCCGTTCGGTTCCAGACCATTTCGTCTCCGAAAGAAATCGATCTAAAAACTCGCTTCCGGAAGCAGGGGGCTTTGCTAGATTCAATATCAGTAGGTGGATACGCAGACTGATGCGCAAGCGGATAGCAAGGAAACGTGGGGCGCGTTCCGAAGGGTACACGGTTAGAAAGATCTCCCAGATGAGATCCAGCCCTTACGCCGTGTGAAGCAGAAGAGTTACTGGCTTCTGTGGGATGCCTGATAAACCTTGTAAGCCGGAAACCAGCGCCGGCCACCTACTACGAATTCCAGGCCCGCCATGTGCGGGCCTGTTCGTGTCTGGCGATATCTCCTTTTCAATGCCTGGTTTATGATCGCGCGGTCCGCCGCGGACGAAGGTCCTCTGCGGCATCGCAGAACCTTTGAACCCACGAGCGGACTAAGGCTGAAGCTGTGCAACGCCTCCATGGCGAAGTAGTGGCGCAATTTCGGCTAGCTTTAGGGGGACCTGAATGGATCAGGCGCAGGAGAGGAATCGAATGGAATCGAAAGAGCAGCACCTGGTGCGTTTGCTCAGCCTGACGACCCGCAGCCTCACCCATCTCACGGCGGCAATGAGCGAAATGTCGTTCGAGATGATGCGTAGCGAGGACCCAGCGGTAAAAAGCGCAGGACGGCGCATGATCGACCACCTGGCTGCCATTGGGGCCGGACTGGATCAGCATTGGGGGGCACTCGCCAGCTACAGTGGCGTGCCCGTCGCCCACGAGGGTAACGAGACCCTGGTGGAGCTTGAACTGAACGAACTCCCACAGGAATCCTGAACAGTCGGTCCGACACGGTCCGTTTCTGTTTCTCCGATCTGTCACGCCCTCGTCACGGCCTTGCCATCAGCCTTGGATGGAATCCGCCTATCACAGGTGGAGGACTGTCCATGCGGCTATGCGTGATTGGGGCGGGATATGTGGGTTTGGTGACGGCAACCTGCTTTGCCGAAATGGGTAATCAGGTCAGTTGCGTGGAGCGCGACCCGTTCCGTCTGGCGCGCTTGTCCCTAGGCCAGGTGCCGATCTACGAACCTGGGCTGGAAACCATGCTCCAGGCCCATCTCGCCAGTGGCCAGTTGAGCTTCACCGCGCGTCTGGACGAAGGCGTCCTGCAGGCCGATATCATCTTCATCGCCGTGGGCACTCCCAGTGGTGAGGACGGCTCTGCTGACTTGTCCCATGTGCTGGCCGTGGCTGACGAACTCGGTGCGGTGCTCCGGCGTCCGTGCATCGTGGTCGACAAATCCACCGTGCCCGTCGGAACGGCGGAGCGGGTTTCCCAGCGTATCCATGCGGGCCTGGCCTCGCGCGGACTCGGCTTTCGTGTGCAGGTGGCGAGCAACCCGGAGTTCCTCAAGGAAGGCTCGGCCATCGACGATTTCATGCGTCCCGACCGCGTCATCATCGGCTGCGATGATGCGGGCTCAAGCGAACAGCTGCGCCGGCTCTACGCACCGTTTCTGCGCAATCACGAGCGCGTGATCACCATGGGTGTGCGTGCGGCGGAGTTCACCAAGTACGCGGCCAATGCCTTTCTCGCGACAAAGATCTCCTTCATGAACGAAATGGCGGGTATCTGCACGCGGCTCGGCGTGGACATTGAGGATGTGCGACGAGGCATTGGCAGCGACAAGCGCATCGGTACCCACTTCATTTATGCGGGCTGCGGCTATGGCGGCTCCTGCTTCCCCAAGGATGTGCGCGCGCTGATCCGTACGGCGGAGCAGGAAGGCATGGAGCCCGGCATCCTGCGCGCCGTGGAAGCGCGCAACGCGCTGCAGAAGACCTTGTTGTTCCAGACGGTGCGCGAGCACTTCAGCGGATTCCTGCAGGGGAGGGTGGTTGCGCTCTGGGGGATGGCCTTCAAACCGGGCACCGACGACCTGCGCGAAGCCCCCAGTCTCGTGTTGCTGGAGGCCCTGCTGCAGGCCGGTGCGCGGGTGCAGGCTCATGATCCGGTGGCCAATGCCGGCGTCGCCGCGCGCTACCCGAAAGCGCTGGAAACCGGGCAACTGCGGTTGCTGGACTCTCCCTACAGCGCAGTGGAAGGCGCCGATGCACTGGTGCTGGTCACTGAATGGAAACAGTTCCGCCAACCGAACTTCGAGCGGGTTCGTGGTCTTATGCGCATGCCCGTGATCTTTGATGGACGCAACCTCTACGAGCCGGCACAGCTGGTCGAAGCAGGGTTTCTGTATCGCGGCATAGGACGGCCCGCAAGCGGGCATTGTAAGGCGAGTGCCGCGTGATTAGACTGCGCGGCAATTCGCCATAACACCCACCGCAAAGGATCGAAATGATCAAGAAATGCCTGTTCCCCGCCGCCGGTTACGGTACCCGCTTCCTGCCGGCCACCAAGGCGATGCCCAAGGAAATGCTGCCGGTGGTGAACAAACCACTGATCCAGTATGGCGTTGAAGAGGCCTTGGACGCTGGCCTGAGCGAAATCTCCATCGTGACTGGCCGTGGCAAGCGCGCCCTCGAAGACCATTTCGACATCAGCTACGAGCTGGAGCACCAGATCAAAGGTACCGACAAGGAGAAATACCTGGTCGGCATCCGTCGCCTGATCGACGAGTGCAGCTTCTCCTACACCCGTCAGGTGGAAATGAAAGGCTTGGGTCACGCCATCCTCAGCGGTCGCCCGCTGATCGGGGACGAGCCCTTCGCTGTGGTCCTGGCCGACGACCTCTGCCTGAACCTCGAGGGCGATGGCGTCCTGATGCAGATGGTCAAGCTGTACAACCAGTTCCGCTGCTCCATCGTTGCCATCCAGGAAGTGCCGCGCGAGGAAACCTCCAAGTACGGCGTGATCGCCGGCGAGATGATCCGCGACGACATCTTCCGCGTTAACAGCATGGTGGAGAAACCCAAGCCGGAAGACGCCCCGTCCAACCTGGCGATCATCGGCCGCTACATCCTGACCCCGGACATCTTCGATCTCATCGAGCAGACCGAGCCGGGCAAGGGTGGTGAAATCCAGATCACCGACGCGCTGATGAAACAGGCCCAGGACGGCTGCGTGCTGGCCTACAAATTCAAGGGCAAGCGTTTCGACTGCGGTGGTGCGGAAGGCTATATCGAAGCCACCAACTACTGCTTCGAGAACCTGTACAAGACTGGCAAGGCCTACTGATCGGGCCGCGCCAACAAAGAGGCCGCCTTCGGGCGGTCTTTTTCATTTGGGCCGCAGGGTGTCAATTCCGGGGCGGTTTCCCTGTAGGGGCGAATCCATTCGCCAAGGGCGGCGCAACTGCCCCCTGAACAATCGAAGGTCGAACCTGCGGTCCGCATTGCGATTGAAATCGCCCCAAAACTGCCTCTACGGAATCGGCATCGCCTCGGACCCCGGCCCCAACGGCTGGCCGTAGCTGAACTCCACATAGTTGCCCGCCGGGTCGCGCAGGCCGCAGTAATAGCCGACGGGATAAGGCTCGTCACGCGGGGGCCAGATCAGGCAGCCCGCCGCTTCGGCCTGCGCGGCGATGGCGTCCACCCTTTCGCGGCTCTCCACGGCAAAGCCGAGGTGGCTGTAATCGTCGGCGGCAAGATGGCGGTCCTGGCCGCCGGGCATGATCACGAAGATGAACTGGTGTTCCTTGCCGGGCTCGGCCATCCAGACGATCTTCGAGCCCTTGCCCGCGCGCTCGTGTATCACGCGCATCCCACAGAAGTCTGCATAGAAGCGGATGCAGGCCTCCAGTTCCGGTACATGCAGGGCCACATGGGTGAGGGTGGGGCGCATGGCAACCTCCTTTCCGATGCTTCAAGAATAGGCCCGGCAACTGGTCAGAGACAGATCTTCCGGTATGCTGGCGGCTTGTTTCTGGAGATTTGCCATGGCTTACGACTTCGACCTCTTCGTCATAGGTGCCGGTTCCGGCGGTGTGCGTGCCGCGCGCTTTGCGGCAGGCTTCGGGGCCCGTGTGGCCATAGCCGAGAGCCGCTATCTGGGCGGTACTTGCGTCAACGTCGGCTGCGTGCCGAAGAAGCTGCTGGTCTACGGTGCCCATTTCGCCGAGGACTTCGAACAGGCCAAGGGATTCGGCTGGAGCCTCGATGAGGCCGACTTTGACTGGCAAACCCTGATCGCCAACAAAAATCGCGAGATCCATCGCCTCAACGGGATCTACCGCAACCTGCTGGTGAACAGTGGCGTCACCTTGCTGGAGGGCCACGCCCGACTGGTGGACCCGCACACCGTCGAAGTGGACGGTCAGCGATGCACGGCGAAAAACATCCTCGTCGCCACCGGCGGTTGGCCGCAGATTCCCGACATTCCCGGACGTGAACTGGCCATCAGCTCGAATGAAGCCTTCTTCCTCGAGAAACTCCCCAAGCGCGTGCTGGTGGTGGGGGGCGGCTATATCGCCGTCGAGTTCGCCTCGATCTTCCACGGCATGGGCGCGCAGACTTCCTTGCTCTATCGCCGCGAGCTGTTCCTGCGTGGCTTCGACGACTCCGTGCGCAACCACCTGCGTGAGGAGTTGGGCAGGAAGGGGATGAACCTGCAGTTCAATTCCGACATTGCCCAAATCGAGCGACAGTCCGACGGCAGCCTCCTGGCGACCCTCAAGGACGGTCGCCACCTGGAAGCCGACTGCGTCTTCTATGCTACCGGCCGCCGCCCGATGCTCGATAACCTGGGCCTGGAGAACACCGGAGTGGAACTGGACGCGCGCGGCTTCATCAAGGTGGATGAGCAGTTCCAGACCACAGAACCCTCCATTCTGGCTCTGGGCGATGTGATCGGCCGCGTGCAACTCACGCCGGTCGCACTGGCCGAAGGCATGGCCGTGGCCCGTCGCCTGTTCAAGCCGGAGGAATACCGACCGGTGGACTACGACCACATTCCAACCGCCGTATTCAGCCTGCCGAATATCGGCACCGTTGGGCTGACCGAGCAGCAAGCACGTGCCAAGGGCCACAAGATCAAGGTCTTCGAGAGCCGCTTCCGGCCCATGAAGCTGACGTTGACGGAAAACCAGGAACGCACGCTGATGAAGCTGGTGGTGGACGCCGAGTCCGATCGCGTCCTCGGTTGCCACATGGTCGGTCCGGAAGCGGGCGAGATCGTCCAGGGCCTGGCCGTGGCACTCAAGGCCGGCGCAACCAAGCGCATCTTCGACGACACCATCGGTGTGCACCCGACTGCCGCTGAAGAGTTCGTGACCATGCGTACACCGGTCGGCGCCTGACGCTGAATGGAGCAACTCTTCTACCTGTCCGACCTGTTCGGCGTTGCGGTCTTCGCCATTACCGGCGCCCTGATGGCGGGGCGTAAATCCATGGACCTGTTCGGTGTACTGGTGATTGCGATCATCACTGCCCTGGGTGGCGGCACGCTGCGTGACGTCATCCTCGGCAACCACCCGGTGAGCTGGATTCGCGACGACACTTACATCCTGGTGGCGTCCCTTGCAGCGCTCGGCACGGTGATCTGGGTGCGCCTGACGCAGCCGATCAATGAAACCGGCCTGCTGGTTGCGGATGCTTTCGGCCTGGCCGTGTTCACCGTGTATGGCACAGAGGTTGCCCTGCAGCACAACCTGCAGCCCGGCACGGCCGTGATCATGGGCGTCATCACCGGTGTGGGGGGTGGCGTATTGCGCGACATCATCTGCAACGAGGTGCCGCTGATCTTCCAGAAAGAAATCTATGCAATCGCCTGCATCGCCGGTTCCCTCGTCTTTCTGGGCCTGCGCGAAGTGGCATTGCCGGGTTGGCTGGTCACCGCAGCGGCCATGCTGGTGGTGCTGCTGATTCGCCTGGCGGCCATCCACTGGAAGCTTTCGTTGCCGCGATTCCATCTGCTCGACCGCGACTGACCTCGTCGCCCGGGATCGCCTTACTTTGTGGGGGCGAATTCATTCGCTTAGGGCAGCGCAGCTGCCCTCTGACGAGTGGATAGGCGCACCTGCGGTCCGTATAGCGATTGAAATCGCCCCCACAATCGACGCTCCGCGCGGGTCTTTGCAGGGATCGCTGGCGAAATCCGGCAAACCCGCGACACTGGATGCAGTTGTTTCTCACCACTTCAGGTTGGAGGAATGCTGCATGTCCAGAATCGCGCTCCTGTTTGCGCTGCTCCTCGGTGCCGGCCTCGCCCAGGCCGAAATCAAAGCCACTGAAATTCCCTACAAGGGCCCGGATGGTACGTCCCTGATCGGCTACTACGCCTATGACGACGCCGTCGTCGGCAAGCGGCCAGGGGTGATCGTGGTTCACGAATGGTGGGGCCTGAACGACTACGCCAAACGTCGCGCTCGCGATCTCGCCGCACTCGGCTACAGCGCCCTTGCCATCGATATGTATGGCGAGGGCAAGAACACCGAGCACCCAGCCGATGCCCAGGCCTTCATGCAGGCCGCCCTGGCCAGCGCTCCTGCGGCCAAGGCGCGTTTCCTCGCCGGGCTCGACCTGCTGAAAGCGCAACCGCAGACCGACCCTGCCAAGTTGGCCGCTATCGGCTACTGCTTCGGCGGCAAGGTGGTGCTGGACATGGCTCGCGAAGGCCTGCCGCTGGCCGCAGTCGTCAGTTTCCATGGCGTCCTGGCCGCCACCTCGGCTGCCAAGCCCGGGGCGGTCAAGGCCAAGGTGCTGGTGGAGCATGGCGAGAAGGACACCCTGGTGCCCATGGCCTCGGTCACCACCTTCAAGGAAGAGTTCGACAACGCCAAGGCCGACTACCGTGTGGTGATCCAGCCGAAGGCCAAGCACAGCTTCACCAATCCTGATGCGGACCGGCTTAGCCATGCCGGGCACGGCAGCGAGAAAGGGCCGGACCTGGGCTACAACGAGGTGGCGGACGAGAACTCCTGGGCCGACATGCAGGCGCTGTTCAAGGAAACGCTCGGCCAGTAGTGCGTTGGCTAGGCTTGAAAGGAAGGCAACCAAGGGAGCTGTCCCATGAGCAAGCTGCTGCAGACTCGCTCACCCATTGACGGTTCGATCTACGTCGAGCGGCCCTGGGCCACATCGACGGAGATCGCGGCGGCGCTGGAGCGTGCCGAGCTCGCACGGGCGGCCTGGAAAGGAACGCCCGTGGCCGAACGGGTCGCGATCACCCGCCGCGCCATCGCAGCATTCGCCTCGCGTGAGGCGCAACTGGCCGTAGAGCTCTGCTGGATGATGGGACGGCCGATTCGCTATGCACCGGGGGAAATTCGTGGCTTCGTCGAGCGGGCCACCTACATGGCGGATATCGCCGAAGAGGCCCTGGCTGATATCCGTCTGCCGGACAAGCCTGGCTTCACCCGGTTGATCCGCCGCGAACCACTGGGGCTGGCGCTGGTCATCGCCCCCTGGAACTACCCCTACCTGACGGCGGTGAACGCGGTGGTCCCGGCCTTGCTGGCGGGTAACTGCGTGCTGCTCAAGCACTCCGCGCAGACACCGCTTTGCGCCGAGCGGATGGCAGAGGTATTCGTCGAAGCCGGCTTGCCGCCGGGCGTGTTGCAATACCTGCACCTGACCCACAGCGACACGGAACAGCTGATCCAGGCCGAGCCGGTTCGCCATGTGGCCTTCACCGGCTCGGTTGAAGGCGGCGCGATGGTCGAGCGAGCAGCCGCCGGGCGCTTCATCAGCTCCGGCCTGGAACTCGGCGGCAAGGATCCAGCCTATGTGCGCGCGGATGCGGATCTCGGTCACGCCGTGGAAACCGCCATCGATGGCGCCTTCTTCAATTCTGGCCAGTCCTGTTGTGGCATCGAGCGCATCTACGTGCATGCCGATCTCTACGACGCCTTCGTCGAGAAGGCCGTGGCGCTGGTGGGGCAATACCGGTTGGGCCGTTCCGACGACCCGGAAACCACCCTGGGACCGCTGGTGCGCAGCGAAGCGGCGGAGTTCGTCCGGGCGCAGATACGCGAAGCCGTGGGGCAGGGCGCCAAAGCCCATCTCGATCCGAACGCCTTCGCCCTGGATCAGCCCGGCAGCGCTTACCTGGCACCCCAGGTACTCACCGATGTCCACCACGGCATGCGGGTGATGAACGAGGAATCCTTCGGCCCGGTGGTGGGCATCCAGAAGGTGCGGGACGACGACGAGGCCGTGGCATTGATGAACGACAGCGCGTATGGCCTGACCGCCGCGATCTTCAGCCGGGATGAAACCACCGCCCTGGCGCTGGGGGACCGGGTCGAGGCGGGCACCGTCTTCCTCAACCGCTGCGACTACCTGGACCCGGCCCTGGCCTGGACCGGCGTCAAGCAGTCCGGGCGCGGCTGCACCCTGTCAAAGGTGGGCTATGAACACCTGACCCGGCCCAAGTCATTCCATTTCAAGAACACTTTGTGAGGCGCGACATGGACCCGAGCCACTTCCGCATGAACTGGAACTACCCGACATCGGTGCGCGTCGGTGTCGGTCGCATCAAGGAGCTCGATTCCGCTTGCCGGGAACTGGGCATGCAGGCGCCGCTGCTGGTCACCGACCCGGGGCTCGCGGCGTTGCCGATGATCGATTCGGCACTGCGCCAATGCCGCGATGCGGGACTTACGGCGGGGCTGTTCCACCAGATCAAAGGCAACCCGACCGGGCCGAACGTGATGGACGGCGTGGCCGCGTTCAAGGCGGGTCGCCATGACGGGGTGATCGCATTCGGCGGTGGCTCGGCGCTGGATGCGGGCAAGGCCATCGCCCTGATGGTGGGGCAGGATCGTCCGCTCTGGGACTTCGAGGACATCGGCGACAATGCTTCGCGCGTCAACGTGGCTGGCATGGCTCCGGTGGTTGCCGTACCCACCACGGCCGGCACCGGTTCCGAAGTCGGTCGCGCCGCGGTCATCACCGACGACCAGGCGCATATCAAGCGCATCATATTCCACGCCCGCATGCTGCCCGCGATCGTTATCCTCGACCCGGAACTCACCGTCGGCCTGCCGCCGAAAATCACCGCTGCCACGGGTATGGACGCGCTGTCCCACAGCCTGGAGGCCTATTGCTCACCGCTCTATCACCCCATGGCCGCCGGCATCGCGCTGGAGGGCATGCGCCTGGTCAAGGACTATCTACCGCGGGCAACCGCAAAGGGCAGCGATGTCGAAGCCCGGCTGCAGATGCTGGTGGCTTCCAGCATGGGCGCCACCGCCTTCCAGCGAGGCCTGGGTGCCATGCATGCGCTGGCTCATCCCCTGGGCGCGTTGTACGACGCCCACCACGGTTTGCTGAATGCCGTGCTGATGCCCTACGTGCTGCAGGCCAACCGCGCCCACATCGAAGGTCCCATGGCAAGGCTGGCGCGTTACCTGGGCCTGCCGAAGGCGGGTTTTGCCGGCGTGCTGGACTGGGTAGTGGATCTGCGCAGCGAACTGGACATCCCCCACAGCCTGGGCGACATCGGCATCGACGATGGGCGCGTGGAGCAGGTCGGACGCATGGCTGAAGTCGATCCGTCGGCTGGCACCAACCCGGTCCAATACGATGCCCAGGCGTACAGCCGCATCTTCGAGAAGGCGCTGCAGGGCCGGCTCTGAAGGGGGACGGAATAACTCAGTCGTTGCCGGACAGCACCTGGCGAAACGCCTCGAAGGCGGCCGTGGAGTAGCCCTGGCGCCAGACCAGCAGGGTTTCTACCTGAAAGAGTGGGAGTTGCTGGAGCGGCGGAGGTTCGCGCTGTAGCTCCAGCACCGAGCGCGGCAGGATGCCGACGCAGGAGCCGGCCGACACGCAGGCGAGTATGGCGTGGTAGGAACCCACCTGCTGGACCTTCGGCAGCGGGCGACTTTCGCCGGCCAACCAGTTCTCCGCGATTTGCCGATAAGTACAGCCCTCGGCGAATCCCGCCAGCCCGCGCACCTGGACATCGGACGGTTCCTTTACCGGTGGGTGGCCGGCTGGCAGTACCAGCAGCAACTCCTCCAGGAAAACCGGCTGCGCCTCCAGTCCCATTCCGGTGAGTTCCTCCTGGCCTTGGGGCCAGGCCACCAACGCACAATCGAGGCGGCGCGCCAGAACAGCTTCCAGGAGGGCCTGGCTGGTGCCGGTGCTCACCTCCAGTTCCACGTCAGGGCACAGGCCATGGAAGCGCGCGAGGGGGGCGGGTAGACGACTGGCGGCGGTACTTTCCATGCTGCCCAGGCGCAGGCGACCGCCGGGTTGCAGGGGGTGCATGGCCTGGCGCGCTTCGTCAGCCAGGGCCAGCAGCCGCTCGCTGTAGTCGAGGAAGGCCTGGCCGCGATCGGTCAGCGTCATGCGCTTGCCCTCGCGGAGGAAGAGGGGTGTACCCAGTTCTTCTTCGAGCTGGCGGATCCGCGTGGTGACGTTGGACTGTGCCCGCTGCAGACGCTGGGCCGCACGGGTAACGCTGTGCTCCAGGGCCACGGCACGGAATATCTCCAGGCTGGATAGATCCATCGCTAATAATCTCTAATGGAGAATGAATGCTTAAAATTATTCTTCATTTGAGATAGATTGGCCAGGATTTCATGTACAACGGAGTTGCTGCGTCATGTCCATCACCCAACTGCTCGGTATCGAATTCCCCATCATCCAGGCCCCCATGGTGGGTGTTTCCACCCCGGCCCTCGCGGCTGCCGTCTCCAATGCCGGCGCCTTGGGTTCCATCGGCATTGGCGCCAGCACGCCGGCCCAGGCCCGCGCCATGCTGGCGGAAACCCGAGCCCTGACCAGCCGCCCCTTCAACGTCAATCTCTTCTGCCATCGCCCAGCTGTGGCCGACGCTCAGCGCGAGGCTGCCTGGCTGGAACACCTGCGACCGCTGTTCGCCGAGTTCGGCGCCGAGCCGCCAGCCAGCATTCGCGAGATCTACAAGAGCTTCCTCGCCGACCCGGAGATGGCGCAGATGCTGCTGGATGAGCGTCCGGCCGTGGTCAGCTTCCATTTCGGCCTGCCGTCCCGCGACTGGATCGATGCGCTCAAGGCGGCTGGCATTCGCCTGCTGGCCAGCGCCACGAGCCTGGAAGAAGCTCGTCTGGTGGAGGCCGCGGGCGTCGACGCCATCGTCGCCCAGGGCATCGAGGCCGGCGGCCATCGTGGCGTGTTCGAGCCTGAAAAGGGTGATGCCGGCATCGGCACCCTGGCACTGGTGAGACTGATCGCCCGCAACTGCCGCCTGCCGGTGATCGCCGCCGGCGGCATCATGGACGGGCAGGGCATCCGCGCCGCGCTGGCGCTGGGTGCCGAGGGTGCGCAACTGGGTACCGCCTTCGTACCGTGCCCGGAATCTGCCGCCAACACCGCCTATCGCGCGGCCCTGCAAGGCGAGCGTGCCTATCAGACGCGCATCACCGCCGCCATTTCCGGCCGCGCCGCCCGCGGCATGGTCAACCGCCTCTGGACCGATCTCGACACTGCCGCTGCCCCGGCCCTGCCGGACTACCCGAATACCTACGATGCCGCCAAGGCCCTGCACGCCGCCGCCAGCGCCAAGGGCTGCAACGATTTCGCCGTGCAATGGGCGGGGCAGGGCGCGCCGCTGGCGCGGGAGATGCCAGCGGCAGAACTGGTGAAGGTGCTGGTTGAGGAGATGAAGGGCTGAGTCATCGGCTCCCTGGCGCACCACGTCGTCTTTGCATTGTTGCGACGAAGGGAGACTCCCGGATATCGATTCGACAGCCCGTCCATCGACAAAGGGATGATTAGCTATCGTCATCCCACCCACCAGGAGGTGCACCATGAGCAAGCGGATTCATACCATCGTCCCGTGTCTATGGTTCGACGACCAGGCAGAGGCTGCCGCCAACTTCTACATCGGTATCTTCCCCAACTCAAAGATCACCACCATGAGTCGCTACGGTGAGGCGGGCCGGGATGTCCATGGACGGGAGCCGGGATCTGTCCTCACCGTGGACTTCGAACTGGACGGCCAGCGCTTCACCGCCCTCAACGGCGGGCCGGTCTTCAGGTTCAATGAGGCGGTGTCCTTCCAGATCCACTGCGATGACCAAAAGGAGCTGGACTACTACTGGGACCGGCTTTCCGCTGGTGGCGACCCGAATGCCCAGCAGTGCGGCTGGCTAAAGGACCGCTACGGCCTGTCCTGGCAGGTGGTGCCCATCGCAATGCTGGAGATGCTCGAAGACTCGCTGTCGGCACCGTCCCAGCGCGCATTCGCGGCGATGATGCAGATGAAGAAGCTGGATATCGCGGCCTTGAAGAAAGCCTTCGACGGTTGAGGCCTCTGCGGCCCGGAACGGATTCGGTAGCAAGATACACATCCGTTCGATAACCGCACAAATAGTCGATTATCGGATTGTCCAGGGTGGGGCCGGGGAGTACTTTTTGCTCACCCGGCGCCCCAAACGCCCTGGATAACAACACGAGATCGACCATGGCTGAAATCATTTCCCTCCGCGAAGCCGTCGAGCGTTTCATCAACGACGGCGACAAGGTAGCCCTTGAGGGCTTCACCCACCTGATTCCTACTGCCGCTTCCCACGAAATCATTCGCCAGGGCAAGAAAGACCTGCACGTGGTGCGCATGACCCCCGACCTGGTCTATGACCTGCTGATCGGCGCCGGCTGCACCCGCAAGTTGACCTTCTCCTGGGGTGGTAACCCCGGCGTGGGCTCGCTGCACCGCCTGCGCGATGCCGTCGAGAAACAGTGGCCGAAAGCCCTGGAAATCGACGAGCACAGCCATGCCGACCTGGCCAACTCCTATGTGGCCGGTGCCTCGGGCCTGCCGTTCGCCGTGCTGCGCGCCTACGCCGGTTCCGACCTGCCCAAGGTCAACCCGAACATCAAGTTCATCCAGTGCCCGTTCACCGGTGAGCAACTGGCGGCCGTGCCGTCGGTTCGCCCGGACGTCACTGTGATCCATGCCCAGAAGGCTGACCGCAAGGGCAACGTGCTGCTCTGGGGCATCCTCGGTGTGCAGAAGGAAGCGGCCCTGGCGGCCAAGCGCTGCATCGTCACCGTCGAAGAAATCGTCGACGACCTGAACGCGCCGATGAACGCCTGCGTCCTGCCTACCTGGGCCCTGACCGCTGTTTGCCACGTTCCCGGTGGCGCCCATCCGTCCTACGCCCACGGCTATTACGAGCGCGACAACCGCTTCTACCAGGCCTGGGACCCGATCGCCCGCAACCGCGAAACCTTCACTGCCTGGATCGATGAGTACATCCGTGGCACCAAGGATTTCAGCGAGTTCCAAGCCAAGATTGCGGAGGCCAAGTGATGAGCGCCTATACCACTAACGAAATGATGACCGTGGCGGCTGCCCGCCGCCTGAAGAATGGCGCCGTCTGCTTCGTCGGCATCGGCCTGCCGTCCAAGGCCGCCAACCTGGCGCGCCTGACCTCGTCCCCGGACGTGGTGCTGATCTATGAATCCGGCCCCATCGGCGCCAAGCCGAGCGTGCTGCCGCTGTCCATTGGCGACGGCGAGCTGGCCGAGACTGCGGACACCGTAGTGCCCACTGGCGAAATCTTCCGCTACTGGCTACAAGGTGGCCGCATCGACGTCGGCTTCCTCGGTGCCGCCCAGGTGGACCGCTTCGGCAACATCAACACCACCGTAATCGGCGACTACAACAGCCCGAAAGTGCGCCTGCCGGGCGCGGGCGGTGCTCCGGAGATCGCTGGTTCCGCCAAAGAAGTGCTGATCATCCTCAAGCAGTCCCATCGAACCTTCGTCGACAAGCTGGCCTTCATCACCTCCGTAGGCCATGGCGAGGGCGGTGACCACCGCAAGCAGCTGGGCCTTCCCGGCAAAGGCCCGGTCGCGCTGATCACCGACCTCTGCATCATGGAGCCGGAAGCCGGCACCAACGAATTCATCGTGACTTCGCTACACCCGGGCGTGACCCGCGAGCAGGTGATCGAGAACACCGGCTGGGCCATCCGCTTCGCTGCCGATGTGTCCGAGACCCAGGCTCCGAACGAAACCGAGCTGACCGCGCTGCGCGCCCTTGAGGAACGCACCGCCGCCGCCCACGGCCAGCAAGGGGGTGAGGAATGAGCCGCGAGGTCTACATCTGCGACGCCATCCGCACGCCCATCGGCCGCTTCGGCGGCTCCCTGGCACCGGTTCGCGCCGACGACCTGGCTGCCATCCCGATCAAGGCCCTGGTCGAGCGCAATCCCCAGGTCAAATGGGACCAGCTGGATGAGGTGTTTCTTGGCTGCGCCAACCAGGCCGGCGAAGACAACCGCAACGTCGCACGCATGGCGTTGCTGCTGGCCGGCCTGCCGGACAGCATTCCCGGCGTGACCTTGAATCGCCTGTGCGCATCGGGCATGGACGCAGTGGGCACCGCCTTCCGCGCCATCGCCTCGGGCGAAATGGAACTGGCGATTGCGGGTGGCGTGGAGTCCATGTCCCGCGCGCCCTACGTGATGGGCAAGGCCGACAGCGCTTTCGGCCGCACCCAGAAGATCGAAGACACCACCATCGGCTGGCGTTTCATCAATCCGTTGATGAAGGCCCAGTACGGCGTCGATGCCATGCCGCAAACCGCGGACAACGTGGCCGACGACTACCAGGTTTCCCGCGAAGACCAGGACCTGTTCTCCCTGCGCAGCCAGCAGCGTGCCGGTCGCGCCCAGGCCGAAGGTTTCTTCGCCGAGGAAATCGTCCCGGTGGTGATCAAGGGCAAGAAGAGCGAGACCGTGGTCGACCAGGACGAGCACCTGCGTCCGGACACCACCCTCGAAGCCCTGGCCAAGCTGAAACCGGTCAACGGTGAAGGCAAGACCGTCACCGCCGGCAACGCTTCTGGCGTGAACGACGGCTCGGTGGCACTGATCCTGGCGTCCGCCGAGGCGGTGAAGAAGCACGGCCTGACCCCGCGCGCGAAAGTGCTCGGCATGGCCAGCGCCGGCGTTGCCCCGCGCGTGATGGGCATCGGCCCGGTGCCGGCGGTGCGCAAGCTGATGGAGCGCCTGAACCTGGCCATCGGCGATTTCGACGTGATCGAGCTGAACGAAGCCTTCGCCGCACAGGGCCTGGCCGTCATGCGTGAACTCGGCATCGCCGACGACAGCGACAAGGTCAACCCGAACGGCGGCGCCATCGCCCTCGGCCACCCGCTGGGTGCCAGTGGTGCGCGCCTGGTCCAGACCGCCCTGCATCAGCTGGAGAAATCCGGCGGCAAGCTCGGCCTCGCGACCATGTGCGTCGGCGTGGGCCAAGGCCTGGCCCTGGCCATCGAGCGGGTCTGACAGCTCTTGGTGCGCACGGACACCCTACGTAGGGTGCGCCGTGCGCACCGGCCGTTCCGAGCAAAAGCTGGCCCCACACGGCCAGCTGCTATAAAACGAAACACCATCCCGATTTCTGGAGCACTGGCTTGAACAGCCCGAGCAACCAACTCTTCGACGCCTATTTCACCCAGCCTGCCATGCGTGCGGTGTTCTCCGACCAGGGCCGGGTGCAGGGCATGCTGGACTTCGAGGCCGCGCTGGCCCGTGCAGAGGCGAGCGTCGGCCTGATCCCCACTGATGCCGTCGCGCCCATCGAAGCAGCGTGCAAGGCTGAACTCTACGACTACTCCGCACTGGCCCAAGCCATCAGCACGGCCGGCAATTCCGCCATTCCGCTGGTCAAGGCCCTGGGCAAGCGGGTTGCGGCCAGGAGCACGGAAGCCGAACGCTACGTGCATCTGGGCGCCACCAGCCAGGACGCCATGGACAGCGGCCTGGTACTGCAATTGCGTGCCGCCGCCGAACTGCTGGAACAGGAGCTGGCCGGCCTGGCCGAAGCCCTGGCGGTCCAGGCTGAGCGCTTTGCCGATACTCCGCTGGCCGGTCGTACCTGGCTGCAACAAGCCACGCCCGTCACCCTCGGCATGAAGCTCGCCGGCGTGCTGGGTGCCGTCACCCGTCATCGCCAGCGCCTGGCCGAACTCAAGCCGCGCCTGTTCTGCCTGCAGTTCGGCGGCGCGTCCGGCAGCCTGGCCGCCTTGGGCGAACAAGCCTGGCCGGTGGCCGAAGCGCTGGCCCACGAACTGGACCTGAACCTGCCCGACCAGCCCTGGCATACCCAGCGCGATCGCCTGGTGGAATTCGCCAGCCTGCTTGGCCTGATCGCTGGCAGCCTCGGCAAACTGGGGCGTGACCTCAGCCTGCTGATGCAGACCGAAGCGGGTGAAGTCTTCGAGCCTTCCGCGCCCGGCAAGGGTGGCTCGTCCACCATGCCGCACAAGCGCAATCCGGTGAGCGCTGCCGTGCTGATCGGCGCCGCCACTCGCGCGCCGGGCCTGGTCTCCACCATGTTCGCCGCCATGCCCCAGGAGCACGAGCGCAGCCTCGGCCTGTGGCACGCCGAATGGGAAACCCTGCCGGAGCTTTGCTGCCTGGTTTCCGGTGCCCTGCAGCAGGCGCTGCTGGTAGTGCCCGGCCTGGAAGTGGACGCAGCACGCATGTGCCGCAACCTCGACCTGTCCCAAGGGCTGGTCCTGGCCGAGGCGGTGAGCATCGCGCTCGCCCAGCGCATCGGCCGTGACGCCGCCCATCACCTGGTGGAGCAGTGCTGCCGCCGGGCGGTGAAGGAGGGCGCCCACCTGCGTGCCGTGCTCGGTGCCAATGCCGAAGTCAGCGCAGAACTTTCCGCCGCCGAGCTGGACCGCCTGCTCGATCCGGCCCATTACCTTGGCCAGGCCCGCCGCTGGGTGGACCGCGCACTGGCCGAACACAACGCATTTTCGCGCTAGGAGATTTGCATGCCTGCCGTACGTCTCGCCGATGGCAACCTGAACTACCTCCTCGAAGGCCCGGCCGGTAAGCCGGTGCTGGTGCTGTCCAACTCCCTGGGCACCGACCTGCACATGTGGGATGCGCAGATCCCAGCTTTCACCCAGCACTTCCAGGTGCTGCGCTACGACACCCGTGGCCACGGCAAATCCCTGGTCAGCGAAGGTCCCTACAGCATCGAGCAACTGGGCGGTGACGTGCTGGCCCTGCTGGATGCCCTGGACATCGAGAAGGCGTACTTTTGCGGCCTGTCCATGGGCGGCCTGATCGGCCAGTGGCTGGCCATCAACGCTCCCGCGCGCATCGAGCGCCTGGTGCTGTGCAACACCGCCGCCAAGATCGGCGCCCCCGAAGTCTGGAACCCGCGCATCGACACCGTGCTGTCCGGCGGCGCCCAGGCCATGCGCGACCTGCGCGATGCCTCGATCTCCCGCTGGTTCACCCCGGATTTCGCCGAGGCCGAACCGGCCAAGGTCGAGCCCATCGTCGGCATGCTGGCGCAGACTTCGCCCGAAGGTTACGCCGCCAACTGCGCCGCCGTACGTGATGCCGATTACCGCGAGCAGCTTGGCCGCATCAGCGCGCCGACCCTGATCGTCTGCGGCAGCGGCGACCCGGTGACCACCACCGAACACGGCCGCTTCATGCAGGAACGCATCGCAGGTGCCGAACTGGTGGAGTTCCATGCCGCGCACCTGTCCAACGTGCAGGCTGGCGATGCCTTCAGCCAGCGCGTGCTGGCGTTCCTGATCTGACGCATATCTCACCTGTAGGAGCGAGCTCTGCTCGCGAACGCGCTTTTCGCGAGCAGCTCGCTCCTACGATCCCCATTCGAGGACGTATCGATGGACGAGAAAGAACGCTACGAAGCCGGCATGAAAGTGCGCCGCGCGGTACTGGGTGACGCCCATGTGGACCGCAGTCTGCAGAACCTGACGCCGTTCAACGAAGAGTTCCAGGAAATGATCACCCGCCACGCCTGGGGTGACATCTGGACCCGCCCGGGCCTGCCGCGCCACACCCGCAGCCTGGTCACCATCGCCATGCTCATCGGCATGAACCGCGAAGGCGAGCTGAAGCTGCACCTGCGTGCCGCGAAGAACAATGGCGTGACGCGCGACGAGATCAAGGAAGTGATCATGCAGAGCGCCATTTACTGCGGCATCCCAGCTGCCAATGCCACCTTCCACCTGGCCGAAGCCGTGTGGGATGAGCTGGGCGTGGAATCGCTGCAAGGCTGATCCCCGCAAAAGCAGAACGCCGCCCGGACCACGCATCCGGGCGGTGTTTTTTGTTGTGGAAAGGTGTGTGTTTCGCTCCCTCTATGTAGGGGCGACGCCGTTGCCCCAACAGGGCAGACCTTCGGCCTGCTTGGCGATTGAAATCGCCCCCACAGGACAGGTGCCTCACCTTGCATCGAAGCAGGCCTCTACCTTGTGGGGGCGAATTCATTCGCCAAGGACAACGCAGTTGCCCCATCAGACATCCCACTCCGGCGCGAAGTCCGGGCTGACCACTCGGCGGTCCTTCGGCAGCGCGGCGATCAGGGTGCGGTCCTCATCATCGAGCTGCACCTTGAGCGCATCCAGGTTGGCCTGTTGATTCGCCTGGCTGGATGCCTTCGGAATGGCGGCGACGCCGTCATGGTCCAACAGCCACTTCAGGGCAACCTGACTGGGAAGCACACCGTGTTTTTCGGCGATTTGCCGAATCGCCGCCTGCTCCGCCGCCTGGCCGCGAGCCAGCGGGGTGTAGGCGGTCAGGGCCAGGCCTTTACTACGGGCATAGTCCAGTAGGCGCTGCTGGTCGAGCAGGACGTGGTACTCGACCTGGATAGCGGACAGCGGCGCTTCCAGTTCCTCCACCACTCGGCGCAACAGGCCGAGCGGAAAGTTGGCGACGCCAATGCTGCGTGCCTTGCCTTCATCGCGCAGGGCCACCAGGGTTTCGATGCTGCGCGGCAGATCCCAGTCCTTCGTCGGCCAGTGGATCAGGAACAGGTCCACCTGCTCGGTGCCCAGGGCACGCAGACTGTCTTCCAGCGACTGGCGCATGGCGGCCGGTTGCAGCTTGTCCCACCAGACCTTGGTGGTCAGGTGGATGGTTTCGCGGGGAACGTCGCTCTGGCGCAACGCCTCGCCCACGGCCGCTTCGTTTTCGTAGGCGGGTGCTGTGTCAATGTGGCGATAGCCCAGTTCCAGACCCTGGCGCACGGCGAGCGTGCATTCCTCGCCCTTCATCGGCCAGGTGCCGAGACCGAGCTGGGGCATGTCGAGTCCATGGCGAGTGGTGAGGTTCCGCATGTGCTGCTCCTTATGCATCAAGGGTGGTGCCTGCCGCATGGCGGCCGGCGATGTAGCCGAAGGTCATGGCCGGGCCCAGGTTGATGCCGCCGGACGGGTAATGCCCGCCCAACACGCTGGCCATGTCGGTGCCGGCTGCATAGAGGCCGGGAATCGGTTGGCCATTCCCGTCCAATACCCGCGCCTGTGCATCGGTGCGCAGGCCGGCGAAGGTGCCAAAGCAGCCTGGCTGGACCTTCACCGCATAGAACGGACTGTGCTCGATCGGCGCCACGCAGGGGTTGGGACCTTTATACAAGGCGTCTCCGTTGCGGCGATTGAAGGCGGTGCTGCCACGTCCGAACTCCGGATCTTCGCCCTGGCGGGCATGGTGGTTGAACTCGGCGACGGTGGTGGTCAGGCCCGCCGGGTCGATGCCGCAGGCGTGCGCCAATTCCACAAGGGTCTTGCCGCGCTTGAGGTAGCCATTGCGCAGGTGCGGCCAGAGCGGTACGGGAGCAGGGCGGGCGAAGCCCAGTCCATAACGCCGCTGGAAACGATGGTCGCAGATCAGCCAGGAACAGCTTTCCTCACCTTCCGGAACAGCCTTGTTCATGGCGTCCACATAGTCGTAGTAGCCGCCGGCTTCGTTGACGAAGCGCTTGCCGTTTCTGAGAACGCCGATGATTCCGGGCTTGCCGCGATCGATGATGTGGGGGAAATGGCCAAAGGTGCCGTTGGGGTAGGGCACTCGGGATACCGGCGCCCAGGCCACGGGAGAGCGCAAGTCGTCGGCCACTACACCGCCGACGGATTCACCCAGTCGCAGGCCGTCGCCGGAACAGGACGCCGGGGGCAGGGCAAGGTTGTCGTGGCCACTGCGGTCGCGAGGGAACATGGCCTTGCGTCGTACCGGGTCATTGGGGAAACCACCGGCTGCCAGCACCACGGCCCTGGCGTGGATCGCAACTTCGTGGCCGTCCCGTTCGACCACCGCGCCGCGAACGGTGCCTTCTTCAATCAGCAAGCGGCGGGCCGGTGCCGATTCCAGCAATTGGACACCCAGGTCATTGGCCGATTTGGCCAGGCGCGCCACCAGCGCCACGCCGTTCACCAGGTGCATGGCGCGCCCATAACGGGCCAGGTGGTAGAGGTGGGTGAGGAAGCGCCGCGTGACATGGACGAAGGCGCGTGGTGAGCGGGTCATGCCGAGAAAAGCGGCCAGATCGGCCCCGGCCATGATCGGCATGCCCATGAAAGAGGTTTCGCGCATGGTCTTGCGCAATCGGGGCAGCAGCTTACCGACCTCGCGGGCGTCGTAGGGCGCGGCGATCACCTGGTGGCCACCGCTGGCGGCACCGGGCGTGTCTCCGTGCATGTCGGGAATGCCATTGCCATCGACGAACTGCAGCGCGGTGTGCTGCTCGAAGAAGCTCACCATGTCCGGACCGGTTTCGAGGAAAGCATCCACCAGTTCCGGTCGGAAGTGCTCGCCCAGCTCATTGCGCAGGTAGGTGCGTGGTTGCTCGATGTCCTCAATGATTCCGGCGCGCCGGGCCAGCGGGTTGCGCGGCACCCACATCCAACCGCCGGACCAGGCGGTGGCGCCGCCGAACACCGGTTCCTTCTCCACGAGGATGACCTTCTGGCCGTGATGGGCAGCGGTGACGGCCGCGGCAAGACCCGCAGCACCGGAACCGATGACCAGCAGATCGCAGTCGAGGCGATTTGGAGCAGAGGGTGTGGCAGGCATTTCGGATTATCCTCAAATACTGGAACCATGTTCCGTATTCTATTGATGCTATCTGCCGTGACCAAGGCCGGGGCGGTGCAAGTGGCCGGTCAGCGAACATAAAAAAGCCCGCCAGAGGCGGGCTGAGGGGGGTGAAGCACGCTTGCCTAAAGAATTAGAGGATCGACAGCGGATAGCTGACGATCAGACGGTTCTCGTCGAATTCGTTGTTGCTGAAATCACGGCGGATGCTCGCGTTGCGCCAGCGCACGTTGAGCGCCTTGAACGCACCGCTCTGCACGGTGTAGCCAAGCTCGGTCTCGCGCACCCATTCCTTGCCGTCGGTCACAGTGCCCACCTGCGCGTCCTCGCCGCTGATGTAGCGGTTCATCAGGGTCAGGCCGGGCACGCCGAGTGCGGCGAAGTTGTACTCGTGGCGTACCTGCCAGGACTTCTCCTTGGCGTTGTCGAAGCTGGAGTTGTAGCTGTCGTTGGCCAGGGTGCCGCCGCTGGTGCCGTTGACGCGCATCCAGGCGTCGTCGCCGGTGACTTTCTGCAGGCCGACGTAGAAGGTGTTGCCGCCGTACTTGGCCGACAGCAGAGCGGACCAGGTCTGGTTGTCCAGGTCGCCGGCCAGCGCCGAGCCGTCTTCCTTACCGGTGAAGTAGCCGAGGTTGGCGCCCAGGGTCCAGTCGCCCACTGGCTGGCTGTGCATCACCTGCAGGTATTGCTGCTGGTAGATGTCTTCCAGTTCGGCGTACCAGAGTCCCACCAGGGTGCGCTTCTCGTTGAAGGCGTATTCGCCGCCGGCGAAGTTGAAGCGGTCCGAAGTGAAGGCCGCTTTGCCGTTCATGGACATGTCCTCCATGCTCGCGTCGTTGCGCGGGCTGTTCTGGCGGAACTGGCCACCGTAGAGCGTCAGGCCGTCGATCTCCTGGGAGGTGACCTGGCCGCCCTGGAAGGTCTGCGGCAGGGAGCGGCCGTCGTCGGAACGCAGGATCGGCAGCACCGGCATCCACTCGCCGACCTTCAGCTCGGTCTTCGATATGCGCATCTTGCCGGCCACCGCCAGGCGGCCGAAGTCGTCGGCGGGGCGGCCATCGTCATGCACCGGCAGCAGTTGGGTGCCCTTGGTGCCTTTGCCGCCGTCGAGCTTGACCGACAGCAGCCCGAGCATGTCGACGCCAAAGCCAACTGGCCCTTCGGTAAACCCGGACTTGGCATCGAGGATGAAGTTCTGCGTCCATTCCTCGGCTTTGCCTTGCGGGTAGGTCGGGTTCACGAAGTTGCGGTTGATATAGAAGTTGCGCAGGTTCAGCGTGGCTGTGGCGTCCTCCAGGAAACCGGGCTCATCGGCTGCCAGGGCGGGCAGGGAAACGGCGACGGCGAGGATGCACGGGACAAAGGATTGGGCTTGGCGGCGGGTGAAAGTCATGCTCGTTCTTGCCTCTGTGATTGTTGTTTTCGCGTGCGCAAGAGCCCCTTCGCGGCGCTTGCGCGAATACAGCTCAGGGTTGGATTTGGAGCTGGCGTCAGCGCGCTTTGCGGCGCTCGATCAGGCGTGCGACGCAGCGTTGCAGTCGATCACCGAGGCCTTCACAGCTGGCCAGCTGGACCAGGGCAACGGAGGCAAAAGAAGACGCGCAATCGAAGGACGGCCCGGGAATGGGCGACGAGACATTAGGTGTGAGCGGCTGGAGCATCGTGATCGACCTTTCTTGTATTTATGTCGGTAAAAGGCGAAGCGTCGCTGGGGATCGCAGGCTGGTTGCGGCAACGCCTCGCACTTGGGATCGATAGTGAAATCCACCCGCCTTGTGTTCAATCGGTCGAAAGCGCTTTCGTTCGATCATCGAACGAAAACTAACTATTCCGTACATTGTTGCGCGTTTAATCTGCGAAACCGACGCCGTGGTTCCAGGTTTCGTAAGGACGGTGTTGTCTTCTAGAATCGGCGGATATTCCAGAGGACCTTCTCCCATGGCCGGTAGCCAGATCGAACGCGCCTTCAACCTGCTCGAACGCCTCACCACCGACCCGCGTGGCCTGCCCATGCAGACCCTGGCCGATGAGCTGAACATCCCCAAGAGCGCTACCCACCGCATGCTGGCCGAGCTGATCCGCCTGGGTTACGTGCGCCAGAACCAGGAGAACAGCCGCTACCAGTTGTCCACCCGGCTGGTGGCCATGGCGTTCCGTTACCTGGCCAGCAGCGGTGCCGACATCGTCCAGCCGATCCTCGATCGCCTGGCCGGGGAGACTGGCGAGCTGGTTCGCCTGGGGGTGATCGAAGGGGATCGCCTGACCTGGATCGTCAAATCCCAGGGCGCGCGTTCCGGCCTGCGCTACGACCCCGACATGGGGCGCGATGCGCCGCTGTTCTACACCGCTTCCGGCCATGCCTGGCTGGCCAGCCTGAGCGACGCCGAGGCGCTGGGTCTGGTGGAGCGCCAGGGAGTGGGCGACCCGGCCAGCTTCGGACCCAACGCGCCGCGCTCCAACATCGAACTGCTGGAACGCCTGCGTGTGGCTCGCGAGCATGGTTACGCCTGGGTGGTGGAAAGCTCGTCGGTGGGCATGTCTGCCCTGGCTGCGGTGGTGCGCGATCCGCGTACCGACAAGGCCATCGGTGTACTCAGCGTCGCCGGCCCGACCGCGCGCCTGCCGGTGGAGCGCATGCATGAAGTGGCGCCGCTCCTGCTGGAAGCCGTGGCGGAACTCTCGGCAGCCAGCCAGGCGTCCGAGTTCTTCGTCTGATCGTATTCCCCCCACTCGGGAACTACCTGTAGGGGCGAATTCATTCGCCAAAGGGCCGCGCAGCGGCCCCATGTCGGTCCGCAGGGCAACTGGCGATTGAAATCGCCCCTACAAGTCTCTGCGCCCCCTCCAAATCTTCGTGAATCCCGCTTTCGTCAGTCGGTCGAATTTTCTTCTTGAGATTATTTGGAACGAGGTTCTAAATATTGCAAATGAAATTGTGGAACTGGATTCCGAGAAGCACATGACTGACCGAATTTTCTCCCTCGCCGCGCTCACCGTCCTCGAACTCCCGCCACCTGAAATGGTGGAGGTGGCCGCGAGCACCGGCTATAGCCACGTCGGGTTGCGCCTGGTGCCGGCTACCCCTGAAGAGCATCACTTCCCCCTGGTGGCCGACGCCGGGCTTCGTCGCCAGACCCTTAGGCGCCTGCGCGATACCGGCGTACAGGTGCTGGATATCGAGATCCTGCGGCTAAAAGCGGAAATCCAGGTGCGGGACTTCGAGCCCGTCCTCGCGGCTGGTGCCGAGTTCGGCGCCACTGAGGTGCTGGTGGCCGGCAACGACGCTGACGAGGCGCGCCTGACCGACAATTTCGCCGCCTTCTGCGACCTCGCCGCGCAATTCGGGATTCATCCGAGCCTGGAGTTCATGCCCTGGACCGACGCCCGCAATCTCACCCAGGCGGTACGCATCGTGGAGAGCGCGGGGCGGAAGAACGGCGGCGTGCTGGTGGATGCCTTCCACTTCAATCGCTCGGGCTCGCGCCTTGAGGACCTGGCCAAGGTCGCGCCGGCCCGCCTGCGCTATGTCCAGCTCTGCGACGTAGCCGGGCCGCGCCCGGACGACATGGAGGAAATCCTGCGTCAGGCGCGCAATGAACGGCGCTTCCCAGGCGATGGCGACAGCGACCTGATCGGCCTGCTGCGCGCGCTGCCAGCGAACATTCCCCTAAGCCTGGAAATCCCCGTGCGACAGCTGATGGAGCAGGGCGTCAGTGCCCGGACGCGCGCGCAAATGGCCATGGACAAGGCGCAGGCACTGCTCCAGCGCCTCTGAGATTTCACCCTTCGCGCGGCCGGCTGGGCCGCGTTATTTTTTCGAGCAACCCATGAGCGCCAGTACTCCGCTGTCCGGTACCAACCAACCGCTGCGGGGCATCCTGCTTGTGCTGTTGGCCACCTTCCTTTTCGCCGGACATGACGCCCTGTCCAAGTTCCTCGGCGGCCTCTATCCGGTGGTGATGGTGGTGTGGGCCCGGTACCTGGTGCACACCCTGCTGATGGCCGGGATATTCCTGCCCCAGGCGGGTCTGCGCGTATTGCGCACCAGGTGTCCGTTGCTCCAGGTGTTGCGTGCGTTGAGCCTGCTCAGCACCAGCCTGCTGTTCACCGCCGGGCTGCAATACATTCCCCTGGCCGAGGCGACGGCGGTCAACTTCCTCGCGCCGGTGCTGGTCACCGCGCTGTCGGTGCCGCTGCTCAAGGAAAAGGTAACCCTCGGGCAGTGGCTGGCGGTGGTGATGGGATTCGTCGGTGTGTTGGTCGTGGTGCACCCGGGTGGCGAACTGTTCACGCCGGCAATCCTCTTGCCGTTCGGTTCGGCGCTGGGGTTCTGCTTCTACCAGCTGCTCACACGCAAGGTCGCGGCCCACGACAGCCCCACCACCAGTAACTTCTTCGCCGGCCTGTGCAACACCCTGGCAATGAGCGCCCTGGTGCCGTTCTTCTGGCAGGTGCCGAGCCTGGACCACGGCCTGCTGATGCTGGCCTTGGGCGGTGCCGGGATGACTGCTCACCTGCTGTTGACTCAGGCTTTCCGCATCGCTGCACCGGCGCTGCTGGCCCCCTTCGGTTACTGCCAGATCGTGTTCGCCGGCCTGCTGGGTTTCCTGATCTTCTCCCACACGCCGGACGCCACCAGCCTGGCCGGCATCGCCATCATCTGCCTGAGTGGCCTTGGCGCGGCCTGGATGCAGCGGGGTAGGTGAGGGCGGCGCGCTGGCTTTCACAAGGAAGGGCAGGACTGTGTCCTGCTTGGCGATTGAAATCGCCCCCACAGGACTGTGCCGGAGGTGAGCCGTGAGTCACCCCTCGCCCTTTGGGAGAGGGGCCGGGGGAGAGGGCTGCCACCGGCTTGCTTGGTGCCCGGTCTTTTCGCGAATAAATTCGCTCCTACAAAGCAGGACTGCGTCCCGCTTGGCGATTGAAATCGCCCCTACAGGGCTGTTCCAGAGGTGGGCCAACCAAAAAGAAAAGGCCCCATACGGGGCCTTCTCTTTGGAGCCTGGCTTGCGCAATCAGTGGCTGATGGCGCGCATGCTGTTCTGGCGGCTGGACTCGTACTGGTTCTTGTCCATCGGCTTGGCGTTCGGGTTGCCGAGGTCTTCCATGGCCAGGCGGTGGGTTTCCGGTGCCACGTAGGCGGCCAGGGCGCACACGCAGGTGATGAGGAAGGCCAGGCTGCCGACTACCACCGGGATGTTGTCCGACCCGGGCGGGGCGACGGCGGCGAACAGGGCCGGCAGCATGGCGGTCAGCATGGTGCCGATGTTCTGTGCGATGGCCATGGCCGATACGCGGTAGCGGGTCTGGAACAGCTCCGGATAGAAGCTCGGGAATACCGCGTTGTAGCCCTGGTAGACCATGCCCCACATCAGGATCGAGGTGGCGAAGGCCAGCGGTACGTTCTGGATGCTGATGGCGTAGAGGTAGACGAAGGCCAGGAGGCCGGAGCCCAGGCAGCCGGCGATCATGGTCGGGCGACGGCCGATCTTGTCGGAGAGGTTGCCGACGAAGGGGATGACCAGTACGGCGACGATGTTTCCCACCACCGGAATCCACAGGTAGACGCTCTTGTCGAAGCCGATGCCGTAGGCCGGCTGCACCGCGTAGGCCGCACCGAAGATGGTGGCCACGACCGGGATCACGTTCATCAGGGCCATGAACATCACCAGGACCATGCATTTCCAACTGTGGCGGAAGGCTTCGGTTACCGGCGACTTGGCGACCTTCTGCTGGTTCTCTTCATTAACGAAGGCCGGGGTCTCATGGACTTCGCGACGGATGATGAAGCCGGCCACCAGGACGAAGGCGCTCAGCAGGAACGGAATGCGCCAGCCCCACTCGTTGAAGGCTTCGCTCGGCATGAAGTAGGCCAGGGGCAGGAACACGGCAGCAGCCAACACCTGGCCGGCCTGGACGCCTTGCAGGGTGAAGCTGGCGTAGTAGCCGCGTCGTCCGAATGGCGCATGTTCGAGGATCATCGAACTGGCTCCGGAAATCTCGCCGGCCACCGCGAAGCCCTGGACCAGACGCAGCAGCACGAGCAGCACCGGTGCGAGCATGCCGATGTCGTGATAGGTCGGTAGCAGGCCGACGGCCATGGTGGAGATACCCATCAGGAACATGCACAGCAGCAGCACATTTTTGCGGCCGCGGGTATCACCCCAGTGGCCCAGCACGAAGGCGCCTACCGGACGGGCCAGGTAGCCAACGCCGTAGGTGGCCAGCGAGGCGATGATGGCCATTTTCGGATCGGTGTTGGGGAAGAAAATCTGCGGGAAGATCAGGGCTGCCGCCTGGGCATAGATGAAGAAGTCGTAGTACTCCAGGGCGGAACCTATCCATCCGCTGGCAGTTGCTTTCTTGGCTTGGGAGCTGGAGGTGGTAGCCATCGATGTCTCCGTTGTTTTTGTTAGGTAGCCGGACTCACGTTCCGTGGCGTGGCGCCATGCTGGAACGCGTGCACGCGGGCGTATCGGTGCTCGTCGGGAGCGGGCCGGTTATCGCCGTCCGAGTTTTGTCAGGGAGTCAGTTCAGAGTGGCGACCTGGGTGTCGCACTCGATCTGGGTGCCGTGGCAAGCCGGCTGGGAGAGGGGATTTCGATCAGGTAGCTGGTAGTGAGCATGAGCTGTTACCCGTTTCTTGAAATTGTTATGTCGTGGTGCTGGTTGCAATCGCAGGGCCTTCCGGATGACTGGGCTGGGCAGTGATGCCATCCGGTGGGTTGCCTGCAACATGGGGTTCATGTTGCGCAGTGATCGAAAAAGCGTCAATTCGATAACCGGCCTTCTGTTCGCTGATCGAACACAAAACTAACTGGTTCGTACATATTGAATTGATGGGCTGACTTTACGCGCGAATAATCAATCCAGCTACGAAAACAAGGGTTTTTGCATTTCTTGTAGGGGCGAATTTATTCGCCAAAGGGTCGCGAAGCGGCCCCAGGTACCGGAGGCAGGCCTTCGGCCTGCTTGGCGAATGAATTCGCCCCTACAGCTCACTGCGACGCCCACCCACCAGGAGCTGAAGCATGCAGCGTTCCATTGCCACCGTTTCCCTGAGCGGTACCCTGCCGGAAAAACTCGAAGCGATCGCCGCCGCCGGTTTTGACGGCGTCGAAATCTTCGAGAACGACCTCCTGTACTACGCCGGCAGCCCCCGTGAAATCCGCCAGATGTGCGCGGATCTCGGCATCGCCATCACCCTGTTCCAGCCGTTCCGTGATTTCGAAGGCTGCCGCCGCGACCGCCTGCAGAAGAACCTCGACCGCGCTGAACGCAAGTTCGACCTGATGCAGGAACTCGGTACCGACCTGGTACTGGTCTGCAGCAACGTCCAGCCCGATTCGCTGCCGGACGAGGAAATACTGGTCGACGACCTGCGCCTGCTGGCCGAACGTGCCGGCGCGCGTAACCTGCGCATCGGTTACGAGGCCCTGGCCTGGGGCCGTCATGTGAACAGCTGGCAGCAGGTCTGGAACTTGGTTCGCCAGGCCGATCACCCAGCTCTGGGCGTATTGCTGGACAGCTTCCACACCCTGTCGATCAAGGGCGATCCGAGCGGTATCGCGGAGATTCCCGGTGACAAGATCTTCTTCGTGCAGATGGCCGACGCACCCCTGCTGGCCATGGACGTGCTGGAGTGGAGCCGGCATTTCCGCTGCTTCCCCGGACAGGGCGAGTTCGATCTGGCGGGCTTCCTCGCGCCCATCATCCGCAGCGGCTACACCGGTCCGCTGTCCCTGGAAATCTTCAACGACGGCTTCCGCGCCGCACCGCCCCGTGCGAATGCCGCCGATGGCCTGCGGTCCTTGCTCTATCTCGAAGAGAAGACCCGCAAGCTGCTGGAAAAAGACGCAACGCCCCCAGCCAACCGGGACATCCTCTTCGCGCCGCCCCCGGCCAGCCGCTACGACGGCGTGGAGTTCCTCGAGTTCGCCGTGGACGAGTCCCAGGGCGCCAAACTCGCCAATTGGCTGGAGCGCCTGGGCTTCGCCCGCGCCGGCAAGCACCGCTCCAAGGACGTGAGCCTGCTGCGCCAGGGCGACATCAATATCGTGCTGAACGCCGAACCCTATTCCTTCGCCCATGGCTACTTCGAGGCCCACGGCCCGTCGCTGTGCGCCACCGCGTTGCGGGTCAAGGACAGCGCGAGCGCCCTGGAGCGGGCGCGCGAATTCAAGGGCCAACCCTATCGTGGGCTGGTCGGCCCGAACGAACGCGAGATTCCCGCCGTGCGCGCGCCGGATGGCAGCCTCATCTATCTGGTGGAGCAGGCCCAGGCCGGGCAGACCATCTATGACAGCGACTTCGTCCTCGACGCGGGCGCCGTGCAGACCGGCCAGCTTGAGCGCATCGACCACATGGCGCTGGCGCTGCCGGCCGATGGTCTGGACAGCTGGGTGCTGTTCTACAAGAGCGTGCTGGATTTCGAGGCCGACGACGAAGTGGTGCTGCCGGACCCGTACGGCCTGGTGAAGAGCCGCGCCATCCGCAGCCGCTGCAGCAGCATCCGCCTGCCGCTGAACATCTCGGAGAACCGCAACACGGCCATCTCCCACGCGCTGTCCAGCTACCGCGGCTCGGGCGCCCACCACATCGCCTTCTCCTGCGAAGACATCTTCGCCGAGGTGAGCCGCGCCAAGGACGCCGGCGTGCCGCTCCTGGATATCCCGCTGAACTACTACGACGACCTGGCCGCGCGCTTCGATTTCGACGACGAGTTCCTCAGCGAGCTGGCCTACTACAACGTGCTCTACGATCGCGACGCCCAGGGTGGCGAGCTGTTCCATGTCTACACCGAGCCGTTCGAGGGGCGCTTCTTCTTCGAAATCCTTCAGCGCAAGAACGGCTATGCCGGCTACGGCGCGGCCAACGTCGCGGTGCGCCTGGCGGCCATGGCCAAGGCGCGCAGCGGCGCCCTGGCCAAGGCCAAGCTGTAGACCGCGTGGAAGCCTGGCGCCACGTCCGCGCCAGGCTTCCTTACGGCCGCTGCCCAGCCCATAATCGATCCAGTTTCCGCTGGCCGTGAGCCCAAGATGACAATAACTGCCGAAGTCCAAGACCTGCCCGCAGAGGCCCCTCGTAAAGGGCGCAAGAACAACCCGGAGAAAACCCGCGAGAACATCCTTCAGGCGGCCATCACCGAATTCGTCCAGCAGGGCCTTTCCGGCGCCCGCGTGGACGCCATCGCCGAGCGCATGCACACCTCCAAGCGGATGATCTACTACTACTTCGGCAGCAAGGAGCAGCTCTACGTCGAGGTGCTGGAAAAGCTCTACGGCGATATCCGCAGCACCGAAGGCAAACTCCACCTGGCCGAACTGGAACCCCGCGAAGCGATCCGTCGACTGGTGGAATTCACCTTCGACCACCACGACCGCAACGTGGATTTCGTGCGCATCGTCAGCATCGAGAACATCCATCACGGCGAGTACGTGAAGCAGTCCAAGGCCATCCGCTCCATGAGCACCACCATCCTCGATGCCCTCGGTGAAATCCTCCGTCGTGGCGAAGCCGAGGGCCTGTTCCGTCCGGGCCTGAACGCGCTCGACCTGCACCTGCTGATCAGCTCCTTCTGCTTCTACCGCGTCTCCAACCGCAACACCTTCGGCGAGATCTTCCAGATCGATCTGGTGGACGAGCAGGTCAAGGTGCGGCACAAGGAGATGATCTGCGAGTCTGTCCTGCGCTTCCTGCAGGCGTGACCTCCTGTCGGGCCAGCTCCAGCCCGGCGAGATAACCGAAGGTCATGCCCGGCCCCAGGGTGATTCCGCCACTGGGGTAACGCCCGCCCATCACGCTCGCCATATCGTTGCCCACCACATAGAGACCGGGGATGACTTCGCCCCGGTCATCCAGCGCCCGTGCAGACGCATCGGTGCGCAGTCCGGCGAAGGTGCCCAGGCTGCCGGGTACCAGTTTCAGCGCATAGAAAGGTCCTTTGGCCAGTGCGCCCAGCGACGGGTTCGGTCCGTGCAAGGGTTCGCCCTGCGACCGGTTGTAAGTCGAGGCGCCGCGCTGGAATTCCGGGTCTATCCCCCGTTCTGCATCGGCGTTGAATGCGGCCACCGTGGCTTGCAGTCGTTCCCCGTCGATTCCGCAAAGACGGGCCAGCTCTGCAAGGCTGGCCGCCTTCTTCAGGTAACCGTTACGCACGTAGCGACCCGTCGGGAACGGAAAAGGGCGCGCCCAGCCGATGCCGTAGCGGCGTTGTGCACGGTGGTCGCAGAGCAGCCAGGCGGCGGGCTCTTCCCCAGCCGGGGTGGTGTGGAACAAGGCATTCATGAAGTCGTGATAGGAGTCGGCCTCGTTGGTGAAGCGCCGGCCATCACGCGTCACGGCAATGAACCCCGGTTTGGCCCGCTCCATCAGGTGGGGGAAGCCGCTGAAGCTTCCGTCCTTGCGCGGCACGCGTGACACCGGTGCCCAGGCCGCCGGACTCGACAGATCCTCCGCCACCTGTGCCCCCACGGTTTCGCCCAGGCGCAGACCGTCGCCGGTATTGGTGTCCGGTGCGGCGGAGAGGTGCTCGTGGCCGAACAGCCTGGCAATGCGCGGGCGGTCATGGGGAAAACCACCGCAGGCCAGCACCACGCCGCGGCGCGCCAGCACCTTGAAGCGACGGCCATCCTGCGTCAGCTCCGCCCCCACGACGCGTTCGCCGTCATTCAGTAGTCGTTGCGCAGCGGTACCGGTTTCGAGGCTCACGCCGAGGTCGAGCGCGCTGCGCATCAGGCGCGCCACCAGGGCGTTGCCGTTGACCAGGTGCAGGCCACGGCCATGCAGCAGGCAATCGCGCCAATGCCGCAGCAGGCGTCCGGTGACATACAGGGCCGAGCGCGGCGAGCGGTTGGCGTTGAGGAAGTGCGTCAGGTCGGCGCCGCCGGCGATGCCCATGCCGCCCAGGCTGATCAGATCCAGCGGTGGACGCAGCGCTTGGAGCCAGGGGCCGAGGTGGCGACCGTCGAAGGGCAGGGCGCAGAGGGAACGGCCGCCGCGCGCGGCACCAGGGGAGTCGTGCATGTCCGGCATACGGCTGCCGGACTGGAACTGCACCTGGGTGTGGCGCTGGAAGAACTCGACCATCTCCGGCCCGTGGCGCAGAAAGGCCCGTTGACGCCCGTCCAGCGCATCGACGCCCAGTTCGGCGCGCAGGTAGGTCTCGACGGCTTGTTCGCTGTCCTCGATACCTTCCGCCCGGGCCAGCGGGTTGCGCGGTATCCATAGCCAGCCGCCGGACCAGGCACTGGTGCCGCCGAGCTGGTCGGTCTTTTCCGCCACCAGCACATCGAGGCCCTGATGGGCGGCAGTGACCGCCGCCGCCAGGCCCGAGGCGCCGGAGCCGATCACCAGCACATCGCAGTGACACTCGTTCGCCGTGTTCATTGCAGGGGAGAGAAACCGGTGGGGCGCATCAGGCGCGATTCCAGATGCAGCACGGCATCCAGTTCCTTGTTCAGCCGGCCGAATTCGGCCCATCGCGGGTCCGCAGCCATCGTCGCGCGGCGTGCGATGCGGTCGTCGAGACTCTCGTAGGCCCAGATGTGCACCACCTGGTTGGCGTCACCGAACTCGGTGGTGAAGAAGCCCACCAGCTTTCCGAGGTGCTCGGTCTGCAGTTCCAGGCAATGGCTGCGGTAGAGGGCCAGCCAGTCGGCCATTTTGGTGGGCTTGAGGGTGTAGGTGCGCAGTTCGTAATACATGGTGGTTGCCTCAGGCGTTGGATTGCAGGTGTTCGACGGCATGGCTGGCGGCGAGGTAGCCGAAGGTCAGGCCCGGGCCCAGGGTGATGCCGGGGCCGGGGTAGGTGCCGTCCATGATCGAGTTCATGTCGTTACCGGCGGCGTACAGGCCGGCGATGGGCTGGCCCTGATGGTCCAGCACGCGGGCTGTGGCGTCGGTGACCAGGCCGCGTGCCGAGCCCAGGTCCCCGGTGTGTACACGCACCGCGTACCAGGGGGCGCGCGTCAGCGGCGCCAGGCAGGGATTGGGCGTGTGGTGCGGGTCGCCCAGGGACAGGTTGTAGCTCGTGGCGCCCTTGCCGAACTGGCTGTCCTGCCCACTGCGAGCATCCGCGTTGTGGCGCGCCAGCGTTGCCGCAAGGCCCTGCGGATCGACGCCAATTCCGCGGGCCAGCCCTTCGGCCGAGTCGGCGCGGAACAGGTAGCCGGCTTCTATCAGGGCGCTGTTGTCCACGGGGTTCGGCCGAGCCAGGCCCATGCCGTAGCGGCCCATGGCCTCGGCATCGCAGATCAGCCAGCAGCTGGCGATGCCTTCCTGGTGCATGGCCTGGACGAAGCTGTGGTAGGAGTTGGCTTCGTTGGTGAAGCGTTGCCCGGTGCCGTTCACCGCAATGATTCCCGGCTTGGCGCGGTCGGTGACCAGGTGGGGGAAATGCTCGATTTCGCCGTTGGGCCGGCGCAATTTCGATACCGGCGCCCAGAAGAAATTGGCTGCCATGCCCGCACCGGTTGCGGCATTCACTTCGGCGCCCAGGCGTAGCGCGGCGCCGTCGTTGGTGGCGGGAGACATAGTCAGGTGTTCGCTGCCGGCATCCGGGCGAAAGCGGGCGGCCAACTCTCCGGCAGCGAAGCCGCCCATGGCGCAGACCACACCGCCTCGGCTGCGCACTTCGACTGGGCGGCCATCCTTGAGCAGGCGAACGCCGACAACTCGCCCGCCCTCGATCACCAGCGACTCGGCGCTGCTCTGCAACCAGAGCTCCACACCTTTCTCGAAGGCGGTGGTAGCCAGTCGCGCGATCATCGCGTTGCCCACGGTCAGGCGGGTGCCGCGTTCATGGCTGAGGCGGTCCAGGCCGTAGCGGGCCATCAGTTTCAGGCAATGCCACAGGGACCGGGGCGAGCGGCGGAAACTGAGGAAGTGCTGGATATCGACGCGGTTCACCATCATGCCGCCGAACAGCAGCATGCCCTCTGGCGGACGTCGCAGGTCCTTGAAGCGCGCGCCCAGACGGCGCCCGTCGTACTCCAGCATTTCCAGGGCACGGCCCCGGTCGGTGGCGCCGTCTTCCAGCGGGTAGTAGTCCGGCGAGAAGGGACGCAGGGCGTAGGCCAGCTCGGTGTGCTGTTCGAGAAAGCGCAGCGCCTCGCGACCCTTGCTGATGAAAGCGTCCACCAGTTCGGGCCGGTAGCCGGGGCCGATGGTCTTCTTCAGGTAGGTGCGGATCGCTTCCGGGCTGTCCTGGACGCCGGCGGCCCTTGCCTGGTCGCTATCGAAGATCCACACGGCGCCGCCGGAGATGGCCGAGGTGCCGCCGAACTGCGGCGCTTTCTCCAGCATCAGTACGCTGAGGCCCTTGCAGGCGGCGGTGGTGGCCGCGGCAAAAGCGGCGGCACCGCTGCCAAGCACTACCAGGTCCCAGGTGCCCGCGAGGTTTTCGGGGGGCTGTGTCTGCACGACAGAGTTCATGGGCGGCTCCTCAGGCGTCCTGCGGCATCACGCCCATGTGGGCGCCAAGGTTGCCCATCTGCGCGCGGGCCATTTCCGGACCGGTCTGGATGCGGCAGCCCAGGCTCCGGGCGAGTTCCAGCAAGGGCGTTACCACCGGGCTGGTCACCACGTCGGCCACCAGGGCAGCAGGCGAAAGGGTTTCCAGCAGTACACCGGGCAAGGGCATTTCACCGGTTCCGCCCATGCCCACAGGGGTGGCGTTCGCCACCAGGTCGAAGGCTCCCAGGCTTTCGTATTGATTGCCGATGTCGATCTGGGGGAACGCCTGGCTCAAGCGTTCGGCGAGGGCTTCGGCGCGCGGCTCGTCGAGGTCGGCGATTACCAACTGGCGCACGCCGCCTTCGCACAGCGAGTAGGCGATGGCCGCACCGACGCCGCCGGAGCCCACCACCAGCGCGCGGCGTCCGTGCGGCTGGAAACCGTGGGCGCGGGCGGCCTTGAGGAAGCCCTCGCCATCGACGTTGTCGCCCAGCAGTCGGCCGTTGGCCTCGCGACGGATCACGTTCACCGAACCCAGGGCAGCGGCGCGGGGGCTGAGCTGGTCGAGCAGGCTGGCGAGCACTTGTTTGTAGGGCACGGTGACGACACAGCCACGCAGGTTCTTCCAGCCGCGCAGGGACTGGATGAAGGTGGCGAGATTCTGCTCGGCCATGTCCACGGCGATCATCGCCAGGTCCTCGCCGTTCTCGGTGAACCAGGCGTTGAAGTTTTCCGGCGATTTCACCTGGGCGATGGGGCTGCCGATGATGGCCACCAGTGCGGTCGAACCACGGATCATGCTGATCTCCTGGGCTTGTTGTTGTGCCGGCAGTATTGCCAGCGCCCAGGAAGCGGCCAATGAAGCAGAAGGGCGTTTTGGTTGTTTATCGCAATGGCGCTGCGATAATCGCACTAGTGGGCGAAATCAGTTGGCCCGGTTCCTTGTAGGGTGCGATGCGCGCACCGCATCTTCTGCACGGGCTTCCGGTGCGCACGGCGCACCCTACGGAAAGGCCAATCCACCGGGCGGGGAGTGGAAATGAAGACACCGGTAATCCACCAGCGGGACCTGATCGCCGGGCTGCAGAAGGGCCTGGCGCTGATGCAGCTGTTCAGCGTCGACCACCCGCGTCTCAGCGTGCCGGAAGCGGCTGCCATGTCCGGGATGACCTCCAGCGCAGCGCGACGTTTCCTGTTGACCCTGGTCCATGACGGTTTCGCCGAGACCGATGGCCGCCATTACTGGCTGACCGCCAAGGCATTGCGCATCGGCCAGGCCTACGTGGATTCGGCGCAATTGCCACGCATGCTGCGACCCATCGTCGAGCAGGTGGCGCGGACGACTCAGGAGCACGTGTCAGTGGGGCTGCGCGACGGCGATGACATCGTGCATATCGTGCGCAGCCGCTACAGCCACATCGCCTCGCTCTCCATTCGACCCGGATCGCGCATGCCGATGTACTGCACAGCCAGCGGACGCATCTGGCTGGCGTCGTTTACCGACGGGGAACTGGAGGCGTATTTCGCGCGGGTCGCGCTGCGTCAGCTGACGCCGTTCACGCGCACGGGAATTGACGAACTGAAGGCGGAGTTAAGGAAGGTCGGGGCTCAGGGCTTCGCCGTGGTGGACCAGGAATACGAGGCGGGCATGTGCGTGCTCGGCGTGCCCCTGACCAATCGCAAGGGCGAACTGAAGGCCAGCCTGACCATCACCACCCACGCTTCACGGATGAACGGCGACGAGATGCGCCAGCGTTACCTGACGCCCCTGTATGAGGCGCAGGCGCTACTGAAGCCGGTGCTGGATTAAAGGGGGGGGCATTTGTGGGAGCGAATTTATTCGCGAATGAATTCGCTCCCACGGGGAACAGATGCGTAGGGTGCGCCGTGCGCACCTAGTCCCCCGCGCAGGGGTATCGGTGCGCGCAGCGCACCCTACAGATCAGCCATTCATGCTGGCGAAGTGCGCCATCATCCGATCGGCATCGGCGCTGCGGCCGCTGATCAGCTCGAAGGCTTTCACCGCCTGGAACACCGCCATGGTGCCGCCGTCCAGGGTGCGGCAGCCGATGGCGCGGGCATCGCGCAGCAGTTGAGTTTCCAACGGGAAGTAGATGATCTCCGCCACCCAGAGTTCGGGGCGCAGCAGCTCGGCCGGAACCGGAGTGCCGGGCAATTTGGCCATGCCGATAGGCGTGGTGTTCACCAGGCCATCAGCCTCGGCCATGGCGTTGGGCAGGTCCGTACCCAGGGCGGCACGACCGGCACCGAAATTCGCATTGAGACTGTCCACCAGGGCCTGACCGCGAACGGCATCCACTTCGAACAGGGTCAGGCGCTCGACGCCTTCTGCAAGCAGCGCATGGGCCACGGCGGAACCCGCGCCACCGGCGCCCATCTGCACCACCTGGCGGCGCTGCACATCTGGCAGGCCGCGGCGGAAACCTTCGCCGAAGCCCAGGCAGTCCGTGTTGTGGCCGACACGCTTGCCGTCCTTCAGCACCACTGTGTTCACCGCACCGATACCAGCGGCCTCGGGCGAGAGTTCGTCCAGCAGCGGGAGGATCGCCTGCTTGCAGGGGAACGTGATGTTCAAGCCGGTGTAGCCCATGCGCTGGGCGGCATCGAGCAGGTCGGGGAGGGCGCTGATGTCGAGCTTGAGCTGGTCGAGGTCGATCAACCGATAGAGGTAGCGGATGCCCTGGGCATCACCTTCATGCTCGTGCATGGCGGGCGTGCGGGAAGCCTGGATACCTGCGCCGATCAGGCCGGCGAGAACGGATTGATTGTGCTGGGACATGGCGCTCAACCCTTGCTGAACAGTTGGCCGAAGTGCTGGAGTGCCAGGGAATAGCCCTGGCTGCCGAGGCCGCAGATAACGCCGACCGCTATGGCGGAAACGAAGGAGTGGTGACGGAACTCCTCGCGCTTGTGCACGTTGGAAAGGTGCACTTCGATCACCGGCAGCTCGCTGGCCACCAGAGCATCGCGCAGGGCGACGGAGGTATGGGTCCAGGCGGCGGGGTTGATCACGATGCCGGCGTAACGGCCGCGCGCCTGGTGGATCCAGTCGATCAGCTCGCCTTCATGGTTGGTCTGGCGGAAGTCCACCTCGAAACCCAGCCCGGCGGCGGTGCGGCTGCACTGGGCGGCGATGTCGGCGAGGGTTTCGTGGCCATAGGTGGCGGGTTCGCGGGTGCCGAGCATATTGAGGTTCGGACCGTTGAGAACCAGGACGGTGCGGGTCATTACAGCGGTATCTCCATTGTTGTTCTGGCTCCGTCCGGATTGCCGGAGCGGGATGACAATGAAAATGTACTAACTGGTTAATTACGTCAATTTGTCGCTCGGGGTTTTGTGCGGTAATCGGACAGCTAAAGCGCGAATGACTATGTCCGGACGGTGGCAACCGACAGGGGAAATCTGGCTACCATGGCGCACCCGGTCCGAGATGGCTGGGTCTGATGATCACCCGCAAGGAGCACAAGGCCGTGTTCGACCCCTACCTGACGAAATGGAACCTGCAACCCGACGGCGAGCCCATCCGTACGCCCGGCAGCGATCTGCTGCCCGTACGGTTCGGCGGATTGCCGGCGATGTTGAAGATCGCCCGGGACAGCGAGGAAAAGATCGGTGCACTGGTGATGCGCTGGTGGGATGGAGAGGGCGCCGCGCGAGTGTATCGGCACGAGGGCGATGCGCTGCTGATGGAACGGGCCACCGGGCGTGGCTCGTTGGTGCGTATGGCGCTGGGCGGGCGGGACGACGAAGCCAGCCGCATTGCCTGCGCCACCATTGCCCGGCTGCATACACCGAGGCTGACCCCAGCGCCGGCGCTGGCCCCCCTGGAAGAATGGTTCCGCTCGTTGTGGCCGGCCGCGCGGCAACGGGGAGGGCTGTTCGCCGAGGCTGCCGGTGTTGCCCGCGAACTGCTGGGTTCACAGCGCGAAGTGGTGGTGCTGCATGGCGACATCCACCACGAGAACGTGCTGGATTTCGGCGCGCGCGGCTGGCTGTCCATCGACCCGAAACGAGTGATCGGTGATCGCGGGTACGACTACGCGAACATGATCTGCAACCCGGAACTCCCCACCGTGACCCGTCCCGAGCGCTTCGCCCGTCAGGTGGCGGTGATTGCCGAAGCCTCCGGTTTGGGGCGGGAGCGGCTGCTGCGCTGGGTACTGGCCTATGCGGGGCTTTCCGCCGCCTGGTTCCTGGAGGATGGGGATGCCACATCCGCAGAGTCGGACTTGGCAGTGGCGCGATTGGCGGTCGAGGCGCTCACCCTGTAGGGACGATTTCAATCGCCAAGCGGACCGCAGGTTCGCCCTTCGACTCTGCAGGGGGCAGCTTCGCCGCCCTTGGCGAATGAATTCGCCCCTACAAAGAGCCGACACCCCACAGGGGCCTATCGCTGCTCCAGCATGTCCTCGATCGCCTCCCAGAGAAAAGCCGGCTCCACCCTGTGTGGGCGATTTCAATCGCAATGGGATGCGCAGCATCCCCCGACAGAATCGAAGTCCGCTATTGCCGGGTAGGAGCGAGCTTGCTCGCGAACAGTCCGAGCACGGTCTTTCGCGAGCAAGCTCGCTCCTACAGAAATCCTGCCAATCGGAGCATTTCGAACCAATGCCAGGGAAGCCTATCGCCGCTCCAGCATGTCCTGGATCTCCTGGGTGGCGACTCGGGTGCGGAGGGCGAGGTTCTTCACTTCATCCGCCACCACTGAGAAGCCCCGCCCGACTTCCCCGGCGCGGGCGGCTTCGATGGCGGCGTTGAGGGCCAGCAGGTTGGTCTGGTCGGCAATGGCCTTGATCACGCCCACCACCTGGGCGATCTGGCCATAGGTGGCTTGCATCGCCGCCTGTTCCCGTTGGCGCGCGGCCTCGGCCTGCTTCTCATCGCTGATGTCGCGTACCGCACCGGTCACTCTCAGCAGCACGCCACGCTCGTCTCGCAGGCAACGGGCCCGTTCACGGAACCAGATATCGCCACGGGTCTTGTGGCGCATGCGGTACTCGGCCACGTAGCAAGCGTCTGGCGAAGGATCGCGGACCAGCTCGCCGAAGTGCCCCATCACGCCCTTCAGGTCATCCGGGTGGGTGATCTGGTTGTAGCTGTCCCAGCCATCGGGCAGTTCGCTGCGACTATGGCCGACCAGCGCGCAGAACTGCTCGGACCAGCGAATGCGGCTCTGCGGATGATCCGGATCGCCGTTTGCCACCAGCAGGTCCCAGCTGCCTTCGGTGAGGGTCTGGCGGGTCAGCTCCCAGGCGCAGTGTTCCTGGTCCCAGCCCGCGAGGCGCTGTTGCTGTTCGCCCAGGAGCTGGCGCGCGGCGTCGAGCTGAGCCTGGAGCAGCACCTGCTGGTCGAGGCCGTCATCGAGCTGACGCTGCAGGGTGGTGAATTCTTCTTCCGTGCAGGGCGGCGGTTCGTGGTTGTCGAGCGCGGCGCGCTGTTGCCGCCAGGCCAGTTGGAGCCGTTCCAGCGACTGGCGCAGCGAGGGGTGAACGGCCAACTGCCCACTGGGCTCGATGGGCTGGCCGTTGAGCAGGCGGGCGATCCATTCGGACAGCTGCGGCACCAGCCGCGCGGATTCAGTCTGGAACCACATGGTCAGTTCTCGATGGGGTTGATTCAGATCCAGCGGCGGTCGCGGGTGAAGGCGATCGCCAGCCAGCGGTTGGGGCCTTCACGGCCAATGGCGGCGGCAATCTCAGCGCGCAAGGCGTCCAGCTCGGAAACGCGCCAGCGGTCCATGGCTTCGGGCAGCACGATCTGGATCTCCACGAACAGCCCCCGGCCGATCTGGGCCACGGAATGGGAGCTGCACTCGAAGCCATAGCGCCGCGTCATGCCCGTCATTAGCCCGGTGATTTCCTCGTCCAGTGACTCGGGGGTGATGCGCAGGACCTGCTTCACCGCTTTCACCACGGTGCGCAGCGGACCGGGGATCAGCAGCAGGGAGAGCAGGGCGAGGATGGCCGGATCGATATAAGGCGTGAGCCATTGCCAGGGCGTGCCTTGCAGGGCGAATCCCGTGGCAAAGGCCAGCAGCAGTGCGGCTGTGATCAGGGTGGAAATCAGCCAGCTCTGGATGTCGAGTTGGATCAATTCGGACTTCAGCCGGCGGTTGCGACGCCGCTGGTAGCCGAGCATCAGGGCCGAACAGGCCAGGGTGATCAGGGCGTAGATCAGCGCCGCGTCGAAGGCCAGCGCATGCCCGCCGCGCAACAGTCCGCTGACCGAGTTGATCAGCGCATAGACGCACAGCAGCACCAGTACGCTGCCGTTGAGCGCCAGTACCAGCGGTTCGAAATGCCAGTAACCCTGCTGGAAACGCCGCCCCGGTTGCTTCACCAGAAGCCGCGAGACCATCAGCGACAGCATCGCCATGCAGGAGTCGATGGCGTTGAACAGCCCATCGAAGACGATGGACTGCGAGCCGGCCCAGAGACCGAAGGCGATGCCTCCACAGGCCACCAGGGCGGTGGCCAGGATCGACACCTTGAGCACGTGTTGTTCGATCCCGGCCATCCCGAGATGCCTCCTTCAAAGGTCCAGGGTGAGGGTCGCGGTCCGTGCGCGGGAGACGCAGACCATCATGACGTTGTTGCGCTCGCGCTCGGCGTCGGTCAGCAGCATGTCGCGGTGATCGACTTCACCGGCCAGTACGCGGGTCTCGCACATGCCGCAGACTCCCTGTTCGCAGGAGGACGAGACGTTGCAGCCGGATTCGCGCAGGGCCTGCATGACCGAAAGCTCGTCCGGCACCACGACTTCGCGACCGCTGCGGGCGAGGATCAACGTCAGGCCCTGGCCATTGCCGGCACAGGGCACGGGCGCTGCCGGGGCGAAGCGCTCCAGGTGCAGGTTCGCGGACAGGCCATCCACCTTGAACCGCTCGGTCAGCGCGTCCAGCAGCGGCGCCGGGCCGCAGCTGTAGACGTGGCGGCCATCGGCGGCGCGGGCGGCAATTTCTTCCAGGTCTAGCAGCCCGGTTTCATCCGCCGGCTGGATGGATACGCGATCACCGCCGAGGGCCAGCAATTCATCGATGAAGGCCATGGAGCGCCGCGAACGGCCACCGTAGATGAGCTGCCAGTCAGCACCCGCGCGCTGGGCCTCGCGGGCCATGGCGAGGATCGGCGTGATGCCGATCCCCCCTGCAACGAACAGATAGCGCTGGCCAGCGGCGAGCGGGAACGCGTTGCGCGGACCGCGAGTGGCGATGCGTTGGCCCACCCGCAGGTGCTCGTGCACTTCCCGCGAGCCGCCGCGTCCCTTGGCTTCCAGCAGGACGCCAATGGACAGCCGCGAGCGGGCGCGCGGGTCGCCATGCAGCGAGTACTGGCGCACCAGGCCGGAGGGCAGCAGCAGGTCGATGTGTGAGCCCGCGCTCCATTCCGGGAACGCCGTGCGCTCCGGCGTTTGCAGTTCGAGGGAGATCACGCCTTCGGCCTCCAGCCGCATGCAGGTGATCAGGACCTCGATCTGCCCGTTCACGACGCCACCTGCGGTGCCACCGGCTGGTTGGCGCGTTCGATGAACTCGCGGAAGGCACGGCGGTAGTTGAGGGTGAAAAGGTCGGCCGGCACCGAGTGCTCGACGAAGACGCCGTCCCAATCGATCTCGCGCGGCCAGATGCCGGCGGCGATGGGCATGTCTTCCAGGTAGACCATCTCCTCGATGCGCAGGCATTCGTCGAGGCCCAGGCCCTTGTAGTCGCGCTCGTTGGCCACGCCCCAGAAAATCTTCACTTCGTCATAGGCCACCGGGCTGGGGAAGCCGGCGACGATGCGCTTGCCAAGGCGCTCGTAGTCATAGGTGATGCTGGCCAGGCCCGGTGCGACGCAGTGGTAGAACATCATGCAGTCGCCATCATTGGCCCAGTCGCCGTCGCCGGCATCCAGCGGACGCTGCATCCAGATATCCAGGCCTTCGCGCTTGACGTTCAGCGGCTCGACCACGTGCTTGCTCGGGCCCATGGAGACTTCGTGGACGAAGGGGAAGTGAGCGACATCGCGGAAGTTCTCGATGGCCACGGCGACACCGGTGGGGGATTCCAGCGGCGTGGCGGCCAGCCAGTCCAGCTCCAGGCCCTGCCATTGCGCCGGGTCATAGAGCTCGGTGGCGGGCTCTTCCAGCACGCTCCAGACATGGGCGAAGCGCTCGATGGCGGGATAGGTGCGGATGGCGGCCTGCGGCGGGATCTTGCATTGGTCCTCCAGGGACGGGATGTGGCTGCACTTGCCGCTCTCGGCGCTGAATTGCCAGCCGTGGTAGGGGCAGGCGATGTTCTCGCCGTGCACCTTGCCCAGGGCGAAGTCGGCACCGCGGTGCGGGCAACGGGCGTCCTGCACCACGGCCTTGCCGGACTCGGTGCGGTACACCACCAGGCGCTGGCCCAGCAGGGTGGCGGATTGCGGGGTGGCCAGGTCGGCCGAACGGGCGACCGGGAACCATTGGCGGCGCATGGCCTGTTCGGCGCGCTGGCGCTGGGGGAGTGCGGTAGTCATGGGTGAATCCTCACGGCGTAATTCTTGTTGTGGGGTCAGATGCCGACGACCAGGGCGCCACCGTTCACCGGCAGAGCCTGGCCGGTGATGAAGGCGGCTTCGTCGGAGGCGAGGAAGGCCACGGCGGCAGCGATTTCCTCGGGATGGACCAGGCGGCCCAGGGGGATGTTGGCCTTCTCGCCTTCCACGTATTCCTCCGGAACCATGCGGGTGAGGATGGCGCCGGGGGTGATGGCGTTGACCAGGATTCCCTCGCTGACGAACTCCTTGGCCATGGTCTTCATCAGGCCCAGCTGCGCGGCCTTGCCCACCATGTAGCCGTAGGAGTGGCCGTCCGGCACCTGGCCCCACTGCGAGTTGATGAAGATCACGCGCGGGGCGCGGCTCCTGCGCAGGTGCGGCAGGGCGGCGCGGGTGAGGTAGAGCGGGGCGTGGACGTTGATCGCCAGCAGGCGGTCGAAGTTGGCGTCGTCGGTGTCGGCCAGCCCTTTGAGCGAGTACATCATCCCGGCGTTGTGCACGAGGATGTCGATCCCGCCCAGGGTTTCCGCCACTTCCGCCACCAGGCGCTCGGCCAGGTTGCGCTCGGTGATGTCGGCCACCAGGGCGATGGCGCGGCCACCGGCGGCTTCGATTTCAGCAGCGGTGGCGCGGGCCACGTCTTCGTCGATATCGACAATGGCCACCGCCGCGCCACGGGAGGCCAGTAGGCGGGCGTGGGCACGGCCGGCGCCACGGCCGGCTCCGGTGATGAGGGCGACACGGCCTTCCAGGCGTTGGGCGGCCGGCGACAGGGCGAGCACCGCCTCGGGCGCCTGGGTAGCCAGGGCCCCTTGGGTTGCAGCAGTCATGGGGTTTCTCCGGTGGGGCGGTCAGACGGTCTTGTGCGGTTCGGTGACGTAGAGCATGTTGCCGTCCGGATCGAACATCGGGCGGTAGCGGTAGTGGGTGCCGTTAGGATGCTGCCACTCGATGGGCTCGGCGGTGACCCATTCCACTTTGCCGTGGAGATAGTCGAGGGCGGCGTCGAGGCTCTCCACCTCGAAGGCGAAGGAGTCGAAGCCCGGCTTGTCTTCAAGGTTCACGGCAGTGCGGCGCTCGACCGGCGTGGTGTCGGTGGTGTGGAAGATGTACAGGGTGACGTTGCCCATCTCAATGGCGGCCCACTTCTCTTCGGCCACATAGGGCAGGAAGAAACCGAGGCCCAGGGTGCCGTGGTAGAAGTCCACCAGGCGCTGAACGTCGTTGGTGAGGATGTCCATGTTGTCGAGGCGTTTTAGCTTGAGCATGGGATGGCTCCTTTGTTGTTGTCTGGATTCAGTGGTTATCGAGCCAGTCCGGATGGCCGCAGGGGCCGCCGGGCAGGGCGGTGAGGGTGCCGTTGGCGACATCAATGACGATGCTCGCCAGGGTGGCGTACTGGCCTGCGGCCGGTTGCGCCGGGTCCGGGTGGCAGCACAGGGCGGCACCGCCACCGAGGTGGCTGTTCAGTGCGGCCAGCAGCTTCTGCGGCGTCAGGCCCTGGCGGCCGGACAGGCGTCGCACCAGCAGGTCGTGGCGAATCAGGGTGTCCGGGTAGGCAGCGGGCTCGGTGTCGAACTCCCGCGCCGGGCTGGAAAGGAAGTGGTTGGTGTGCACCAGCAGGCCATCGGCATCGGGAAACACCAGGCCCGGTCCGCCAGGATGCAGCTCCACCGATACCGCTGCGCTGGAGTGGTCCTTCGCGGCGATCAACGTCAGGGAGCTGGACGCCGATACCTTCGCTGAACCCAGCAGTTGCAAGGCCTGGTTGATGTCGTTGCAGCTGTCCAGCATCCAACGCGAGGCCACGTGCACCGGCACGCCGATGCCTTGCCCGTCGTGGGCGTGGTGGAGGATGTTGAAGTGCACCCCCAGGCCACGGCTGTTGACCCCCGCCTTGCCGACGATGCCGAACTCGGTAACGGTGGTGGTCAGGCTGCCGTCGGCATGGGGGATTTCCCAGGTCAGCCAGTGGTCGGCGAACTCCGCGTACCAGTCCCAGGTTTGTGCCGTTGCCGGTGTGCCGCTGAAAGGCTCCAGGTGGACCACGGTGGAGCATTCGCCACGCAGCTGGGCGCCGAGGAAGGCGAGGATCTCGGTGCGCGCATTGATGGCGCCCAGGTATGACGGCTCGATGGCGGCGCCTTCGGCCATGGCGAGGATTTCGTCGTACAGCGGTGGGGCGAAACCGGCGATGCGTACCAAGGCCTGGCTACCGAGGGCGAGCAGGTCGTAGGGACGGGTCGCCACGCGCTCGAACAGGGCGCGGTAGCGGTCGACCGTCGCGTGGATCTTCTCGGCATGCGCGCGGCCGAACTCCAGGCCACGGGCAGCCGGTTCAACGGCGGTGGAACGGAAACGAATGCTCATCAGGCCACCTTCTTCAGTTGCGGGGCCACTTGCTTCGCCACGTCGTCCAGGCGGGCGAACCAGACATCGCCGTCGCTCACCAGTCGCTCGACGAAACGCTCCAGCTGCTCGAAGCGCGCAGCGCGGCCGATCACTTCCGGGTGCATGGTGAAGGTGGTGTGGCGGCCGTCGCGGCGAGCCGACTCATACTCGGCCAGCCAGGTGTCGGCGAGGGTGCGCGGATGGGTGAAGTTGCCGCCGTTGTCGATGCCCCAGCCGAACATGGGCCAGTCGTCCAGGGACCAGTGCACCGGCAGTTCGAGGATCGACTGGCCGTTCCAGGTCTCGTAGTAGGGGCGGTCGTCGCCCATGCAGCTGGAGTCGTAGGCGAAGCCTTTGGCCAGGACCAGCTCGAAGGTTTCCGGGGTCAGTTCCCAGGACGAGGAACGGTAGCCGGCGGGTTTCGGCGCGCCGGCACGGGCCAGGGCTTCCAGACCCCGTTCCATTTCATCGATCTGCTCGGCGCTGGAGATGCGGTCGCTGCGCAGGTGCATGTGACCGTGGTGGCCGACTTCGTGACCGTCTTCAAGCAACTGCTCGATCAGCCCGGGGTGAAGGTCGGCGGTATGACCGGGCACGAAGAAGGACGCCGGAATCTTGTGGCGGCGCAGCAGTTCTAGGATGCGCGGCACGCCACGGGTGACGCCGAAGCAGCCCTCGGAAAGGCTGGTCAGGCGCCGGGCGAAATTCGGGCTGTCACCCAGCAGGCCGGCTTCCGCGTCCACGTCGAAGGTCAGTGAAACGGCAACAGGGCGCTTGTTCGGCCACGCGAGGCGGGCCTTGTTATCGATGTTCATCAGGGCGGTTCCTTCTGGCGTTATCAGGATCAGTGAAAGGGCGCGGTGGCGGGCAGGGCGCGGTCCTGCAGGCGGCGCAGGCGGAACAGCACCTGAGATATGGCGAGCACGGCGACGGCGATGCCGACTTCCTTCAGGCCGCCGTAGCCGGTGATGGAAGCACTGGTGGTGCCGACCACGAGGATCAGTCCATCGAACAGGGCAAGGCCGGCGGCGATGGCGATCCAACCACGGCCCAGGCGAATCGGGCGGGTGGCATCCGGACGGTCCTTGCGCAGCACCACGAAACCGGCCACCGCCAGCAGGTGGGCCAATACGTAACCGACGTTGCCGGCGACGATCACTGCCAGGGCGTTACCCACGAAAAGCACCAGGGCGATGTTGATCAGCAGTTGCACGGTGACGGCGCGGGCTGGCACGCCGGAGCGGTTGAGGGTGCCGAACTGGCGGATGGTCAGGCCGTCCAGCGAACTCTGGTAGAGGGCGCGGCCGGCGTCGGCGGTACCCATCACCGAGAGCACCAGGATGCCGGCGATCAGCACCAGGGTGATCAGCGCGGCGCCACCACCCAGCAGCGTCTGGGCGCCGATCTGGAGGAAGCCGTAGGGGTGGTCGGCAAGCGCCTGCTCACCGAGCAGTCCGGCCAGGCCCAGCGGCGTGAGGGTGAACACCAGCAGCAGGATCAGCGCGGAAATGCGCAGGGCTTTGCGGGTATCACGCACGGTGTCGCGGAACTCGGGAATGAAGGACGCGGCAGCTTCCACGGCATAGGCCGACCAGGCCATCACGAATAGCCAGGCGAGCACAGTGCGCAGGCCAGCGGCGTCAGCGCTGATGCGCCAGGAGAAGCTGCTGGTGCTCCAGTCGCTGGCCAGGAAGCTGCCGCTGAAGATCACCACCGGAATCATCAGCAGCACGCCGGCTGCGGTGATGATGATCATGGTGAAGCGCAGGTTGACCATGCTCAGCGCCCAGGAGAACAGCGCCACGCCCAGGGCGATCAGTTGCGGCAGGTCGAGTCGCATCACGCCCAGGTCCAGGCTGTAGCTGGCGTTGGGGAAGAACTGCTCGGTAAGGATCTGCGCCACTGCCAGGCCCCAGATGGCGGGAGCCGTGGCCCAGGCGAACCAGTAGGCGTAGGTGGCCAGTGGGCCGAGGCAGGGAATGCGCTGGCTCCAGGCTTCATTGGCGTAGAGCGCGATGCCGCCGGACTTCTCGCAGAACATGGCGCCCATTTCCGAATAGACCCAGTTATGTAGGACCGCCACGGCGGCGATGGCCGCCCAGAGTGCCAGTGCCGCCCAGGCACCGATGGCGCCGATGGAGTAGCCGAGGCCAACGAACAGGGCCGCTGGCAGGCTCAGGGTGATGGCGACCCCGTCCCACCAGCGAATGGTTTTTGCGAGTGCCGCCGAATGTTCGGAGCCTGGATTGGCCTGGTGCATGTGCATCGCCCTCATCTTGTCTTGTGTTTGTAGGAAGGTCGCGCGATGAGTGGATGCTAAGTCGTTTATTTGCGCATGTATACGTTTATGTCGATTGAAAATACGCATTGCGCAATATACGTGTAATTAAAATACGCATTGCGCCGTTATGGCACGCCTGATGCACCAAGGCGGAATCCGGCTGGAAAGGCCCGTGCTAAAGCGGGTGACGGCGGGAGAGGGGGCGGATCAGTGGATGCGATGCGCGAAAATGGCGCAGAGGGAAATGCGCAATGCGCGAAGAGTTGCGGCGTGAAATGCGCAAAACGCGGACGAATGGTTGGGGAGAATGCGGAACGATTGTGGGTAGGAGCGAGCTTGCTCGCGAACAGTCCGAGCACGATCCTTCGCGAGCAAGCTCGCTCCTACAAGGTGCTTTGAATTCAGCTCACTCTTCGGTCGGCTGCGCCGACGGGATGGTGAAGCGGATCTTGTGCACCTTCACTTCCTGCATCATCCGCACGTCCTGCACGCCGGGCAGGCTGCGCACTTTCTGTTGCAGGCCCCAGAGGGTCTCGTCGTCGCGGCAGAGGACCTGCACGCAAATGTCGGCGGTGCCGAGGGTGGTGGACAGGTAGCTGACTTCACTCCAGCGGCCGAGGGTGTCGACTACCCGGTCGTGGTCCTGCGGGGCGACGGAGACGAAGAACAGCGCGAGTTTGGCCTGGCCCAGCTTGGAGGGATTGGTGAAGGCGAGGATCTGCAGGATGCCCTGGTCCTGCAGGCGCTTCACTCGGGTACGGACGGTGGCTTCGGGGACCGACAGGTTGCGGGCGACTTCGCGGAACGCGCGGCGTCCGTCCTCCTGAAGTTCGCGAACGATTTCATAGTCCAGTGGGTCGAGAATCGAAGTGGGCATGGGTCCTGGGCTTCCCTGGCTGGGCCGTACGGCGGAAAGCCCCGAGGCTACCAGAAATGCGCCGATTCAGAAGCGGGTCGCCTCATGCCGTTTTGCAAGAAAACGCAGATGCGGACTCCTGCGAGTAGGGTGCGCCGTGCGCACCGGGGTTTAAGCACCGCGGGGGAGATTATCGGTGCGCGCAGCGCACCCTACCGCCATCCAAAGCGCAATGATCCCTGTGGGGGCGAATTCATTCGCCCCCACAGGAGCCAGAACGACCTTCAGCTCAGCGACGGGTGATCACCACCTCCACGTATTCGCTGGGCACGATCAGCGACTCGGGGCCGGCACGGTTGTAGCGTTCGAGTAGCTCGATCAGGTCACGTTCCAGGGCGGCGGCGCCATCTTCGGGGAGGGCGGCGAAAGCCTTGTGCACAGGGCCGTACCAGGTACGGAAAACTTCCAGGAAGTGGGCTGCCGACTGGTAGCGGAAGTTGTGCAGTCGCCGCGCCACCGAAATCTCGCGGGCGCTGTCGTCGAACAGTTCGCGCAGGTGGCTCTCCACGCCCCAGAGCGAAGGAGGCTGCACGCCGGGTGGCGGCGGCAGGTGGCGGCCGAGGGTCTTGAACACCTGGCCGATGAACCCGTCTGGCGTCCAGTTGGCCAGGCCGATGCGCCCACCGGGTCGGCAGACCCTGGCCAGTTCGGAGGCGGCCTTGGCCTGGTCTGGCGTGAACATCACCCCGAAGGTGGACAGCACGACGTCGAAGCTGGCGTCAGCGAAGGGCAGGTTCTCGGCGTCGGCCGCCTGGAAGGTCACGTCCAGACGCTCGGCGCGGGCACGTTCCTGGCCACGTTCCAGCAACGCCGCTACATAGTCGGTCGAGGTTACCCGTCCACCTCGACGCGCAGCGGCCAGGGTGGCATTGCCATTGCCAGCTGCGACGTCCAGCACGGACTCGCCATGGCGCAGATCGCAGGCTTCGGCGAGCAGTTCGCCGACCAACTGCAGGGTGGTTCCGATGACGGCGTAGTCGCCGCTGGCCCAGGTGGCCATTTGCTTGTTTTTCAGTGCATTCAGATCAAGTGCGGAAGTCATTTCGGGGCTCATTCTGCTGTAGTCGGATCGATGGTCGAGCTGATGCGGGAAATGCGGCTGACGGGGAATCCGCCACGCTGGGCGTGCTCTCGGATCAGCTCCTCGTCGTTGGCGATGTAGACGCAGTACAGCTTGTCGTCGGTGACGTAGCTCTGGACCCACTGCACCTCTGGTCCGATTTCTTTAAGTACCCGGCAGGACTTCTGCGATATGGCTTTGAGGTCTCGTTCCGTGAGTTTTCCAGCTTCCGGTATCTCTCTTTCAATGAGGAACTTGGGCATGGGGACCTCTGTTTCTTGGCGTTTTGGGTGTTACCGGCACGCCTTGGGTACAACGGGCAGCAAGGACGTGCTGGGAAAAACTATCCGCCTCAAAAGGGGCACCGTCCTGTCCGAGCGTCGGCAAGGGCTGCTTGATCGTCCGCGCAGCACCACTTATCCGACGAAACGCTGCCCGTTCTCGCGACCGACCAGAATTTCAGAATTGTGCTGGAGGGTTCGGGCTGATGGATGCACTGTCGGAAACCCTGCGCGTCGTCCATCTGGTCGGCGCCATCTTCATCAATGCACGCTTCAGCGCCCCCTGGTGCTATCAGTCCCCCCGCGCCGATACGGTGGCGCCGCTGCTGGAACCGGGCGCCGAGCGCGTGGTGATCTTCCACATGATCACTGAAGGCGAATGCTTCGTCGAAATCGGCCGGCAGGAGCCCGTGCGCCTGTCCGCCGGTGACGTGGTGCTGTTCCCCCAGGGTGACGCGCATCGCATGACCTCCCAGCCCGGCTTGCCGCCGGCCAAGGGCGGGCGACTGGACGAAGTGCTGGCGCGCCGACCCCGGCAACTGGCGTATGGCGGCGGTGGGGCGATCACGCGTCTGGTCTGTGGCTACCTGGCGTGCGATGCGCGATTGGCGGACATACTCATGGCCGGGTTGCCTCCCCTGGTTCGGGTAAACGTACGGGGTTCGAGTGCCGGTCCCTGGCTGGAAGCGTCCGTGCGCTATGCGCTCACAGAAGCCAAGTCACCGCGTCCGGGTGGCGAGGGGGTGCTGGCCAAGCTGGCGGAAGTGCTGTTTATCGAAGTGCTGCGCCTGTACATGAACGAGCAGGCCGATGGGCGCACTGGTTGGCTGGCGGGTCTGGGAGACCGGATAGTCGGTTCGGCACTGACGGCCCTGCACAAATGCCCGGCCCAGGCCTGGACCCTGGAGGAGCTGGCGCGTACCGCCGGTACCTCGCGCTCGGTCCTCGCCGAACGCTTCCAGCTTCTGGTGGGTAGCTCGCCCATGCAGTACCTCACCCAGTGGCGCATGCTCCTGGCCGCCAATCTGCTCAGCCGCAGCAATGCCCCGCTGGCGCGTATCGCCGAGGACGTCGGCTACCAGACCGACACGGCCTTCAGTCGTGCCTTCCGCCGCGAGTTCGGTGCGCCGCCGGCCGCCTGGCGACGAAGCCGGGCCAGAGGCGTGGCGGCCGGCTAGCTCAGTCCATCACCGCGTGGGCCTGCGGCACACCGGATGTTTTCGGTGGCCTGCGCAGGAATAGCAGCAGGGGCAGGGAGGCGAGGGTGATGAACATCATCAGGCGGAAGTCCTGCAGGTACGCGAGGATGGACGCCTGGCGCGTCACGTCCAGGTTCAACGCCACCAATCCCGCTGGGCTGGACAGGTCGACCGCGCCACTTTCGGTCGCCTGGATCAAAGCCTGGTTGAAAGGCGTCATGTAGCCGCTGAAGGTTGCGTGGTTGATCTGTGTGCGTTGAGCCAGGTAGCTGATCACGAGGGAGATGCCGATCCCGCTGCCCACGTTGCGCATCAGGCTGAACAGCGCGGTGCCCTCGTTGCGGTAGCGCGGCGCCAGGGTGGAGAAGGTCAGGGTCGACAGCGGCACGAAGATCAGCCCCAGTCCGAAGCCCTGGACCATGCCGCTGCGGACAATGGCGAAGCTGCTGACTTGATCGGTGAACTGGGTCATTTCCCACAACGAAAAGGCAGTGAGCAGCAGGCCCAGGCCGATCATTCCCCGTGGATCGAAACGGTTGATCAAACGGCCCACCAGCAACATCGCGGCCATGGTGCCCAGGCCGCGTGGCGCGATCAGGTTGCCCACATCGAGCACCGGGTAACCCATCAGGTTCTGCATGAATGGCGGCAGCAGTGTCATGGTGGCGAACAGCATGATGCCGACGATGAAGATGAACATCAGGCCGATGCTGAGGTTGCGGTCGCGGAACATGGCCGGGTCGATGAAGGGGTGGCGATGGGTCAGTACATGGACAATGAACAGATACAGACCCAGCCCCGCCAGCGCTGCCTCGATGAGGATTTCGGGGCTGTGGAACCAGTCCTGGGATTCACCGCGGTCCAGCATCAGTTGCAGGGCGCCGATAGCCAGGGCGAGTAGCGCGAAGCCGAGCAGGTCGAAGCGGCGCTCCCGTTCGATGGGCGTTTCCTTGAGGAAGGCGGTCAGCCCGAACCAGGCCAGCAGGCCAAAGGGCAGGTTGATGTAGAACACCCAGCGCCAGTCGTAGTACTCGGTGAGCCAGCCACCGAGGCTGGGGCCGAGGATCGGCCCGACCATCACGCCCACGCCCCAGATGGCCATGGCCGAACCGTGCTGCTCGGTCGGGTAGGTATCGAGCAGCACCGCCTGGGACAGCGGCACCAGGCTGGCACCGAACACGCCCTGGAGCAGGCGGAACAGGACAATCTGCTCCAGGCTCTGCGCCGCGCCACAGAGCATCGAAGCGATGGTGAATCCGACGATGGACCAGATGAACAGCCGTTTGCGACCAAAACGCGCGGCGATGAATCCGGTCAGCGGCATGCAGATGGCGGCGGCGACTATATAGGACGTGAGCACCCAGCTGATCTGGTCCTGGGTGGTGCCCATGCTGCCCTGCATGTGCGGCAGGGCGACGTTGGCGATGGTGGTGTCCAGCGCCTGCATGATGGTGGCCAGCATCACCGACAGGGTGATCAGCCAACGGTGCGAGGCGGCGTCGCGAGAGTGGGTCGCCTTCATGGTCAGGGCAGCAGGCTGGCAAGGCTGCGACGGTGCCCGGTATCGATCTCCACGACCGCACTGAGACCGGCGCGCAGGGGCGGCAACTGGGCATCAGGCCGCAGGTGAATGCGTACCGGCACCCGTTGCGCCACCTTCACCCAGTTGCCGGTGGCGTTCTGCGCCGGCAGTACCGAGAACTCGGAGCCAGTGGCCGGGCTCAGGCTTTCCACTTCGCCGTGCCAGGTGGCGTCCGGGTAGATGTCGAAGCGCACCTCGACCGGCTGGCCGGTACGCACGTAGGTCAGGTCCTTCTCGGGGAAGTTGGCTTCCACCCAGAGCTTGTCATCCACCACCAGGGTCATGGCGGTATTGCCGGCGCTGATGTACTGGCCGGGCTGCGGCACCTTGCTGATGCTGCCGGGCAGTGACGCTCGGACTTCGGAGCGTTGCAGGTCGAGGCGGGTCTGCTCCAGCTCGGCCTGGGCGCTGAGGTAGCTCGGGTGCTGTTCCACCGGCACATCCGGGCTGCCGCCGAGGTTCTCGGCGATGCGCTTGAGGTCGTGCTCGCGGGCGTCGATTTCCTGTTCGGCGATCTGGGTGGCCTGGCGCGATTCATCGAGCCTGGCCGGGGAGAGATAGCCCTTCTGCGCAAGGTTGGCCTGACGCTGCAGGTCCTTTTCGGCGAAGGCATGGCGGGTGCGGGCCAGGGCCAGCTCGGACGTTTTTTCCTGGTAGCTGGCTTTCAGGGCGGCGAGGTCGGTGCGTACCTGGGCCAGGCGGGCTTCTGCCCGGGTGACGGCGATACGGAAACTCGCCGGGTCGATACGGAACAGCACCTGCCCGGCGTCCACCCGATCGTTCTCACGGGTCAGCACCTCGGTGATGGTGCCGGATACATCGGCACTGATCGGCACCTTGTCGGCCTTGGCGTAGGCATTGTCGGTCTCGACGAAGCGACCGCCATGGAGATAGGCGGCCAGCCCAAGGCCCACGGCAAGAAGGGGAACGACGCCCATCAGCAGCAGGCGTTGGCTGCGGGGATTGCGGGCGGTCGCTGCGTCCTGTTCCGCAACGATGACCGTATGGGTGTTCATGGCGTTGCGCTTCCTTTTTGGAATCAACGGGAAGAAAGGTTGCTGCGCATCTTGCGCAGGGCACTGGCGAGCGCGTCCGCTTCAGCCTCGCTGAAACCTTGCAGCGCTACGGCGAGCATCGCGGCGCCAGCGGTGCGGATGTCGTCCAGCGCCTGGTCGGCCTGGGGGCGCAGGTAGAGACGATAGGCGCGGCGGTCATCCGGATCGGGGCGGCGCTCCACCAGCTCGGCCTGCTCCAGTTGGTCCAGCAAGCGGGCGAGGGTGATGGGCTTCACCTCCAATTGGTCGGCCAGCTCGACCTGGCGGCAACCTTCGTTACGCGCGACATGTGCCAGCGCACGGGCCTGGGCGAGGGTGAGGCTGCTGCCGGTGATGCGCTGCTCGAAGGAGCGGCGCATCAGGCGGGAAGCATCGGAGAGGAGGAAGCCGATGCTCTCTTCGAGGCGGGGCATGGTGTGGTGTCCATATAATAAGCGTTGCTTACTATATGGACGCAGCTGGTCACCCGTCAAAGACTTCAGGAAGCACCTTTTTATGGGGGCGACTGCGTCGCCCTTTGGCGAATGAATTCGCCCCTACAGGGATGGTCGGGGAGCCGGCAAAGACGTCAGGAGGCACCTCTTGTGGGGGCGAATTCATTCGCGAAGGGCTGCGCAGCTGCCCCATGCAGGGCCGCAGGGCGAACCTACGGTCCGCAAAGCGATTGAAATCGCCCCCACAGGATTTTGCCGCTTACCCGTGCCTGGCGCGGCTTGCCTGCACCACGCGGTGCGCGGGCACTTTCAGCTGTGTCAGCAGGTACTCGGCGAACTCCGGCGAGAAGGGCTGCAGGGCGATGGCCCGCTCCATGCAGCCCAGCCAGGCGCTGCTGAGGGATTCGTCGACCGGCCATTGGGCGTGGAAGGAGGGGATGGAGATGGAGCCGTACTTCTCGCTGAACAGCTTCGGACCGCCCAACCAACCGCTGAGGAAACAGGCCAGCTTGTCGCGGGATAGTTCCAGGCTGTCCGGGTGCAGGCGACGCAGGTCGGCGGCTTCCGGCAGTTCGTCCATCAGCCGATAGAAATCGTCCACCAGCCGCCGCAGGCCGTCTATGCCGCCGGCGGCCTGGTAGGAGGCATCGCCAATGCCGAAGGGAAGCGTGTTGCTCATGGAAGCTGACCGTCAGGAAATCCGGGTCGGCATCATACCCGCCGGGCCACGGGAAGTCCGTCCGGTTGGTCGTCTCGTTCCTCGAGGAACTCGGTGGGTTCGGCGCCATTGGCGTTGAGCTGGAAGATGCGCGCTGGGCGTCCTTCGGTATCGAAGAACACCTGCCCGAGCCCGGCGGAGTTCCACAACCGTTCACCGGCCTTGCTGTGTGCCGGCGTGCGCGGCATCACCTTCATCGGTCGCCGTTTGGTGAACCAGTTCAACGGCGAACGCGGCGAGTAGAGCCAGCGGTTGAGGCGGTCGAACACATCGAGCAGGCGCCGTGGGAATTCGTTCTTGATGCCGCTGCTGGTGATCTGCCAGATCTTCGGGCCCTGCTGGCGATGGCGGATCAGCACTTCGTAGACGAAGGAGTAATGCACATCGCCCGAGAGGATCACGTAGGACCCCGGTGTGCGCGAGTGGCGGAAGATGTTCAGGATCACCTGGGCGGCCCCTCGGTGGGCCATCCAGTTCTCCGCGTCCACCAGCAGCGGCTGGCCGAAGGCGCTGAAGACCCGCTGCACCGTCTCGATCAGCTTGACGCCGAAGACCGGCGCCGGGGAGACGATGATCGCTGACGGATGATCCAGCAGTTCCTGTTGCAGTTCGCTCAGGGCTTCCCAATCCAGCAGGCCGGATGGCCGGGCGAGGTCGATCTCGCTGCGCCAGCGGCGGGTCCGGGTATCCAGCACCACCATCGCCGGCGTGGTGGGGAGTACGTATTGCCACTGATTGAAAGTAATCAGGCGGTCGATCAACCCGTCTAGACCCGCGCTGTCGAGGTGGTTGTCGGCGGTGGCGGTGGCTGCCAGCGCCTCGGCCTTGCCCAGGACCTCAGTGAACGCCGCGGGATCGTTGCCCCAGCCCTGGCAGAGCATGTAGGCCACCAGTGCGTTGCCGATGATGCGCTTGGAGAACGGATGGCCATAGGCAGTCAGCTCCCACTGCGCCGAAAGGTTCCAGTCGTCGGTGATGTCATGGTCGTCGAAGATCATCAGCGTCGGCAGGTGGGCGAACACCCGTGCGGCACGGGGCAGGCCGGCACGGAAATCGGCCAGCCGGCCTTCCTCCAGGCGGTACCGCTCCGCTTCCTTCGGCTCCAGTGGTGGCATTTGCGGCGCCACGAGCGTCCAGGGCACTGGCGACCAGACCAGCAGGTACATGGCCAGCACCTCGGCCAGTGTCACCAGATGGTTTTCCGCATTGGCGCTGGTGAAGATGGGTTTGCGTGCACCGCCGAAGAAGCGCTCGCGCAGGGTTTCGTTGCTTTCCAGCGCGGGGAGCAGGTCCGCCCGGTGGTAATAGCATGCGGCATGGCCGTACAACGCCGCGCTGTCGCTGACGATCGCCCCCTCCAGCCGCTCGTCGAAGAGGCCGAGCCGCGCGATCAGCTGGTGAATGGCGCGCAGCATCGGGCCGGCCACATCATCGGTGTAGACCTGGTCGCCGCTGAGCATCAGCAGGGCCGGGCGCTGCTCGGGCGCTGGATCGGCAGCCAGCAGCCGGTCGGCACAGAGCAGGCCGTCGTTGGCCGGGAAGTGCGGCTTGCGGCAGGAACCGTGGAGCAACTGCTCGATGCGCGAGCGCAGGACGAAGCTCGGCTGCGTTGCGTGGTCATGCACCAGGTGCGGCGCCCACTGGCCGATGCCTTCGCCGTCGATCAACAGGTCGTAATCCACCTGCTGATCGAGGGGCAGTGAGATTTCCAGTCGAAGGTCGATCAGGTGGAGGAACGCGTGCCGGCCCAAAGGAATCACCCGGCAGCTGTCTTCGCCCAGCGGATACTCGACACCACCCTCCACGGACAACCGCAGCACCGGCGACAAACGGCGCGAGCCGACCAGCCAGAAGACCAGGCGGCGTACTTCGATGCGGCGCAACATGGGGCCGGCGAGGACGGCGGGGAGGTTTTCCGGGTGCGGGACTGCGGACATCGGGACGACGGGCCTGTACGAAAGGGCGCAACAGGATACCGCGAGAGACGGCGGCCACCGAAACGGCTTGAAAAAAACTCAGTCGAGCAGGGCGTTTAAATCAATTGGCAGTTCTCGCCAGGACTCCTAGCATCCTCGAATCATTCCCGCTGGCGTCTCGGAGTCGCCAGCAGCCCAGCCCTGATTGAACGGCCTGCCCACGGAGGCAACCATGCTTCAGGTTCCGCTTGTTGGCCGGATGACATTCGAACCCCCAGGCACGCTACCCGAAGCCCATTCCGGCGCGCCCTGATCCATTCTTTTTTCCTGCCTTTACATCCGGGGCCGCCGTATCGCCCTGGCGAACCGTGCGCGCCCGCGCAGACGGGCACCGTCCTGATGAACCCCAATGGGAGGCGATATGGCCCTTACCCTGAAGATCAATGGTGCTGAGCACAACGTGGATGTCGATCCTGACACGCCGCTGCTCTGGGTACTGCGTGACGTGCTGGGCATGACCGGCACCAAATTCGGCTGTGGCATGGCCCTGTGCGGGGCCTGCACCGTGCACATGAATGGTGCGGCGGTGCGCTCATGCGTGATGCCGGTCAGCAGCATGGTCGGTGCGGAGATCACCACCATCGAAGGCGTCGGCGCAACCGCTGCCGGCAAGCGCGTGCAGGAGGCGTGGTTGGCGAAGGAAGTGGTCCAGTGTGGCTACTGCCAGTCGGGGCAGATCATGTCGGCCACGGCGCTGCTGGCGACCAACCCCAACCCCGGTGATGCGGAGATTGATGGCGCGATGTCCGGGAATATCTGTCGCTGTGGCACCTATCTGCGTATCCGCGAAGCCATCAAGGTCGCGGCCCAGGCGCAACCTGCCAAAGGGGAGGACGCAGCATGAACGACCTCTTCCTGCCTGGCCTCAGCCGCCGGGGCTTTCTCAAGGCCAGCGCTGCCGCCGGCGGCGGCCTGCTGATCAGTTTCACCTTGCCGGGGTTGATGGGCGCTGCCGAGGCCGCCGAAGGCGACTTCAGCCCCAATGCCTACATCCGCATCGACCATAGCGGCAAGGTGACCTTCATCATCCAGCCGGTGGAAATGGGGCAGGGCACCTACACCTCGATGCCGGCGCTGATCGCCGAGGAGTTGGAGGTGCCGCTCGAACAGGTGGTGATCGAACATGCCCCGGCCGACGACAAGCGCTACGCCAATCCCATGCTGGGCTTCCAGGTTACCGGCGGCTCCACTTCGGTGCCCGCCAACTGGACGCCCCTGCGGCAGGCCGGCGCCACCGCGCGCACGCTGCTGGTGACAGCCGCGGCGCAGCAGTGGTCGGTGCCGGTGGAAAGCTGCAAGGCGGAGAACGGCGCTGTCGTGCATGCCGAAAGCGGTCGCAAGCTCGGCTACGGCGAACTGGTGGATGCCGCCGCGAAGTTGCCGGTCCCGGCTGAGGTGCCCCTCAAGGACCCGGCCCAGTTCAAGCTGATCGGCACCCCGGCCAAGCGTACTGACGGCCCCGCCAAGGTCACCGGTAAGGCGATGTTCGGCATCGATGCCCGTCCCGAGGGGGTGAAGGTTGCCGCGATCACCATCTGCCCGATCATCGGCGGCACCCTGGCGGAGGTGGATGACGCCCCGGCCATGGCGGTCAAGGGCGTGCACAAGGTCGTGCGTACCCAGGATGCGGTGGCTGTGATCGCTGACCACATGGGGGCGGCACGCAAGGGCCTGGCGGCGCTGTCGATCAAGTGGAACGAGGGCGCAAACGGCAAGGTCTCCAGCGCCACCCTGCTGGAGAACATCGCCGAAGCGTCCAAGGCGGAAGGTGTCCAGGCGCGTGCCGAAGGCGACGTGCCAGCCGCCATGGCCAAGGCGGCGAAGAAGGTCGAGGTGATTTACCAGGTGCCATTCCTCGCCCATGCCTGCATGGAACCGGTCAACTGCACGGCCCATGTGCGCAAGGACGGTTGCGACCTCTGGCTCGGCATTCAGGTGCCGGCGCGGGCCAAGACGCTCGCTGCCCAGCTCACCGGCCTGCCCGAAGACAAGGTGGTGGTGCACAACCAGCTCCTCGGTGGCGGTTTCGGGCGTCGGCTGGAAACGGATTTCGTCGGGCATGCCGTGGAAGTCGCCAAGCAGGTGGACTACCCGGTGAAGGTCATCTACTCCCGTGAAGAAGACACCCGCCACAGCTCGCTTCGCCCCTTCCATTACAACCACCTGACCGCCGGCCTGGACGACCAGGGCAGGCCGATTGCCTGGACCCACAAGGTCACCGGAGGGTCCATCATCGCGCGCTGGGCGCCGGACCGATTCAAGAACGGCGTCGACGGCGATGCCGTGCGCGATGCCTGCGGCCCCTACGCTTTTCCCAACCTCGCGGTGCACTACGTTCGCCACGAGCCACCCAAGGGCATTACCCCGGCGTTCTGGCGCGGCGTCGGCCATACCCAGAACGGCTTCATGGTGGAAGGCTTCCTGGATGAGCTGGCGGCGATGAGCAAGGTCGATCCGTTCACTTACCGCTACCCGTTGCTGGAGAAACACCCGCGGGCGGTGAAGGTGCTGGAAACCCTGCGGGAAAAATCCGCCTGGGATACACCGCTACCGGCCGGCCAGGGCCGTGGTGTCGCGCTGACCTATTGCTTCGGCACCTATGCCGCGCAGGTTGCGGAGGTGAGCGTGGACGCCGGTGGGATGGTGAAAGTGAACAAGGTCACCTGCGTGGTGGATTGCGGCATTCCCATCAACCCGGACACAGTGGTCGCGCAGATGCAGGGCGGCACCGTCTTCGGGCTGACGGCGGTGTTGTTCGGCAACATCACCTTCAAGGACGGGCGGGTAGAGCAGGCCAACTTCGACAGCTACCGCCTGCTGCGCCTCAATGAGGTGCCCCCCATCGAGACCCATATCATCAACAGCGGCGAGTCGCCGGGCGGCCTCGGCGAGGTGTCCACCGTGGTCATTGCCCCGGCGGTGGTCAATGCCATCTTCGCCGCCACCGGCAAACGCCTGCGGAGCCTGCCGATCGATCCGGCGCAGCTCAAGCAGGCCTGACGAGTCTTCTGATAGCCCCTCTCACCGCGTGGAGAGGGGCTGCTTCTTCATTCCCGAACCTGCCTTGCTACTGCTGGTAAGTGCCCTCCCGGCGGGGCACAGCACGGCTTACGCTTGCAAAAAACTCAAACAGCCGCGGTCTTTATATCGTTTGTCGGGCTCCCGCCCGATGTCGACCATAGCCTCAGTCCAGAGCCGTTCACGCGGCTGAAAACAACAGGAGGTCGACATGAACCCACTGCCATCCCTATGGGGCGACGCCAGTCCCTCGCGCCTGCTTGGCTCCCGTCACATCGCCACGGGCGAACTGGTTTTCCCGGCGCTGCCCGCGCATTCGCCCCTGGCCGACCAGTACCGCACCGAGGCGCTGGCCGGCGAGGGTGTGCTGTACAGCTTCACCCTCATCCATCCGGGCCCCAAGAGCGGCCTGGCGCCTTTCGCCCTGGGCTATCTGGACCTCGAAGGACCGGTGCGCCTGTTCGGCCGCATCGACGGTAGCGAGCGTCCGCTGATCGGCGCCAGCTACCGCGTGGTACCGAATGAAACCTACGGCTATCTGTTCGAATCCGTGGAGGCCCGCCCATGAGCCAGATGCATGTAATGGGCGGCGCCATGACCCGCTTCGGTCGTCACCAGGGCGTGATGGCGCCGGAACTGGCCCAGCAGGCGATCCTCGCTGCCGTGACTGACTCGGGCCTCGCGCTGAAGGATATCCAGGCGATCTACTGCGCCAACGTGCTCGGCGGCATGATCCTCGGCCAGGTGATCCTGCGGGACCTGGTCCTGGACGGCATCCCCGTCTACAACGTCGAGAACGCCTGCGCCAGCGGCGCCACCGCCGTGCACCTGGCGCGCCATGCAATTCTGGCCGGGCAGTACGAGCGGGTGCTGGTGTTCGGCATCGAGCAACTGACCCAGCTGGGTGGCGGCACCATCCCGCTGCAACGCAACGACGAGAAGACCGACCTTTTCGCCAAGGCCGGCATGGTGCTGCCGGCGGTCTACGCCATGCGCGCCACGCGCTTCATCCACGAGCGCGGCGCCACGCCGGCAGACCTCGCCCGCGTTGCGGTGAAGAACCGCCATCACGGCTCCCTCAACGAGTACGCCCAGCAGCGGAGCGAAGTGACCCTGGAAGAGGTGTTGGGCTCGCGGATGATCGCCGACCCGCTCACCCTGCTGCAGTGCTGCCCGTCCCAGGTCGATGGCGCCGCGGCGCTGGTGCTCGGCAACAGGCCTGGCCCCCACGCCCGGGACGTGCGCGTGCTTGGTTCCATAGTCGTCTCCGGCCTGCGCGAAGGCGCCCGTGACGACATCCTCGATGCCGAAATCACCGCCCGCGCCGCACGCCTGGCTTACGAGCAGGCAGGGGTCGACCCCCGTGACGTCGGCGTGGTGGAGCTGCACGACGCCTTCACCATTGCCGAACTCCTCTATTACGAAGCCCTCGGTCTCGCACCTCAGGGTGAGGCGGTCGCGTTGCTGCATTCCGGTGCTACCGCGCTGGGCGGCCGGGTGCCGGTAAATCCCAGCGGCGGCCTGCTCGCCAAGGGGCACCCGCTGGGCGCCACCGGCGTGGCGCAGATGGTCGAGCTGATGTGGCAATTGCAGGGCCGCGCCACCGGCCGTCAGGCCGACAACCCGCGCATCGGCGTTGCCCAGTGCACTGGGGGCGGCATTGCCGGCGTGGACCACGCCGCGTCCTCCGTCCATGTGCTGGGGGTGTGAAATGACCGCACAACGTTTCCATGAAGGCCAGGTGGCTGCCGTCACTGGCGCCGCCCGTGGCATCGGCCTGGGCATTGCCACTCGCCTGGCGCGCCAGGGCGTCACCGTCTACCTGCTGGACCGCGATGCAGCGGTCTTGCTGGAGGCCGTCAAGCAGTTGCAGGAGGAGGGGTACGATGCCCACGGCATCGCCCTGGATCTGACCCAGGGGGCCGACGTCGAGGGTGCCTTCGCGAAGATGCGGGAAATCTCCGGGCGCCTGGACTTCCTTGTGAACAACGCCGGTGTGGTGCGGGACAAGCGCTTCCTGAAGATGACCGAGGACGACTGGGACCTGGTGGTGGATACCAACCTGCGCGCGCAGTTCCTCTGCTGCAAGGCGGCCCTGCCGTTGATGGTGGACGCGGGCTTCGGACGCATCGTCAACCTGTCGTCCCGCGCCTGGCTGGGCGGTTTCGGCCAGGCCAACTACTCCGCCGCCAAGGGCGGTGTGGTGAGCCTGACCCGCAGCCTGGCCATCGAGTTCGCCGCCAAGGGCATCACCGTCAATACCATCGCGCCCGGCATCGTCGATACGCCGCTGTTCCAGGCCTTCGAACCGGACGTGCAGGCACGCCTCAAGGACACCGTTCCGGTCAAGCGGATCGGCTCGCCGGACGATATCGCCAACGCGGTGGAGTTCTTCCTCGACCCGGCCAGTTCCTACGTCACCGGCCAGACCCTCTATGTCTGCGGCGGGCGCAGCCTGTCGTCGGCCAGCGTCTGAGGAGGTCATCATGCCTGTGCACATGCAAACCCAGGGGGCGATCGCGGTCATCCACCTCGATCGCCCGGAAGCCCTCAACGCGCTGGACATCGACTCCCTGCGTGCCCTTCGCGGGCACCTGGTGGACGTCCGGGACAACCGTGATATCCGCGCGGCAATCATCACCGGTGGGGGCGAACGTGCCTTCTGCGTCGGTGCCGATCTGAAGAGCACCCGTGCCTCCCACGCGTCTTACGCGGAGGCGCTGTTCCTGGACAAGGAACTGGCTGCCGATGACGGGCTGTACATCCGTCTGATGGACCTTTCCGACCTCGACCTGCGCAAGCCGCTAATCGCTGCCATCAACGGCCACTGCCTCGGCGGTGGCCTGGAACTGGCACTGCAATGCGACCTGCGCATCGCCTCCAACAACGCCAGCTTCGGCCTGCCGGAAGCGGTGGTGGGCTCCATACCGGCAGTGTCCGGCCTGCATCGTCTGCTGAAGGCGGTTCCCCAGGCCCATGCGATGCAGATGGCCCTGACCGGCCAGCGCATCGATGCGGCCAAGGCACTGGACATCGGGCTGGTTTCGGAGCTGGTGCAAACGCCCGAGGCATTGCTGCAACGCGCTCTGGAACTGGGTGAGCGGATTGCCGTGGCGGCGCCACTGGCGATCCAGGCGTTGCAGTCGTTGGCGCGGCAGACCGCGCACCTGTCCGATGCCGACGCCCAGCGCCTGACTGAACTCTACTGGGGCGTTCTGCGCGACACCGAGGACCGCCTTGAAGGCCGCGCGGCCTTCGCCGAGAAGCGCCCGCCGCAGTACAAAGGGCGCTAGGCGCCGGGGAGGATCACCATGCAACTGCGCAATCCATTCCTGCAGAGCCTTGGCGTCGAACTGGTCCATTGGGCCGCCGGCGCCGCGGAGTTCCGCATGCCCATCGAGGCTCGCCACCTGAACCGGCAGGGCATGCTGCATGGCGGGTTGGTCGCGACCCTGCTGGATGCCGCCTGCGGCTACGCCGGGCTGCACGCGTCCGAAGACGAGGAAGAAATTCACGGCGTGACCGTGATGCTGAATATCGCCTACCTGAAGGCGGCGCGTTCCGGCATCGTCATCGCCCGGGGCCGGGTCAATCGCAGTGGCCGCAGTCTCTACTTCGCCGAAGCGTCGCTGCAGACACTGGAGGGTGAGCTGCTGGCGACAGCCCAGGGGACCTTCAAGCAGGGAGAGCGCCGCCATGTTGCGTAACGCCTTGCAGGGCCTGACGGTGCTGGACTTCACCCAGATCGCCGCCGGCCCCACTTGCACCATGCTGCTGGCCGACATGGGCGCGCGGGTAATCAAGGTCGAGCCGCCGGAAGGCGACCTTGGCCGCACCCTAGGGCCAGCTTGGGTCGGTGATTCCAGCGCCCTTTACCACGGATTCAACCGGGGCAAGCAGGGTCTCTGCCTGGACCTGAAAAACCCGCAGGGATTGGCCGTGGCTCGGCGCCTGGTGGAAGAAGCGGATGTGCTGATCGAAAGCATGCGGCCCGGCGTGATGGCCCGGCTTGGCCTTGGATTCGAGGCGGTGCAGGCGATCAATCCGGCGCTGGTCTACTGCTCCATATCCGCCTACGGCCAGGACGGCCCCTACGCGGACCGCGCCGGGGTGGATGGCATCCTCCAGGCGGATTCCGGCCTGATGAGCCTGATCGGTACGCCCGGTGCGCCGCCCTGCAAGGTGCAGGCACCGGTGGTGGATGTGGTGACCGGCTACATGGCCTGCATGGCCATCCTCGCGAAGCTTCAAGCCCGACATCGGGACGGGCAGGGCGGCCACCTGGACGTGAGCTTGATGAACTCGGCGCTGGCGCTGCAGCAATCGTCCATCAGCAGCTACCTGCGCGACGGTAAACTGCCTACACCCATCGGCAGTGCCGCACCATACTCCGCGCCCAACGAAGCGTTCCAGACGGAGGATGGCTGGCTGATGGTGGCGGCCTACAACGGCAACCGCTGGGAGCGCCTGTGCAGGGTAGTTGGCAAGCCGGACTGGGCGAGCGACCCGCGCTTCATCACCTCCGCGCAGCGTGTGGTGCATCGGGCTGAAATGCAGGACGCGCTCAATGGAATCTTCCGTACCCGCAGCACTGCCTACTGGCTGGAACGCCTGCGCGAGGCGGACATCCTCTGCGCCCGGGTGGCCGACTACAGCGACCTGCTGGAGCACCCGCAACTGGCCAGCAACGGCATGCTCGCGACCATGGAGCATCCGAGGCACGGTGCGCTGCGGGTCCCGGGTTTCCCGGTGAACAGCGCCGAAGCGGCGCAGCAGCCCTACCGCCCGGCGCCGGACAAGGGCGAGCATTCTCGCGAGCTGCTGACGGAGATGGGCTTCAGCCAAGTGGAGGTAGGACAGATGTTGGCAAGCGGAGCAGTGATCACGGCGTAGCCAGGGATGGTGCGGGCTTTATGTAGGAGCGAGCTTGCTCGCGAATGGCCGGGCTCAAGAGCTTCGCCAGCAAGCTGGCTCCTACAGGGATGGTGCGTGCTTTATGTAGGAGCGAGCTTGCTCGCGAAAGGCCGAGCTCAGAGCTTCGCCAGCAAGCTGGCTCCTACAGGGATGGTGCGGGCTTTATGTAGGAGCGAGCTTGCTCGCGAAAGGCCGGGCTCAGGAGCTTCGCCAGCAAGCTGGCTCCTACAGGGATGGTGCGGGCTTTATGTAGGAGCGAGCTTGCTCGCGAAAGGCCGAGCTCAGAGCTTCGCCAGCAAGCTGGCTCCTACAGGGATGGTGTGGGCTTTATGTAGGAGCGAGCTTGCTCGCGAAAGGCCGAGCTCAGAGCTTCGCCAGCAAGCTGGCTCCTACAGGTTGATCGTTACCCGATCCTTGCTCCGGCCAGGCCTTCCAATACCTGCACCACATGGGTCATGTCGCGGGTCGGCTCGCCGCTGTTGATGGCCTGGTCGAAGAGCTGCTTGACCACCGCACAGGTCAGCGCGGGCGTTCCGTTGGTTTCGGCCTCGGCCAGGAACAGGCGGATGTCCTTGCGCATCAGGTCGAGGCGGAACCCGAAGTCGAACTCGCGCTTGAGCACGGTGCCCGCCAGGATCTGTTCGCTGGTGTAGCTGCGTGCCGTGCTGGCATTGAGGATGTCCAGCATATGCCCGGGTTCGAGGCCGGCCTTGATGCCGAACAAAAGCGCCTCGCTGGTAGCGACCAGGGTGGCGCCGACGATCATGTTGTTCACCAGCTTGAGGCTCTGGCCGAGGCCGGGGGTGTCTCCGAGGTGGACCACCTTGCGGCCGAACGCGGCGAACACCGGCTGGCAGCGCGCATAGGCCTCGGCAGGACCGCCTACCATCACCGACAGGGTGCCGGCTTCGGCACCGGCGACGCCGCCGGCCAGTGGGGCGTCCAGTGTCGCGATGCCGCGCGCCTTGAGTGCCTGGTCAAGGCGGCGGGCGACGCTCGGGCCGGTGGTGGAATGGTCCACCAGCACGCGCACGCGCTCGCCGTGGATCACTCCGTTCTCGCCCAGCACAACCTGTTCGACGATCTCCGGTGTCGGCACACAGACCAGCACGATTTGCGCAGCATCGGCCACCGCCCGTGGTGAGGCGTGACTGCGGGCGCCGCGTTGCAGCAGCGGTTCGAGGGCTTGGGGGTTGCTGTCGCAGAGTTCCAGGCCGAAGTCATGGTCCAGCAGGTGACGCGCCATTCTCTGGCCCATGGCGCCGAGGCCGATGAAACCGATGCTCTCGTTCATTCTTGTCGCTCCAGTTCAACGGATGGGTCCTCACCCCTGTTCGGGTGAAGAGGGCCATCCTAGAAAGCCGCGAGCGACGCGGACAAAGCACTTTTGAGCCTGGGAGCGTTGAGGAAAACTCAAGCGGGCTGACGGGTCTGGCGTGCCTGCTCCAGCAACCAGAGGCGGAAGGTGGACATGTCCTCGCTTTCCGGCCGGTGTCTCGGCGTGAGCAGGTAATAGGTGTAGGCGCCCATGTCGACGGTCTGAGGGAACGGGCGCACCAGCGTGCCTTCGCGCAATTCCTTCTCCACCAGGAACAGTTGGGCGATGGCGATGCCCTGGCCGCCGGTAGCCGCCGCATAGGCCATCGACGAGCTCTGGTAGGTCATGCCGGCCCGCGCATCCACCGCGCTGCCCACGCCGGCAGCCTGCAACCAGTGGCTCCAGTCGTCCGGCCGCGCGATGGAATGCAGCATCGTGTACTCGGCCACGTCCGCTGGCTCCTGCAGGCCGGGGCCGATGTCGAGCAGCGTGGGGCTGCACACCGGGGCGAGGATGTTGTCACTGAGGACATGGCAATTGCAGTTGGGCCAGTCGCCGTTGCCGAGGCGGATGGCAGCGTCCAGGTCTTCCTTGTGGAAGTCCACCGGGTCCAGGGACGCGGTCAGCAGCACCTCGATCTTGGGATTCTCCTGATGGAAGCTGGCCAGTCGGGGAATCAGCCATTGCATGGCGAAGGTGGTATAGGCGCGCACCTTGATCTGCCGGCGCTTGGCTGGGCGCTTGAGCTTGCGGGTAGCACTGCGCAGTTCTTCGATGATCCGCGCCACCGCCTTGAAGTACTGCTCGCCCGCTGGGGTAAGGGTGATCTGCCGGTGCCCACGAAGGAACAGCGGCTGCTCCATGTATTCCTCCAGCGCGCGTATCTGCCGGGAAACGGCACCGGGCGTGACGTTCAGTTCATCGGCGGCAAGGGTGATGCTGAGGTGCCGGGCAACGGCCTCGAAAGCCCGCACGGCGTTGAGTGGCGGCAGTCTGTCCATGGTCCGGATCTTCTTGTCTGAGAGGTGAAATGGCGCGGAATCTTACTCTAGTTCTGATTGAGTAAATCTCAAGCGAAAGGCCTATTTTAATCGTTTGTCGCGGCCTCCGGCGGGTTCCTAGCATCGGCTCCGGACGTACCACAACAACAAGAGAGAGCCGCTCCATGACCACTCCCAACCGGGCCACCCGTATGGGTCCGCAAACCCTGTTTGCGCTCTTCGGTCTGACCCTGGGTGCCAACGGCACCGCCAGCGCCGATTTCATCAAGGATTCCAGGGCCAGCCTGGAACTGCGCAACTTCTACTTCAACCGTGACTTCCGCCAGGACAGCGCGCCGCAGAGCAAGGCCGAGGAATGGGCGCAGGGATTCCTGCTGCGTTACGAATCGGGCTTTACCGAGGGGCCGGTCGGCGTCGGGGTCGACGCGCTGGGCTTGTTCGGCGTGAAGCTCGATTCCAGCCCGGACCGCACCGGCACCGGCCTGCTGCAATCCGATCGCGAAAAGCCCAATCGCGCGCAGGACGAGTACGGTGAGCTGGGACTGACCGCCAAGTTGCGCGCGTCCCAGAGCCTGCTGAAGGTCGGCACCCTGCAGCCGAAGCTTCCCATCGCGCTGTCGAACGATAGCCGCCTGCTGCCGCAGACTTTCCGGGGTGCCTGGCTAAGCAGCGCCGAGGTGCAGAACCTGAACCTGGACCTCGGCCGGATCGACCGCGTGAATCTGCGCAACTCCTCCGATAACGAGGACATGCAAGTGTTCAACGGCGGGGCGCGGAACATCGTCCTGGGCCGCCACAAGACCAGCGATGTACTGGACTTCGCCGGCGCGACTTACAAATGGACGCCGGCCCTGACTACCTCCTATCACTACGGTGCACTGGACGGCATCTACCGCCAGCACTACTTCACCTTTGGCCACCTGCTGGACCTTGGCGAGGCCGGCTCCATCAAGTCAGACCTGCGCTGGGCGCATAGCCAGGACGAAGGCGGCAGCAACGTCGACAACCGCGCGCTGGGAGCGATGTTCACTTACAAGCGTGGTCCCCATGCACTCGGGCTCGGCTACCAGCGCATGTCCGGCGACACCGGTTTTGCCTACGTCAGCGGCGCCGATGGCTACCTGGTGAACCTGGTGCAGGTGAACGACTTCGGCAACGAGGACGAACGCTCGTGGCAGGCGCGCTATGACTTCGACTTCGCCTCCCTCGGCGTACCCGGACTGACCTTCATGACCCGCTATCTATCGGGCGACGGCGTGGCCGTGAACGGGCGAGTGGAGGAGGGCAAGGAGTGGGAGCGGGATACCGACATCGCTTATGTGGTGCAGGGCGGGCCGCTGAAGAACCTCGGTCTCAAATGGCGCAACGCGACGGTGCGCAGCAACTTCGGGCCCGACATCGATGAGCACCGGTTGATCGTGACCTATACCGTGCCGCTGTGGTGATGTGAGTTCGGATTCAATTGTCGATGCAGCGTGGAAGTCGCTCTTCACTTCCACCATTCGCGGTTGAGCTGGGCACTGGTGGTGGATGAGAAAAACTCCAGGGTGGAGATCGATGTAGGGTGGAAGTCGCTCTTCACTTCCACCGTTCGCGGTTGAGCTGGACACCGATGGTGGATGAGAAAAGCGTCATCCACCCTACAAAAAGCATCGAAGTGCCCTCTGCATCGGGCGCAAACAAAACCCCGCACAAGGCGGGGCTTTGTTTTGAAGCGGACTTCAAAGCCGGATGATCACCGACTTCAACTGGGTGTAGTGGGAAAGGGCGTCGATGCCTTGCTCGCGGCCATAACCGCTTTGTTTGAAACCGCCGCACGGCGTCTGAACGAAGCCGCCGCTGTACTCGTTGACGACGATGCGCCCGGCCTCCAGGCCTGCCGCCATGCGATGCACGCGGCCGATGTCGCGGCTCCAGATGCCGGCGCCCAGGCCGAACTCGCTGTCATTGGCGATGCGCAGGGCATCGGCCTCGTCCCTGAAGGGAATGACGCAGAGGATGGGGCCGAAGATTTCTTCCCGGGCCAGCGTCATGTCGTTGGTCACGCCGGTGTAGACGGTGGGCTCGATGTACCAGCCGTTGCCCAGGTTTTCGCCGCTGGCCACCTTGCCGCCGATGGCCGGTTTCAGGCCCTCGCGCGCTGCGATCTCGAAGTAGCTCTGGATCTTCTCGAACTGCGCTTTCGTGGTGATGGGCCCGGAGGTGGAGTCGAAGTCCGGGCCGACACGCAGGGCGGCGACTTCGCTCACCAGCTTTTCGACGAAGCGGTCATGGACGTTTTCCTGCACCAGCAGGCGGGTACCGGCGCAGCACCATTGGCCGCTGTTCCAGGTGAAGGCGGTGGTGGCGCCCTTGGCGGCGGCGTCGAGGTCGGCGTCGTCGAAGACGATATTGGCCGACTTGCCACCCAGTTCCAGAGTCAACGGCAGGATGCGTTCGGCGGCGATGCGGCCCAGCTCCTGGCCCGCCGTAATGCCGCCGGTGAAGGAGATCTTGCGCATCAGCGGATGGCGCGCCATCACCGGGCCGATGACGCTGCCCTTGCCGACGATCACGTTGAACACACCGGCAGGCAGGCCGGCTTCTTCCACGGCAATGCGCGCCAGTTCCACCAGCGATGCGGAGGTGTGTTCGGAAGGCTTGGCGACCACGGTGTTGCCGGTGGCCAGGGCCGGGGCGATGGCCCGCGCGGCCTGATGCAGCGGGGCGTTCCAGGGCAGGATGGCACCGATCACGCCGAATGGGTCGCGGCGGGTGTAGACGTGGTAGTTGGGGCCCTGGTTGATCACTTCCCCGTCCATGGCGTTGACCAGCCCGGCATAGAACTCGAAGTACTGGGCCGTGAGGTCCATGAGCGTGGCCATCTCGCGTCCAGGCTTGCCGGTCTCGGCGCTCTCCAGCTTGCCCAGCCGTTCTTCGCTACGGCGCACGATGCGCGCCAGCTCGATCAGAATGCGGCCACGTTCGGAAGGGCGCATGTCACGCCAGGCGGGCAGCGCGTCCTGGGCGGACTGGATGGCGAGCTCCACGTCCTCGGGACCGCTGTTGGCGATTTCGCCCAGCTTCCCGCCGGTGCGTGGGTCGAATTTGTCGACGTAGCGACCATCGGCCGGCGCCAGGCAGCGTCCGTCGATGTAGCTCTCAACTTTCAGGAACATGCTTCGAGTCTCCTCAGTTCAAGGCCCGGATCATGAATGGGTGCAGTTCTTGTTCGTCGACCCGGGCGTTGGGGGCAGGTTGGGCATTCGGCGCTTTGCCTTCAAAGGAGTTTTCAGCTTCCGTGGTTTGAAAAAATATCAAGCGTACCCTGGCCTGCACCGGGCGCCGCGCCTGCGCTGTAGCTTGCGTTTAACTCAAACGACCAGCGCGGAAATCTCGCTTCACCGGCCCTCCGTGGCGCTGCATCTTGCTCGCTAACCAGAAGAGAACGCCTTCGGGCGATCAACAACAAAAAGTGTGCTCACGGGAGCGATGCAATGCATAACGACAATAGTGCGATTGGTGGTCTCATGCCGGATATCAGCCCAGCCGCCACGGCCGCTGAAGGCCACAAACTGACCCGAACCGAGAAGAAAGCCATCGTGGCCGCCACGCTGGGCACCATAGTCGAGTACACCGACTGGGTGATCTACGCCACCTTCTCATCCATCCTCGCCAAGCAATTCTTCCCGGCCGGAAACAGCCTGACCGCGCTGCTCTCGGTGCTGGCCGTATTCGCCGTCGGTTTCCTCATGCGGCCCATCGGCGGTGCGGTGCTCGGCGTGTTCGCCGACCGCTACGGCCGCAAGAAGGGCCTGACCCTGTCGATCCTGCTGATGTCAGTGGCCTCGCTGGTGATCGGCATCTGCCCCAACTACGAAAGTATCGGCATCGCGGCACCGATCATCCTGATCCTGGCGCGCTTGACCCAGGGCTTCTCCGCCGGGGGTGAATTCGGTTCCGCGTCGGCCTTCCTGATCGAGTCCGCGCCCTCCAATCGCCGTGCCTTCGCGGGCTCCTGGCAGTGGTTCGCGATCAACGCCGGCACCCTGGTGTCCTTCCTGCTCGGCGTCGTGCTGGCTTCGGTGGGCAGTGATACGGCCCTGGAAGACTGGGGCTGGCGCGTGGCGTTCGTCATCGCTGCGCTGATGGGCGTGCTGACCCTGTGGATACGCCTGTCGGTGAAAGAGACCGAGGTATTCAAGTCCCGCGTTGCCAAGGCTGCGGTCGAGAAACGTCCGATCCGCGACATCTTCACCAAGCACCGCAAGGACGTGCTGCGAGTGATCGGCGTGGCCATGGCGGGCAACCTGCTGAACTATGTGTGGATGGTGAGCTACCCCTCGCAGGTCCATCTGGTGACCGGCATGCCGATCCGCGAAACGCTGCTGGCCGGGGTCATCGCCGTGGGGGTGTCGCTGCTGTTGCTGCCGCTTGCCGGGATGCTGGCTGACCGCATTGGTCGCCGGCCAATGCTGATCGCCTTCGCAGCCGCCTCGATCCTCTGGGCCTGGCCGAGCTTCGGCCTGCTTTACCAGGGCATCAGCCTGGCGGAAGTGGCCCTGCTGCAGACGATCTCCATGGTGATTATGACCGGCTTCGGCGCCGCCTCGGCCGTGACCATGGCCGAGCAGTTCCCGGCGGAAGTGCGGGTCACCGGCATCGCCTTGCCCTATGCGCTGTCAGTCACCCTGTTCGGCGGCACATCGCCATACATCATGACCGCCATCTCGGGCGCCGGTTACGGTCACTTGTTCTGGATCTACCTGGTGGCCGTGAGCCTGGTGAGCCTGGTGGTCTACATCCGCATGCCGGAGATGAAGGGCCAGCCGCTGCGTTGACGATAACGCTGATACCAATGGTTCTCCCCGGTGCGCGGCACACCCTACCCAAAGGCGCGGAGCCGACCGCAGGGTGCGCCGCGCGCACCGCCCATGTCCGTCATTGCTGCGGTTGCGCCGCCCGCGCGAACTCGATGAAGGCCTTGAGCACCGCCGGTACCTGGCGCCGGCTGGGGTAATAGAGGTGCAGGCCGGGGTAGAAGGGGCACCAGTCTTCCAATACCTGCACGAGGCGTCCTTCCGCGATGTGTTCGGCAACCATGTCCTCGAACACGTAAGCCAGCCCAACGCCTTGCAGCGCCGGGCCGACCATCAGGCCGACGTCGCCGAGGGTGAGCGGGCCGTCCACCTCGATCTCCAGTTGCATGGCGCCGCGCTCGAATTCCCAGCGGTAGAAGTTGCCGCTGGGGAAGCGATGGCGGATGCAGGGCAGACCGTGGAGATCCTCGGGTTTGCGTGGCACGGAATGGCGCTCGAAGAAGCCCGGTGACGCCACCACCACCGAACGCATGTAGGGCCCGATAGGCAGGGACACCATATCGGCCTCCAGCCGCTCGCCGAAGCGCACGCCCGCGTCGTAGCCGGAGGAGACTACATCCACCAGCGCATCATCGGCGGAGACTTCCAGGCTCACATCCGGGTATGCCGCCAGGAAACGACTCGCCAGCGGTAGCAGTACCAGTTGCGCAGCAGCGCGGCCGGCACTGATGCGCAGGGTGCCAGAAGGCGTGTCGCGGAATTGGTTGAGGTCTTCCAGGGCGTCGTCGATATCGCGGAAGGCCGGCTTGATGCGGGCATACAGGCGTTCGCCGGCCTCGGTAAGGGCGACGCTGCGGGTGGTGCGGTTGAACAGGCGCACCCCCAGTCGCTCTTCCAGGGCGCGCAGGGCGTGGCTCAGGGCCGACGGGGAAAGCCCGAGTTCGACAGCCGCGCGGCTGAAGCTGAGGTGGGCGGCGATGCTGAGGAAGACGTTCAGGTCGGCGGCGGATACGGGTTTCATTACTGAATCCTGCTCTAGGATTCAGGCGATTCTAGTGACGGCTGCACAGGAGTAAAGGCGCGGCTTTACGTCGGCTTGGCATCGACTAGAGTGGGTAGCCATTCCCACAGGCAAGGAGGCCATCATGCCCAGTCTTCCGATGTACTTCCCCTCTGCGTTTTCCCTGTCCCAGGCCCTGCAATGCGCCGACCTGGTGGAGGCGGCCTACGACCAGTACGAGCAATGGCTGCAACAGGACAAACCGCGCAAACCTTCGGACTTCAACTGGCAGGCGCCGAGCATGAGCGGGTGGAGTTTCTCCGCGCCGGTCTGGAGCATTCTCAGCGAGCTGAAGTACATCAACGAGTCCGAGCCTTTCGGTTTTGCTGCCAGCGATCCCACGGGGGCGGTCTACCTGGTATTTCGTGGCACCGAATCGGCCCAAGACTGGGTGGACGACCTGGACGCCAAGCAGGCTGCCTATCCGTGGCAGTCGGGTGTCGGCCAGGTGCACGCGGGCTTCCTGAAGCTCTACACCTCCCTGCGCGATCAGGCCCTGCAAGCGCTGGATGGCCTTCAGCCCGGCGGTAATCTCTGGGTCTGCGGCCACAGCCTGGGCAGCGCGCTGTCCAGCTTGGCGGTACTCGACCTGCACACCCAGTGGCCGGACCAGCCGCTGCAGCACTACAACTTCGCCAGTCCGCGAGTGGTCGACCCCAGTTTCGCCGCCTACTACAACGGCCTGAACATCCCCACCTACCGGGTGGTAAACGACAGTGACCTGGTACCCGAAGTCCCGCCGGGCGTGACCGATTCCTGGGTCTACCAGCACCTGGGCCTGGCCGTGACCTTCACAGCCAGCTACTCCAGCTTCGCGGGCGACCACAGCATGGCGGACTGTTACCTCTATGCGATCAACAATCCCGATGCGCCGATGAATGGGTGAAGCGCGGCTAAAGCGATTTCGCCGCGTCCTCAATCAACGCGAATATCTCCTCGGGGCGCGATGCCAGCGATGCGTGGCTGGCATCCAGGGTGATGGTTTTCCTGGCCTGGATGCGTTCGGCCATCCAGGCCTGGGTAGCAGGCGGGATCATGTGGTCGCCCATATACACCTGATACCAACTGGGCTTGCCGCACCAGGCCGGCTTGCGGGCCATCAGCCTTCAGGGGTGTCGTTCTGATCCGTATTTCGTGCCGGGCTCTGCCGCTGTTTTCGTCCGCGACCTGCTTCTAGAGTCGAGACTCCGCCGACCCAGGATGGAGTCCCATGTTCAGCACACTCGCCACGCCGTTAGAACCCCACGTTTTTCAGTCACGCATCTACGCCGGGGAGATCCTGCGCTTCGAGCGCTTGCCGGCCATGGCAGCGCTCGTGGCTTTCAGCCAGGAGCTGCTGGAGGCTCGGTTGCAGCTGTTCCGTCCGGAGGAGATTCATCTGCATTTGTCACACGCCGAGCAGGCGCGTTGGTTCGAACGATGCCAGCGGGAGTTCGCGACGTCGCCCGAGGTGCGCCGGCTCTGGTGTGAGTTGCTGGCAGGCATGGGCTTCGACCCGGATCGATTGGCCTGCGACCGCTTGCATCTGCGCTTCCAGCCTCACCAGGAGCCCGGTCAGCGGGTGCCCCGAGCGCGGACCACCGCCACCATTGCCTTTCACCGGGACACCTGGGGTTCCAATCTCTACAGCCAGACCAACTGGTGGGCGCCCATCTACCCGATCACGGAGGAGCGCACCTTCGCGATCTATCCCGACCTGTGGCGCAAACCATTGCCGAACACCAGCGCGGGCTTCAACATGCAGGCGATCCTGCAGCGCTCCCATCGCGACGGGCGCAACTCGGTCGATGCTGATGAGGCCATTCCCCATCTGCTGGCGGAACCGGAGGAGCAGGGTGTGCCGGTGCTGATCGAGCCTGGTGAGCTGATCGCGTTCTCCGGTGCCCACGCTCACGCAGGCGTGGGCAACAGCAGCGGACTCACGCGGATCTCATTCGAGACCCGCACGCTGTTGATCCAGGACCTCAAGGACGGACGCGGGGCGCCCAACGTGGATGGACATGCACCCTGGATGACGCCTGGACTGTTTCGCCGCCTGAGCGATGGCAAGCGGCTGGATGAACTGCTGGGCTGCTGGTTCATCGAGCCCTACGTGGCGCCCTGAGCAGCATCAGGTGAGGACATGGTCCACCGGTTCCAGCGGTGGCGGCAGGTTGCGCTGGCCGAGTGCATCGAGAATTTCCCGCTCCAGGGTGCGCACCATCGAGTCGGTGGCCAGGTCGTTCTCATCGCGCCCGAACGGGTCTTCAAGCTGGTCGCCGATGGCATCCAGGCCGAAGAAGGTGTAGGCGACGATGATGGTGATGATTGGCGTCAGCCAGCCAAGGGTCCCAGCCATGGCGAAGGGCAGCAGCAGGCAGAAGATGTAGCTGGTGCGGTGGAGCAGCAGCGTATAGGGGAAGGGGAGCGGCGTGTTCTTGATCCGCTCGCAGGTGGCCTGGGCGCAGCTGAGGCCGGACAGGCACGTTTCGAGCAAGGTGTAGCGCCACTCGTTGATCTGTCCCTGGCTCGCCAACTGAGCGCATTGGCCGCCGATCCGCCGCAGCACGCCGTCACTGGTGTTGATCCCATAGGTGTCAGGCGCGTCGCTCAGCCATGGGCGCGCGGCAGCCAGTTCGTCTTCGCCGCGAAGTCGGGCATTGAGCGCGTGGGCGAAGCCGCACAGTTCGCGCAGCAGTGCTTCGCGCGTGTGCGCATCGTTGATGGCCACGCTCTGGCGGATGAAGGAACGGACTTCGATGATGATCTGTCCCCAGGCTTTTCGGCCCTCCCACCAACGGTCGTAGCACGCGTTGTTGCGAAAGCTGAGGAAGATCGACAACGCCAGCCCGAGCAGGGTGAAGGGCATGGCGTTGATCCGGGTGAACCAGCCTGGGTGCAGGCGCTCGACGACCACGATGAGGCAGGCGAGCAGGGTGATCAGGAGCGTACGCAGGGCGATGTGCCGCGCGATGGAACCCTTCAGTGCGGTGAGGATAATCAGCAGGTTGGGCTTGGGACGGACGATCATCGGATAGGGACGCCGGGCTGTTCGAGAAGCGAAAGCTAAGGCCGCGGCGGGCGTTACGTCCAATCGCCATTGATGACCGGGCCATCGACGCCATTTATGAGACGTACGAGAAAACGCTGAGTCCTTCATGCTACGCATAGATGGCATCGATGATGAGACGCGGCACCGGAGGGGCGCCGCGTCGGTAGTGGTGAGATCAGAGGCCGAGTTCGGACAGGCCCGGATGGTCGTCAGGGCGACGGCCCAGGGGCCAGCGGAACTTGCGCTCGGATTCCTTGATGGGCAGGTCGTTGATGCAGGCGTAGCGGTTGAACATCAGGCCGTTCTCATCGAACTCCCAGTTCTCGTTGCCGTAGGAGCGGAACCAGTTGCCCGAGTCGTCATGCCACTCGTAGGCATAGCGCACGGCGATACGGGTATCGGAGTGGGCCCAGAGTTCCTTGATCAGCCGGTACTCGTGTTCCTTGGCCCACTTGCGGGTGAGGAAGGCCTTGGCTTCGGCGCGGTTGAAGGCGAACTCCGCGCGGTTGCGCCACTTGGTATCCAGGGTATAGGCGAGCGAGACCCTCTCCGGATCGCGGCTGTTCCAGCCATCCTCGGCCAGACGCACTTTCAGGATGGCCGAATCACGGGTGAAAGGGGGAAGCGGCGGACGAACTTCGGCGTTAGAGGACATGGATAGTCTCCAATACAAATAGAAGGTTCAAAGTTTGAAGTTGCCCGCTCGATAACTTCCTATTTACTCAGCAATGTTTGCGCAACTTGTCGCGCAGTATCTGCCGAGTTGTTATCACCGAGTACATGGGCAACGGTAATGGCTCCGTCGATCAGGACTAACAACTGCCTGGCCAGGGCGTCCGCATCGACGGTTCCAATTTGCTGGCAAATCCCAAGAACGAATTCGAGCAACTTTTCTTTGTGCTCCCTGGCAACCTGGCGAACGGGGTCCTGAGGGTCACCCGTTTCGCCCGCGGTATTGATGAAGGCGCAGCCCCTGAAGCCGTCCGACTCGAACCAGCCCTTGAGCACGCTGAACATCTGCAGCAATTGTGCTTCGGGCGTTTCGACCTTTCGGACTTCGTTTCTGAACCAGTTCATCCAGCGCTCGTCACGCTGTCTCAATACCTCTGCTACCAATTCGTCCTTGGTTCCGAAGTATTTATAGATACTCTTGCGCGAAACTCCGGAAGTCTTGACCAGAAGGTCCATGCCAGTGGCATTGATACCGTTCCTGTAAATCAGGTCTTCGGCGGTTTCGAGAAGTTTATCTCTGACATCGGTAGTTGATTTGCTGTCCATGTGAGAGATGGTAGAACGATCGTTCTCCACGAGCAAGCATCTTTTCTGAAAAAGGTATGAACGGTCTTCCGATGGATGAAAGTCATGGGTTCACCGGCCCATCCATCGTTGCCGAAGTGTACTCCCATGCCGTCTGGAAGCAGGGTGTGAAGCGAACCGGGCAACTCGCCGCCAGCGACTATACTTCCCACGAAATCAGCCACTGGGGGAACAGAGGCCGCGCTTCCGGCCATACCGGGAGCCGGACAGCGATTTGCTGCACCGATGACCGTCGCACACAGCCACCGTGCGCGAGCATCAGGAACGAGGCGACGGGCACATGGCGATAGCAATCATCCTGATCATCATCGTTGTCGCGTCCGTGCTGTTCCATCTCCTGGCGCCCTGGCACCTGACCCCGGCTGCTTCCAACTGGGGCTCCATCGACACCACGCTGCTCATCACCCTGATCATCTCCGGCGTGTTCTTCATCGCCATCGTCGGCTTCATGGCGGTGGCCATCATCCGTTTTCGTCATCGCGAGGGCCGCCGCGCCAAATACGAGCCGGAGAGCCACAAGCTGGAGTGGTGGCTGATCATCGCGACCTCCATCGGCATCATCGGCATGCTGGCGCCGGGGCTGGTGGTCTACAGCGATTTCGTCCAGGTGCCCAAGGATGCCTACCCGCTGGAGGTGGTCGCTCAGCAGTGGCAGTGGGCGTTTCGCTTTCCCGGAAAGGACGGCCAGCTTGGCCATGCCGATGTGAAGTGGGTCGATGCGGGCAATCCGCTGGGCCTGGACCCGAAAGACCCCAACGGCCAGGACGATGTGCTGATCAGGAACAACGAGGTACGCCTGCCGCTGGACCGCCCGGTGAAGGTGCTGCTGCGCTCGAAGGACGTGCTGCACAACTTTTACATCCCGCAGATACGCGGAAAGATGGACATGGTGCCGGGGATGGTGTCGCACTTCTGGTTCACGCCGACCGTACTCGGCAAATACGAAATCCTCTGTGCGGAGTTCTGTGGCGTCGGGCATTTCAATATGCGCGGGATGATGCTGGTCGAGCCGCCCGACATCTTCCAGCAATGGCTGGCGGACCAGCCGACCTTTGCCGATACCCTGGCCGCTGCCAGCATGCCCAGCCGGGACAATCTGCTCGAGACCGGTCGCCAGCTGGCGGAAACCCATGGCTGCCGCGCCTGTCACAGCCAGGATGGCAGCGCGAGCCTGGGGCCGGGGTGGAAGGAGCTCTACGGCCGTGATGAAAAGCTGGTGGACGGCAGCAGCGTGAAGGTGGATGAGGCTTATCTGAAAGAGTCGATCCTCGATCCCAAGGCCCGCCTTGTGCAGGGCTTTCCGCCGGTGATGGTGCCCTATACTTTCAGCCAGGATGAACTGGCCGCCCTGGTGGCCTTCATCAAGTCGTTGAGCGCGGCCGGACAGAAAGAGCTGGGCGAAGCCGGTGCCGCAGGCGCGGGTGGCGATTCCGCCGAACAGGGGCAGCGAGTGGCCCAGTCGCTCGGTTGCCTGGCCTGTCACAGCCTCGATGGCAGCAAGGGCATAGGCCCCACATGGCAGGGTCTGTACGGCAAGGAGCAGACGCTCGCCGACGACAGCAAGGTGAAGGCGGACGACGCTTATCTCAGGGAGTCCGTGCTCAAACCCGAAGCCGCGCTGGTCAAGGGCTACGCGCCGGTCATGCCGGTCTTCAAGCTCAGTGACCAGGAACTGAATGCAGTGATCGCCTTCATCAAGTCCAGGGCGAATCCCGACGCCGCAAGGCAGGAACAGGCGCCGTAGCTCCAGAAGGACTCCGACTCGTTACCGGAGGAGATCCGATGGCTTACGTCGAACATGCCGAAGCTGATGTGCTGCACGAGCCCAGCAGCTTTTTCTACCGCTACATCTGGAGCCAGGACCACAAGGTCATTGCCGTCCAGTACTCCCTGACCGCGATCTTCGTCGGCGTGGTCGCGGTGGTGTTGTCCGGGCTGATGCGCATGCAGATCGGCTTCCCCGGCAGCCTGGAGTTCATGGACCCGAGCGCCTACTACCAGGCGATGACCATGCACGGGATGATCATGGTGATCTACCTGCTGACGGCGCTGTTCCTCGGCGGTTTCGGCAACTACCTGATCCCGCTGATGGTCGGCGCGCGGGACATGGTCTTCCCCTACGTCAACATGCTCAGCTTCTGGTTCTACCTGCTGGCGGTGCTGGTGCTGCTGGCCAGTTTCTTCGTTCCGGGAGGTCCCACCGGGGCGGGCTGGACGCTCTATCCACCCCAGGCGATCACCGGGGGCACGCCAGGGATGGAGTGGGGCATCGTGCTGATGCTGGTATCCCTGGCGATCTTCATCGTCGCCGCCACCATGGGCGGCCTGAACTATGTGACCACGGTGCTGCAGGCTCGTACCCACGGCATGACGCTGTTTCGCATGCCGCTCTCGGTGTGGGGCATCTTCATGGCCTCGATCCTCGCGCTGCTGGCCTTCCCGGCCCTGTTCGTCAGCGCGGTGATGATGCTCTTCGACCGCCTGCTGGGCACCAGCTTTTTCATGCCGGCGGTGATTTCCATGGGGCAGCAACTGGACCACCAGGGCGGAAGCCCGATCCTCTTCCAGCACCTGTTCTGGTTCTTCGGCCATCCCGAGGTGTACATCGTCGCGCTGCCGGCCTTCGGCCTGGTTTCCGACCTGATCAGCACCCATGCGCGGAAGAACATCTTCGGTTACCGGATGATGGTCTGGGCCATTATCGCCATCGGCGTGCTGAGCTTCGTGGTCTGGGCGCACCACATGTACGTCAGCGGGATGAACCCGTATTTCGGCTTCTTCTTCGCCGTCACCACCCTGATCATCGCCGTGCCCACCGCGCTGAAGGTCTACAACTGGACGCTGACCCTCTGGCATGGCGACATCCACCTGACCGTGCCGATGCTCTTCGCCCTGGCGTTCATTGTGACCTTCCTGGTGGGCGGCCTGACCGGGCTCTTCCTCGGCAACGTGATCGTCGACATCCCGCTGTCGGACACCTACTTCGTGGTGGCGCACTTCCACATGGTGATGGGTGTGGCGCCCGTGCTGGTGGTCTTCGGCTCCATCTACCACTGGTTCCCGAAGATCACCGGCAGGATGTTGAACGACACGCTCGGCAAGCTGCACTTCTGGATCACCTTCCTCGGCACCTACGCCATCTTCTTCCCCATGCACTACCTGGGTTTCCTCGGGATGCCGCGGCGCTACTACGCCTACCCGGACTACGCCTTCATCCCGCAGTCCGCCCAGGACCTGAATGCCTTCATTACTGTCGCCGCGCTGGTCGTGGGCACGTCGCAATTGCTGTTCCTGTTCAACCTGGCCTGGAGCACCTTCAAGGGACGACCCGCCGGCGGCAACCCATGGAGGGCCGCGAGCCTCGAATGGCAGACGCCGGACACGCCGCCGGTGCATGGCAACTGGCGCGAGAAACTGCCGGTGGTGCACCGCTGGGCCTATGACTACAGCGTGCCGGGTATCGAGCAGGACTTCGTGCCGCAGACCGTCTCGGAGGAAGAACTGCAACGCATGCGCGAGGCGCAAGCCAAGCCGGCGCCCGTGGAGAAACGGCCATGAGCACGCAACTCTGGAAACACGCAGAAGGTGCCGAACCCGGTGGTTGGACTCCGGGCGACGCCCCTGGACCCGAGGCATCGGTCCAGGATCGTTACCGCACCGCGAAAGTCGGCCTGGGGGTGTTCCTGGGCGTGGTGACGGCGCTGTTCCTGCTGTTCCTGCTGGCCTTCATCATCCGCTCCCAGGTATCGGACTGGCGTCCGCTGACCGATCCGCTGGCGCCTTTGGCCCATCCGTGGATGCTCTGGGTGAACACGGTGCTGCTGGCGCTCGGCAGTGGCTGTCTGCAATGGGCCAGGATGGCCGCCGAACGCAACCAGGCGAGCACCGCGGGTCTGGCGTTCTTCCTCGGCGGTGCCTTTGCCGTGGCGTTCCTGGCGGGCCAGCTGTGGGTCTGGCAGCAGTTCGCCGCCTTCGGGTTCTTCGTTTCGGACAATCCGGCCAACAGTTTCTTCTATCTGCTGACCGGCCTTCATGGGGTGCACCTGGCGGGTGGCCTGGTGGCCTGGGCGCTGGTCGGGCTGCGCCTGCTGCGCACCGGCACGAGCGAACGCCTGCGGACCGGCATGGCGCTGTGCGCCTTCTACTGGCACTACCTGCTGGGGCTATGGCTGGTGCTTTTCGCGCTGCTCACCAGCACCCCGGAAACCTATCAGGCCATCGCGGCCTTCTGCGGGCTGAGGTGAGGCCATGGCGACTACACGGGAGAATGCGGCCCCCAGCACCTGGCGCACCATAGCCAGCGATTGGTCCTCGGATCGCGACGCCTTCAAGCAGGTGCCCTGGGGCAAGGCGATGATGTGGATCTTCCTGCTCAGCGACACCTTCATCTTCACCTGCTTCCTCACCGGCTACATGTCGGTGCGCATCAGCACCACCGCCACCTGGCCCAATCCGAGCGAAGTCTTCGCCCTGACCATCGGCGGCGCGAGCATTCCGCTGATCCTCATCGCCATCATGACTTTCGTGCTTATCAGCAGCAGCGGCACCATGGCCATGGCGGTGAACTTCGCCTACCGCCGCGATCGGGTACGTTGCGCAGCCCTGATGCTGGCCACCGCAGCCTGTGGCGCCACCTTCGTCGGCATGCAGGCGTTCGAATGGAGCAAGCTCATTTCCGAAGGCGTGCGGCCCTGGGGCAACCCCATGGGCGCGGCGCAATTCGGCGCCTGCTTCTTCATGATCACTGGTTTCCACGGACTGCACGTGTCAGTGGGGGTGATCTATCTCTGCACCGTGGCCTTCAAGGTGCTACGTGGGGACTACGAGCAACGCGGGAACTACCAGATCGTCGAAATCGCCGGCCTCTACTGGCACTTCGTGGACCTGGTCTGGGTCTTCATCTTCGCGTTCTTCTACCTGTGGTAGGGGAGACCTTCGATGGCGCATGCACAGGGTCAACAACATCCGATCAGCCTGTACCTGAAGATCTGGGGGCTGCTGTTCATCCTCAGCACCCTGTCGTACATGGTCGATTACTTCCACTTCACCGGGTATTTCCGCTGGTCGATGATCATCCTCCTGATGTTGTTGAAGGCAGGTCTGATCGTCTCGATCTTCATGCACATGGCATGGGAGCGCCTGGCACTGGTCTACGCCATCCTGGTGCCGCCGCTGTGCCTGCTGGTGCTGGTGGCGCTGATGGCCGCCGAGGCGGATTACGTGCTCTTCACCCGTGGGACGTTCCTGGGGCAGTAATTGCGAGTTTTGAATTCGTTGCTTTTCGTAGGTTGTGGTAGAGCGAAGCGAAACCCAACGATTCGCGGTCGCCCCCCCTGTTGGGCCTCGTTCCTCGGACCAACCTACGGCAGGACTGCGTCCTGCTTGGCGAATGAATTCGCCCCCACAAGACTGTGTCGATCCATGTGTGGGAGCGAATTCATTCGTGATTGGCCAGCGAAGCTGGCCCGTAGGGTGGATGGCGTTTTTTTCATCCACCAAGCGTCGTAACCAAACACTCGGTACCGCTAACTTGGGCCTCGTTTCTCGGACCAACCTACGGCAGGACCGAACCCGGGCACGGGCAGCCCCCTCTCCCTCTGGGAGAGGGTTGGGGTGAGGGCTGCTATCCGCTGGCTCCGTGCCTTGTCATTTCGCGAATGAATTCGCTCCTACAGAGGCTGCGTAGGGGAATCCCTCTCCCAGGGCCTAGATGGTCCGCTTGAACTGATGCCACCGATGCAGCCAGGCAACGATCCAGTGCGGCGAGGCGGAGCCGGTGCCGGCGAGTCGGAGCTGAGGGTGGTGGTTGATGACCCGGTCGAGCACGGACTCCTGATCCGGGTCCACGTCCACGAAGAAGATGTGCTCGCCTTCCTTGACCTTCTCCTTCAGGTTGCGGAAGTGCGCGTTGGGTACCTGGATGCCGAAGAAGCCGCCTTCCCAGATGCAGAAGCCCAGGATGACCACCGACAGGAACACGAAGGGTACCCATCCCGCCGGTGTATCGGTCCAGCCGGCCAGCCAGGAGCCGAGGAGCACCAGCGCTGCCAGTGGCACGCCGATCAGCGCGCCAATCTCGCCGGAGTGGACGACATCCTGCTTCATGAAGGAATTCACATCATGGAGATGGTGCTGTTCGACGTCGGCGTCCTTGTCGCTCAGCACATGGATCTGCTCGGTATTGATGCCATTTGCCTCGAGTTCGGACTCGAGGGTTTCCAGGTCATCAAGGTTGTTGCTGATGTAGTAATGCCTGTTCATGACTCACCTCCGGATACTGGTTCGAAGTGGTCGTTCGCCTCCCGCAAGCGATGGCTTTATTCCTGATGGTTATCCTCGAGCCCTGGCTGAAAATTCAGGGTTCTTTCACTGGAAAATTATAGCATCCGAGGTTCCTGTCGAAAGTCTGTAGCCCTTGAAGCGCGCGGCCTTGGCCGATGACCTGCCCATCCGGATGGTGGTCCTTGGCTAAACTGCTGATTGAACAGCTGGCGTGGCAACGCACGAGTCAGGAGGGTTGCTAGATGAATACATTGACCATCAAGAGCTGGTGCAAACCCCAGGGCGCGGAAAGGTCCGTACCGATGGGGGATCTGCACTTCCACATCAACAATGCCGACCATCTGCTCCTCGAAGAGGCGGAGGAGCACCTGCAGAAAACCCATGAGCCGGACATGATGATCGATGCCGACATGACGCACATGGAGCTGGTCACGCCCAGCGAGTGCGGCTCGCTCTCGGACCTGCAGTTCCGCGTCTTTCTCAGCAAGGACGATGACCGTGGGCTGTTCCACCTGGTGGGTCATCGCGAAAGCGACGGCAGCCTGGTGTACACCAACACGGTGATGATCGATCAGTTGGGCTGACGGCAACCCGAACAAGGGCGCGGCTGAAGTTAAACGAACCACGCCCTTGTCATCCACCTCAGCAAGGCTCCCGCTCGTCTGAGTCCGAGGGTGAGACACGTGGATCGACTGTCGTCTCTGCTGAGTAATTTCAGCCTGCATGCCTCGACCTTCTTCAGCGGCGGCTTCTGCGGGGTGGCTGCCTACCCCGGTGAAGTCCCGCGCGGCTATCTGCACCTGCTGCGCGCAGGACGCGTGACGCTGGCTTCGAGCCATGGCGAGGGAATCGTGGTCGATGCGCCGAGCCTGTGGTTGATGGGACGGCCCCTGGCTCACCGCATGAGCGCCAGCGACGAGGACGGCGCCGAACTGGTGTGCGCCACCCTCGAATTCGACGGCGGCGTCGACAACCCGTTATCGCGGGCGCTTCCGGATTACCTGCTGCTGCCCCTGTCTTCCGTGCCGAGCATCGCCGGCGTCATCGATTGGCTGTTCAGCGAGGCCTTCGGCGACGAATGCGGACGGGAAGCCGTGCTCGATCGCCTCTTCGAACTCATGGTCATCCAGCTCCTGCGCCATCTGATGGACAGCAACCAGCTGTCCGGCGGCATGTTGGCAGGATTGGCGAACCCGCGCCTGGCCAAGGCCATGACCTTGATGCATGAGGCCCCCGCGAAGCCCTGGTCGGTGGCCGATCTCGCCCTGGCCGCCAACATGTCCCGCGCCAGCTTCGCCGCGCAGTTTCGCGAGGTGGTGGGCGTCACCCCGGCGGATTACCTGGTGAGCTGGCGCGTTAGCCTCGCGCAGAAGCGTTTGCGCGAAGGTCGGCCGATTGCGCTGATCGCCGATGAAGTGGGCTATGAAAGCCCGTCCGCCCTGGCCAGGGCCTTCCGCCGCAAGGTGGGCGCCAGCCCGAGGGAGTGGGTACAGCGGCTGGAGTGAGCCACTTTGTATGTTCGTGTGTCCATTCCGCTGCCATATACGTGCGCATTCAGAAGCCGCCGAGTTCCGACACAACGTCGGCAGATGCCCTGGATAGGGTGAAGCCACCCAATCTTTTCACCCGGAGCACCTGCCATGTTGAACATTCGAACCCTCACCGTCGCTGCTGCAATGCTGGCGATCACCGGTCTTGCCCAGGCACATGAGGAGAAACCTCAGGCCAGTTGGCAGAACGGTATCCATCGCACGGACCTCACCCGCCATGACCTGGAAGTACCCGGCTACGAAGCCATCCAGGTGCGCGTGGACTTCGATCCGGGCGTCGCCTCACCGCGGCATTCCCACCCGGGCGCGGAAGTCGCTTACGTGATTTCCGGCACCTTCGAGTACCAACTGGAAGGGCGTCCAAACGTCATCCTCAAGGCCGGTGAGTCCCTGTTCATCCCCGCAGGAACCGCCCATGTCGCGACCAACGTCGGCAAGGACAAGGCATCGGAGCTGGCGACCTACATCGTGCAGAAGGGCAAGCCTTTGCTGAAGCTGGAGCAGTAAGCGCGGCGAGAATTTGTAGGAGCGAGCTTGCTCGCGAAAGGTCGTGCTCGGGACTGTTCGCGAGCAAGCTCGCTCCTACACAAATGCGCCTCGGCTTCTGCAAGAATATGCGTCGAATATTTTCCTGCACCGAGATGCCATGTTGTCCTTTTCGTATTCCAATTTCTGCCACGGTGAGCAGTCATGACCGGCGTCATCGAGCTGGTCGAAACCGGCCCCGAGCACCTGGAGCTGATCCGCAACCTGTATCAGTTCTATGCCTATGAATCTTCGGACTGGGAACAGGAAGACGTTGAAGTCGACGGTCGCTTCTATATCCATGACGAGCATCTGGCGCGCTACTGGCAGGAGCCGCTCTGGCGCGCGCACCTGATCCTGGTGGACGGGTTCATCGCCGGGTTCGTGCTGATCGAGCGAAGCGAGCTGCCCGGAATCGATGCCCTCGAACTGGCGGACCTGTTCATCCTCAAGAAGTACCGGCGCCAGGGTGTCGGTCGCGCCGTGGCCACGCAGGTGCTGACCAGCGGAACCAACGACTGGCTGGTGCGTTTCTACCCGCAGGACGAAATCGCCCTGGCGTTCTGGCGCACCGTGCTGGCCGAGCTTGAGCGACCGGTGCACGAGATCGCCCTGGATGATGACCCGCAATTGCTGAATTACCGGGTGACGCGGACGATGCACTGAGGGGCGCGTTGCAAGTTGTGCGGCCAGATCATAAGGCTGTCATTTTCGATCATTGAGCCGGGTATTTCCGGGTCGTATCGTCCTTCCAGCCCCCGACGCTGGTGCGCCGATGCGTGCCTGTCGGGCTTCCAGAAGAACAAATCGAGAGGAAGTGACGATGTCCGAACTGAACCTGCAACCCCAGGCCGCTGCCTCGCTGCAACGCTGGCACGAGATGGTCGAGCAGCAGGATCTTTCCGCGTTGCCGGAATTGCTGGCGGCGAATGTGGTGTTCCGTTCGCCCATGGCGCACACGCCTTATCCGGGCCCCATGGTGGTTTCGACCATCCTCAATACCGTGCTCACGGTGTTCAACGACTTCACCTATCACCGGCAACTGGCGACCGCCGATGGCCTTGGCGTGGTGCTGGAGTTCAGCGCACACGTCGATGGCCGCGACCTGAAGGGTATCGACATGATCCAGTTCGACGAGCAGGGCAAGATCGTCGATTTCGAGGTGATGGTTCGCCCCATGAGCGGCCTGCAGGCCCTCGGTGCAGAAATGGGGCGACGCCTGGGCGCCTATCTGGCGGAAGCCAAGGCTTCCGTCTGAGGGTCTGGCACGGGCCATGAGACGCCCATGGCCCGTGTACTCCGTCAGTTCCGCCCGGCGATCCACCGGCGATAGCGCCGCGTGCGGGACGAGGTCGAAACCTGCTCCCCCAGCAGGGCGATCAGCGGCGAAACGTTCGGTCGCGTGGCGCGCCCCTTGCTCAACCGTTGCAACTGGTACTTCACCACCGCCATGTTGGCCATGGCGCCGAGGGTCTTGTTCTTCCAGGTGATGGGGCGCAGGGCAGGGGCGCTGTCGCCACCGTTCGACCACTCCCGCGGCAGATTCGGGTTGATGGAAAGGGCGGTCGCCATCCCGGCCAGGGCGATTCCGCTCTGGATGACTTTCTCCGCCACGGCGCGCCGCCGGATACCGCCGGTAACCATCAGTGGCATCCGCGCAACGGCTGCGATGCTTTCCGCGAATTCGAGGAAGTAGGCTTCCCGGGCGAGGGTGCGGCCATCGCGAGCCTGGCCTTGCATGGCCGGGGCTTCATAGCTGCCACCGGATAGCTCGACCAGGTCCACTTGCTGTTCGTTGAGCATGGCGACCACGCTGCGCGCATCCTCCGGGCTGAAACCGCCGCGCTGGAAATCCGCCGAGTTCAGTTTCACCGATACCACGAACCCCGGCGATACCGCGTCACGCACACCCTGGACGATGTCGATGAGCAGGCGTGCGCGATTCTCGATGGAACCGCCCCAGCGATCCTGGCGCTTGTTGCTGATCGGCGAGAGGAACTGGCTGAGCAGGTAGCCATGCGCGGCGTGAATCTGCACGCCGTTGAAGCCGCTGCGCTCGGCCAGTTGTGCGGCAATGACGAAGCGACTGCGCACTTCCTCGATATCCGCTTCGGACATTTCGCGGGGCACACGGAACTGGTTGGAGAACTTGCCCAGGTCCAGCGGCACCGCGGAGGGTGCCAGGGTCGGCTGGCCCAGGGCGGCCGGCGTCTGTCGACCCGGATGGTTGATCTGCATCCAGACCTGGGCACCTTTGGAGCGGGCGACCTCGGCCCAGCGCTGGAAGCGCTCGAGGTGGCTGTCCGTTTCCAGCACCACGCCACCGGGCCCGGTCATGGCGCGGCCATCTACCATCACATTGCCGGTGATGATCAGGCCGGCGCCGCCATCGGCCCAATGCCGGTAGAGACGCAGCAGCCCTTCGGACGGTGCATGGTCATCGTCGGCCATGTTTTCTTCCATGGCCGCCTTGGCCAGGCGATTGGGTATCCGGGCGCCATTGGGCAGTGCAAGTGGTTCGAACAGGCTCATCGGTAGCTCCTCTTCTGCGGAGCCGGAATCCTAAGTTTAAAGTTAACTTTAATGTCAAGGGGCGGAGCGAACGCACGTTCAGGGTCTGGAATCCCCGCAACGGCTGCCGCACGTATCCCAATGTATCCAGGCCCCGTCTGCATCGAGTCGCTTACAAATGCTTTTTCCACCGGATACGTCGCGGATACACGGTTGAGGCGAAATGGCCGCACCCGAACGAGGCAAGCCCAAGGCTCCTCACTCCAGGGTCCCAACGCCCTTGTGGCAAGCCCCGCGCGCTGGTCGCGCACTGCATCCGGAGAAACTCCATGTCCCGCCCCCAGTTTTCGAACAAGACCCGCATTGGCCTGATCGCTGTCGCCCTGGCCGGCGGCGTGCACATGACCTCGGCATTCGCCGTTGAGGCACTGCCCCAGGGCTACATGCTCGCCGCTGCCGACAAGGCCGCCGAAGGCAAATGTGGCGAAGGCAAATGTGGCGCCGCGCAAGCCAGCGATTCCAAGGCTGCCGAAGGCAAGTGCGGTGAAGGCAAGTGCGGTGGCGCCGAAGCAAGCAACACCAAGGCGGCCGAAGGCAAATGTGGCGAAGGCAAGTGCGGCGATGCCTCCTTCGCGCGCACCGATACCGATGACGACGGCCTGGTATCGCGCAAGGAACTCCTGACCGTGGCGCCCAAGGGCGAAGCGGAGTTCATTGCGATGGACACCAACAAGGACGGCTTCCTGTCGGAGGGCGAGGTCTACAAGTTCCGCAGCAATCAGTACCTGTCCAACGGCAAGAAAGTCCCCACCGAACTGTTCACCAGGATGAGCCAGGCGAAGAACTGACCTTCGCGTCCTGATCACCTCCCCGGTGCCGAGCGCCGGGGAGGCTCCTCACCTTCGGGAGAACACCCATGAACGCTGCTGCCTTTCCCCGGGGCGCAGGCCTTGGCTTGCGCCGTGCCTTGCTGCCCGAGCTCCTGGCGATGGATGCCGGTGCCGTGGATTTCCTCGAGTGCACCCCGGATAACTGGATCAATGTCGGTGGCCACCACGGCGACGCCCTGGCGCGACTGGCCGAGCGCTTCCCGCTGGCCTGCCATGGCCTCTCGTTGTCCCTCGGCGGCCCGGCCCCACTGGATCGCGAGCTGTTGCGGCGCATCCGTGAATTCCTCGACGGACACAAAGTCGCGTTCTTCAGCGAGCACCTGAGCTACTGCTCGGACGATGGCCAGCTCTACGACCTGCTGCCGCTGCCTTTTACCGACGAGTCGGTACGCCATGTCGCCGCGCGCATTCGCCAGTGCCAGGACGCCCTGGAACGACGCATCGCCGTGGAGAACATTTCCTACTACGCCGCACCCTACCAGGCCCTGCAGGAGATCGATTTCCTCCGCGCGGTGCTGGAAGAGGCGGACTGCGACCTGCTGCTGGACGTCAACAACCTCTACGTCAACTCGATCAACCATGGCTACGACGCCAGCAAGTACCTGGCTGCCCTCCCGGCGGAGCGGGTCGTCTACCTGCATGTGGCGGGTCACTACGACGAAGCGCCGGACCTGAAGATCGACACCCACGGTGCCACGGTGAAGGGCGATGTCTGGTCGCTGCTGGAACAGGCCTACCAGCGCTTTGGGGCACTGCCGACGCTGCTGGAGCGCGACTTCAACTTCCCCCCGCTGACGGAGCTGCTGGGCGAGGTCGAGCAGATTCGCGTACGCCAGCAGGCAGCCCTGGCATGGCCGGAGGTGCGCTGTGCATGAAGTCCTGCATGAACAATTGATGAGCATGGCGCGTCATGTACGCGACCCGCAGAACAACGCCCCGCCTCCCGGTATCGAACCGCGCCGCCTGGCCGTGTACCGCCGGTTGTTCTTCGGCAATGTGGAGTCGCTGCTCGCGGGCTGCTTCCCGGTCATCCGCGCCAGCCTCGGTGCGCAGCGCTGGCTGGCCCTGATCGAAGCCTTCTTTGCCGATTACCGCTGCCAGACGCCGCTGTTCACAGAAATCTCCGGGGAGTTCGTCCGCTACCTGGAGGAGGGCGGCGCCGACGCGCTCGAACTGCCGGGCTGGCTAGCGGAACTGGCCCATTACGAGTGGGTGGAAGCCGCGCTGCTGCTCAGCGACAGCAGCGAACCGGATCATGACCCCAAGGGCAGCCTGCTCGACGGTATTCCCGTGCTGTCCAGCCTGGCCTGGCCGCTCGCTTACCAGTGGCCGGTGAGCGGGATCGGTCCCGACTTCTTGCCGAACGACATGCCCGATCAGCCGACCCTGGTGCTGGCACGGCGCGGTGTCGACAAGCACGTCCACTTCTCGCGCCTGGCACCGCTTGCCCATGCGCTGCTCGTGTCCCTGCAGGAGCGTGACTGCTCCGGCCATGAACATCTTCACGCCCTGGCCGAAGCCATAGGCGTGGACAGTGAGGACCTGCTGCCGCAAGGCCTGGCCCTGCTGGAAAACCTGCGCGCCCAGGGCGTGGTGCTTGGCACCCGGATCTGAGGCGCAGACAAATGCCGGCGTCCGCCGGTACTTCCTTCCCCGTACCCAGGAACACATTGATGACCGCAACCCTGCAAAGCACTCTCTATACCGCCCAGACGCGCACCACCGGTGGCCGCGATGGTCGCGGCGAATCCTCCGACGGCGAGCTGAACGTCCGCCTGAGCCCGCCCAACTCGGGGCGACCGGGAACCAACCCGGAGCAACTGCTGGGCGTCGGTTGGTCGGCCTGCTTCATCGGCGCCCTGCGCCGCGCCGGCCAGAGCCTGGCAATCCGCCTGCCGGACGATGCGGCGGTGGTCGCCGACATCGCCCTGGGCAACACCGCCGACGGCGGCTTTGCCCTGGCGGCGAAGCTCCGGGTGGAGCTGCCGGGCCTGGCGAGCGATGACAAGACCCGCCTGGTGGAGATGGCACACCAGCTCTGCCCGTACTCCAAGGCAACCCGCAACAACATCGAGGTGACCTTCGACATTCCCTGATCGAGTTCAGTCAGCCTGAAGCCCGCGTGCCCCGAGCACGCGGGCTTTTTTCATTACGGCGCGCTTGTCTCATCGCCGAACGTGCACGTGCACGTGTAGGAGCGAGCTTGCTCGCGAACAGCCGAGGCAGGATCTTTTCGCGAGCAAGCTCGCTCCTACGGTCAGTTCGTAGGATGTGGTGGAGCGAAGCGATACCCATCGGCTCCGACAAACAGCATGGGTATCGCGGGCTCAACCCATCCTACGTTGCTACCTCAATCGGCAGCGCCAAGCTCCAGCCGTGCACAAAGACCGCCGCCGTCGCGGTTTGCCAGGGTCAGGCGTGCGCCCAGCGCCTGGCTCAGTTGCTGGGCGATGGCCAGCCCGAGCCCGGTGCCGCCGGTGGTGCGGTTGCGCGAGCTCTCTACGCGAAAGAACGGTTTGAAGACCTCCGGCAGGTCCTTTTCGGCGATGCCCGGTCCGTTGTCGTTCACCAGCACCTGGACGTAGCCTTGCGCATCTCGTTGCACGGCTACCTCGGCACTGCCGCCGAACTTCAGGGCGTTGTCGATCAGGTTGCTGAGCACCCTGCGGAAAGCATGGGGGCGGGTTTCCAGCAGCAGGCCGCTGGAGCCATCGAGGGTCACGGCCTGCCCGCTGTCCTGGTAATCGCACACAAGACTGTCGAGAAAGGCATCGAGGTCGACCCGGCACAGCGCTTCGCTGGCACCGTCCATGCTGCGGGCGTAGGCAACACCTTCACGCACCAGATGCTGCATTTCGTTCAGGTCGCTCCATAGCTTCTCGCGCTCGGGGGAAGGGTCCATCTGCTCCACACGCAGTTTCATCCGCGTGATGGGCGTCTGCAGGTCGTGGGAGATGGCGGCCAGCAATTGCATACGCTCTTTCAGGTACGCACCGATGCGTCCTTGCAGCGCATTGAAGGCACGGGCCGCGTAGGACACTTCCTGGGGACCGCGTTCGTCGAGTTCGGGGCCGGGCGTGTCCGGGTCGAGATGGTCCACGGCCTCTGCGAGACGGGTGAGCGGACGGATCGCCATGCGCACCGCCAGCCAGGTGCAAAAAAGCAGCACTGCCAATTGCAGGATCAGCATCACCGGCAACCACTGGGCCATCGGAATGGGGCCGGGGGTGACGTCCACTGTCAACGGGCGGCCATCGCTCAAGGTCAGGTGTGCCTGGAAATGCGGTCGCGGACCGGGAATGTTTTCGAAACGCAGCGGATAGCGCTGGCCGATCGCCTCGGCAATGGAACTGGCCGCCATGTGGGGCTGGGTCATGTCCATGGGCTCGCCCGGTGTGCCCGCATCGAGCCGATAGCGGTAATTGCGCCGTTCCAGCAGCGACAACCAGGTGGCACGTTCCTCTGCCGGCAAGCGGTCGATCAACGCCACGGCCGTGCTCACGTCGTGTTCGAGGTTGCCGAGCATGACGTCGCGCCCGGTCTGGTAGCGCTCGTAGAACTGCGAGGCAAAGGACATCCCGTAGGCCAGCACCAGCCCGGTGAGGAAGATCAGCGCCAGGCGGGCGGCCAGGGTGGTTGGCCAGCGGGGCAGGGCCATCACGTTGTCGGCTCGATCAATTGCACGGGTAGCGAGAAGACATAGCCCTCGCTGCGCACCGTCTTGATATAGGCGGATTCGCGTGCATCGTCCTGCAGGCGCTGGCGCAGCCGGCTCACCAGCAGGTCGATGGAACGGTCGAACACGTCCGCCTCGCGGCCCTGGGTGAGGTTGAGCAGTTGCTCGCGGCTGAGCACGCGCTGCGGGTGATCGAGGAATACCCGCAGCAGCCGATACTCCGCGCCGCTCAGGGCGACCAGCGTGCCTTCGTCATCCAGCAGGTGGCGCGCCGTGGTGTCGAGGCGCCATTTGCCGAAGCCGATCAGCCGGCTGCTTTCGCTGATCTGCAGGTTGGGCGGGAGCATGCGGGTACGGCGAATCACGGCATTGATCCGCGCCAGCAGTTCACGGGCCGAGAAGGGCTTGGTCAGGTAGTCGTCGGCGCCCATTTCCAGGCCGATGATGCGGTCGGTCTCTTCGTTGCGAGCCGTCAGCATCAGCACCGGGGTCGCCTTGTGCTTGCCGACGCGCAGCTCGCGGCACAGGCGCAGGCCGTCATCGCCGGGCATCATGATGTCGAGGACGATCAGGTCGACCGTATTGGCCTCGAGGAAGGCGCGCATCTGCCGGCCATCGGCGGCCAGACTGACGCGCAGGCCATTTTTCTTCAGGTAGTTGCCGACGAGTTCGCGAATCTCCCGGTCGTCGTCAACGACCAGGATGTGATCGACATGGTCCATGGAAAACCTCGTTAATGGCTGTTCGACGCCCAGTGTATCGGGCATTCCAGCGCTTGCCCGCCACCCTTTGTATTTCACTGTATCCGCCGCCCCTGCTGATACCTGCCAGCGCAATCCCGGTCGGCACCCGACACATCGGCGATACCTCCGCGCCATGAAATGGGTACCCAGCGGATGCCCCCTTGCGTCCGTCCCATTACTCGATCGGTCGGGAGATCAGCATGAAACTCGCAACCCTGGGCACCGCCTTTTTGCTGGCAGCCACCTTCAACGTCATCAGTTCCACGGCGCAGGCCGCCGACGGCGTCAAGCCAGAGCCATACCGCTACGGCACGCACCTGGATATCAACAAAGTAGTTTCGCTGCGCGAGGCACCCTCGGTTCTCTGCCAGGTGGTGGATGCGCGCATGGATTACCTGGATTCCAAAGGCAAGCTGCACAGTCTGGAATACCGCAAACATGCCAACGCATGCGGCAACGAAAACTGACACACGACGCCTGACTCCGCCCCGGTGATTACCGGGTCCCATCTGCCACCGAGGTGCCTATGCTGCTCGTTGCCTTTCTAGGCGGGGTGCTGACCCTGTTCAGCCCCTGCGTACTTCCTGTCCTGCCTTTGTTGTTCTCCCGTGCCGGCGGTCCCGCCTGGTCGCCCTTGCTGACACTGGCAGGGCTGGCCTCCGGTTTCGCCGTACTCGCCAGCCTCGCGGTGGTTTCCAGTGAATGGGTGATCAACGCCAGCCAATGGGGGCGCTATCTCGCCCTGGTATTGCTGGCTGCGTCGGCGGCGGCCTTGCTGTCGTCGCGGATCGGCACCTGGCTATCGCGTCCCTGGGTGTGGTTGGGCGACCGCCTGCAGGGTGATGCCCGCAGCCTGCCGCCAGCGCTTTCTGCCTGGCTCATGGGTTTCGCCGCAGGCCTGCTCTGGGCGCCCTGTGCCGGCCCCATCCTGGGCCTGATCCTGTCCGGTGCCATGCTCAATGGCGCCAGTGCCTCCACCAGTCTGCTGCTGCTCAGCTATGGGCTCGGTGGTGCCATGGCGATGGGCGGGCTGATCTTCCTCGGTCGTGGGGTGTTTCAGCGGGCGAAGTTGTCGCTGGGTGCAGTCGAGTGGCTGCGTCGCGGCGCCGGTGCAGTGGCGTTGCTGGCGGTCGTCGGCATTGCCACGGGCACCACTGACCAACTATCCGGCGTCGGATCTTCCCGGCTGGCGGCCGCACTTGAGCGCAAGGTGATCGAGGGTGTTCCAGCCTTGCTGGAGAGCGTGGTTGGCAGCGCCCGTGCGGACAGCATCAAGCACCTGCCAGACCTGGGCGCGATGCCGTCGCTGCAGGGTGCGACCCAGTGGCTCAACGGCCCGCCGCTGACCAACGAACAACTGCTTGGCAAGGTTGTGCTGGTGGACTTCTGGACCTTCGACTGCATCAACTGCCGCAACAGCCTGCCGTACGTGAACCAATGGGCCGCGCGCTACGCCGACAAGGGTCTGGTGGTGATCGGCGTGCACACGCCCGAATACCCCTTCGAACGGAAGATCGACAACGTGCGTGAGGCGATCGATCGCCTGGGCGTCAAGCACCCGGTGGCCGTCGACAACCAGTACCGCATCTGGAATGCCTTCACCAACCAGTACTGGCCAGCGCATTACTTCATCGATGCCAACGGGCGCGTCCGGCATTTGCATATCGGTGAGGGCGACTATGACCAGCAGGAGGCGATCATCCAGAAGCTGCTGCAGGAGCGAGCGGAAGCGGGAAAGGCCGCAAGTTGATCTGATCCGGGGGCGCGGCTGCAGGAGGAGCCGCGCAATACCGGGCGGCAAAGGGGTTTTGGAAGACGTTGCCCAAGGTGGTAGGTTCTTCCGCCCTTATCCATGATCGAAGGACGACCCGATGCGCCCGACAGGAACGTGCCGCGCACAGATTCTACTGATGAGCCTTGCAGCCTTGCTCGGTGGCCAGGCCATGGCGAAGGACGCGCCGGAAGCCATCGACGCCAGCGTCGAACAGGCCGCCCGCCAGGTGATGCAGCAGTACGGCATTCCGGGCCTGGCCATCGGCGTCGTCGCCCAGGGCGAGCGGCGCTTCTACAACTACGGCGTGGCATCGAAGGCCACCGGTGAGGCAGTCACCGGCGACACGCTGTTCGAAGTGGGCTCCATCAGCAAGACGCTGACCGTGACCTTGGCCAGCTACGCCGCAGCCAGCGGCAGGTTGTCGTTCACCGACAGCCCAAGCGACTATCTGCCGGCGCTCAAGGGCAGTCGGATGGATCAAGTCACGCTGCTCAATCTCGCCACCCATACCGCTGGCGGCTTTCCTCTGCAATTGCCCGATGACGTCCGCAACGAACGCCAGTTGATAGACTACTACCGCGCTTGGAAACCCCAGTTCGCCCGCGACACCTATCGCACCTATGCCAACCCCAGCATCGGACTGCTCGGTGTGGTGGCCGCCAAGAGCCTGGGCGTGCCCTATGCCCAGGCGATGGAACGGGACCTGTTGCCGAAGCTCGGCATGGGCAACACCTGGGTCGACGTACCGTCCAATGCGATGCCGCGTTACGCCCAGGGCTACGACAAGCAGGACGCGCCGGTACGGGTGAACCCGGCGATGCTGGCGGCGGAAGCTTATGGCGTGAAGACCAGCAGCCAGGACTTGCTGCATTTTGTCGAAGCCAATCTTGGCCTGGTTGAAATAGATGCTGCCTTGCAGAAGGCGATAGAGGCCACGCGCACCGGCTACTACAAGCTGGGCGCGATGACCCAGGACATGATCTGGGAGCAGTACGACTACCCGGTGGCGCTGCAAACGTTGCTGGACGGCAATGCCAGCCGCATGGCCCTTGAAAGCCATGCCGTCACGGCCCTCACGCCGCCCCAGGCGCCGCAACAGGCGGTCTGGGTCAACAAGACCGGCTCCACCAATGGCTTCGGCGCCTATGTGGCCTTCATTCCGGAGAAGAAGCTCGGCATCGTGCTGCTGGCCAACAAGAACTATCCGAACGAAGAACGGGTAAAACTGGCGTACCGCATTCTCGGGGAATTGGACGCGCTGTAGGGGCGATTTCAATCGCCATGCGGGCCGACGGCGCTCTCTTCGGGCGCACCCTCTAACTGGTAGGAGCGAGCTTGCTCGCGAACAGCCCGGGCGCAATTCTTTCGCGAGCAAGCTCGCTCCTACAGAAACTGTTGCCCGAGTTCAAATGAATTCGCCCCGACAAGCGCACGCCACCAACCCGGCCCAATGAAAAAGGGAGGCCGAAAGCCTCCCTTTCTTTTCTGCCTTCAGGCGATCACCACTTGCCGGTGCTCATGCCGCCGTCCACGGCCAGGACGACGCCGGTGGTGAAGTCGGCCTTGGCCAGGTACAGCACGGCATCGGCAATTTCCTGGACGGTGCCCACGCGGCCAGACGGCGCCAGGTTGTTGAGGAAGTCGCGAGCGGCCGGGTCGTGCATCGGGGTGTCGATGATGCCGGGGGCCACCGCGTTCACCTGGATGTTGTACGGCGACAGCTCCAGGGCCAGGGCTCGGGTCAACTGGTTGACGCCACCCTTGATCAGTACCGGCAGGGCTGCGGGGACATTGATGTTCGGCTGCAGGGCGACCGCAGCAGAAATATTGATGATGTGCCCACCGCCTTGCTGCTGCATGTGCGCCGCTGCTACCTGGGACGTGTAGACGACGCCCTTGAGGTTGGTATCCAGCAGGCCTTCCAGATCTTCGGGGGTGTACTCGACAAAGGGTTTCGGGAGAAAGAAGCCGGCATTGTTGACCAGCACGTCCACGCTGCCGAAGGCTTCGATGGCCGCGGCGAAGGCATGGCGGGCAGTGGCCGGATCGGCAACGTCACCGGCCACGCCAATGAAGCTGGCCGGATTGCCCAGGCTGGCGGCGGCTTCCTCGAGGCGCTCGCTGGAGCGGGCAGTACCGACGACGTTGTAGCCGTTGTCGATGAAGGCCTTGGCCAGGCCCAGTCCGATGCCGCTGGATGCGCCGGTGATGATTGCGGTTTTCTTGCTCATGGTGTGTTCCTCGCAGAGATAGTCGGGGGGGCTTCTTTCAGCGGGGCCGGGAAGTGCGCCGCTGTTGGGGAGGACTATATTCATGCGCTTGAAGTCGAAAAATCCGCTTTGCCTTGTTTCAGTTGATACGCGGTGTAACTAATCGGATCAGCACTGGCGAGCCGATTTGTACGCTTGTGTATCTGGTCGGCTGGGGCATACACGCACGTGCAAAGCAGCCAGGTTTCGACACATCGAGAGCATCCGCGCCGTAGACACTGATTCCCACGATCACCGTGGAATGAAATCGATGAAAACCCTGAAAAGCTTCCTGACCTCCATCGCCTTCTCTCTTGCCGGTGTCGCCGTGCATACGAATGCCGCCACCGAGAATCAGCGCAATTCAAGCGGCGTGTGCTTCCAATCGACGCCGCTCGGCAGCCGGAAGGCGTTGCCGGAGGCGGGCAGGGATGGCGCGGCAAGCGACTCGCTCGAAGCGCCGATCGAGCGCGCGCAAGGCTGACGGCAGGCTGTGCGGGGAGGGTAATCCTTTGATGGCGGGCATCGGCCGGGCGTGTTCCCCGGCCGCAGCCCATCACTCGTAGGTCGAGCGGTAGGCGAAGATCCCGGGGAGGCCGCCGGTCATGACGAAGAGGAGGTTGCTGCCGGCCGGGAAATCACCCCGCCGGGCAGCGGCCAGCATGCCTGCGAATGCTTTGCCGCCGCCACCCAGACCCGTCAGGTCATCGCGTTTCACATAGCGCTGGCAACCCTTCAGCTCGGGCAGGGCGCTCAAGCGTGAAAGGCGCTGGATGGACGTCGCGCCTTCCAGCAACGTCACCCTGGCATAGCGTGCGAGGGCCGCATCCAGGTGACCGGGTTGGTTCGACATGCAGACTGCCCCTTGTAGTGTTGCGCGTCATGGATTGCCCACCCGGTGAATACCGGGTGGGGCAGGGCGCCGGCGGGTCATCCAGGCTGGTTTTTGCGGTATTCCGTGGTGGTGATACCGGCGTAGCCCCAGTTATCGGTGTCCACTTCTTCGATGACGATATGAGTGAGATCCGGGCGCTTGCCGAGCACCCGTTGCAGGGTGTCGGTGATTTCGGCGATGACCTGGGCTTTCTGCTCCCGGGTGACGCCGTCACGGGTAATACGAACGCTGACGAATGGCATGTTTCGAGCTCCTGCGGGGTTGCTTCAGTGAACACCGGGGCAGCAGGCCGACTGCGCCCACGGTACGGTTTCCTCCACCAACAGAGGGTAGGCCTGGACGGCTTCGTTGAGCGGAAGCACCCGCACTATATTTGTGCTTTAGGAGCGGATAAATGTAGCCTCGGCTACTTCAGTTGATACTCGGTGTAATGAATCGTGAAACGGCATTTCGATGACATCCAGCTGGGCAGCATCGAGCTCTTCTGTCTTGCTGCGGAGGCGGGTAGTTTCACGGCTGCGGCGCTTTCGGCCGGGGTCACGCCGGCGGCCGTGAGCCGCTCGATTTCGCGGCTGGAAGAACGCCTGGGCACGCGCCTGTTCGTGCGGACCACACGCAGCATCCGCCTCACGGAAGGCGGTCGTACTTACTTCGAACAATGCCGGCAAGCCTTGACCCAACTGGTCGAAGCCGAGCGCGAGGTGATGGGCAAGCAACTCGAACCCGCCGGCGAATTGCGCATCAGCATTCCCACCACGTACGGGCATTACCGCATCCTGCCGTTGCTGTCCCGATTTCGCGAACGCCACCCCGGCGTTAAGATCGACATCCACCTGAGCAACCGCAACATCGACTTCGTCGCGGAAGGCTACGACCTGGCGATTCGCGTACGCGCCCAGCCGGATTCGACGCTGATCGCCCGGCACCTGGAGGATGCGCGACTGGTGGTGATCGCCACGCCGGACTACCTTGCCCGCGCCGGAACGCCCACCTGCCTCGACGACCTCGAGCAGCACGATTGCATCCAGTTCGAATTGCCCAGCAGCGGACGGCGTATCTCCTGGCTGTTCAACGAGAATGGCAAGGAGCGCGAAATCTTCGCCAATGGCAATTACTGCTGCTCGGACGATGTACTGGGCGGGGTGACTCTGGCCAGGCATGGCGCGGGACTGTTCCAGACCTATCGGTTCATTGTCGAACGGGACCTGAAAGAGGGTTCTCTGGTGGAGGTGCTTCCGGAGTTCGGCGGTCGCTCTCGCCCTTACACCTTGCTGTATCCCCATGGACGCCACGTGCCGTTACGCCTACGCGCCTTCGTCGATTTCCTGATGGAGTGCCAGCAGGAGTGGAAGGACTGACGGGTGTGGAGCCGCACCGGCTCGCGATTGAATTCGGCTATGGCTGAAAGATCGTTTCATCATCTTCCCCAACAGGTTCAGCACCTCCTGTGATAAGCCCCGGAAGCCCTTGAAATTCCATGGGATATCACCGTTCCCCCAGCGCCGCGGGCGTTCTGTTAACGTGCCGCGCGCGTATCGATTTCACATTCCTTGTCTACTATCAATGCCATTTCCAAAACCTATTGGCTGGGTCGGCGCCTGGATTCCAAGCTGAATAGACTGGTTGGCTGATGACAAAAGAGAGAGGAGATAAGCATGTCCAGTGAAGCAAAGTGCCCGTTCGCAGGGAAAAATGTGACTGCGGGTGTTATGCCATCGAATGCGCAGTGGTGGCCCAACCAACTGAATCTCAAGATCCTTCATCAACACTCGCCTGCTTCCAATCCACAGGCGGCTGATTTCAACTACGCCGAAGCCTTCAAGACCCTCGACCTCGACGCCGTCATCAAGGACCTGCATGCCCTGATGACCGACTCGCAGGAATGGTGGCCCGCTGACTATGGCCATTACGGCCCGTTGTTCATCCGCATGGCCTGGCACGCTGCCGGTACCTACCGTATCGCCGATGGCCGTGGCGGTGCGGGGACCGGTAACCAGCGTTTCGCGCCTCTCAACAGTTGGCCGGACAACGGCAACCTCGACAAGGCGCGTCGTCTGTTGTGGCCGATCAAGCAGAAGTACGGCAACAAACTGTCCTGGGGCGACCTCCTGGTGCTGACCGGCAACGTCGCACTGGAATCCATGGGCTTCAAGACCTTCGGCTTTGGCGGCGGCCGCGTGGATATCTGGGAACCGGAGGAAGATGTCTACTGGGGCGCCGAGAAGGAATGGCTGGCCACCAGCGACAAACCCAACAGCCGCTATAGCGGAGACCGTCAGCTGGAGAACCCGCTGGCTGCCGTGCAGATGGGCTTGATCTATGTGAACCCGCAAGGCCCGGACGGCAATCCCGACCCGGTCGCTTCGGGTCGTGACGTCCGTGAGACCTTTGCCCGGATGGCCATGAATGACGAGGAAACCGTGGCCCTCACCGTCGGTGGCCATACCTTCGGTAAATGCCATGGCGCCGGCGACGCAGCGCTGGTCGGCGTTGAGCCCGAGGGCGGCGATATCGTCGACATGGGCTTCGGCTGGAAGAGCACCCACGGCAGCGGCATGGCGGGCGACACCATCACCAGCGGCCTCGAAGGGGCTTGGACGCCGACACCGACCAAGTGGGACAACAGCTACCTGGAAACCCTCTACGGCTTCGAGTGGGAACTGACCAAGAGCCCGGCAGGTGCCCATCAGTGGAAGCCCAAGGGGACGACGGGCGACGGCCTGGTGCCGGACGCCCACGACCCGTCCAGGCGCCACGCCCCCATGATGACCACCGCCGATATGGCGATGCGCATGGACCCGGCCTACGAGAAGATCTCTCGTCGCTACAAGGACAACCCGGCCGAACTGGCGGACGCCTTCGCCCGTGCCTGGTTCAAGCTGACTCACCGCGACATGGGCCCGCGCAGCCGTTATCTCGGCAAGCTGGTGCCGAAGGAAGAGCTGATCTGGCAAGACCCGGTTCCCGCCGTCGACCACCCGTTGGTGAACGACCAGGATGTAGCCGCGCTGAAAGCGAAGATCGCCGCGAGCGGACTGTCGGTTTCGCAATTGGTGAGTACCGCCTGGGCCGCCGCATCTTCCTTCCGCGGCAGTGACAAGCGTGGCGGCGCCAACGGTGCGCGCCTGCGTCTGGCGCCGCAGAACGACTGGGAAGTGAACCAGCCGGCTGAAGTGGCCAAGGTGATTTCCACCCTGGAAGGCATCCAGAAGGACTTCAACGCCTCCGGCAAGAAAGTCTCGCTCGCTGACCTGATCGTGCTGGCCGGTGGCGTGGGTGTCGAAACCGCAGCGAAGAAGGTCGGTGTGGATGTGACCGTGCCGTTCGCGCCCGGCCGCACCGATGCTTCGCAAGAGCAGACCGATGTGGATTCCTTCGCACCGCTGGAGCCGCTTGCCGATGGCTTCCGCAACTACGTGAAGAGGGGCTACGAGGGCTCGACGGCGGAACTGCTCGTGGACAAGGCCCAGCTGTTGAAGTTGAGCGCGCCGGAAATGACTGTGCTGGTAGGTGGCCTGCGAGTACTCGGCGCCAACTTCGGCAAGTCCCAACACGGCGTATTCACCACACGTCCGGAAACGCTGACTAACGACTTCTTCGTGAACCTGCTGGACATGCGGACCAAGTGGGAGCGGTCTGCGTCCGATCCGAATGTACTGGAAGGTCGCGACCGCAGCAGCGGCGCGCCGAAGTGGACCGCAACCGTAGTCGACCTGATCTTCGGTTCCAACGCCCAGCTCCGGGCCATCGCGGAGTACTACGGCAGTTCCGACGCGCCGCAGGCCTTCGTGCGCGACTTCGTCGCCGCCTGGACCAAAGTGATGAACGCGGATCGCTATGACCTGAAGCAAGGGTGAAAAGGCAGGTCCGCATGGGCCTGCTGCTTTCCTTGCCTGACCCAAGCCGCCGACAGGACGTTCCTGCCGGCGGTTTTTTTTGCGGCCGAAGGCTGCTTCAAGAGCTACGGGCGGGCTCAAGCGCTTCGCGAGCAAGCTCGCTCCTACTAAATCCAGCCCCCGGATGATCGGTCGTTGACACTTGATCAGCCCGCTCGGAGTTGAACCGTAGGTTGTGGCTGAGCTACGCGAAGCCCAACGATTGGCGGACCTGCGGTCCGCTTCGCGAATGAATTGGCCCCCCAGGGGAGGTGCCATGGCAGACCGTCCATCCCGCACTTGTGCCACGAGTGAACTCAAACCGCTCGCATGCGGTCTGTCTGCTGTCGGCCCACTGGGTGGATTGCATGGCTTTTCGCTACCTGGGCGACTCGCTGCCTTCCGTTCCATCCTGATCGCTTACGGTTCCGGAGCAATTTGCCTGGCCGGCTTTTTTCATGCCCGTTTGCCGGGTTTTGTCCCATCGCCATGTGAAGATTGCCCATGACCCTGTCCCGTCGTTTCCACGCCCGTGTTTCCCCGCTCCAGTCCCGTGCCTGCGGCGCCCTCATGCTGGGTGGCCTGATGCTGTCCGGGGGATCGGTCCACGCCGAGGAACCCGCCGGCAACATGCGCTGGGTGAGCGACAGCCTGACGACCTATGTCCGTAGCGGTCCGACTGACGGATATCGCATCGTCGGTACGCTCTCTTCCGGGCAGAAAGTCGAGCTGCTCACGACCCAGGGCGACTACAGTCAGGTTCGCGGCCAGAACGGCAGCAGTGTGTGGATCCCCAGCCGTGACCTGCAGGAAGTGCCCGGCCAGGCCGAGCGCTTGCCGCAGCTCGAGCAGAAGGTGACCGAGCTCAGTGCGCAGCTCGCCGGTATCGACGATTCGTGGAAATCCCGCGTACAGGGCATGCAGGAGACGCTGGATGCGCGCAAGAAGCTGATCGACGAGTTGCAGGCCGCGCGCTCGGCACTGGATGCCGAACTGACCCAGGCGCGCTCCGAACTGCGTGATGCACAAGCGCAACTGGGCGACGAGAACAAGCAGGTGCTGATGCGCTACATGGTCTACGGCGGCAGCATCGCCGGCGCGGGGTTGCTGGCCGGGCTGATCCTGCCGACCTTCCTGCGAGTGCGGCGCAAGCGTAACGATCAGTGGGTGTGATCGGCTGGCTCGCCGCGTAATCAGCGAGCCGGTTCCGATGAAGGGGCCCAGCAGCGCGAGTGCCCCGGCTGGCAACCGCCAGCGGGGGCGCTGCTTCGCCCGGGCTCAGTGCGGACCGCGATGGCGGATGGTCTTGAGCAGGTCGTCCGGGGTGATCTGGCCGACGACATTGCTCGCGGCGCTGCCCGGTTGCGGCAAGTCGAGGATGTGGCCCTTCATCTTGCCCACCACGTGCATCTCGCAGGGTTTGCAGTCGAACTTCAGGGTCAGCACTTCATCCCCGTGGACCAGTTGCATCGGCGCCACCTTGGTGCGCACACCGGTCACGCCCTTGGCCTGTTTCGGGCACAGGTTGAACGAGAACCGCAGGCAGTGCTTGGTGATCATCACCGGGACTTCGCCAGCTTCCTCGTGCGCCTCGTAAGCTGCATCAATCAACTGCACGCCGTAACGGTGGTAGAAGTCGCGAGCCTTCTGGTTGTAGACGTTGTAGAGGAACGACAGGTGGGCTTCCGGGTACACCGGCGGCGGCACGCTGACGGCCTTGCGGCTGCCATGGGGGTGAGCGGCTACGCGGGCTGCGGTCAGCGCTTCGATCGCTTCGCGGCGCAGGGCCTTGAGCTGCGAAGCGGGGATGAAGAACGCCTGCGGCGCATCCAGTTCGATGTCCTGGGCGTGATAGCGGGTGGTGCCCAGTTGGCCCAGCAGGTCATGCATCTGCTCCAGGGCCTGTTCGGGTTTGTTCGCCGCCCCGAACGGACCATCCAGCCTGACGCTGGCGGTCACGCCTTCCTCGCTGGTGGCGGTCAGTTCCAGGCCGTCTTCACGCAGGCTGGCTTTCCAGCTCACGCCAACCCGACGCTCCGCCGAAGTCTTCAGCAGCGCCTGTTGCCAGTTGTGGTCCAGGTTGCGGGACAGCGGGTGATTCGGCCGTAGCCGCGACAGGGCGGCGGGCATTTCGTTGGGCTCGACGCGGTAGCGCCAGCGCTTTTCACCTTCTTCCTCGAACTCGCCTTTCAGCTCGGCGATGTTCGCGCGAAAGCCGACGACCTCGCGCTTGATCAGCACGTTGAGGCCGTCGCCGTTGGACAGCGGCTCATGGGTCACGGCAATCAGGTCGCGTTTGCCGACTTTCTCCACCTGGCCAACCAGCAGGCCGGTGAAGGTGGGTGTGTCGAAGGCGCCGATATCGATCTTTCGTTCGGTGACGAAGTAGTCGGTGCTGCCGCGGTGGAAGGTCTTGTCCGGGTCCGGCACGAAGAAGTGATCCGTGCGACCGCTGGAAGCGCGGGCCAGGTCGGGGCGCTCGGCGAGGATGCCGTCCAGGCGCTGGCGGTAGTACGCGGTGATGTTCTTGACGTAGCTCGCATCCTTGTAGCGGCCTTCGATCTTGAAGGAGCGCACGCCGGCATCCACCAGGGCACTGAGGTTGGCGCTCTGGTTGTTGTCTTTCATCGACAGCAGGTGCTTCTCGAACGCCACTACGCGGCCCTGGTCATCCTTCAGGGTGTAGGGCAGTCGGCACGCCTGGGAGCAGTCGCCCCGGTTGGCGCTGCGGCCGGTCTGGGCGTGGGAGATGTTGCACTGCCCGGAGAAGGCGACGCAGAGGGCACCGTGGATGAAGAACTCGATGGCCGCATCGGTTTCATTGGCGATGGCGCGGATCTGCTGGAGATTCAGCTCGCGGGCGAGCACCAGCTGGGAGAAACCGGCCTGGTCGAGGAACTTGGCGCGCTCCAGGGTGCGGATGTCGGTCTGGGTGCTGGCGTGCAGCTCGATGGGCGGGATGTCCAGTTCGAGCACGCCCATGTCCTGCACGATCAGCGCATCGACGCCGGCGTCGTACAACTCATGGATCAGCTTGCGCGCCGGTTCCAGTTCGTCGTCGTGGAGGATGGTGTTGATGGTGACGAACACGCGCACATGGAAGTGGTGGGCGAATTCCACCAGCTTGGCGATATCCGCCACTTCGTTGCAGGCGTTGTGGCGGGCGCCGAAGCTGGGGCCGCCGATATACACGGCGTCGGCGCCATGCAGGATGGCCTCGCGGGCGATGTTCACATCACGGGCGGGGCTGAGCAGTTCTAATTGGTTCTTGGGCAAAGACATGGCAATCACGGTCCGGCACGTATGCAGGGGGCGCATTGTACCGGGCCTGCGCCACCTGAGCATCCATGGGGTGCCGGATGGAGGATCGCTTTGTCCGGCGGCCAGGCGGCAGACCTACGCATCGCCGAGGTCATGGCGCAGATGCCGGAGCGCACCCGTCGAGCGTTCGAGATGTACCGTATCCACGGCATGAAGCAGAAGGAAATCGGCGAGGCGCTGGGCGTCTCCACCACCCTGGTCAACTACATGCTCCGCGACGCCATGCTGCGGTGCCGCGAAGTGCTGTAACCGCTCTTTCAGCGTATCGAGGCCGGCGGAATGGAATAGGTGCCGACCACATGGGCCACCGGCTCTTCCTGCCCTTCCGAAAAAAGCGAGACCTCGCCCACCGCCAGGGTCTTGCCGACCTTCATCAGGTGGCATTCGCCGATGATGCGTTTGCTCGCTTCGGGTTTGCGCAGGAAGTTGATGGTGAGGCTGGTAGTGACCGCCAGCGGAACGATGCCGATCTCGCCCAGCAGGGCAACGTAGAGGGCCACGTCGGCGAGCGCCATCAGGGTGGGGCCGGAAACAGTGCCTCCGGGCCGCAGGTCGGACTCATCGACCTCCTGTGACACGCGCGCGCTGCGCTCCCATACGGCGTCGACGACGACCCGGGTCTGGGGAAATTCCTCCTGGATGAATCGCGCTATCGCTTCCTTCTTGTCGCTCATGTCGAGCTCTCCTGGCTGAATTGTCGGCAGGACGCTGCCATAACCCCGATGATCCTGTCCATGTCGGGGGCGAATCTGGCCGTTGCAACACCATTCACATGTTTGCCAGCTACGCTCCCCCTCACCTTGCCGCGAAGAGTAGTTAGGATGTCATTCATCGATTCGGTGATCGCCCAGGTGCTGGGGCTGGAAGTGGGACTTCACCATGCGTATGCGCGACTCGCTTGCCGCACGGATGAAGAAGCGCTGCATGACCTGCGGATCAATCTGCGAAAACTGCGCAGCCTGCTGCGGCCGATGCGTCGCCTGGCGATACCGAGGGAACTGGATGCCGCCGCGGCGGACGTCGGTCGGCTGACCACTCCGGTACGTGATCTGGAAGTACTGGTCGTCGAGTTGCAGCGGCAGGGTTTCATGGATCAGGCCGAGCGTCGCCGGCACCTGCTGGAATCCCACTACGCGGTCATCGAACGCAGCGCCACATTGCAGCGCTTCATGGCGGTGCTGGATGCCTGGCCGGCCCGGATGCGTGAGGCGGAGCGAGATGGCGAACTCGACAATCTCCGCGAGCGCGTGCGGATTCGCCTGCAACGGCAATTGCAACACTTGCGCGAATCCATTGCCGATCCCGCATTCGATCGCCATGCCTTGCGCCTTCTGGTCAAGCGCATGCGCTACGCCCATGAGGCCTATCCCAGGCTCTCGCCCGTCGGGCAGGAGGCAGTTTCGGCGCTGAAGGCCGTGCAGTCGGCATTGGGGGACTGGCATGACCACTTTCAATGGTGCCTGCGGGCTGAACAGGATGCAGACCTGCTGGTGCTCAAGGACCGTTGGGAAATTGCCGGCGCTGCCGAGCTGAGTGCAGCCGAAGTCGAACTTTCCATCCTGGCCGAATGCCTGGAAGAAAAATCCGCTTCGGCCGCCTAGGGCCCTCAGCGGTTCAGACCGCCTCGATTGCCTCGGGCCGCGCAACGGCCTCGAACATTTGCGCGCCGATCGAGCGAGCCGCATTCAGGTAAGGCGCGACGTCGCTGGACTCCGACTCGAAGTACAAGGAAGAGGACAGTACCGTCGCGCCGCAGTAATCGAAGATGCCGTGGTCAATCTGCGTCTTGATGGCTTTGTCATAGCCGTGGCGTTCGAAAGTACCTGCATCGACACCGGCCACACCGATCAGATGGACCTTGAGGTGACGCAGCTTCTTCCTGAGGCCACCTTCCTGGCTGTACTCGAATGCCCAGCCGTTGGCGAAGACCCGATCGATCCAGCCCTTGAGCATCCCGGGCATTGACCACCAGTAGACGGGGAAGGCGAGCACCAGGGCATCGGCGCGGTCGATCCGTGCCTGCTCGGCGGCAACGTCGGCCGGCGGTGCCACCTGGTGGCGGTGGACGGCGTGGTCGGCGAAGCTGAACCTCGGATCGAAGCCCTCTGCGGCAAGGTTGGCGATTTCCGCGTCATGGCCGGAAAGCTTCAAACCTTCGGCGACCTGTGCGGCCAGGCTGTGGGTGAGCGAGCGGGGATCGTGGTGAGCGACGACAATCAGGGCGTGCATGGCAGGGCTTCCTGTGACTGGATTGCGGCTGGACCTGGCGCCGGATATCCTGTGCGCCAAGTTACTTTTAGTAAGTTACGGTTGGTAACTTACGTTTGGTAGGTTAGACATGTCAACACTCGATGAAGAGGCGCGCCCGCGCCGTCGTTTATCCCGCGAAGAGCGGCAACGGCAATTGCTGGATGTCGCGTGGCAAATGGTCCGCGAGGAGGGCACGGATGCGCTGTCGTTGGGCCGGTTGGCCGAGCAGGCGGGCGTTACCAAGCCCGTGGTCTATGACCATTTCAAGACCCGCGCGGGGTTGCTCGCAGCGTTGTACGTGGAGTTCGACACCCGCCAGACGGTATTGATGGATGCCGCCCTGGAAGCCAGCGAGCCGACCCTGGAGGGCAGGGCAGAGGTGATCGCCTCCTCCTACGTCCAGTGCGTGCTGTCGCAGGGGCGGGAGATACCGGGTGTGATTGCGTCCCTGGATGCTTCGCCCGAACTGACTTCGATCAAGTGCGAGTATGAGTCCGCGTTCCTGGCGAAGTGTCGGACTGCGCTGGCGCCCTTCGCGGGGAAGGACGGCGTGACCCCAGCCGGGTTGCGGGTGATGTTGGGCGCAGCGGAGGCGCTGTCCCATGCAGCTGTCACCGGAGAGATCACACCGGAGGAGGCGCGGGACGAACTCCGCGCAACCATCGTGGCGATGGTGGAACGCAACGCCCGGCGCAATTGAGGTTGGGCGTCACCGAGCTCGCAACCAGTCCTGCTGACGTGCCATAACCGCCTTCGCGGATTCGCCCACCAGTTCGGCATAGAGCGCTGGCGCGGTGGCTCCTTCAGTGCTGATCAGCAGGACGCGCGAGTGGCGGTTCAGGCCGAGTGCAGCTGCCCGGGGCGTGCCCATCAGTTGCCTGAGCCCGGCAAGCCCCGCCACTGCGGACTCGCCAGCCACCAGCGGCAGGTCCCGTCCGCTGCCCTTGGCCAGCAGGCGCATCGCAACCAGCGCCTCGGCGTCCTCGACTGTCATGAAGTAGTCGATGCAGCCTTCCAGGAACTGCCAGGCCAGGGGGGAGGTTTCGCCGCACGCGAGGCCGGCCATGACCGAGTCCACGCTGCCGCTGGCCCGGGTCGCTCGTCCGGCCAGGGCGCTCTGGTAGAGGCAGTCGGCCTGTCGCGGTTCGACGACGATCATGGTGGGCCTTTCGGCGCCGTAACGCTCCCAGAGGTAACTGGCAATGCCGGCCGCCAGACCGCCAACGCCGCCCTGTAGAAAGACGTGGCTGAAAGGGCATTCGGCGGTTATCGGCTCCAGTGCTTCCAGTGCTTCCAGTGCTTCCAGTGCCTCCGCGGCAATGATCCCGTAGCCCTGCATCACGTCACGGGGAATGTCGGTGTAGCCCTCGTAGGAGGTGTCGGATACCACGGTCCAGCCGTTTGCCTCGGCCAGGCGTGCGGCTTCGTGAACCGAGTCGTCGTAGTTGCCGTCGATGCGGATGATGCGTGCGCCGTACGCCGCGATGGCCTGCTCGCGTTCGCGGCTGACGTGGGCGTGGAGGACGATCACGCACTGGCAACCGACGCTTTGCGCCGCAGCCGCGAGGGCGCGGCCATGGTTGCCGTCGGTGGCGCTGATCACCGTGAAGTCCGCCAGAGCCGCTGCATGCTCCCCTGCGAGCAAGGCGCGGGGTTCCAGGGCCAACTCGGGGAAACGCCGAAGGATGAGGCGCACCAGCGCGATGGGCGCGCCCAGCACCTTGAAGCTGCCCAGCGCCGAGCGCACGGCCTCCTCCTTGATCAATACCTGGCCGACGCCCAACTCATCGGCAAGGTCAGGCAATTGCCACAGCGGCGTGATCGCGCACTCGATGCGGCTCCAACTGGACAGCCAGGCGCGGCTCTCGGCGGCCCGGGCGACGCTCATGATGGCGCGCAACTCGTCTGGATAAGGGCGGCGAATCGCATTGGGATTGGGGGTCAGCATCGTGAGCTCCGGAAAGGAAGGCGGGGAAGGGCGGTCAGGATTGGGCGAGCCGCTGTTGCACTACATCGAGCAGCACCTGGGCGCCGGCCAGCAAGAGGTCGTCAGGGGTGTGCTCGCGCGGGTTGTGGCTGATGCCGCCGTGGCTGGGCACGAAGATCATCGCCGCCGGCGCGATGCGCGCGATCATCTGCGCGTCATGGCCGGCGCCGGAAGTCATGCGCTTATGGCTGAATCCGAGGCGCCCGGCCGAGGCCTCGATGGCGGCAGCCAGCGCCGGATTGAAGGTCACGGGCTCGAACCGTACCAATTGCTCGCTATGGACCTCGACACCTTCCTCTTCAGCCAGGCGCGCGAGCAAGGCGGCCAGCTTCTGTTCGGCCACTTGCAGCCGGCCTTCATCGGGGTGACGCAGATCCACGGTGAAGGTCGCCCTGCGCGGAATGACGTTGATCAGATTCGGTTCGAAGCGCATGCAGCCCGCCGTTGCCAGCGTCCCGTCGACTGCAATTTCGCGTAGCGCGCTGACAACCGAGCTGGCGACCCAGCCTGCGTCCCGGCGCAGGTGCATGGGCGTCGTGCCGGCATGGTTGGCGCTGCCCTTGATGGTGACCTGCTGCCAGGAAATGCCCTGCAGGTTTTCGACCACGCCGATCTGAATGCCTTCGGCTTCCAGGATCGGCCCCTGTTCTATGTGCAGCTCCAGGTATTCGTGTGGTATCAGCGTGCAGGGTTCGAGATCACCGGCGTAGCCGATGCGGGCAAGTTCGTCCCCCAGGCGGGTGCCATCGGTGCCCCGGGTGGTCAGGGCCGCATCGATATCCAGCCCACCCGCATGCACCAGCGAACCCATCATGTCGGGCTGGTAACGCACGCCTTCCTCATTGGTGAAGGCGGCGACCGTGATCGGCCGGGCAGGTGACGTGCCGGCTTCGCGAAACGCCCGCACAACAGCGAGTCCCGCAAGCACGCCGTAGCAGCCATCCAGCGCGCCGGCATCGGCGACACTGTCGATGTGCGAGCCGATCATCAAGGGCGCCTGCTGATCGTCCTCCGCACGCAAGGTGCCGAAAATGTTGCCGATACGGTCGACCTGCACGTCCAGCGCCAGTGCATCCATCCATTGGCGGAGTCGGTCACGGCCGGCCTTGTCGGCATCCGTCAGCGCGATGCGGGTGCGCCCCTCGCGGCCGGGCTCCATGCCGATCTCGCCCAGATCACTGATCTGCCTCAGCAGCGTTTCAGCATCGAGCCGCAAGGGAATTTGTTCGGGAAGAGGTCTCATCGGCCGGCTCTAGGAAAGCAAATCAGGCAATGGCGTAATAATATTTCCCTGCTGCGTACTCTTTTCTCTGATTGCGAGTCTTTAGCGCATTTCCATTGCAGCAATACCCCGATTCGATCAATTTTCAATCGAGCCCTGCCTATGACCCTGGATAGTTTCGATCTCAAGCTGCTCAAGGAGGTCCAACAGGACGCCGGTCTCTCGCAGGCGGAACTGGGAGAACGCGTCAACCTCTCGGCAGCGGCCGTCAACCGCCGGCTCAAACGCCTAAACGAGGACGGCGTGATTCGCCGGACGGTCGCCCTGGTGGACCCGCAGCAGCTGGGTCATCAACTGACCGTGATTGCGGAGGTGGAGGTCGAAAGCGAACGGCTGGACCTGCTGGACGCCATGAAACGCAGCTTCCTCGCCTGCCCACAGGTGCAGCAGTGCTACTACGTGGCGGGCGAGTTCGACTTCGTGCTGGTACTCGCGGTGAAGAGCATGGAGCAATACACCGACCTGACGCGGCAGCTCTTTTTCGAGAGCAACAACGTCAGGCGTTTCCGTACGCTGGTGTCCATGAGCAATGTGAAGGTGGGGTTGGAAGTTCCGCTCGACCTCGAAGCGGATTCCAGCTCCTACGGGCCATGCAGCTGATTGCAACCCATTGGCAGTATTGCGCAGTGCATCCAGTGCAGGCTGTAGCGGGAACATCGGGTTGCGCGGGCCGTCCCCCAACTGCTGCCCAGCCCATTCGTGGGGAGCTTCAGGAAAGCGTCCTTCCTGACGGGCAGCGATGCGCTCGGCAGAACGCAGCGCGGCTTCGCGGCTGGCGGGCGAAGCCGGTTCGAAGAACAGGTGAACGAAATACTCGAAGGGGGCCAGCGCTGATTCAGTGCAGTCAGCTCCGCTGGGAACGTTTCACCAGCACGCGGCCGTAGATGAGCCCGCTCACCCCGGCGACGACCGAAGCCATCAGCACGCCCAGCTTGGCGGCGCCCAGCAGGTCTGGCTGGTTGAAGGCGAGGTTGGCGATGAAGATGGACATGGTGAAGCCGATGCCGGCCAGGCAGCCGATCAACCCCATCCACCACCAGGTCATGCCCGGCGGCAAGGTGCACCAGCCCATGCGCACCATCAGCCAACTGCTGCACAGAACGCCCAACGGTTTTCCCAGCACCAGGGCCAGCGCCACGCCCGAAAGCACGGCCAGTGAACCGCCCTGGTCCAGGTCGACACCCGCGAGGCTCACACCGGCGTTGGCGAGTGCGAACAGCGGCATGATCAGGAACGCAACCCAGGGATGCAGGGCCATCTGCACGCGCGTTACCGGCGGCAGGAGTTCGCGTTGCGCCTGGCGAAGTTGCTTGATGGGTTCGATCAGTTCGGAGGCACCATTGGCCGCCTGCTCGCGCTCGGCGTAGTCATTGATGGCACGCGAGGCCAGTTGCAAGGGCGGGTCCATGACCTTCACCGCGCGTACCGGCGTCATCAGGCCGAGCACAACGCCTGCCAGCGTCGGGTGGGCGCCGGTCTTCAGCAGACCGAACCAGAGCAGTGCGCCGGGCAGCAGGTACGCGTAGGCCGAACCGATGCCGATACGTTGCAGGCCGAGCACCAGCAGGATGCCGGCCGCAGCGATGGCGAATCCCAGCGGATCGAGGCCACCGGAATAGAACAGCGCGATGATCACCACGGCGACGATGTCGTCGATGATCGCCAAGGCCAGCAGGAAGACGCGCACCGACGCTGGCACTGCGCGGCCCACCAGCGCGAGGACGCCGACTGCGAAGGCGATGTCCGTGGCAGTCGGCACGGCCCATCCCTGGCGTAGGCCATCGGTACTGTTGAGCGTGAGGTAGAGCAGGGCCGGTACGAGGACGCCACCGAACGCAGCCACTATGGGCAGGGCGGCGAGCTTGACGTTGGCCAGCGCGCCTTCATGGATCTCCCGGCGGATTTCCATGCCGACGACGAGGAAGAACACCGTCATCAACGCATCGTTGATCCAGAAGTGCAGTGAATTCGAGATGACGAAATCACCAATGCCGAACGACAGCGGCATGTGCCACAGGTGCTCGTAACTGCTGGCGTACGGGGAGTTGGCCCAGATCAACGCAGCCGCGGCGGCGATCAGCAGGACGATACCGCTGACGGCTTCGATGTGAATGAATTTTTCGAACGCGGAGAATGCCTTGTCGGCAATGCGCTGCACAGCCGGCAGCGCCTTTCGGGAAGGGGCTTGGTTCATGGTCTTGATACTCAGCAGCTTGTGCGGCGGCCCGACCAACACATGAAACCTGTCTGGCGCATATGCGCTGCCAGACACCCGGCGCGTAACTTACCCTGCCTTTTTCAATTTGGCCAGCACCTGTTTCGCCGGGCATGGCGAACCGGCTATTCCGAAAGGCGTGAAAACCAGCGCTCAGAGCGCGAGGCTGTGGATCAGCTGCGAGGCATCTTGCGGGTCGCGTCTGGAGCTGAAGCCCAGTGCCCGGGCGAGACGCTGCATACGGACATTCGCCACGGTATCGATCGAGAACATCCGCTTGAAACCGTTTTCGCGAGCAGCCTCGATGAGGTGGCGCATCAGGATCTCGTCCAGGCCGAGGCCCTGCCAGGCGTCGGCGATGGTCACCGCGCACTCGCACTGGGTGGGGTCATCGGAAGCGGCGTAACGACTGATCCCGACTTCGACCGGTTTGCCGGCCCGATGCACTAATGCGACGTAGGCCATCTTGCGCCGGTAATCGACCTCCATCAGGTGGTCGAGGAGGCTGTTGCTGACTTCCTTTATCGCGCACAGGAAGCGGAAGTGGCGTGTCTGCGGGGAAAGGTCGCGGATGAACTCGGCTTCGCGCTCCCGATCTTCCGGACGCAACGGGCGGATGAGGACATGGCTGCCATCCGCAAGGGTTTCGACCCAATGCTCCGCCTCGACAGGGACGCCGGCAGGGGCGGCGTGAGAATGCGCGCACTGTAGCTGGGACATGGCTGCGTACTCCGTATTGAAAACCTGTCCTTTTTTCTACGCCGAATGGGCTGCAGCGGATTGATGGAGATCAAGCGAGTCGGGATGGCGAAAAATCAACCGACGAGCTGCGCCAAGGAAGGAAGTCGCGCCGGCTGACCGGCGCGACCCGAGGCATCAGAGGATGCTGATGGGATACTCGATGAACGCGCGGACTTCGTTGAGGTCCGGGCCCACCTGGTTGTCGGCGCGGTAGATGGAGTTACGCAGCTTGAACGACAGGTCCTTGGCCGGACCATCCTGCACCACGTACTTGAACTGGTTGAACAGTTCGCGCTCGGTGCCGTCGTTCTCGCCACCGGCAACGATGTCGGTGCCGCGTACGTAGGCGAACTTGTAGCTCAGGCCCGGAATGCCGTAGCCACCGAAGTCCAGCTCGTAGCTGACCTGCCAGGACTGCTCGTCTTCCAGGTTGAAGTCCGAGTAGTAGGAGTTGGCCACGTAGATGGTGCTGCCACCGTCGCCGAAGTCGTAGGCGTAACCGGCATCGCCGGTGTTGCGCTGGTGGGCGACGATGAACGCGTGGGCGCCGATGCTGTACTTGGCAGCCAGGCTCCACAAGGTGTTCTTGTCGTCCTGACCGTCGCCGCCGAAGGCCAGCGCCGCGTCGGAGCCGTCGTCGTACTTGGTGCGGTAGATGTTGAAGTCGAAGTTCAGCGCCTGCTGCTCAGTGAACGGAATGTTGTAGTTCAGGTTGGCGTAGTACTTCTTGAACTGGTCCTCCACGTCGGAGTGGTAGAGGCTCACACTCAGGTCGTCGGTGACGGTATAGCTGCCGCCGACCACGTCGATGCTCTTCAGGTGGTTGGGGTCGCGCGCCGGGTCGCCCATGGGACTGTCACCGGTGAAGCGGCCGACGTTCAGCTCCAGGCCCTCGATTTCCTTGCTGGTCAGTAGGGTGCCGGTGAAGGCCTGGGGCAGCAGGCGGCTGTCGTCATAGGCCAGCACCGGCAGGGACGGGAACTGGTTGCCGTACTTGAGCACGGTGTTGGAGAAACGCAGTTTCACCGCCGCACCCGCCTCGGAAAGATCGTCCACCGGATGGCCATCGCTGTCGGTGTCAAAGAAGGCGGCGTAATTGCGGCCGCGGCCGCTGTCCAGTTTCACGCCGAGCAGGCCATAGGCGTCGACGCCGAAGCCAATGGTGCCCTGGGTGAAGCCCGATTCGAAGGTACCGATAAAGCCCTGGCCCCAGGTCTTGGCGTCGTTGGTGTGGTCCTTGTAGTCACGATTGAAGTAGGCGTTGCGCAGCAGCAGGGTTGCGCTGGCGTCCTCGACGAATCCCTTTGATTCGGATTGCTCACTGGCCATGGCGGGAACGGCGATAGCAGCGGAAACCGCCAGCGCCAGAGCGCTCAGGGGATTGAGTTGGATCACGGGTGCTCCTGATGGTCGTTTTGTTGGTCTTGATAAAGCAGGAATTCAAGAAGCTATCAACCACCGGGAGGCGCTGAGGCCTGCCGCTGGGCTGACAGAAAAGTCCTTTGGCTCTCGTTGTATTGCCGGCTTTGCCGACGCGATGCGCGCAAACTACTACCACGTGCGTGAGCAATCAAAAAACTGTAATTATCAATTACGCATATTGATGAGATTAATATTTATCAAATTTGCAGCTGGGTATTCTGTCCGCGAGGGAACAGGGAATAGTCGATTCTCCCCGTGAGTCGACCAGGTTCCATCAACTTACTCTCTGATTCGGCCACCTCCTCGGAGGTGGCCTTTTTTTGTTGGCGCGATTAATCCGCTTCGCCTGCCATGAAGATACTTATGGATAATTGACAGATCCGCTGTGGCTACCGTAGTAGACGGCGTGGTGACGTACTGAAAAGTAAATGTCAAGGTGCTGATTGCTGGGTGACTGATAATTCAGATAATCAAATCCCAAAATCCCTATCAATAGTCCCTATCAACGTATTTGATTTTGGATAAAGGGAGAAATGCGTACACTTGCCCTCGATGAAGCTTTTCGCCAAGTGCACTCTCTGGTTTCTTCCAGGCTTGCGGTTGGCTTCCTCCACTTCATCAATCCTTTGGTTTTATTTAATGGCCGCCTTGCCCAAGGCGGCCTTTTTTTTTATTTCCCACATGAAGGCCACGAACACGACTTTTCTGCCAAAGATGGGTGAGCACATGGCGAGCGCTCTGCACCGGGTTTGAGTCCGATTATGATGACGGCGTCACTGGACCCGCTTCGGAGAGCGCCGAACCATGGATGCAGATACTGCCGACAATCACCTTGCCGCGCTGGCCGGCGCCATTGCCGATCCGGCGCGCTCACGCATGCTGTGCAGCCTGCTCGATGGTCATGCTCGCACGGCGACCGAGTTGGCCGCTGTCGCCGACATAGGCGCTTCCACCGCCAGCGGTCATTTCTCCCGGCTGCTAGAGCAGGGGCTGGTCCTGCTGCACGTGCAGGGCCGTCACCGCTACTACCAGTTGGCGAGCCGCCAGGTCGCGCAGACCCTGGAAAGCCTGCTGGCGCTGGCCGGCGCCCCTGCAGTGGCCTTCCGTCCCTCGACACCCTCGGTGCTGCGTCAGGCGCGCACCTGCTACGACCACTGTGCGGGTGAAGTCGCCGTGCAATTGCATGATGCGTTGCTGGCGGCGAACTGGATCGAAAGCCATGACAAGGATTACCGCATCACCGACGCCGGCAGCCAGGGCCTCGGACAACTGGGTATCGACCTGGCCGAGGTGCAACGTCAGCGCAGGCGCTTGGCCTATCCGTGCATGGACTGGAGCGAACGCACGCCGCATGTCGGCGGTGCACTGGGTGCGGCGTTGCTGGACCTGATGCTCAAGCGCGGCTGGGTCACCCGTCATCTCGACTCCCGCGCCCTGAGCGTGACGGCCAAGGGAGCTTCCAGCCTGTCGAAAAACTTCGGCATGGCACTCGTCCGGCGCTGATGCCACTGCCGTCCAGCTCCATCCAACATTCACCCGTCCATGCAAGGGAAGCCCACCAATGTCGGTTGCCGAACTACTGAGGAAACGTATATCTGTCCGCGCCTTCACCGCCGAGCCGGTCGGTGCGCAAATCGTACTGGAGTTGCTCGAGGACGCGCGCTGGTCCCCGTCCGGCGGCAACCTCCAGCCGTGGAAAGTCATAGTGGTCAGCGGGGAAGAAAAGCTCGCCCTTGAGCGACTGGCCGTTGAAACCCTGTTGAAGAACCCACGAGGCGAAGCGGGTGATTATCCCATCTACCCGGACGGACTCATCGAACCGTACCGCTCACGCCGCTACAAGGTGGGTGAGGACATGTATGCACTGCTGGGCATTGCGCGCGAAGACAAGGCCGCTCGGCTGCGCAATCTCTCGCGCAACTATCAGTTCTTTGGCGCACCGGTGGGCATTTTCTTCGTCATCGACCGCTCCATGGGCCATGGCCAGTGGGCGCATGTCGGCATGTTCATGCAGTCGTTGGCCCTGCTGGCCGAGGAACGCGGCTTGGCGACCTGCATGCAGGAAGCCTGGGGCATGGTGCGTGAGAGCCTGCACCGGCATTTCGAGCTACCGGAGCACGAACTGGTCTATTGCGGCATGGCGCTCGGTCATGCGGATCGCTCGGCACCGGTCAACAGCCTGCGCTCGGATCGCGCGCCGGTGGAAGAATTTGCCCAGCTGAGAGGTTTTACCTGATTCGTGCTCGCTGGATCTGCCGGTCAAGCAAATGAGCCATCACGCTGGTCGGTCAGTACCAGGGTGAGGAACGCCGGGCTATCCACGTCGATGCTTTGCAGTTTGTCGCCCAATCGTCCGGACTCGGGATTGCGGCGGAACACGTCGACGCTGTTGTCCCCCTGATTGGCAACCAGGACGAAGCGCCCGCCGGGAGCGAGCACGAACTCGCGCGACATGCGTCCCACCGGTGAGCGATCGACGAAGGTGAGAAGGCCGTTGTCAGGGTCTACCGGAAGGACGCTCAAGTGGTTGTCATCGCCACGATTGAGCACCAGCAGGAAACGGCCATCCTCGGAGAGACGCAGCGCCCCTGCAGCTACCTGGCCGGAGAAGCCGGCGGGTGCGAGCGGGTGCGTCTGCCGTTCGGTTAGCCTGCCTTCGCAGTGGGAAAGGCACATCACGGCTCCCGTGAGTTCCAGGGTCAGATAGGCAAAACGGCCATCCTCGGAAAACACCATGTGCCGGGGTCCGCTGCCGGGCGGTGCAGGGAAGTAGGGCGGGTCGGCCGGTTCCAGCGGCCGCTCCGGATTATCTGGCCGGTAGTGATAGGCCATCACCTTGTCGGCTCCCAGGTCTGCGGCGAAGAGGTATTCGCCTGAAGGCTCCATTACCGCCGAGTGCATGTGGCCGGCCGCTTGCCGGTCCCGGTTGACGCCGCTTCCAGGGTACGCCTCGCACTGCCTGACCGCACCGAGCGCGCCACTGGAACCGGCGCGGATCACGGCCAATGAACCCCCTGAAACAGACGCGTAATTGGCGACGAACAGATAGCGTCCATCAGGACTGATGCTGGCGTACGCAGGTTCGTCGCCCTGCGTTTCCCGCGAATCCACCTCATGCATTTCGCCCGTACGGGGATTGAAGCGAAAGGAGCTGATACGCCCGCCGCTGTGATCCGCCGCATCACTGGCGTTTTCATTGACGGCGAAGAACAGCTGGCGATTGCGGCTGAAGACGATGAAGGAAGGATTCGCGCTGCGGATCAGGCCAACAGGGCCGTGAAGATCGCCTGTTTGGGCATTGAAACGATAGAGATAGATGCCTTCGCTGCGACCCTGGGTATAAGTGCCCACCAGCAGATGGAAGCCGGTTGTGGGGCAGGGCGTGGCGCCCGCGCTCTGGTCGATGGGGGCGAGCAGCAGGTCAGGCATGCTGGGGGGCCTCTTCATGGTGGCGAGCTCCGGGTGAATGTCCAGTTGACTGTAATCCGGTGCGCGGGGTTCAGCAGGACGCAACCTCAATCTCCGGATGGCGACAGTGGCCGAGCCGCCCGCCGTAACCGCTCCAGCGGACTGCTCTTGCAACGCACATCGCTCGAACCTTTCTCTGTTTGCCATGGCCCCAATAAAACGGGACCTGGAGTGCATAGATATGGCCAGTTCAAAGTTGCGCGCCACCGTCATCTGTCAGCGAGACGGCAAAGTGCTCTTGGTCAGGAAGGCGAAGGCCAAGTGGACGCTTCCAGGCGGGAAGATCGAGTGCGACGAAGGGCCGATCGAAGCTGCCTGGCGGGAGATGATCGAAGAAACCGGCATGGAGCCCCAGGATTTCGAATTCCTTGGCTGGCATGAGTTCGAGGGCGGTGCCCACCATGTCTATCGAATGACCGTCTCTGCCACGATGAACGCCCGTCCGCAAAACGAAATCCGGGATTGTCGTTGGTTCGGCAAAACGGAACTGGCGGACGAAGCGGTCAAGGATTCAAGCCAGGAACTGCTGAGTCTCTACTGCCAGTTGGCCTAGCGATTGTCGCCAGACGAATCACGAGAAAGCCCGCCACGTCTTTTAGGGGAGGGGGACGTGGCGGCAGTTTTCTTTTGATTTGCTATTGCGCGGCCGTGCCCAAAGGTGCTTCCAGCGGAAGCTGCACGACCTTTATCCCTCTTTGGGGACGCTTTCAGAATACTCCCGTGCACAGCCAGGCGTTAGAATGTTCCGCCCTTGCGTGCCGTGACTTGCCAAAAAAAACTGGAATTATCGCAAGCCATCCCAGGTCTCAGACCGACGTGTGTGCACCTTCAAGGCTGCATGGGATAACCTTGCGCCACGACTCAACCATGAAGCTGTGAACTGAATAATGGGTTTTGAACAACTAGCTGAACTACGTGATCGCCTCCGGGCTGAAGCCAAGCAAGAAAAGACTGCCAGCCCCAAGCCCCCGAAACGGAAGCCCTCTCCCCAGGCGAAGCCTCGTGAGCAGGACCCTGCAGTGGAAGCGATCTGGCGATTGCAGAAGCACTTCCCCTTGGCGTTTCCGGTGAATCCGGCTCCCAAGGTTCCGCTGAAAGAGGGCATTTTCAAGGATGCCGAGCAGCATCTGGAGTTGCTCGGAATTACCAGCGAGCAGCTCAAATTGGGGATTGCCACCTGGTGTCGCGGAACCCGTTATTGGGCGAGCATGGTCGAGAATGCGGCGCGACTGGACTTGAACGGCCAAGCCGCTGGTACGGTGACGGCCAGTCAGGCGCTGCATGCGAAGCAGCAAGCATCGCGGCATCGTGGGCAAGAACGCCGTAACCGTTCGAAACCCAAGAAAGCCATTCAGGATCCGGCCGTCGATACCGTCGCGGAATGATTGGAAGTATCTGAGCCCTGGGTCGAGTCGCCTGAGGTCACCTGGCCCGTAGGGCATGTGGTGTTCTGAAGGCGATTCGACGGGCCGCTTTCGGCCGAAACGGGCGCTCAACGCAAAAAATCAGCTGCCGCTTTGGTCGTCAGTGAATGGTAGGGAAACGCTCTTTCACTAATGCCTGAGCCTGATGGGCCATCTGATCAAGCAGGCGGTCGCGTTTGTTTTCCGCCTCGCTCATGGCCTTCTTCCCATGCTGCTGCACCAGGTAGGCGTGGATCTGTCGTACTTCCTTGGATTGGAATATCGGCGCCAGATCCTGCACTGCCACCATCCCGTCCGAGCGATGATCGCGGGTGTTCAGCAGCACGTGCGGTCCTTGCGCGGCCAGTATCTGAAATCCCATCGACTCAAAGGTCGGCACCTTGTTCGCCGCGCAGGCCAGTTCGGCGTGGGGCCGATGCTTCGCCATCTGCTGCAACAATGCGCGGGCAATACCGCGTCGGCGATGGCTCGTCTTGACGGCCATATAGGCGAGGGTGCAGGCCTCGGCGTCATCCGGACTCGGCAGGTACAGGGCAAAGCCCAGCACCTGGGAAGGATCCTCATCATCCAGGGCCAGGATCAACCGCGCGGTGCTCTCCGAGGGGTTGTTCATGGCTTGTAGATACAGGTGTACCTCGTAGCCAATCACGTACTGATACAGCTGATAGAGCGGATTGCTGGGCGTCAGCGGAACCGGACTGATGTCGCTGAAATAATCCACCACCATCTGTAGAACCTGGCTTTTCAGGGATTCGGGCGGCGATGTGTCCAGGTTTACAAGGGTGAACATCTGAAACTGGCTCCGGGGCTTGCCCGATTCGGGGAATCGGCGCGGGCGCCATTGTAGCGCCGTAGCCGACTGCCAACAGTTGCTATTCCCGTTCAGAAAATTGAGTGGTCGAGTGGCTGCGAATCAGCCGTCGCAATCGAGCAGGCTGGCCAGTGACATCGCGGGATTCACCGGCCGCTGCATCGATTGTCAGTTGCCTTGGAGGCGCTCCAGCGTTTCCGTCGTAGTCCACAACGCGTTGGCGATGTAGCGGAAGTTGATCAGCGCCGACAAGTAGCCATCGCCTTCCGGTGTATTGGGGCCAGCGGTCGCGTCACGCACCACCACCACTTCGAAGCCTTGCTCCAGCAACTCGCGCAGGTGCGACTCCACGCACAGGTTCGCCGCCATGCCGGCCAGAATGATCTGGGATACGCCATGCTTTCGCAGTTGCAGCGCGAGGTCGTTGGTTTCCGGGCCGTAGACCTTGTGCGGAGAGGCGATGATGGTCTTGCCGTCGAGGATGTACGGCTTGTACTCGGGCATGAAATCGGCGCCGGAGCCTTCGAAGCCATCCAGGGTCAGCGGACCCTTGCGGTCGAACATGCAGATGCTGTGCATCGCCTTTTCCAGTGGACCCCCGAAATGCCACTCGTGGTCGCAGGGGTAGTAATAGTGGGGAGAGACGGCAACGGTGATACCGGCCTCCTTGGCAGCGGCGAATAGCTGGCCGATGTGCTTGACCGTGTCGTGTTCGGTAATGCTCTTGCCGAACAGGCTCCAGCTGACGCCTTTGGGGCTGAGGAAGTCGATTTGCGGATCGATGACCACCAGCGCGGCCCTGCTGAGATCCAGTTGCAGGCCAGGATTCGGCAGGGCGGGTTCGATAGGGTCGCTGTATTGGGCGGCGATGGGGCGTGGCTCGTGGCTCATGTCGGGGATTCCAGTACGAGGTGGAAAAATGGGATTTCGCCATGGCGAGCTGGAAGGCACGTGGTTACCATCGGCGACAGTTAGATCCTATTTCCCCGTCGTTCCGGGCTTTTGTCTGGACGTCCAGAATCTTTTGCGGGTTGTCCCTATTTTATGGATGTCCTTTCAGAATTCCTTGAACGAACCAGTCTGCAAGGACAGTTGTTCTTCGCGGGGCCGGTCGACGGAACACTGGTACTGGAAAAGCCAGCGGGCATGGCGTTCATTCACGTCGTTCAGCAGGGTGGGATCGATATGGTCCAACCCGGTATGCCGAATATTTCGATCAGCGAACCGGCCGTGCTGTTCTGTCCGAGTAGTTGCCGTTACCAATTGCGGTCCAGTTCGGAGCGCCCGGCAGAACTGATCTGTGCCTCGTTCCGATTGGACCGTAATTCCCCCGACCCGCTTCGCCTCGGGCTGCTGGAGACTCTGGTGTTTCCGCTGGCTACCCTGGAGCATCTGGCGCCGGTAATGGGGGCGCTGGTGTCCGAGTTCCAAGGACAGGCGCCGGGCCGTGCGAAGGCCTTGAACCTGTTGTTCGAGTATGTCTTCGTGCTTCTGGCCCGGCGCGCGGTGGAGGACGGGAGAATATCGAGCGGCTTGCTGTTCGCGCTGCAGGAGGGCCGTCTGGCTGCAGTGCTGAGCCAGATCCATGGAGAGCCGGAAGCTCGCTGGACCGTTGAAAGGATGGCGCGCCTGGCGAACATGTCCAGGTCCAGGTTCTCGGCGTTCTTCACCGAGATCATGGGCAGCTCCCCCATGGGTTACGTCACTAACTGGCGGATGAAAGTCGCGCAGGATCTTTTGCGTGAGGGTATGCAGATCAAGGTGATCGCTTCATCCGTGGGATACAGCTCCCAGGCGTCGTTCTCCCGGGTTTTCGCAAGTATGGTGGGTTGTCCGCCCGCTGAGTGGATCAAGCGAACTTCCGGCAAAGGTCCCTCTGTCATCACGGCCAGAGTGTGTCGCTGAGGGTAGTTTTCGCGGGCCATGACCGGGTTTACCTCTCGAACTTCACTGATCCGCTTCGACGGGCGATTGATTGTGCAAGGCTGCCATTCGATTTCAGTATCCATGGCAGCTGCTTGCGATCTGACCTGACGCTCAGGCCGTATAACGTGCCGCGGGGGTGCTCAGTGACAGATGCGGCAGGAGCTTTTGTCGTGCAGCTTCATAGGCTTGCAGGTCGGTGATATCCGGCAGGGATGGAATGGTGATGAATTCCTCCTGATGGAGCCCGGCCAGGGCTGCATCCACCATTGCCTCCGCCTTCATGACGATGGCTCCCGGCAGGTTCTGCAGGGGCGTGCCGGCTGCTTCCCAGAAGTCGGTTGCGGTCGCGCCGGGAAGCACGACTTGCACCCTGACGTTCGTGTCCTTGAGTTCCTTGCGCAGGGACTGGCTGAACGCGAGCACGAAGGCCTTGGAGCCGCCATACACACCATTCAGTACTTCGGGCGCGATGGCGACAATGGAGGCGATGTTGACCAGCGTCCCATGGCCGCGGGCGACAAAACCCGGCACGACGGCGTAGGTCAGGCGCATCAGGACGTTCACGTTGAGCGTGAGCAGGTCTTCCAGCTTGTCGACGTTGGACTCCAGCAGCGGGCGGGTCGCTCCGACGCCGGCGTTGTTCACCAGCATGGTGATACTGGCATCCGTACGCAGCAGGTCTTCGACCCGGCCCAGATCGGCCCTGGCGCCAAGATCGGCGACCACAACTTCCACCGAGCGTCCGGTTTCCTCGCGCAATCGCGCAGCCAGGGCATTGAGCCTCTCGCGATTACGGGCCACCAGCATCAGGTCATAGCCGAGGCGGCTGAGTCGCTCGGCGTAGATCGCGCCGATTCCGGACGACGCGCCAGTAATCACCGCGGTACCCATTTTCGTAGTCATTTCGATCTCCCAAGGAACGGCGCAACGGATGTCGCGACTGCTGTTTCAAGGTGATCCTAGTGCCTTGAGGGTGTGTCTCAAATGACATATAAGGCACCTTTTAGGACATGGTGAGACATCATGCATACGATCGGCTTCGTGATATTTCCCGGGTTCCAGGTCATGGGATTCACGGCCATTACTGCCTTCGAAATCACCAACCTCGTCCTGGGCGAACCGGCCTATGAGATCACCCTGCTCTCCGAGGAGGGCGGCCTGGTGAGTTCGTCCGCAGGTTTCCGCGTCGAAACCAGGGCATTTGGCGACCAGTCCTTCGATACCATGATGTTCGGAGCCGGTACGACCATCGAGCCGATCACCCCGGGGCTTGCCGCGTTTGTGCGTCGGTCAATGACGAGGTCTCGGCGGATAGCAGCTCCCTGCACCGGAGCTTTCGTGCTGGCCGAATCCGGCGTACTGGACGGGCGCCGGGCAACGACGCACTGGGTATTTGCGAAGACGCTTCAAAATCGCTTTCCGGCTGTGAAAGTCGAGCCGGACAGGATCTACATCATCGACGGTCCGATCTGGACTTCAGCGGGTATGTCGGCCTCCATCGACCTGGCGCTGGTGATGATCGAGCGGGACCACGGCGTTGACGTAGCCCGTGAGGTCGCGCGCAAGCTGGTGGTCTACCATCGCCGTGCCGGTGGCCAATCGCAGTTTTCGACCCTTCTGGAGCTTGAACCGAAGTCTGATCGGATTCAGAGCGCACTGGACTATGCCCGCCGCAACCTGCAGCAGCCGCTGAGTGTGGAAGAGCTCGCCGAGGTTGCGCACCTGAGTCCGCGGCAATTCAGCCGGACGTTCAGCGCCGAGACAGGACAGTCGCCGGCCAAGGCGGTAGAGCACCTGCGGGTCGAGGCCGCGCGGATGCTGCTGGAAGGCAGCCGGCATTCGATCGATGTCATCGCCAGGGAGGTTGGCTTCGGTGACCGCGAGCGGATGCGGCGTGCGTTCCTGCGGAATCTGGGGCAGACACCTCAAACCATTCGACGTGGCGGGACGTCGGACAGCCAGTGAGCGTCGATTGCCGTCGTCATGAGTAGTCGAGTTTTGATTCGTGCAGCTGGGAAGGTTGCAGATTCAGTGTTCGGGTGTGCAAGTGTTCCAAAGACGCCCGATGCCCCACGCTGATAAAGATCGAGTTTGGCAGCGAGTGTTTAAGTTGCGTGTAGCAATTTCGTTCGGTCGCCTCGTCCAGCGCTGAGCTGGTTTCGTCGAGAAACACCACGTTGGGGCGCATCAACAGGGCGCGAGCGAATGCGCAGCGCTGTTGTTCGCCGATGCTCAGGGTCTGCGACCAATCGAGTTCCGCATCCAATTGGTCCACCAGATGCTCGAGGCCGCACTGGCGCATGACGCGCTGCAGCGCGGGGTCGTCCTCGGGACGGGGCCGAGCAGGGTACCAGAGCATGTCGCGCAGGCTACCGAGCGGCAGGTAGGGTTTTTGCGCCAGCGTGAGGACACTGCCCAAGTCGTATTGCGCCTTACCCGACGCGTGGCTCCAGATGCCGGTAAGCGCGCGAATCAGCGTGGACTTTCCGTAGCCGGAGGGCGCCCGTATCAACAGGCTTTCTCCCGGCTGCAGGTGCAGGTTCAGGCCGCTGAGCAGCGGCCTGCCGTCTGGTAGGCAGAGCGACAGGTCTTGTACCTCGAAGCTACCGGGGCGGTGTTCGAGCTGCACGCCGGGATTACTCGTCACGCTGTCCAGGCGCTTCTGAAACCCCATCAGTCGATCGATGATGGACTTCCATTCGGCGATTTCCGGGAATACCCGCACCAGGTAGGCCATGGCCTCGAGGACCTCACCGAAGGCGGAACTGAGCTGCGTGAGCCGCCCCAGCGGAAAGGCCCCGGCGAAGAACTGCGGCGCCATGATGAACATGGGAATGATCATGGCGCTGCGCATATAGAAGGTGGAGTAACCGAGGACGACTTTCTGCTGCTTCACCAGCGCCCAGAAATTCTCCAGCGCGGCGCCAAGACGCCGGGTGAAACGGGCATTTTCCTCGGCCTCTCCGCGGTACTGCGCCACCGCTTCGGCGTTCTCGCGCAAGCGCATGAGCGCAAAGCGGAAGTCCGCCTCCCGCCGTTGCTGGATGAAGTTCAGCTGGGGTAGGGCACGCCCCAGCCAGAGGACGCCGCCCGTGCCGAGGATGGCGTAAAGCAGGGCTGTCCAGACCAACAGGCCGGGAATGGCAAGCTCCTGCCCGGCGATGGGAAGCCGGACCAGGCTGGAGGCCTGCCAGAGGATATGCAGGAAGGAGAACAGCGACACCAGGGCGGTCATCAGCCCCAGGCTGAGTTTGAGCGACATGGTGATGAACAGGTTGATGTCGTCGGCGATGCGCTGATCGGGGTTGTCGGTTTCCAGAGCCGTCAACTGCAGCTTGAGATAGCGGTGGCGCTGCAGCCAGAGTCGCAGGGTGTTCTCGGTGGACCAACGGCGCCAGCGCAGGGTCAGCTTTTGCTGGAAGTGGAAGGCGGCCACAGTGAAGGTGGCCAGCCCCAACTGCAGGGGGATGAACTGGGCGCTGCTGATCAGGAAGGCGTCGTAATCCAATGTCTGCAGGGCATTGTAGAAGTGCAGGTTCCAGAAGTTGTAGAAGATGTTCACCCCCACCAGGCACAGATTCATCAGGACCGTGCCGAACAGCAGCAGGAGGGCTGGACGCTTTTCGGCAGATGACCAGAAGGGCCGAGCGAGCAGCCAGAAATCGCGGAGAGTTTGCATGGGGTCTGGAAGGCCTGTCGCGAGCGACGTTGAGTTTGCACGGGCGGGGAGGATAGTATCAGTCAATGCTAATTGTTTGCATTCACTAGGGACGTTCACGGGAGACCCACCATCGAATTTCCAGCATGGCTCAATCAGGCCTGGCCGCCAATTCAACGGGTCATCCGTCATGAGCGCAGCGATCAACCCGCGGTCGGCCTGAGCCGACTTGCCGCCCCGGATGTACTGCAACCCTTGCTGGCACGGTTTGCCTTGCTTTACCCGCGAGCGAACCGTGCTGCGGTGATATCGCAGTGGTCGATGAACTACATGAGCATTGTCCTGCCTGCCACCTTGGCGTGTGTGCTCACGCGTGATTGCGCAATCGACTTCTGGGGAGAGGGGGTGGTGCTTTTCCACGAGGAAGGGCAACCCCAGTCACTCGGGCTAATTGCTTCGGCACCGCACCTGCCGGCGGAAGACCGGGCCGCCTATTGGTCGCGATTGGTCCACGAGCACTTTGCACCGTTATTCGCCACGCTGGCCGTCGCCGGTGGCCTGGCACCGAAGGTGCTATGGGGCAACCTGGTGGCGATCTGGGACGGCGCGTTCGCGAGAATGGACGCTGACCTGTCGCGGGAAGGGTTCGCCCAGGCGCATCAGTGGCTGGAGCACGCCACCGTGAACGAGGGGCGCCTCAAGCTGCGGGGGCTACAGCGCATGGTGCCGTCCCCCGCGCCGCAGGTTTGCGCCCAGCTGCCGCTTCGTCGCCATTGCTGCCTGCATTACCAATTGCACGAACCTGTCGAAGGAACACCGCTGGTGCTCTGCGAGTCCTGTCCCAAGCTGCATCGCCTGCCCGTGGAAGAGCAGGTGAGCTATCTGCATTACATCTACGAGTGACTGAGCGACAGCTGTCGCCCAGGTCATGATCAGCGGTAGATCGCCTCTGGCTGGGCATGCGCTGGGGTGGCACTTGCCTGGTGGGTGATCTCGCTGAGCGTTCCGCTATCGACGCGGATCAGGCGGTCTGCGAGGCCGAAGTAGCCATCGTCGTGGGAGATGACAATCACCAGTTTGCCGCGCTCGCGCAGGTCGGACAGGATCCGGGTGTAGAAGAAGTGCTTGAACACCGGGTCCTGGTCGGCGGCCCATTCGTCGAACAGGTAGCAGGGACGATCGTCGAGGTAGGCGCTGAGCAAGGCCAGGCGCTTGCGCTGGCCAGTGGAAAGCGCCAGGGTCGTCAGTTGCCCGTCCTCGATCCGCACTTTGTGGTCCAGTTGCAGCTGGATCAGGTATTCCTGGGCCTGCTGCATCCGTTGCGGGTCGTCGCTGTTGAGCAGGTTCTCGAACAGACAGAAGTCGGTGAAGATCGCTGAGAAATGCTGGCGATAAAGGTGGTTGTCGCTGGCCGACGACACCTGTTCGTCGAGCAGGATGTCACCGCTCTCCGGCCTGTAGAGCCCGGACAGCAGCAAGGCCAGGGTGGTCTTGCCGCTACCGTTGCCCCCGGTGATGAACACCACCTCGCCCCCTTTGAGGGTGAGGTCGATGGGCCCCAAGGTGAAGTGACCGTCCTCGCGCTCGCGGTAATAGGTGTGGGCCACCTGGCGACAGATCAAGGTGCCGACTTGCGACGTCGGGGTCGCCTCGGCGGTGTCCTTGGCGGCCTCCAACTCACCCTCCAGGGCGCGGATCTTGTTCAGCGCAACGCTGGCCCGGCCCAGGGTGGGCAGGGCATTCATCAGCTCCGACAGCGGGGTGATCATGTAGAGGATGGCCAGGATATAGCCGGTGGCCAGGGTCGCACTCAGTTCAATGAAATGGGGCGCGGCGAACAACACGACGCCGATGAGTAGATAGAACACCGCGTTGCCCCAGTTGAGCACCACGGCATAGATGCTCATGCCACGCACGAAGTCCCGACGGTATTGCTGGCTCACGGGGAGCAGCAGGCGGCTGAAGAAGTGCTGCCGGCGCGGGTGGTTGAGCTGCAGTTCCTTGCTGCCGTCGGTTAGCAGCCGATATTGGTCGAACAACCGGTCCTTGAGCTCGCGGGCGCGGGAGATCGACGTCAGCGCCCGGCGTTGTGGCCAGTTGAAGCTGAGGCTGCCCAGGACGATCAGCGCCAGCGTCAGGCCCAGCAGCGGCAGGCTGAGCCAGCCCAGGTAGCCCAGGCAGGCGGCGATGATCCCGGCGTTGACCAGCAGGATAGGCACCAATTCAACGGCCTGGCTGATGGTCTGGGTGTCGTCGGTCAGCATCGCCAGGAGGCGGTGCTTGCCCAGGCGTTGCAACTTCGCGTAGGGCGTATCGACGAGTTTTGCGCTCAGGTGCAGGCGCATGTCATGGACGGCTCCCTGCCCCAGGCGCAGCAGGCTGACATCGGAAATGACCCGCGAGACCGCGACCAGCACCACCAGCCCGGCAAAATACAGGCCGTCCATCGGCCGCAAGCGGTCGAACACTTCCAGGCTGTGGTTGATGGTGGCGATCAGGCCTGCTGCCGCCAGGCCGCAGATCAGGCCCGTCACGGACGCGATCAACAGCGCGCGCCATGAGCGTTTGGCCATGAGTATCAACAAATCCATTCAAACCGCTCCATCAGGGGTGTTGGTCTCGAGGTGAGCCGCCAGTTGCTGGTGCAGGGCGTGTTGTTCGAGGATCGTCAGGTGTTGCGCCGCAATAACCTCGCGGGTCAATGGCCCGCTGCTCAACTGCTCCCAGTTGGGGTCTGCATAGTCGGAGTCGGTCAGGGTGTCGCTGGCCCACCAGACGTGTACCGGACAGTTCAACCGGGGCGGCTGGAAGCTCGCCAGCAGCCGCTGGGTGTGCTGTTGGTACCCTATCCGGGTTTGCAGGTGCTCCCAACTGTCACCTTCCAGTTGCAACCCTTGCCGACGGGCCCACTGCACCAGCTCCGGCAGGCGTTGCGCCGGTGGCAGGCTGTCGAGTTGCTCAATCAACGCTGCCAGCAGCGGGGGCGGCAACTGACGCAACAGGGCCTGACTGTCAGCGGTCAGGGCCTCTGTCGCCGATGCCAACAAGGCCTCGACGCTGTCCTCCGGCGCCTGGTGCTGGTACTGCGAGTCGACGATGCCAAGGAAGGCCACCAGCTCGCCCTCACGCTCCAGCCGGGCAGCCGCACCGATGGCCAGCAGTCCGCCGAGCGAGAAGCCCAGCAGATGATAAGGGCCATGCGGTTGCTGCCGGCGCACCTGTTCGACATACAACGCGCACAGGCCGTCGATATCGCCGTCGTCGAGCGCGGTGCTTTCGTCTGCCAGGTAAGCGGCCTGCAGACCCCACAGGTTCCATGAGGGCAGGGTCTTGGCCAGCGTGCGGTAGTCCTGCACGTGACCCGTGGACGGATGGAAGCAGAACAGGTTGGCCGGCGGGGTGCTGCTGGCTCCCGCTGTTGAAAGCCTGACCAGTGGCGATAGCTTGAACTGCTCCTGCACCAGCGTTGCGAATGCCGAGACGCTGGGCGCGGCGAACACGGCATTGACCGTGACCGCTGCGCCCAGCGCAGCCTGCAAGCGGCTGGCCAGCGTCACAGCCGCCAGCGAGTGGCCCCCCAGGGCAAAGAAGTCATCGTCGATACCGACCCGTTCGAGACCCAGCACCTGCGCCCAAACCTGGGCGAGCAAACCCTCCAGCGGCGTGCGTGGCATGGCGCTGCCGACCGTATCGAGTACTTGGTCGACCCACTGCTGCAGGGTCTTGCGGTCAAGCTTGCCGTTGGCCATCAGCGGCAGGGTTTCGACGATCCGCAGGGTCGGTAGCATGTGGTCGGGCAGGCGGTCCTGGGCCTGGCCGTGGAGCTGGGCAACCGTGGCCGAGCTGCCGGGGGCCAGGGTCAGGAAGGCGAACAACTGCTGGTCCCGGTCGCCCCTGGACACGCACTCCACTGCCGCCTGGGCGACCCCCGGCAGACTGGAGAGCTGCGCCTGGATTTCATCGAGTTCCACGCGGAAACCGCGGATCTTCACCTGGCGGTCGGCCCGACCGGTTATTTCCAGGCTGCCGTCATGCCGGTAGCGCGCCATGTCGCCGGTGCGGTAGAGGCGTTGACCCGGCAACCCGTCCACTTCGATGAAACGTTCGCAGGTCTGTTGCGCATCCAGGTAACCCCGCGCCACTTGCGGGCCGGCGATGTAGAGTTCGGCATTCACGCCAGGCGCGGCCAGTGCCTGCTGCTCGTCGAGCAGGTACAGGCACATGCCATCGAGGCGATCGCTCAGAGGCAGGCGGCGGTAGTCGCAGGCCGGATTCAACCTGTGCATTGCCACTCCGACCGTCGTTTCGGTGGGACCGTAGTGGTTGAACAGGGCAAGTGCCGGTGCCAGATCGCGCAGCCGTTGCAGCAGGCGCGGCGAGCAGGGTTCGCCACCGAGGACCAATTGCTTGAGCGGCAGCACGGCAGGGCTCTGGTCGTGGGCCAGCCAGGCGTCCAGCAGCGATGGCACGATCTTCAGGTGGTCGACCGGATGCCGTGCCTGCCAGTCCGCCCAGGCCTGGGCATTCATGGCAGTGTCCTTGTCGAGGATGTTCAGCTCTCCGCCACTGACCAGCGCGGGGAACAGCAGTGTATAGCCCAGGTCAGCCGCCAGTGAGGTGACTACGGCGCTGCGTTCGCCCGCACCCAGTTGCAGGCGCCGGCTAATGCTGGTGACGTAGCTGGCAAGCTGTCCGTGCTCGACGACCACGCCTTTGGGCGTGCCGGTGCTGCCTGAGGTGAACAGCACATAGGCCGCGTCCTGTGGTTGGATCTCCACGTCCGGCGCATCCGTTGGTCCCTGCTGCCAGACGGTTTCCTCGCGCAGGTCGAGCCTGCCGGCCTGGGGCAGCACCGGGCCGCTGCCTGCCGAACCGCTGATGACGAAAACCGGCCGTGCCTGCTGCAGAATGGCCAGGGAGCGTTGTGCGGGCTGGTGCACGTCCAGTGGCACGAATGCCGCGCCACTCTTGAGTACGGCGAGCATGGCCAGCACCATCTGCGCCGATCGGTCCAGGTACAACCCCACGCGGTCCTCGCGGCCCACGCCTTGGCTGCGGAGGTAGCGCGCCAGTTGATTGCTGCGTGCCTGCAGTTCGGCGTAGCTCAGTTGCAGGCCGGCGTCGCGCAGGGCGAGGTGGTCGGCGTGTCGCTCGACACATTCGTCGAACAACGCAGGCACACTGGCGAACGGCTGTGCAGTGGCCGGACCGTGCAGCACCGACAAGGCGGTTGTGAAGCTCGGCGACTGCAACGACAGACGCGCCAAGGGTACGCCGGGGTTGAGCAGGGCATCCTGCAGCAGCGACTGCAACTGTTCGAGCAGGGTCAAGGCCGCCTGCTCGCTGTAACGGCTTGGCCGGTGCGAGAGGCCCAGGCGGTAGCCACCCTCGACGGCTTCGGCCACCAGCAACAGTTCCATGCCCGGTGGAATGGCCTCGACGGCCAGCACCTTGAACGTGGCGTCGCCACGCCCCAGTAGGCTGAAGGAGGCCTGCGCGGGTGCACTCCATTGGAAGCCGTAGCGGGACAGCTCGGCCGGCACGGCAGTGCTGATGCCGCTGTATTCCTGCCATTCGCAGGCCTGTTCGCACAGTACCTGCAACTGCGCCAGTTCCTGGGTGAAGACGCTGTCGGTAGCCGCCTGCCAACGCAGCGGCAGGGGCTTGGCGAACAGGCCCCAGCATGGGGCAAGCTCATCGTAATCGTCCCGGCAATCGTGCACCCAGTTCAGGGTCAGCGCCGGGGTATCGCCACTGCCCAGACGTTGCAGCAACACGCCCCAGGCAGTCATCAGCACCTGCTCGGGCGAAGCGCCGTGACGCTGGCAGAAGCCATCCAGCGCGGCGCTCAGCTGCGTATCCACCTGCACCTGGGTGGTAACCGGAGCATCGCTTCTGTCGCTGCGCGGCTCACGGTAGAGCAGTTCGTTGCCGCCCTGTTCGTCCAGGGACTGGCTGGCCCAGAACTGCCGGCCATGCTCAGCGTCCTCGTCGGCCTGCAATGCCTGAAGCCAGGCGCTGTATTGGGTGTAGGTCATGGCGTCGTCGGTCAGGGGTGCCTGGGCGCTGGCCAGGGCATCCACCAGGCGCAGCAGAGTGCCGCGGTCTGCGGCGAGCCCAGGCAACGTCAGCGTAACCTGGTGCAGGTCCTCGGCCAGTGATTGCACCTCGACCTGGATCGCCTCCGCCGTGGCCGGTCCGACGACTTGCAGTGGCACCTGCAGGCCCGGCTCGTGGCGAATGCGCAGGCGCAGCGCTTCGTGGCAGCCAGCCAGGGCGGCAAGTCGCTGTTGCAGGCTCGCCAACGCCAGGCTGCCGGCGACCTCAAGGGTCAGCCGCGCTGGCGGCAGGCCCGCCAGCCACTGGCTGCGTTGCTGCGGGGAGAGGGCGAAGGCTTCTTCGCGTGGCTCGAAGGCGGTCATGCCGGCACCTCCAGGCCAACCGACGGCTGGGTCTCGACGGGGGCTTCACGACGCATCATCTGGCCCATGGCGACACAGATCTTGCGCTCGCCCTCGAACGGGTCACGGGCGTGGGCCACCAGCATGTTGTCGAGCATCACCATGTCTCCTTTCTGCCAGGCGAACCGCACCGCGCACGCCTCGTAAGCCGCCCCGATCACCTGCATCACTTCGTCCTCGATGACGCTGCCGTCGCCGTAGTACACGTTGCGCGGCAGGTTGTCCGGGCCGAACAGGCTGATCAGATTGCTGCGGACCTCCGGTTCCAGGCACGCGGGATGGTGCAACTGCACCTGGTTGAAGAATGACAACTCTTGAGTCTCCGGGTGTTCGACGATCGCCGGGCAGTATTGGGCAATGCGCAGGTTGTCCGCACCCAGCCATTCCCATTGCATGCCCGATTCGCGGCATTGGCGCTCCACTTCCTCACGCAACTCGGTCTTGAAGAAATCCTGCCAGCGCACGTCCAGCTTGTCGGTGAAGTGACGGACATACAGCAGGCCTTTGGCCTTGAGGCGTTCGACGATGTCCTGGGGCAGCCGCGCCAGCACTTGGCGACAATCGACGATGGGCGTGCAACCGCCACGCGGTGCCGGAATCTCGCAGTAGAACCACTGCTTGCGCGGCCATTGCGGCAGGTGCGAGCTTTCGTTGTGGAACAGGATCATGTGCTGTTCCGGGTACGGGGTGGAGTGATAGATGTTCTTCCCGGAGGTGTTTTTCGGCAGGTCGCCATAGGTGCCGTGAAGGTCCGGCTCGATAGCCTGGGCGAACTGCTCGAAGGCCACCGCGTCGGGCAGGTCGAAGCCGCGGAACAACAGGCCGCCATGGGTACGTAACTGTTCGTTGATCCACGGCCGCGCCTGCAACGCCCAGTGCACCGGGTCGAGGTCGCCGAGCAGTGGTTCGATTACCAGCGGTAAGCCTTGGCCATCGGCCAGCAGGCGGGTGCGGACCTGCTCGTGGGCCACCTGGCTCACGGCGGTGGCACGGGTCTGCTTGAGCTTGCTCAACTTGGATTGCTTTCGGGCGCTGCGTGCCGCGGCATCGTCACTCGGCGCGGCGGGCGGGACCGCAGCGGTGGTGGCGTGGTGGCCCTCAAGTTGCCATGACCAGTCGTCAAGGGTCCGGGTGGGCTCGATCACGATCTGCTCCAGTAGGCTTGCAAAGCCTTGTTCAAGTTGAGTGACGGTAGGTGCGGCAAGCACGCTGGTGCGATAGACCCACCGCACGTTCAGGCCCTGCGCGTCATCTTCTTCGATGAACACGGCCAGGTCGAACTTGCTGGACTCCTGGCCCGCGACCCATTGCTCTTCCACTTCCAGACCAGGCAGGTTGGCACGGGACCCAGGTGTGTTCTGCATCACGAACAGCACCTGGACCAGTGGGTTGACGCCGGCCGCGCGCGGCGGTTGCAAGGCCTCGACCAGCTTGTCGAACGGCACCTGCTGGTGCTGGAAGGCGGCCAGGCAGTCGTCGCGAAGGCGTTGCAAGCGTGCATCGAAGGCTTCGCCCTGGACGAGCCGTGCGCGAATCGGCAGCACGTTGACGAAGAAACCGATCAGGTTTTCCACCGCCGGGTGTTCGCGGTTGGCCAGGTCGGTGCCGACGATGAAGTCGTGGCTGCCGGTGGCGCGCTGCATCAGGCTGTTGAAGGCATTGAGCAGCACCATGAACAGGGTTGCCCGTTGTTGCTGTGCATAGGCCTTGAGCACTTGCGTCTGTGCAGGCGTGAAGCGGTGCTGCACGGAGGCGCCCCGGTAGTCCGGACGGGGCGGGCGTGGGTAGTCCAGGGGAAGCGCGATCAAGGTCGGTGCACCGTCGAGCTGGCGACGCCAGTAGTCGATCGCCTGGGCCAGCAAACGCTGCTGGGGCTCGCTGCGTTGCCAGTGGGCGTAGTCGGCGTACTGGATCGGCAGCGGCGCGAACGACGGGGCCGATCCACGGGTGTAGGCCTGGTACCCGGTGATCAGCTCCTGCATCAGGATGCCCATGGACCAGGCGTCGGTGGCGATGTGGTGCAGCACCAGTTGCAGCACATGGTCGTCCGTGCCCAGGTGCAGCAGGCTGGCGCGCAGCATGGGCGCCTGTTGGAGATCGAATGGGCGTGCAGCCTGCTCGTCGATCAGGCGTTGCAGGGCCTCCGTCTGCGCGTCACCGGTGAGCGCGGACAGGTCGACAGGTGTGAGGTCAACCGACGGTACGGCGTTGATGACCTGGCGAGGCTGGTCACCGTCGAGGTGGAAGGTGGTACGCAGCGACTCATGACGTTCCAGCACCGCCTGCAGAGCGGACTGCAGCGCGGCGATGTCGAGCGCGCCACGCAACCGTACCACCGTGCCCATGTTGTAGGCCGCGCTGGGCCCTTCGAAACGGTCCAGGAACCACAGCCGTTGCTGGCTGTAGGACAGCGGCAGGCGCTGCTCGCGAGGCACCGGGACGATCTCGCTGTCACCGTTGGCCGCGGTTTGCGCCTGGTGCTGCCGATCCACTGCCTGGGCCAGTTGTTCCAGGGTGCCATGCTCGAACAGTGTACGCAGCGGCAGGTTGACGCTGAGACGACGGCGGATCCGCGACAGGACCTGGGTAGCCAGTAGCGAGTGACCGCCGATGGCGAAGAAGTCGTCGTGAACGCTGACGCTGTCCAGCCCGAGGATCTCGCGCCACAGTTCGGCAAGTACGCGCTCGGTCGTCGTGCGGGGTGCAACGTGCTCTGCCAGGCCCTGATCGACCAGGGACAGGTCGTGGCTGGCCAGGGCACGGCGGTCCACCTTCCCATTGGCGTTGAGTGGCAACTGCTCGAGGCTCAGCCAACGCGCAGGGACCATGTAGCTTGCCAATTGGCTGCCCAGGTAGGCGCTCAGTGCCTGCTGTGCGGTCTCGCCGCCCAGGTCGACACTGTTGTCGAGCACGTACCAGGCCACCAGTTGCAGGGCGCCACGGGCATCGGGCAGCGCCAGCACGGCCGCGCTGCTCACCGCCGGGTGCTGCATGAGTCGGTTTTCGATTTCGCCCAGCTCGATCCGATAACCGCGGATCTTCACCTGCTGATCGCGGCGGCCGAGGTATTCGAATACGCCGTCGGCACGCAGGCGGCCGATGTCACCGGTGCGATACAGGCGGGCGCCGGGCTCGAATGGGTGGGCGACGAACGCCTCGCGGGTACGTTGTGGGTCGCGCAGATAGCCGCGGCCGACGCCGACCCCACCGATGCACAGCTCGCCCGGGACGCCGATCGGTACCAGGCGCAAGGCCTCGTCAAGGACGAACATCCGGTTGTTGGCGGTAGGTTTGCCGATCGGCATGTGCAGGCAGTCCTCGTCCGGTGCCTGGGTGATCGGGTGGAAGGCCACGTCGTCCGAGCACTCGGCCGGGCCGTAGGCGTTCATCATCGGGATCGCCGGGTAGCGTGCGCACCAGTCCCGCGCCAGGGCTGGCGGCAGTGCCTCGCCGGTGGGCAGGAGCCAGCGCAGGCTGGCCAGGGTGTGCTGCGCGTGGCTTTCCTGGAGCATGCCGCGAATCAGCGCGGGCACGGTTTCAAGCAGGGTCAGGCCGTGCTCCTGCACCGCATCGAGCAGGGCCAGCGGGTCGTGCGCCTGGGCGTCGGGCAGGATGTGCACGGTCGCGCCGAACAACGGAGCGGCGAGGAACTGCCAGACGCAGATATCGAAGGCCGGGGACGCGGTCTGGGCGACCCGATCCGCCTGGCCCAGCCCCAGGGCCGGAACCTTGCCGAACATGTTGTTGAGCATCCCACGCTGTTCGACCATCACCCCTTTGGGCGTGCCCGTCGAGCCCGAGGTGAAGATCACATAGGCCAATTGGTCGCGGTGATGCGGGTAACTGACCGTCGGCTGCTTGCCGGCCTGCCAGAGGCGCTGGGCGACCAGGCAGGTGGGTTGCGTGCGCAGGCGCGGCAGGACGTTGTCCAGCGTCATGGTGGCCGCTTCGCAGGCCAGCAGCACCGGCGCCTCGCCCAGATCCAGCAGTTCGGCCAGGCGGGCAGCGGGCTGCTGGATGTCCAGTGCCTGGAAGGCGGCACCGGCCTTGAGGGTGGCGATCATCATGGTCAGCAGCGCCAGTCCGCGCTCGGCGAACAACGCCACCAGGGTCTCGGGGCCAACCCCGGCCGCCTGAAGCGCGTGGGCGATGCTGTTGGCGCGCTGGTCCAGCTCGGCGTAGGTCAGCGACTGCCCTTGGCAGACGGCGGCGATGTGCTGCGGATGCTGACGCACCTGCTCGGCGAACAGCGCCGCGTAACCACGCTCCAGAGGGAAGTCGACATCGCTGCGGTTCCAGTCAACCTGCAGCTGTTGGCGCTCCGCTTCCGGCAGCATGTGCAGGCTGCCCAGGGTAGCCTCCGGGGCATCGAGCATGCTGGTCAGCAACTGCACCAGGTGGCCGAGCATCCGTTGCACGGTGTCGGTGGTGAACCGCTGGCTGTCGTAGGACAAGCGGATCCCCAGACGGTCGCCGGGGTACAGCACGACGGTCATCGGGAAGTTGGTGTGCACCCGATCCTCGTAGATGTCGATGCTGAAAGTGTCGAGTTGCACACTGCTGATGTCGAGCGGGGCGTTCTCGAACACCACCAGGCTGTCGAACAGTTGCTGTCCGCGGGGCACGTCGCTGGCGCGCTGGATGTCGACCAGCGACGCGCATTCGTGCTCACGCAATTGCGCGTTGTGCGACAGCAGCGCCCGCAGCCAGTCGGCAACCACCGCCTCGGGGTCGACATCGACCCGTAGCGGCAGGCTGTTGATGAAAATACCGACCATCTCCTCGACCTCCGCCAGGTCGGTGGGGCGGCCAGCCACGGTGACGCCGAACAGCACATCGCGATTGCCGCTGTAACGCGACAGCAACAACGCCCAGGCGCCCTGGATCCAGGTGTTGGGCGTCAGTTGGTACTGCTGGCATAGCTGCTGCAAACGTTGGGTCTGGCTGATGCTCAGGGTCCGGTCGAAATCGCCGACCGCTTCCGGTGCTTGCTCGGGGCGGGCCAGCTGGCCGTTCACGTGCAAAGGGGTCGGCTCGCTGAAGCCCGCGAGTTCGGCTTGCCAGAAGGCCTGTGCGGCGGCCATGTCCTGGCGTTCCAGCCAGCTCATGTAGCCACGGAAGGAACGGAAGCGCGGGCGCGCCACGGGTTCCTGGCGCACGATGGCCTGATAGATCGCCAGCAGGTCTTCCATCAGCAATCCGAAGCACCAGGCATCGGTGAGGATGTGGTGGAAGCTGCGCACCACTGCGAAGCGTCGCTCGTCGAGTTGGAAGATGCGCAGGTGAGTCAGCGGCGCACGGCTCATGTCGAAGCCTTGCTGGCGTTGTGCTTCGAGGGCCCGATCCATGGCCAGGCGTTGCTGCTCGGCGTCGAGGTGACGCAGGTCCTGCCAGTCGAACGCCGGATCGGTTTCTCGGTAAACGCATTGCAGGGGTTCATGGTCGTCCTGCCACCAGAAGGCGGTGCGCATCATGGGATGTCGTTGCAGGAATAGCTGCCAGGCCGCTTCCATGGCCGTACGTTGCAGCGCGCCGTCCCAGCTGTAGCGCTGTTGCATGAGGTAGATGCCGCTGTGAGGTTGCAGCAGGGTGTGCAACAGCATGCCTTGTTGCATCGACGACAAGGGGTAGATGTCTTCGATGTTCGCCCAGTCCAGGGGCTCGGCCGCCAGAGTCGCCGCCTGCTTGTGGCACAGCGTGAAGGCCTGGCTGGCAGGGCGCAGGCCGGGCTCGGTGAGTAGGCCGGCCAGTTCATCCAGGCGTTGCACCAGGCGTGGTGCCCAACTGGTGGCGAGCGCACCGGAGCAACGCAGGTGCAATCGACCGTCCTGCCAGCAGGCGTGCAGCGTCAGTGCAGCGTTCGAGGTGGCAGGCTGGCTGGCAGCCTTGATGCCGGCCAGGATGCCGTGCTGTTCGCAATGGCCGTCGCGGTCTCCCAGCCAGCGAATGGCAACGGGCGCCGCGGGCAGTTCGCACAGGGGTTGTTGCAGGTAGGCGTTGTCGGACAAGTAGCGCAAGGCGCCATAGTCGGCGCCGAGCTGTGGGTAGGCGCGCAGTTGCGCCGCGGTGGCCTGCACGCGTTGCAGCAGGGTGTCGCCGTGTGGCTGGAGGAAGAACGGCACGTCCAGTTCCAGTGCACCGGCAATGCGCGCCGGGTCGAGATCGGCCACGCTGATCGGTGCGGCGACGGGCAGGCGATCAGCGGCGGGGCGTGCTGCCGGCAAATCCAGCACCACCAGGCCTGGGCCACACACTTCGCGGCATTGTTCGACCACGGCAGCGGCCAGCAGGCTGTTCCAATCCAGTTTCAGCACATCGCCCAAACGCTTGAGAGCCCCCGAGGTGGTGGTCGGCAGCGCCTGCTCCACTAGGCTGGCCGGTTGCTCGGTATCGGGCAGTTGCAGCGGATCGACGCCAGCGTATTGCAGCCAATGCTCCCAGGCATCGTCCAGCGCATCGCCCTGGGCATGGTCGTGCTGGTGGCGTGTCCAGCGCGAGTAGTCGCCACCGGTGTAGGACAGGCGCACCGGACGCTGATGCAGAAGCTGCGCCAGCGCCAGTTCGAGGTCGTTGAGCAGCAGCGACCAGGACGCTTCGTCCAGGCATAGTGGGTGGGCTGCCAACAAGACATAGTGATTGCCGGCATGCTCCAGCAGGCTGGTGTGCAGGGTCTGCCCGGCGCTCAGCTCGAGGGCGTCGACGCCGGCCTGGGCCAAGGCCTGCAGTTGCGCCTGGCCGCAAGCGTCAAGGTGCTGGAGGGTGATGCGCGGAGTCTTGGCTGCAGCCAGCAAGCGTTGTCGCCATTGCCCGTCGGGCTGCTCCTCCAGTGCCAGGCGCAGCGCCTGGTGATGCTGTTGCAGGGCGGTGATGGCCTGGCCCAGCACGTCGCCATCGATCGCGCGGGTCAGGGCGATGCAGCGCCAGGTGGCGTGCAGCGGGCCTTGTTGCAGCCGTGCCAATTGGCCTGCGCCCAGTGGCAGGTCGTAACCCTCGGCCTGGTTCTCGGCGACTGCATGGCTGGCATCGGCGCCCAGTACCCGGGCGATATCGGCGATGGTGCGGTTTTCGAACAACTGGCGCGGGGTCAGCTTGAGGCCTTGCTGATTGGCGCGGGCGATGATCTGCAGGTTGATGATCGAGTCACCACCGAGGGCGAAGAAGTTGTCGTGCACGCCGACGCGCTCGAGCTTGAGCACCTCCTGCCAGATTTCGGCCAGTAACGCTTCGACGTCGTTGCGCGGAGCGACATGGTGGGCGTTATCGTCGGCCGGCTTCTGCGGGATTGGCAGGCGTTGCACGTCGACCTTGCCATTGCGGTTCAGCGGCAGCTCGTCGAGGGTGATGAAGTGCGCCGGCACCATGTAGTCGGGGACGCGCATCGCCAGGTCGTCACGCAGTTTGCCGGCCGACAGCGATTGGCTGGCGACCAGATAGGCCACCAGGCGCAGGCCTCCGTCCAGCTCCACCGCGCGTACCAGCGCTTGTTCGATCAGTGGCGAAAGGCGCTTGATCTGCGCCTCGACTTCTCCCAGCTCCAGGCGGTTGCCGCGGATCTTCACCTGGCTGTCAATCCGGCCGAGGAACGCCACCTGGCCGTCGACCAGCCAGCGGACGCGGTCGCCGGTGCGGTACCAGCGTTGTTGCTGGTCATCGACCAGGAAGCGCTCGGCGGTAAGGTCCGGTCGGTGCAGGTAGCCCCGGGCCAGGGCGCCATTGATCAACAGCTCACCCGACACGCCGGTCGCCACGGGCTTGCCGCTGGCATCGACCACCCGCAGTTGGCGGTTGGGTAGCGGACGGCCAAGGGGGATGCTGCGCAGGCCGGCAGGTAGTTCGGTGGCGATCGCCCCGACCGTCGCCTCGCTCGGCCCGTAGTGGTTGAACACCCTGAGCCCTGGCACCAGGCCGTTGATCTTGTCCAGCAGGACAGGGCTGAGGGCGTCGCCGCCGAAGACCAGCAGGTTGGTCGGCAGCAGGCGTGCATCGGGAAGCGCCTGCAGCAGGCCGCTCAAGTGGCTCGGGGTGATTTTCAGGACATCCACGGGGTGCTGGGTGAACAGCTCGGCCAAGGCCAGAGGGTTGAACCCGCTGTCGTCATCGACCAGCAGCAGGCTGCCACCGGCGCACAGGGCGCCGAACAGCTGCGTATGACCCAGGTCGGCGGCGATGCTGGAGAGCAAGCCGTAGCGCGCCTCAGGAGGTGGATTGAGCACCGACTGGACCGCCGTCAGGTAATCGACAATGGCCCGGTGTTCGACCACCACGCCCTTCGGCGTGCCGGTGGAGCCGGAGGTGTAGATCACGTAGGCGGCGTTGTCCGGGCCGTGGGCCACGTCGGGCGCGGTGTCGGGCTGGGCATCGATGGCGGGGGCCGCGTCGGTGAGCCACAGTGCCGGGGTGTGTTCGGCCAGGCGGGCCAATGCCGGGGAGGGCGCAGCGCCGATCAGCAGGGCGGCTCGACTGTCGACGAGGACATCCGCCAGGCGCCCCGCAGGCTGTTTGAGGTCCAGCGGCAGGTAGGCCGCACCGGCCTTGAGGGTGGCCAACAGGGCGACCACGAAGTCGACGCCGCGTTCCAGCGCGAGCGCTACCAGCTTGTCCTGGCCGATGCCCTGGGCCCGCAACTGATGGCTGAGGCGGTTGGCCCGTTGATCCAGTTCGCGATAGCTCAGTGCGAGGTGGCGATCCTGTACTGCAATTCGCTCGGGATGCGCGACGACTTGTTGCTCGAAACGCTGGTGCAGGCAGGCCTCGGCAACCGGCAGCGAAGGACCGCTACCCTGGGTCAGCAGTTGCTGGCGTTCGTCCTGGCCCAGCCAGTCGAGTTCGCCGACCTGGCAAAGTGGCTGCGCCGCCATGGCCAGCAGGATCGCGCGCAGTTGCGCCGACAGGACGGCGACTTCGGCATCGCTGAAGCGGCTGCGGTCATAGCTGAACAGGTAATTCAACTGCTCGCCCGGCACCACGATCAGCGACAGGGGGAAGTGGTTGCGGCCCTGGGTGTGGGTAATGCCGTCCACCTGTTGGTCGATGGTAGGGGCCACGAAGCTCAAGCCGCCGTCGTCCTGATTGAGCGCGTCGGTGACCGGGAAGTTCTCGAATACCAGGATCGAATCGAACAAGGCGCGTTCGGCGGCGATCCGGGTCATCGACTTGAGCTTGCCCAGCGGCAGGTAGGCATGGTGGCGCAGGTCGCTGTTGGCCTGCTGCAACTGCTGCAGCCAGTCGACCAGGATGGGGCTCTCGGACCATTGCACCCGCAGCGGCAGGGTATTGATGAACAGCCCGACCATGCCGTCGACGGCAGGCAGATTGTCGGGGCGGCCGGCGACCGTCACGCCGTACACCACGTCGTCCCGCCCGGCGTGCTGGCCCAGCAGCAGTGCCCAGGCGCCCTGGATCAGCGTGTTGATGGTCAGGCCATGGCGGCGGGCGAAGCTCGACAGCTGTTCGGTTTCACGGGCATCCAGCAGGCTTTCCCGCTCGGCGAACGGAGCGCCGGTGGGGGCAGCGGCGCGCACGGCGAAATCAGGCAAGGGGGTGGGCTCGCTCAGGTCCTGCAGCTGGTCACGCCAGAAGCCTTCGGTAGCGGCCATGTCCTGCTCCGCCAGCCAGGCGATGTAGTCGCGGTATGGGCGCGGTGCTGGCAGGCTGGCCGGGCGGCCGTGGGCCTGTTCGTAGTAGAGCGACAACCATTCCTGGATGGCGATGCCCACGCTCCAGCCATCCATGAGGATGTGGTGGAAGGTCCAGACCAGGTGCCAGCGTTGGGGCGCCAGGCGCACCAAGCACACGCGCATCAACGGCGCCTCGTTGAGCTCCAGGGGTTGGGCCCGCTCCTCAAGGGCCAGTTGCTGCAGGGCCTGCTCCGGTGCACAGCGGTCTTGCCAGTCGTGCTCGGTCAGTGGCACTTCCACGTCCTGCTGCACTACCTGGTAGGCGTCGTCCAGGTCCTCCCATAGAAACGCACTGCGCATCACCGCATGGCGCTGCATCAGTGCTCGCCAGGCGCCACGGAATGCGGTTACATCCAGCGGACCTTGCATTTCCAGGGTCAGTTGCTGGTAGTAAACGCGCGAATTCGGTTCGTAGACGCTATGGAACAACAGGCCATGCTGGGTGGGCGAGAGGGAGTAGATGTCTTCGATGTTGTTCATGTTTTACTGATCCATTTCAAAGGCTTGCAATGCACCATCGGCGTTGTTTCCAGGCACGGGATACCGACTTGCCGGTATCCCGTGCGGCACGCCCGCTAGCGTTGCGAATTCGGTTTGGTCTTGAGCTTGCTCAGCAAGGTATCCAGTGACTTCTGGTTCATGCCTTTGGCCAGCGGGAAGTCCGATGGCATCAGCGCGCCGGCATTCGGATCCAGACAATGTCCGACCAGGGTGTGCAGATGCTCCAGCAGGCGAGCGGGCAGGCGGCTGTCTGCATTCGGCGTGACGCTGTGCCACTCGACATGCAGTACGCCGTCCTCCAGCCAGGCCACCACTTCACGGCCATGGCTCACCCGGTTGGCCAATGCCACGTCCGCAGGCGGCGTCAGCTGGCTGGCACGCAGCCAGCCAGAAGCCGCCTGCTCATGCCCCAGGTAGTTGAACAGCACATCGCCACGACCGGCCGGCAGCGCGCCGCGTTGGCACAGCAGCCCATAACCGAGGCCCTGGCCCGGGACGGCACGCAGGGCTTCCTTGGCGCTGCGTACCCGATCACCCAAGGCACCGCTGGCGGTCACGCGCAACGGATAGAGGGTGGTGAACCAACCGACCGTGCGGCTGACATCCAGGCCTTCGAACGGAGCATCGCGGCCATGGCGTTCCAGGTCGACGACGATCTCGGCGCGGTTTTCGGCTTCGGCCAAGGTCGCGGCGAGGGCGGCGATCAGCAACTCCTCCGGTTGCGTGCGGTAGGCCGCATGGGACTCGGTCAGCCATTGGTGGGTACGCGCGGCGTCCCAACGGGCCGACAGGGTATGGCGTTCGGCGATGGTGGCCGCTGGTGCAGCGCTGGCCGTCGACTGGGCGCTCCAGTAGCGTTGCTCGGCGCCGACCTTGTCGCCGTGCGCGTGCAGGTGCTCGGCCCATTGACGATAGGACGTGGTCTTCTTCGGCAGGGCTGGGCTTTCACCACGCGCCAAGGCGTCGTAAAGCTGCTGGAAATCTTCCAGCAAGGGCGTCCAGGAGACCGCGTCGATCACCAGATGATGGGCGACCAGGTACAGACGCTGCGGCTCGCCATCCAGCAGGGCCGCGGCAAACAGCGGGCCGTGTTGCAAGTCCAGGCTTTGGGCGATGTCCTGCAGTTGTTCCGGCTGCTCGCAGCAGGCGAACCGCGCGGGCTCTACCACGGCGATGTGTGCCTGCCACTGGCCGTCGACCTCGGTGAAACGCAGGCGCAAGGCGTCGTGGTGAGCCACCAGGCGATCCAGCGTGGCTTGTACCAGCGCCGGCTCCAGGCGGCGCTCGCTATCGGCCAGCACCGACTGGTTCCAGTAGGCGGCCTGAGGTTGTCGCTGGCCGAGGAACCACTGATGCAAGGGCATCAGCGGCATCGCGCCGGTCACTTCGCCCTGTTCGGCCTGAGTCAGCAGCGGTCTTGCAGCCTGGGCCAGCGATGCTGGTGTTGGCGAGCGGAACAGGTCCCGTGGGGTGAGCGAGTAACCGTGCTCGCGCAGTTGCGAGATCAGCTTCAGCCCGAGAATCGAGTCACCACCCAGGGCGAAGAAGCTGTCGGCGGTGCCGACTGCGCGCTCGCCCGTCATCATGCCAGCCAGCAATTCACCGAACAGCCGGCAAAGCAGTGTCTCCAGTTCGTTGCGTGGCGCAGCGTAGGTTTCCTGGGATTGCGGCAAGGGCATGGCCGCCAGGGCCTTGCGGTCGATCTTGCCATTGCTGGTCAGCGGCAGGGCCGGAACCTCGACCCACACCACCGGAACCATGTACGCCGGCAACTCGGCGGCGAGCGAGGCCCCCAGGTCCGTTTGCGGCGTACGACTGCTGTAGAACGCGACGAGTCGGTTGTCGATCACCAGAGTGCAGGCTCCGGTGATCTCCGGCAGGTTCAGCAGCGCGGCGTCGATTTCGCCTAGCTCGATGCGCTGGCCGCGCAGTTTCACCTGGTGGTCCAGGCGGCCGAGGTATTCGATGTTGCCGTCGGCGAGGAAGCGGCAGCGGTCGCCGG